>JAABUP010000214.1_pt1 | contig 130804 bp, 205 predicted proteins | sample 5559201 | NCBI WGS metagenome assembly JAABUP01 (sample SAMN10711887, study PRJNA513373) | rock metagenome | isolation source: Antarctica rocks | place: Antarctica | reverse complement strand
GTCTCACCTGTGTCTAGCTCACCTTTCACATCACATGACTTAGCCTGACCTCGCCATGCAATGTGTGCTGAACGCGCCCTAACGCACACAAGATAAACAGAATGTAGATGTACATCAGTGCTGTGCTTGTGCTCTGGTACATAGACTGTGCATCGTTGACTGCCTGCCACTACCTCAGCTTGGTGGCGCTCACTGTGCATGCTGTTGCGCACAGGTGGATGGGGGACAACGCAGTTCACTGACACAGGCATCGACCCCAAGTCTCAGACCATCAGCAATTACTACGACGTCACTGGACCTGATGGATCAACAACCCTGGCTGGAGCCACAGAAACCTCTACTGGCGACATTGTCTCAGGATCCACTTCAATCTCCACTGCCAACTCAATCACCACTGTGACTGCAAGCGCCAGCGCCACCACCACAGCTTCTGCTGCTGCTTCTCCTGTTCCTACTACAGTCACTACGGCCGTCCCCACCTCGCCTCTTACCAACGTGGTCACCACTGGTGTTACAGTTTCGTCTCCCGTCACAGATTCAGTGACCATTTTGTCGCCGAGCAACCAGATTGTGTCCAGTCCAGCGGCATATGTCGCGCCGTATATTGTGGTGAATTACGGTCAGTGTGGTGGCAACAAGGTATACTGCGACTTGGTAAACGATTGTGTGGATGCTGTATGGACAGGGGCTACATGTAATGCTGGTTTCCAGTGCAACAGATATGATGCAACATGGTGGCAATGTCAACCAAGCAGCAAGCGGCTGTCACGCAGGATGCAATTGCGGTGACCCAAATTTGTTTCTCAATCCTGAAGCACGCACAAGCTCATGCAGCTGTCATCACATTATGAGCCCAAGAAACGCAATGAGGTTTTGTACAACACTGTGTCTGATTGCAGTGCCTCAACATTTGTTGCAGGCAATGGCTGGTCAAGTCTCTGTGTTGCATTCACCAGTACCTGTGACAGCCATTTTATGTACCTATTGGCCTTATATGCAGCGTGTTTGTCAGTGCTACAGCAGCGATAATCTTCAAGACCCCTGTTGATACAGAGTTGACTGTTTGCTATGTAGATTGCTTGAGTAGCTCTGCTCTATACATTAGGGTGCACGTCAGTTGTGCACTGCTTACACTACTTTTGGCCAGTTATGACACTTTTGACGCTGATCCTGATCTGGCTAGGCTTATGTTTTCTGTCTAGATAGGCAGCACTGACTTTGCATGCATGGTTTGTTTTTCTGACTCATTGAATTGCTTGACAACTTTTCTGTTTGTGTTTTCGCTCCATGTAGACACCTGTAGGGTTTTTGACCAAAAGACACATTCATTTTCTAGGCAAATGTACGCCATACAAGTTCAGCAGAACAACGTTATGACATCTGATTCACTTTTCGGCAAATACTATTTTGGTAACAGGAAGTACCCTGGGTATTGACCCAGATACAGATTACCTTGGTCAAGGCATCTTGGGTTTTTAGGCTCAGGAACTAAAAAACCGATGCAAATGACTCAGCCAGCCTGAGAGCCATTGTAAACACAGCCTTCTACACATGCCCAGAATCTCTATACATTATGCAGAGACAGATGTGTACATTTGCTGCAGCATGCATTTGCTGGACGATACCCACGCAACTGTACATACAGCAACGCACTCCGTGCATGCCTGCAACCAGACAATGCATCGCGCAGCCTAACACAACCTATGCTTGACTGCATGCTAGTATCTGACACAATATCTCTATGATCCAGGCACTTTACCAAACTTTGCAAATCAGTGTATCGTTGGGAACGTGTATCTGAGATCTACTCTATCAAGGGAACCAGACAATCCTTGAAACCATCAGTTGCAGTATGCAGTGGTGCGCAAAATCACAAGTTGTTGGGATCAAATGTGCTCGTTCACAGAGTCAGATCAGTCATGCTGTGTGCTTGCTGACATTTCTACTGTCTACTGGTATGCCCACCAAATAAACAAATGCGCTTTCACATTGTATCTTCAGTCATCAGTGAGACTATGCAGTCGCAAGCCAGGCTGGCTCTTGCATACGCTGCAGTGGATTTGAGGCTCATATGAGCACGAGATCAAGCATACATGCACATGCATACTGCCAAACACTTCATTCATGCCAGCATGCATGCAAATGAAACAAAGCTTTTCCAAAGAGATTGCCCACAAACATCCCTTACCTCACTGCATTGACAGCTGGTGAAGTGTAAGGTGTTGTGCATAGCTGCAAGGGTGTGAAACACAGCCACAAACCCACAAAATGAAGCCAAGCCTTGCAAGAATCAACACTTCTGGCAGATCGCAGTATGGTGTGCTGTCTGTATCATACAAGAGACCCTATGGCAAGAGAATACAAGATCCACCTGTTGACCAGATCTGTACCTCTGCAGACCGCTGGACCTGCTGCCTCATGGAATGGCTCTCAAAGCAATTTGTGTTCAAGAGGCAAGAAGGGAATCCAGTGCATCTTCTGAGCCAGCTTGGTGGCGACAGGTGGCATAATTTACACAACGTCACCAATTGTCATCAGCATTACAGACTTGCCAGGTGTGCCTTCACGTTCTCATAGATGTACCATTGAATGGCAGCTCCTGGTGCAATAGTTAGAGTACGTGCAAGCAGCCCCTGACCAAACCCTCTCAAACCTGCATGACAAGCTTGATGCAGTGCTGTACAGCTTCATACAAACATTCAAAAGCAGCTTGCACACGGCATACCCCTCTCGTACATGACATGTGTAGAGAGGCAGGTTGCATGTCTTGGCAAGGTGCATGGACAGAAAGCTGAAGTGTAGTGCATGCTGAAACAAAGATCAAAAATTAAGCTTGACTATCAGCTCACAAGAATTGTTACACTGAGACCAAACACGAACTTGAGCTGCATATGAGCTACTCACAATCTGCAGACACAGCTCAAGCCTGGTCTAAAACCAAACAAACGTCACGCATGACCTTTACCCATGCATGCTATCTTGAAAGGCCAGCACAGGAGTGCTGATGCTCACCCTGTGACATCCACAAGCTCTTTGCAACATCAAGGGCTCTCAAGTGTTGACCTGTACTCCCACCTGATAACACCTGCATGCCAATCACACTCCATGTCCATGTCTGCTCCACACATGCCTGCTGTGCGTCATCACTGCCCTGATTTTGAGCTGGCGCACATCACAATGAACTCAGCATAGAAGACAGGTAATGAACAGCCACAAGCAGGTTGTCTTGATTGCCAGCAGTCAGAGGCAGCAAGCAGCATCTGCATGATTGTGCCTCACCATAGTATGAATATTTGTCGGTGCAAATGCGGCACATGTGATACGCAATGTCAATAGCAGATGTCAATTCTATGCATAGGGCCGCACATCATGTTGTACTCAGTTGCCTGACCACAGTCAATTGCAGTGTATGCATGGACGGCATATGCAGAGTCACAGCCATATACCAGCCAAATCACACTCAGTCACAGCCATATATGGGTCAATGATGGGCCCTGCCTATGCAGAGCTGGGCCCATCCCAAAACAAGAGAGCAGACCTGCAGGCGTGTCTTGACAACATCTGCAGGGTGTGTACACCAGGCTGCCAGCGCTGCACTGCCAGCTGAGCATGCACCTATGCCCCACCCTGGCATCTGACCTGGCCCCTCTAACTGTATGATCAGAACGAAAACTGCCTATTGATTTCAAAGACTGGTTGGCAGGCACAGAAGCAAACAACAAGCTGGACAAAGCCATGCATGCAGTGCATGACTGTCCCTGCATTCTGTCCTGCCAGGTCATCACACAGCTTGCAGCCAGAGACACATGACCAGCATGCACCAGACTGTTGCTGGCATTTGACCTTTGACTGGACTTCAGGCATATCAATGATAGCACATGAACTCAGGAGCAGGTACATCACGTAGACGTCAGCTTGCAGATGCTAGCATCATTGCAGATGTTGTTAGACAGAGAAATGATGCCTGCCTGCAGGTGGTGTGCCAGCATTGTTTTGGACTTCTCATAGGATGCAATGTACATCATATTCCAAGGAAACCAGACAGAGTTGGCTGCCCAGTAGCCCTTCATCAGACCAGGCAGACCCTGTTGCTGTACAATGCTGGCAACAGCATGGAAGGCATTGCGATAGCTGTATGCTGCTTGCATCATTCCTTGCACCTGTACAAGCCAGACACCCCTCGTCAGGTCGTACATCACGATGCTGACAGCCCTTGCCTTGCGCAGCCTTTGTCAGGCACATGCTTTGCATGATGCTTTGCATACTTTGCATGATCCTGTTGATTTGGATGTCAGGCTCTCTGTCCATTGAATCGTATGACATATGTTCCAACTTTGGCAACTTGGTCAAAGCCTTTGCTCAGATGCAGATGCAATGTCTGGGTTGTGCCTTCATGCGCACGGCAGGATGTGCAGCAAGATATGTGAGGCTCAGGAGCTTCTGCTGCACATAGAGTAACTACATGTAGGGCAGTACCTTACTTGCATGCGCTCCTTGATGATGTCAACAGGCGTGAAAACCACGCCCGCAATTGCTTGTGTGTAGCAGCCAACAAGCATGTCTCCAAGGATGCCATAGTCAGCTGGCATCAGCCGTTTACCACTTTCATAGCCACCAAAGTATAGGGCTGTTGCAGGCACTACCCCTGACAATACCGCACCAAAGCCACGGTAAAAGCCAATAAGCCCCTCAGATTTTGCCACCTATACAGGTGTGGCAGATGAGCAGAGCGTGCAGGTTGGGCTGCTGATGTCAACAGATGCTGTGCAAGATACCTGCTGAAAGGCTGCCAGAGTGCTCCTAGAATGGGAGTGTATAGCACTGACACCCTGCACCTGTTGCTGGGCTTTGATGGTATCAGCTGGGTCTGCAAAAGAACGAAGGCTTGTCAAGGAGATGCACGTTGGTGGCATGATTGCATTCTGGAGCTTCGACCCTTACATGTTAACACTCTAGAAGCAACCGACGAGACAGCACCAGCTGCGGGTCCATGCCACAGTGGTGCGTGTTTTGCTCGTAGTATCTCTCCTGAGGATTCAAGGCACTCGGCATCTTTCATTGTGACATTTGCTTTGCTATTGCATCCTGCTTGCTATTTATCGCGGCGCATATTGGCAGCTCACTGCTTCCGCCAGCATGCAAGATCACTCAAGCATCACCGTTGCGTCACGGAGTAGGAAGTCTTGCAGCTGAGAGGTGCACATGTCAGCCAGTCCTGAAACCTGCCCTGGCGCGGGAGACAGAATCATTGCGCAGTAATTGCGAACGCAGCGCCAAGACTTCAATGCCCGTAACGCCTGCATAGCTACAAGTCTTGGCAAGTCAACACATCGAGATCAACCGCAGCGCACCCTTCAGCCTGCCGCTATATTCAGACAGACGGCAGAGTGTTTGTCTCAGCTGTCGAGCGGCGCCTGACACACCTTGTCTGATCTGGCAAAGCAGCCTGTGAGGTGCACAGTGATTTGAGAAGCGAGCGCAACGCAGACCTGCCATGCAACATGTTTCATCGCAACGGCCGTGTGTTGCTCACATGCGGACAGGTCAAAGCTGTTCGCGCGCACCATTTAGGCCTGTTATGTATACTGAGGTGGCAAGCCCTTTGAGGCTGAAAGCCTCTGTATATCAGAAGGCCACTCCCAACTGGGCATTTGGCAACCACAGCCCAAGCAACAATAGCAGGCACTTTAGGCAGACGACAAGATGCTCTGCCACCAGCACCTTTGTAGGCCTGGGAGTGTTCTTCACCCCAAGCATAGTCGCTGTGATATACGCATACTTCAAAGGCAAAGGAAATGTGAAAGACGGCCTCAGCAGAATGTTAACTGAGGTAACGCAAGGCTACTTCCAGCCAAATGTCGGAGGAGAAAGCATTCCTGTTGCTCAAGGAGAACTGTCAGACTTGGCTGGTGATGAACCTCTTTTCAAGGCCCTGTATCAATGGTGAGCACTCACACAGCTGAACTTGTATGTGCATAACTAGGCATACCCTGCAGGCCCAGTAGAAACCCCAGATGGAACAGTACGCTCATACATGATCACCAGTGCTGGTGTCATCAGCTGATCTGACCAATCCCTGTAGATTTGGGTAGAGTTGCTACAAGTCGTCCTTGATCCCTGCTGTTGTGGCAATATACTGACAGTAGCTGCTTGCTCTCTGAAATAGGTTCCTAGACAGCGGCGGCGTCTACAAGCTAGCTTTTGGTCCCAAGGCCTTCATTGTTGTATCAGATCCAGTGGTTGTCAGACATCTGCTCAAGGTAACACAGCTACACTCTACACCAAGCAAACATTCCAGACAGAGTGCCCTGTGGGCATTGATTATGGATCTGCTACATGTTCATTTCTGCATCCAATCCAAGGTATCAGCAAAGCAAAGTGTGTTGGCTTGCGGTTCCCCATTTGTTAGCTGTGCCACGTTTGCAGCAACCATTTGATTGTACACCTGCTCATAAACCTCAAGCAAGATCATGCATCTGGGCTAAAACCATACTCAACAGCTGGAAAGCATTCTGTGACACATCCTTCCTGGGATTTGTAGGAAAATGCATTCAACTATGACAAAGGTGTACTAGCAGAGATCTTGGAGCCTATCATGGGCAAGGGTCTGATCCCAGCTGATCTAGAAACCTGGAAGCCCAGACGGCGAGCCATTGTGCCGGCTTTCCACAAAGCCTACATAGAAGCCATGATCAAGATGTTTGGCCGCTGCACCGAAGTTGCTGTGCAGAAGCTGGATGCTGTTGCAGCTTCAGGCCAGGTGCCAGCAGTTCTACTGAGATGCATGTTCTTGCTTTTTCAAAAGACGCTCATCACGTGATGTACAGAAAATCACAAGACCAGGTTATTCAGTGAAACATGGTATGAATGTATTCTGTCTGAGTGTACGACAATAGGCAATGGCAGTGTTTTGTTGAGATGACATGGCATGTTTTGTGACTGGCAAGAGGGCATCAGCATGTCACAGCCATGACTCGAAGCCATAGAAGTGCATCATATGTCAGGTCTAGCAGCATGATGGCCAGGTCTGGGTTCCATGAAGCAGATGTATGATTGATGTTGTTTGCTGTTTTGCTTGCAGGAGGTAGACATGGAGTCTCAATTTCTGAGCCTGGGAATGGACATCATTGGCTTGGGTGTCTTCAATTATGACTTCAGGTCACTCACAACCGAGTCACCAGTCATCAAGGTAGCCTTCTTCCTCCCCATCTGACAACGTCAACATGTGCATCTGTTGGCTTTTGCAAGTGAGCAGATCATGTGTGACAGGCAAAGACCGGCGGCTTGGGCAACCAGCATGCATCATTCACGCAGCGTGCAGACCTGCTTGACTGATGTTCAAAGCCCCCAAGTGTTTGCGTACGCACTTACGCTGCATGTTGTGCATGCTGGAACGTCAATAGGCAGTGAAATCACAGTGTACATTGCTGTGCCCCCTTCAACTAGGATACACACTCTCAGCATCACCAATTGCCTTGGTGCAGCCATGCCCCTGCTTGCTGCAGTGACCACACACACTCATTGTGAAAGCTACACTGCAGTCAAGTTCTTGACCACAGCGTTGATGTGACTGATTGGTGGGGGTGCAGGCAGTGTATGGAGTCCTGAAGGAAGCAGAGCACAGGTCCACCTTCTACATTCCCTACTGGAACCTGCCCTTTGCCAAGAACCTAGTGCCACGTCAGCGCAAGTTCTTTGCTGACCTGGCAGTCATCAATGACTGTTTGGATGACCTCATAGCTCAGGCCAAGAACACACGTCAGACAGATGATGCAGAGGCCCTACAAGCCAGGGACTACTCCAAGGTGCCCTCGGCCTTTTCTTTGCTGTACTGATTGCCTTCTGATGTCACTCTGCTCTCCCTATGTCTCTGTCCTTTGTTCAGCATTTGCCTTTGCTTTGCCTTGCTAGCTTTGGCTTGTCAGCTTTGTGTCATCAGTCCGTCTTGTCAGCCTTGCCTTGTCAGCTTTGTGTCATCATTGACAGTCTGCCTTGTCGGCCTTGCCTTGTCAAATTTAGTCAGCCCTTGGACATTGTTGACTTCTGCTTGATCACAATTGTGTAAGCAGCAACATCTCAGCATCAGTGAGGACTATTGTGGCAGTGCACATGCGCTGTGCTCCATGGCATAGTTGCAGAGCTTTACTCCCTCAAAAGCCAAGCACCCATATGCTCGTACCCAGTTTCATTTCTGCATGGCCCCTGTGTCCCCCCCCCCTACCCTCCTCAAATGAGGCATACAATGTTCAAGCAGGTCAAAGACCCAAGTCTACTGCTGCATGCCCCCTGTGCCACCCCCCCTCCTCCCCTTGCCCCCCTCAAATCAGGCATACAATGTTCACGCAGGTGAAGGACCCAAGTCTGCTGCGGTTCATGGTAGATTTGCGAGATGCAGACATTGATGACAAGCAGCTGCGTGATGATCTGATGACCATGTTGATTGCTGGGCATGAGACCACGGCTGCAGTGCTGACCTGGACCCTGTTCCAGCTCATGCAGTCTCCTGAAGCCCTTGCCAAAGCTGTACAGGAGATTGACCAAGTCGTAGGAGACGACACACCAAGTGAGGCGCTGTGCAATTGGCTGGGACGGCTTCTGTGGTTCCTCTTAATGAACTGGCAAGCAGCTGCTTGTCTGCACCTGACAGGCAGCATCATTGCAGGAAAGATGCAATGTTCTGCACACATCTACACTGTGTGTGCTTAGCATTTTGCTGGGCTGTGATTCTTGTAGAAGTCTGGTGCAGCACATGACTCTTTCACCAACAGTGGCTCAGCAAGCGCTTCCCATATGTGCAGGTCTAGAGCAGCTTCAGCAGCTGCCATATGTGAGAGCCATCCTGGCAGAGTCCCTCAGACTGTACCCTCAGCCGCCCATCTTGATCCGGAGAGCGCTGGCAGATGATGTGCTGCCCACGCCCCTCGGGGGCGACCCCAAGGGCTACCCCATCGGCAAAGGAGCTGACATATTCATTTCTGTCTGGAACTTGCATAGGTGGACATTCTCTGTGCAATGGCTCAAAGCTGCGTTCTTGCATCGTTGTGGCCTCAAATTCGACAGGCTCACTTACGCCTCCCTTTCGTGAGATTGCTTCGGTCGATCTTTCAAAAAACCACATGGGTTTGCTTCCCTAATGCATCAGCTCCATCAGAGTGTGCTGTGTTTTGTAGCTAGTCAAGTTGGTGTTGTGTCTCACAAGACATCAATGTCTTGAATGGCATTCACATGCCAGGATGTCTGCCCGCATTCTGCTGAGACTGCTGCTCCATGAGGACCGCTGGAAAGCTGCCTTGAGACAGGCTGTGGGCAATGCAGGTCACCGCACTTGTGGAAGGAGCCTGACACCTTCCGGCCGGAGCGCTTTTCAGAGATCAACATCAATCCAGCCTTTGAAGGGCGGTGGGCGGGCTACAGGCCCGAAGCCCAGGGCTCATCCCTCTACCCAAACGAAGTTGCAGCAGACTTTGCATTCATCCCCTTTGGCGGCGGCGCACGCAAGTGTGTTGGTGACCAGTTTGCTCTGCTGGAAGCTACTGTTGCTCTGGCAATGCTACTCAGGTAGGCTGATGGAATGTAATGGGAGTTTCTGGTGTTTGAGTCATTTTTGAGAGGCTTGTGTGCAGCTATCTTGCTGTGGTCCTGCTGGAGCTCAGCTGGGTATGCAGATTGTCATGGGGTGACTTGAGCAGCTGGTGCATATTGAAAGGAGATTTGTGATTAGTGAGTAGCCCTGTGGCTGCCGTGAGATGGACTGCTTGGCAGTGTGTTTCTGCTTGGCAGTGTGTTTCTTGCATGGTACACTGCATGACAGCAGCTCATGGCTCAGTCCCAAATTGGCGATGCAGGCGGTACAGGTTCAGCTTTGCCACTGGGCCTGAAAGTGTGGGAATGGCTACCGGAGCCACCATTCACACTGCGCATGGGCTGAAAGTCAAGGTGGCGCAAAGACAGCCATCGCAATCTGCCTCCAAGCCCTCCAAGGCTGATCTAGCTACAGTATGAGGCGCCAATTTTTGTACACTTTGCCCTATCCCTGCCCCCCTTCCCTGTCTTAAGGCCACAAGCTGTCAGCATTGACTCCCCAGGCACATACTTTTGAGACGTTTGGGACGATGTGTTCTGTTTAATACAGCTCCAAGCAGTGGCCATGTGCCGCAAATTGGCTGGTGTTCCCTAGTCAGTAAACACTTGCATACTGCTTAGTAGTCCTAGGATGCCACTGAGCATAACATAGCCCTTGTGTGCATTTCTCCTTGTGCATTGCCATTGGAACTGCCTTACAAGTCACACACTTTGTATGCCGCTGCTGAAGTCATACACTTTGTATGCCACTGCTGCAAATGTGCGAGACGTTGAACTGTGCTCTGTCAAAGCCCATATGCCAAAGCAAACCTGCTTTACTGCGAGAACTGATAGCATGTCACTCAAACCAAACCGACTTTTCACTTCTGCATATGTTTCTGTTTCTGCATGCGTTTCTATGCTAGAAGGGGCTGACTGTTGCACGGGAAAAAAACGCTGTACACAGAGAGCTGACTAGCTGCTAAAAGGAACACATAATTGTGCACACCACCTGTGGCACTGCGGCTATAGATCATCTGAGATGGTTGTTGTAGTGCAACGAAACGACTATGCATGTGCTGGTGATGGTGTCAGCAATCAGCAGGAATCCTCAGCCAGCCATCTAGTTGATGAGCATGCCACCAGTGACACTGAGGATTGCTCCAACAACATAGGAGGAGTCTGTCTCTGTGGCAAGAAACACTGCAGGGGGCCCATACTCTTTTGGCTGAGCAGGGCGAGCTATGGGTGTCATGTCTGTGCCAAAAGTCTTTGTCTGCAGCGACCAAAAATTGTCATTAGACAGCAAACAACAGTGCCTTGCATGACTGATGCCAACTGATTCAGTCGGCTAACATGAGCATGGCTGATGCACACTTTCGAGACAGACACAGCAGAACTGTGGCCACAGCGGAGACATGACATGAGCCGGGGCGGTGTGCTTACCATTTCATCAGGGAATGATGCTACGACCAGGGGTGTCCAGACAGGTCCAGGGGCAATGCAGTTGACACGGATGCCCCTGGAAATGAGATGGGATGATAGACCCTTGGTGAAGGTCACAATGGCACCCTGCAGCACAGCCGCATTTTGTAGTCAGCACTGTTGCAGGAGCCTTTTGCAAAAGGCTACAGACAGCATGCATGCAGTTCATGAACCATTTGAAAGGCAGATGACAGCATAAGGGTGGTTGGGCAGCAGTCAGTCAGCACTGCATACCGTTTCAAAGACAGATGACAGCACATGCGTGATTGATCGGTGGTCAGTCAGCACTGCATACCATTTCAAAGGCAAATGACAGCCTACGAGCGAGTGTGCAATAGTCAGCACTGCTTACCTTGGTACAGGCGTAGTCAAGAATGCCTGGCTCTGGTTGGTAGGCTTGCACCGATGCAATGTTGATGATGGCACTGCCCTTAGACATGTGCTTGACTGCATTCTGGGCTATGGTGAAGTATGCCAAAATGTTGGTGTGGAAGGTTCGCTCCAACCTGGCACGGTCAATCTCCTCAAACTTGTCTACCAGCTTGCCTTGGAGGGCAGCATTGTTGACAAGGACGTCAATGCGGCCCCACTTCTTGACAGTCTCATCTACAATGTGCCTGCCAGCACACATATCATTGCTCACGCCTGGCCAAAAGCTGCAGCCCGAGCATGAAGCCCAGATCAGCGGTGTTGATAGAACGTGCACAGTTTGTTGTTAAAGAGACTGCATTCACTGGATCATAGCAGTCACATGCAAGAAGGTCAACACTTTTGACTGACTATGCAATGCATGACAGCTTGCTACCTCACAAGTATTGTGCGCACAAGGTTCAGGTGAATTACATGGTCAAGATGGCATTCAGTGAGATGCCACGCTTACTTGCATTGGGCCTCCTTGGTCAAGTCTCCAGGGAGTAGAATGGCTTCTTGACCAGCATCTTCCACAGCCTTCTTGGTGATCTCCCCGTCCTTGTCCTCTTTCCAGTAGGAAATGGCGACATGTGCACCTTCACGGGCAAAGGCAAGAGCAATGGCTCGGCCAATCCCAGAGTCAGCGCCAGTGATCAAAGCTACCTGAAGTAGAGGACTGTGTTAAGGAACAGTATTGGGAGCAGTTGTATTTGGCTTTGATGCTGGTTATGACAGGACTACACTAAGGAACAACGTTATTGGATTGAGGATGTACTGTCATTGGATCTCCCACCTTGTTCTTGAGCTTGCCTGACCCTTTGTAGCTGTCAAGGCCATAGTCAGGCTGAGGTTTCATCTCATGCTCCTGCAGATGCATGCAAAGGTGGTTGAGTCTTGATAAAAAAGTGCAGCTTGCTGAGATGTAAACAATTTGGTACGTCGAACAACAGATACTGAGGAAAACCTACGTTTCCAGGAGGATCGGGACTCTGAGGTGGAGCAGAGAAGTTTTCGGGATGCTTTGACATCTTTAGGTACGGAGCGGGTGATTAGCCCTGCGAACGCAGCAAGACAGCTGCAATCAGGCGTCAATAACTTATAGATGTTGTCAACATTGCGGGTGTTACCAAGGCATGATAGCTGTGAGGTGGCGGCAATACACTGTCGGTGCACGGCAGATCTGTGGCGAACCTTTATTGAACTTGTCTGCAACGCACTTCGATGGACATGTCGATGGAGACAACAGGGTCGGTTTCAATGCAGAATGTACCAATGCAGGATTGCAAGCCGTTTGCCTTGACTACCGGACGCCTTCGACGCCTTTTCGGATCAGATGCCTCACAACGTGAATTTTAGGCATATGCATAATAGTTAGCTAATTGTGAGCAATGGGGAGGATGTTTCCGCAATCTGCATTGCTGCAAACTTACAGCTCTTTTCAATCCCGAAACGTCTATTTACTTACAGGACTGAGCAATACGAACGACTAGGCAGCAAAATGAATAGGAGTGGTTCAAAGGACCTCACTGACTGTGGTTGTGTAAACAGATCAGATGATTGTACACGCTTCACAGGTATTCTCTCTGCCAGTGCTTCCTTAAGCAAGCTACGGTCTCCTCATTGTCGCCGTCAATGATGTCAAGATGGCCCATATTAGGCAGAACCTCAGATGTCCAGTCAATAGGAGCATCACCCCTGGCTGCACGGCGCTCATTTGCTGTCACGATAGCATCTACATGCTTCTGTACAGCCTTGGGCGATACAATGCTATCCTTACCACCAGCAATGAAATTGACACGCACGTCCAGCAAATCATACAGCGCTGCCACATCTGGCGGATCTTCATTCCTGTAGATTGCAGCATTCTTTTCCTTGCCATAATCAAAGCGAGCAAATCTTCCACTCTTGATCTGCTGTAGAAGGTGCAGAAGAATCTTCCATGTGACTACAGGCATGCCTGCTGGGTTGTAGTGCTCTCTTCTGATGGCATCAGCCCACTTGCTTGTATCTCCAGCAAGGACTGTTCTCAATGCTAGAGCAGCCACCTGCAGGCCCAGTCCGCCGTATTCAAGTCATGACTCAGCATGTGGCATGCGACGCATGACCAGTCCTTCAATGACACAGACCACAATGTCAAGACATGCAACTTTTGCTTATACACTTGATCCTGAGGTCGCCAATAAGTCCAGTGCAGGCGGTGACCTGGCATTGAAAGTTGGATTTGTGAATGCGTCTACCATCACTGCGCAGTGAACATGCAATTTGAGCCCTTGAACAGCAATGCACACCCAAAACAACATGCCTGCCAGTTTGGCACTTGCCTTGTCAAGCGGCTTGAGCGAAGTCACATCATACAAAGCCTTGAAAATGGGCTCTGAAACCAGGGTCTCCTCTGTGAGGCCAATGGGGAAGGCAGTGATAGTCTGCCAGTGGGGAGGTATGCGCAGCAGAAGTCTCAAGATCTGACTGCCAGCGCCCAGCAACCCTACAGTGAATATCAGAATCAGCGTTGACATATCTGGCTTGTAGACAGGATCTGCAGTCAGCATCAGTCAAGGTGACCTGCGATGCAAGCTGTGAAAGCAATGCCATTGTACGCTGTATATGACTCAGAAATGCATCTTTCAGAGCACATTGCAGCAAGCAATGGTCATGGTCACAGCTCATGCTGGGCAACAAACCCACTGCATCAACCAAAGCTGGCCAGATGAGTGTTGGCAGCTATATATGCAAAGAGATTGATCCTAGGCTGGCATGCAATGTCAGGTACTGCTGCTTGAAGGCAAATGAGGAGGGAATTGCCCAGTGGGGTAGGGCAGGGAGACACCTTTGGGGCGCTGGAAGCCTGCCGGGCCAGCTGCAATGATTTGACTGATGCCATGTGCTTCTCCCCTGACCAAACAGTCTGTCAAATAGATGAAGACTGCGGCGCCAGCCATGCTGTGCACCAACTTGATGTGCTCAAAGGCAGGCTTGCTGCCATTCTCTGGCTGCCTGTTGGCCACACAACAACATGCTTCATCTAATGCTCTGAACCAGGGTCTTCAGGCATACGTATGCACTGTTGCTCATGGCATGGTCAATAATTATTGTACTTTGCTTGTTGCACTGCTCTAGTGACAACATATGAATTTATAGGCAAGGGGTGCAGCCATGCAGATGCCAGCTTTGCATAAGCTCACGATGAAGCGAGCTCATTGCACACCACATTGCTGATGACTCTGTCGGCTGCCCTGATGTCCTGCAGCCCTAGCTCATCTATGCTGTAATCAAAGTACTCCCCAGAAGCATCAGAATCTGCAATGTGCAGAGAGCATGTATGAGTCTGCTTACATGCAAACACACATGCTATGGGCAAGTTGCTACAAGCAGGGCCATGCCTTGCTCTGCATGTATGACCCTTGGGTCAAGACAGACATACAAGTAGGCTTTGACTATACAACTTCCCAGGCAAGGCAGACCCACACACTGTAACCAGAGATATTCTTGCTCCCGTACCTCATTAAAGTGCTGTTCGCGGGGCTGTATGGATCACAACTTTCATGCTCAATGCAGTCAAGCTGATTGCAGTGCAATTCTGGTCCAAAAGGCAGGCAGCATGCTGGCAAGCATAGCCCAAGCCTTCGTGAACAGCTGACTGCCTGCAAGGTTTGTACCTCTGACAAAGGGTGGACAATTCCGGTTGCCAATGAGGAAGACATCCAAGCCGTCCTCGCGAGCTGATGGAACAAGACTAGCCGCACTCCACAGATCGTCAAACATGCCAAGATGCATTACGAGCTTGCGGCGCGACTCTGCAGTGCAGCAAAGACTGTGCGCTCTGATGTCTGGTGTAAAGAGCCAGTGCAAGCAGGTAGGATGTGCTGCTTGGCCTGCTTCTGGTGATACTGGTCTTGAACAGCATTTATTGATGCAATTTATTGCAGCAGTCATCTGATGAAAGGATAGTTTGAAAGCAACGTAGCAGGGATAATGCAGCATGAAGCTGCATGCATGGATTGAGAGAGCAAGGCTGCATACTGATGCAAGGAAACGCAAGCTGCAAGTCAGGTTGCCCTTTCAGGTGACAGATGCTACACATGATCATGTCTTGTACACTGGAAGCTCACCTTTGGCAGGAATCCTCACAACAGGTATCCAGTACCCATCTGTTGTTCTTGCATAATGCATCTCAACAGGTAAACCTCTGTCCTTCAACTCATGAATGACATTGCGGAAGACATCACCCTCTGCTTCTTCTGTCTGCTCTTCAGGCTTTTTGCCGTTGCTCTTGCTGCCATCTGCTTGTGACGAGCTTGCAGCCTCTTCAATCTGATCTTCAGCCTTTTCTTTTGCCTTTCTGACTTCCTTTTCTGTTGGCTGTGAGAAGAAGCCTCGTCTCCTTTTGTTCACTGGTGCCGCTGCATACATCCCCATCACCAAGCAAAGTCACACCAGACGTGCGCACTAAAAGGCAGATCGAACACAATGTTATTCACCTTGGTAATACTTGACGAGCTTCTTGGGGGGTTGAGGCGCTTTCGTTTCCGAATCAGCAGTCTTTGATGACACTACCAAAAGCTTGGCTTGTTTTGCATATGCGGCCTGGGCAGGAATGCCTGACAGAGTACGCTTTCTCTTGCCCAAGCCAGGAAGCAGCTTTGCTGGACTTCTTGAAGCCACCTATGACAGGTGTCCCTGTTAACCAGCACTCTGCTGCCTACTGTGTGACACGTCTTGGAGACAAGACTTGCCTGTATCAATCCTTGAAATGAGCGTCCAGATGACATGCTTGGCGTGCCAAACACGGCTTCAGACGTGTGTTTTGTCATTCACCTAAAGCGTGACTCTCTACGCTCAAAAGAAGTATACTCCCGTCGACCAATTGGTTTCAGAGCCACAGTTGTGCTCTGGTTTTTAAGTTAAAAAGCGTATGCTTCCCAGCTGCTATTGCTTTGAATTTTCCTTGGGAATATGTTGGGTTTGCTGGATCAAAAAATGCCATGGCTGAAATGGGTGGCAGACCATTTGTGCACGCCAACCCACAACAGCGCTTTTTGAGCAACAGCCCTGTGCTGACTGCTGCTCTCAAGGAGCTGTCTGGGGTACTCCATTATGGTGATCGCATCGTCTGCAACTTGTCATCCAATGTTGCGTATGACATTACAACAGCATAGCAGCTGGCATGTATAATATCAGCTGTATATGTGCCATTCAACAGTTGTCACTTCTGCAGCGAACAGAGAGCCTTGGCGTATATTTAGCCAGTCCTTATTGGCCTACTTCATGCATGTGTCTTTGCGACACTCAGGCCGCTTGAAGCCGCAATAGAATGCGTTGGACCCTGCCATAAATACCTGACTATGTTACCGAGCAAAATTGTAGTCAGCTGGAAGTTGCGCAACTGATGATGATCATGAAATGTCTAGCCATGTGCACATGCCTACCTGTGAGGCCACAAGTGGTGTCTGGACAGCTTGAGCATGCCAATCGCAATGTGCACAGGGACGCTTGTGGTGAAGACAGCGCACAAACAGATTTGTGTCACAAGGAGACATTTGTTACATGACTGCGGACCACCTCATCTGGCCAACTAGGGAGACTTTCAGCAGCACCCTGGGATGCATATGAGTTTGTGTGATACTGAGCATGACCAGACACTGTGATTGCATCTTGGCTGCTTGCAACTTGGAGCAGTGTCTGTGCTTGCTCAATCTGCATCATGCCTATTCATCAGCGCAAACTGGTATGTGAGACCCATCACACATTTTGCTGCAATGTCAGTGTGACTGTTACTCCATGCAGGAGGTTACATCAGTGCCCGTTGACAATCTACAGGCACTTGCTAAACAATGACTGCACAGCTGTGCAGAAGAGTCACCTCAGAATGTGAACAGAAGATGCGTCTGTTGCTGCAGATATCAACTGTACCTTGCCAACCAGGTATTGACGGTAGCTTAGTCTAGCTTGTAGTAGGAGGATTGCAGCTTGCGCCCATGACTGTTTACTTACTGCCCTGAAGCTGATCTGTCAAGGTAGGTTCAAGCATGCGCATGCGTCTACCTTGACACAGCAGCTTCACGAGCTGTCCAGAGTACACAGAGGGCTGAACAGCTTGAACTCATCCAAAGGCATGAGGTAGCTGACCATGCAGCTGATGCGCCTTTTGTGCTGCTGCAGGCCTTTTGTGTGTCAAACCACATGCGCACTCACGCCATTCAAGCCAAGGAGCATAAAAGCAGAGCAAGTGAGACAGAAGCAGAGGGATGATGCTGGTCATACATAGCATGCCTCTGGACCCGGTAGTCACCTCAGGTGGCGGTCTCACAATGATAACCTGCTGTGCAGGACAGCAGGTTTGCACCTGAGGGCAATGCTGCATAGCTGCATGAGCAGCCAACTAGCTTGCTAGCAGATGCCAGCAGCAGAGCTGCTACAGGCAGTCTGAAGCAAAAGCAGCATTGTGCTCTCTGTTGCCCATGTTGAGCGCTCTCTGAAGCCGACACATAGCTGACTGCACTAAACATCACACGCACAAAAAGCTCCTCGGCATGCAGATGAGGCAGGCAACTGTGTGCAACGTTCCTGGGCTGAAGTTTGAGTGGTGTGTGACGTAGTGCTTATCTGCCCTGTGGAAATTGCACCGTAAACCATGCTCAGCATGAAAACTTGCATGGTGCTCGCTGCAAACGCTTTCCATTTGTGTACACGTCTGGGATCAGCAAATTTTGCAGTGTTGGTCTGCTGCACAGCATACCTGTTGAAGTATAAATGTTTGCCTAATGACAGCAGCATCGATGCTGTGTTATTCCAATGCTCATTGGCTTTTGTTTCATGCAGCTGTGTGATTGATTGCTCCTGATATTGCGGTTATGTGATGCATGGTGTCTGTGATGCAGGCTACAGCAGTCTGCTGCAGTGGGGCAAACGGTGGCTTTAGAACTATTTTTGCTGCAGCCTAGTCCCAATCAGCCTTGACGTTGACTGAATGAGCAGACACGTCGTCATGATTTCACCTTCTCTCAAGCATCCAGTCGTCCATCATCATCATCTACATTGACCACCACCAGTAACTGTTCTAGGAATGCTGTAAATGTCTCGATGTTTCTGCAGACAGCTGGCATTGAGCCACACCGGGCCTGGGGGGGCAGTGTCTCACGCACTTGTCCCCCATATACAACGCCAATGCACAAGTGGCGTAGTCTTTTCTATTTTTCATTGACCCACAGCATCTCAGCAAATCCCGTCGCAGCTCCTCAAGGAGCTCTGCAAGGACGAGTGCTTGTTGCACTCTGGTCGTTTGGAGCACTGAACACTAGTGCCAGCAAAAGTGCTATGACCCTTGGCTCTGAGTTGTATTGGTCAAGCACTATATGCATGTGTGCTCACATCCTGCTGCTTAGCACTTCTTTCTGAATGGTGTGCACAGATTGCTGTGCTTAATAGCAATGCTGTATGCATATGTCATTTACACATTTTCCTCCATCAGTAATCATGGTGATTACGATAAATATGGACCCTGTTCATGCTTTCATAATGCTTGTGTTGTGCAGTAGCTTGAGGTGAATGTACACATGGATGGTGTTTGTGGAACGGAATCCGTGTGGTGCTGCATGATGATTGCAAGCTGACATGAATTACTTGCCTGATCTGCAGAACGGCATGCCCTGGCAATTGCTCTTCATATGATTCAGAGTCATCTGCTTGTTCAGAGCTTGCAAATGACTCATGTATGGTCCCTGTAGGACGCCCTATGTGCACATGTAAATGTGGCATGCATGCGTCTATGATACATGTGATTGTGTGTTAGTGTTGTGGCACATGCTCTACTGCAAGAACCAAGGTATGCCCTGAGTATGCAGCTGATGTCCTTGTGCGGATAAGGTGAGACTGGCCGTATACAGAGTACGACCATGGTGCTGACCCTGGCCTCATTGATGAGTCACTGTCATGAGGCAGCAGGTCCTGAAATAGTAGCACCCTGCTCCATACTGTACACTTGTGAGCGCATCAGAGAGGGGTTCCCTGTTACAACTTCAACCCGAACAGTTGTGCACGTGCCTGCAGACTGCTGGCCTCTGTATGATGCATGGGCCTGTCAGCCATGCAGATGGTTCTATTGCACCAATCTGACTGCTGAACTTGGTGCATGTTGCGGCTTTAGGAGTGATGCTGCACATGTAGATTTAAGGGCTTGGCTGTCAAACCTGACAATTTTGAACCCCTGCGCTGACGCCGTTCGTGACTTGACTAAAAGGGTCGTCATGTGACAGCCCGTGCGGATGATGCACAACTTTACTTTACGAACTTTGTCCGAGCTGTTAATGAGGCCAAAATCATGCGCTTAGCGGAGAGAACCTCGTGCTTGACCAGCTGTTCATAGTGCACGATCCTCAGGTGCGCTTGCCCGCTCTGCTCTGCATCTCGGTCAGGCTTTGTTCTTCCACCTCTGCAACGCTTCCGTTGATCAGTCTAGTACATACGTTTGTTTGAGAAGCGCATTCACTGTCGACGCCTCTCGCCTGTTCATAGATTGCATACAATCTACAGTGGCGGCATGTTTGCACAGCGTCCATTGCTATGTACGTTGCGCTGCGCAAGTAGGCCAGGCTTGACCTAGGATTCCGTGACCATATTTGCCCTGCCGCGCACCTCTGCTCACATTCTTCGTTCCTGCTGCACAACCGCTCTCATCATTTTCCAACTCTCAAACGAACCTATTTTGAAGCAGGGCACGACTGCATGCCCGTACGTTCTGCGATTGGCGATATCTGCATGTGCATGCCAGTCGGTTCAAGCAAATAACTCCCCTGTCGCCGTAATCACGTCGGCATTCTTGCAGGCGAGCTACCCAACAGCAATCCTACTTTGTCGCCGGCACAATGGCCGCTCAGATCTCCCACAAGCGAACCACACCCAGATGTGTCTGCTCCATCGACCCAGCAAAACACCCGTGGGAACAGGAGAAGAAGCTGCACAACAGATGGCACCCAGACATCCCTCATGTACGTTGCAAGCCTTTGTGTCATGCAGTCATGTCATGTGAACTGACATGGAGCTTTCAATTGCCTTTCGAGTTGCCTTTCGCTGTGACAGGTGTAACTACCCAGTGCAACACGCAGGTTGACACAGTAAAAGAGGGAGAATGCTTCCGTGTGGAGACTCAGGACTGGACAGGTGGCCAGATCAAGGACAATGACTCAGCAGAGGACATGAAGAGCATTGACCTGTCACTGGTAAGCCTGCTCATGATATACACCTTTGCTTGCTCTTGCATCTTTGCCAATTTGCTGCCTGAAAACTGGACATGTCACATGTGTTGTCAGGATCAGCTGCATATGTGACTTAAGGTGTACAATCACAAGGTTGTTTTCAGCGCAGGGTCTTTTCTGTCAGAGCCATGCTTTGCATGATGCACCTGTAGCCTTGTGCGATCACTTGTCCTGCTCATGCTGTGCTGCATTTGGTTTTGCCATCAGCATGCCGAAGCTTAGGTCTTTTGCTTTTGCACAACTCATTTAGCGTCTCATTTTCATATGTTGTCTACACTGCGGCACTCTCGATTAGGTTACACTCTTGCGCCCAAACCATCTCTCGCTGTGCAGGTCCACAACCTGAGTGGTCCTTTCCGTGTGGAGGACACAAAGGGAAAGCCAGCTATGCCTGGGGACCTTTTGGTGGTTGAGATCCTGGACTTGGGCCCACTGGAGGGCCATGAGTGGGGTTTCACTGGGATCTTTGACCGTGAGAACGGAGGAGGCTTCTTGACGGACCACTTCCCTGAAGCCTGCAAGGCCATTTGGGAGTTTGAAGGCATCTACTGCTCTTCACGCCACGTACCAGGTAGGAACAACTTAGTTTCACCTGTTCAACAGCAACACCAAGTGTTGCGAGGCATACGGGGAGCCTCTGGCAGGCAGCTGCATGTGTAGCTGCAGATATCCAGCCTGGACGTTCAACTCCTCATAGACTGGGAGCTTGTCTTGAAGTATGATGCCTGCGTGCAGTCCCCATATCTGTCTGTTGACAGTCTCAAGTATCTGCTGGAAATGTTTGCAACTTGCCAGCTGCCAGAGCTTGTATGTGGCCAGTGCATCAACTTGGTAATATTTCATTGAAACAGACCACCCCACACGTGACTTAGATTCAATGGCAACTTCTTTTGCCGAGGGCAGTCTGGGACCTGCAATAGCAGAAGTTGCCTCTTTTGTCTGCACCTGTTCATGCTCTCAATCAGTTCCAGACAACAGTTGATCCACGAAATGAGAAATTGCCCTGCAGGGGTGAGGTTCCCGGGGCTGATTCACCCAGGACTGATTGGTACAGCCCCCAGTCATGAGCTTCTGAAGATCTGGAATGACAGGGAGCGTAAGTTGGTGGAGGATGGAGAAAAGGCAGTCAGCCTTGGAGGGGTCCTGCACACCCGCCCCCTGGGTATGTCTCAGACTGCTCACTGTTTACTAATGTGTTACTAATGTGCTTTGCTTTGGCAAGCCAAGCAAAGCTCTATGCCAACACCATGGTTCTGAGTCAACATGCCTTGATTGAGTGTGATGTGCTGGGCTCAGTTGCATCAAGCACAGGTGCACCAGACTTGAGGCTCAGGCATCTCCAATCTCAGTGGCTCACAACATCTGCAGCTCAGCAACTTGCACTTCTCAGTCTTTATTTGGTGTGCACATGAGTACTGACCAGAGACTCCGCATGTAAGTGCCACTGCATCGAGGATGTACTTTACAGCCAGCTCTTATACTTGAACAAACACAAGCCAAATTACTCATGTCCTTTCAGGCAGTGCTTAGCCAACGGCTTTGCGTATGATGCTCCTGGCCAGTGTGTGTTCATGTCCCCTCTTCCATGTGACAGCCTGCTTCCTCCTGTCATAGCACCGAGTCACCTCACACCTATCAGAGCTTGTTCTTGTCTACGGTAGCTGTGTACCTCGCCAGAGCCGTTCACTTGCTACCCTGCTGATCCCTTTCCTGTCTGGTATGGTGCAGCCAACCTGCCAGAGCCTGTTGGGTGCCTGCTGGGAAGCATGGACAAGAACAGCGAGGAGTTCAAGAAAGCTGCTAAGGAGGCCGCCAGGACCATCCCTGGCCGAGAGCATGGAGGCAACTGCGACATCAAGAATCTCACCAAGGGCTGCAAGGTCACACTCTCACGCATGATGCCAGAACCATGCTCAATTTGCTTTTTGATGCGCATCTGTCATGCTGTGTTGGGCAATCGGGCATGTGGAGGTAAGCTTGGCATGGCAAGCAGCACTCAGGGCTGCAGGACTACCTCCCTCAGGACAAGGTTAGGTGCAACAACTGTGAGACCCAGTAGTTGTTTTGGCCTGTTGCTGCTGACTGTTAGCTCTGCATGTCATGCTTTGTTACATGACGGCAGTTGTTCCTGTCACTAAGCTCAGGAGCTAGAGGGCACACGGGCTGTCTCTGCATGGCGGGCGTCATTTTCTGTCCCTTGTTGGTGCGGTGTTTGTGCTATTCTGTGCAACACATCAGCAGCATAGACGCTGAAATGCTTATGAATACACTGTGTGATATCTAAGTCACAAATATCATTCGATACATAAAGATTGCTTCTGCTACTAAGGGCAGCTGTGTCTCAAATGATGGCATCAAATTCCAGAAGCATTGCTACCTGAAGCAATGGTCATCACATCTGCATCTTCTGCATTGAAACCAGTGTTTGCTGTCGGAAACAGGTATACTTCCCGGTGTTCATTGAGGGAGCCAACCTGAGTATGGGAGACATGCACTTCAGCCAGGGAGATGGCGAGGTCTCCTTCTGCGGTGCCATTGAGATGTGTGCAGCTTTTCTCACCCTCAAGTAAGTTACTCCCCTCCTCAAAACATTGCCAAGCGCTTTCTCTGGTCTGCGTCTGCACTCCAAGCCTTGCATGCATGTCATTTCACAGGCAAGTGGTGGTAACATGTTTCCTACAGTCCCTTTTCTCTGACATTTCTGGGCTTGTTTGTGGCACATAATGTGTGCTCATGCTGCACACGCTTGGCCATATGTGTTCTTTAACCCTCAATTGAGGGTACCCTTGCAAGCCCGTAGGCCTTATGCCTGCACATCTCAATTTATGCAACATGTGGTTGGCAATATGTGCTCAGATCTTGCTTTGCACCACACAAGGTTCATCCCTGTCTGCGCCACAATTGCATGATCTTGTTCTGTCCTGTATCTGTGCAGATGCACCATCATGAGGGGAGGCATGGAGCAGTACCTGACCCCCATGGGACCCACCAAGCTCCACGTCAACCCCATCTTTGAAATCAGCCCCCTGGAGCCTCATTTCTCTGAGTGGCTGGTGTTTGAGGGACTCAGCATTGATGAGTATGGTCGCCAGCACTACCTGGATGCCTCTGTGGCCTACAAGCGTGCAGTGCTCAACTGCATCCATTACCTGGCCAAGTTTGGCTACACCAAGCAACAGGCAAGTTTCACCTCACACCGTCTGCACAAACCGGCTTTGACACTCATAGGAAGACACAAATGATTGGGTGCTGCCCAAATCCTTTGAGCCCCTTTGGTGAAGACACCAGTGTTTGGCTGAGAAGAAAACCTAGGAGCGCCTCAAGTTAGCAATACTGCCTGACATATGTACAACTTGATGCTATTGCACCAACTCACTGCACCATAGCATGCCCTGACTCATCCCAAAAGATGCCTCCGGAGCTATGCTGTACGTCTTGATATCCCAAGACATGAGTCTTCATTTGTGCTTTTGTTGGGTGGACAGGAACGACTGATGATGTGTGTATGTTGCAGATCTACCTGATGCTGTCCTGCTGCCCTTGTGAGGGCCGCATCTCTGGCATTGTGGACGCTCCCAATGCTTGCTGTACCCTTGCCATTCCTACTGCTATCTTTGACCAGGTGATGTCTTTGAGCTGCAGTCACAGCATTGCATTCCCAGTCCAAGATGCAAGGACTTGTGGCTGCATAGACAATAACGTGTCATGTCAGCTGGAATGTGTCTGCCTTTGCTTTGACAGTGAACTATCCTTGTCCTCATCTCACTAAATCATCCGATTACGGCTTATCTGGTGTTGTTCGTTGCTATGGGTATTTGCTTTTGCTGCTGAGACCAAGGACTCCAGACAGACCTCAATGCAACACACGATGATGCAGGACATCCGCCCATGCAAGGAGGGACCCCCAGTTGGCCCCAAGCTGATCAACAGGGGTGACTTGGCCAAGTGCAAGTATGATGGCAGCCTGCCACTCACCAAGCCTACGTGCAATGGATGCTGCTAAATGCAGTGAAGCAGACATTTGCAGGCCAGCTTGTAAATATATGTACACAATGACGTTCAGGGCAATTCTTGTTTGATCCTGTCCTCTGAGTATGTGTGAGCTGTGTGTAGGTGATGTTGATTTTTGTTTGACCGTTTCGAATTTTGTCTACACATGACTTCTGTTATGCTTGCCTGTTTCACACATAATGATATGCTGTGAGCAACCATATTCTGTTGACTACTTTAAGTGTTGGTTACTGATGTTGACATTTGCTTGTAAAAATCACAAGCAACTGGGTTGCATTCCACACCAGCACTGTAACTTTCAGCAAAAATGCCCACAATTGTGCCGTCCCTTTATCCACTCTTCAAGTGCTGGACATACAGGTCATGCCAGCTGTGCAGTGAGCAGCAGCATGCGCAACATGGCTTATTCTGCAAACTATGGTGAGGCAAGCATGTCAGAAAGCTACCCTTTCACCGGTTGTATGGCACGAAGAGTGGGCCATCATGATGCTGACTGATGTGCCAGATTGCATGCATGGGCCTGCCTTCCAGGTACTTCTTCTTGCCTTTAGTTCCCTTGTCCATGTCAACGATGCCTGTCATCTGCCAGCCTAATTGCGCTGCTTTTTCTGCATCTTGTTGTTCCCCGTGTGTGTACATGTGACTGCTCAGTTGTCTGCTTGGCTTCATTTGTGCCATCAGCCGCCTGTGCTGCTTGCTCTCCATGTAGATCCCTTCAGTCGTACCTGAAAACGTTCGCCTCAGTTGTGTGTTGGGCAGTCAAGTCATCCTGTGTCTCAAGCGCGAATGTGTAATGCGTTGAGATTGCTTTTTAGTCTGTTCTGCATGCGCATCACCGCGTAGATAGAGCTCTCGCTCCAGCTTGACTCGCATCGACTCACGATGGACGGGGTTTTGAACAAGTTGAAAAATCTTGACGCCTACCCCAAAGTCAACGAGGACTTCTTTACAAGAACCTTTTCAGGAGGCGTGATTACCGTAGTCAGCAGCCTGGTCATGCTGTGCTTGTTCTTCTCAGAGCTTAGTAAGCAACTGCTCTGGTTGATATATGCATATGCGCAAAGCGTCTGGCATGCACCATTTCACTTCACAAAAAGCTGTCAGTCCATCTGTGACTTCCAACGCAGCTATGGCTGCAGGTCTATGGTTGCGCATGAATACCATCAGTGAGCTGTCTGTTGACTCCTCGCGAGGGGAAATGATGGATATCAATGTGAGACCTATATGTTGTTGATTAAAGGTTGAATGCATCATTGGATTGAGCCAAATGACATACTACAGATGACTGCAGCATGCATGCTGCTGCTGCATGCATGCTAACAACCCTGCGTGTATCTCTGCTTGACCTTGATGATGGACTGCAGTTTGACATCACATTTCATAAGCTGCCATGTGCGTGGACATCATTGGACGCTATGGACATCAGTGGAGAAATGCATCTGGACGTGGTAAGCTCTCTGCATACATATTTTGCTTGTTGCCATACAAATCACTTGCCCGCATCAGGCAGCTTGCACAAGAGGTAGATCACCTGCATAAGCATGTGTCATGCAGCGCGTCACCAACAAAACATTCTGGACTTTCCCCCAATTGTTTTCTACATGCAATTTGCAGGATCATGACGTGTACAAGAAGCGATTACAAGCTGATGGAACTCCTATTGATGAGGGTACCAAGCATTCCATTGGGCCTGAGAACATTGATTTGATGTCAAAGGACAAAGTTGATGAAAACGGCACAGCATGTGGGAGCTGCTATGGTGCCCAGACTGCCACACAGCAGTGCTGCAATACCTGTGATGAGGTATGGTCTCTGCACATGTGGCACAAAGCGTGCAAGGTTGCGCTGTCATTGTGCCAACTTTAGACACGCCTTGAAATCTTTCGGGCACTTGAACCAGGACGTGTCGTTCCGAGTACATTGTTGTTTCTGCAACAATTGTTGCAGCTTCCACAATTCCACAGAACCTGAGTACAGCTGCAAGCATTTGAATATGATCGCCTGTCCAACAGAAGCTGATGTGCAGGTCAGGAGTGCATACCGGAAGAAAGGCTGGGCATTCACAGATCCTCAGGGCATTGAGCAGTGCGCTCAGGAGGGCTTCTCTAAAGCCCTGCAGGAGCAGGCAGGGGAGGGGTGCCACATGTGGGGGGCAATCTCCATCAACAAGGTTGGCGCCTAGATCATCAGCCTCCTACTTGGTCCTGCCTATGTTGACAGGCATCCTAGCAGTGTCTCTTCCTACGGTCATCCTGTTTCCCATGTCTAGCAAGCACTATCAGCAAGCTGTCTCTGCCCATCACCTGCCACATTGTGAACAAGGCGTGGATGCCTTTGTGGCATGCATAGTACATGCATTGAGGTTATCACCAGAGGTGAAGTTGACCACATGCTGTGTGGGGACTGAATGGCCTGCCTTTGATCAGGTGGCTGGCAATGTCCATTTTGCGCCTGGCAAGTCCTTTCAGCAGGGCAACGTGCACGTGCATGACCTAGTGCCCTTCCCAGACAAGAACTTCGATTTGAGCCACACCATTACCAAGCTGACCTTTGGGACGGGGTACCCCGGCCAGCAAAACCCCCTGGATGGGGTGTTCATCAACCAAACCACCTCTTCTGCCTCCCAGGCAGCTACTGGCATGTGGCAGTACTTCCTCAAGGTGTTTCACTGGGAACACCTGCAGTATGCCTCACGTTGTGCATTAGACCTTGATGACGTTGATGAAGTTGGTGCAGAGCAGTTTGTGACTGCTCTACAAGCTGTCTAGGAGGCACCAAGGTCTTTGCAGTAATTATTGCTCCAAGCATGTGCGACAGCAAATGGAAGGTGGCTTGCTGCCTTGAGCCCATGTGAATGTGTACTCCCCAGCTCTTTGCTGACGCAGGTTTGTCAATGATCTGCTTGATGGTGGCTGCAGAGAGCTTGCGGATGACCGTATGCCTTGAAGGCAGTCGTCATGCTTTTGCAGCATTTCCATGAGCGCCAGCAGGCATCACACTTCTTGTTGCACCAGTGACGTCCTGCAAGCACATGATGCCCAGGGGCAAGAATGCGTTGGGCTTGTCCTAGTGTTCTGTGGTGAACAAAGATCACTGCACAAATGCATTAGTCAACACTACAGCCTAGTCAATACTACAGTATGGTTCGGCTCCATCATTTCGCTGTTTGCCCTGCAGGTGGTGCCGACAATGTACAGTGACGTGAGAAACAAAACAATACATAGCAATCAGTACTCCGTCACAGAACACTTTAAACGTGCAGAGATACAGCAAGGGCAGAACATGCCAGGCGTGTTCTTCTTCTATGACCTGTCACCCATCAAGGTGACCTCTTAGCCATGATGGACTCCCCAACAATGCTCCATCTACAGCTTGTGCTGCACCTTTCTGAATCTGCTGATCCTGCATACAAACGGTTTCTGCATGTGCTTGCAAAGAACTTAAATTTACAAGACATGTGGAACCATATGAATGCGTGCATTTTCTGTTTGTGGAAGGAAGCATAGGTTGAAAGGGTCACGTAGGGTGTCTAAATTAGGCTGCCAAGGTTAATTTTGGGGCTTAGGAATATATGTGCCCAACGTGTGCCATCAGGCTTTTCAGGCACCTGTGAAATGCTTGCGCAGGTGCAGTATCGAGAAGAATACAAGTCATTTACACATTTCTTGACAAGTGTTTGCGCAATCGTTGGTGGGGTCTTTACAGTATCAGGGTTAATAGATTCCTTCATCTACCATGGTCAAAAGGTATGCTTCCAAATTCCGCCATGGCGTTTGATGCTTGTTTGTGTTCTTTGATTGCCCTCTTGAAATTTGTTCCTGCTGTATCTTTGAAATGAAACTGTAGCAATGCATTCATATGAGTGCAAGTATATACAATCACTTTGTTGCCTAAATCAGCGTGGGGAAATCTTGCAGGCAATCAAGAAGAAGGTTGACCTTGGGAAGCAAATATAGCCAGCAGCCTTGACGTAGTAGCTTAGATCCGATCCTCTTTCTACCATATCAATAAGTATACTTATGAAACCTCTCCTTTCCACCTTAATGTTTGCGACAAGTGCATGGTGCAGCAAATGTGCTGGCCTTTGCTGGGTTGTTGTACAGCCCTGACAAGAGACCGAAGGAAAATTGCTTGCAACGTTTTAGCCATGAAAGGACTGATGTGGAGAGGCCATTAGGTGATCGCCTCATTCGGCTCCATAGGAGCTTCTGACGCAGTAACTGGCAACCATCTGCAGGACCGCTCCACCAAAGCAATATACAAGTCTTTGAGCCGCTTTATACTCTTGTGTCCATAATCGGAAAGCTGCTTGCCATATACCTGTGTCCTGCGAACTGCATTGGCTGCGCTGACCCGTGATTGACCAGCCCTGCTGTTGCTGTGATTGTTGCCAAGTAGCCACTTGCCGGTGATCTGCCACATTTTGCTGCCTTGGACTTTGGCAGTGAAGCTTACAGAAATCAGCGACACTTTCAGCCGTTGTAATGGCCTCCAAGCGTATTCAAAAGGAGTTGCAGGCATTGGGTTGATAGGCTATCCAGAATTTTGCTTTCTGCAGAACCTCTGTTGCGACTGTCGTGTTGCCCCGCAGGACTTGCAGAGAGATCCACCAACATCTTGTAGCGCGGGACCTTCGGGGGACGACTTGTTCCACTGGCAGGTTCGCGATCTCAGCTAGATGTCTGGCTTGTTTGAGTGCTTTACTTGGTTGTTGCTGCTGTTCAATGAGTATGCGATGCAAGGTCTTCACAATTTAGCCCTTGGGCGTGATGTTGAGCGGACATTCCACCTTGCATCTGCTGCTGTGTAGTCAAACAGTTGCTGTGTACACAGGCAACAATTATGGGCCCTGGGGATAGTCCATACTCAGGCGGAGTGTTCTTTGTCATGATTCACTTCCCCCCAGACTACCCATTCAAGCCTCCCAAAGTGCAGTTTCAAACAAAGGCAAGCGTTCATGTCACAAACTGATTTCATTGAGTCTGGTCTGAGGTCTAAAGCCAAAGCCTGCTGTACGCAGGTGTACCATCCCAACGTGAACAGCCAAGGCAGCATCTGCCTAGATATTCTCAAAGAGCAGTGGAGCCCTGCCTTGACTATCTCCAAGGTATGACGGGCTTTTGCAAACACCTTAGCAATAGGGCAAATTCAGCAAGAGGGCTGACAGGCTTGTGCTGCAGGTGCTGCTGTCAATCTGTTCCTTGCTGACTGATCCCAACCCAGATGACCCATTGGTTCCTGAGATTGCACACATCTACAAGACGAACCGCGCAAAGTATGAAGAAACCTCAAGGGAATGGACAAGAAAGTATGCGATGGGATAGTATAGAGCCTTCACTTGATTTAGCTGCAGTCTGGTACAACTTGCTGCTGTGTCAACGAACTAGGTGCATTGCTGCTGAATTTGTGGCAAGCCAAGTCTTCTGTGCACCACCTTGTGCATCAGCAGATTTCTTCAGCATCCTGGGTTAGGTGTCTTTCCTAATGGTACCCTGCTTTCCGCTATGTGCATGTGGAACATAATTGGGCATCAGCAGGCCTAGGCTGCTGTGAGCAAGCATATCTGTGGCAGACCTTCACCTCGGACTCATGATTACGAGCTCGAGGCTCAAGAAACGACTATGCCAAACCATACTCTTATAACCTAAAGTTCTTTGACCTCAAAATCTGCTCAAAATCTGCATCTAATGCCACAGATGTGTCCGTTTCTTTCTGATGCTGTTCGTGGATTCGATGCCTGCTTGGTGGGCCAGTAATGCCAGCATGCAGAAAGCTCAGAAACCTCAAGACAACAAAATGAGAGCATCCTGCTGTCCTGTGTACGCAACGCGTTAGTTCGACGCATGGCGCAGGACGTTGTCGTGTCTGCAGCAATGGGCTATACCTCTGAACCTTTCAGCAGTTGGCGATCAGCACGAGAAGCGATGCCTGAGTTGGTCTTCTTTGCTTTGTTTACTGCTGTACAGTCATGACAGCATAGCGGTTACTCAGGAGGATCATGGCGCATCCTTGGCAATTTTACGCGAAAGTTTCCGGGGCTTGCTTGTTGGTGAGTCCGCCTGTGATTTGCCTAAAAAGGATGATTGGCTAATGCTGTTTGCCCCAAAGCTGCATGGGATCATGTTGCTGTAGCTGGGAGCGGGCATGGAGGGGTTCATGATCAAGACTGGCTTTTATGACAAGTATGCACCTTCACCACTTGCTCAGCTTCACGCTTGAGGCCCGCAACCTTCCCAGCTCCATTTCACGTTCTGCATCGGCAGGGTGACGGAGATAGAGGCAGAGCGACTCGAAGACACAAGAGAAGACAGGGAAGCTTTTCAGAAAATGTTGAGAGCTGAAATTGAGCGACAGGCCAAGGAAAAGCATGTCCAGATCAAGTTACCTGAAAATTCGTCGTAGTTTGTATCATCTGTGATTGGCTCAAATACCACCCCATGGAGTTCTTCACCGAGTTCACAAAGCATCTTGAGCTCAGTGGAAACGAACAAATGCTCAGCTTTGCCAGACAGACGTGGCAGCAACTGGATGACTATGCTGCTCAAGGCCCAGATGCTTACAGGCAAGTCCTCATAGGCTGTGAAAGAATCTGCATGCACAACACAGACCATCTATGTCTACCACATGCACGATTTCCCTTATGTGCTTCATGGGTGCTACATGCAACAAAGTGGCATACAGGTCAAGCAGCTGTGTTGCTGCAGGAAGTTCCATGACAAGAAAATGTCACTGGCCCTGGGAAATGCCCGCCCTGACAGGCTGTCTGACAGAAAGGCCTTGTTGAGAATAGATACCAGCATTCTGGCAAATGCCAGTAGTGTGCTGGTTGACACAGCACAAGTGTGCATTAGAATATACCGCTCAGCACCAAGCCTAGCTGCCTCAATGTCTGGTTCGCTGACTTGCAGTAACTCACAGACCAGCACAGATAAGCAATCTGCCCAGCCCAAACTCTTATGGCAGTCAGCAAAACTGACAACAGATGCTAAGGGCATCATCATTGTGGATATAGAATGCTCTGCCAAAGCAACAGATGCTGCATTTGAAGGCCAGTCCAGATTTGGCAAGTCAAGCCTAATGCAGCAAGTCTTGCAATATGTACAACAGGAAGCAGGCGTCAAGCTTGCCACCAAGTCTGCCAAGGTGAGAGCAATTAGGTCTTGCATTTGTTGCTTTGTTGTCGTCGACTGGCTGCGACAGAGGCACATCAAGTCTGGCAGCTAGTGCTCTGACAGTGTCTTCATAAGCCTATTGGCTTGTATGCAGATGTCTGTGCTATCAACTGAGAACGTTGTATCCAAGGATCACTCAGCTTCAGGCAGGCATGATGACTTACCACAGATCCCTGCTGCCTCATCTTCGCATTTGCCTGCGTCATTGCTGAGCAAGCTGTCTTTGGTAAAGCCTGAAGACGAGCGCACAAACAAGTCATCAGGTGTTTCTTTGCCTACCAGGGTCTCAGCAACTGAGCCTGCTGCGCCATTAATGCAAGCAAAGAAACGACCTCTTATTCAAGAGCTGTGACTTGAGCATCTGACAGTCCTATACCTTTCGCAGCAGGCACTGCCTGTCGACTGAATGCACTGCACTCATGTTGTCATACCAATGTTATATGCTTGAAGCCATGAAAATGACCCAGCGAGCTTTACCTGAATGTTTAGGAGGTTTGCGTGCCCTTAGGCTTTGGTGTTAGACATGACCACATTTGTTTCGTGAGTAGCAACAAGTGTAGTGGGAAAGTTGAGGTTTTCAGAGATCGATTGATGGTTGCAACCAATTGGAGACTGCAATTTTGATTAAAAAAGGTCTTTCTGGTCACGCTATGAACCAAAGTCTTGACTTCAGTTGCTTGCTGTACAGAGTGGCTGTGGCAGTTTGTCTGGACAACAGTCGCAGGTGCATGTGCGCAATTCTATGGCTAATCAGGCAAAATGCTCCATGGGAGGACAGATATGCCAGGAGGCGTACACCGGAAGCTCTGAGTGATTGCGTGAGTCACAATCCTGCGTGAGTCACCTTGCCGTTTAGCTCTGTCGAGACAAACGCTCGAACCGTCAGGTACTCTGACGAGATTGGCGCTTCATCGCCAGCTTGGTCGATGACGAACGTTGCCAAACGCAGTAGCGGTCATGCTTGGCTGCCATAGGAGGAAGTGGCGGACTCCTGAGCCACGAGTCAAGTCGGGGTGTTGTCGACTGCAGTCTGTCTCAGCGTTTGAGGCAGCAATGTTTGAGCTACCTTACATGTTATGCGAGATGCATTAGAAGTGCCGGCAGCTCAATCGCGATGCATGAAGCCAGCTGTCGGCAAGCAAGCGCGCTACGGGTCCAAATATTTAATACGTGACGCTGTCGCTCTGGGAAAGAAAAGCGATACCGTCACATTTAAAGCTCAAACCAGCAAAATACGCTGAACATTACTAGCGATAAGTCCTTGGCGCCCGTGCGGAGTGCAAACCCGGTCGACTCAGCCTCTGCAGTCCCGATCTTGGTGCCGACACCTCAGGGCACCTCGCATGGCAAACGCGTCAGCATACAAAACCAGGAGAAGTACTGTGCTCGCGGCCGCAATATCTCTGCTACTGGTCGTTGGGATTTGGCTCAATTCCCAGTCAGCAAAGTCACGGGACAGTACCCTTCAAACTACAGTCATACCTTCAACTGGTGACAGCAACTGGAGACCTTGGCTCAAAGCCTCAAAAGTACGTGTGTCAGCAGTGGCCTTCTATGGTAGAAGGCGCTATGTCAGAATTCTCGACAAGTACCTCAAGCAAAACCTGATATCTGCAGGAGGTCTCCTTGAGGAGGTATCACCCTTTTTTTGTGCTCACCTGCCACTCCTGGCTTGATGATAGTAAATTCTGGACTGCCAAAATCCAAACGCAGCCATGAGGCCATTTTGTTCTGCATCCAGGTGTTGTGGATTGTGCGCACAGATGATCCAGATGATCTTGATTGGCTGGAACAGACCTTACTGCCTAGTGAACCCAAGTGTTATAAAAGCATGCAATCTTCAGGTGCATATACAGCTTATCTTCTGCTTTCATCTTCAGACCGACTGGGTCCCTGTTTAGCTGGAGAAGTTTGCTGCCTGTGGTGTCAACCTTGTGCACTTAACTGGGTGTGTCTATGTCATGCAGGCAAAGGATTTGCTAACCACTACAGACAGCTTGCCTCTGATACACACTACATCAAGCTAGATGACGACATTGTGTACATTAAAGAGGGCGCCGTTGAGGCAATGCTGTATGAGAAGTTGAGGAGCCGCTTTTGGATCGTCTCAGCAAATGTCATCAACCACTCAGGTGGATACTGCATACCTAGGCCAACACTAAATGTTTGGCACAGAATCCCTAGCATCATGTATTTGCTGCAATCATCACTTTTTGGCTCACAAGTGGACACTGTTGTGAGCCTGTTTTGCAAACAGCACCACACAAGTGCGCAGTGATCCATGCCGCATCAGCATGCCACAATGCAAAGATTGCTTAACTGTGTATATCATGAGTATAAGATGATTTATTTCAGTGCAGTCAGTGCTTGCATTCAAAGCATATTTCTGGACATGACGCTTTATGTGTCCTGCAGTCCTGACTTTTGTGCATGCTGCCATGGGTGCAATGCAAACTTACCACCAAGAGGGTGAAGACTTTGTAGCCAGCAGGATCAAGCCTCATGGTTTTTTAGACGGCTCCCAATTTGCAAACATGACCTACAAGCCCTATGACATGTGTGCCCTGCGCAACTTTGCATGCGTCGCAACATGCCACTACAACTTTCTTGACAACCTAGCCAGGGATGAGCTGTACAAATACGACTTTGGTACCTGGGACTTGAATGCGTTCAAGTATGAAAGATGGAGCATCAACACCATCATGTTCAAGGGCAGCGATCTCAACCGTGAAGTGATTTCTGAAGACGATGAACTCTCCATTTCTGAGACTCTGCTGTGGAGCTGTTGGGTCAGCAGTTGTGGCTCATCTAGCCTATGTAACCCAGCGAGGTGCAAGACTCGAAGAAAGGACTCAAGTATTGAAGCGGTATGAAGAATTGGCTGAAAAGTTGACGGGACCCTTGTTGCCAATATAGTTGCCATTCAACAGTTGTTGCAAAGCACTTACTGCAAGTGCAGCATATCCACGATCTATCCCTGGGCAATGCCATGATCTAAAAAACTTATGCTTTAGAAGGAAAAGTCAGGCTAGCTGCTGTCAGGCATATCATTATTGCAAAGAGTCCAGGACAGAACTCAAACTTGGAGTCCATCATCATTTGTCGCATAGTATCTGTCACTGCCTTGCAATCAGTACTACTTGCAATCCATATCATGCCTTTCAAGCTGCGCATATCCGACCTGTGCCTTGTTGGGGCATGACAGAGATGCCACACAAAAATTTCCGTACTCTGATTCTAAAGATTCACATACATAAACGCGTTTTGTGTTACAGCCCTGAAAGCAACTGTTGTGTCTTGTCAGTCAATAATTGAGCATTGCAGAACAGTGCATTCTTGCACCATGTAACATGCATCTAAATCTGACCTAGCAAGGGATTGCCCGAAACAGAGCTTCTCTGAAAATACCAGCTAGACTGGCCCCAAGGACACAGGTCACAATTGACCACAAAAACTTGCCCAATGTAACAGTACTGCTTGGTCTGTCATTAGCTTGCAGTGGTCACGCCTGTTTTCTGCTTTGCTGCCTTCAAACTGTCAAGCTGCTTCTTGAGAAAAGCTGCCTTCAAGCGGTCTTTCTTCTGAGCAGCTTGCTGCTGCAAGTCCTTTTTGGCTTCAACAGCTTTTTCCCTGCCTTCATTTGTCTGCTCGACAATTCTTGCCATGTTCTGCATGCCATCAAACAGTACTGTCACGACACAAGTTCAGTATGACATCACTGCAAATGTGACCTACCAGGGAAATGCAATGCTGCTAAAAGCTGGGGGACACTGTCAGTACTGTCGTCATTGTTGCTTCTGCAATGCATTGCAGACATGAAAGCTATGCTGGCGGCCAATGCAGTCCTTGAGGCGCTCCTTTGATAAGCAGCATGAAGGCTGTGGGCAAAGGGGTGTCTGTAAGCCTATCTGCCTCTGGTCAGAGCCATGCAAGAATCTGACGCACAGTCATGAGCAAGATGCCAAACAAGACGAGACCAGCTTGGAAAGGTACAGACCCAGGCCAGTTAAAAAACCAGGAGGATATGATGAGCAAATTCATGTAAACGGAAGCAAGAGGAGCAGCACCTCTACATTACGTTCCCTGTCAGCTTCCGCCAGCTGCTCCAGCTCATATCGCCGCTGAGCCTCTTCTTCCCAGTTGCGTCTCCCCTGCTCTCGGAGCATGTCATCTGAAACCATCCCTGAACATGCATCCTACCTCGGTTATAGCTATGAATCCATACATTCCACTCATCGTAGTTTATAGACGTGTAGAGCATGACAGACATGGCTGTGCATGGCATTCTAAGGTACCCAACTGAGCCAAGCAGCATCTCAGGCTGTGATTTTGGCAATCAGCAGCGCATCAAGCATGAGAAGCTCAGCATGAGCAGCCTAGACATGCACTCCAGCAAGGCTCAGAATTGCTTGCTACTGACTCATTGCTGAGAGCTGATCAGCGTTGGACCACTGGCATGTCATTTGCATTGGGATGCTTGCTTCTCCAGCCAATATGCTTATGGCCCTATACTCATGAACAGCACAAATACATGACAGCTTGCACAACTACTTTAACTTCATAGGGCAATACCTGAAGCTTGAACAGCCATTGCAGAAGTGTCGATTGGGCTGGCTGGGTCAAGCAGAGACTGTCTAGCGGTGCTGCCAATCCTCATCTCATCTGTCAAAAAGCCTTTGGACAGGAAGTCTACATTGTACTGCTCTTCATCATCATCATACTGACCCCTTGACAGTTTGTCATACAGCTCGGCCTTTCGCTCAAGGGCTGCATATGAGTCATTGAGCTTGTCCTTGTCTGTCTGCAACCATATTGCAAACATATTGCAAGTTAAATGATACACGAGTCCAGGACTGAAAGCATCACAGCCACAATGCAGAGTAGCTTCAGCTGTCACACTTGACTGCACTGAAGCAAACCAGCCAGAACGTCAAAAGCATAGCTGCAGCGCTCTTTGTCCTTCAGGCCCCTATAGCATACCTTGTATGACAGGTTATCTTTTGCATTCCTTGCTTCTACGCCCGCATTCCTTCTCTCGAGTATGTCAGAAACATCAATGCCAGCCTTTTTGCGGTCTCTGCGCTCTTCATCATGAAGCCCCTCTTGAGCCAGCTTTGCGTCTTGCTGAGCACGATACAACTCGGCTTTAAGCTCGACCACACTAGCACCAGAGACACCTGCGCTAAGTTGGTGAGTTCCGCGGTACACTGTCACAGACTTTAGCCCGTACTTGGACAGTTTAGCTGTCTTCCAAAGCAGCACCTTCTATAAGCTTTCTCTTCTTGCTGTATGTACCACTTTCCGCAAGCCAGCCAAGATTCTCAGCTGCTCTCAGTCGCTTCCGAACATCCTGGTCGTCGCCGTCAGTCATGACAAGCCTCAGACTGGGTTTTTTTGTGCTAAGCTGATGCCTTTCGCCCTGTCTCGGCCAACAGCCAACTCAGCACACGGAATGCCAGGCGCAGAAGCAAAGTAAATGTTTGTAACACATAGCAGCCGACTTGATACACCGCCGTGCTACGAAGGCCATGGGAGACGGCAAAGCGCGATACAAGAGAAGCTATATGGTTTCGGAGCAGCTTCGTCAAAATGAGCTGCTGCTGCTGCTGCTGCAAGCCCATCAGTCATCATTCTGCTGGCATGCATGCGCATATATACATATACAGTATTCAGTAGCAACACGGCAGCCACTCACCCATCACATCGCTGACGAGATGAGGGGTCACTGAGCACTCATGCAATTTGCTGCAGCCCACTGCATCACTCCTTGCCGCCAACAGCAGTGACCATACCCTGCCTCGCTGAAACGTGATTCACACCGTCAACCTGGGGTATCCGGTTGGGCAAGCGTCAGTCAGCGCAGCGAATGCCAAGACAAAGCAACTTGCCTTGAGGGACATACACAGCAAGCACAAAGGCCTGCACATGCCAATGAGGGCTGCAAGTGTGACAGCAGCATCACATGTCATCACTCAGAGGGCTTTGCAGTCTGCTCAGCAGCAGCAGCAGCAGCACCAAAAGGCGCCCCCCCGCCTGAAATCAACCACCACAACACTTGGTGAGTGATTGGCTGCGCATGCTATGCTGCTGGCAAACACACAACAACAGAACACACAAAACAACATCCAGCAGCAGTCCACATCATTGACTTGACTGTACCACTGATGGACTGGCCAACCCATGCATAGGTTTCTCAGCCTCAACGGGCGCCGCAAGTGTGATATCAGTATGTGAGTATTCAAATGCCGACTGCGCAGGCCTGCTGACAGTGTCAGATCAATACACACTGCGTTGTTGCTCAACACGTGTCACTAGACCGTTTCACTAAGAGCATAAGTGCAGGTGCCATGCTCAATGTAGACTCATCACTCATGATACCACAGTAAAAGACAAAGCATGGACACAGAAAGCACGCTCAGCCGTGCACTGTACCTGCCAACGAGCGCTGCAAGTTGGACAGCAGCCCAGTCACTCAAAAGCTTTGCAGAGCTGAGAAGCAACAGTGCACAACAGATGTCGGCCAAGCAGCAGCAGCATCACATCTCTGAATGAGTGATTGGCTATCATGCTGCTGGTAGACCCACCACAGAGCACACAAGCTGTGCAGACATCATCCAGTACTAGTAGCACACTTAGCGCAACACTTCCCTCATTGGATTGGATCCAGCGCAACATTTGGAAAAGGTGCCCCTTTCCAGCAAGTCTCAGAAGCTTTCAAAGCAACACTGCGTTCCCACAAACATGTGCACAGCATGCTTGTCCCCCCAAAACACTTGAAAACATTTGTTGCTTCAAGCATCACAAGCACATAATGTCGCCATAATTAAGCCTGGCACTTGATCAATACCTGAATTCAGCAATTGCAAGAATAGTACTGAGAGTCTTGCAGGATCACAGCCTGTGTCTAATGCCTGACATGAGTTTTTTCAACCCCTGGCTGAGGAGCATGAACTGTAGCAACTCTCAATTTCAGGGACTCATATGAGCATGCATGTCACAGGCTATACACTGACTGGCACACTGAAACAGTCCTCATACACTTGCAATTTCAGGATACTGGTTGAAGCAGTCTGGCAAGCATTATCAGGCAAGTCTTGTTGACAATTGGACAAACTGGTGGTCATGCTGTGTCAGCGCCTATAGGCACGATTGTTTCTGCTATAAGCTCTGCCACTATAGTCATCCTCGCGCAGTGAATCATCCAGCATACTATCATAGGCTCTAGTGTCACGCTGAGTGCGATTGCCATACTTGGAAACATCTGATCTCATGCCACCAACAATGCTTCTCTCAAAGTCATCACCTCTGTACGGGTCACGCAGGTAGGTGGCTGCCTGATTCAGGCTTCTGCCAACCTGCATTGTATGCTAGAGCAGCATCAGGTGATGCCACATATCAGCAGTGGGCCATACAGCATAGCGTTGAACTAGACACATGCTATCTGCACTGTTTGGCAACGTGAGGACAAAACCAAACACAACAGAGAGACAGTTCAAACAGTCTGTGTGCACGCAAATGCCTGGCACTTACAGGTTCTTGGTATATTGGTCGCACAGGCTGCGCGGCAACAGGATAGTCCCTTTGGGTCTGCTGTGCAGCAGGCGCATAGCCATTTGTCACATGTACAGCTGAACGCATTCTGGGTGCTTGAGCCTGGGGTGGCATAGCAAGCTGGGTCTGAGGCGTGGGAAGAACTGGCCTTGCTTGCAGACGTGGCTGCATACACTCTCACTTATGTCATTTTTAAAGTCAGGAAAGAGGTTTTTCGTGTCGTTTGCAGGCTCCAGAAGGCTCAACAGGCACGCAGCAGAGAAAATCACATACAAAGCAGAGGTATGCAGATGAAGACAGCGTCAAAAGTTTACTTGTCAAACAGGATCTTTACCATGTTTATCCTCTGAGTCCTGTCATTGTTGATGGTTATTTTTAAGGGCTCTTCTCTGCTTGTGATGCTCTTTGGAGCTTTGATGCCAGGAGTCCCTACTAACACCTTTGGCGCTCCAGACTGCTTACCCTTGTTTGACTGAGCATTGGGACCCTTGCGTGCTGGCTTGGCTATGGCACCATTCTGTGTAGGCCTGCAACTCAATTCATTCATGTTTCAAGGTGACATGATGCAGCAGCAAAGTGGAGCAAGGTGATTAGCAGCTTAGTTCAGCACCAGGGAGACCAGCAGCATGACAGTCACCTTCTCTTCATGGCAAACCCAGGGGATTTCTGTGAGCCTGCTTTACGTGCTGCTGCTGACTTGTTGCCAGTCTGTGCAAACCTTGCTGGCTGGCTTGACTTGCGGGTGCCTTTTGGACCATTGAATACCTTGGGACTTTGCTTGGACTGCTGTCCAGCCCTTGCCTGCGGTATACAGCCTGGTCAGCAGAAGTTGTCAGCTGGCAAACACTGAAGAGCCTCAAGGCTTGGTTGTCTGTATGCTACGAGATATTCATGGTGGGGTCGTCAAGCAGCAACGGGAGCCAATGAGCAGAGAGAACAAAAGGATTGTATATTGTTACTCAAGCCAACAGGAAGACTGGCAAGACTGCAGGTCAAGTGCGCACACTGGCGTTGAAGGACCGTATGGTCTTCACCAATTGCACGAGACAAAGTGGTCTGAGTGATCACCGTTTGCTTCTTGCCTCCAACATGTCTTGCCTTCTTCTGCTTGGCTATGATGTCATCAAGGCTCATGTCGAGCTGCCTCTCGACCTCCATAGTACTCAACTGTGTGCCCTTGTATCAGGCTGTGAATCTACTGCTCAGCCGGATGTGTGCTTGGAATGTCAGTATCGCAGAGCACTGATAATGAAACTACTTGGAGCAAAGGGCTTTGCCTCTTGAGCTAAGTCTCGTCGATCAAAACGACTCGAGTTGGCCCCGCTTGTGCTGTCACGAAATGCAGACGGTGAGCTGCGAGCACGCCAGACCTTTCACGCTCGTGATATCCAACAGCGTGCATATACTATGACAGTGGCTGATCACTGTGTTGAGCGATTTCACCGAGGCTTGCAATTCAATGCATGCATCCTTCTTCTTCGCCATTGCATGCATTCGCCTGCACAGCTGTGCAGGCGCAGAAGCTGAGTGTTCCATCGCCGCATCCCGTGCCGCCGCAGCACGAATGTGGTCAAGCACTGGTTAGTGATGCGCAATAACGCAAATCCAATGTGACCACATTCAACGCATAGTTGTACGGTGTCGCACCTGTCAGCGATCACCTGGATCCTAACGAAAGCACCAAGTATGTCTTCTGGGGAGGCAGCAGCTTTATCAGAGCCTGGCAGGTTTGCTCAACTTTCGGGAGCGCGTGTGCCACATGCAACGCAATTCCACACCTCTGTGATGCCTGCAGCAATCCTGCTGACTGCCAACCAGTGAGCACAGGAGATACAGCTGGAGACATTATATTGCCTGGTGCCAGGTCGTGGACAGACCTGGACGCTAATGTGTTATTTGAGAAGGTTTTGACAAGCAGTGATATCAACCCACAGGGCAGAATAGTGGTCCCTAAGGTGGTGACGAGTCTCCTCAGCGACACTGTTTGCTCTGTTTTGGATGCGCCATGGCAGGCAATTTACCTGCAAGCTAAGTTGCAAAGTCATGCAATTATATATCTTTATCTGTCAGGCTGCCATATGGTATTCACTTTCAGACGAACTTGTATACTGTTACATATGTGTTGAACATGTCTTTGTCAATGCAGCGCTGCCTGGATGCAGGCAAATGCTGAAAAGCATCTACCTTTCCTGGAGAAGCAGTCACCAAGTGAGGTTCATGCTACAGACACGTTTGGCAACCCAGTTGTGTTCAAGTTCCGCTTCTGGATTAACAACCAATCTCGAATGTATTTACTAGAAGGCACACAGAAACTCCGCAATGCATATCACTTGGGCCCAGGTGATGTCATCCAGTTTGGCAAAAACGCCTCTGGTGATCTGATAGTTGCTGGTCGTAAGGGCACCAAATCAGACATCAGACATTCAGACATCAGACATTTTCACAGAAAGCCTCCACCTCCCCGAGGTTCATCACCTGCTACAACTGGTGGAGACAAACCGGCTGTCAAACGAAAGCGTGGGCAGGCAGCAAGTCATGGGCAGGCAACGCTCACCACAGACCTGAACAACTTCTACTTTGAGCCCCTTAAGGATGGTGTGTTCAGGGCTGTGCCTGATGGTCAGTGTGATGATGCTGGAAGAGTTATCAAACACGCTGGCATCTGGACTGTCATCCTAAACTTGTGTGGAGAACTGTACCAAGCATACTTCACCTCCCAAGCTGAAGCGCTGGAAGCCTTCAATGCAGCAGGAGAGACTGTGTCGTGAACATGCTAGTGAGCCCTATTGCTTTGCTCAGTGGCTACAGTGGGTTGACTCAAGTATGATTCTATGGCAAAGTGACCAGGCTGTAAACTGTTTTTGTGTCTTTGCTTGTTGATGATGTGTGCTTCTGAACGTTGACCTTGAACTGGTGTGAAAGATTCCTCTCTGCAGCTTCTGGATTTGTTGATTATGTGTGGATGTGTTTGCACCCCAACAATGCCATGTACAAATCATCATGCCTTTCACGCTTCTGTGCTGTGTTGATGCAGTGTGAAAGCCAGACAGTGCATGCATGTCACATGCAGACAAGGGCAGCTTATGCCTCTGTGCAGCAAAAGGCAAATTAAGCTGTAGACATCTTTGTGTATGTACATGGTGGTGATCTGTCAAAACTCACACACAATCAGGTAGTGTACAAGAATGTTGCAGAGGATTAATAGCAGTTGTCACTTCCAGGTCCCCCATCACATCCTGCAAATACTCAGGATGTGTTGGCGCAATTGCAATGTCAGCTTCACTTTCAGCAAGTCTGAATGACAGGTGCGGGAAATCTCAGAAAAACTTATGCGACTGAATCGACAGGACTGTCATGGTTCTTGAGTTGCAAGAGAATGCGGCCACAGTCCATCGCTCCCCTTGCAGAGGCCTAAGGACGTTCTTGCCTTGCTGTTCTTTGTATAAACAGGAGTGAATCATCAGGAGTACTGTGGGCATTGCTACCTGTCAATGCCTCTTGGGTAGCATGCTTGACATTCGTGATGCTACCCTGTCAATGCTGAGATCCTCAGGCATCATGAAGCTGTGCTGAACAGCTGTATGGCAGCTGCTGGGGTGCTGCAGCCAAGTCTCCCTGCTCCGTAGCTTGTCTTCAAATTACCCGAACCTTATATATCAGTTATCTTTTGCGTTTCTGCCCTCCTGCTTTGGCTTTCTTTGGTGCTTCTTCCGCATCTGAAACTACTTCCTCAAGCATGTCCACTGCAACAATGTAAGACCTGAGCATCCTTCGAGGAAGGGCAGGACCGTGAACAGTCAACACCGTACCTTCATTGTTTGCAAGGTTGCTGGCTGCCATATGCTGACTCAAAAAACCTACAACTTCTTTTTTCAGGTTGACTATGCTGTCCGAGATCTTGCCTGCAGCCACACCATTGCCTGCCTCAGATTTTGAGCAAGCAAGTTCCTTACATAAACAAGAGACAGTACACACCAGTCGCTGGAATATTGATTGCCAGCTTCTCTTCCCCACCAAAAGCAAGTGTTGCAACCACTCGACCACTCTGCATGACCATCTCTCAGGCCGGCAAGCAAAGTGGAAAATCAGCAACCCTGTACTGGTATCGAGGGTCAGCACATGTAGACGGCGCAACTACAGTGTGAGCCGAGTTGCGTTCGAAACGCTCGCAGCTTTGTTCGGCTCGCTATTTTGCTTCCCAGCAGCTCTGCATGTGAATCGCCATAGGCTTTGCGGTGGTGCGCACGGCGAAGCCGCGATGGTGACAAACATTGAGCTGCAGGGAACTGAAGCTGAGCGGCCGTCATCACCCGCAAGAACATCGCACCCAGTGGCCTCAGTTCGGCCGTCTACGAAGTACGTTGAGGTCGAAGGTCCCAACAAGCGGTTCTTGAGACAGGCGCTAGCTCCTCCTCGACCAGTACTGCCGAGAAAGCAAGCTCGGGTGCACTCTCCTCCCACAGGCTTGAGGGAACGCATTCCGCTGCTTTCTTCGCTTACAGGTTAACTGACAACTTGCCTGTCATACCAAACAGCTATCTATCACAGCCAGCCGATGTGTAACTCCTGACCAGGACAGACTGATGAAGTCCACTTCTGCCTGAGCTGCATGTTGCACGTAAACGTGAAAGGGTCATGATGCTTCCCAAGCTGAAGTGACATCTGTGACAGGTACAGGAAGGGCTGGCAAAAAAGGAGAATTGGTGTGTGGAGGCGGCATATTTAAGGGTGAAGTACTTGCTGGTCAGCCAAACGGGAAGGGACAATTTTTCATATCACAGGTCCACTACACCTGCTTGTCATACTGATGCTGTTCAGTATCGCAGTTCTTACATAAAACGCCACATGGCATAGGAGTTTGTGGCATGATGTTGTCTGCAAGCAGATTCACAACTACTGTCCAGCAGCCAAGTTATCATGCAAAGTCAAAGGCAACGTGAGCTCACTGAGTAGAGTGCTTGGACCACATCAAGCTGTGGCAGTATGTGGCATGGTGAAACCTCACAAAAGCAGCTGAAAAGGGAGAAGAAAGTAATTGTCACATCCCGATTGCTCTTCTGACTTGTGCTTGCATAGGCTGGGGTGCGGGGCCAGCAATTACAGTATGATGGAGAGTGGGTCCGGGGGAGGAGAGAAGGTCGTGGCACATGCTTTTACTATAATGGAGAAACATACCAAGGTAAGCATCAGCCATGCCATAACCAGGGTCATCAACCTCAGCCATGTCATGTCTGTCCACTAGTTGCATGCATGCCACAAACTTTCAATTGTATGGATAGGAGCAGATGCTGAGGTGCCGCCACACTGTGAATGCAGCGTGTGCATGTCCTTTGAGCTGCATCTAAACAGGCGTACAAAGTATGTAGGGCAGTGGATAAGCAATCAACGGCATGGACAAGGACGCATGCAATACAGCAATGGCGATGCGTATGAAGGCTTATGGATAAAGGACCACCGCAACGGCCTGGCCAAATATTTCTACGCAAATGGGGATGTGTTTGTTGGCAGATATGAGCACAACAGAAGAGAAGGTCTAGGCACTACCTACATGGTGAATATGACTCAATACCGCAATGTGTTGACAAAGTCTGCACAATGATTTGAATGACACGCGGACCAGAGCATGCATTTCTGGCACCTTGTCAGCTATGCTGTTCATTTGCTGTCAATACTGATCACCACAGCACTGCACTCCCACATCACAGCAAACGTCTGCGCGCAGATTAGGAAGGGCAAAAAGCACACAGCAGAATACAAGGCTGACAGGCCACTTTGTGGCACATGGGCTGAGATTGATGGTGAGTCTGCGTCTGTTGATCTTGCACTTGCTCTGTTTTGTGCATGATGATTTGCTCCTGTACGCTACAGAGGAATCCTTAGCTCCCATGGATGACTTCTTGAGGGCCAGCTTGCCAGCGACAGTTGCTCCTCTTGTAATGACTCACTTGCCAGAGCTGGATGTGTCTCAGCCTGATAAGGTATGCTGTGATTGCCTGCTCTATTGGTATGCTCTGCAGCACTGTGCCTACCAAGACTAAATCATTGTTTGAGTGTCAGTACTGCCTGTGAAACATGTGACCTGCTGCTTACTAGCAGTAAGCCAAGAGTTCACAAGGGCTGAAAGGATTGAGCTTTTTGCAGGTCTTGCAAGAAGTGCTGTCACCACTCAGATGCAAACCCCAGAAGCAACTCACACTAATAAAAGCACTCCGACAGCAGATGAGCGATTTTAATGAGTTTGAGCTGGAGCGGCTTCGGCATGCCTTTGTCAGGCTGTCTGGAGGTGACAGCAGAGTTGCCAAACTGACTCCTGAGAAGATCAGGTAATGCCGGGCATCAGTAATGCAGTTGCGCAATGTTTTCATGCAACCTGCTTGAGCAAGAGATGGCATGCCTCAGATCTCAAGCTTGAACTGTGTGTTCCTTGATAGGTTGGATTCAGTGACATGTTGCAAGGGTGTACTGCATTGAGCTGGCTTGCAGAACCCGGTAGAGTGCATCTTAGAGAGTTTCAAGAAATGCATCTGCTTCAAAGTTCTTTTGTGCAATGCAGTGATGTATGTGTGGCTGCAAAATTGGATCCAAGCCATCAGCGGACACTATTGTTGTGCCAACAACTGATGTGTGCTGCAAAGGAGGGCAATGTGTCTTTAAATGATTTCCTCAGGGTGATAAACAACTTCAGTGACACAGCAATGCCATCCTGAGGCAACACAGCAGCGTACAAGCAGTCAGCAACATTGTATCGATATTATCGCCGGTCACATGGTGTCATGAAGCAAAACTTGTGTGTTTGCCTTCAACGCATCAGCTGTTGCCAGTGTATTAGCTTAACTAACAGAGTCTGACTTTAAATCCAGAAACACCAGCTTCAGGTTGTGAGTGCTGCTTTAATCCGTGACGAAAAACACAATGTCATTGCAATAAGCATACACTGGAAACAAGAGCAAATCAAAGCCTGCAAAGGTATGCCAGGAACCAAATGTTCATCAAAGTGCAATGACTACATGTAGGCGACATAACACGCACTCAACCGCGCAAGATTTGCACAACCGTTCTGCATAGCAGTCTCAAAGACACCCAGAGTGCATGCTGTGCATGAGCCTGCTGCAAGCCTGCTTCTGTTGCGGAGTCGCACATGCTCCGCATGGATTGCAAGGGTGCTGCAGCTCTACCAGCTGCCTGCACGCCTGACAGAGATACCATGCATGACTGGCAGAGTAGCGAAATGGACTGCAGATGTTGCAGTGCCACTTGAGGGCTGCTAGAAGTGTTCTGGGCAGCATCAAGCAGCAGCTCCACAGCTTGCAGGTGTGCTGATGCGCTCCAGAGCTCAGCAGTCTGATGCTGCTGATCTGTTGCCCGCATGGGCAGCACTGGGGCCGCTTGATCAATAGGAGGGAACCGCACTACTGACAACCCATGCCCGTCAATCTGCAGTGATGGAGCTGCAGCTGCCAGTGAGCTACCCTCCTGCTGCGCAGCAAGCTGAGGGGCTTCATGCGTCAGAGACAAGGGCAACCGTGCTGGCGCTTTGTTTTCAAGGCCTGGAGCCGCTGCGGCAGAGTGTGCCATTACTGGCGGCCGGCCAATCATGCTCCCTGCCTTCGAGTAGCGCAAGGCCAGGCTCTCCAGCAGGCCAGGCTTGCTTGGGCTTCCCGGCTCACTCTCCACTGCATCTGCGTCCTGATGCGCACGAGGCGGCTGCTGATGCATGATACGCAAATCCTCTGCGTTCACACAAGCATTTGTGTCTTCTGCTGCAATTGACAGCCAGACGGTGATGCTATGGCAGCATTGAGTGTGCCAGCAGCTTAGTTCGGATAAGTTCAACAGCAGACACATTCCTGGCCTTCATACTATTACTGTGATCCAGTCCTCAACATGCTGTTTACTGCATCCTTTGCAAGCTGCACATAGGCCTGTGCATTCACACAGTCCGTCATTGGGGAGATCTGACCTGTGCCTTCAAGGGCAGGGTGATGGGGAAAGGGCCTCAGGGAACGGGCTCCCTCCAGCGTCATGCCACCACTCTTGCCTTGTGTCGCCAGAGCTCTGTTCAGCTTAACCAACAGGCTCTGATGCAGATCGCGCGTGCGGCACTCCACCATCTTGCGCAATGGCACTTGCAGGTCGTATGCATACTGTGTCCTTGGCGCCTTCAAGTGCACTGTCGCATTGTGGTGCAGATGCACATTCAACCCTGCAGCATTGCCATGGTTGCCTGATTACCTGTAGGGTTATCATCACAACAAACACAGAAGCCTGGGTTCTGCACACACTCATTCAGCAGTGAGAGCAGCTGAAGACCCTACCGGTGTCAAACACTCATGATTCAAAACACCAGTACGAGGTTGCTGCAGACAAGCCTTAAAATGCAGGAACATGCTAGTCACTACTAGATCTTTTGCGGACTACTACATACAAGACAACATTTGCCAGACTGCAGTAAGACAAGCAGAGGTCTGACCATGAGTGGTGACCGTGGACAGGTCAGCCACAGCAAAGGCCCATCGCAGGCGCTGGCGCTTGAGGTTGAGGTACACCAGGTGCTTGTCAGTGAAGACCAGGGCCTTGGTGTCCTTGTTCTGCAGGTAGTCCAGCACAGTGTCCCCAGCATACCGGCCCCTGTCCATGTGGGCAAGGCTGTTCTTCCATCGGCTGAAGTTGCGCACTTCCCCTACAGACCAGTGAATGACAACTCACCCTCTCAACAGACGCAGCAAGGCCTGGTTCTTGAGGACAGGCCTGAACACCATTGATGGCATGAAGAATGCAAAGGCACTGAGATGTACCATCTCAGCATGGCAGACACAATGCCATGTATCCTTGGACTAGACACAATGCTCTAGTCCGCTATGGCTTGACAGCTATACACCTGGCAGGGGTGCCAGTCAGCAGCATCAGGATGGGACATGTCACCATTGAGGACAGGTGCAGTGCAGACACATGCAACAATGGAACAGCACCATGCAAGTACTTTGTGCTGGCCAACAAGCCTTGCAGCAGCAGATCTGCCAACCTGTGGGATCAGCGGCAAACATGCCAAAGTGGCGAGGGGAGCGGATGCGGGTGCGGGGTATGCGCACCACCTCATCCCCCCAGGCCAGGATGCCCATGCCCAGCCCATTCACCCCCTTGGAGATGCACTCCAGCAGGCCCGAGGTGGGCTTCAGCACCAGCCCTGTGCCCCCTATGATCACCCCCAGTGCCAGCCCTGCAGCGCCCCCAGCCTGGTACCCAACCAACGGGTCTCTCACAACACCTGCATGGCATGCAGTCATCTCACCACCTGACATTGGCTGACCAGACTTGATACCCACAGCAAGGTATGTGTTTTGGTTTCCAGCACAAGTCGTAGAACAAGTCGCAGCTCAAGCTCTGCTGCCTTCATCAGACTAGCCCACATGCTAGATGCTCAAGGGCGCTTACACAAAACATGTTGCCACATCTTGCAACATTGACAGGCTAGGCAAGAAAGGTCTGGCCATGCCCAACTCATCAAGATCTGTCAAGCACATGTGTGCTCAAGACAGACCACACAGACAGACAAGCAGGCAGGCCAGGCAGGCGCTGACCTATGACACCCTCATATAGGCCCACACCCAGCGCTTGCAAAGCATAGATGAGGCGCTGCTGGGCGGTCATGGGTTGGTTGCGGAAGCGGCTGATGTAGTCCTGGTCCAGGGTCAACATTGCCATCCCCTTGCTGATGCCGCCTGTCAGCTGCACCCAAACCACACCACTGTCAACCACAACCAAGGCAGGCTGCGCATCACTTGCAGAAGTAACTGCTCGGACCCAGCTTTAGTAGCTGCAGTCTCCAGCATGACTGCAGCCTCCTTGGTGTTTTTTATGGCGCTCAACTCAGATTCTGGCTGGTGTGTGGGTTAGGAAATCATGGAGAGGGTTTTTGTGTGTGACCAGCACAGGTGGGCCAGGCTCTGACCTGGCCTATGAAGGTGAGGATGCCAAAGCTGGCCATCTTGATGAGGGTGACAGACCCGGTGCCCACCCCTCTGGCAAACTCGGAGGGGTTGCGTGCCTTTGCTGGCTCGGCCAGAAAGGTGGAGAGGCCACTGATGATGCTGCTGCCCAGCATGATGGGGCTGCCTAGGATCTCCACCTGACTCAGAATCTTGTGCATCTCATGCAGCGCCTGTGCAGCATAGCAGGAATGTTGATGCTGGTTTTGCAATGACCACTTCTGCTGACAGTAAGATTCAGGGCGTTGCTGGATCTGGCATAAGCAGTGCTGTCAGTGTTTGTTGCTACAGGAGAGGACCAGATAGGCTTACGTGCAATACCTACTGGCAAACTTTCTGCCACTTCAGCTTTGTCACCAAGTCAAGCCAATAGACAGGCAAAGCCAGAGGGAGGCAGATGATGAAGCACATTGTGCTTGTATGAATGAGATGATATAGCAAGGACTCACTGAGTTGATGAGGTGGCGAGTGATGTGACTCATTAGGGTCCCTGGAGTCAGCAGGGCATTCTGGAAAGCCAGGGCATTTATCTTGAGGGGCACATTGTTGATGTCAATAAAGTTGACGCCCAAAGTGGCCGCCATGCGGATTCGCCCAGGGCTGAGGCCCGACTCCACATCACGGCTGCCAGGCCTGGGGATGAGAGTCACGTTGCACTTGATAGTCTGCACCTCTAATCGTTCGAAGTACCACTTGCGGCCCCGCCGTGGGTTTGAGGATGTGGGAGTCTCCACTGATGCTGCAAACATGTCCTGAAGGCAACAGCTGCACAGCTCAGCAGGTCTTGCAGCTGTGACCTGGCCATTTCGACTGTCCAGCATGTACGTGACAAAGCAGACCTGTACTGAGTAACAGACTGTGTCTGTGCTCATGATGCAGACATGTTGGGGTGCTCTTCTGAATCATAATACGTCAGATGTGCTCAGGATGCACGCCAAAAACAGACACATGCCGCAAACCTATGTCTTGGCAGAGCGCTTCTGACTTGATACAGGTCAGGCTCATGCCTAGGCTGTCCTATGCACAGGCAATGGGTGAGAGCAGACCTGGAGAGCAGTCTGGGTAGCCTGGGAGGAGTGCAGGGGCTGGGATGTGGGCTGAGCATCCATCTGGTAGATGTCTGCCATAGGCAGCTCGCGCACCAGCTTCAGCAGCAGGTCCAGGAACTCCTCCTCAACTGTCAAGTCCAGCTCCTGCGCACCAGGATGGTTTAAGTCTGTCAGTACAGCGCTGCCTACGTGATCTGCTTGCGTAAAGGCAATGTGACTGGAGGCGTCTGGGGTCATATGCAGCATTTAATGTGGTGTCACAGGCTGGGCTTACAAGCTGGTTTGCTTGAACAAGGGGTGTGAGTCAGCCATGAGCAGTGATTTGCTTTCTGATGCAGGAAGATGAAGTTGATGTTGGTGGACGCCCGGTCTGTCTGGTAGGCCTTCAGACTGTGATTGACACACTGACAGCAACTGTTCATGACACACGCTTCATGTTATTTGCCGACACTCACACAAGAGATGATTGTGCTGGTTTACATCTTTCATTAGGTGACTTCATGCACTATTCCCCCTACCTTGCTCATGACAAGCCTCATGCAAGTGATGTTGTCACTGTCCACTTACCTGTATCTGCAGCAGCAGGGCTCTGAAGTAGAGGATGGAGGGGTTGTGGTGCAGCATCTCCCATTGCACCTCCACAAAGGGCTTGCCCAGGGTCTGCTGGGGCACCCCCTCCCCTTCCTCCACAGAGGCCTTTGGAGCTGCTGCCACAGCTGTAAACACACAACTTCAATTTTAGTATACTGACAATACAACATGCTTTGTGCTCGCACAATAGTTGGCCCTTCTGGGCAGAGTGGCAACAGGCGCAGCTTGTCACACACTATTTGAGGTGTTGTGTGGTGAGTCACTGTTGAAGAGCTTAACTAAGGGCGAAGCAAGACACATGTCAATACACAAGGCTGCTTACTTTTTGGTGCAACATCAAGTCATGTCAAACTAAACAAAACCATCACATGAACCATACAGAGCTTCTGTGCTGATGTCACAGCATGACAAAATGCCAGACCTAAGCTGTGCACAGGATTGCAGACAGTCACTGCACAGCACCATACCTGAGCTGCTGTGGCAGAGCACCACAGGATGTGTGGATGACAGCAGCTGGTTGTCAATCTGTACAGAGTACACTGCAAACCTGGCTGACTGGTTGGCTGGAGAGTACTTGTAGTCCACGTGTATGTTCTCAAAAAGAGCATGAAAGACCTGCATTCAGCGCCCACATATGGTCAGCTGTCAGCTGACATACATGCTTGGATCCATACAGCCAGTGTTGGTTACTCTGACCTACACAGGTTTGAGGATGTGCGCTTGTTTGACCACATGTACCACTGACTAGAACTGTGCAGCTCTGCTGGATAAACTTTCTTGGATGACAAGCAAGCAAGCATGTTTACACTTCCATGGCTTGATCAAGCTATGCCAACCATTACAGAGCAAGCGTGATCTGACCTCTCTTGGGAGGGCTTTGACAGAGGACTCCACCACACTCAGGCCGATGCCGTGCAGCAGCACATCAACAGCCAGGTTGAGAGCAGCATCAGCCGGTGTGTCCAGCTCCTGGCTGATCCACTGCATGCGCAGGTGCACCTCCCCAGACACGTTGTCCTTGTCTGTGCGCTTCTGAAGCGGCAACCAGGTGTAATGAGGCTTGCCCTCATGCAGCCGCATCAAGGGCACCCCAACCTGCACCAACACATGGACTTGCTGTGTCTTGGACTTGCTGTGCATTGGATTTGCTGCCTGTGAGCTGGGCAAGGCCTATTCATGACAGCAAAGATGCTTTCAATGCAACCGCTGCAATGCGCTTCCCCTTCAGAAGGAAGTATCGGTGATGTGAAACGGCCAACCTGCTCTTGGTTGCAAGGCTCATCTGTTTGCTGCATCATTGCACAAGTTGGAAGGTGCGGTCAGATGGTATGGCTTGCAAATGCGCGTTGATACAGCAAGGCATGTCAGACAGGTATGGCCTCCGGTTCTGTTAAAACATGCAGTTCATCAGCATGAAGAAGAGCCACCTGTCCCAGGAAGATGTCTGAAGACAGCTTCTTGTGGTCAAAGATAGCCACAGTGAGGTTGTTGCTGAGAGCCACATCCTCAAAGGTGCAGCGCTCATTCCAGTGGGGCTGCAGGTTGTTGCGCTCTATCTTGGTGTGATGGCTGGTCACCCCGGCCTCACTTGTGCAGGACACCACACTGTAGCTGTCCATGGTGTAGAAGGTGTGCAGCAGGTCTGACGGCACTGCCAGGTTGCGCGCCTCTATGACCTGCAAAGCAAGGCAACAATGACATTCTGGCCCGAGCTATATGGTGCAAGGGCTGGGCTGCAGGCAACTAAATATGTTTAGACACCTCACTACTTCATAGTCAATCGTGTTTAGCCACCGATGGGACACAAACAGTTTGGTATCTGAGTGTCAATGTTGACTGTCACACTTCCAACAGAGGCTGCCTCAGAGGCGTCCATGGCCACACCAAACACCGCAGCCTCTGCTGCTGACACAATGATCAGTGCAAAACAAAATGCTATACATTAGTGGACAGATGCAACAGGAGCCTCTGCTCAGTCATCAGGCAGCAGACCACAGCAGCACCTTGACGTCTAGTCTGCCCCGGCTGCTGCCCAAGCGCTTGACATCTCCTGCAGTCTGGCGGCTTGCTGCGGCCTTAGGATCTGGCCCTGCCAGGGAGACCTTGCTGGGGCTAGTCATGCTGCCCTGCCTGGTCAGACCTAGTAGGCCCAGGTTGGGATGGGAGCGCCCGGTTGTACCCTCTGCTGATGTGCCTGCTGTTGCATAGCGCTCCAGCAGTACAGCCAGGACCTCCTCCTTGTGATCCACCTCCTCCTGCTTTGTCCTCACCTACACCACAGCTTGGTCATCTTCCATGTGGACTCTGCGTGATGACCTGGCGACATGCTCTGCCTTGTTGGGTCATGTTACCAGTGACGCTTGCAAGCAAACAGCAATGATATCATGCGTCGAAACTGAGTTCTGTATAGCAGCCCTGGACAGAGTCAAGTCAGAAACAGCCTATACTGCTTGCAGCAGCAGCAGTCAGCGAATCAGAGAGACTGGTAAGATTTTTGCCCTTTCAAGCTGGAGCTGAATGGTGACTCACTGCACTTTAACCCAAGCACAGGAAAGAATGAGGTGAGGGGTATGAGTACCAACAGCAGTGCTGCAAGGGAGTGTGAAGAGGCTGACCTTCATGATGACAACATCAAGAGGGGTGACCCGCCAGGAGCAGGCCAAGGCAATTTCACCACTGACCCTCTCCTTGGTGCTGCGCCGGCCCAGGATGTACTTATGCACCTCGGCTACACCGGTTGCGCCTGCTTCCTCCACCTCACGCAGGGGGATCAGCACCTCACCTAGGAAGACGTCCTGGCTCAACCTAGACCGGCCGTACACTGACACCTGCACAGACAGCATGATGCTGAGCTTGTAGGATTGAGGTCTGGCATGTGCTGACAGGCACAGTGTATGGATGTAATATATGCAAAAGGCTTGAGCAAAGGTGGCTCTGGAGGAGTGTGGTTGTGTGTGTCTCATGGTGAAGTTGTGCAGTGGCAAAGATATGAGAACGTGCTGTCTGGATTCACCAAGCCTCTTGTTGCAAGGGCAGCAGCACAGGCTCAGTGTGCTATAGCATATGGCTGCCACTCCAGCATGTAGGCACAAGCATTTAGACAGGGATTTGCAGTCAGACATCTTCATCCAGTCAATAAAAATCCAAATTGATTGTGAATTCCATAAGCTTGGGCGCAAACCCCCCGCAAAAAAGGACAACACCAAACATAAGAAGACCAGGAGCCAACTGCTCCACAATATTTGCTTCAAGGCATAGTCTGGTAGCACAGCACAATGCTGTGTGCAGTTAGTGCGCGTAGGCTGACCTGGAGATCTGAGGTGATTTGCACAGATTTGAAGGTGACCTCCTCCTTCCAGACTGGGTGTGCCTGCCCCATGGTCACACTGGTGCGCTTCACCTGGTTCTCACACTGCATGATCACACACAGCTTTGCTCTTGCTAGCTTGTCCATCATGGTCATTGCTATCCGCATATGCAAGCTTGTTTCTCCTGCACTGCATTGCTGCCAGCGCTGAGCTGACACAACATTCACAAGCTTGCAAACAACAGCTGTTTCAAAGCTTGCAAATGGACCAACTCTCAAAGGCGCTTGCATGAGAGTGCTGTTGGCATTGCGGCTCAAGCCTCAATGCCCCACAGTAGCACCACCCTGGTGGGACTGCTGGCTTACTTCATTTTTCTTCTTGTGTGAAAAGACTACACTTATCTGTCGTTTATTTGAAATGCAGTCAGCAAGTGAGCAGCCAGTTGTGAGTGGGAGGCTGACCTGCAGTGTGCAGTAAACCTCACTGCGAGCATTGCGCAGGCGTGCCTTGATGCTATTCAGCTTGTTCAGGGCTGCCCGGCTGCTGTGTGAGGACTCAACGCTCTTGCTCTCACGGGACAGCCAAGTGTCCATCAAGCCCTGCCATGGGCAAAACAAGCTCACTCGCATATCCAACAAGCCCGTTGTTACGACGGGAGCTCTTGAGTTGATACATGCAATTGCACAACCTGGAAAGCTGCTTGCTAGTGTGTTGTCCATACACAGGGGCTGTCATTCCTCTGCTTGTTGGGGGTGCTCAACGAAGGCAGATTGGCATTCAAGGCATACAGCTGAATGCATGCTGTGCCAATGTAAACACCTGCTGACATCTCTCAATGGCATGACTTGCCGCAGCTGAGTATGATACCTGAGCATCAACAACTCTGATGACCAGCTCCCCACCCAAAATAGGATCTGAAGTGACAGCTGTCTCTGAGGAGGGCGAGAATAGTTGGATGCTGTCAGGCCGTCGTTCCAACTCAGCTGTGGTGCCAATGGTCTTCATCTGGCGGTGCGCACCAGTTGCAGTAGGGAACCAGTCATCAGCACCCGAGCCTGGCAGGCTGTGTTCCAGTGGCAGGCCAGATGATTCACGCACCTGAATACACTCACTCTGCTATTTGGCTAAACATCTTTGCCTGCATCTCTGCTGATGGCTGCATTTGCATCAGCTTGTGCTAGATTAGACTGTGTCACAAGCTTGCTGATGATTGCAGCTCACAGTACATGGTTGTTCTGGGAGTGGAACCCCATCCCAACAAGGTGCAGGCGGGGGGGGGCGGAAGGCATGTGTGTGGGGGGGGGCACCTATACAGCATGGCAACAACACAGATGAATTCAGGCTGCAAAGTTCTCACCAGGAGTACAGGCACCATTTCTGTTGTGGCTTCACCAGGAAGGAGAAGGCGAGGGGGCCTGGGGCTGTCACGGGGGGTGGACATGGCTGACCCCACCAGAGGGTTGTCATGCCATGTACCACCCAGGGGGTTGTCATGCAGTACTGCTCCCTTGCCCAGGTCCAGGTTGGAGAAGGAAGCAGGAGACATCTGGGAAGCCATTGCTGCCAGGTTTGCTGCAGGCACACAGTCACACGTCAAGCTTCAGCAACTTCAGCACAACTGAGTGTAAGCACCTTCAATGACAACAAACAGGCCAGAGCAGTCAGCCTTTCAGCCAAGGGATAAAATCGATTTCTGATTTGATTGCAGCACCAGCAGAATGCCACTATTTGCAAAAGCTTGCTCTGAGCACGTGACGCCATACCTACAGGTCAGCACATTGCCAGCAGCAACACTGGACATGTCAGCAGTCTTGAGGTCAGCATACCTGATGAGCTGGGGTCCTCGGCAAAAGACAAGAGGTCCTGCTGCCCACTGCTCTGCTTGGGGAAGGTGTTGTTGGCTTGAAGGGCCAAGTTGTGCCTTTCCCAGGAGGAGCCCAGAGGGAGTGAAGGGAAGCGGCGTAGGCCTGACAAGGGCTCCACATCAGCAATCATCTGTGCAGCACAACATTCATGTCGTAATGTATCCAAGGGTAACAGTGGCTGTCATATCCTGCCAGACAATGAGGTTGCAAGAGCCAGATGACTAGAACAGCTCAAGCTTCTGTACTTGACCGCTCAAATGGAAGCTGCAGAAGGGCCTATTCGGCCACTACAGGACACCCCTGACAATGGTGCAGCTGATGCCGCATGCATCACTCCACATAATACCCAATGATATCTTTAACCATAAGCAATCTGACTACGCGCAACAATGATTGTGCTTCTTTTGTTTTACTACGTAAGTCATTCGAATGCAACCGCTTGGAAGCCCAAGATTGCAGCATGGCAAGTGTGAAAGCTTACAGACCTGCGGCATGGCATGCTCAGAGATGGACACCGAGCTTCTTCTGCTGCGAGAAGAAGCAGCTCTGCTGACGATCGACAAATCAGCTCTGCTGCTGGCATCCCACTCAAATTCTGACACAGATTTTGTGTCTGCGTTCTCATTGCTGCTCCTCCTCCTGGGCAGAGGGGGCCCAAGGCGGGCCAGGGACTTCCTGCGGGGGGCGGTCCCCTCATGCAGCAGGGGTTCCTGGGTTGGGCTGGAGGTGCCCATGGTGAATGGCTGAGCCACGGGCAGAGCTGACACTGCAGCCTGCAACATCACGCTGTCATATGTCAGCCATCGCTTGGGGCAATAGGCGGTATGTATATTGCATCCTTGTTGCATGACATGAGGAAAATGCCCTTTGCCTAGATGGTGGTATGCAAGGTGTATGCAAAGTGTTTGCACTGTGAGAAGTATGCAATGTGTACATAAGTATGCAAGGTGTATGCACGATAGAAGTGCTGGTCATGCTGCTGAGGCCTGTACCATATGCGTTTGAAGCAGGCAAGTGCCATTTGGGCATTGGGTTTGTGCAATCACAGCTCTGGCTAGTGCCATCAGGAGAGAAGCTGACCTCTTTGAACTTGACAACGCCCCTTTTAAGCAGCTGCTTGACCCTGGTCGGGGTGCTGGGGGTTTCAGTGTCATCAGCCCCATGGAAGACAATGGGCGGAGATTGCCAGCCTGTGCCTGCTGGGGCAGCAGATGCGCCTGCCTGCTCACCTGCAGCGTCTGTCTGCCTGCCCAGTGGTCTTAAGGTGCCTGCACAGATATCTTGCCTCTTTTGCTTTGGTCCTAATGCTCAGCAAATGTACTGGTGGACACGCACGAAGCTGAGCAGCCTTTGCAAAAAGATTTTGCATGAATCTTGAGAGACACCTCTGTGTTTGATGAGTTTGTGCAGATTGTGTAAAGACTGCACGCACAAGGAGGGGAAGCTGATGAGCATCAGGCGCATCATCAGCATGCAATACAAGGCAGGCGAACTTCAACAACAATTCAATGGAATCATTGAAAGCAGCACCCATTCCCGTGCACAACCATGCTTCCAGACGACCAAGCTGCTGCATGATACAGTCGTGAGATCACGCAGCGACTTACTGACAGACAGGCTGCGTGTGGCACCCATGCGCATGATGTTGGCGCGGGGGATGACTGGCATCTTGTCTGACACCAGGGAAGCATTGTTGTTGCCACGGCCCATGATGAGACCTATGTCAATGTTCTGCTTCTCCTGGAAGTCCTTCAGCTTGCCATCCACATCCTGCATAATTTGGACGATCAGCATGAGCTGTATGTCTGAAGCTGTAGCAAGCAGGGCATTGCTGCTGGTTGCACAATGCACCCAAGTCATAAAGCACTGACTGCATTATTGCAGTATATACAAAACACGGAGCGAGTGGCAGACTCTGTGAGCAAGCCTTTGCAGTGACACTGACGATCAATGCGACAGCAATCAAGACCCAGAAGGTTTGAAAATCAATGAGCTGCTCAGCAATGGACATCGTAAGATGTGGCTGTTGTGCAAGACTGTCCCTAATCACTACATCAGACACATGTCATAAACATGATTGATAAGGCCTAGTAGACATAGCCCTCAATATAGCAGAGAAGGCCCTGTCCTTTACCAATGCAATTCTGATACACGTTCTGTGCTTGGTTGCAATCAACAGACAATGGTGTGCCATGCAATGCATGCATGGCAAGGGGAGGCAGTTCAGCATGGCTTGCCTTGATGCGTTCCTCCAGCCTGGCAAGCTTGCTAGTAAGCAGGCTCATGGACTCCTCATTGCTGCCTCGTGTGTACTGGTCCTTGGTCTCACTGAAGCACAGCACACGGGTGGGCCCATCAGCATGCACCCCCACATACACAAAGCGGGCGTCCAGCTCAGGCTGGTCCACGTGCAGCATGGACTGGGTGCGGTTGCCCATGCCACTCATGTCCTTGATGACGCGCCCCACATTGGCCACCCTCTGGACCATCTTGGAGTGGGCTCGCCCCAGTCTCACTTTAGGATGTGCCTGCAGAATAGTGTTTCACTACTTGGCAGGACGACGGTGACCAATGACAAAGCAGGAGGCTATACATGACAAATCACAGGCAAACAGGCATCAGAGCAGTAGTGCTGCTTTGTGACTAGCTTGCCCTCTGCAGAGGAGCAGATCCGTACATCCGTGCTCATTCAAGCACTGGCTGGGTCAGCAATTGAGCATCAAATAGATGATGTGTGCAGTGACGCCAGAGACAGTCATTGCTTCACAATATGTGTAGGACTTATCCACCTTGATGTCATCCAGGTTGTACTCCTGGACAGGAGCGTCTCTGAAGGCCTCAGTGGCAGACTCCAGCACCACCCTAAGGCGGTGTGCAGCCATGGGCTCATCCCAGGCATACTCTGCGGTGTTTCCAGGTGTCAAGGTGTCCCAGTCATTGGCTGTCTCCAGGTCACGCTGCTGGAATTTGACAGTCACATGCTCACACCTGGCAGCAGCACAAGTTTCTGTCAATGCCATGGCAGGTTTGGCAGACCACAAAATAGCTTGAGATCCTGTGAGATGCATGCAGAATATGCAAATGGCATGCGTGACAGTGTCTGTTGATCAGACCGTGATGAATGCTTTGATACTGTGAAGGACCAGAGCTTGGTGACAGTGACAAACGCTTCACCATGAAGCCATGCAGAGCTATCAGTGGTCAGGTTACATTTGCACGGAGAGCTCTTGCTATTGTCATGTATTGCTATTCTTGATGGCAAGGTTGCAGTGGCAGGCTATGACAGCATTCTAGCCAGAGTTCGAAGTCGTAAGCACTCTGAAAACTTTTATAGCCAGGAGGAGCTTTGATGGAAATAGGCTGACAGGCAGAAACAGGATACCTGTTCTCTATGCGGTAGGGTGGCTGTTGGGCGTCCTTGCCCACTGTGATGAGCAAAGAGCCGCTGCTGAGGGAAATGTCCACAGGCAGGATGCGGTGCCGCTTCACGGTGTTGTACACCCTCAGCCCAAAGTCATCCACTTGATCAATCTGCATTCCAGTGATGCAGTCATAGTGGGGTGTGGTCACATCTCCTTCTGGTGTTGACATGTGCAACAACAGAACCACTGAAATGCTGTTAGGCTTATGACAATGGTGCCAAATTATTATGATTAGACTTTGTTTGAGCATGCCAAAGCAAGCAAGATATTGCCAAGCATGCCTTGCCTGTGCTCAGCACCGTGGACGCAAAGCAGCCTTCCAAGGGTGCCATGCATGTGCTAGATGGCAAGTCTGAAGCAGACCTCAACCTTATACCTCAAAAAGCTCAAAAAATCATAGAGGTAGATGACGGGCTGGCGGCCTGAGAGGATCACTAAGTGAGTCAAGGGAGTGAAGCAGGGCTCACCTCAAAGGCACCTGACCAGATCCATTTGCCCTGGGCTGGCCTGACACACAGCTCAAAGCGGCCATCTGCATCGTCCCAGTGGAAGGGGGCCTTGACACCGGGGGCCAGCTGCCACACCAGGCTGGTGTTCCTCTGCCCGTACTGCAGCGGCTCGCTGCTGTTGTTGAAGAGCACATACCTAGAGGTGATGGTGATCACCTACCACACCAAGATTACATGTTAGCCACTGCCTAGTCAGCATCGGTAGAGCTGCAAAGCATAAGTGTACTGCAATTGCATCAGAGAGGCAGTTATGGCCCTGACAGCGCCAATGCCCCAAACGGCAAAGCCTAATGGAGACAAACGTGAGCTTCATTGCAATAGTGAAAGACCAGCATGCTGGCAGTCTGTAGACATTTGCGGCAGGCAAGACATGCATCGTTTGTGCAGCGCTGAAGCTGTGCGTAAAAGCTCAGCAGTCTGCTACACACACAAGCAGGTAGGCAGGCAGGCAGGTACAACCAACCTTGGTCCTGTGAAAGATGGTGGGACCAAGGCAGGTCTCCAGGCTGAACTCGTGCCGGTGCTTCTGAGTGATGTCAGCGTTGAGCTTGGTGAGCAGGTGGCCGGGGTCCATGACAGGGGAGGCTATAGGCAAGCCAGAAGGGCCCTTGAATTTCTTGCTCCTGGGGCTGCCTGGCTGGGACAGCAGCCTACACACACACACATGCACACAGGCATACTTTGGCTGAGCTGTGTCACAGGCGCAGGCATGTATCGCATTTCAAGTGGGCAGCAAGTGGGCAAAAGGTTGTGTGCAGTCAAGAGAGTGCAAAGGCAAAGCATGTCTTGTGTAATGCCAAGGCTGGTTTGTACATTGTGAAAGCGTGTCAGGAGTGCCATATTGCTGATACTCAGAAGATCAGAGAGTGCGTGGACTGGTCAGCTGGGTGAGTGGACGGCTGTGTAAGTGTGCAAGGTGAGTGGGTGTGAATGTGAGTGAGCAAGTAATTCACCAAACAAATAGATGATCGAGTGAGCTAAGGGTGATTGTGTGAGCAAACCGAGTCATTGGGCCAAGTCATGTAAGTTTGAGTCTGTGAGCGCATGAGCAGGTTAGAGACACAGGCATACATGCGGGAGCTATTCCTTTTGCGGCCAGGGACCTGAGCCCCAGGCTCAATGGGGAACTGGTTCTCAAACTTGATGACGTCCTCCATCATGACGTCCATGTCCATGCGGCTGGCACGGCCCACTGAGTTGGTGGGAGCGTAGGTGTGAGTCTGAGTGTTGATGCCAACAGACTCCAGGTTGATGGTCTTGGACCAGTAGCTTTCATGGACACTGATGCGCATGTGAGCACGCCCAGCCCTGCAGGGAAGGCATCTTCTGTCCTGAGCTGAAATGTTGGTCTGCCCACATATCGTGAGCATGAGGCTCTTGGCGCTTCTGTTGCACATCTTGGTGTGCATACAAATGTAAGCAACAGCGAGCAGCAGAGTTCTATAATCAAAGTCAGAAGCGCAAAAGGTTGCACGTAGAAGCATGCCAACAGGTGTGCAACAGGCTTGGCAAAGTGCAGCCTGGAATACACAGCGCCATTCACAGCAGAGGAAAAAGGACTAACACTCATTGCTGATGTACATGCGCTTACTGACAGCAACCCCCACACAGGCAAGCTGTGTCAATGGGATAGCCTCGAAGCAGCCTGGCTCCTCATGAGCTTGAGACCCATGTCAACTGCCTGCCTGGCAGCATCGTGCAGTGTGGATGAGTCTGAAAGCATGGGCTTACCCAAACAGGATGGGCTGGGCAACACCACCTAGGCCAGGCGCAGCCTTGGGTGGCAAGGAGCTGACTGGGGTGTTGTCCTTCAGCTTCAGGGTGAGATTGGTCTTGTTGATGATCCAGTAAGGGCAGAAGATCACCACCTCGCGTGCCTTGCTGGCAAAGTCCATCTGCACGAAGCAAACACCCCATACATGGCCAAATGCTATCTCTCATGCTGTGCAAAGTATGCACTACATCTGGGGTACAGTCACTCTGGGGCCCAGGGTGACTGAAGTGTAGATAGTACAGTACAGATAGCCAGCCAAAGGCAGCTGCATGTACATATGTTGCAGGGCAGTAGTTTTCATGCCATGCAGGCAGGCAAGCAGCACACGGGTAAGTATGAGTCACAGGTCAGCAGCAGTACAGCCATGACAACATAGCCTGAGCCTATGTTGCAGTCAGCCAGGCCAGAACTCACCTTGTTGTGGATGCACACCAGGAGTTGGTTGCCATGGTGGCTGACGCCACTCTCATCAGAGTCACCCTCCCGCTTGAGCATGATGTTGCTGGAGGAGCTGAAACCGCCCAGCAGGGACCAATCGGGCAGCCCAAATATGGAGTGGTGCTCGTCTGTGGCCCACGAAGCGTGAGGGTGGTGAATGGTCTTGTCCTTTACGGATCGATATTCCTGTGTCAGGCCAACCAACTGATGTAAAACTTCACTTGTTTGCTTGGGTTGGCGTGCTTCATAGGGCTTGCAATGGAGGGTGCGTCAGCTATGGAGCTGAAGACTACACATCAAAGCAGTATGAACAGGAACACGCACAGCTGCGAATCACTGTTGTGCAGTGTCAGTACAGCAGCAGCATAAGAAAGCTTTGGGTTTCACTGCAAGTATGGTCACCTCAGCATTATAATGCAACATAATAAACACCAGCAGCATTGTGTCAACTGCCCTAAGTTTCACAGAGATGTCAGCACTAGCACAAATCCGGGCCAACCTGCATCTCAATGCCCATCTTCAGCTTCTTGGTGAGGTCAAAGAAGTAGACATCCTCAGAGCCGCCCACCCGAATGTTCCAGCTGCCCACTTGGGCTGACATCCCTCCTGACTTGCTGGAGCGGGAGTCTGTCAGGGTGACTGTGACGGGGTAGGGCAGCAGGTTGTGCATGACTATGGGGGCATGGAACCTAAGGACATATTCAGGCAGCCCCTCATCCTGCTTTGTGGCTGGCTCACCCTCCTTTGTTGCCACCTGCATGGTTGCATCAGGTCAGACACTCTGTTAGCACAAAGCATAAGCTTTGGGCTAGTTGCTGGGAGACTGGACAGGTTCAGAAGGACAGAGATAGCCCTTCATGCACCAGCAAGGTTTCAAGGCCTTCTTAGGAGGGTACATGCTTGCTGTTCAGGGCAGTAGCTGCTGCGAGATGAGGCCATTTCCAGAAGTGCTCTGAACTGATCAAGGAGTTGAAACAGCAAGCTCAAATGCTTCATGTCAGATATTAGCAAAGCTGGAATCTCTAACTACGACTCCATCCTTTTCAAGAGATGACTGTCACAATACCTTGATTTGCTCCTCCTTGACCTCAAGACAGCAGTGAAAGGGCAGCTGGTTAGGGCTGCTGGGAGGGCAGGTGTAAAGGCCCTGCTTCTCCTTCAGCTTGCTGCCCTCCAGGTCAATCTTGTCCTTCTTGGCCGTCTCCCACCCAATCACATGCACATACATCAGCCCGCCCCTGCACCAGGAACACCTCATGTGACATTCTGCAATGGTTGGCAACGGTTTGTACAATGTTTCCAAGCCTTGCATCTGTAGTGCAGCAGCTGTCCATTCATATCTGGACAAAGCTACTCTATACTGCAGTGATAGCATTCTGCAAGCAAGCAAGCAAGCAGGCAAGCAAGCAAGCAAGCAAGCAAGGACAGCAGGCAACATAGTGCAGGAAGTGGTGCCAGTCGTTCAGGTACACGCAGGCATGGAGCAGCAGAGAGTCTGACCAGATGGCAGGCACAGGCAGGTAGGTCTGCTGGCCGGGTGCCAAGGGGTTGTTTGGCACCACAGAGATGGCAGCAGCACCCTTGCCAGGGGCCCCTGGGGTCTGAGGCCCCCTGAACAAGTGCACATTGAACTCCAGCTGCTGATTGGTCAGATTCTCCACTCTAAAAGGCGAGTGCACCGTCAACACCTGTGGGTCAAGCAAATCCGCCAGTTGCATCAATGTGCAAGCTGTAGCAATGCCTGATGTTACACAGCGTTCAAAATTCTGCTCGCAAACTGATCTGGAATGCCGCAGCCATTGCATATGCTGCAGCAAGCAAGGCTATGTACAATACTGAAGCTCCTCTGTCACTTGTTTAGTCAAGATCTTGTCTGTGTCTTGTGGTCCATTTTCTGGCTAAGAATGGGTATGGCGCATTGGGTGTGAATTGGTACCTTGGTTCTGACATCCAGGACCACATCCATGACCACAGGTGTGGCGGCTGCATCATGGGGGGAGCCAATCACATAGGCATACTTGCCCACCTTGTCCACTACAATGTCAGTCACTGGAGTCCAGTTCCCCTCAAACTGCATGCAGATAGTCCTCGCCAACACCTGCGTGTGTCCAGATTTCTGGCAAGTCAGCTCGCCGAGCATACAAGAAAGCTTGTACAAACGCGTAAACCTACACATCAAACTAGGCTGTCAAGCAAGTGTTCATTCAAGGTGTGGACCAAGTTGACCTGCCTGTGTGGGTGCTGTGTTAAGGTGAATCTGACTGCTGCAAAGCAACACCACAAACAGTGCAGGTCAGCAGAAGAACAAGAAGACTTGTCAGCGTGAGTAACTTGAGGCTTGCTAGCGTGAAGGCATTGACCAGGGTGATGGCAGCTTGCCTGTTGTTGGGTGTCTGGTATGATGACGGTCCTCTCGACTGGGTCCACCAGCAATGGAGACTCTTCCCAGGCATTCAGGGTGTAGGCGCACCCCACCTCTCCATCCTCTCCTACATCATCTGTCCAGTACGACAGCCGCAGCCCAGATCTGTTCACCAACCTGCAAGAGGGATGGCATTGCTGACACTGTTGTGCATGACTAGCATGCAGACCCAGATTTCACAGCAATAGCTCTGCCACATCTAGCCTTCCTGGTAGCAGTGATGTGGCCGCAGGTCCTGATAGAGGGGCGAGATTGATGAAGCTGGGCAGGCAAATGCAGCACAGGCGCCAAGTTATGCTCGCACATGCTCTGGAAGTGCAGCTTTGAAGGAGGGACTGCTTGAGGAGGTCCAAGCAAGGGTGGCGCGTGACCTGTACAGGGTGGACATCTTGGCCCTAGAAGGTCCCAGCCAGTTCTGGGTGAGGCAGCGAGCCACTGTCCTGCTGCCCAGCATGCAGACTGGGTCAGGCACGCTGTTGAGCAGCTGCAGGAAGCTGCGCAGGTCACCAAGGGATCTGAAGGCTGCAGGGGTGACCACCAGGTTCAGGCGCTCATTGGACTGGAAGGAGAGGTTCTGGACATTGCCATTGTGGCGGTAGGCCACAGTAAAAGGCCACCCCTCCACCATAGGCTCTGCACACCATAATCATGATAAACACAACATGGTAATCATAATATTAAACATGATAATAATAATGACACTCAGAACAAGCAACGATTGCTTGATCCTGCTTCATCTCTGCAGCTAGCCAGTCTGAGATGTTGCTTGCCCTGACTTCAGCACAGCTGGATTAGAGTGACAGGCTATGGGGTGCTGTCAACCTAGCGTGTGATGCAGCATGTCTGTCCTTGCACGTTGTGGTGACCTTGACACTGAAAGCTGCCCCGCACCACTGTGACAGTATTGTGCCACTCACTCCTGTTATCACACTGAGAGCAAGGAAGCGTTGTACATTGTTGCAGTGCTTTGCAGACAGCTCTGTGATTGCAAAGCTGAAGCGAATTTGTGATTGCAGAGCTGGAGAGGGTGCCAGTACAAATGCCTGCAGGGGATGTTTACCAACAGAGTCCACAGCGCTATTCAGAAAAGTGACTTCCAGGCCCATGGCCACGTCTCCCACTGTGGACATTGGCTGGTCCAACATTGTCAACTCCCTCTGAACATGGACATGCACATCCTGCAACACCCAGTCATGATCAGGCCCTTCTGTGCAGCACTGGAGGAGCATACAAACTTGTGCAAGCTGCCCAGATCAAGTGGCACTGCAGCGCACAGTGACAGGCTGGCAAGCATGCACTCTGCTACAGCATGGAACCGCATAGAGGCATTACTCTCAAGCCCCGCGTGCATGTATCTGTCAAGCAACATGTTAAGAGGCGGTGAGAAGCGTCACAACCACTGGTCTGACATATACATCACAAAAGCATGGCACCGCAGTTGGTAAGGCATGCAGGGTACTGGACACAGTCTGACCTGCAAGCGCACTGCCATGACCTCAATTGGGTGCCCATAACGATCGTCCACCAGAGCGCCTGCCAGGGACTCAATGTCTGCCGTCACATGCATGCAGGATGGTCTGAATGGCGCATGGGTATGCGCCGCAGCTGCTCTGGCAACTGTGACGGAAGCTACAGAAGCAGCTGCCACCGTGGATGCCACAGAGGCTGCAGAAGCGATGGACAGGTGTGGCGCCAAGTCTGCTGTTGCTGACAACGGCGATGCCAGTGTCTCAGACAGGGTCTCAGTGAGCGGCGTTGCGGGGGCAGCACTCTCAGCAATTGGTACAGCTATAGGGATGGGCTGCTGGTCGTTGACAGCGACAGGTGCTCGGCTGGCCTTGATGAGCTGAGTGGCGGTGTGTATCAGAGGGATGTGGCCAAAAGCTGGCTGGAATTGCACATCAGACAGCTTGAGGTTGAGTGTCTGCATGGAGCGGCTGCCAGGAGCCTTGGGGGTGTGCCACTGACTGTCCATCACTGCACGGATAGGTACCAGCCAATCCTGCATGCACACAAAACCAGAATTATGGCATGACATGAGCACAGCATAGAGTGTGAATTGCATCTCAAAAGCTGCACAACGTGCATGGAGTGACTTTGCAAGCCCAGGTGCTATGCCTGTCAGGACTGAAGACTACAGAATAAAGGTGTGTTGCAATGAAGCTGCAGTCAAGACCAGCCTAGGGTGGTGATCACTGTCTTCACCACAGTGACATGCAGGGATGCTGCATTGTTGCTGCCAACCACTGAATGCCAGGCAGCATTCTTTGCCAGAAAGAAGCTGCAAGTGTGTCACGCTGTCAGCCTGCTTCAGACTCACCTGTGAGTGAACCACCTCTGGCAGTCTGCCAATCATGGACAGCTCATGTGCATTCACTCTGAGGATCTTCTCCCCGTCTCCACCAAAGAAGTAACCCACCCTGAGCTGTGTCCAGCGCAGTGCGACGCCCCTCAGCTTGCTGTTCAAGGCGTGCTCAACCTCGCCATCCAGCTGGTCTGGCAGTGGGACAAACAGCTCAGAGTTATCCAGCATGACGTTGATGTAGAACCAGTTGTTGGGACCCATGTCCTGCATGTCCACCAAGCCATTGTCAGTCGGCTGTGAGCAAGCACAATGAGAAAGCACTGCGCACATAAGAGAACTGGAGAACTCTCCCCTTGTGCGTTGACTCAGACGTCTGCTGTGCTTGCATGTGCAGGAACAGTGAAACATCCTTGCACATGACAGTCATCATCACAACGGTCTGGCAAACAGCATAAGAAGTATGACAAGACACAATGTGGCCTCAGCTTGCTTAAACCACCAACATTTCATAGGGCTTGAGTGTGGCGACTGCAGAAGGGTTGTGACATTCACAAGGGGCATCATCACCTCAGGGTATGGCGCAACCCAGTCTCTGACAAAGTAATGCTTGTAGGCGTTGGCAAGGTCCCACACAAAGTCCATCTGAGTCACATACGGCCACTGCAGCTGGGCGCCCTTCAGATGCACCTCCATCACATGAGGTCCCTGCCCAGGCCTCACTATCTGGATGACATACTCCAGAGAGAAGCCATGCTCAAACTCCATCATCTGCTCGTCTTCCTCCTGCTCATTGTACTGCTGTGCTCGTGGAGACTCTGGGTCGTCCAGGAGCACAGACCCCAGCCTTGAGGCCACACGAGGGACGTTGCCTGTACATACTGGGGATCCAGTCAGCATGCTATGTTCTTACTGACAGTGCTCTGCATGATACTCTTTTTCATCGCAAATGCAATGCAATGCAATGAAATGCAATGCAATGCAATGCAATGCAATGCAATGCAATGCAATGCAACATGCCTTGGCACATCTGTACTGAAGCTGCTTAGATGCAAGCTGGTATGCAGCAAGTTGTGAATTTTGTAGGACTGCCATGTTGCATCAAGCCTTAGCATACCCATACGGAAGCTGCTTAGATGCAAGCCGCTGTAATGCAACTTGTACATTGTGCATGACTGACATGGTGCACATTGTGTTGCTACAACCTATATGAACACGCAATGGCAGGTCACAGATAGGTCATCAAAGCAGGTGAGCAGAGAACACATTGCATTACCATGGACATCCCAAAAAGTAATGCAACACGCAAGTGACAGCAACTCACCTGTGCGGTCATGCCTGTCATCAGAGCTGCGCCTGTCCTGAGAGCTCCTCCTGTGGCTGAGCACAGAGCTGACAGTGGAGGTGGCCCGCCTGATGGAGTGCCGCCTTTCAAAGGAGGAGCGGTGAGCCAGCCTGCTGAACTCTGGCATGAACACGTTGGTGGCCACAAAGCCGCGCACGGTGTCCCAGGGTGCAAACACATCCGAGGTGCTGCCAGCGCCATCAGGCTGGTCAGGCGTGATGGTGATGATGGACAGGTGGCAGGGCATGTGGGGCACATGGCGCTTGTCTGCTATGGCCAAGCCGCTGGAGGAGACTTCAACATCTAGAGAGCCGCAAGGATACCTGCCTACCTTCACCAGCAGATCCCTCATCTTCACCTGCATAGGTACGCTCAGAATCAGTGTTTTGGGCAATATGCTGAGGCTGCTGAGGCTGTTGAGTTGGCATTAATGCTGTCTCCTGGTTGAGACGCCTGCTGCTGCTTGGAGAAAAAGTGATGCAGAGTGTCTACTGACTGGCAGCATCAATGTCGTGTTTTTGAAAGCTGCAAAGGATACTACACTCTTTGAGTACTGGGACCACAACCCTTTCAGGTTCAAAAGGAGATAGATGCTCATTTGAGTTTCAAAGGGTGTAAGGTATGCTGAGCCATGATGAACAAAGGTTTTGAGAGCAAGCGAGACAAACGCTTTTGACTTGGTTGGTCTTTCTCTGTTTCTCATCATGCGCAGATGATAACAGCGGCAGTGGTTCACCGTGCCAAGGTCAGGACCAGAGCCTAGTGCTTTATACCCAAAGGGCGGCAGCTTCTCCATAATGAGGCTGATGCTGTGCACATTGACGACCACCTCCCACTGTGGGGTCTTGGACTTGTCCACCCCCAGAGTCTCAGGGGCCGGAGGTTGGGGTGGAAGTGGCTTGCCTGCAGACAATAGCCGCAAGCAAGCTGAGCAAATGACCAGCACATGTTTGCTTTGAGTGATGCTGTGCGCATTCTTCTTTGCCCACCTTGGAAAAAATAGGCACAGTATGTCATTTAGTGACCATGCTACAATGCATGCCACGGCACAGCACTGACCAAGAGTGTTGGCTCAGAACAAATATGGGTCATACCAGTAGTAGATGAAGCTAACTCTACAACAAAAGTTGTGCAAGAGTGGCCATGCCAATGACTTTTGCACAGCTTTAGAGGTGTACTGACCTATGGGGAAGGGTGGGGGCCGCTGGGGCCCAAAGCTGCAGGGCTCCGCCATGTTTTCCCACAGGATGGCCATCATCAGCTCAAACTGCACCTCGCCCCACACCGCACTGGCCCATGGCCACCACACCTACACAGCGTATGTATTCTAGCAGCTGGAGGTATGGACAGTGCTATCAAGCACTTTTGCCTAGCTGCCTTGCTGCTTCCAGCTGAGAGGTAGCATGAACGCTGCCTTGCTCGACAACCATGGGCACAATGCTTGTGCGCTTGGCCTGCAATGGGCATGACTGGCCTGTATACCCTGCACTGGTGCCTTGCTGCATTGTCAACATATGGAAGCGTGCTTGCAGGTTGATGCACGGTGGTCAGTCAAGCGTCACTCAGAGCAGCATGAGCAGGCTTTGCTTGAACCGTGTCTCTCTTATCAAAAGAAACCCTGGCTGATTCTGTGGTGTACCTTACGGCTTACCTGGACTTTGGTTGGGTTGGAGCCAATGGAGACGAGAGCGTCAGCGCCATCGATGACTTGGCGCATGGCCAGGTCATGCATGCCAGTCAAGGAGGAGGCCCAGTACATCTTGAGGGCACTCAGCTCTGCTGCCATGGCCCAAGAGCATGTCCAGGAATGGTTGAATTGACTGTAGAACTCGGCTGCAGCACATAACGACACAAGTAAGCACCAACGTTGACCTTGACAGCCTCACTTGATTTGTCGGCTGTTCAAATGCAGCCTGCACTTGATGTTGTATCAGGAGCTTCTTCCAAAGGAGTTACTTGCGACGAATGAATAAGGGACCGCATGTCCATGTGAGACTTCACAGCAGGCTCAAGGTGTTGAGGCTGTGTAAATTGACAGCGCAGCCACAGAACAAGCTGAACAGACTCATGGAATGATTTGCCCAGCCTACAAGGTGAGCAAGACTTGCACTGACAAGAGCATGCAAAGGGGAGTATGATATGGGCTGGAATAAAGCACCCACTGAGAGCCCATGAGTGTACCTTCATGATCAAAGGCCTGCACATGATCAGAGGTGCGGCGGTGGTGTGGCACAGCAGTGACACATGGACTGAAGCGGTCAGAGCGCACTCTGTGCACAAAGTCGCGGTGATACTGCCTCATCATGGACTGCATGACCATCTGAAACCACTCCTGGCCCCCTGAGGGTGGGCTGAAGTCAGCCCTTGCCTGTTCACTGGGCCTGGGAGCCCTGCACCACATGTGTACACTTTGTTCCTACAGCTCAGCACCAGATCTGTACTTTGGTTGTGATTCATATTATGATGCTGTGGTGGAATCTTGCATGCTAAATGGGGGATGGCGTCACACCATACACAAGCATGCACAACTTGTCACACAGTGTTGACAAACACATGCTTGTTTGCCCCATACTCTGCCTGTCTTTCAATTCCGAGCGGAGCAGTGACAGTGTGCTGTGTTTGTCCTTCAAGTCCCAATAGAGTAGCATCAGTGTGCTTCTTGGAGGGAACAGCACACAAAGTGCCATAACACTCCAAGCATTGCTGCATATTGGTGTGCTGACAGTACTGACCAAATTGACGGCATCACTCACCATTGAAGTTCTCAAGATAGAAATCCCGTTCTGGCTTTGAGCTGTTATTGCTTGGGGCTTGCTTTTGATTGATGCAATCATTTGACACAGCAGTGCAATCTGTGATGGTCTAAGAATGAGGCACACCTTGACATGTCAGGCATCATGTTGGCCACCTGCTCCTCAGCCACAGGCAGCAGCAGGCGCGCTTGTGCACAGCTCAGAGTGTACATCTCTGGTGACCAGGAGCACCTTGGGACGTCCACACGCAAATTGGTCAACACCACCTGTGCATGCATCACACAAAGCTCTCATGCACATACGCATCAGTGACAATGGTATATACGGGGTCAGTCATGAGAGACAGTCACAAGAGAAAGCTGCTGCAGCAGCATTTGCGTGAGTCTGACGTGCTCTGGTTAACCAAGCACAAGAGTGGCGTGGTTCCACGACCAGCACCATCATGCGCAATTGGCCAAAGGCTCACTCAACAGCGTAAGTGGATAGGATCAGCAATCATTGCATGCATTGCTGCGAGCTTTGCAAGCTGCTGTGAGCGCACCAGGAGGTCATTTCTGAACACCTCTGCAGTGCCCAAGCTGATGTTGGGTGATAAGTTCAGGCTGAGTGGCCTACCTCTGTGATAGGACGGTAGCTGTCTGCAGGCTGCTGTTGTGTGGCAGGCACTGCAGCAGGGCTTGGGGTGGACAGGACTGAGGCAATCTCCCGTGCCTCTGTCACAAAGTGCATCACATCATACACAAAACGTCCCACCAAGGTCAGATGCAGAGAGTCCGCCTCCACCTTGAAGACTGTTTGTGCGAGGGGAACAGCCTGCGTCAAGTGTTTCCCTGTGTGTATGTTGTGTGGGACGACACAACAGCCTTCGACACTGTGTCATCAATCAACAGGAAAGCTGCATGAGTCATGATATGCATTTGCCTTGTGCCATTGCACCCGAGCAAACAGTAGATTCCACATCTCAACTCAGCGAGACAACCTCTCCTGGAATTCTCTTGCGCCTCTTTGAGCTTGCCTCAACAAGACAGCAAGCACAAAGCATGCAAGAGAACAAACAACAGCAGACAGCTTGCCATGCTGATGTATGCATGAGTATACCTTGATGCGCCTTCTGGGTGAGCGAGCAGAGGTTGCACCCATGGTGGAGCGCATGTGTGCATTCGTTGCATCCTGGCCCATGCTGTGTGTTGCTTCGCCGGGCTCACCAGCTGCACCACAGGCACCAGTTGATGCTTTGGTCTATCATGCAGGTATTGCCTTGACAGCAGTGCATCATCTGAAGGGCGTTTTAAGAAGGCACTGTTGATACCATAGTTCACTGCTAGCAAAATACAAGCAGCCCTGCTACAGAGACTCTCAATCTTTGCTCAACAATCTATGTTTCCCCAGACAAGCTGCAGCCCTGTCTTGACTGGGGCAATGCCATGTGCTGTTGCAAGGTGCTTGTGTGTAGATAAGCCAGCTAGTATTCAGCCGCCTGCCGGCGAAGGTGTCCAGTACAATGCGCATGCGGCTAGGCTGGTGGCTTCGAAGCTCAGCAGTGAAAAGCTTCATCACCGCTGGTCTGGCATATCAATCACGATAGCATGGCACAGCAATTGCTAAGAGGCAAGGCTAGGGGCAGAAGCTGGCAGCCGAGCATACCTGTTGCAGCTGCTTGGTGTGGTGAGGCTGGCAGGTGCACCACCTTCTTGTGGGTCATGGCAATGCGCAGCAGGCAGTCTGAGCTGGGGCTAGAAGCCATGCTGGCCCCTGAGTTCTCGCAGCTCACCGCCTGCCGGTAGTGCACTGAGGCGCACAGCCTGTCAATGATCTGCACACATACAAGCTGAGTCAGGAGTTGTCTGTGACAACAAGCACCCAGCACAGGTCACAGCCGTTGCGCAGAAGCAGGGGTAGAGCATGTACGCTCTGCCTATCACAGCCAGCGGCAGTCTGGCTGCACCTGTTTGTGCAACGGTTCGTGCGCAGACCGCCGCACGCCTTTTTCATGTGAAGTCACATTGCAATTGATGTGACAACAGCACTGCAGGGCACAACAGGACCGGCAAAAACATGTCCGGGTTGAGAATGCCTGTCTCAGGTTCACCTGTAAGCCAGAACACTCCATGAGCCATTCACGACTGGCAGGATCACTGCCTCCAGCATCAGCAATGAAGTCAAAGCCGCCCCACATCACAGTTGCAAATCTCTGCTCCTCCATGACCAGCTGCAGCAAGAGGCGCTGCACAATGTCAAGCATGCACAACAGCAGCAATTATACCATATTTCTAGACATGGCAGAAACCCATACGACACGGCAGCAATACCTGTCCTGGTACTGCAAGCATGCAGTGCAGCAACAAGCTCCACATCATTGACACAGATGCCGTCCTTGGCGCCATTCCCTAGAGGCTCGGTGCAGAAGTTAAACGATGCAACATCTAGCACGCAGGCAGACATGTATAAAGTGCATACTTACATCGATCCTGGCACAATGCAGGAAGACCTGCATGGTCAGGTTGCGCCTGGGCTTGGCAGCTGTAGTGTGCACAGGCTTGGCCACAGCCGTTTTGTCCCCGGATGTCCGGCTGGACCACGGGTTTGCTGTGGTCGCACCAAACACTTTGCCAGCTGCTGTCTGGCTCAGGTCTACTCCAGCTGCGTCACTGGTGGACTCAGCAGCATAGTAATGTGGCCTGTGTTGTAAGGGCAGGCTGGGGTCTGCTCGGGCGGCATGGTGGGAGGCCATGGCTCTGGGCTTGGCATGACGCAACTCGCACAAGTACATGAGGGCACGCCGCAGCATGCCAATCTCTAGGGAAGCACACAGGAAACTCCCATGCACTGTGGCAATGACATCCTGCTTTGCAACAATGATGTGTCCTGCATATGGAAAGACATTGAGCTCATCAACAGCCCGTTGCTGATCTTTTCCCAGCCCTGTTTTTACAGATGATGAGAACATTCATCAATCTTTGACAAAAGAATAAATTAAACCAGCCAGGCTAAGGACACTATTCTGAAGCAGCACGTCTCATGCAGTAGCAGCAAAAGTCAGACGTTGCAACATCAAATTGACATGACAGCAAGCAGGCAAGAACTGTCATTGCGCTGTGTGTGGCTTGCAGTGTGCGTCGAGGCTGGAGGTTTACCTGAGAACTGAGCGCTTGAGGTGATGAGCAGATGCTGAGGGAAGTTGCAGGCCCGGCGGGACTTGCTGGCATGCTGTGCTGTGTGGGCCCGCCAGACCTCAAAGAAACGCTGCAAGTAGGCTCTTCGGCACGATCGGTTGCGGTCCACACTCTTGGGTGTGGGCGCTAAGATGGCCTTCACGTTTGCCTCCTGTGCCAAATCTTGCAGAGAGCAAGCCCCAATTGCAAACCTGACCATAGCGTGACACACTGTGAGGCATTGCCAGGATCTGTGGACGCAATGTGGTGCTATTGTAAGTGTCGGGCAATGCAACCTTGTCTCCAGAGTATGGCCAGAAGGCTCACATGAACAATGAAGGTGACACACAGAAAAGATGACACAGCATGCTCATTTTTGTCAGGGCACAACTTCACACAACATAGCTTCACACAGCACAGCACAGCACAGCACAGCACAGCACAGCACAGCACAGCACAGCACAGCACAGCAGCTAATGTAAACCCAAGGAATGGTGCAGCAGCAAGTGTCACCAGACCTGATGTCTTGCTCACTGTCCTCCAGTGCTACAGCAGTCTGTATGTCAGACACCTCCAGCCTGAACATCTGGCGAGGGTGGTCTGGGTACTCTGCTGACAGTGACTGCACCAGTGTCAGCCGTGTGCAGGGAACGGTCAACTGCAGAGCCAGCACCAAGCCATACCCAGCCTTGCCTTGCACAGTCTGCAAGTCCATACACTGTGTTCACTCAACCGAAATGTGTCATAAGCAAACATGGGGGCACGATGTCAGGAAGCTGCAGTGATGCGCTACAGTGATGTGCTGCCGACATCTTGCAGTAACGCTAATGACCCAAGCAGCAGGATTGTGTTTGCACCAGCACGGAGCTGACACGCCATTGCGTTGCACAGTTCAGGCAGCTGCATGCACTCTTAGGAAACAGTGAACACTGTTCTGACCTTGTCAGCTGCTTCAGCAGGCTCAGGCTGTATGACTCCTGAGCCGCCGCTGTGCACCAGATCTGGATGCGAGCCTGCACTCCTGCGAAGGGTGCTGCGCACCCCCTCTGCCAGGCTGTTGGCGTGATGAATGGAGCTGCCCACTGTGCCTCTGCCCTTTGGTGTTACCTTGCTCTCCTACACATGGGCACAGTCCTTTCCAAAGAAAAGGAATAAAAAAACCTGTCATTGGTGTTGAGGGCCATGCAGGCAGAATGGCCATGCTGCTGTGGGCACCTTGCTGAACAGATCAAAAGCAGGCCAGCAAACATGGGCAGCTTTGTCAGGTGGCAAATCTGGTTTGGCCAAAGTCAGCTGTTCTGGCAAGCATGTGCTTGTTCTTCTCCACTTGGGCCTGAGTGTTCAGCAGCAATGTCTTCCACACATTTGCGGTCCCAACTTTTTGTCTGCAGTTTGTGCTTTTCTTTGCAACTGCTTCACACCGTCTCATGAGCATCTAAGTTGCAGACAGCTGCAATGCTACGATACTGGACATGCATACGTATCCTGATGCTGAGGTACTAGCACTGCGTTTGAGCAATGGTGAAACACAGATTAGAGCTGTGGGAGGTAATAACGGATCACAGCCTCTCTTGTCAAGCTGCATCTGAGTCACCCTCTGACTGGGTGATTTGGGGTGTCACCTTGGCAAAGTGCTTGCTGAAGTCTGCAATGTCCTGGGATGTGAAGCTTGTCAGCAAGTAGTTGTGCAAGCTGTGCAGCTCCCGCTTGACATACTGTGACAACTCGATGTCCACATCAGAGGTGGATAGGTGGACTTGCACCACTCGCCTGCAAACACTGCCAGCTTTCAACAGCCTGTTGGTTGAGCATGTGGCTGCCTACCATGCCACAAAGCCTCCCATTCGAACAGGTTCTGGATCGTACCATCACCCAGTTGGGCACAAGCAATTTACTCCAACGCCTTCGTATCCAGAGATCAGAGCAAGAGCGCATTGTGGACTATTTGACAAGGAAGGAACATGATGCCAACATACGGCACAACACAGGTCTGCAAGAGGTGATTGTAAGCACACCTGTAGTTGCCGGTGGAAGTAGGCTCCACACAGTGGTCTACAGCTGTCTCAATGCTGAAGGGCTTGATGACCTGGCAGTAGTCATCCAGCTCAGCCCCCTCAGCCGTCAGATCTGGCAGGGTCAGGAAAGCTTGCACCTCCACATGCATCTGCAGCCATGTGCAACACATCATTGCTGCAAAAGCGGTTTCAGGACTGTTCACCAGCTGAAAGTCAGCCAGTCCTTCATGCCCACATAACACATCCGTGACAAGCTGCCGGTTGATATGTTTCATTGCCATTGCAGCAGCAGACAGGAGCAGCCCTGTTGCATGGCGAAGGGGATGCCTATCAACAAGTGACCCAAATTGTGACAGCATTGCAAGCTGAACAGATCAAACTGTTGACAGGCACAATGCAGCACCTTACTGAGACCATCATGCAGATGGGTGGAAGTCCAGGCAGGTGAGAGACAAGCTTGGTGGCTTAACCACGCATGCCTCTTGCAACAGCATGAAGCACAGCATTTCTGACCTGCAGCTTCTCGAAGAAGGTTGCGCCAGGGCGCTGCTTCTTCCAGGCACTGCTGTCACTGCGGGCTGCTGGAGTGGCAACCCCAGAGGCTGCCTTACCAGCAGCCTGCAGGCTGCTCCCTGCAGCTGTCTGAAGCTTGCTCTGGTCCATGGCAGCCACTGTGTGAGCCCGCCCAAGCACTCCTACATTGCCAGAGCAATACTTTGAGGACTGCAACCAGCTTAGGAATGATGACTTGTCCTGTTGCTACACTTGCAGGTTTGTTGTTCTTGTGGGTTGGCTATTGCACCTGGAAACTGCAGCTGATCTGGTCCAACACATGATCAACAATTTGCCGAAGTTGTCAATGCATTGACCTTTGCAGCCTGTGAGAAAAGTGACACAGAACTGCACACACAGTGCAAGCTTGCCTATTTGGGCTTGCCATGCACTCCTAGATACAATCCCCCAATAGGCCTATGACACATATCCCTTGGTTGACAGCTATGGCAACATGCCATTTGCTGCTAACTGCATAGTGACAGGGCCACAACAGCACACCTGGCTTGTCTTTGGCATCAACGCTGGGCGCAGTGGCTGGGCCCCGGCCCTGTGCACCAGGAGCAGCAATGGTCTGGGACCGCGGCAAAGCAGCAGCAGCATCACCAGCCAGCCTTGCTGCATCAGCAGCAGCAGAGGGCAGCAGGCTAGACTTGGTGCCCAGCTGTAGAGGCCCTAAGGCCGGCATAGCACTGCTGCTGCGCATGTGCTCGGCCTTGATCTTGTCTACATCAGCAGCTGCCGCCACAGGCGCAGCAGCAAGTGCAGCTGGGGGCGCTGCCGACACAGGGGTCTTCTCAGCAGGAGATGCAGGCAGGACCCCTGCAGCAGTGCGTGTCATGTGTGCTGAGCTTTGCTTGCAACATATATATGCATGTAAATCAACCAGCACAGCATGTATTGCCCTGCATGATCCCAGCAAGTCAGAGCTTGCTTTCCAAGATCAATGTCGCGATGCACCAGGTTCATGTACATGCTTGAGCCCAATCGTTTATGCAGCTACATGCGTGCTCTGCCTAGGCATACAATGAAGTCGAAACACTTCACACAGCCAGGGTGTCGCTGTATTGTCATTTGCTGACAAGCTTTTGAGAACATGCCGAACCAAGCTCAACAGTTGCCAGCATGTTCATGCCTGGTGACGCATAATTGGACACTCTGGCTTCTGTGGTCCTGGACGTGGCTTGGAATCCCGCCAGGACAATGACCAGCATGTTTGGGGCTTGCTGACCCGCATCCATGTCCACTGACGCAAACGCTGAGTTGGAGCGCTCCATGGAAGCAGCGCCGGGTGGCGAAGCTGCCTCCTCCTGGCTTCCAGCTGACTGTGACTCCCCGCAAGGCAGCATCAGGCGGACATGACCGATTTGCACCTGACATTCATGCTTGTGCTGATTAGTGGACAGCTTGGGTTCATCAGAAGAAGCAGTGCAAATGCAAAGTGTTACGAGAGGACTTGACCACAGCAATCTGGTGGCCGCACTGAAGAATGTAAGGCAGCGTGGGATGCATGACTATCATGACTGTAAGGGCACACAAGCTGCAACATGTCTGCAGTGTCCAGCCCATACTGTGCAGCGTTCTGATTACTAAAGTGGTGTTGTACCTTGGTGCGCTGCATGTTGTGCTGCTGCTGGCGGCGAGCCATCTGCCTCTGCTGCTGCCCCAGCAGCTTCTCCTGCACAATCTCCCTAAGAGACACGCTGGCCCTGACCTTCAAAGGGTCCAACCCAGCAGCTGGCCAAGCAGCATTCAGGAAGTCCAACAGACTCAGCAAGCACAGCTGACTGTAGATGACATCAATGGGAGCAACAGTCAGCTGCAGCACTGTGGGCTCTTGTGCCTTCTTGGCCGGCCTTTTGTAGCTGAACGCCACGAAAGGCTGGTCTGACTGGTGCCGGAAGAGGCTGGGCTGAGAGGGGGCCTGGTGGGGGCCATGCGCAGGGCGAGGGGGGCTGGTGACAATCCAGGGGGTCAGCTTTTCAAGAGTGGCTTGGTCGCATGAGATGGTGCTTGGGGGAGCTACCAGGGGCCCAGCCAGCGCCCCAAGGTTGAGTCGAATGGCTGCTGTGTCATGCTGCAGGTGACTATGGGTCACCAACAGCGCCCTACAGGATGCCTGCAGCAGGCAGGGTGCTGCCGTCATAACTCCACATGCTTGCAGGCAATCTGCAGGCTGTGTTGCCTGCTTGCAGGCAATCTGCAGGCTGTGTTGCCTGCTTGCTGGCAATCTGCAGGCTGTGTTGCCTGCTTGCTGGCAACACAGCTTTCCAGTGTGCAATGCTGACGCAGAGCATTTGCAGGCATGACTGTCACGTTTGAGCAACAGGATCACACTTGAGGGTGTGCCTTGACCAATGACAACAGTACTGCATGTAACACAAGCCCGTTCGAGCTGTGCTGACCCACGCGACTTGGAGGTGCCAGCAAGGCATGACAGCTCTCTGACAGGAAATGCTAAACCTGCAGATGAATGAATGGACCAGCTGTGGGGACAAGGTAGTTATAAGCCAAAGAAGGTGAGATGGACACCTGCAATGACACAGGGCCAGGGCTGGTCTGGCTGTGGCGGTTGGTGTGCACACCAGACTGGAACTTGGCAGACAGCTCCTGTGCTGCCACCTCAAACTGGGCCGGTTTAGAATCCGTTGCCCAGCCCTCAAACAGGATGGCTATCTTGGGACAGTACACTCCCACCTGTACCATGACAGGCTTGGCACCATATCAGAGGTCGAAAACATCATGGACAGGAACAGCAAAGAATGCGCAGACTTTGGCTCCAGACAGCTGTTAACGGTACGCATGGCATGTTCAACACTAAAACTAGTTATGTGAGTTTCTGCGCTTGTAAGCTTGTAAGATTTATATGGATTGTGCAGGAAGTAAGCCTCCCCTACTTGACTTATACGTTCAGTAGAGGAAGCTTAGAATGCTGTGTGATGCAGTTACAATCAAGTCAAGCTGGCGCAGAGACAGGTGAAGCAAGCATAAGAAGCACAAGGCTTGGCTAACCAGAGTGGAGGGGCCAAAAGCTCACTTGTGACTTGTGTGCCGTGTGGGACTGCCTCTGCTTGATGATGTCCTGTGCCGCCATGATGCCGTACACAGCCGACAGCCGCCCTGCCAGCGCCTCAGACTTTGGTGCCTGCACAGGATGTTACCCTACAGTCAGACTTTTCCACATGCACTGGCACTGGCAAGGCCCGCTCCATGATCACGTTAATGTAGAGGAGAGGCTCCATGCCGCAGGTCAGACTCCCTGCTTGCTGATCAGGCAGCAACCGACTTGGCAGGTAAATCAGCACAGAGCAAGAGAGAGACGCCACATTGCAAGCAACAAAGCTGTGTTTTGACCTGACATTCAGCTGTGCTATGCCCGCTTAGCAGCAGCAGTTGCTGAGCTGTGTTATCTAATCGGCTGTGAGACCGTGTGAGCTGCTAATAAGAACAAAGGGTGGAGGAGCTGACCCTGCGACGCTTGTACCAGGTAGCCCAAGTCCACCAGCGGAACTGGGCGATCTCAGCATCACTCAGCCTGTTCTCCAGCTGTACCAGCTGCTTGCTTGCACCTTGCCGCAGCAGCAGCACTCCAAGGACACGCCCAAACCTGGTTTGCAACAGCTTATTCTTGTTTGGTGATGATGTCAAGAGCAACATTGACTCCTTGACGCCTCAAAAGGCATGCAGCCATCCTTTGTCATAAGAACTTAGATAGAGGTCACAGAGTGATGCATGGTGCTGTCTTGCAACAGCGCTAGGGTGGTGCTCTGTTGCAGGCTTGTGCAGACTGCGACTCTATCAAGAGAATACGCAAAACATAACAGTTGCTTGGCTTGAGTCCACGGCCAACCCAAGGCAATCATCTTGGCAGCATCACAAACCCCGCATTCAGACACAGTTCCAGACATAGGTACACGTGCAAGTGCCGATGATATGAACAAAAGTTTTTGAGACAGGTGCTGCAAGACGTGGCTGCTGCCCCAGGCTCACCAGGACGTAGACCTGATGTGTCTCTTGTATACTTTGCAGTACTCAATCCGCAGATGGCGCCTGGCAACACATGCCATCTGTGCATGGTCACTGCCTTGAAGGTGCTCACGCTCCCTCAGCACAGCGTGCACAGCATGCTGCCACCAGTTCTGTGGGGCTGTGCTGACTGCCACCTGCATGCACATCACAAACAACTCCAGAAGTAATGCAAACATCAAAGGCAACAGCACTCAAAGCGGCCAATTGCGGCCAATTGCAGCCAGGACCGCATACTTTGCATTAACAGCTGAGCAATGCATTGCACCTGTCATCCCAGTCCCCACAGCAGGAAATGCTGCACAGCATTGTGGCAGGAGGTGCAACATGTTGGCAAGGCGCATGCGCAAACACCAGCTGAGTGCAGTTGACTTGCAACACACTTGGGAACAGTACAGCTACGCACCTGTGGCCTCAGCCTACGGTACTCCCTGTACTGAAAGAAGTGCAGCATAGAAGCTGCTAGGCCTAGCAGGCTCTTCAGAGAGGATGCATCCAGATGGACCAGCAGAGCTGCTGCAGAGATGTCCACATTCAGCACTGGCACCTTGGCTGCACTGCCATGATTGTGTGCTAGTCTGTCCCACAGCTTGGAGGCCACCCTCCAGCTCATTTGCACTGACACATTCCATCTCTTAACCACACTGGCTGTTGTCCCTGTTACATCAGCTGCTGTCAGAACAATGCGGTTTGGCTGCAGCAGGAACACGCCTTCCTGAATCCCCGCATGTCATGGATTTGCCTTGCAGGAACAGGACCTTTCACTGTAAGGTGTGGTTTTGTACAGTGTGTTGATTGAAGTGTTTGTGCAGCTGGAAAGCACGTGATGTGTGACAGGGCTTTGCATGCGTTGTGCAGACATCCAAGCGCCAGGACAGCACCATTGATCCCAAGCTGGGAGAGAGCTAAAGCTTGCCTTGCAAGCCTCTGACTGGGGCTGGAATGACATCCAAATTGAAGCCCTTGAGCTGTACAGTGGTGGACAGTGCGCCATAGCTGCCAGCAGTTCTGTTGTGCACCGAGAAGCCATGCAGACGCAATACCATGCTGGAGCCTAAGGCATCTGACTCGCTTGCAGCCGCATCATATGTCTCTGCACCCATTGCAAATGATGTGTGAAGATCTCCCAATGATTATTTAGTGCTTGGCAATTGTGCATGGATATTCAGGACAGAAGCACAGAGCACTTACATATCTGTTACCATGAGCACTTGGCAGGCATGAATTGCAGGGCTGTGTGTATGTGTGCAGAGCAAGCAGAGCAGAGTCCGCATGCAATTAGAAGCTGTTTGCGTAGTCTTGAGATCCTGCTTACTATTAGCTTGATCTGTCGGGTGCATCGCATGCACAACAGTTGCCAACAATGAACAGCCATGTTCACCTGCTGGTGAGTCAACTGCTTGATCAAGCTCGACGTTGACACTGAAGTCTTCAATCAGCAGCTGAAACTGCCGGATCAGCATGTAAGCTAAGTGTCGTGCAGCAAAGGACTTCAAGCCACCTCCTGCAAATACAAAATCCGTACCTTGAGGTCTACAGCACCTGCCGCTCTCACAGCAGAGCGTGAAGTCTGTCAATATACTGCAATGCACAAGTTCAACAGGATGACTGACACCTGCTGGCTGAGAGTGCCCTGACTGTACAGAGTACAGCCGCATGCCAGGCACATGTTGGAAGCAGTATCTGCTCACCTCTTTTCCATGTCTCTTTGTGTCCCCACAAGATACCGTCTACTGCCTTCAGCTTTGCAGCTGTGACTGCCTTTGCTGCTTTCTGTTGTGCCATGGCAGCCACATCTTGAGGAACAGCCTGTAGCAGGCTGGAGCTCAGAACTGTATGCACTCTCAGTCATTCAATGAGACAGGTGCAGTCTTGCAGTGGACAAGGCTGCTGCACAAACAGACATCAGGACAGGACACTTTGTGCATGTCAATGCAATGCAGTCAAGAAGTCCAACAAAGTGTGATACTTACCTGAGGCAATGACCTTGTCTTCCCTCTCAAGGCCAATCCTGACACAGTGACTGACATGGCTGGTCCCCGCCACCATGGCCAGGCAATGAGCACATCCTTCACGCAGGCTGTGACACAGAAAAAGTCAGCCAGCTGATGTGTGCAGGGAAGCAGCAGCAGCAGGTCATGCTGAAGTTGTTGCTCACCACTTGTGCACATGAAAGGCAAGTCAGCAGCGTCCACAATGCTGGCCTTGAGCTTGAGCTGGTGCACTTGCAACAGACCTGCAAAAACAACATGACAGCCATGAGTCCTGCCTTTCAATGCCTGTTCAAGCACACTAGAACATTGCTGCAGGTCTACCTTGCCAAACGCTGCAGCGTATCGTGGGAAGGTCAGCTCCCTGCTCAAACCAAGGGCTCAATAGGAGGCTCAGTGCATAAGAGAAGCTAGCTTGAACTAAAGAGAACCACCTGCAAATTGGCAACACAGGCTCACGAGCATGTTGCACACTCACAAATTGTGCCAATCTGTTTGCTGTCAAGCAGGACTCACCACACAGAAGCAACAAGCGTTGTCACTGCCACACCAGCGGCCCACCAGGCCAGTTGCTCCATTACAGCTAGATTTCTGTTAGCGCTGACTTTCAAGACACAGCCCTGGTGTCGTCTGTTTGTTGGCGAAGTCGCTTTCTTTGCTGAGTAAGGATCGAGATATTATACAGCATATGTGCAGCGATTCTGCACCTTTCTGCAAACTGCAGCTTATCGGCACGTACAGCCGCATCACGCGATTGTAAGCATGCTCAGCGTGCCGACAACGTAGTGTCACACCATTGTGGACTGCCTACACAACTTTGCAAACGCAAACAGCATGGCTGATGGTCAACATTTGGTCAACACCGGGGTGGGATCACTACCATGTACAATTTCGTTCATTCGCCCAATCAGCCGGTTCGCAAACTTTGGCATCAGACAGCAAGCGCAAGCACAAGCAGCGCGGAGAGACCTCTTTTGGGCGCAAGATTGTAACGTCACACATTTGCCGCCTCGACGCTTTCACTCCATGAACAGCCGACGCCAACTTGCGTAACGCACGATATCCATTGTGTCTTGCACGCTGTTGCGGTCCATCAGTACGCACCTGGCCTATAGCAGTGAATCTCGATGCCAGAACCCTCCACGGAACCTCCAAAAGAGCCGCATCCGCAGAATGTGGGCGTTTCGCACTCAGACTGCAACAAGATGTTGCAACATGCCCTCAACCGGGACCCCACTGTCAAATTTATGGTCGACAAGATGAAGGAGGTGTAGTCACTGCTCATGCAGGGTAATATGCATCGTGCATATTTGTCATCACTAGCTTGTCTCCTTGGGGAGCAGCGTTGATCAGCTTTTGTGCTATAACTTTGCAGCCGCTGACTTGCATAGCGTTTGTGTTGAGCCCTGCTGGGCCATCTCTCATGCGGCTCTACGTATGACTCGCTGCGTTTCTGCTGACTGCTCGTGTCTCCTCTCATTGTGCGAGTTGTGACATAGCCGCACTGCCGCTGCCAGCAGTTGCAGCTTGAAGAACAACTAACTGCTTGCAATAAGCTGCAGGCTGGATGTGGGGTGCACAAAAGGTTCTTCCAAGTGGAGAATTGTGATGCCCAGGCTGGTGGTGGGTTCAGGCCGCCTGATGGGGTATGCCTGAAAATGAGTTTTACTCGCCATAAATGTGCAGACATGGAGGTCTTGCACGCAAGCTGCACATTTGCCCTCATACATGACAATGAATCCTGTCAAGCCTGAATGCAGGTGATACTTTGCCACAACCATCTCCTGAGTCAACAAGAGGTCAATCATGCCCTGACGCATGAGCTCTTGCATGCATATGACCACTGCAGAGCAGCCAATGTGGACTGGCACAACTGCGAGCACCATGCCTGCAGCGAGATTCGAGCAGCCAGTCTCAGCGGTGACTGTAATTTTAAACAGGAACTGTTGAGAGGAAACTATGGCATCAGAAAGCAGCATCAGGTCTGTGTCAGACGACGCGCTGAGCTGTCATTATCCATGAATCCTTCATGTCAAGGCTTGCGTGGCAAATTAGCAGTTGACAAAGTTTTTGATGCATGTTTGAAGGACACTGCTCCTTTTGATCGCATCCCTTGAATTGAACCCACTCGCTCTATTCCTTCTCTGATCATCCTCCTCCTGCAGTAAAACCTCTGCAGACGCACATGACCTTCATCTCACCTTAGTGCACCTGTGGTTGAGGTCCAAGGTAGCTTGGAAACCAAGCATGTAATCTCTGTCACTACAACTTATTGACAGTGTTACTCAGGTCCTACAACCTTATACGATGGTCAGGCCCCAATACAGATCAAAGAAACACATGTGTTGCAATTGTATGTCAGCTGACTTCATAGACAGTCCATTTCCTGTGATCTGCCTTATATGTAGTAAGTTGTAAAGTATGAATACATGGGTGCTTGTTATCAGTTCAGTCAGGTCTATCACACGTCTTTAGTTTTGCCCCCAGATCCATAGTTTGCACTCTGTAGACTCAAAATCTACTCGCATTGCACATCTGACACTAAGAAAACAAATGTGCACAAAGCTGTCTTCAAGTCGGGAGCATAAGTGCAATCACGGCTCAACTTAAACTTCGCATCATGACACCCCACCCACAAACAGATGCAACAGACCAGATTGTCATTCTTGTAGTGTATCAAAAAGCAAAATGCCTTCACCATGATACAGATGGCTATGCACCCCCTGTGATCCTGAAGTCATTAGGCATGTTATGTGTCCCTGTCCCCTTCATTGTGTCAGCACTGACAAAACACTGTTTGTTTTATACTGCTCTTGCAGTTACTTGAGGAACAGATACAACAGAGCCACCAATGTGTATGTGGCAACAAGCAACACACCAAGAAGCCAGTTGGAGTTGCCATCTGAAGAGACAAAGAAGGCGTGGATGACTGCAAGAGTCAGCACCATTGTGGCAAATGGCTCAAAATCCAGGTAGAACGGCAGGCCCAGGATCCATGCCACAATGACCATGAAGGGGATCACAAAGATAGCAATCTGAATTGACGAGCCCAGAGCCACTCCGATTGCCAAATCCATCTTGTCTTTCATGGCCACAAAGACAGCAGTGATGTGCTCACAGGCATTGCCAGCAATTGGCAGAACAATCAACCCTAAAAAGGTCTCATTGAGCCCAGAACTTTTGCTCACAGCCTCTATGGCGCCTGTCAGAAACCTGCATGCAGCCAAGGCAGCCTTTATGCCCAAGCATGTTCAGCAAGGAATTGAGCACAGCAGATTGCATACAGCTGACCCTCACAAAATGACTGTTCAGCATCAACAACAAGTTTGCAAGCTAAGGATGCAAACAAAACAGGCAGGGAGCAGATTGCCTAATGCTGTCACACACATTGCATGACCATAAATATGGCACCCAACATGCTGCCATGGCACACTGATCAAATTGCATGGTGCTGAAGTCCATTACGGCTATGCGCAGCTGTCTCAGGCTAGGGCTCAGAGCCTGTATACACAGAGCTAAGGAGACATACTCTGAGTTTGTGGCTACAACCAGGGTAATGCACGTCAACATGGCTAGAGCCCCAAACAAGGACAAGGCTGGAGCCTCGTCACCGCCCCCCTCAGCCAGCTCATCAGCATGGGTCTTCAGCTGGAAGAATAAGTAGCACAAGTACCTGCAAGCCAATGATCTGAGTGCTAGATCGAATCTTACAGGCCCCCAGTTGTGGGGGGAAAACAATGCAATCCAGTCCACATTTGTGACACACGCTGAGATGTACAACCAAGCGATCAAGTTTATGTGTTGTGTGTAATGACCACAACTGACTCCAAGCATTTGTGCCTATCAAGATGCTTGCTAGCTTTATATACTCTGTGAACAGGGCCAGACCAAGGGTACAGGTGTACAGAAGCACGTGAGTCATGCTGACAGATGTAACAGCTTTTGCTGAGTAGCATGTTTTATTGAGCCTTTGACATGCCTCACACATGTTGTTCGGTGTGACTTACACAAAGCCCAAGATGAGGGCTGTGGCGTGGCTCATGTTGGCAACAGCACGATCTGTCATTTCAGGTTGGGATGCAGGCCCAATGTCGTGTCCCCCATTGTCTGGGAAGAACCTCTTGGCAGCTGTGGGGATGACCAGCCCAATGCAAGCCAGCAACAGCAGAGAACAACACGCTTTGTTGAGCATGGTGTTAAAGGTCTGGTGCTTATGTTTGGCCCCTCCCAGCAGGAAACAACAACCTGCAGCACGGTGTACTTTGTTGCTGTCATAGAGATCAAAAAGTTGAGTCAAATACATACATGTGAAGAAGCATTCATACTGGGCAAAATGATTTGTAGTTGCACAGGGCTTTCAGATGCCATTGCAGTAGGCTGGATGCCGAGTGGTGCTGGATGCGCTGCAGCCAGGCTAGGCATGCTATACCAATGTCTGAGGGACATATGATTTACCTAGAACCAGCAGCAAGTTGGACAGGATTGACCCAATCAAGGATGCCGCAATAACCACATACAGCCCCTTAGTCAATGCTGCAATGGACAGGATCAGCTCCACAACGTTGCCAAATGTGGCATTGAGCAAGCCCCCAATTGTGCTTCCAAATCGCACTGCTAGGTCCTCTGTGACTTCTCCAAGCAGCAAAGCCAAGGGAATGAGGGCAGCAAAGTTAAGGAGGAAGACTGCAACAGGGCTCCAGTGCAAGAAATGGGCTAGAATTCCCAGGGGAGCTGTGACTAGCAATATGTTGAGCCAGCTGGACATGACCAGGCTGTATATTGCTGATGCGTCAGTCTTGAAAGAGAACCAGCCTGCATGTCACCACATACCCCACCTACTTAGCCCCTGATCAGGACAAAGCAACAGCTGCAGCAGCAGAGCATCAGAGCAGCGGCCCTGTTAAGCTACAGAGATTCAAAGCAACAAGAAGCACCTGGCCCTCCTTGATAGTCATCTGTGATCTGCTCTTTCATAAGACCAGTGCCAGTGCCAGTTCGCCACGCTGAGCTGTTGCTGATACTGCTGAACATGCCAAGCACTTTAGCCCGCTTCTCTTCGTCAGTCAACTCAGCCAGGCTAGTGGAGCCAGCCCTGTTCAAGTGCTGCCTGGCCTCCTGAATGTCTTGTACTGCTGCCCTGAAACTTGGTTTCCTGGTGCTGCTTGCTGCAGGAATAGCGGAGAAGGGTGAATGATTTGAAAGCATCTTGTGTGTCTTCCAGAATGTGTTCACAAGGAACCATGACATGTTGCTACACAGGATGACTTGATTACAAACTAAGGCTGAGAAGCGTACTACTAGGTCTTGCTGTTCTAACATCAGCTGCAACGGCTTCTTCCGGAGTCACAGACTCAAGCAAAGGGGTGTCGAGGTCCGCCTGGGCATCATCCATTGCGTCTGAAGGTCGTGGGTCTTCCATGTCTCCTCGAGCCTCTTGAGACGCTCTCATGAGCGCATCCATACGGTGGATCGCTCGCAGCGCAGCTCGCGCTCGTTGTATCTGGGGTGCCATATTGTGCAAACCTGCTTACTAATCAATTCTGCTGTAGACTTGAGGGTAGATAGCAACAACGCTGCTGGGCGCTGCCGACTTAAGCTTTGGATGTTAGGCTCAAAGTGAACCGCTACAACACAGATCTGGCCAGCAGGTGTCACGAAAGCAGTGCATAATCGGAGCGGGGAAAGAACAACAACGCACAAACAAGGGCTGCTGCTGCTGCGGCAAATTGCAGCTGCAAGTAAGCTGCGCAACGGCGACACAATATAAATTGTGCAGACTCATATCTCAAATCCGGTCCCTAGCCCCTCAGGTTTGCGTCCCAGGAAGTGAGCCTTGAGTGGCATGTGATGGCATGACTTGCCGCTTTGACGGCAAAGCATTGTTGTCGCAAGCTATGCTGGCTGCAGGTTCTAAGAGCCGGAACTGCCGCTATCGGTGTCGTAATAAATTGTTGATGACTGAGTAAGCCACTCAAGCGGATGCAAGGAAGCCTCAGCTGTAGACATACTGTGGCAGCGAAGGTGTTTACGCGTAGTAGAGCTGCACCGAGGGCATCAAATTGTAGAACAGCGCCTGTGTGGAGTGTGGTAGCAGTGCATCTCAGAAGATCATGTCGCACGTCCTGTGGTGCTTTGCACTTTCGCTTTTGCGAGATCTGTGGTAAGTATTGGAAATTCTTGTACAAAATGCCTTTGTCAGGCATGTGAAGTGGAGAGGTGTCTTCAGGCAATGGCACAGGAGTAATTCCATGTTCCGTGTGTCTGGGCTCTGGTAACATCAGCACTGAAGTGAGTTGATCACCCTTTCTTTTCTGATCGACTAGGCCACGGCCACCATGTGCTGACATATGTGACCTGGTGGTCTGCAGCCGGGGGGAGCTGGCAGACCCTTCTACGTGGGCGTAGCGCGCTGTAGATACTGCAACGGCCTGGTAAGTGCAGTATTTTGTTGCAGCACTTTGAGGAAACGGTACATTGCACTGCTTTAGTGGTTCAGGGTCATGTGGCTTGTCCTATGTGTGCTGGATGGGAAAGACCATTGGCTGCTGGTCAAACGGATTCAGCAGAATCAAGCAAGGTTGCAGATGAGGCACATGACTTGACTTGGCTGGACGACCTGTAAAGTAGCCCGGACCAAAGCCTTGCCCTCAAAGTAACAAAACTATATGTTATTTTATGGAGACTTTGAGGATCTTTGCAGATGACCCATTGCAGGTGAGAGTATTAGTTTGCTGCGCACTGTAGCATGGCAAGCATGCAGGCTTGCATTGTGGCAGTCAAGGCGCATGAGTAGCCTGAGCAATGGCCCTCGTAAGAGATTGTCTGCCACACAGAAAGATGAGCTTTAAGCGGCAGCATAGCCCAAGCATGCTGTGCGGTCAGATACGGGCTGAACATCTCTGTTGCACTTGCATGTTGATGAGCGCAATGTCTAGGCCTTGCTGTCAACATCTATGCCCTGGTCTGCAGTGAAAGCCCTCTGGCACACCTGTTCGGCTAGCTTGCTTTACTTGCAAAATTGGCAAACGGGTAGTGAGGAGGCAGTGTGAGACATAGCCCATGATGACAACACGGCAGCATTGCAGCCTTGAGCTGCCAAGGAGAAGTGCTGGATGCGGCGGACATTTATGAGTGCCTTGTAGCTCATGCATCACATATGCTCTTCTTTAACAACAGCCTTGTGGACACATGCTCTGAGTCGAGTGTACAAGTATTAGAATGAAACCAAGACTGCCCAGTCGCTCACATGAGTTGATTGTTGGGCCAGCCACTAATTGTTGTGCTATCCAGACTGTGCGTATTACTGAGAATGTCTACTGAGTTTTGGTGTATGCACTGTAAAGGTCACCATAAGTTGTGCTGTATGTACTCAGTGGAATACCAAGCGTGCTGCTGAATGCAATGCATACCATGCAGTGTATGATTGGTACAGCAAGCCTCCCTACAGATTACTTGTTTGTTGTGCTGTGCTTTGACGCACATACAAGTCACAGGAATCTACTAAGCCGAATGCACGTAATGTAGCCCTGATAGCCACTGAACATTCGAAGAACATGCATTGCCATGGAAGTCATGTTGCTTGAAGATGAGCTCAGCGCCAGTCAATCCTGTGGACAGCGTTTCAAGGTGTGTAGTATACACATCAAGCGTCCAGTTTTGGCAACGATGCATGTACAGACATCATCGCTGTTGGGCACAGGGCCTTTAAAATTTTGGGCAGGAATGGGACCACGTCTCAAAGCTTCGAATTTGCTGATGACAACATCAGAACTGAGGGTCAATTATTGGCATACAGGAGCAAAACTTATTTATAGGCTGGGAGAAGCTGAAGAATTTGTATGACGTGCATCATACATTAAACCTGAACAACATGACATCCCCTTCTTGAACAATGTACTCCTTGCCTTCTAATCGCAACACACCCTTTTCTCTGGCGGCCCCAAAACCTCCAGTAGATGTATACTGGTTGTAGGAAACTGTTTCGGCTCTGATGAACCCACGCTCAAAGTCTGTATGAATGACGCCAGCTGCCTGTGGAGCTGTAAAGCCATCCTTGATGGTCCAAGCTCGTGTCTCTTGCTCCCCTGTCACATACAACAATGTTTGGACAGCTGTTTCGGTCAAAGATAGCCTAGACAACCGACTCAGACAGGCACTTTCATGCACAGTGAATAAAAAAAATACGAGACATGAACACGCCACCTTTGACATGCAGTGAAGCAGTTCAATGCATAGGCAGCATGACATGTGCACAATGCTCAGCTGACTAAGTCATGTTGCATCAAGCCTGCAGTTTCCATAGGCAAGTATTTGAAGTAGAAAAGCATCTACCTGTTGTGAAGTAGGTCAAGAGACCCAGCTGTTTGTAGGTTGCATTGATCAGGCTGCGCAAGCCGCCTTCTTGGACACCTAGGCTTTGCAGGTACTCCTTAGCTTCTGCTTCTTCAAGCTCTTGCAACTCAGCTTCTACCTGTACACAGAGGTTTTCCTGGAAACAAGCATTGATGCAGCTGTTGCACCATCCAAACTGTCAAAACTCCCCATGGCCTTGGAAGCAACTGGCTATGCTTGTGACAAAACAGGCGGTGTCAGCAAGATTTTGCATGCAAGTCGCGTTAAAAGTGCCGCTTGCATGCAAAACCTTGCTGACACCGCCTGCTTTGTCACAAAGACAGTCTTCTGCTCTTATGGGGTTGGTTGTGAAAGTAATTAGTACTGTCAAGAAGCAGAAGGCAGAGTTCATGGAATCAACAAAGCCTTTGCTGTGGTACAAGCTCAGCAGGCAAAAGCATGTAGCATCTTGGACCAAGTACTGATCCTCCTAGATGCAAGAGAGCTCCCTTGCCCTGCTTGCAACAGCAAAAGCGTTTCTGTTGCCATGACAATCATACTGCTTGCTGAGGTCCTGAACAGCCTGACCTGGGCGGAAACAATGATCAGCTCACAGCTGTCCCCTGCCGCTTTGTTGCGCATGGTCTGGACATGCTTGTTGGCTGCGCCCAGATCTGCCAGGTCATCCTCTGCTACGTTGGCAGCGTACACCATGGGCTTCATAGTGAGCAGGTACAGAGGGCGCACTGCTGCAGCCTCCTCTGTTGACAGCTCAACAGACCGGGCTGGCTGGTTCTGATCCAACGCTGTCATGATCCGCCCCAGCGCTGCTGCTTCGATCTGCAATGTCACTCTTGATAAGGATGTGACAAGCTGTCAACATGTCTTCAAGTATGCAGATGAGGTATGTTAAGCTCTTGAGAGTCATGTGTCAAGCTTGCCTTCGAGCATGCAAACGAGATATGTTGGCCCTTGATAGTCATGTGTCAAGCTTGCCTTTTAGTATGCAGATGAGGTATGTCAGCTCAGAGGGGGCACGGTGGCTCGCATGCAGCATAAGAATGTTGCAACACTCTGCACAGGTTGTATTGTTGATGCTGCAAGTGATGAAGTTTGGTACGTGCTGATACAGCTCAGATGCGATCAGTAATGGATTTTGTGCTGATGCAACACTTTGCTTCAGATATTGGCGCCTGGCAACATGACAGCTGATGGACAACAAAGCTGCGGATTGAGTTATAGCGCCACCTCATTGCTAGCTTGCTCTTCCTTGGTTTTGGCACGCCCCTTCTTTAGCCTTTCTAACCTTTTCTCTATTTGAGCTACATCAGCCAGGGCAAGCTCAAAATTGATAGTTTCAGCATCCTCTGCAGGGTCTACTTTGCCGTTGACGTGAGGCACATCTTCGTCTTCAAAGCACCTTACAACCTGCAGCCCAATGGTAAGCAGTGAGTTCTGAAGCCTGAACATGACCCATGTGGTGACGTACAGCTTACAAGTGAAACGTGGGCCATGGTCACAAGATTGTGCATTCACTCCAGGGGCCAGAACAGGTGTTTCCAGGTGTTGCAAGGAAGCTTCACTTGTCACGTGTCAACTTTGTTTTTACTGCCAGATGAAGGCATGTTGAGATTGGCCATGCCATCAGCTGAGCGTGCTCAGAGGCACATTGCACACCCATGGAGGGGCAGCATTGCGCACCCCTGGAGGGGCAGAAGAACAGGTGACAATATCATCCTCAACTGCTTGCCATACAAAGGACCCGAACAGCTATGCGCTGTCCCAAGTGCACATGCATCACTTCTATCATCATAAAGTGGATCACAGAGATGCTATTGTCATGCATGCTTTTGAGCTTCCCGACTGACCTGCACAATTGAATCACACTCCCTGATGTTTGCCAGGAACTTGTTACCCAGGCCCTCACCCGTGCTGGCTCCTTTCACCAGACCAGCTATGTCTACAAACTCTATGCTGGTTGGCACTAGCTTCTTGGATTTTGAGATGTCACTGAGAACCTGCACCATTGTCATTGCTTGCTTGTCGACACAAGCGTCTCAGGCCCGTACCATGAACACGTCACAATGCATGCAACAGCAACTGCAGGTTTTGTCCATCTTGCGGATGCAGAAATGAAGTTATGAACAAATTACAACGGTAGCAGAGGCCTTACCTGCAATCTGTCATCTGGAACAGCTACAATTCCAACATTGGGCTCAATGGTGCAAAATGGGAAGTTTGCTGCTTGAGCTTTGGCATTCTTGCATATAGCATTGAACAATGTGGACTGCAAGAACGCCAGGACACATCATGACTGGCTTCAGTTCTGTTGTGAGGCTGTCTGTACAAGCTAGATGTGGTGCGTGCATATGACCTGCTGATGAGCTGACTTGCAACACCTGGAGTGCAAACAGCATGCAGCAAGCAACGCAGAAGGGTTTGCATTGAGGGCTGTGCAATGACTGATGGCAAAACAGAGTCAAGCCACTTGCCCACCTTGCCCACATTTGGCATTCCAACTATGCCTGTTTTGAGGGCCATGCTGACCACAGAGGTTCTGCAGCAACATGTGCCCCTGTTTTAGAAAATTCCTTGGCTTTTTGGTATAAATAAAAAACGTCTGGACGACTTGATCCACACCTGAGATTTCTTTGCTGACCAGAGGCATGACCCCGTAAGGTAGGCAGGGGAGCAAAGAAAGCAGACTTGAGATAAGCTGTTTGTTGCAGACATTTGTATGTTTGCGACGCTGCAATGCTATAGGCTCTACCGTGCGGCTTGCCAAAAAGCCGCCTCGACAAACCAAAGCTGCAGGTTTGCAGGTGAGCTTTGCAAACGCCTGCAGTAGTCTGCAAAGGAACGCTCATAGTTTCACAACGGCCTGCACTATCAGACGCAGTGCAAAGCCTCCGAGCTGAATGCAACTCTGTAGGCTTTTGCTAACAGCTCTCCTGCACGTGTTGCGCTGTAGCGAGAGAAAGCAGATCAACAAAGCAGGTGCTGAGCTATGGAATCTGAACTTGCTGCTTTTTGAACCAGAATTTTGCCATGCACACTTGAGGTTTGCCGCAGCTGACTTTCAGGCTGAACTAACTGCTGATCCCAAGCAGCATCCAGCCACTGGCCAGCGCTCGCTGCACACATGCTTACCTCAGAGATGCTACCTCAACAAGATCCCTGTTGAGGCCATGCCGTTGCAACTTGTTGTGACAGGCTACACGGGGCTGAAGGGAGGCAATGGAGTCCAGACGCAGACCAGTAGTACCAACGCGTTTGACCAATGTGCGATTCAAGACCACAATGCACAATTGTGTTGCGTTCAAGGTCATGTTGGCCAGGGCATGGGTGGAAGTCTTTGAAGAAAGCGACTGGGACATTTTCTGGTGAGTACTAACAGGCAGTCAAGCCGGCACAGCGACATCACCGCAGCACCAAGCCATGTATTATGCAGGGCAGATGTTCATTCCTTGGGCGTCGATTCTGGTTTTGATCACTCAAAGTTGCTTGATACACAAAAGCTGAATCACTTTCCTCGGCACTATGAGCTTACAAGGAAGTAAGAGCCTCGTTTTCACATTTTACTTGTGAATTTGAGTGGATCAAGCATTGGCGTTGGAGCAAGTCCAGCAGGTGTACCTTGACTCTGCAGAGATCTGATGGTCAAGAACCTGAAAAGGGCCAAGAAGCTTTTAGAAAAGGAAGGTCGTGCCTCTGATTACGACTTTTTCCCTCAGACATACGTGCTCCCACTTGAACACGGTATCTTTGTTGAAGAGTTCAGGCGCAACCCTGGTGAGTTTTGTGCTGTAGGTTTGAGTGCACAATCTCACTGTGCTGTGGTTCCCAAGACCTGTGTCTGTGCTGATGTATGAACTACGGATCCCTTGACAATATGAGGCTCATTGCAGGCGTCACTTGGATCATGAAGCCGTGGGGTAGAGCGCAAGGCAGAGGCATATTCTTGTTGGACAAACTGAGTCAGGTCAGGACACTTGAGCCACTCCTGTTCTGTCAATGCTACTTATCCACGTCATGTTGCCCTTGCTGACACTGTATGCAACAAGCAAGGTCTTGGCGTTCTCACTTTTGTGGCTTCACTTAACTTGCTCAGTTTTGCAGGTCAGTGGCTGGCGAAAGCAAATAGATGAGAAGGAGAAGCCAGAAACATATGTGGTCTCCAGATATTTGGATCAGCCATTGCTGCTGGGAGGCAGAAAGTTTGACCTGCGCATCTATGTGCTTGTATTGTCATATGTGCCTTTGATTGTTTACCTGCACAGGTGAGTTGTATAGGTGCTTACCACCAACACAATTTTGCACAATACACTGGGTGTATGGAGCAAACACTTTGCGTATCTGCAGCATCATCCGAGCATACAATCGTGTTCTCAACAAGTCATGGAGCCTAAACAAGTCATGGGTCAGTGTAGTCACTAGCTGCAACACATAATGCATCACATAAAGAGCCGACTCAGTATTGCCATTTTGTGCATCATGGAACCAACAATACGCAGCTGTATTCAGTCTTTTCTGATCCCAGTTCACTTCTGGTGCTGTGCCAAGTTTGCAAACGTAGTGTTTGGTTTATGCAGAAGTGGCTTTTGCCGGTTCTCCTCTTCCAGGTACACCACCGACAAGGCTAATATGAAGAATTTGTACATGCACCTCACAAATGTGGCCATTCAGAAGAAGAATGATAAGTATGATGAGAACACAGGCATGAAATGGCCAATCAGCAAGCTCAAGCAGTACCTCCTGTCCAAGCACGGACTTGCTGCCACGTCAAGACTGTTTGGCGATATCCAGGTGCATATGCTTCTCAAAAGCTACTCCGTACTAAATTTGCCACTTCATGTGCTGCCGGGGCACTTTGCAATCACTAGCACACAAACAGACAAACAAATTTTGCAAACTAACATGAAGGTTACGTCATGGAATTACACATGACATTTGCATTGCAGCTTGCCAGCCATGTGGAGTTGAGACGGATAGTTTAAGATGTCTGCCCAACAGATGCTGCTGTTTGTTTGCAGTTGGTGGTAACACGCTCCTTGCTGGCAGTGCAGCAGGTTGTCACTCAGGACAAACACTGCTTTGAGCTGTATGGCTACGACATTTTGGTCGATGAGGCACTCAAGCCATGGCTGATTGGTGAGTTCACCTTTGTTCATCAAGACAGCGGATTGTGTACCTGTGCAGACAGACAACCGACAACCTACACATTATGGCATGTGCCATCACAGTGCAAATGCACTGCACAAGCAAATTGAGGGCACTGCTGCCTAGATCATTGAAACTGCCGTGCACTGCAGAGGTGAATGCTTCGCCAAGCTTGAGTACTGATACAGCGGCTGATCATCAGTTGAAATGGGGCTTGGTTGAGGATGCTCTGGGGCTGGTAGATGTTGAGAGCAAGCTGGAAGGGCAATTGCCTCTGTCTTTTGGCGGGTGACTGTCTTGGCACACATGTTTGTCAAGCAGTATGTACCCAGTGACTGGCATATCAAGTGTTGCTAAGATGTTGTGCCTGTTCTTATGCGACATTGATATGACCCGCCTTTCGTCAGTACTGGTCAAACGGCTTGCTGACTGTTGCTTTTCAGTTCTGTTGCTGAAGCACGTGATGCTCAAGCATACTCCATCGCCTAGCTCACCACAATCAAACCCAGTCATTCTGTCTACAAGTGACAGGCCTGCTGCTTGTGCAAAGCTGGATCTTGTGTGCAGGTTTGACCTCATCTGGGAAGGGTGTGCTCCAGTGCAGCCCCACCCTACCTTACCTTCTATGCTTGGAACACATATTCCAGGACGCCGCTGAAGTTGAAGCAGAAGTGGTCGAGCACCATCATGTTGCTCATGAACAGCAGCATCCATTGATGTGTTTATATGGTGTATGGCTTGAGATATCTGTCCTGAAGCGCCTGTATTGTCGACCCAGTAATCCTGAGGGATATGGCGAGCATGACTGACCACAGAATATAGCCAGTTTAGCAATGTGAAATGTCAATGTGGCTTGGAGCGAGAATGAAAAAGTGCACAGCTGCACACCCAGGGGTTCGACGGCTACTGACAGCGCCCTCGGCGGAGACTCATTGTTTCTTCAGACATGTCGCACAAGAGTCCGTCTGCACAAGCAGGAGCTTCTACCAGAAGAGAGAAGCTCGATGTCCGTTCTACTCCTTCGATAGGTACGGCTACGCATAGCTGCGTGCAAGCGTGGTGGTCTGCTCTGCACACGCTGTGCTGAATAAAGTCTGTTTCTACAGTTGACAAGTTGATGGAAGACAAGAAGCCAAGGCAAGCAAATAGACGTCCGCAGACCTCAAAAGTGCCTGAGAGCAGCGTCCTAGCGCACTTGCGAACTTTTCTACCGCAGATGCAGTCAGCAAACGAGATGTTGTCCCAACACCCTGCTTCTGAACCCGCTGTGTCGATCAGCAACATGCAAGAGGAGCCGGCACAGCTGGAGCAGGATACTGAGGACGGCACTTTGCAACACATACAAATGGACATTGCATGTGGTGTTGTAGACCTGAACGATGCAGCAGCATTGCAAGCAGCAGAGGATGCAATCAATGGAATTGGAAGAGAGGCAGCCACTGGAAGCAGTAGTGAAAGTGACAGCAAGAATGACAGTGATAGCAACAGTGATGCTGACAGTTGTCATGACAGTGACGCACAAGAGCCTGTAGCACCAGAAACACCTGCTGCAGACCCATCAGAACAGCACAAACTGGCGTCAGGTCATAGACATCTTCAAGCCGCCAACATTTGCTCATCAGCTCTGCAACCTCCATCTTCAGGAAAGGCCAAGCAGAGACAGCCAAAAATCCTGGAGATATAGTGTGTTTTTGCTGTATTGTGCACCTGCTTTTTGAGCAAGCTGTAGAACGTGCAGGATTGCAGAAGGACTATTGAGCCTTGTTGCTGGCAAGTGAGCACAATAAGGGTGACAAGCAGGTGTAGGTATCAGTTTTCATTTGAGTGTGAGGGTAAAGCCTAGCCTAGTCATCGATTTCAGTGCATCTGGGTATGAGGCAGTAACTGCTGTTCGTGGCGTTGCCCGAAGTGTGAAATACTGTTTGGTTTGAGCTCAAGACATGCCCAGGTTGCTGTGACTACTGCATGACGTAAAATGAGTCAAGTGTGAGTCAACAACGCAGCAAGCACTTGCATAGCGACTAGAAACAAGTGATACTGCTCATCAGAACCTCAAAGGACCTCTGCAGCCACGAGCTATTCAATTTTCCAGCAGCTGAATGGGCTGCATACGCCTGTGTGCTTTTTCCATGAATTCGCTCGTGTGATCAGCTCGTCAACGCCCTTGCTACGGAGGCCTCGCGATGTCGATTTGCCACTCATGCTCGGTTGGTGCAAATGTACAAGCAGGTTAACATGCAGGCTTCACGCGTCGGCAGCTGTGCCCAGCACAGGCTGCTTCGCTTGCTGACGCTATTCTGCATGCTCGAGGCCCTGCGTGGGCAACCTAAACGTCTGCGACAGCCGGTGAGAATTTGGTGATCTGTCTTTTTAGAGTCGTGTCACATACATACCTCTTGTGCATTGGTCCCACCTTCCCAGCTCAGCTATCCTACAGGTCACTGTGCCTGTGCAAGTGCAGCCTAGCACCATAATTTGTGCCTGTATTATTGCGCATATGATCGTACAGGTCGATTGCAACACACTTGCTTGATGTGCACAGGCGTCCAGCCTGCAACAGCAAGAACATGCAGCTGCCAAGCTGCAAGCACAAATCATCAAAGATCCTGGCAACCCCAATTTGCATCTGGAGCTTGCTACTACTTTGCATGGGCTTGATCAGCTGCACCCAGACGGTGGCCGTCGCATTCCTGAGGCTGAAAGGGCATATAAGTGAGTTTGATGTCATCAAGTCATGCAACTGCCTATATGGCTGTCAGAGGGCATGACTCATGAACTTGTTACTGCTTGCATACAGGGAAGCAATTAGAATAGCGTCACCGCGAGCCGGCATAGGTCTTTACACAAACCTGGGGGCACTGCTAATGGGCTCAGGACGTATTGATGATTGCCTGACAGCCTTGCAAACAGGCATTGCCCTAGCACATGAGCACAAGCTAACAGACTCAAATTTGGTACAGTTGCTCAATGCCCAACCAAATTGACACCAAGCATGAACTTTTGCCCTTGAAAGTGTGTGGACACATGGCAGTGTAGGTGGCTCCGTTCATGCCCCAGGCACACTGCTGGATACTGTAGACCTGATATTGCATTGTGTGAAATTCATAAATGGCAACTTGATCTGCAGTATTGTGGGGCACTGTTCAACCTGGGAAAGGCTTGGGGTATGCAAGGAAAGGGCTCTGAGGCTGCAGAAGCATATGGGCAGGCTATAGAGGTAAATGGGCTTCTGCTGGCAGTGACATTTCGTATGCACATTTGTCCACCAGACAATATACCACAAGGTACCCCCTGTGTCCTTTGTTGTACCTGTGTTGTACTTTATACTACCTGTGTTGTACGTGTATCGTACCTGTATTGTACCTAGATTGCACCTGTGTTGTGCCTGTATTATCCCTGTGTTGTACCTGTATTGTGCCACCTCTGTCCAACAGATACAAATTGATGTGACCTTGTACATCTATGCCTCGTGGCCTGTCCCGCAGCAAGCTGATTGCAGCAGCCAACAGCATAGACGAGGCAGCATACACCTTGATCATGCTCTAACCTGGTTTGGAACCATCATTCACATATTGACAGGGCCACTTACGAGTCATGCAAGGTGTCCAGCATCGTACTTACATGCAGGCACCTTCTGACTTGGCTCTGTTTCACAGTGCGCCAAACCCCAACTATCATATTCCTCATGCCTTGTGGCTACTCTCAGTCCTTCCTGCAGTGGACTACCATCCAAGCCTGCACTTTTGCCTGAGGATACAGACTGCAGAATGCCATGTTGTGTGGGGTGCAGCATAAACACACTAGTCTGTTATGCAGGCATCTCGTGGTTTGCATGGCAGCACATACACCAAGGCGCTGGCATCCCTCAAGACTGTCACTCCTGACCAGCTGGCTGAGATGGAGCAGGCAGCTTCCTTCCTTGCTCATCTTTCGGGTCTGTTGTGCTGGCGTTCTGTTAATTCAGCCAATTGTACTGCCAACACAGTGCTTGCTGCTTAATCCCCAGCCTGGTGTAGTTGTGTCACAAGTTTGCCAACCTGCATATGATTGCCCAGGAAATTGTGCCCAATCCTTTGCGGGCGCTACATACACAATGAATATTCTGAGAGCATCAGAGCAACAGAACCGCCCCGCTGTGGCATTGTACCTGCTGTTAACTACAAAGCTGTTAACGTCCACTGGGACACAGCATGTGCACCTCGACAAGGCTAAAAGACTACGACCTGTTACCTGTTGCGACGCGATTTAGTGGGGTTGCACCAGCAGGAGCAGAAGATAATCACTCAGACAAGAAGAGAAGAAGAAGGAGGCGTTCCAAAGCTGGTGATGAAGACATGGAGCAGAAGTGGGGCTTCTTGACAGAGCTGGATGCAGCTGACCAGTCCTGGCTGCACTTTGCGCTTTACTCTGCTTACCAATCCCAAAGGTACTTTTGGTACTGTACATGCATGAGTTCAGACTCCAATTGAGCCCTTTCACTTGCAACAAAGTTGTACGCACACCAGCATTGGCCACCGCACATCACTTCGCTCAATTGCACTCTGCAATTGCTGCGGAAAGGCCTTGATGTACATAAGACTCTCGTTTGAAATGTGGACTGTGTCATGCATCATGTTGGCCTCAGACCAGCAGTGATGCGGCCCATGCATGTACTGATCATGTTGTGATGTAGGGAGTATGACAAGGCTTGGAAGCACTTGGCAGAGGCTAACCAGCTGCAGCGGAGCCTTGTCAGCTATGATACTCAACATGACGCCATGCTCTTCCAGGTAAACCTGTGTCAGACTGTCATCCAATTACTCCTCTGTGCAGCTGGGCATTTGCTTGCTCTTCAAGTCGCCGCTCAATGCTCCCAGCAGAGTGCTGAAATGCGCAAGAAGTGCTCACTTGCCCACCTGCGTTGTCCCACCAAATGGTCTGTAGGTCGCAGTTGATGCCTTAAGAGCATGATGTGTGATGAAAGTGAACAGGTGTCAAAGCCAGTGCAGAGGTGGAGCCATCCTCCTCCAACCAGCAACATGCCTGATACAGCACGTGTCTGAATGATGCATACTGGCTGCCATCACACTAGGCCGGTGCTTCACAACAACAAGCAGATTGAATATGGCAGTCGATTGCTGGGGCTTCAGTGACCATGGAGCCCCGTGCTTTGACAAGGACTTTCAGCCAATGATTGTATTGTTATCACCATTGCACTGATATTGTGCAATGATTGTGCTCAGGTAATGCAGCAAGTGTTTCCTAGACCTGCTAATCCAACCTCAAGTGACTCCTTTGACCTGCTGTTGAGCGGGGCGGCGGGGTACCCCAGCACCTCCCCCATCTTTGTGGTGGGTATGCCCCGCTCAGGCAGCACCCTAGTAGAGCACATCCTCTCCAGTCACCCACAAGTACATGGTGCAGGTATGAATGCTGGCTGTTGTGCCCCCTCTCATGCCCCTGCTTGCCCTTGAACATGCCACCTCAAATTAACGCTGCTCCCAGAAAGGACACACAAGCTCTTGCAAGGTCATGCTTGTTCATACATCTGTTTGCTTGATTGCTGAAATGAACAAGGAGGCCGTTCTGATGCAATGAACAGCAAATTTGTGTTCTTTGCTCTGCCATGATGTTATTATCGCTATGATCAATTAATGAGATGTTGGCCAAAATGGTAGAGACCATCTCGAGCAGCCTCTCCACACACATTGGCACCTCTCATGTCTTTGTACAGATGCTTGTCGCTCTTAAGTCTGTCTGTGCTACAACAGTCATGCAGTCACAAAAACCGCATTGACATTGTTGACTTCATGTGTGATGGCTGCAGGAGAAGACACTGCTTTTGCACCCCTCATTCCTGACTTGCTTCACCTCCTTGAGGGCAAAGGGCACTTTCAGGTGAGTGCCCTGCCAGAATGTATCCATAGCAGTCTTTACAAAGTTCAACTCTCCTGATGATCCCTGCAAAAGTTATCACAACCAAAAGATGGAGTGTTTGCGGTGCTGACTGTTATCCTGTTGTCACAGTCTGCTCATACACTTGTCAATCAATCAAACAATTTACATTTCCTGCCTTTAAAACTTGTCAGGGGAGTCAACATACAATGACTGGGACATCGACATACACTCAGCACTAATGTATGTCGCTGTGGCACTCTCTTACAAATTACAACTTTTGTACAACCATTGCAACATCTGCTCCAGCTATAATGCATGAGTCCAGCAGGCGCAACTCCCTATGCCTTGCTGCCATGGCTTGTCTTCATTTTCTGCGCAACCTAAAGCTTGGGTCAATGTCCTGACTTGCTCGCTTCTTGTCAGCAGTCACCCACCAAGGACAGGTTCTAGGGCTTAGCACAAAGACCCACCAAGCTTTGCATGTGCAGGATATCAGGGACCTTGGGAAGCAGTATGTGGACAACATGCAGGGCAGAATCCCACCCTTCCGCGCCAGTGCTACTCACGTAGTAGACAAGATGCTGCGCAATGTGTGGAACGTGGGGTACATCAGCATGATGCTGCCCAAAGCCTGTATCATTCAGGTTGTCAGGCATCCAATGGACACCGCCCTGTCATGCTTTGCCCAGCCCTTTGAAGGGAGGGGCACCCCCTGGGCCTGGGACCTGCAAGGTGAGCCATTGCACAGCAGGTCTTATGTGTAACCTCTGTTGAGTTGAGAGATCATTCCTGATGCTGCCCTGTCATGCTTTGTCCACCCCTTGGGAGCCCCCTGGGCCTGACATCTGCAAGGTAGGTCCATGTGGAACACCTGTTTGCAGGAGCTCAAAAGAGGCCTTGGCAGTGCACAATGCAAAAGTAGTAAGTGATCAGGGGCCCAGCTGTGCTGAGCTAGATTGTGGCTCTCTGGCTACTGGTCACAGTGTTCTCTGTCAAAAAGCATTTGGACCTGAGCAATGACCGTGTCTGCACAGCATTGTGTATGAGCTGAAGACCCCACCATGTGACAAAGCTGAGCTCATGCAAAGCTCTGAGTTGTCAGCACATAGCTGACTCAGGAGTTTGTGCGGTGTATGTGAGTAATAGCCTGCGATGGAAACAGTATGTGCATGCTCGGTGGCCTGAGTGCTGTGACTGATGTGCAGACATTGCCAACGAGATGTTGATGGTGGATCAAATCAGCCACCACTGGTCACAAGTGTTCCCTGGAAGGGTGCTCCAGATGCCGTATGAGAGGATTGTGGCAGATCTGGAGTCAGCGGCCAAGGACATGCTGCACCACTGTGGGCTGCCCTGGGATGAAAGTGTACTGAAATTCCATCAGAATCAGCGCACTGTGCAGACTGCCAGCCTAGCTCAGGTTTTCCCCTCTGCCCTTAGTCACTGCTGCTTCCCTGATCTTTGAGCTGATTTTGCTCCTCTGTGTTTACAAGCTGTTGTTGCATTGTGTTGTCATGTGCTGAATGTTACTTGTTGATGGTTCCTCATACCATCAAGGAGGTACTGTAGCCTCTTGCTCTTGACAGTGTATTGTTCAGCTGGTGTCGTCAGCAGGATTTTTCATAACAGGATGCTGCAGTTCATTATCAGCATTGCTGCATCTGTGTATGAAGTTAAGCAGGCAGCAAGGCTGCTTCTGCTGTGCAACAAAGCATGTAGTCCATCATCAGCTTACCAAGCACAACTTCATTGCATCATTTATGATGAATGCCATCATGCAGGTCAGGCAGCGGCTGTACAACTCCTCTGTAGGCAAATGGAAGCTGCATGAAACGTATATGCAACCAGCTGCTGATCTGCTGGACCCAATTGTGAGGCGCTATGAAGAAGAGTATGCTGTCTTCTTCAGCAACCCTGAGAAGTCTGTGAAGGACGAGCTGTGAAACACACAAGCACCGCTTCCGGCTACTCATGCACGGAAGTCTGCTGGTGGCAACAGCGGTCAACTGTTGCTGTGGCAGAATAACGGCAGAACGTCTGCTGCTGTGTCTAGTTAGTGTGATTCATCCGCCTTGTGAATTTATGTGGAGTAGCTGCTTATGTGAATGTGCACTGTTTAGCAGAGTCACCCTCCTGTGGGTGTGATGCGCCAGCAGGAGGGTGACAGACGCCTGTGTCTCTGCGAGATCACAGGTCAAGGTATGGTGAACGAGGACAAGGATGAATGCAGGCCATTCCTCTATGTTCTAGTTGCCTTGCTATGTTTTGGTCTTGGACTATGACAACCAGCCTTTATCGCTAGGCGTCACACTCACCCAATCCTGCAACTTTTGCTGGAGACCTGTTACATTGTATGATCTGTCTTTGTACTCATCGATTGCTCGACCAATACAGTGAGGTTCGTTGCAGCTCAAAAAGTTGACTTTGCCAATTTGTCTTCTGCACAGTGTACTCAGCCATAACCGCCAAAATTGATGACTTACTCACTGGTGACTCAAATGTTGGCAATTAATACGAGAAAATGCTTGGGTTTCTCTCCTAAATCAAATCATATAAGAGGTAACAACACCCGGGTAAAATACACTACAGAAGATCAATTGCATCCATGACAACAGTTGTCATCATTTGATCCTATCTCCCTTGGCGGGTCACTGCAAAGACAACATCTACATCCTCGCCTACATTGTGGATGTATCCTCTCGCACTCACACAATACCTTCAAAATTGAACATGTAAAGCCTGCAACTGTTTGAAACTCTGCCTGTGCAAACACTGTCAGCATCACTTGCGCAAACCAGCTCTCATCTTTGACTACCATTTGTCGGATCTCTTCCTTGACTACCATTTGTCCGCATGATGACTACATTACATCTGGTGCTTTTGACCATAGGTGCAGCGCCAGCAAATCGCCATGATCAGTGCAACATTGCACCACCAGGCAATGAATCCAGAAGCATACAGCATCTTATTTCACAGCCTCCTCGCCTGTGCTCTTGGCCCAGTAGTCTTGACCCAGGCGCCATAGCACTGTGAACATGAGCCCTTGCAACCCATTGGACAGGATCTTTGTCTTCAGCCCTCGGCCAAACAAGCCAGTGAGACCATCCTTGCGTATAACTTCCTGCAGTCACCACATGCCAGCGTGACTTCAGCAACCAAACATAAGTGCAGCTGTCTTGTTGTGAACAGCCCTGAGGAGCATGGGCGTGAGAGGACAAGGGTGAATCCCTATGTTCTTCAGCTGGGCTGCAATACAGAGCAACAATCTCAAGCTCTCGCTTGACGCAAAATGGGGTCATCTGAGCCGTGCAGCAGTCAGATGTGCACACCAGCAATTACATAAACATACCTTGACCACCTCAGGGTATGTGATAGGGGTTGTGGCAGTCTGCTTGGAGGTCTTGACCACTCGCACAGAGTTGGAGCAAGTGTCAGAGATAGCTGAAGCTGAGAACCCGATGACAGCACTGCGCATGAGCCGCCGTGGCAAGTCATCATACTGAGGCAGGTGCTCATTTAGGAAGTTGTACTGCAGCAAATTAGGCACAAGTCAGCATGTGAACGTTCACTGCCAATGGCATTCCTTGCTGTAATAGTTGGACCTCAACAGCATTCTGGTCAGTAGATTTTGAGGACCTGAAGAGTGTACTGTAGCATTTGCAATGGTCACATATGTAAGAGGTGCAAGCTGATGTGCTACCATGGATACTGCAGACCAGCTCATCATTGTTGCTGTGAGCCAGACCGCTTACAGTCAATTGCACCCCCTTTGAGAGGTCACATACCATCACGGCAATGTCACACGCAGCAGCTGTACTGGTTGATGAAGGGACTGCGTGTGGTTGATGAATGGACTGCGTGTGGACTGTGTGCAAGTCTCTAGTAGGTGGAAGCTTGCTGTGCAAGAAAGCAGACATGAAAGCAGGATAGGATAAGGTGCAAGGACAGGACACAATGCACAAGGGCATGTTCCTATACTATGGCAAAGCAGGACAGGGGAGGGCAGGGCGGGGCAGGGCAAGACACCATCATGACCCTTGGGAGGGGCAGGGCAGGGCAGAGCAGGGCAGATGGGCAAGGCAGAGACTCACAGTGAAAAACCAGGGGTAATGGCCCACAAAGGTGGCTGCTGACGCTGCCAAAGCACCATGGTACAGCACTGGTACACCTCCAGTCTTCACCTTTGCAACCAAGGCAGGGAATCCATTTTTGCCCTCAACCTGCACGGTCACGACCACAAATCTCTTGGAAGCCATGCCATCTTACAATTATACACACATCATACATACATCATGTCAGACAAATCAAGCTGGTGCATCAGTGCACCAAGTAATGATGTATGCCCGAGGTGCTTACCTGCATGATGGTCTTGGTGGCATCAACAGGCATCAACAGGATTCTGAAAGCGGCAGCTGAGGCTGAGGCTACAAGCGTCTTCAGTCCAACATTCAGATGGGCTGTTGCTTCGTAGCTTTCCAGCAGGGATAGGGTACCAGCATTGGCAGCTGTGTCTCCAAACCTGCTCAATGGCCCCTGCAGCCAACATGTATGGGCTTACGCGCAGTCTTCATGCGCATGTTGCAGACTGCTTCTAGTATTCTGACAGGCAACAGCTAAGGCCTGCTCAAGATGGCCTGGCAGCAAAATGGGTTGTGGCAAAGCCAGCAGGGAGAGAATGAGGCAGGCAGGGACTGCACTTGCCCAGCATTTGTAGGCACAAGCTGGTGTACCTGAATAAGAGCTGGCGCAAGACCGCGATAGAAGCGCACCACTCCTCCGTCCTTGTACAGCGTCTTGAAGGCAGTTGTCATGGAGCTACCATGGCGGTACTGGTAGTTGACTGTGGTACGCAGCCACATGAGCGACAGCACCTGTATGCCCATGGCAGCCATGCCTGCCAGGCAGAAGATCACAGGTTGTCAAGGGATATTTGTCTAGTGAGCAACATATCCCTTATGCTGGACATGCACAGCAGCAGCGTTACTAACCATTTTTGTTTCATGTAGCAGTCCAGCAGCAGCTAAGATTTCTACGTAGGGTACGTGTTTGTTTGACAGGTATCAGTGCACTTTAGCAACTTGCTTCCGTGAACAACGAGGCTCATCTAGTGTTGGTGTGCAATATTGCATGTATGTCTCAGGTCTGAAACACTCTACGCGATTTGATAAGGCTTGCAGGTTGTGAAGGTTGGTCATCACCAATGAAAGCGGCTAGCAGTTGACCTGAGACGCAGCCGGGTTACTGACCTGGGATGCCGCCCCCCAGCGCTTTTTTGCCAGCCCTTCGAAGCACGTCCGATATCGCTTCAGGCTCTTTCGCCTGGTAAAGTGTAGGGCAAGGCAGACACTTCAACTCCTGATGCCGGAAAGGCCGCGCCAACGAGTGTGACTGCAGGCTAGCGGTTGATCTTGTGACGCTGCTCGTGCTCGCCACGCTAACGGGAAGCGAGGTCTCAGTGTTTGGAGGCAATGCATGCAGGCTGCGGCATTGAGCTGCATCGTACAAAGGTGCTGCGCAGGAACCCCAGAACGGATTCGTGGAATGTTGCGTGGGAACTGCAGACAGCAAAGTTGAGGTGGGAGCGCAGCTGCTAACGTCAGATAGCCTCATGTTGTACGGCTGAAGCCTTTCGACCCTCGTCTGCGCTGGTTCCACAGTCTTTACACCCGCGTCGCGGCCGCGCAGCAGGCAAGGGTGCGTACCGAATTGGGTAGAGGTGAGGATCAGGTGAGCTGGCAAGCGTGACTACAGCGTGGAAATAGTCTAACGGCCACATGCGTGTGCCAGCTCGGACGCGTGGCAGCCATGTGCAAGCTGACTTGTAGGCTTTAGTAACACGCCGTGCAGACAGACAGAAAACGAAACAGACAAAGAATGAAAGATGTAAAACTGCTCTCTAGTGTCTCTCAGACAAACAAAATCAACAGACTTTGTTGGTTTCAGTCGCTAGGGGGCGGACCCTGGGGCGGTCCTAGGTGTGTTGGCCTTGCATTGTCATTGGCTGTTCTGTGATGAACGGCTGCTTGTTTGTTGCTTGTCTTGTCCTGTTTGCATGGAGGCTATGTATCGCTGCTCTGCTATGCCTTGTATGCCTGACTTGTTGGGGGGCAATTTAGCACCATTACCTGCAGACAAGTTCGATTGGCACATTCATCAGTTTGTCAGGGTCCACATACCCTGCCACATCTACCAGACTTGTAGGCTGGGCAACAGACGTAACACCTCTCGCTCTCTTTCTCTCTTTTTGTAGTGAGGAAATTGTCAGGTAATTGTCCCGGTGCATGAAAAAACCCAAATGTTCAACACATAGGAGTCTAATTTAGCCTCGAAAGTAGGCTGGTACCCTTTGCTTTTAAGACTCTGGAAATCCAGGTTCATGCTACTTCTTTGAGCTTGCTGTGACCTTGTGAGATCATCATCGACTCTGAGTCCTGCTTGCCTTAGCTCACATTAGGAAACCGTGCTTGTGTAACAGTGTGCTGAACACTGGTTGAACTGGTCTAGGTTTGATGCGGTCGGCTACATTCATTCATTAGATTTTAAAGGTCATTGTGGCCAACCATGACCATTTGACCACTAGACTGAAACGTCAACCAAAGATACCCAAATGTTCTAAAGCACTTATGAAACACTAATGTTCACAGCTGACGCACTCTAATTTAAACTAAAGGGCATGTCCAGATTGTGCTGCCACCAGGACGTTCCTATGTTCAAAACATTCCCTCAAAAACCTAGCTATGACTTTGGGATCATGTAGAATAAAAAAGGAAAACAGTATAGGGGCTGGGCCCGAAAATACATTTGTGAATCTGTTCCTGATGGCACAATATGCAGGGCAATCAAACACAAAATGCTGTTCATCCTCTGAACACAATGGCGGTGCTCCCTAGGCACCTGCTGTGCCAAAGGCAAAAGCCTACCAGTATCTACATGAAGACCATGACATCCACATTTAAACTGCTGATGAGTTTCGGCTCTTGAAGCCCTTGACTGCTGAAAGATAAGGTGCTAGGACATATTCTGGCTGCAAGGGTTGGTACCTAGCAACACTGCTGAGACTATTTTGCTGCCACGTCTGTGCATAATGGTTTTTAGCGTTGCCAATAACAGTGCTCACATCTAAATCATCCTCAAGGCTCAAACCTACAGATTGAACTTGAAGCCAACTGAGAACTTTATGGCTCCAAAAAAGGTGTGCCGGATCATGCATGCCGTCAACAAAGGCACACTTGATGAGATGTTCATCATCAGACAGATTGTTGATGCGATCATGGTATCGCAAAATTCGTTGCCACCAATGGAAACACCAAGGATTCAGCTAATACGGCTAATACGATGACATCTGCAGTACTGTCCCTAACGCCAAGTATGTGGTTCAGAAATTGTCTGTGCAGTAGCTCTGCAGCGTCACCTATCTTTTCATCAACACCCCCACACCTCGCTAGCATAGCTAAAAATGGGTTGTACCAGACTGTCAAAAAGCTTGCACCGTAGCTCAGGATCAGGAATTGACAAACTTCCTCTGGGTGCTTTTGACCGGCATACATCGTCTTCTTCGATAGCGGAAGTCGAGAAACACTTGCAACAGCCTGTGCAGTCTAATTGGTCAGGTACCCTGATGTCCCGGTCGGGCAGCTTTCTTGGAGCCATCGGTCTCGGCAGCGACGACTATTCCGCCGCTCACAGGGCGACGCTAGGAAGGGAAACTGGAGACCATACTCCCCGACCACACAGAGCTGCCGCTGGAAGAGAGACAAGCGACCACACCACAAGACCAGAAAGTCCGACTTTCAGATTCTCGCTTTGGCCTGGGGCACCAAAACCGGCGGTCCAGGCCAAGCCGATAAAGCTCACACCAAGTATCTTCGTATCTGTGTTTGGTAAGCGAGACTGCTGAGGGTGCGGGGATTCTCATTCCCTCTCAAGATTCGGACAGTCACCTTCTAGCTCACTGTGCAGAGGACGACGGCACTGCATGGGAGCAGGGCGTTGCTTCCAACCTGTCCCAGAGGTGATGTCAGCAATCTCACCTTGCGGCACTGCCAAAGGATACCACTTGAAAACCAATTGATGGATGCATGGCTCTTGCAGGTTTCTCAAGTCACTTGCGCACACAGCATCACACCTGAAAGAAGACTGGGCCGAGTTCAAGTTTCTGCATGTCAACTTAGGTCCCCACTGGAAGCAGTGTGAAGCTCAACAACTGTTCACCACTGTTGTTGATGTAGACAACACCGGCTGGGAACGCCCTCCAGGGCTAGGGACATGTGCATTGGAGACAACCTTCTTTCTTTGCCATGTGATCCACAATTGGTTGAGGTCCAGCGATGACCATGGTGTGGTAAGCCGTCAGCACTGTTTCATTACGGAATGTTTTGAGACAGCCCTGCTTTACTTCTGGTGTGTGAGAATATCCCTCTGTCACATCACACACATACTATTTTAGTCTTACTGGAGTGCTATTGACACATGCATGCAGGTGTTGCATGTGCATGGCTTTTCAGGAGTGGGGCTTCACTGTGCCTATCTGATCGTTGCCTGCTATCTGCTTTACAGCTGTGAATTTGACACCTTCACAAAAGCATGGGAGTCCCTCCCCAGCCCTTTGATGCAGCTTGTGTCATGCCCAGGCGGCAGCCAGACACCCATGCAGAGGCAAGCCACCACTCTACATGCATGATACCAGAGCCAGCAATACATCAAGACACTGCATGCATCTGACATTTTCACCTTGCATCATATGCAGAACTGCATACAAAAGCTGTGTAAAGAGTCTTCTGTTATGCATGTGACATAATGATAACAGTGACTGTCTTTCCCTAATACACACAATTTGCATAGCATCAAGCTGCTGCTGCTGCTCAATGCTGATCTCATTGTTGCAGGAACATCACTCAGGCTCAAGCCCGATATGGCATGTACTTCCACAGAGTGCTATTCTCAGGGACTTTGCAGAGGCAGCAGCGAACACGGGTGACACTCAGGAGGGTCACACTTACCTCACTGGAGCGCTTGATGATGCACCAGCAGACTTCACCTGCCTCCAGAGCCACAGGCTCTCCATGGTCTCCCCACAAGCGCACAGACGTTTCAATGGACACCTTTTTCCTCTGTGTTTACTCAGCCAACCGCATAGTCTGGCACGGGCAAACAACCGTAGAGGTGAACTATAGCCACCCAGCGGTAGCATGCAGCACTGGATTTACGTAATCCGGCTGGACATTTGGCTGATGCCCATTCAGCCTCTTTTTAGCTTGAATATTCTGCTGGCTGTCACATTGCGCATCTGCCCAGACTGCACTGCTTGATTGTGTGAAAGTTCTTTTTGCCTTTGCTCAAAGGGTCATGCCTGCTACAGCTTTTTGCTGGAAAGGCTGTGCTGAACAAGCCTGGATGCGCAGGACTTGGGCTCAACCGGTTTTGTGGTGGAAGTGGCAATTCATGGTGATGTGACCATTGGTATCTGGCTGGGAGGGCACAAGAGGGACAGAGATGTGCCGGCTCTTGCGTATCAGTTTCACACTGCTATGCTTGACGCTGACCAGGTAGAGCCGTATTCAACAACTGATTTAAATCAAACGCCTCTTGAAGAACTGGAGCTTTGTCCTGCGCAGGTCTGACAAACACTGATGTGTTGCTGACCCAACACCATTAAACCTGCCGGTGCTTCCTGATAGGCTAGTGCTGTGAATGACCCTTTGCTTGGCAATATTCCTTTACCTTATTGCTCTGTCTCTTGGCCTTCTGCCCTGTGCTGCCTACCTCTTCCTGAGCTTACCTCGATGGCGCAGCTACTGCATGTGCCAGCCAAGAAGTTGGATTTCCCCCTGGGCAGCCCCCTGCATGCAGAAGCAGCCCACCAGGAGGATGTGGGCATGGACATCGTCTTCAGCATCCAGCATATCACACTGGAAGAGGGAAAGGCTCACAAGGACAGGTGACATGGATGCACTGCATTCAAGACAGCCTTGATTGGTTTCAACTGAATGAGGCACAGCCGTGGCGCTGCATGAACTGCATGAGGCAACATCCTGCGCTGCCAAAGAAGATTTCGTACACAGACGCAGCTTGCAACTTGCCTGCAAGGTATGCACATCTAAGCTAGGTACAGCCTAGTTGTCTTATCGCTTCTGTGGGGTTCCTTGTAGGCTTTACTTAGCTATAGCATTGAAATGCAAATGGTCTGCCATGCTTTGAGTCTCTAAACCTCGAGCATATCACGCATGAGTGTTTTGCGTGACCGCAAGTATTGAATTTCTGGGCAATGACACATGTGTGTCTGATCTGCAGCACAGGAGAGTCAACTCTGCAGGATCTGCAAGACCAGTGGAGGACTGAGATCACAGGAGTGGCACCTGAAGGGTAATTCTGTCTAGCAGAAACTGGCATATCACTGCAGCTTGTGTTGACGTCCTGTGCTACTTGTATCTGTCTGCTGGTGATCGTGCAGCCAAATGGCAACAATGTGCAGCACATGTAGATGAGACGTGCCCGCATTGCAAAGACTTTCCTCCACTGCACAGCCTTCGGAAAAGTGACGCAATTGTATGCAACAGTGACGCAATTGTATGCAACAGTGAACATGGCCAGGTGCACTCATGCAATCTACATGAAGCAGGCTACAGTACAGCCATCAATCAAATGCAGGTTTGGCACAAACAATTTGATTGCCGAGATGAATGCTGCTCACAATGCGTTCTTGAAGCCATCAGACATGGGGGCTTCAGCGCTGTCAACCACTGATGATGGAGCAGCTGCCAGTACAGCTTTGGCTGCAGCCAGCCTCCCACATCTCGCTGCAACTACACCAGACGCCACATCAACCAGCGATGCAGTCACAGAGGCAGCCAAACAGCCAGCTGAATCCACAGCAACAGGGGATGCTGCCAGACCTCAGCCCCCACCCCTGACTGGTGGAGGCAAAAGCCCACCTCCGCCTCCACCCCCGCCAGGTGGGGCTAAGGGCCCGCCACTGCCCCCACCCCTGCCAGGTGGGGTCAAGGGCCCACCACTGCCCCCACCCCCACCAGGCGGGAAAGGTGGCCCACCACCGCCCCCACCTCCACCAGGGGGAGCCAAGGGGCCGCCCCCTCCACCGCCCCCTGGTGGCACAGGACCAACAGCCCCACCTAGTAAGCCTAGTGTCTTCAATTGCTTTCTTACACTAAGTCATGTGTGGCGTAACCAGTCAAACCGCCTGTTGTTTTCAGCCAATGCCTCGACACAGATGTGCGGAAAGTTGCCTGCCTTTGAGAGCGCTTCAGTCACCTGCAGGTAAGCCAGGTGGCGCCAAACTAGGTGTAGGCACCAAGACGGTGTATGGAGCACCACAATTCAGGGTGCTGCATTGGGTGAAGGCTCCTCGGGGCTCTGGCACCGTTTGGTGCGATGTGCCTGACCCCCTGCCAGGCCTGCCTCAGCCCTACAGCAATGCTCTGGAGAAGCTCTTTGGGGTCAAACCAGCTGTCAAGCCAGCTGCAGGCATGTCACAGTTGCTGATCATTTGCACAAATATCATCACACCGCAGTAAAGTTGCAGTGTGTAGTGCAAAAGGCTCTCCTAGCGGTACATATTCAGGGAGCAGATGATGCACTGCTCAACAGCAAATATAAATGGATGAAGGCCCCAATTCCAGCAAATTCAGTGCCAAAACTGTCCCGTTGCAAATCATGGTGTAATTTTACCCTTGTCAGGCAGCATCGTGCTGGTTGCCCTGGCAAGCGCAGGTGCAGCCTCAGGCTGATCATCAGCCTTGTATTGACCTGAGAGTCGCAGGCACATGTGGCTGCAGGCTTGAGGGGTCCCAAGCGCCTGACAGAGGTGGTGAAGGTCATTGATCTGGCCAGGGCCAACAACGTCTCCATCATGTTGACCCAGTTTGCTGCCTACAAAGGGGGGGCCTTGGAAGTGCGGCATGCGGTGCTGACTGGCAGCAAGCTTGGGCTGGAGCGCCTCAGTCTGCTGCTGCAGGTCTGTGCCCTTGTGTGTTGATGGTGTTAGCCCATAGCGGCATGGACATCTGTGTAACCCACCAATCATGCAGCCATCACCGGCACCCTATGAGTGTCATGGCTGGCTTTTGTTTCCAAGACGCACAATGGGAGGCAGACGCGAAGTCCCAGGAACACCCGGCATATACATGCTGTGTATGCGTTTGTCCTCCCTGGACACAGAGGATGACCACGTGAAAGACATGTAATTGGCATGATGTATGACCCGCTGATGAATGCAGATGGCTCCAAGTGATGAGGAGACTAAGAAGCTGAAAGCGTATGTGGAGCTGCCAGACAAGTCTGCGGCAGATCTGTCCATGCCAGAGCAGTTCTTGCATCTCATCGGCCAGGTATCGCCCATAGGCTCCATGTTGCATACCGTTGATGCATACGGTTGATGTAAGGCAGGTCCTTGCGAGCCCTGCTGATCCCCTTGGCCTACAAAGGGGCCCAATGAAACATGCATGATGCAACTTGCTTGCTTGTGCATTGACACACAGAGCTGACCAGACCTGCTGTATATGTGTCTATGGGTGATGCAGGTGCCGCGGTTGCGCTCAAAGACTGCTGCTCTCATTTTCCGGGAGCAGTTTGCCAGCCTGGTGAAGGACACCTTATCAGCCCTGGAGGTCATTGGGAATGCTGTGCGACAGGTGGGCCTGCTTGCCCACCTCTCATTCATGCACTGAGAGCTGCAGTCACCATTGAGTGCGTCAACAGGCATAGCGTCTCTAGCTGCTCGATCTTAACCATTGAGCAAACATGAAACAAGTACATGCCCATAGAAGGCATGCTGACCATGTTGGGCGCCTTTTGCTGAAGGACCAAGTACCTTGGTGTTCTGATAGCTTGCTTCACAACATGAATCGTACTTTCCAGCGCTTATGGGCATCACAGCGCCTGCTAATGACATGTCATCTGTAGATGGATGAGAGCGTACAGCAGCTGACACAAGCTCTTGACCATAGGTGCAGCAAGGGCCAAGATTGCAGGCAGTCATCCAAGGGGTCTTGACAGTGGGCAATGCTGTCAATGTGGGCACAGCTTATGGCAATGCTCAGGGCATCAAGCTGGACTCCCTGCTCAAATTGGCTGATGTCAAGGTAAACTGGCTTCTCTGACATTCAGCACCTGCAACAAGTGTGGATGACTGGCTTTCACTGCTGACAAATGCAACTTGTGAGATATGATATCAGCTTATTGGGCATGCTACAAGTTGGCAGCACGCACCGTCACGTGTGGACACCCAAGGCGTGTTCTACTGACGCCTCAAAGGTTCATACTCCAGAACAGACAAGCGACTCACTTAGGCCAACCTGAGCTTTCCTGCAATCTCCAACCTAGCTTTCCCCAATCTCCAACCTAGCTTGTAAGGCATTGCATGCAATCACAGCAAAGTCAGCTGGTATGCTGCTGCAAGCTGTCTTGCAATCCTCAGGTGGTGACTCCAGCCGGAGCAGGCACAGCAAAGTCCAGTGAAGCAGCACAGACGGGCACCGCCACTGCTGCATCACCGTCTGCCACTCCTGGTGTCAGCCAGCAGGGGCAGATCATTGGTGTGCGCACACTGCTGGAGTTTGTGGCTTGGCTGGTGTGCGCCTCGTTAAAGGACAGCTCTGCCAGCACTGCACACAGCAAGCTGCGGGCCGATGCGTCTCCAGCTGGGCCTGCTAGGCGAGGTGCTGCCTTTCTGACCGAGGAGCTGAGCTCTGTCGGGGTCGCTGTGCGCCGCATGCAGGTCAGCAAAAGCTTGCCAGTCACATCGTGTTGTTGCTGGAGTGTGTGTTCAATGCTCAGCGGTCAATCTGACACCTGTCATGACAGACCCTCCGGTAGACAAGCTGCCTCTGTCTGTCGGGTGTTAAGTTGCTTGAGTGGTCTATTGAGACTTTTGCTGCATGCAGACACTATACGCTCCCCGGGTCCTTTTGCCCTAACTGCATGTGCGCCTCAAGGTTGTGGAGACCTTGTGCCGTGGGCTGTAGTGTCAGTGGGTGTGTGCAGAGGGGCCAGGGTGTGCCTGATGTGTTGCAGGGTGACATGACAGAGGCCATGAAGATGATGGACAGCGGCATGGCATCAGCTGAGTTGGAGCTGAAGGCTGCCAGCCGAGCCTCGGCACCGGCCAACGTTGCACCAGCTGCAACAGAGGCTGCAGGACTGCTGTCTCCCAATGCAGCTGAGGCCGGCTCAATCCCTGGCACAGCAAGTGCGGCAGCAACACTTCAGTCTGCTGGTGTGGCTGTGCCACTGAAAAGTCGCTTGGGCATTAGTAATGCAGCTGACACGGCTTCTGCAGCAGCCTCTGATGCAGCAGCTGCACAGCAGCCAATACCTCAAAGGGGGCACTCACAGGAGGCAGCAAGTGCTGCAGCCGATGCATCAGATGACTGCTCCAAGTCTCAAGAGGGGAAGCAGGCTTCTACCATACCATTGCAGATTCACGCAGACAGCTCAGCAAGCCAGCTTCTACCTCCTCAGCCAGGACTGGCAAGCGGTCAGGCTGTTACAATGTCAGCAGAAGGGCATGCGGCATCTTTTGGCTTCAGGCCTCCGCCACCCCCTCCCACCCCGCCTGGTGGACGGCAGCCGCCATGTCCACCACCGCCCCCTTCTGGTGGGGTAAAGGCATCCTCAGCGCCCCCTGCTCCCCTAGTTGCCACCAGACCTCCACCACCACCACCACCTCCTCCAGGCAGCACAAGGGTCCCCCCACCGGCCCCAACACCATCAAATGGTGCCAAGCTTCCACCCCCACCTCCAACCCTTCCTGGTCCAACAAGCACCCTGCCACCACCACCACCTCCTCCACCTCCACCAGGCAGGACTGGAACTGCTGATGTGTCTAGGGCATCTGCTCAGCAGACCATGGCTGAGAGCAGCACTGTAGCTCCATCTGTGAGTGGCTCTGCCTCCGGGCACACAGCTCAAGATAATGCCAGCAGTGGTCAGACAGTGCAGGCAGGTCAAGCAGAAGCTTCAGTCTCACCAGCTGTGATGATGCCAGAGGCCATAGCAAGCAGCGGCTCTGTAGATTCCTCAAAGGGTGTGGCTTCTGTTGGTGATGCTAGTGTATTGTCGAAGAGCGCAGCCAAGCAAAGTGAAGCACAGGAAGCAGCTGCTGCTGAGAGACAGTCTGATGAAGCTGGTTCTGGAGGTGCTGGTGCATCCCAACAGCCAGCTGCAAGTTGCAATCCTTGGGCCGCAGACGAGGCAGACTTTGCCAACATGCTGCAAGACTTCTTGGTGTGTTTCCTGCTGAGTCAGACACTTGATGATTGCAGCTTTGTCACCAATGCTGTTCTGACTGCTCATGTTCACAGCTGGTCTTGCAGTAATGTGCAAAGTTGGCACAATTAAATCTGGCAAAGTTGCTGTGACACTTGGAAGCCGCTAGCCCTCAGCATGCTAAACAGCTTTTGATGTGCTGATGATCAAGATCCTATACTTTTGGTGCAGTTAACTGCACGGCATCAGAAACAACAGTTGCAAGAGGCCGTAAAAGCAACAGAGCAACAACTGGATGCTCTGAGGAGATGGCTTGGGGAACCTGCTGATGCGGACCCTGCAGCTGTGTTGAACACTATCTGGATGTTCGCAAACTCTTTTGATCAGGCATACAGAAATGTTCAACGCCTCATGTTGTGACTGCAATGACTCATGTACTGTCAGCTTTAGTGATGAACTGTGTCGCTGATAAATTTTCAAAAAGTACAGCGCATGTCAACTGTGAGTGTGTGGATGTTCTGTAGAATGAACTTGCACTTAAGTCAGTGTTACTACCAGCTTTTTATGCCAGGCATTTGCTCTTGAATATCGTGGTCAAGTGACTTGACTCAACTCAAATAGGGTGTGTTAGTGTAAAGCCATTTGAGAGTCTCAATTGCTGACTCAACGATGCTGATCAGAAGAGTCAGGGCATGGTGTGCACTCAGTGTCCATGTGATCTGGTTTGGTTGTCAATTTACCGCAGAGCTGCGGAACACATGATGAGCTCACATTGGGCATGGGTTTGGGCATGTTCACATACGAACAGCAATCCCATGTAGACCAAATAAGTTAAAAAAGGCTGCCTGCATGAAACTTGCAGCCTAGCTGTGCCATGGCATGCAGTTCTGCAACCCAGTGGCACGTCATCTGTTGCATGTCAATATGGGCATTCCAGCATGCTATGTGCAGACACTGCAATTTCAAAGAAGCAAGGATGTCTACATACCAATGCTGTTTCAAACAGATTCAGAAAAGAAGCAGCCTGCAGACTCAGACTGACTGTTTTCTGCGCATATGGCTCTAGCCATTAAACAGTCTCGATGAGATATGAGAACACGACTTCAAGGCACTGACAGTGACAGCATTACAGTAGCAGCAACTAATGTACAGGTATGGGACATAACGCAAGTTTTGCTCACAGCTTGGACTGTGCACCACTGTCGGGAACAAGCAGAATTTTGCCAATGACTTGTCTGCTTAGCAAGGCCTTGAAAGCATCAGAAGCTTGCTCCAATGGGAACCTGTCAGGCAGCAACCTGGTTGTTCAGACAATATTGCAACTTTGTGGTATTGTTGCCTGCTTCTGATCATTGCACAAACCCAAGTAAAACAGACCCATTTGAGCACATGATAAGTAAGCAGCAAGTTGCATCAGCTAGCATGAGATCAGGCTGGTCAACCTACCCGCTGTGGCTATTTAGACATTGCTGCTGACAGCCAAGAACACAACACCAAGGCAAGGAGCTTACTTGTGAGACACAGGCACCCTGACTTTGCCTTCAGACAGCCATTGTACAGACTCTTCCAGGGTTCGTCTGAAGACACGGGGCTGAGCTTGCTGATGCGCTCCCCAGAAGATGCCGTGAATGGTCCAATTCTTGACGAGCGCTATATTTGCTGCAATCTGCGGCAAGATGAAAGTCCACTTTACAAATCCCGTGGCAGGTGACATGCTGAGAGAAACTGTACCGTATGCGTCCTGAATTAATGCAACTGCTGTCCATTTTGATGCAGCATACAGCGCAATGGCACGGCTGGCCATAGCGCAAGTTGAGACAGCTTCAGCTTAGCTATTCTGAAGAAGCGTTGCACAGTGGGTATACCACAAAGATGTATGACAAGGAAATAGACAGCAGACCTTGGGGATAGTGCCACTGGCAAAGCCAATGATTGCTATCTGCCCTCCCCATTTTAGGGTCTTCAGAGCCTCAGCAAAAGGTGTGCCTCCAACAGGGTCAAAAATGACATCAACGCCTGCAATGCAGCATTGCTCAGCCGTGCATGTACAGTGGGCACAAAGCCATGGCCATGCTTACATGCAATATGGCAAAACTCACCCATGATTCTCATTGCAGCACGTGACAAGCACAATGAGCCTCAACATGGGCCATAAAGCTAAAAGGATTGACCAGCATAATGCTCAAATCTCCATGCAAGGGGAGGCAAATGCAAATTGTGCTCAAGAAGATAAAGCAAAAGAAGGCACCATCTGGAGCTGCCTTCTTGATGAGATCCCGGAGGGCAGGCCCCTGACTTTGTGTTCCTGGGCCCCCTAGAGCCCCATACCCCTCATCTTCTGGGGCTGGTTGCCGCCCTGGCGCTGCCCCTCCTCCCTGGTAACAGAAGCCAAACAACTTTCATGACGCTGCACAAAGTTCTGACAAATGAGTGCATACGCGCAAGTGCTACGGGCAGCAGCATGCAGGTCCTGACAGTGTACTTTGATGGTGCATACTGACATGCCAGGCAGTCCACACGGCAAGCCAGGAATACAGTCAGCGCTGATGTGTTGTACACCGAGTCACAGGGTCCAGGTCCCCAGCATCAATACTGGATGCCCATGATGTTTAAGAGTCTGCACAATTGTTTGAGCAAGGCTCACTTGGTGATTGGCAGAGGTGTCGATGACAGCATCAGCACCCAGCTCTGTCAGCAGCTTTGCTTTGCTTTCTCCCCTGGCCACAGCCACCACCTTGGCCCCCAGCACCTTGCAGATCTGAACAGCTGCAACACCCACTCCACCAGCAGCGCCCAGAATCAGCACTGTCTGACCTGCAGGCATAAAGCCACCAGGTAATACAAACCAGGTCAGACTGGCGAGTTGGCAAACACATGGAAAGAGGAGGTTCAAGTCATAGCAGGTTTCAACCAGGTTCCTTATTAGGCAGAAGCAAGACACAGTTCTCTACAGTGCTACTGAAAGGTTACTTGCCTGCCAGGTCTTTTGAAATTGAAGGAGGCTACAATGGTTGCAGCAGCAGCAGCAGCAGCAGCAGCAGCAGCAGCAGCAGCAGCAGCAGCAGCAGCAGCAGCAGCAGCAGCAGCAGCAGCAGCAGCAGCATGCATGGACATACAGTGTCTCATGTGCAACTGTCCTGTTCAACAAACTGGACATGCAAGCACCCAATCAGTCCATAATGCATACTGCTGAACAGGTCATGCATTCAGTAATGTAGCTGTATCCAGCACCAAAGATCTGGCAGCAGGTAAGACCATTGATGAGATGGAAAGCTGTTACCTGCTTTGACTTGTGCCCTCTCTTTAATGGCCAAGTGAGCAGTGCCAAAGATGACAGGAAGGCCAGCTGCAGCTACGAGGTCCACATGGTCAGGCAGCTTCACTACACCACCCTGCTTGATTACAACCTCGCCAGCAAAACCGCCACCTTGCGTAACTGCGCACACCTGCAATGAGACCTGTTCAACCATGCACCATTGGGCACTACGTACGGCCCAGTACCTCTAGGCCACTACACAATTGGTGCTTGATGTCTAAGCGAGCATTTGACCATAAAAGAGTAAAGGGTGCGGGCGACATTCATACCGAGTCACCAACTGCAAGCGTCCTGACATCTCGCCCAATCTCGATGACCTTGCCTGATACTTCCGATCCCGGTATGAACGGCAGCTTCGGCTTCACCTGATACTGGCCCTGCGTATTGCAACATCAGGCTTGCAAAAGTGGCACAGTCTGAAGCTGTGATGAGCTCGGATCGACGCTGATTACCATGACTTGCAGCGCATCGGCAAAGTTGAGTCCGCTGGCGGCAATCTTGATGCGCACAGCATTCGGGGCCAAATACTGAGGTGTCGGGTGATCAGCAGTGACTGCGTAAGGCTTTTTCTCGGTCGGCGAAGGTACCGGGTTTCCAAGCTGGCGGACAACAAGCGCTTCCATCCCGGCTTGTTTTGACATTGTAATATGGTGGTGGTGATCGCCGCAAAGCCACCAAGGTTGACCAAAACCTTGGTGGCTCTATTCGCAACAGCTGCTGATGTCAGCAGGTCCAGCTAGGCCTAAATTAGGCAAGCACATGGCTACAAACTATCAAGCAGACAAAATGGATCTTGTCAGCGCCGTGCACATCGCAATCGGAAAATGTGCCCACACTATGGGCCCCAGAGGTAGCCCGGACTCAAAAATTGCCCCTGGCGCGGTCATGAAGCCGGGTACTGTACTGTTTTGCTGAAAAGTATTTGCATGCTTGTTCCTAATGTGACTGTAGCTGGACAATCAAAGATGAATGTTGTTCATCCTCTACATCCTGTAACGAATGACACACCTGACACAGCCTGTCCTTCCTTTCAGTGCCTACCCAACGTCCTGTGTCAACATGTAAACCATGACAGCCACATCTGAATTGCTAAGCGACCTCCCATTGGAAAACATTTGACAGTAGCAAGATATTTCGCATACTGGTATTCAGGCTGAAAGCTTCTGCACAACCCACAACTGCCGAGCTCATTGTATGTGCGGAAATGGTCAACATGCTTTTGCTTTGCTTGCTCAGTGACTGTTGCAATGTCAAAATTGTGAAAAAGGTTCTGCTGAACATCCGTATGCCAACTTGGCCACCGTAAAACATCATTTACGCAAATAGTAACTGATGTTTTACGGATGCCGAAATTACTAACCGCAGCCTCCGTATCTCCTCGGTCAAAGTCGCCATGAACGCTGCGCAGCGACGCAGGGCAGGCATCAATCGCATTTGAACGCGATACGATCTTTCTGAATTACACAGCGCAAGTAAGATGGCTAAGGGAACGAAGCGTAAGAAGGCAGGGGTCGGCATCGACTTTCGAAGGGTCAAGAGCAAAGTGGGCAAGAAGCTGCCGAAAGCGCAGAATGAGACAGATATGACATTTAAGGCAAGATCTATCAATCTGCCGGGTCAGAGCGTAACAGAGGACAAAACAGGACTAGCTGTCAGTCAGCGAAATTTGACGACACAGGTAGGCATCGCCTAGGCTTGCCTCTGTCCCATATGCATGCAGCTGGCACATGTTCCGGTTTTGTGATGCATGATATGCTGTACAGGAGCTGCTTAGTCAAACAACACATTACAGTGAGAAGGTGCGCAAAGACGCCCTGACAGGCCTGCAACAAGTTTTCCAACAGCACCCAGAGGAGGTTCGAAAACAGGTAATGCTCAATGTCGTGCAACACCTTGTCACACTTTTATGGCTGTGCGTAAAGAGCCAAGCCCAGGACACATGTATGGCTTTTTTTGCAAATACTTGCAGATCAACATGCTGCTGGGCAAGCTGGCTGAGTGCATTGGGGATGTAGACAAGGGGGTGCGAGCAGCTTTGAAGGAGTTGCTTGCCAATGTGGTGCTTCCGCAGCTCAGGGGGCCTTTGCTGGGCCCATTCTTGCCGCTTGTGATGGCTCATTTGTTCAGCGCACTGACCTCCATGACTGAAGCTGTGCGGTAAGCGCATGTGACTCAATGCATCAGGCATATTGCACTGAGTCCCCCATCAGACAAGACTTTGTTCTCATGCTGTGGGTTGTGACTACTTGGCTTGTTGTGCCTTGAATATTCTCTAAATGAGGACTTGCAGCTCAAGTATGCAAACCTCACCAGCCCAAGCTGCAGCTCGAGTCTTTGACGCCAGCCAATACACAGATAGTCCTGCATACAAAATACAGCATTATGCATGCCACAGACCACTACTTTCAGCAGGACAACCAGATTGGTTAGGCCTGAACAAAAGGGGGTTCCCAACAGGCTACACAGAGAGGCTTGCTTTGCAGTCACAGGGCACTTTGTCTGCCAGCATGCAATGTTACTGTCCTTGATGCTGGCATCTGACTCATCAAGCACTTCTGCAGAACTGGTGCTCTGGACTTTCTGGAGCTGTTCATGGATGCCGCTCCCAAGCAAGTCATGCAGAACCACCTGGAAGGCGCTCTACAACACTTTGTGGAACTGCTGTCCCCAACACGTCGCTCCAACTCAGTCTCTGCTCACTCTGTCACTTCAATGCTCAAGGTAACTTTATGTGAGGCCCTGTCATAAAGCCTGAGACATTTTGTTTTGCTAATGTGCAACCTGCACCGCAACCTCTTGGTGCAGTATATACAATTTTCATTGAAAACTTGAGATGTTCGGCAGTCGAGGTGCTCCGGCAGTCTGCTGCTCAGTGGTTTGCATCAGTTTGATGCCGTTTTGGAGAAGCTGCATGCATATGCAGATCGTCAAAGCCCTTCAGAGTCTGCTCAGCAAGGCCGCCGCTGTTCAGTCAAGCAGTGCTGAGTCAAGCTCAGCAAACCACTCTCAGACTGCATCACAGTCACTTTCAGCTCAGCATGTGAACCAAAGCTTGTTCCATCAACAGTGTCAATGGCCTCCTGTGGTTGCTAATGTCAACGTTGCAGACCTTGTCGAGGCAGCACAGGTCGAGCTTGCAGCATCAGTGGCCACCGCCATGCCCAATGCAGCAGCAAACAAGGCTGCAGGTCGAAAAGCCAAGCGCGCTGCAGCCAAGCTAGAAAACAAGTAGGTTGCCATGCTCCTACACGTTAATGTCAAGATGTGGATGTTAAAGTAAGAGATGCCTCTTGTCTGCATTTTGCAGCAAGCCGTTCAGGCTTTCACTGCAGGCAACATGATGTCGCAAACTGTGCACACACAAAAAAGGGGACAAAAAACTTCATGTCTTCCGAAATTTTGTGCTTAGGCCGACTACGAATTGGCTCAGAGTCAGCCTGTCAGGCGACAATGGTGCAGCAACATACACAGTCAGCTGAGAGTCTTGCAGGGGTGTGGGTGCCGTGCTGCTTCAGGAGCTGATGAGCTGTTGGACAGAGTGTGCCCCAGGGCATTTGGCAGCCGGCCCTGAGCTGACAGCTGTCCAATGCATGGAGGCCACACTGCAGTGTGTGGACATGCTGCTGCATCAGCTGCCTAGTCTGTTCCCCACAGGTCATCTAGTCTTACCAAGCTTACCAACCCTACATGCAGCATGTACAGGCTCTGCCATGACAGTCAAGCACTCAGCAATGCTGATGTCATCCCCACATCTTCTGCATCATACATTGAGCATTGATGCTCATGCTCATCTTGTCTTACCAAGCTTACCAACCCTACATGCAGCATGTACAGGCTCTGCCATGACAGTCAAGCACTCAGCAATGCTGATGTCATCCCCACATCTTCTGCATCATACATTGAGCATTGGTGCTCATGCTCAATGTATGACGCAGAAGATGTGGGGATGACATTAGCACTGCCAAGTGCATGACTGTCATGGCCGAGGTGCTGAAGCCACGCCTCACAGCAGCAATTGTCTTGCGAAACTCCATTGCACACCTGTCCGGCGCCACAGCGTCTGAAACAAGACCGGCTGTGTACTCGACGCAGGTGTGCCTCCTGCTTTGGTAGACACCATTGTGAAGAAGATAACGCCACACATGCCAGCTTCAGCTCCTGCGGTGAAGCCATCACAGGTGATGCAGCAAGGCCTGGTCCACCTCAACCTGGCTGCTGCCAAGCTGCTGTCCCGGTTCCTGCCCACCAGGCTGGCTGATGCAGAGGAGCAAGAGGAAGGGTGGAGGACGCGCTTGCTGGATTACTATGTTGGTATCATGGAAGCTGGTCAGGTGCTGCCATCCAGGTGGGTCCTGGTCAGCAGGTTCATACCTGCATGATGTAAATGGCAGCGCACAGAGGGATCTGTTGCATAGCATGATGTGGCACAAGCAAGATGACGAACGGCTTTCTCACCTGGAAGTTTGTATCTGGCAGCTAACCAGCGCTGCTCGCTGCTCTTAGTCAGGCTCTGAACAAGCACAACACAACTTGTGTTACAAAGCGGCAACATCAGCATTGTTGGCATGAATGCCCTAGGTTCAGGTGTTGAGGAATACAGACCGCATTTGAATGGGTGCTGGACGGACCTGCACCACTGTCCTGCTACACATTACCTGCTTTGCATATGCTGCCTGTGCCGTTCATGCAGGCGGGCGCTGTCAGAGGAAGTTAAACAGTCCAACATGCCAGTAGACGTCTGCACAGCAGCTCTGCAAGGTGTCCAAGGCGTGCTGCCCTTTGTTTCTCCTTCAAGAAGGGCGGCTCTGCTGGCAGCTGTCTGCACCCTCAGCACCAGATCAGCAGCCCGCAGTGCTGTCAAAGCAGCATGTCTGGCTTTCCAGCAGAGCCTGCTTGACAGGGGGGGTCAGGTGCTGTATTCTGACTCCAGCACTGGGGCACCCCTATTGCCAGAAACAGTGCTGATTGAGTGGCTCCAGGTGAGCGCAATGGCGATGCATATGAGTTCAAGTATTACATTTCAGTCAACATGGCCATGGTTGCTATTTCTGACATTGTGTTGGTGGTTGTGCATGCCAGGCCGCATGTGGTGTCGCAGACCATCTGTCAGGCAGTCCCTGCACGTCTTGCTGCTCACTGTAACCTGACCAAGCAAGCATGTGTGTCAGTCATGCTCCTAGTATTGCGATGCAATGATTGCCAAAATTGCAGACTGCCTGTCATACTTGCTTGCATCTGGATACAGGCGTTCAGTCGCCTATCTGCCGGGTTTTGGGTTCCTCTGCTTGTCTTTGTGTCTCGTCAATGCATTCACTCTTGCACATTCACATGGTGCAGGCCATCCCTCGGCTGCTTTGGGAGCTGGGCAGCACCAAGCCAGCTACCTCACACATGGCTCTAGGGCTGCTACACAGCGCCCTGCGCTTTGCCCCAGAGGGATCTGCCCTTTCAGATGTCCTGGACGGGCTACAGCCCCAGCTGTGCCCTTTGTACTGTTCCCTTCTGGCTCCAAAGCCCCTCAAGGGGGTGAGCAAGGGAGCCGGGGCTGTTGCAAAAGCTGGCAAGGTGGTTGTGCCTGGTCCTCTGGCACAACTGCCAACAACCACACAGGTAAAACACTGACACTGCATGGCATTAGGATGTTCAGCATGCTTGTGTTAACAATCCATTTGTGGCATGCTGACACAGGTCATGAACACTGGCAGTGCTAGCACCTTTGTATGACTGTTAGTGAGCAAAACCGCATAAACAACCCAACATGCATGCAATGCAAGTGACATGTGTCTCACTCCCGCTGGACAGAACCTTCGTGATCGCAACAGACCTGCATGAAACAGCCATCAGCATACTGTGATGAAGCTGTTGTGCTTGACCTGCATGCTAATGTCTGCTCTCATCACCTCTCATTGTGCATGCTATGCATGATTCCAACATCCAGATTGTGGCTGCAGGAGCTTGCTGTGGACCTGCTGTTCTACTATCCCACCATCCATGAGCCTACAGCCCGCACCTGCGCCGTGGTCTGTCTCACTGACACCATCCCTGTGCAGCTGGCCCTTCGTATCATAGATGTGCTATCTTCCAGGGCTTGCCAGGGGGACGCCTCTGTCCTTGTCAGCTTCCTGGTCACACTGCTGCTGGGCCATGTCAGTCAGGCACAGCTGTTGGTGAATCATGCACGGCATGCGCACCTTGTTGAGGCAGTCTGCAGAGCCATCTGCAGGGTTGCTAGTCCAGGTAGGTGGCTCATGTGGGTTGCTCATGCGGGTTTGTGACCCTTTGGCTTGAGGCCCACAGGGATCACTGCTATGCAGTCATGCAATTTGCTGCATGACGTCTGTATGCTTGCATACTCACACTCGCTCCACCTGTGCAGAGCATGCGAGCTTGTTGTGTGCAGCATTGCTTCATGATTTTGCAAATACGCCATGCATGTGCTTGTATGGCGTGTGGCCAGAGACTACGCTCCCTGTGTTGAAACGCCCCTGCAGGCCAAACGCTTCACTTCTCGTCGTTCATGGTGTTCCTGTTTTGTCATCTTCTGTACCACAAGGGTAGGCAAATTGCATGCTGGTCTGCAGACGAGATGCTGCGGGCAATGGAGCCAGTCCTGCTTCATCATGCCAGCACAGCAGCTAGCATGTTGGCTTGGCACGGCACCCTTGCAGCAGCTGCTGCCGCTGCTGAGAGCTTACAAGCAAGGCAAACAGGGCACACCCTGGGCATCATCAATGCAGACAGCAGCAGACAGGGACAAGTTCAGGCAGCTATTCCATTGGGCAGCCCTCTGGAGCCTTGTGGCATCAGCCCTAGGCTATGGGCAGCTTTGCCCTCTGTCATGGCATGCCTTTCCCTTGAAAGGGAACATTTGCGCTTGATTGGCAGCACTTTGCATCAGGAGCAGGCTGAGAGGCCAGTCCTTAGATTGCTTCAAGCAGACCCATTGCTCATTAAGCCGTTTGTCAATGCTCTGATTACTCTGTGCCAGCGTGGACAAGCACAGGCTGTTGAAGACTTCCACACCAATCAGCCTAGACAGGGTGACAGTGAGACAGTTGCATCACAGCAGCTGTCAAGTGCCACCAGAGCAGCGTTTGACACTGACATGTCAGACAAGCAACAGAGCCAGTCAGCCGGTGCTGATTGCCTGGGTGGAGCTTTGGGGCATGACAGCAACAGGGTTATGGCTGCTTTACAGACCATTCTTGTCTTGTGCGAGCAGCCTGGCTTGCTGGCTTATCTGCTGGAACTGCAGCATCAGCTTTTTGAGGCAACCACCAGTCTCAGGTACCTGTACACCTGAAAAGCTGAAACGTCTCCTGTCCACTTATGTGAAAACTGCAGTTGTTGCCCCAATCATAGATTGCAATCTGTTGCATGCTGTTGCATTCTGCTTGTTCCTGTGTCTTGCTGCCATGCCCAAATGCAACAGGACTTGGTCCTGTATGGTGGATGTGCGTGACACAGCTGCCAAAACTTAGGTATTGACTCAGGTGTGATAGAAGACAGTTACGCTCATGGCTTGTGCAGCACATCGGCATTTGATTGCTGATCTTGGGTGTGTTACAGGGGTATGGCCGGTGCCCTAGGGGCTTCAAGTCAAGCTGGAGCTGCTGCACTCAGGAAGTGTGATTCCCTTGTGACAGTACTGCAAGGGCTGACCGGCACCATCAAGCTGCACTGAAGGAGTGTGCTGGCAGCAGTGCGAAAGTGGCGTGTGCAGTCCTTGGCAACTTAAGGTGCGGCTAAATGCAAGTGAGTTCAAGATGAGCCAAATGACACAGGGTTGCCTACATTTTCTTTGCGTCACTACAGCATACAACGCAAAGAGTAATCTCTTGAGTTTGCCAAACATGTAGGTGTGCTTCTGAAATTGCTGCTGGGATCTCTGTGCACTTCCTGGTCGTGACATGTCCATCGCAATCTTAACAGGACATGGAATGTTTTTGTTTTGCTGTAGGCTCTCAGTAACCACAGCTCTGGTTCTCACAAGCAACAGTTGCTGGGCTCTGATGATTGGTGATCAATGGGCTGTTATCTTGCCACAGCTTGACATTCCTTACAGAATCAGGCATCTTGCAGCAGACAATGATAGGATATAAATCAGCGACAAAATGCTACTAAATTGAATACTTCAGGTGCAACATTGTGGAGCTGTCTTCAGCGTAGGTACATTGCCTACACTCATTGACCATGTGGATGCATGCTGCTCTGGATTGTAACATACGATAAAGAGTTGCTTTTTACCCGGACAGATGGGACAGCAGGTTCAGCAATGGAAAGAATTTTGCAGCTCAACACAAAGCATTCACATGCTGACAACACACAGAGCGATTTTGATACATTAGCATTCAGCGCACTACTGTAGCATTGTGGAGGGATGCAGATGCATCATTAGTCATCACAGGAAAAGATTGTATGGCAGCATCTTGCTGAGTTTGCTGCAGCATCTCAGACCAGGTTCAACAATTCAACAAAAGCATAATCGTTTTCAATCAAACGCAAAGTAAGCATTGCTGCTGTGTCAGTGTACCAGCTTAGGGTGCCTCATGTTTTTCTGAGTGCCCTCATTCTGCGTAAGCATCACAAACGCAGCATTTTTGCTTGCAGAGGACCACATTGTACCATCTGGTGATCTCTCTTCAGGAATATTCTCATTCTGATGTTCTGCAGCTTGGGCATTTGCTAGCTGCTCAGGACTCAAAGGTGGAAAGCGTATGGAGGCAGCCCCACGGTCGTGAGGTACAAAGACAACATCAAGTAGCTCACCCTTTTGACACCTGATCTTCTCACAGCTGAACACACTATTCACAAACTTTGCCAGGTTGATTCTGCTGTCAATCAAACCAGGGGTGGACACCTTCCGAGGCTCTGGGATTTTCCAGTAGAAGCACTGTGTGCTGCTTGACTTTTCAGCTTTTGCTCGCAAAGCTGCTGCCTTCGCAAAACAGCTATGGTCCTGGGAGACTTTGATGACGACTTCTGCGGGCTTTGCAGGCTTCTGTGCTACACCCACAGATGGAGAGTGTCTGTCTTGAGTTCCTCGGCCTTGGAGCTCGCCAAGCAGACTGTTAGTAGTGTCACCTGCAGCGCTGATCAAGGCCTTTCAGAAAATGCTGCAAGGCACTTGGAACGCAGTCTACCTTCCAAGCCTCTCACCACGTCTTCCAGTTTCTGCTTCGCTCATCTGCACATCTGTTGATGGTGACCCGTTTCGTAGACTGGCCCTCACTGGTGCAAGCTTGGAGAGATCAGTGGGTGCACCTCTACGTCTTTGAGCAAAGCCGTTCATCTCGAGGTGTAATCTTCGTGCAGCCTCTTCATCTGTGGCCATGTTTGTGTGATTTCTTGAGTATCGTTCCGCCGACGCTGGTTGTTGCAAGTTGTTCTGCAGGGTCTGCTGGAAAAGGCGTTTGAACATTCGACTGTACAAAGGGATGTGTTACAAGGTGATTTCAGTTGGTAAAATAGGGACTGAAATATGAAGTAGCGTTGACTGCCATAGCAGGCAGCAGCACTTAGCATGTAGTCTAGAAGCACTAAGTGTGGCACTACGGTGTTTGTGATAGCTTCTACCCTTCGCAAAGACTTGTTGCATGTAGTGCGCGAGCGGAAACGGCCAAAATCCCCACTGACGTTTGGCAGATCTCTCACCTCACTTTGCCCAGCCATGTCGAAGGGAGAGGCGAAGAAATCCACGCTTACGGGTCGTAGCGAGGGATTCAATGCTGCCAAGAAGTGTTTGCGGAATGAACACGCCATTGTCGGCCGCAGCCACGGCGACGAGAGGATCCTTAAGGGGCTGCAATAGGTATTTACTCTGATCAGGGATATGGATCGGGCACAGTAGCACACCTTCTCCGCTCGCAATATTGGTATCCGTCCATCTCTAAGCAACACATACTGCGACGGCAGCCAGGTCCAGCAACAGACACTGCCCGCATTGAAGCAATTTC
>JAABUP010000211.1_pt1 | contig 131236 bp, 130 predicted proteins | sample 5559201 | NCBI WGS metagenome assembly JAABUP01 (sample SAMN10711887, study PRJNA513373) | rock metagenome | isolation source: Antarctica rocks | place: Antarctica | reverse complement strand
GGACCTGCGCGTCGATCTTGGCCAGGAACTTCTTGAACTCCACGGTGCGGTGGCGGCGGTGCAGGCTGGAGATCACCGACCCGTCGGCGGTGTTGAACGCCGCGAACAGGCTCGTGGTGCCGTGCCGGACGTAGTCGTGGGTCCGCTTCTCCGGCATGCCGGGCATCATGGGGAAGGCCGGCTGGGACCGGGCCAGGGCTTGCACCACGGCTCTTTTCGTCGACGCAGTAGACGACTGCTGCCTCGGGCGGGTCGAGGTAGAGCCCGACAGTGTCGTACACCTTGTCCACGAACAGCGGGTCGTTTGACAGCTTGAACCCGTCGGCGCGGTGCGGCTTGAGCTCGAACGCCTAGCCAGCAGCAGCTTTCGATACGGCAACAGTTGCTTGACCGCTCCGAACCCGAGGACGGCTTGTAGCCGTCCCTTACCACCGGAAACAGCGACAAATCGCTGGGTCGTTGAGTCGCCGTGCACGTAGCGGACCTCGTCCTGCGGCCGAATCCGGCCGAACACCTGCAGCCGAGCGCCCAGCTGGTCGCTCCAGACGTAGGGCAGTGCATCGTGCGCCGTCCACGTCCCGGTCAGGTTGGCAGCCACGACAGCGGCAGTCTCGACGGCGTTGGTCCAGTGCTCGACCCGGACGTCGTTGTCGTACCGGGGGTGGCGCCAGCGTGCGAGGTCTCCGACCGCGTACACGTTGTCGGCTCCTACAGCAGCCAAGCGCTCGTCGCAGACGACCCCGTCCAGTAGGTCGAGGCCCGAGGATGTCAGCCACCCCGTCTCGGGTACGGTCCCCAGCCCGAGGACGACGAGGTCAGCGTCAATCCCCGTGCCGTCGGTGAGGCGCACCGTCTCGACCTTGTCGACGCCTTCGAGGCCGGCAACGCCTACCCCCAGTCGCACGTCGATGCCGGCGCGACGGTGCATGCCGGTGAACACAGCGCCTACGTCGGGTCCGAGGCCACGCATCATCAGCGCCGGCAGCGTCTCGACAATCGTCACCTGCGCACCAAGCTGGAAGGCCGCCCAGGCGACCTCCGCACCAATGAAGCCGCCCCCGATGACGACCAGGCGAGTGCCGGCGCCGCAGCTGGCGCGAAGGCCGGCGGCGTCCGCGGCGGAGCGGAGCACGTGCACGCCCGGCATCGTCTCCAGTCCAGGCAACAGGCGCGGCGTCGAACCGGTTGCGACGACGAGGCCGTCGAAGGCGAGTCGACCGCCTCCGTGCACCGTGACGCGCCGACTGTCAAGGTCGAGGTCGACGGCCCGCCCGCTGACCAGCTGGACCCCGAGCTCGCTCAGCTCGGTGGTCGTCAGCAGCGCCGGAGCGGTCGCCGCCGGGTCGGTCAGGAACGACTTGGACAGCGGCGGCCGATCGGCTGCAATCCCGTCCGCCGTACCCGGCTCGTTTCCTATCAGGACGAGCTCGTCGGCAAAGCCACGACGCCGCAGTCCCTGAACGGTCCGGACTCCGCCGAGCGAAGGCCCCACGACGACCAGACGCATCGGTCAGTGGACCGAAATGGCGCGCTCTGGGCAGCTTTCCGCTCCGAGTTGCGCGTCGCCTTCGAGCTCCCGCGGTACCGGGTCGGCCACGACGATCGCGTGCCCGTCCAGGTCATCGAGGTCGAAGACGTCAGGCGCGCTCATGTGGCAGACGCCGTGCCCCTGACACGCTTCCAGGTCGACCGAAACGCGCATCGCTTCTCCTCATCATCGAGGGCCGTGCGGAGCTGCTTGACGCACGGCCGGAGTTAGCTGACGCTGCTGGTTGACAGCGAGAAACCAGGATAAGCATTATCAGGCTGTGACGCTAGACGCCCAGCCGCAAGGTCCTGCCGCCGCCGGCCGATGCCCGGTGGTCCGCTTCGACCACAACTCGCAGGAGCACGCCGACGACACGGTGGGGTCTTACCGCCGGCTACGCCAGGCACACCCGGTCGCGTGGACTGAAGCACACGGCGGCTTCTGGGTGCTGTCGGACTACGAGTCGGTCTTCGAAGCGGCCCGGGACGACGACGTCTTCTCGTCGCGGCGACTCGACCAGTACGGGGGCCCGGGATTGTCGGTCGTGATCCCCAAGACGCCCATGCACGACCACATCCCCATCGAGCTGGATCCGCCTGAGTTCCGCAGCTATCGCAGGGTCGTCAATCCAATGGCCTCGCCTGCAGCGGTTGAGAAAGCTGCGCCCCTCGTCGAGAAGTGGACAACCTGGTTCATCGACGAGATCATCGAAACCGGGAGCGCTGACCTGGCTCAGGTCATCGGGGTCCCCTCGATCGTGACCATCGACTGGCTCGGCCTTCCGGTCGAGGAGTGGCAGCGGTACTCCAGCGCCCACCACGCCACGCTCGCGGAGGAGCGTGACAGCGAGGCATTCCGCCGCGCTGTCGAGATCGACCTGCCCTACTGCTCCGAGCAGATGCAGGACGTGATCGCGATGCGCGCTGTCGAGCCCCTGGACGACGGCATCAGCTATCTCGTCCAGCAGGAGGTCGACGGCCGGCCCGTCACCCAGCAGGAAGTGTTCTCCATCGTGGAACTCCTAATCGCGGGCGGCGTGGGAACGACCGCCTCGCTGGTGAGTCAGGCGCTGGTCTGGCTGTACGAGCACCCAGATGTGCGCCAAGAGCTCATCGACGATCCCTCGCTGATCGAGCGGGCGGTCGAGGAGTTCCTCCGCTTCTTCTCCCCGACCCAGGCGCTCGCCCGCACTGTCGTCCTCGACGCCGAGTTCAAGGGTTGCTCGCTGCGCACGGGTGACCGAGCCCTGCTGGCCTGGTCCTCCGCCAACCGAGACGCAGCCGCCTTCGATGATCCGGACGAGATCGACATTCACCGGTGGCCGAACCGCCACACCGCCTTCGGCGTCGGCATACACCGCTGCGCTGGATCTCACCTCGGCAGGAAGATGGTTCACAGCCTGCTTGGCCAGGTCCTGCAGCGGATGCCCGACTGTGTCGTCGACCTCAGCGCACTGAAGCGATACCCGCGGCAGGGCGTGAACAAGGGGTGGCAACAGATCCCGGCTACCTTCACCCCCGGTCCTCGGCGCCTGCCGTCCGGGGCCGTACCGGCTGGCGTGTCGGCAGCCAGCCGCCACTGAGCGCAATCCTCACCCTCACCGAACGCAACATCCTGTGGGTATCCGCAGGCATGACTCGCGAACCCGGGCGGAACCCCGTCCGTGACCGACCAGAGGAGAAACCATGGCAGGCCGTTTGCAAGGCAAGGTTGCATTCATCACCGGTGCAGCTCGTGGTCAAGGTCGCAGTCATGCGGTGCGCCTTGCACAAGAGGGCGCTGACATCATCGCCATCGACATCTGTGAGGACATCAAGACGGTCACGCCGTACTACCCGCTGGCGACGGAAGAGGAGCTGGCGGAGACAGTGCGCCAGGTCGAGGCGCTCGACCGGCGGATCGTCGCCCGCAAGGCCGACGTGCGGGACCTCGCCGGCCTCCAGGCAGCCCTGGATGCCGGCGTCTCCGAGCTCGGCCGCGTCGACATCGTGATCGCGAATGCAGGCATCGCGACATACGGGACTGCGTGGGAACTGACCAGCGAGATGTGGAAGGACATGATCGACGTCAACCTGACGGGCGTCTTCCACACCGCCAAGGTCGCCATACCGACGATGATCAATGCCGGGAACGGCGGCTCGATAATCTTTACCAGCTCGATCGGCGGCCTCAAGGGGATTCAACAGGTCGCGCACTACGTCGCGGCCAAGCACGGCATGGTCGGCCTGATGCGGACGCTCGCAAACGAGTTGGGGCCTCACAGCATCCGCGTCAACACCATCCATCCGACGAACGTCGACACCATCATGATCCAGAACCCGGGCACCTACGGAATGTTCGCTCCTGGGGACCCGGAGCCGACCAAGGAGAAGGCCATGCCGGGCTTCATGTCGCTGAACACGCTCCCGGTGCCGTGGGTGGACCCGGTGGACATCAGCAACGCTGTGCTGTTCCTGGCGAGCGAGGACGCCCGCTACATCACGGGCGCCACGCTCCCCGTTGACGCCGGCGCCTACGTCAAGTGAGTCCCCGCGGCACCTGTCGCCGGTTGCACCCCTTCGGCAGAGGGTGCATGCGGAACGACGTAACGCAGGCCGGTCACTCGTTCACCGGAGGCGTTGACACCGGACGCTAACAGGTTAATGGTGAACCTAGTTACGGTCCGGTTACTCGGAAGGACATCATGAGCAACCCTGACATCCTGTCGGCCGAGTGCGCCGCTGACCCCACGGGCACGTGGCAGACCCTGCGGGACGATCACCCGCTCTACTACCACCAGGGCATGAAGTCCTATGTAATAAGCCGGTACGCCGACGTCGAAAAGGCCTTCAAGGACCCGGCATTCACCAGCGACAACTACAGCTGGCAGCTGGAGCCCGTGCACGGCCGCACGATCCTGCAGATGGATGGTCGCGAGCACTCGGTGCACCGTGGACTCGTCACGCCGGCCTTCCGCGGGTCCGAACTCACCGAGAAGTTCGTGCCGGTCATGCAGAAGGACGCTGCCGAGCTGATCGACGGTTTCCGATACGACGGCGAGGTCGACCTGGTACCGCAGTTCACGACGCAGTACCCCATCAATGTCATCGTCGACATGCTGGGCCTCCCGAAGACCGACCACTCGCTGTTCCACCGCTGGTACACAGCGATCATGGCGTTCCTCGGCAACCTCACTCAGGACCCGGGGGTGACGGAGCGCGGCCTGCAGACGAAGGAAGAGCTTCAGGCGTACATGCTGCCCAAGATCGCGGCACGCCGAGCGGAGCCGCAGGACGACCTCCTCTCGACGCTCTGCACGGCAGAAATCGATGGCGAGCAGATGACCGACCTCGAGATCAAGGCCTTCGTCAGCCTGCTGCTCGTTGCCGGGGGCGAGACGACCGACAAGGCGCTCGCCAACATGTTCTGGAACCTCATCAGCAACCCAGAGCAGTTGGCGATGGTCCGCGAGGACCGCAGCCTGGTGCCTAACGCCTTCGCCGAGACGCTGCGGCATTCCCCGCCAGTACAAATGATCATGCGGCAGCCGGCTGTCGATGTGCAGATGTCGGGCGGGACGATCCCCGCTGGTTCCACTGTCGTCTGCCTGATCGCGGCGGCCAACCGTGACCCGGACAAGTATGACCATCCTGACAGCTTCGACATCACCCGGGACGACCTGCACTTCGGCAAGGCCTTCGCAGCGGCCGCGAACCACACCGGCTTCGCCTTTGGTCGTCATTTTTGCGTTGGCGCGATGCTGGCCAAGTGGGAGGTCGAGACGGCGGCTAACCAGCTGCTCGATGCCATGGGCGACATCGAGCTGGCGGAGCCGGCCAAGGCTGAAGGCATCTTCACCCGGGCCCCTACCTCTTTACGGCTCCGCTTCAAGCCCACGTCCTGACGCGCACTCGGCAGTAGCCGAGACCAGACACTGCAGCCCGGCCGCCCACAAAGCGGCCTGACCGGTCCGCTCACAGTTCAGTTCCTCAAAAGGAGAAGCCGATGTCCGCTCGGGGCGCCCTCGAGAATGTCCTCACCCGATATTCGCTCGCCTACGACGAGAACGACATGGTCGACATGGCCGACACCTTCGCTGACGACGCCGTCCTGACCATGCGAATCGCGGGCGGCGACCTCATCGGACCCTTCGAGGGCAAGGAAGCAGTCGTCAAGCTGATGGTTGACTCGCTGGCCAGCCAGACCGACCAGCGCCGGCACGTGGTCAGCAACGTGGTGATCAAGGACGAGAACGACGCGACCGCGAAGGTCACGTCCTACCTCACGCTGATCTCGATCGAGCACGGGAAGGCCACTCTGCTGTCCACTGCGCGCTACGACGACGAACTGCGCAACGAGGGCGGGAGTTGGCGGTTCACTAAGCGGCACATCGCGCTTGACCTGCCGTACTGACCTACCGTTCGTGCCGACGCACTGACTGACTGACTGACCCAACTCACCGATGGCAGAGCCAGAAGAGAGATTGTCGTGAACCAGGGCCTTATTCCTGCAAAGTGGGCCGCACTCACTCCCTCGGCTCAAGCGGTCTATGACGTTCCGAACGACCGCCGGGTCAGTTGGGCAGACTTCGATGAGATGGTGCGGCGTGCCGCGAACGGTCTCCGTTCGCTGGGACTGCTTGAAGGCGACCGCTTTGCGGTGCTGTCGCGCAACTGCGCCGAGTACCAGGCGCTCTACTTCGCTGCCGGCCGAGCCGGGGTGGTGCTGCAGCCGCTGAACTGGCGCCTCGCCGGCCCCGAGCTCGCTGCCATCGTTCGGGATGCTGCTCCAAAGGCCGTAATCAGCGCGGACGAGTGGTCGGAGGAGATCAACCAGCTGCAGCACGAGGTCGACGTACCCCATTGGCTGCAGTTCGGCCCCAAGGGTGACGGCAGCTTCGAACAGCTGCTTGATTCCTCATCTGCAGAGGAACCGGTCTGGAGCGGCCACATTCGCGACGACGAGCCCTTCTTCATCCTCTACACCGGGGGGACGACGGGGCAGAGCAAGGGCGCGATGCACACGCACCGGAGCGCAGCTGCCGGCATGCTGAACCAGACGGTTGCCGAGCGGATCGTGCCCTCGGACGTCTACATGCTGACCGGGCAGATGTACCACATTCCCATCGTGCTGGCCATGAACTACATGAAGCATGGTTGCCCCCTGGTGCTGGTGAACTTCGAAGCCAAGCAGGCGCTGGATATCATCCAGGCAGAGAAGGTGTCGGCCTTCCTGGGGATCACGACGATGCTCAACTGGATGATGGCCGTACCCGACTTCGCGTCCTACGACCTGTCCAGCCTTCGCAATATCCAGTACGGGGGCGGGCCCATGCCCTCATCCGTCGTCCGAGCAGCCCTGTCCTCCTTTCCCTGCACCCTCATTCAGGGTTACGGACAGACGGAGGGGACGACGATGACCTTCCTGTCACAGGAGGACCATGCGAAAGCTGTGCGCGGGGTTGACGAGCAGCGGCTTCGCTCGTGCGGGCGGGAAGGCTTCATCACATCGGTGCGGGTCGTCGACGAACAGGGCAAGGAGGTCCCCCGCGACAACAAGACGCCCGGGCAGATTATCGTCAGGTCCGAAGCCAACATGGTCGGGTACCTCAACCGACCCGATCTGACAGCCGAGACCCTGCGCGACGGTTGGATGTGGACCGGTGACGTAGCCACTTGGGACGCCGACCGGTACGTCTTCATCGTCGACCGCGCCAAAGACATGATCATCTCCGGTGGCGAGAACATTTACAGCGTGCAGGTCGAGGAGGCAATCAATCAGCACCCGGCAGTGCTGGAGTGCGCAGTCATTGGCATCCCGGACCCGGAGTGGGGTGAGGCGGTCAAGGCCGTCGTCGTCCTCAAGCCCGGCCGTGAGGCCACCGAGGCGGAGATCATCGACGTGGCACGCACTCACCTGGCCAGCTACCAAAAGCCGCGCTCGGTTGACTTCGTCTCCCAGTTGCCCAAGGCGCCGACCGGGAAGATTCTCAAGCGCGACTTGCGAACGCCCTATTGGGCCGACGCGGACCGCCAGGTCTGAGCATTGGTGGTCTTTCAGGAGCACGACCTCGAGTCACGGGTCGGCAGGCAGTTCCCCGGCGGGTGCTACACGGTCGATGCCTGGCGCGCGTGGCTGATCGCCGACATTGTGCTCGCCGATCCGCCTTCCCTGACTGCGCCAGCCGAGCAGGAGCAGGTAGCCCACCCGCTGTTCGCCTGGCTGGCTGCGACCGGCGCGATGGGCATCACCTGGGACGAGCTGTTCACCTGGTTCGGAGCCACGGCCGCCGACGGTCCCATGTTCGGCGAGCACGAGACGACGATTCACCGGCCGCTACTTGTGGGCGCCACCTACCGGGTCGACGGCGGCATCGTGTCCGCGGACCGCAAGGTCGGGCGACGCACCGGGACGTTCGACGTGGTCGGCTACGCTATGGAGCTGCACGACGAGCGGGACGAGGCGCACGTCGCCACCTGCTGGAACTCCATCGTCTTCCCCCGCAGGCCCGCGTGAGCAGCCTGCCAGAGGTCGGCGCCGAGCTACCGCCCTGGGACGTGCCAGCGGTCAGCGGCGAGAAGATGAAGACGATGGCGGCACTGCTGCACGACAGCAACCCCATCCACTTCGACATCCCCTCCGTGCAGGCCTTGGGGTTGGGTGACCGACCGGTTAACCAGGGCCCAAGCAACATGGCGTACGTGATGAACATGCTCGCCGCCTGGGCAGGTGGGACAGACCGGGTCCGCTCATTGCGGGTGCGGATCCTTGGCAACGTGCTGGCCGACCAGCACCTGCGCGCGAGCGGTGTCGTGACCGCCGTCCGGCACGAGGAGGGCGGCCCGGTGGCTGAGTGCGATGTCCTGCTCAGCATCGTCGGTGGTGATCCCGTGCTCAGCGGCACCGCGACCGTGCTGCTCAACGACCCTGGAGCTGGTGCATGACAGCCGACGGCGACCACCTGAGCTTCCAGCTCTCCTACGGTGACTGCGACGTCGTTGGCATCGCGTACTTCGCCATCTACTACCCCTGGATGGAGCGCGCCTACAGCACCTGGCTGTTCTCGCACGGGATCCGAAGCGGGGAGCTGCAGGAGCAGTTCGGCATACTGACGGTCGGAGTGCACTCCGAGTGCACATACCGGCAGATGGTGCGGGTGTTCGACATCTTGACCGTCCACCTGGTTCTTGACCGGGTCGGCACCACCTCCTACACGCTCGGATACGACTTCAAGCGCAACGGCGAAGTCGTCACCCACGGCGCCATGACATTCGTTTGCCGGACACCCGAAGGTGGCAAGGCGACTATCCCGGAGGGCTTGCTCGCAGTTCTGCAAACGCTGCCCACGCCGGTGCCAGTCGCGTGACGCTCGACATCGCATCGGTCACCGCCCAGTTGACGGCGGTCACGCCGGCGACGGACGGCGATGCGACGGCGCTGGCCTCGGCCGTCCGCGCCCTGCAGCACCGGCAGGCCATCCTCGATCTCACCATGCTGTACGGGCGCGCCGTTGACGACCATGACGTGCAGGCCCTGGTTGAGATGTTCAGCGAGGATGGCGTCTTCGAGCGCCGGGGTGACGCTGCCACCGGTCATGACGCCATCCGCGCGGCCTACGCCGCGAGCTTTGACACGTACCGGACCATGTTGCACACCACGCACCCGCCTGTCGTGCAGCTGCACGACAACGGCACTGCATCGGGTTGGTCGCACGGTCACGCCGAGCTTGCGACCAGGCGCACGCTTGTCCTGGCCTCGTACCGGTACGAGGACTCCTACCGCCAGGTTGCTGACCGCTGGCTTTTCGCCAAGCGATCCCTCACCTTCATGTACGCGGTACCAGCCGACCAACTCGCGACCAGTTTCGGAACCACGACGCGGATCCGCTGGCCGGGGACCGAGCCGGAAGACGGCGACTACCCGGAGACGGCAAGCACCTGGAATACCTACCGCAACTGAACCGGGGCTGACATGCCCGCTCGACTGGACCCGGCGGGCTTGCCGGGAACCAGCCTGCGGCGTCAGGCGTCAGGCGTCAGGCGGGGGAAACTGCGGTCTGCGCTTGTCGAGGAACGCCTGGGCCCCCTCGGCCATGTCGGGGCTGCCGATCGACTGGATCAGCATCCCCAATCCTGTGGTGAACGAGTCGCGTGCTGCGTTCCACCAGATGTTCGAGCTGGTCTTGGCGATCTCCAGGTAGCGCGGGCTTAGTAGCGCCAGCTCGGCAACGAGCGCATCGACTGAGGCGACCAGGTGCTCGTCGGGCACCACGTCGTTGACGAGCCCCATCTCGAGCGCCTGCCGTGCTGTGTAGCGGCGACAGAGCAAGGACATTTCCTTGGCCCGCTTCTCGCCGATCTGGACTCCCATCACGTTGGTAGCCCCCGTGACGGGGGCGCTGCCGACGCGCGGCCCGGTCTGGCCGAAGGTCGCCGACTCGGCCGCCACGGCCAGGTCACACGCCACGACGAGCTCGTTGCCGCCCCCCGCCGCGGGCCCGTTGACAGCGGCGATGACCGGCCGGGGGCAGGTGCGGATCGCGTCGAACAGGCGTAGCGAGCCGCGGTACAGACCGCGCATAGCCGTGATGTCGGGCGTACTTAGGCCGGCCAGCGCTCCCCCGGCGCAGAAGCTGCCGCTGATCCCCGTGATGACCACAGCACGGGACCGGGTCGCCTGCTCTACCCCCAGGGTGATCGCCTCGGCCATCTCCGGGTCGTAGGCGTTGCGCCGCTCTGGCCTATTCAGCGTGATCCAGGTGGCGTCGCCCCGCTGCTCGACGAGCACGCCGGTGGAGTCGTCAGTCACGGCTGCTCTTGCCGACAGCGTCCACCGGGGCCGGGGGCGGCTGCGCAGGACCAGTTGGAGCGGACGTCACGCCGAGCAGCCGGGCGATGTTGCCGCCGAGGATGCCCTCGGTGATCTCATCGGAGTAACCGAGCGCCCGGATAGCCGCGATCTCCGCAGCCGGGTCGGCCATCGGCCAGTCCGAGCCGAAGACGATCCGGTCGGCGCCGTGCTTGCCGATGATCTCGCGGACCTTCTCCGGCGCCACCGACGCCATGGTCGGCGGCCAGGAGGTCTCCAGGTAGACGTTCTCACCCAGCAGGTCGGCCTCGGCTTCGTCCAGCCGGTGGTAGCCGCCGAAGTGGCAGGCGACCATCTTTAGATCCGGGAATTGCCGCACGATGTCGCGGATCATGCTCGGAGTGGCCCGCTCGTTGCTCGCCTGGTCGCCCCCAGCGCCCACATGCGCGATGACGGCGATGTCGGCCCCGAAGCCTTCGAGGATATCCCAGACCCGCCTGTCGTCGTAGGCGAAACCCTGGAACAGCGAATGCAGCTTGACGCCGGGGATCTGGTTGCGTCGCAGGCTCGCCAGATTTTCCTCGACCGGCAGGTCAGGATGGATGGTGCCGAAGCCGATCAAGTCGTCACCCCGGCTGCGTGCGACGAAGCGGTTGACGCCGTCGACGTACTTGGCGGTGTCGGCGATCCCGAGCAGGATCCCCCGGTCGACCCCGCTGCGCTCGAGGACACCTTGCAGGGTCGAGATCTTGCCGTCGCCGTGCCGCGGCAACTGCGGGACCCTCGGTCCGAGGGCCCTCTCGGCGATCGCATCCGGCCACGCATGGCAGTGGACGTCAATGATCACTGGTGTGCCTCCTAGGGCTGGCCGCCGTCTACGGTGATGACCGATCCGGTGGTGAACGAGGACATGTCACACGCGAGATAGAGCGCGGTGCCGACGATCTCGCTCGGCTGACCGCCGCGACCCAGAGCGAAGGTGGCCGCTCGACGCCCGAAGGCCTCCATGTCCCAGGCCGCGCTCACGTCGGTGAGGAACGTTCCGCACATGATGGCGTTGACACGGACAGTTGGCCCAAAGGCATGCGCCAAGCCGGCCGTGACAGCGTTGAGGCCGGCCTTGGCGGCGGCGTAAGGGACGATGTCAGCGCGCGGGCGGACGGCGCCGGTGCTCGTGATGTTGATGATGGAGCCGCCGTCGCCCGCGGCCATGCGGGGGCCGACGAGAGCGGACAGCCGGAAGGGGCCCTTGAGGTTGACGTTCAGGACCTTGTCAAACAGGATTTCGGTGACGTCGGCCACCGTGTCGTAGCGCGGCGACATCCCGGCATTGTTGACGAGGACGTCGACTCGGCCGAATTCGTCGTAAGCCGTCGTGACCAGTTGCTCAAGCGCATCCCATCGCCCCACATGAGCGGCGACGGGCAGCGCGCGTCGACCGGTCTGCTCACGCACCTGCTCAGCGGCCCGCCCGCAGCTTTCTGCATCTCGGCTGGCGATGACGACGTCCGCTCCGGCAGCTGCCAGGCCGAGGACCATTTCGCGACCGAGGCCGCGGCTACCTCCGGTGACGAGGGCGACGCGACCGGCCAGGTCGAACTGCGGTGGCACCGCGCCCACTCATGCCACCCCGATGGGAACCGGGCCGACGACACCGGCCGCGCCCAACTCGGACAGCTCGGCGGCGGAGATCCCGAACTCGGTCAGGGTCGATTGCGTGTGCTCGCCAACCGCCGGTACGCCGTCGTAGACCGGGCCGGCGTACCGGGCGAAGTGCAGCACCGGACCGGGCAGCAAGGCAGCACCGAGCACCGTGCCCGCAAGGCCGACCAGTGTCCGCTCCTTGAAGTGCGGATCCTCCACGATGTCCCGTGCATCGTTGACCGCTGCGGCCACCACGTCGTGCCGTTCGAGGTCGGCGAGGATGTCTTCTCGCGGCCGCTGTGCCACCCACTCCCGTACGTTGGCCTGCAACTCGTCATTGTGCTCCATACGCGCGATATTCGTGGCGAATCGTGGGTCGGCCTTCAATTCGGGTCGCCCCATCGCGTCGAACAGCCGCATGGCGATCGTCTGGTTCGACGCCGCGATTGAGAGCCACCTGTCGTCGACTGCCTGGTAAATCCCCCGCGGCGAGGCAGACCCCGACCCGTTGCCTACCCGCTGCTGAATGTGCCCGGATGTGGTGTAACCGAGGATGATGTCACCGAGGATGAACATCAGCGGCTCGTACAGGGCGACGTCGACGACCTCACCCCGGCCTGTTCGCGTTCGATTGAACAGAGCAGTCGTGGTCCCGAAAGCAGCGGCAAGCCCGGCGATGGAGTCCGCGAAGCCGAAGGGCGGCGAGGTCGGAGGAGTGTCTGGCCAGCCGTTGACGAAGGCGTAGCCGCTGACCGTCTCAGCGATCGTGCCGAAGCCGGGGCGCTCCCGGTAGGGCCCCGTCTGCCCGAACCCCGACACCCTGGTCAGGACCAGACCGGGGTTTTCGGCGCAGAGCACCTCGTAGCCGAGTCCCCAAGCCTCCAGCCGGCCCGGCCGGAAAGACTCGATTACGACATCAACGCGGGCTGCCAATCGCCGGACCAGGTCACGCCCGGCGGTGGTTCGGACATCAATACCGACGGACTCTTTACCGGAGTTGAGCCGCGCGAAGCCAAGCGAGAGCCCGTTGTGTTGCGGGGTCCACTGCCGGGCGAAGTCGCCCGCCCCGGGGTCCTCGACCTTGACGACCCGAGCGCCGAAATCACGCAACATCCGGCCGCCGGTCGGGGCCGCGTACATGGTGCCCAGCTCGAGGACGGTGATCCCCGCCAGCGGTGGTGCTGCCGGCTCGTCGCTCATGGACGCCATTGCACGTGCTGCACTTCCAGGTACTCGCGTACGCCCCACTCGCCGATCTCCCGGCCCACCCCGGACTTGCCGAAGCCACCGAAGGGTGCGTCGGGACGCATGTTGCCGCCGCCGTTCACCCAGACGGTGCCGGACCGCAGCTGCGCTGCCAGGGCACGGCCGTGCTCGACGTCGGGCGTGTAGATATTGGCGGCCAACCCGTAGGCGGTGTCGTTGGCGAGGTCGATGGCTTCTTGCTCGCTCGAGAATAGTACTAGGACGGCGACCGGGCCGAAGATCTCCTCCTGAACCGCCCTTGCCGAGTGCGGCAGGCCGCCGATCACGACCGGGTTGACGAAGTAGCCCTGGGTGGGGACGGGCGTGTCCAGCGACAGCAAGATCTCCCCACCGTCGCCGAGGGCCCCGTCGATGTAGGATTGCACCCGCTCCCGGTGGTCGGGTCGGATCATGGGGCCGATGTTGACGCCGCGGTCCCAGGGATCACCCACCTTCAGGGCGGTGAAGGCCTCGTTGCTGGCCTCGAGGAACTCGTCGAGCAGGCTGTCGTGTACCAGCAGCCGAGCGAGCGCTGCACACCCCTGGCCGCCGTTGCGGGCCCACCGAAGGTGGATGTCCTTGGCCAGGCCGGCGGCATCAACGCCGGGCAGCAGGATGTTCGGTGACTTGCCTCCCAGCTCGAGCGTCACGCCCTTCAGGCCGCGAGCTGCCTGCTCCATGATCTTGGCGCCCACCATGTCGGACCCGGTGAACGAGACGCGGTCCACCAACGGGTGGCTCGACAGGTGCTGGCCGACGTCGGCGGAGCCCATCACAACGTTCGCGACCCCTGCGGGGATCTCGGCCTCCTGGAACAGCTCACCGAGCCACAGGGTGGTGAGCGGAGTGCGGGGGGACGGGAGCAGCACAATAGTGCATCCGGCGGCCAACGCAGCCCCGAACTTGAAGATCGCCAGGTTCAGCGGGTAGTTATAGCCCGTGATGCAGGCGACGACGCCGACCGGCCGGTAGGCGACGTCCGAGAGAGTCAGCACGGGGTCATGCCAAGGCCCTAGATGCTCAGTCCGGTCCACTAGCGCGGCCTCCGCCTGCCAGCGCAGGTGTGAGATGCCCAGCTTGACCTGCATGATCTCGGCGAAGGCGATCGGTGTGCCGACTTCGTTCACGATGGCGGCAGCCAATCGCTCGGAATGCTTTTCCATCGTGTCGGCCAGCCGGTGAATCGCCGCGCCGCGCTCGCTCGGGCTGGTCGCCGCCCAATGCGGGAAGGCACGCCTGGCCGCCTCGACAGCTTGGTCGATCTGCTGAAGGGTGGCCGTTCGGACCGTCGCCGTGACCTTTTCGGTAGCGGGGTTGATGGCCTCGATCTCCGGGCCTTCGCCGGCGACCAGTCGGCCGTCGATGGTCAGGTCACGGACAGCCGGGACCCACTCCCTCAGGTCGGTCTCGATGGTGGTCATGGGTGTTGCTCCTCACTTGAAGCGGGGCCACCGCTCACGGCGGCCCCGCTTGTGGACAGGCTGGAGTTGCTTGTACCGATCTCGGGATTGGAGCCACCCGCGTCCGGTGCGCGGGACATAAGGCCGACGCGGACACACTTCATGACCAGCTCGTCGTCCTGGTTGTACCCGCGGTGCTCAAACCACACGATCCCGCTGTCGGAGCGGGACGTGCTTTCTCGCTTGTCCAGAATTGTCGTCTCACCCCGCAGGGTGTCGCCGTGAAAGACGGGTTTCGGGAAGGTGACCGAGTCGTAGCCGAGGTTGCCGAGGGTGGTGCCGAACGTCAGCTCGAGGACGTGGAAGCCGCCGACGAGTGCCAGCGTGAACAGGCTGTTGACCAGTGGACGCCCGTGCACGGTGCGCTTTGCGAACTCGTGGTCGAGGTGCAGCGGCTGCGTGTTCATCGTCAGGGACGTGAACAGCACATTATCGGTCTCGGTGACGGTGCGAGTGAACGAGTGGCGGTAGACGCGCCCGACCTCGAACTCCTCGAAGTAGAGACCGCGCACGGCTAGCGGCCCCCTTCGGGGGCGTCGATCCCGAGCGCAAACTGCTGGCCCTGCCCGCCGCCTGGGGTCGCCGCGGCGTGAGCCAACCACTCCTGTGCCGTGTCGGCATGCGCCTTGTCGATGTGCAGCCCCCGGTAGCGCACCGCACCCTCACCCCGGGCCGCGGCTTCGCGGTAGGCAGCGACGAGCCCTTCGTGGAACTCGACTTCCTCCGCCGAAGCCGAGAAAGCCGCATTGATGACGTCGAGGTGCGAGGGGTGAATGGCGATCATCCCCCGAAAACCCAGCTGGCGGCCCCGACGGGCAAACTGAGCGAGGCCGTCGAGGTCCTCCAGCCGCTCCCACAGCGCGGTGATGGGGTGGATGCCGGCCTCACGGCAGGCCAGCAGGATCCTGCTGCGCAGGTAGAGCGTCTCCAGCCCCTCGGGTGTCCACTCGTAGCCGACCGCCCGGGCGATATCGGCGTGCTCCGCAGTGGGGCCGACCATCGCCCCGACGCGGTCCGAGGCCCGGGCGATCTCGCGAGCGTTCTGGATGGCGCCCACGGTCTCCACCGGGATGATGTATTCCAAGCCGGTGACGTCGTTGCGTGTCTCGAAGTACTCCACGAGCGCGTCGTAGCGCAGCACGTCGGTCGCCTGCTCGATCTTCGGAGCGAAGATTCCCGTCAGTCCGGGAACGACAACAGCCTCGAGGTCAGCGCCGGTCTGCCTGGTCGCGAGTGGATTGCACCGCACCAGAACGCCGGCCCGGCAGCCTTCCCTCCGGAGCCGGGTTACCGAGTCGCGAACCGTCGCTCGCGCCTGCACCTTCAGATGCTCCGGAACGGAGTCCTCGAGGTCGAGCACGATGGCGTCCGCTCCGGCGGCGAGTGCTTTGTCGATCCACCCCGGCTTGTGCCCGGGGACGAACAGGATGGAGCGATAGGGGACCACTAGTAGCTCCTCGGCAGGCCGAGGACGTGCTCGGCGGTGTAGTTGAGGACCATCTCCTGGCTGATGGGAGCGATACGCAGGAGCCGTGCCTCCCGGAAGTACCGCTCGACGTGGAACTCCTTGCCATAGCCGAAACCCCCGTGCACGGACAGGGCGACATCAGCTGCCAGGAATCCCGCTTCCGCGCACAAAAACTTCGCAGCGTTGGCTTCCGGCCCGCACGGGAGCCCCTGATCGATCAACCAGGCGGCCTTGTGGGCCACCGCCTCAGCGGCACCCAGGCGGATATGGGCATCGGCCAGCTGGAAGGAGATTCCTTGGTTCTGGCCGATGGGGCGACCGAATACCTCGCGCTGTTTCGCGTATGACGTGCCGCGGCGCAGGGCAGCCTTGCCGAGGCCGAGCGCAGCGTTCGCGCTGATGATCCGCTCGGCGTTGAGACCCCCGAGGATGGTGCGAAAGCCGTCACCCTCCTCGCCCACGAGATCCTCGTCGGGAACGAAGAGCTCGTCGATGAACAGCTCGTTCGTGTCGACGGCGTTCCGTCCCATCTTGGGGATCGGCCGGATGTGGACCCGGTCGCGGTCGATTGGCGCGAACAGCAGCGTCAGACCCGCCGTCTTCTTCGCCTCGCGTGGGCTGGTGCGGCAGAGCAGTAACATTCGCTCCGCCTCCTGCGCCTTGGTGATCCAGACCTTTTGACCCGACACCAGGTAGCCGCCATCCACCTTGGTCGCGAAGGTGGACAGGTTCGCTGTGTCGGTGCCCGCGTTGGGCTCAGTGACAGCGAAGGACGCGTGGAGGTCACCGGCGACCAGCCGCGGGAGGAAGCGCTCCTTGAGCTGATCGGAGCCGTGCTTGATGATCGGCTCGAAGCCGAAGATGCCGATGTGTACGGCGCTGCAGCCGCCCATGCCCGCACCGCTGGCGGAGATCTCCTGCTCGACGATGGCGGCCTCGCTGACGCCCAGGCCGCCGCCGCCGTACTCCTCCGGCACCGTAAGGCCGAGCCAGCCGCCCTTCGCGACGGCGTCGTAGAAGTCCCATGGGAACTCCTTGGACTCGTCGTGCTCCATCCAGTACTCGTCGGGGAAGTCGGCACACATCGCGCGGACGGCATGGCGGATGTCGGTGTGAACCGGATCCTCTGTGTAGTCCATCCGTCTCCTCCTGCTAAATGCGGGGTTCAGCTCATGCCTGCGGTCCGAGCCCCGTCCGCCTGGCGGTCGAAGGTGTCGGGCGTGATCCCCAGGGCTCGCAGCTGCGCCTTCTGGACGCGCTCCGAGGGTGTTTTGGGCATCGAGTCGACGATGCGGATGAAGCGCGGGACGGCGAAGGCCGGCACCCTTCCGACGCACCAGTCCCACAGCTCGACCGGGTCGAGCGCTGCGCCGCCAAGGGCCACCTCGTCGGGAACGATGTAAGCCATGACCTCGTCTTCGCCGGCCTCGGACTCGGCGGCAACGCCGATGACCGCGCACTCGAGCACGCCGGCGTGCGAGAGCAGGCCCTGTTCGACCTCGTAGGAGCTGATGTTCTCGCCGCGCCGGCGTAACGCGTCCTTGTACCGGTCGACGAAGTAGAACCAGCCGTCCTCGTCCTGGCGAAGGGCGTCACCTGTGTGGAACCACAGGTTGCGCCACGCCTCGGCCGTCTTGTCCGGCATCCCGAAGTACCCCATCGAGCAGGTCCATGGCTCGCGGGGCCGGACGATGAGCTCCCCAACTGAGCCGTTGGGCACTTCACGGTCAGTCTCGGGGTCGACCAGCCGGATGTCGAACCAGTCCGCGGCCTGCAAGCCGGCGGCCCCGGGCGGGCGATCCTCCCCGTAGGGGGACAGGATCGGAGCGCTGGTCTCGGTGAGACCGAAGACTTCCACGAAGGCCTCGATGCCGAATCTTTGGCGGAACCCGTCGACGATGGAACTCGCGGTGGGAGCGGCGAACACCGACCGGAGCGCGTTGTCGGCGTCGTCGTCGCGAGGCGGCTGCTTCCAGATGAAGTCCATCATCACGCCGATGAGGTTGGTAACGGTGACGCCCGAGGAGCGGAGCTGGTCGACCCACCGGCTGGCGCTGAACCTGGGGCGGCAAACCAGCCGCGCACCGGCGATCAGCGCGGGGTAGGCGGCCATGAACTGCGCGTTGCCGTGGAACAGCGGTGTGCAGGTGAAGTAGGTGTCGGCAGCCGTTAACCGCTGCAGGCTGACGACCTCTTGGCCGAAGAAGTACATCTGGGCGTGTGGCATCGACACCCCCTTGGACGGCCCGGTCGTCCCTGACGTGAAGAAGATCGACGCCTGCGAGTGCGGTGCGGGCTTCATCTGTACGAAGCCCGGGCGTGCCCCGCGAGCCAGGTCCTCCCAGGGGCCGGCCGACCAGCCGGCCGCTCGCAGCGCTGCAAGACTTGCGTCACGAGCCCCCGTGTCGATGACCCAGAAGCGCTGGATGACTGAGGCGCTGCTGCGGACGGCGACGAACTTCTCGGCGTGGACGTCGTCGATCACCGCCCATCGGGGAGCGGCGGTGGCCATCTGGTGCTCGAGAAAGACGCCCTCGTACGCGGTGTTGATCGGGACCTCGATGGTGCCGCCGACACCCGTGCCCAGCCATGTCCGGAGGAATTGCGACGAGTTGGCCGCCATGATCAGCACACGGTCCCCCGGGGCGGCGCCGGCTTCCGCGAGTCGGTCCGCTACCGACTCAGCCTGGTTCAGCGCCTCCGCGAAGGTGAAAGTAGCGTCTTCCTCCGGCGTGTCGAGGAAGATCGCGTCCGGACGTTGCGAGGCTTGGTATCGCAGAACGCTCGCGAGGGTCCACTCTCCCTGGTCCTCGAAGACCGGCACCAGGTCCGTGTAGGTCCGCATGCTCCCCCTGCCCGGTCAGTGGCCGTCGCTCGCGCAGCTGGAACGACCTAATCATGATTAGAGTTTTGACGCCAGGGTTGGAGCGCGCCGCTCAAGCCGAGGCAGTCCGGGCACCGCCCTACTTCGCGGTCAGGCCGCCGTCAACTGCAAGCGTCGTGCCGGTGACGTAGCTCGAGAGCTCGCTCGCCAGGAACAGTGCAACGCCGGCTATCTCCTCGGGTTGCGAAGGACGTCCCATCGGTATCTGCGCGAAGAAGGCGGCCTTGCGTGCCTCAAGCTCCTCCGGGGCGCTGCGGAAGAACGCCGGTAATCCCGGCGTCTCCACTGAGCCGGGGGCGATGGCGTTGACCCGGATGCCGTCGGTGGCGAACGCGAGAGCGAGGGAGCGCACCAGCGCCACGATGCCGCCCTTGGTGAAGGAGTACAGGGGGCTGAACGGTGACCCGATTAGACCGGAGGTCGAGCTCGTGAAGATGACCGAGGCGCCCCCCGCAGCCTTGAGAGCGTCAGCGAGGTAGCCGGTGAGGAAGTAGCTCGAGCGCGCGTTGATCTCGATCGAGGTGTTCCACTCTTCCTCCGTGATGTTCAACCCTGCAGCACCCGGGATGCCAACGTTGTTGTAGAGCACGTGCAGGGCGCCGTGCTCGGTCCTGACCTGCTCAGCCAGCGCCTTGAGTGCCGCGAGGTCCCTGACGTCGACGACGACAGCGGCAGCGCTCCCACCGGCAGCCTCGATGCTCGCCACGGTCTCCTTCGCGGCCCCTTCGTTGACGTCAACGACGATGACGTGCGCCCCCTCACGGGCGAAGCGCTCAGCCGCGGCCCGACCCATGCCAGAGGCACCAGCTGTGATGAGAGCCGTCTTGTTCTCGAGCAGGGCCATCAGTCGTGTCCTCCGTGGGTGCTGGCACCGGCGGTGGCCGGCTCTGGTTGCCGGGCGGGTAGGGCGCGGATCGCCGGGATGACGTCGCGGCCCAACGCCTCGATCGCGGCGACGGTCTCGTCGCCGCTCATCGTGGGCCACTGCGGCCGCAGCAGCAGGGGATCGATGGGAAAGCGGGTCACCAGCTCGGTCAGCTCGTCGATGACCTCCGCGGTGCTCCCCAGAACGGCGTGCTCACCTACTGTGGCGCGGAAGTCACGGTCGAGCTCATCGGCCGCCAGCTGATCGAAGCCCTTGGCGGCATAACTGAGGTACTTGCCCTTGGCGATTCGGGCGTATTCGGTGACCGCCTCGTCACGGCTACCGGCCACCAGGATATTGCGCCGCAGCGGCTGTGGTCCGAAGGCCTTGCCTCTGGCCTGGAACTCCTCGCGGACGACAGCAAAGCGTTCCTCGATCTCGTGCGGCTTCGTCTCCGGGGAGGTGGCGTAGGCATCGCCGAACCTGCCCGCTCGGCGCGCACCCGCGAGGCTCTGCGCCCCTATCCAGATCGGTGGATGCGGTGACTGCACGGGCTTGAGGTGCGGCCGGACGCCGTCCAGGTGGAAGTACTTGCCGGCATGCGTGACCTCATCCTCGGTCCAGAGCCTCTTGACGAGCTCGAGCGTCTCGTCCATCCGCGACGCGCGCTGCTTGTACGGGACGCCCAGGTAGTCGAACTCCTCCTGCCGGTAGCCGATCCCGGCTCCGAAGATGAGCCGGCCCTCGGTAACGACGTCGAGGGTCGCCAGCTCCTCGGCAAGCATGACGGGGTGGTACAGCGGCGCGATCATGATCTGGGTGACCAGCCGTGTCGCAGGGTCGCAGTCCGCGGCGAGCCGGGCCAGCAGCGGCACCGGCTGCAGCCAGCGCAGCTCGCCGTAGAGAAAGTGCTGCCCGACCGCGATGTAGGTCAGCCCGTTGCGCTGGGCCGCGTCGACAATCCGCCTGATGTCGTCGAACTGCTGCGCGGGGCTGACTGTCGTCGGAACATCGGACAGCAGCATGCCAACGGCGACCATCGCGTCCTCCTCTGTCTCTGGTGTCTCTAGCTCTGGTGGCTGTCGAGGACCGGCTTGTATCCGGGGGGACGCCCTAGGCCTAGGGCGTGAGGATCGGCCTCAAGTCCTGGCCGGCCGCGTCAACGTCTTGGCGAGCTGTCCGAGCAGTACCTCGTTGCCGCCCTCGTAGATCCGCATCGGGCGGGCGTTGCGGTACAGCCGCTCGATCGGTGACCCGCTGACGATGCCGAAGCGGCCCATCATCTGCACACACCTGTCGGCCACCCTGCTGGCCGTCTCGGTGGCGGCGACCTTCGCCATTGAGGACCAGTGCAACGAGCCGAGCGGGTCTGCCGCCGCTTTGCTGGCCGCGCTGTAGGTCAGCAGCCGGGCCTGCTCGATCTCCATCCAGCAGGTGCCGAGCATCTGCGGGATCGGACCGAGGCGCGCGAGTGTGCTTCCGAACTGCTCGCGGCCCGTCGTGTGCCGCACTGCCTCGTCCAGCGCGGTCTGGGCGAGCCCGACCGCGGAGCCTGCGACCGACACCCGGAAGGTGGCCAGCGTCTGAAGGACCAGCGGGAAGGCCTGTCCGGGCAACCCGACCCGACAGTCGAGCGGAACATGAACGTCGGTGAAGATGACGTCGCCGATGATGTGGGGGGCGATCAGGTCAGGCCCGCTCTCGACCTCCACCCCAGGGGTGTCGGCGGGGATGAAGACCAGCGAGAAGCCGTCGCCCTCCCGGCACAGGACGGTGTAGAAGTGGGCAGCACCGGCGTTGGTGATGAAGGACTTGTGGCCGTTGACGACGAGCTGGCCATCGCGTTCGACCACTGAGGTGCTGATCGCCTTGAGGTCTGATCCGACCCCGGGTTCGGTCAGCCCGAGCGCGGCGATTGCCTCCAGCTCGACGACTTGCGGCAACCACTGCGCCTGCACCCGCTCGCTGGCGGCGACCGAGAGCGCGTAACTACCGATGCCCTGCATCCCGAACAGCGAGTCCAGGTGCGCCGAAACACCGCCGAAGGCCTCGCGAACGACAGTTACCGCAAGCGAGTCGACCTTCGCGTTCTGACCCCCGTATGCGGCCGCAACGGTTAGCCCCGCCAACCCGCTGTCGCGTAGCGCGTCGCGCATCACCGGATCCACATCCGTCGCGCGGTCGGCCTCGTCGGCACGCCACCGCACCTTGTCCGCCAGCTCGCGCGCCTGCTGGTGCAACTCGCGATGGCGCTCAGGCAGCTCGAACGACACTCGACTCTCCTTCTCGCCCGAACTTCCCGGCCACGCCATGTCGCCTGCCCCCCTAGGGTGTGAGCATCCTCAGTACGTGGACTGTGGAGACCCTGCCGGGGTAGACAGACCATGTTATTGGTAATCATGGTTAGCGTGTCAACCTCCACGACGCCCGGAAAGGACGGCCGACGATGCCCCGTGCCGTGATCGTCGACGCGCTGCGCTCCCCAATGGGCCGCGGTAAACCAGGTGGCGCCCTGTCGGGTGTGCATCCGGTCGACCTGCTGGCTCAGGTCCTCACCGCCCTGGTGGCCCGCAACGATCTGGACCCCGGCCTGATTGATGACGTCCTGGTCGGTTGCGTCGGGCAGAACGGGGAGCAGTCCGCGACGCCTGGGCGGCAGGCGGTCCTCGCCGCCGGCTGGCCCGAGCACGTGCCCTCGGTGACGATCGAGCGCAAGTGCGGATCGGGCCAGCAGGCACTGGACTTCGCCGTCCAGGGGGTGATCGCTGGGGCGTACGACATCGCAGTCGCCGCCGGCATTGAGTCGATGAGCCGGGTACCGATGGGGTCCGCCCGCGGGGACGCCGATCCGCACGGCCCCGCGGTGCTGGCCCGGTACGCACCCGGCCTGGTGCCCCAGGGCATCTCCGCCGAGCTCGTCGCCGAGAAGTGGTCGCTCTCCCGCCAGGCACTCGACGAGTTCGCCGTCCGGTCGCACCGTCGGGCCGCCGTTGCTGCAGCCTCCGGAGCTTTCGACCGGGAACTGGTCTCCATCACGACACCTGGCGGCTTGGTGGACCGGGACGAGACGATCCGCGCCGGATCAACCCTGGAGCAGTTGAGCGGCCTCAAGCCCGCGTTCGCCGGCAGTCCGCATGCGCCGCGCTTTCCGGACCTGGACTGGAAGATTACTGCTGGGAATTCCTCGCAACTCACCGACGGCGCTGCCGCGCTGCTGGTGATGAGCGAGCAGCGGGCCGCGGCGCTCGGCCTGACTCCCCGCGCACGGGTCGTCGCATCCGCGCTGACAGGCGACGACCCTGTCCTCATGCTGACCGGGCCCATCCCCGCCACACAGCGGGTGGTGGAACGTTCGGGGATCAGCATCGACGAGATCGCTGCATTCGAGGTCAACGAGGCCTTCGCGTCTGTTCCCCTCGCTTGGCAGGCTGAGTTCGGCGTCGGCGACGAGCAGCTCAACCCGCGTGGCGGTGCGATTGCGCTGGGTCATCCCTTGGGTGCGTCCGGAGCGCGGCTCGCCACGACACTGATCTGCCACTTGGAGGACACGGGCCAGCGGTACGGCCTGCAAACGATGTGCGAGGCCGGCGGGATGGCCAACGCGCTGATCCTGGAGAACCTCAACCGCAAAGGAGGGTGACATGCTCGTGACCTCCGGGTCGGCTGTGGTCACCGGTGGAGCGTCGGGTCTCGGTCTGGCAACCGTCCGCCGGCTGGCCGAGTCCGGGGTAAACACCATCATCCTCGACCTGCCGGGGTCTGACGGCACATCCCTGGCTACGACGCTGGCTCGGGGATCAGGGGCGCAGGTGCGATTCGCGGCAGCCGACGTCACCGATCCATCTGCGGTCAACGCCGCACTCGACGTCGCCGAGGAGCTCGGCCCGGTGAGGACACTGGTTCACTGCGCCGGCCGAGGCGGTGCCATGCGCGTCGTCGACAAGGACGGACGCCCCGGCTCGCTCGAGCTCTACGAGTCAGTCGTTCGCGTCAACCTCATCGGCACGTTCATCATGCTCAGCCACTCGGCCGCCCGCATGGCGGCGAACGATCCGATCGACGACGAGCGAGGGGTGTGCGTGCTGACCGCCTCCGTCGCGGCGTTCGAGGGTCAGATCGGGCAGCTGCCCTACGCCGCGTCAAAAGCGGGCATCGTCGGCCTTACGCTTGTGGCAGCGCGCGACCTGGCCAGCAAGCTGATCCGCGTCGCCACGATCGCACCCGGGCTGTTCGACACGCCCATTCTTGCTCGATTGCCGCAGCAGGTACGCGACTCTCTGGGGCAGATGACACCGCACCCCCGCCGGCTTGGTGCCGCCGACGAGTTCGCCCGAATGGCGCTGGCCATCATCGACAACCCCATGCTGAATGGGGAGACCATCCGCCTCGACGGTGCGATCCGGATGCAGCCACGATGACCGCCGCCGAGCAGCCTGTCGTCATCGAACGTCAGGGGGCGGTACTCGTCGTCACGATCAATCGCCCGCAGGCCAGGAACGCGGTCGACACTGCCGTCGCCGAGGCCATCGGCGGGGCGATGGACACGCTTGACGCGGACGAATCGCTGTTCGTCGGCGTAATCACTGGGGCCGGCGGAACGTTCAGCGCGGGCATGGACCTAAAGGCATTTCTCGCCGGGGAGCGACCGCGCGTCGACGGCCGAGGATTCGCCGGCATTGTGGAGCGGCCGCCCGCTACCCCGCTGATCGCCGCGGTCGAGGGGCATGCCCTCGCCGGTGGCTTCGAGATTGCACTTGCCTGTGACCTGATCGTCGCTGCCAGCGATGCCTCCTTCGGCTTGCCAGAAGTCCGTCGCGGCCTGCTGGCAGGTGGCGGCGGGTTGCTGCGCTTGCCGGTGAAGGCGGGACTGCCTAAAGCAATCGAGTGGGCGCTGACCGGCGATCAGATCCGCGCCTCCGACGCACACGCAGCGGGGGTGGTCAACCGGCTGACCCCACCCGGCGGGGCGCTGCAGGAGGCGCTGCAGATGGCGCATCAGATCGCTGGCAACGGACCGCTGGCGGTGCAGGCCACCAAGCGGATCCTCACTGAGAGCCCCGCGTGGCCGGCCGGCGAGGCGTTCGCCCGCCAGTGGGAAATCTATGAGCCGGTGAGGTCGTCAGCCGACGCTCGCGAGGGCGCCACCGCGTTCGCCCAGAAGCGCAGCCCGGTCTGGCAGGGGCGGTAGCCCGCAAGGCAACTCGCGGATTACTTCCAGTCGACGACCTCGTGCATGAGACGCGGGTTTCGCCGTCGGACGTAGTCCGCGTACGCCTGCATGTGCTCTCGCATCAGGCTCTCAGCCTCCTTCGAGCGTCCTTCCGCGATGGCCTCGGCGATCGCCCGGTGCGTGTTCAACACCTCGCGCCGCTTGCTCTTGGGAAACAGCAGACCCTTGATCTGGTCATGGAAGATGTCTTCCAGCGACCGGCTGATCAGGTTGAGTATCGGGTTGCTCGACATCGACGCCACGGTGCTGTGGAAGTCATGAGTGGCGTCGAAGTACGCATCGTCATCTTCGACCAGGCTTCCCTCGGCCGGCAGGGTGGTCTTGTCCGCCAGCTCCGCACCACGCCGTTCACCGGCCAGCCGCGCCATCATCGGTTCCATAATCAGGCGCGCATCCATGAGCTCCTGGAACGTCACCCCGCCCAGGTGATAGAAGAGCGTCGACATCCGTCCGTAGTCGCGGGTGCCGACCTCAATGACGACGGGACCCCCGTTGCGGCCCGGCTTCATTGTGATGAGGCCGTGCACCTCCAGGATGCGGAGCGCCTCCCGCAGGGACCCGCGGCCCACGCCATAGTCCTCGAGCATCTGCGCCTCGGACTGCATCAGTGTTCCCGGCTGCAGCTTGCGGGACACGATCTCGTGGACGATCTCCTGCGCCAACGCCTCAGCAACCTTGGCGCCTCGTTTGAGCGGCCGCGGACTGGTCCCGTCCGCCCGGGGGCGCGCACTGGTCGTCATGGGCCGACACGGTTCAGCATTGATCCCCCAGGGCGATAACGCTGGCCAGGCTGATAATGCTTGTCAGTGTATCGGCGGCTTACGGAGCGAGCGCCGCCTCGCCGAGGAAGGCGCGCACAACCGACGCGTTCGTGCGGGCCTGCTCGGCGCCTCCACTGAACACGACTTCACCTCGCGCCACCACCACGACCTCGTCGGCGACCTCGAGGCCGATGTCTGCGTTCTGCTCCACCATCAGCAAGCCGACCCCGGCGTCGGCGATGGGCCGAACGGCACCTAGCACTGACTCCACCATCATCGGCGCGAGGCCCATGGACGGCTCATCGAGCATCATGACGCGTGGTGCGGACATGAGCGCGCGCCCAAACGCCAGCATCTGCTGCTCACCGCCGCTAAGCAGGCCCGCCGGTCCGGTTCGCCGCGAGTGCAGGATGGGGAACAGGTCGAATACGCGGGTCAGTGCCTTGGCCGTCATTGCACGAGTCGCCGTGTAGCCGCCCAGGGCGAGATTCTCCTCCACAGTGAGCTGAGCGAAGACACGGCGGCCCTCCGGCACCAGCACCAGGCCATCTCGGACCACCTGGTGGGGGGCGAGAGGCGTCATCCGACGGTCACCGAGCAGGACGTCTCCAGACGCCACCGGGACGAGACCAGCGGCAGCCCGCAACGTCGTACTCTTACCTGCGCCGTTGGCGCCGAGCATTAAGGTGACCCGGCCAGCCGCGGATGAGGTGCTCAGGCCGCGGACAGCCTCGACCTTGCCGTAGCGGACGTGCAAATCGTGAATGCGCAGCAGCGGGTCGTCAGGCATCAGCTCGCCATCGCTTCCCGAGGTAGGCCTCTTGGACGGCCGGCTCGCGCACGACAGCCTCCGGAGCACCCTCCGCCAACAGAGAGCCGCTGGCCATTGCAACGAGGTGGTCGCACGTGTCCACCATCATCTGGACGTCGTGCTCGACCAGCAGTTGCGTCAGCCCCTCGTCGCGCAACTGCCGCAGCAGCGCCGACACCTCTCGGCGCTCGGACTGGTTCATCCCCGCCGTCGGCTCGTCTAGCAGCAGTAGCCGAGGCCGCGTCGCGAGGGCGCGCGCGATCTCGACCCGTCTTGACATCCCATATGACAAGGAAGCTGGAGGGTACGACCGGTAAGCGCCGAGACCGGTCCGCTCGATCGCCTCCTCGGTAGCCGCGGCTACGGAACGCCGCCCGTGGCGCCAACCGGCCCGCGGCCCGGGGTGCAGATCCGAGCCAAGCTGCACGTTCTCCAGGACGGAGAGCTCGGGCAGCAGCCGCACCGTCTGGAACGTGCGCGCCACACCGCGACTCGCCAGGGTGGCTGGCGGTGAGTCCTGGTACTCCTCACCATCGAGCAGCAGGCGGCCCCTGGTCAGCGGCACCAGGCGCGTGAGCGCGGCGAGAAACGTGCTCTTGCCGGATCCGTTAGGCCCGAGAATGCCGCAGATGCGCGCAGCCCGGAGCTGCAATCCGAACCCGTCGACGGCCTTGATCCCCCCGAAATGCACTGCGACGTCGACCGCGACCAGGACGTCAGCGTCCGCATAGGACGAGGGCACGCTCAAGGGCCATCGCCAGCTGGCGTCTGCAGGGCCAGTAGCTGGTCCTGGCTGCCATCATCGGGCCCTTCATCCGCCGCAGCTGACCCTGGACCCACCTGCTCCGGACGCCAGCGCCGTCCCAGCCGACTGACGCCGTCCTGCACGAGACCGAGCAGGCCCTCGGGCACCCAGACGGCGGCCAGGGCAACCAGCACCCCGTACACGAGGGTCTGCCACTGGCCGACAACCTGAAGGACAGACGGAAGCCACGTGAAGATGACGGCTCCAATGAGAGCACCTGCCCACGAACGGACGCCACCGACGATGATGATTGTCAGCGCCAGCACCACGAGGGAGAACCCGACGTCGTCAGGGGAGACCGTGGTGCGCAGCAGGGCGTTCATCCCACCGGCGCACCCACCCAGGGCACCCCCGACCACGAAGGCGAGTCGCCGCATGCGCACGACCGGGACGCCCAACGAGACGGCCAGCTCCGGATCCTCGCGGACAGCATCGACGCGCCGCCCCGTTCGGCCACGCTCGGATATCGCGAGCAGCACGACGACCACCAGGCACACCAGGGCAACCTGGTAGGTCTGCACGTTGCTGAGTGCGCCGTACAGGCCCGTGGGGCCGCCAGTCAGGTCACCGCCGTTGATCGCCACCACTGCGAGGATGAGGTCGAACGCAATGGTGGCCATGGCCAGGTACAGACCGTTCAACCGCGCCACCAGCAGTGCGAGCAGGTAGCTGACGACGATGGGTGCCGCTACGGCCGCGGCGAGGGCGAGGAGCGCCGGCCATTCGTACCGGATCGTTACGATGGCGGCGACGTAGGCCCCGATGCCGTAGCTGCCGATACCGGCGAAGGAGAAGACACCCGTGCGCAGCGGGACCTGCAGGCTGGTGGCGAGCAGCAGGCTGATGAACGTCCCCTGAACAAGAATCAGGTGCGCGGAATACCAGCCGCTCACGTCCGTCGCACCTCTTGCCTGCCGAAGAGGCCGTTCGGCCGTAGGAGCAGGACGGCAAAGATCAAGCCGAAAGACACGGCGTCGACCCACATGCCTGACGTGTGGGTCACGACAAGGGTCTCCGCACCCGCCAGGATCATGGCTCCGGCAACAGCGCCGACGACGCTGCCGACCCCCCCAAGGACGATGGCAGCGAATGCCTTAAGCAAGAAGCTCTCGCCGCTCTCCGGCGCGATCGACCCCAGATAGAAGGTAAGCAACACGCCTGCGAGGCCTGCCAGCCCCCCCGCCACCGCCATAGTGGCGAGTGCGATCCGGCGCCGGTCGATCCCCATCATCGACGCAGCCTCCGCGTCGATGCCGATGGAGCGCAGAGCAAGGCCGTTCCTCGACGAGTGCAGCCAAGCAGCCAGCAGGGCCGACAGGCCCAGCCCGGCCACCAGGATGACGACTTGCACGTTCGACACCCGAACGGGACCCAGCTCGTAGACGTGGACGTGGAACGAGCTCCCGGAAAAGCCGAACGGCACGCTCTTGGTGATGTGCTGAGCGATGGCGAGCGGAATGCCCGCGAGGCCGATCCCGCCTACCAGGACCTGCAACTCCTTCCGATCCTTCGTGCTGTTGCCCTGCTGGATGGGCTCGAAAACGAGAACCTGCGCGAGCACAGACAGCACCGCGCCTACCACGATGCCGCCGACAACCATGAGTGCCATCGGCACGACGATGTCCCGAACCACGAGGTACGCCGTGAAGGCCGCGAACATAAAGATCGAGCCGTGCGCGAAGTTGAGAACCCCGATGGTGCCCCACGCCAGGCTCATCCCCAGCGCGAAAAGCAGGTAGATCGAGCCGAGGGTGACCGCATTGACCAGGTCCTGCACTCACTGCCCCCCGCTGGTTCGTGGCTTGTCGGGACCCCGGCTGCCTCAGGACGCAGGCGGCGTCGTCAGCAACGTCTCCTTACTGCCGTCCCAGCCGGCCAGGATGCCCTTGACCCGCACGTCGTTTCCCTCGAACGAAAGCTGGCCCTCCGTCCCCTCGAACCCGGTCTTGGTGACTCCAGCCAGGCCTCGCTGGACGTCGCTGCGCTTGTTGCTGGCAGCCTGCTTGATGCCTCGGGCAAGGAACCACGCCGCGTCGTAGGCCTCCGCGGCATAGTTGTTCGGCTCGACGCCGCCGTACTTGGCCTTGTACGCGTCGACGAAGCTCGTCGTCCCGGCTCCGGACTGCAGCGCACTAAAATCGCTCGGCCACACGGTCCCCTTGGCGATTTGCCCGGCTGTCTTTAGATTGCCGGCGCCCATCGACGTCGTCCCGACGATCTGACCCTTGAAACCGTCTTGGCGCAGCTGCGTGATGGCGACCGGGTCCTGCGGACCAGTAAGGAGCACGAACACGGCGTCGGGCTTCGCGGCCGCGATCTTCGAAGCAGGTGCAGTAAAATCTTGGGCGGTGACCTGGACGCCTTCAATGGTCTTCACCGTGAAGCCATACTTTCCCGCGAGGCCGGGGACGGTCTTCTGGCCGAGTTGGACCAGCGTCGGGTTACCGCTGTTGTAAAGCACGGCGGCCGTCCTTACGTTCTTGCTCTTTAGGTAGCGCCCTGCGAGGTCGTAGTACGACGATGTTGGTGCCGTGATCCGGAACGTGTAGTCACCAATTAGTACGCCGTCGCTGCCGGCCTGGGTGTAGATCACCGGCATTTTCGCCTTCTGAGCGATGGGGGAGACTGCCGTTGCCTGCGCGCTGGACGCCGGACCTAGTAGGGCGGCGTAGGACCTGTCCGCCACCGCCTGCGATGCCAGGCTTGCTGCCTGCTGCGCGCTGGCTGCGCTGTCCTTGACCTCAACCTGCAGGGTGCTGGTGCCCAAGTACTTCTGAGCGTTAATCTGCTCGACCGCAAGGTCGACGCCCTTCGTGGCATTCGTGCCAGCGAATGCGACGGGCCCGGTCATCTCCTTGATCGACATCACCTTGATGCTGCCCGGGAGCCCACCACCCGAAGCCCCCTTGCCTGAACTGGCTGAGCCGCCGCCACACCCCGTCATGCCGACGACGAGCAACGCTGCCGCGCCGGCCGCTGCCGCGCCCCTCACTCGGCCACTTCTGTGTGGGCCCATCGTCATCACAACCGCCATTCATAACTATCATGATTATGTTTTTGTCACCCTAGGCGCGGGGGTCACGCTTGTCCATAGGTAGCGTCAGCCCGCTCGAGGGCGGACCTGCCCGCAGCCGCCAAGCACGGAGCGCATGCGCTCAGGAATAACAAAGGTGCAAGATGGCGGGCTCTGTCACGGCGTCGTCGACCAGCTCGCCGACAACGGCGCCCTCGCGCATCACGAGGACGCGGTCGCAGACCTCGACCAGCTCCGAGAACTCCGAGGAGATGAATACGACGGCTTTACCCTGGGCGGCCAGCCGCTGCATGATGGCGTAGATCTCCCCCTTCCCGCCCACGTCGACGCCGTGGGTGGGCTCGTCGAACAGGAAGACCTCGGCCCCGTGGCGCAGCCACCGCGCCAGTACGACCTTCTGCTGGTTGCCTCCCGATAGCGAGGCGACCGACTGATCGATCCCACTGGAGCTGATTGACAGATCCTTCACCATGTGCCGCGCCGTCTCCTGCTCCTTGCCGCGGCCGGGAACGGGCAGCCAGCCGACGTGGCGGTGCGCCGGCAGCGAGGACAGCGTCACGTTCTCGCGCAGACTGAATGTGAGGATGTTGCCCTGCGTCCGGCGGTCCTCCGGCAGCAGGACGACACCTGCACGCATGGCCTTGCGCGGGCTACCCGGCGGCACCTGCCGACCGCGCACACTCACCACGCCATCATGAGCTCGGTCGATGCCGAAGATCACGCGGGCGAGCTCGGTGCGGCCGGCACCCACGAGCCCCGCCAGGCCGAGAACCTCCCCCTCGTGCGCGGCGAGACTCACGTCGCGCAGCAGCGGCGTCTCGAGGTGGTCCACCTTCAGCAGCTCAGGCCCAATCTCTCGCAGCGGACGGCTGCGGCGGCGATCCGCTGCGTCGCCCCCGTGGCCTGCCTGGCCGGTAATAGCGGCCACCATCCAGTCACGGTTCACCGCTGCTGTCCGTCCATGTGACACCACGAGGCCGTCCCGCATGACCACCACTCGATCCGTGACCTGTTGGATCTCGTCGAGCCGGTGAGATACATAGACCATGCCGACACCCTTGCCGCGGAGGTCGGCCATGACAGTGAACAGATGGCTGATCTCGTCGTCGGTCATGGATGCCGTCGGCTCGTCGAGAACGACGAGACGCGCGTCCTGGGACAGGCCGCGGGCAAGCATCACCAGGCGTTGGTGTGCGAGTGACAGATGAGCAACCAGCTCCGCCGGATCGATCGGCGCCTGCAGCCGATTAAGGACTTCTCTAGCGCGGGCTCGCAGTCGGGGGCCACTGACCGTGCGCATCGACGTCTTGGGAAAGCCATGCCCGAGACTGATGTTCTCGGCGACGGTCATGCCGGGAACCAGCGCCAACTCCTGGTGGACGAACGCCAGTCCGTGGGCGGAGGCCGTTGCGGGACTGTCGAGCCGCACGGGCCGACCGGCACAGACCGTCTCGCCTGCGTCCGGGTGCACCAGTCCCGCCATGATCTTGATCAGGGTGCTCTTGCCGGCGCCGTTCTTCCCGAGCAGCCCGACGACTTCCCCCTCGCGGAATTCGAGAGACACGTTGTGCAGCGCACGGACACCCGGGTAGGTCTTGGAGACATGGGACAGAGCGACGAATGGCGGGGCGTCCACCGTTGTCAACGTGTCTTCCTCTCCAGCCGACTCAGCAGGACGGCGAGAATGAGGATGACCCCCTGGACGACGTTGATGAATGACGTCGAGAGTTGCAACAGCTGCAGACCGGTTTGGATGACGTTAAGGAACAGGGCGGCCACCAGGGTCCCAGCGACGTTGAATTCACCGGGCCGAAAGGCCGCCGAACCAAGAAAGGCAGCTGCGTAAGCAGGCAGCAGGTAGGGGATGCCGGCCTGCGGAGATGATGACCCGGCCTGCGCGGTGACCAGGATGCCGGCGACAGAGGCGGCGAGCGCCACGATGACGAATCCGAGCAGGCGCAGCCGCCGAACTCCGATGCCAGCGAATCGTGCTGCGTCGGGGTTGCCTCCGATGGCGTAGAGAAAGCGTCCGGTCTCGGTGCGCTCCAGGAAGATCCAGGCAACCACGGCCACGACCAGAGCGACCCAGACCTGGGCGTTGATCCCCCAGAACGGGGTGGACTGCCCGAGCTTCAGGTACGCCGGGGCTACCCCCTCATAGATCGTCTTCTGGTTGGTGAACGCAAACTCGGCTCCGACGAGAATGGTGCCCATGGCGAGCGTGATGACGAACGAGGACGCCCCTAGATAAGCGGTGAGAAACCCGTTCGTCAGGCCGACCAGTACTGCCAGCCCTAACGCGACAAGGATGGCAGCCAGCCAGCCGAACCCGTGCAACGACATCAGCGCGACTGCGGCGGCCCCGCCAAGTCCGAGCATTGCCCCGATTGACAGGTCGAAATCCCGCATCACCAGGGGAACGGTCAGACCGATGGCGAGGATGGCGGGTGGCGCCGTCTGCAGCAACAGCGAACGCATGTTGTCGAGCGTGAAGAACGTGTCCGGCCGGGCTAGTCCGAAGCCAATTACTGCGAGGACGAGGGCTCCTAGGACGCCAGTTCGGGACGCTACTGCGACCGCGCCCCGCCATCGGGCCGGCCGGACGTCGTGCCTCGCCGCGGATGCCCGCAGTTCTGCTTCAAGCCCCCCCTCGTCCGCGCCGCCGTCTGCCGCTGTCGCGGTCCCGCTGCTACCTCCGCGAGATCCTGCACTGTTCATGGAAGCCTTTCTCCTAAGGACAGTCACCACGCCGGGGCGGGACCGGCGGGGCAACCTGTGAGCCAGCTCATCCGGCGGCGTTGAACTCCGTCTTCCACTTGGCCTTGAAGAAGGTCGTGAAGTCAATGGGCGGAGTTACCAGCTGCCCCTCGCTCGGCGCGTTGTCCTTGGTCACGAGCGTCGGCCGCCAGAAGTCGAGGCCCTTCCCGTAGTCCGGCCTGACATCTTTGGCGAAGGACGTCTTGCGGGCGAAGAATTCTGCCATCTGATCCATGGCGACCCAGCTCGACCATTCGAGCGAGTCCTCGATCGCTGCGTCGACCTTGCCCGCGCGGATCAGCTGGATCGTCGGAAGGTTGGCGTAGAAGGTGACGAGCAGTGGACGCTGCGGGAACTTCTTTCCTGGCGACTTGGCCTGCACCGCTTGAGCCGCCCCGATCACCGCGGTCTCGAACGTGATCCACATGCCCTTGGCGTTGGGGTGCGCATTGAGCTGCGCTGCCATCTGCGCCTGGGTCCCGGCCACGAGGTTGGTCCCGTCCGCGTCCTGCTGGGAATCGATGGAGATGTTGGCGGCCTTCGCGGCCGTCTTCAAAGCATCGACCCGCTGTATACCCCAGCTCGTCGGGAAGCCCTGCACGATGACTCCGCCGCTCTTGCCCTTCAGCTGCGAAGTCACGTAGTTGGCGAGCACCTCGCCCATCTGCCCGTCCGGTGGAACGTAGCCGGCCGAGTACGACGCCGCGTTGTCGACGGTGCCGCCTGAGTACAGGGTGGGGATGCCTGCCGCCTTCGCCCTCGCAAGGGAAGTAGCGATGATCGACGGGGGCACGCCATCATCGAGCAAGGCGTCGATCTTCTGGTTGAGCAGCGTGTTGCCGCAAGCGGCAAGCTTCGTCGGATCCCCCGCCCCATCGCAGGGGATGACCTTCCAACCGAGGACGGCGGCGGCAGCCACGGCGGCCTCGTAGACACGCTGGTCGGCGGGAGCTGCGGCAACATAACGCAAGTAGCCGATGGTCTTCGGCGGTACCTTGACCGGCGCGCCAGCCTTTCCCGCGGCCGCCTTCGCCAAGGCCGTCAGCTCGTTTGCATCAACCGTCGGCCCTGCTGACGTCGGTGCCCCGGCGGAGGACGCGGACTGGCCCCCGGACGAGGCCGCTCCCTGCGGCGAGGACTTCGACGTACTGCTGCCGCATGCTGCGGCCGCGACCGCAAGTGCGGCCACCACTCCGACGAGCGGTCTGCTAGCTGCGTTCATGGTCGACGATTCCCTTCGAACGCGTGACCGACCATCGGCCCCGCCCGAGCGGCGGGTCGTCCCGCCGCTTGCGCTCTACGGCGGGCCGACCGAGGAGTCGGCAGGCCGCTAGCGACAAGTCACCCGGTGGGCGCCGACTCGCTTCCATGCGCATGATTCGGAACATTAGCAACGAGACGAAGGCCACACAAGCATCTGCATGCCGCACTGGCGCCGATCGGTGCGGGGCATGCGGCTACGAGTACCCCGCGCAAAGCAGCCTCTTGTCGCTGACTGTGCGTAGCAGACCCACAGCGGGGCACTTCCGCCCGGCCAAGCCCCCTGCTTGCCGGGCGATAGCGTGCCGCTGGGGTCGGCCGCGTCCTCCGCGTCGCCAGCCGGCGCCGTAGCACCTTGACCGACCACCTATCGCCACCCTCGTCGAGCCTCCCTCGGCGCACCGCGAGGAGGTCCGACCGTTCTCGCCCATCAGGTCGGCGACCAGCCCCCACGCTGCCGGGAAAGCCCCAGATCCGGAGAGCGTCGCCCATCCGTTGGGCGGCGTCGCGTGCCAGCTCGGGCACCGCGGGGGTGTAGGTCCCGAGCGTCAAGGTGATCTGGGAGTGTCCAAGCAGTTCCATCACGATGCGGACGGGGACCCCTTGGGTCAACAGGAGCGTTGCTGCGGTGTGCCGCGCGTCGTGCAGCCGAGCGGCTGGAACTCCGGCTGAGTGGAGCAGTTCCTGCCAGTGGCGGTGGTCGGATCGCGGGTCGATCGGTTTGCCGATGACCGTGGCGAACACCAGTCCGCTGTCAAAGCCACGGGATCCTGTCCCGAGCCCTCAAGGTTGCTTGCAGCGTGGGATGCCGCGTGGTTCCCCTGCCGGCGCAGCAAGGTCACCACAATCGGCGGCGGTCACGCCTGGCGGCGCCCGGACCTGATCGACCGGGACGTAACCGCCCAGGCGCCGGGTGAGCGCCTCGTCGGCGACATCACCTATCTGCGCACCGGGGTGGGCTCGCTGTACATGGCGACGGTGATCGACCAGTCGGCGTTCACGTATTCCCTAGTTGGAGGCTGGTTCGTTCACGTAATTCCCTAGCCGGGCGTTCACGTAGTTCCCTACCGGGTGGCTGTCCACGACGGCGCTGGGGGGTGGGGCCGTGGCATCGCGGTGCGGCTCCAGCAGTGTGGCGTCAGTACCCACGGTGTCCCCCTCGCTAGTGATAGCTGATTGCGGCTAATAGTTGTTTTGGCGAGGTCCGACAGTTTGGGCGTGGCGAGTTGACTCAGCCCTCGAGGTACCGCTGCTGCCGAATGGTGTGAACGACGTCAAGGGGATGCGCGCGGCGCCAGGCCTCCAGCCGCTGCAGGTCCTCGTCGGGTGCGGTGCCGGCCCGCTCGTGGTGCCAACGCAGGGCGTCTTCGGCGTACCAGACGTTGGCGATGGGGCGCGCCAGGCGGATCGCGGTCATGGCCTCGATCGGGTCCCAGCCTTGGTGTAGCAGGACCGCGAAACCCAGGGACGGGCCGCGGTTGATGCCCATGTGGCAGTGCGTCAGGACGACGGCGTCAGGCCCCGCTGCGTCGATCCACTCGACGGCCTCGTCGAACCAGGAGTTCGGGACGCGCTGGCCGGCGTCGTCCATCCCGTGGTGCAGGTGGTGCACGTGCGGCAGGTGCTGGCCCAGCAGCTCGGCGTCGTCCCACTCGATGCGGCAGTCGACGACGTGCGTGATGCCCAGGGCCTCGAGCTCCTGCAGCTGATCGGCACAACGCCTGGGGTCGTGGCTGGCCAGGTCGCCGCCGATCGCCAGCTGCGGGGTGACGAAGTGCAGGTTGGCGTGCGTCGCTGACGGGAGGGTCGGCATCGTTCCCTGGCTCCTCGGTGCAAGTCGTTGTCTGCTACCAGAACAACTATGCAAGGGGCACATGGTGCCGCGAGACTTCGTACCCTGCGTCCAGCAGCGTCGCCACCAGTTCGGTTCTCACGGCGTGCGCTGCTGAGCGCGTCGTTCTTCGGCGATGCTCGGCACGGCACAGCCCCAGCGACATGAGGCTGATCGCTACTGAGGAGGACTCGTGACCGGAGTTCCTGCAACCGTCGTCATCGTCGGCTCGTCGGTGGGGGGCGTGCGCACTGCTCAGGCGCTGCGCGGCGAGGGTTTCGAGGGCCGGGTCGTGCTGCTCGGAGAAGAGGCTCGGCTGCCCTACGACAAGCCACCGTTGTCCAAGCAGTTCCTTGCCGGCAGCTGGGACGCCGACCGGGTCGCCCTACTGACCGAGGCGGCCGCGGACGCCGCTCGCATCGAGCTGAAACTGGGGGTGGCTGCCCAGCGGTTGGACGTCGCGCACCGGCAGGTCGTGCTCGCCGACGGCGAGCGACTCAACTACGACGCCGTCGTGATCGCCACCGGCGCGGCCGCCCGCCCGTCGCCATGGGCGGCCCGCTCGGGGGTGGATGTCCTGCGCACGATGGGTGACAGCGAGTCGTTGCGGGCCGACCTGCAGCGCGACGGCCACGTGGTGGTCGTCGGCGGCGGGTTCATCGGCGGTGAGGTGGCCGCCACGGCTCGGTCGCTGGGCCGCGAGGTCACCGTGGTCGATCCGCTGCCCTCGCCGATCGGCCGCGTGGTGGGCGCGGAGGTGGGCGCCCATTTCGCCGAGCTGCATCCCCGGCATGGCGTCGTCACCCGGTTCGGGACGGGTGTGGAGTCGGTCGAGGGCGAGGCAGGTGCCCTGCGCATCCAGCTGACGGACGGGACCGAGCTGCGGGCGTCCACCGTCGTCGTGGGTATCGGGGCGACGCCCAACGACGGCTGGCTCGCCGACTCCGGCCTGCTGGTCGAGAACGGCGTCGTATGCGACGAGTTCTGCCGCGCGGTCGACGCCCCGATGGTGCACGCGGTCGGCGACGTCGCCCGTTGGTTCCATCCCGACCGCGGCGAGCACACCCGCGTGGAGCACTGGACCAACGCCGTCGACCAGGCGACCTGCGTCGCGCACAACATCGCCCATCCCGAAGACCTGCGCAGCTACCGGCCGATCGAGTACGTGTGGAGCGACCAGTATGAATGGAAGACTCAGATCGCGGGCCGCCCTTCAGTAGGGGCCGAGCACCAGCTGATCGGTGACCCGGCCGCCGACAAGCCCCGGTTCGCGGTGCTCTATCGCGGGGGAGCCGAGCGGCTCGGCGCCGCGGTGACCGTCAACTGGCCGAAAGCCCTTGTGACCTGTCGACGGCTGCTCGCCGCCGGGGGAACCTTCTCCGACGCTGCTGCTCACGTCGATGCACTGGCAGCTGCCCCTGCCCGGACGTCACCGGCCCCGTCGTGACCGCCGTGGACGCGACGCACATGCGGATCGCTCGGCGAGGCTAGAGGTCGCTGCTAGAGGTACTGCCCGGTGTTGCTGCCGTCCTCCGCCGGCGCCTGCTCGTCTTTCTCATCCGCGAAGAACGTCTTGCCGCCAAACTCGTCCGCCAGCAGCGGGCCGAAGTGGTCGGTGATGGTCCCGACCGCCTGGCAGGCCTGGTCGAACTCCTCCTTGTCGAGCGTCTGGCTCACGAGGTCGGACTCCACGAGCACCTGCTTGCCCACCCAGAACGCCCGGGCGAAACGGATGTCGGCGTTGATGCCGTTCAGCCGCTCGTACAGCGCGGGCGTCGCCTCGATGTCCTTCACCGCGATCGCGAACACCTGCAGCACCGGGTCGACGTCGCCGACGAGCCGGACGTAGTACGCCGCGCTGTGGTAGCGGACGGGGTAGTCGCCGTCCTCGTCAGGAACGACCTTGTCCTCGCCGGTCAGCCGCTCGATCAGGGACTCGACGTACGCCCTCACCATGTCCGCCCGCATTCGCACGCCCTTCGTTTGCGCCAAGCACTCCGGCCGGGCTATCGGCGCGGGAGCGCGTAACGGAAGGGCGACCGGTAGCCGGCGGCCAGCTCGGCCCGCCGGTTATCTGCCGGTGCCGTCGGTTACCGTAGGCAACAGATCACGAAGCGCGACCGCAAGCCCTCTGGCTGGTCGCCTGGCAACCGCGTCGCCCGACACGGTGCCCCCAGGGGAAGATCCGCCCTCGGCCGGCCGGCCGAGGGAAGGAACGGGCTGACAGGAGTACGAGATGGCGACAGCCGCCGATGAACCGACCGCGCAGCAGTCGGAGCGGGCGCGGGAGGCCACGACCCGGCCGGGAGCTCCAACGGAGCTGGGCAACCCCGAGCTCAGGCTGCTGCGCAAGCCGCCCGGACAACCGCTCGCCCTGTCCTATGCCCGGCAGACGTACCGCCTGCAGCAGGAGGGCGAGCACCTGCTGCTGTCGCCGGCGGATGCCCGTCGCCGGCGCGCCCTGACCGCCGCACCCTTCCCGTTCGAGGGTCGCGTTCACCTGCTGACGGCGTGGAGCCCTCGAGGGGAGGCTGGAACCGTCCGTGAGTTCCAGCGGCTCCACGCGCAGCTCCACGCCGGCCTTGACGAACGGGGAGCCATCCTCGGCGAAGCGACCGCCGTCGCATCGGACGGCAGCTGGTTCGAGCCGCAGGTCATCGCGGCTTCGTTGACCGATGACGCCGCGGTCGGGCTGGCTAGCGAGCAGGGTCAGGCCGCTGCCATCGCGTGGGAGGGCGGCGAGGTCACCGTCCTGCCCACGGGTCTGCGCAAGGAGGTGGTGCGGAAGTCCTTTCCGGTCACGCCGCACCGGTTGCCGAGTGCGACCTGCCCCGTTCGCGCGGACGTCGACCCGGAGGGGCGGTGCGTGATGTGGGGCGGACCGTGGGTCAGCGCCTCAATCCACGCGGCCGCGCTGTGGCAGGACCACCGTGCGGTGGGGATTCAGCTGCTCGGCTGCGACAGCTGCGACGGTGGTCGGCGCGAGGACTGGGGCGCGGGCGGGAGCGCGGTACAGCTGGCGAGCCAGGTGCTGGCCAGCCGGTACGGCAATGCCACCTGGAGGCCGCGGCGGGTCATGTCCTGACCGTGGTCCACATGCGCAGGTCGGAACTGCGGGTGGCCCGATACCCCGTCCGGTGCAGGCTGATGAGCATGCGGTGGGCCGGTCCGCTACGGGTTGCCTGCACGTGCACCATGCCGACATCGAGGGGTTGGCCGCCGAGCGAGGCGTGCTCCAGCAGGCGAATGACCGGCCAGATGGTGTCGTCGCCGCCGAGGTCATGGTCGAGCCATAGCTCGTCGATGTGGCTGTGGCGCAAGGAGGTCAGGAGGGCGACCCCTTGTGCGGAAGTGCGGGCCACCCGGCAGGGGCGGTTGTCACCGAAGGAGCGGGTGTCGTCGACAGGACGGTCAGCGCGCCCGGAGACGGTGTCGGCATTGCCACCTGTCTGCTCCCGCCTACACGCCTCCTGCTGAGGTGGTTCTGGTGCCCGGCTGCTTTCCCGTCTCGGCGACCGCACAATCAACGCGAGGTCGCCGCGTGAGGCACCGCGACGACCGATCAAGCCGTGCCGGATGCGGCGAGCGCACCGCGAAGCGGCATGAATCCGCAGCCCACGCTCGACACCGTGACGAGCTGGCCATCGCGCCACTCGAGGGCCACCGAACGCTGACCGTCGTCGACTGACAGCGGGAGCACCAGTCGGCCGCCCGGGGCGAGCTGGCCCACCCACGCGGGGGCGACGTCTTCTGCGCCCACCGTCAGGATGATGCGGTCGTACGGCGCATCGTCGGCGTAGCCGCCGGCGCCATCAGCGCACACCACCTGGACGGACGCGAAGCCCGCGGCGGCAAGGTGCTCCCGCGCCCTGTCGATTAGGTCCTGGTCGATGTCGACAGTGGTCACCGCGCCTGTCTCGCCGACCAGATGGGCCAGCAGCGCCGCGTTGTACCCCGTACCGGCCCCGATCTCCAAGACGCGATGGCCAGGCTCGACGGACAGCTGCTCGAGCATGATCGCCATGATCGACGGTTGGGACGAGGAGCTGATCGCCCGGCCGTCGGGCGCCCACTTGGTCGGGATCGCCTCGTCGGTGTACGCGGTCGCTGGGTCCAGCCCCGGCAGGAACACGTGCCGCGGCACCACGCGGAACGCGTCGGCGACCGGCGCCGTTGTGATGCGGCCCGCGTCCAGCAAGTTGTCGACCAACTGCTCGCGCAGCGCTGGAACGTCGTCGGTACCCATCGATCAGCCTCCCGGAACAGCCAACCCCAGTGGCGGCCGTTCGACCAGAAGGGGCGGGGTAGCGGCCGGTGCGGTCGACGACGACACTGAGGCATCACGTCCGCTGACAGGAGCCTGATGAGAGCCGTCACCTGCAAGGCCGCCAAACTCGAGGTGGTCGACCTCCCCACGCCGACGCCCGCGCCGGGGCAGCTGCTCCTGCAGGTGCTCCGCTGTGGCATCTGCGGGTCGGACCTGCACGCGCGACGCCACGCCAATGAACTGGCTGATGTCACGGCCGAGGTCGGGTACGACGGGATCTTCCGCTCCGATGAGGCCGTCGTGCTCGGCCACGAGTTCAGCGGCGAGGTGCTCGACCACGGGCTGAAGACGAGGAAGTCCCTGCCGACCGGAACCCCCGTCGTCGCCTTTCCGCTGCTGCGGCAGGGCACGCAGGTTCACACAACGGGCCTGTCGGTATCGGCGCCCGGCGGCTATGCGGAGCAGGTGCTGGTCGAGGAGTCGCTGACCTACCCGGTGCCCAACGGCCTGTCGCCGGAGCTGGCCACGTTGACCGAGCCCATGGCGGTCGGCCTGCACGCGGTGCGGCGCAGCGAGATCACCAAGAAGCAGGTGGCGGTCGTCGTCGGCTGCGGGCCGGTCGGGCTGGCCGTCATCTGCATGCTCAAGGCGCGAGGCGTCCGCAGCGTCATCGCCAGCGACCTCTCGCCGGGACGGCGGGCCCTTGCGACCGCGTGCGGTGCTGACATCGTCGTCGACCCGATGGGGGCGGACCCCTTCACGGCCGCGGGCGGCACCAAGCACATCAGCTCCGCGCCCGAGGTGTTCGAGCTCGGGGTCGGCTCGATGGAGAAGTTGCACCGCATACCGGTCGTGCCGTGGTGGCGCGTCTACCAGGCCGCCGAGTCGCTGGGGGCCACGAAGCCGAAGCACCCCGTGATCTTCGAGTGCGTGGGAGTGCCCGGGATGATCGACAGCATCATCACCCAAGCACCGTTCTTCTCGCGCGTGGTCGTGGTCGGCGTGTGCATGCAGCCCGACCGCGTCCGGCCGGTGATGGCGATCAACAAGGAGATCGACCTGCGGTTCGTCCTCGGGTACACCCCGCTGGAGTTCCGGGGAGTCCCTGCACCTGCTCGCCGACGGCAAGGTGAACGCCGCGCCGGTCGTCACCGGCGTGGTCGGGCTCCAGGGGGTCGATGCGGCGTTCACCGCCCTCGCGGACCCTGAACGGCACGCGAAGATCCTCATCGACCCGACCAGCGGCGCCGTGGAACCGCTCAACGTGAGTGTGGCCGCGTAGCGGGAACGGCGGCCGGCCCGGTAACGGAGGCCTGCTCCTCGGCCCAGTCGCCGTGCTCCCGCCGCGCCCACGTCAGGGGGACGACGCCGGTCCGCATCCCGCGCAACGCGTCGGGGTCGCGCATCGCGAAGGCGATGTGGCCGGCGACGAGCAGGCCGAGCGCCAGGGCGAACCAGTCGTGCACGAACGTCGCTCCGGTACGCCAGGAGATTCTCGTCAGGCCGGTGAAGTACATGACCGTCCCGCTGAGGAGCAGGACGGCGATGGCGCCGGCACTCAGCGCGCCGTTGAGCTTCTGGCCGGCGTTGAACTTCCCTACTGTTATCCGGCCGTCGCGCCGGGTCCGCGACCGCAGCCAGCGCCAGTCGCGCGGGCCGAAGCGGTTGAGCAGGCGCAGGTCGGCCCGGTAGGCCCGGGACACCAGGCCGGCGAGCAGCGGTACCGGAAGGGCGAACCCGCTGTAGACGTGCAACAGCTCGACCAGATGCCGGTGGCCGACGAGGACCTGCAGCGCGCTGACGTAGAGCAGCGCCGCGGTGAGGATGCAGGTGAGCGTGAGCACTGCGGTCAGCCGGTGGATCAGCCGCACCGACCGGCTGAAGCGAGCGAGCTCGGGTTCGGCCGGGGTGCTCAACAGACCCTGGTCAGCTGGTTGGCGCATCGCTGCGTCCATTGGACGAGCCGACCCAGCCGTCGACCGAGTAGCCGTTGTTCTCCCAGTAGCCCGGGACCACGTCGCTGGTGAGCTCGATGCCCGAGAGCCACTTGAGGCTCTTGTACCCGTACATCGGAGCCACGTAGAGCCGCACCGGCCCGCCGTGGTCGTGGGTAACGGGCGCACCCAGCATCTGTAGGGCCACGAGCACGTCCGGCCGCCGGGCCTGCTCGAGCGTCAGGCTCTCGGTGTAGGTGCCGTCGAACGAGGTCAGCCGAACCGCCTTCGCACCGGCCGTCGGCCCGGCCAGGTCGATCAGGTGGCCGAGCTGGACACCAGCCCAGTGCACCGCGGGGACGCGCCACCCGGTGACGCACTGGAAGTCCCGGACGACCGCGGTCTGCGGCATCCGCTGCAGGTCGCCGAGCGTGTGCGCGCCCCGCTGCCGCACGAGTCCGGACACGGTCAGCCGGTAGTTCGTGGCATCCCGCTGGGGGGCCCCGCCGGTGACGGAGTAGTAGCGGAAGCTGTTGCCCAGGGGCAGCAGGGACACGACGCCAGTGGGGTCGCGGTTCTCGATCGGTCCGAGCGCGCTGCTCAGACCGGCCTGCAGTCTGGAGCCGCCGACGATGCCGAGCGCCCCCACGCCGAGCAGGCCGAGCACGATGCGCCGACCAACGGGCGTGCCCTCGACGCGGCCGTGCAGATTCTCGGGCACCTACCAACGGTAGTCGCTCGGTCGCGGCAACCGGTCCGCATGAACCGGCCGGCGCGACCGGACGACCTGTCAGCGCGCGCCGGTTCGCCCGAACCTGCCAGCCAGCTGTGCCGTCAGCACCGGCCACACCACCGGGTCGTGGCCTGGCACCAGCGGGTAGCTCCGCTCGGCGGCGATCGACTTCAGCCGTTTGACCTGCTCGACGCAGTGCTCGGGCGTCGCGTCTACCCGCCCGCCGACGGAGACGTCACGTTCGATGTTCTCCGTCAGGTCGGCGGCGTCGAAAGCGAACACGAAGCCCCCGCCGCCCACCGACTCGTCGAGGTCGACGACGAAGCTCTGGTGCCCCGGCGTGTGGCCGGAGGTGAGCACCGCCGTCACCCCCGGCGCGATCTCGGCGTCGCCGTCGGCCAGCTGCCACGTGTGTGCTGGATCGTCGAAGTCGATGCGGAAGATGGCGTGCTGCTCGGGCTCGGGATGCCGCGAGAGCCCGTAGTCGAGCTCGCGCTGCTGGCAGTGCACCGTCGCCCGCCCGGCGAAGTGCCGCAGCCCACCGGCGTGGTCCAGGTGCAGGTGGCTGAGCCCGACCGCGTAGATCTCGGACATGTCGATGCCGGCGGAGGCCAGCGCCTCCTCGATCGGCTCCCCGGGCCCGGGCAGGATCGCCCGGTGCACCGGGTTGCCGTAGAAGCGCCGGCGCAGCGCCTCGTCGCGCATCAGCGCGGTGTTGAAGCCGGTATCGAGCAGCAGCCAGCCGCCGTCGCAGCGCAGCAGGATGCCCGGCACCGGCTCGCGCATCCGCTCGGCGGCCGGCGCCCCCTCGACCGAGACCGACTTCGGCAGGTCCTCCCAGCCCAGCGTCAGCAGGACGATCTCGCGGACGCCGGATGTGGCTCGCACCATCAGCTGGCCGACAGCGCGGCGATTCGCAGGCTGAAGGGCGCCGAGATGTCATGCGCCTCCGGCAGGCCCTTCAACCACTTCTGCGCGACCATGAAGTCCTTGCGGTAGACGACGTTGGTCCAGCAGCCGGTCGCCGACGCCTGGTCGCCGATCTTGGAGTAGAGCGCGTCGTCACCTGTTTTGAGGGCGGCCGGGAGCTCGCCGGTGATCGTCGGGTCCGAGCAGTGCAGGTAGTTCAGCCCACCGTCCGACGCGTACAGGATGTGCGCCGCGGTGTAGGGGTGGGCCGCGTCGGGCCAGAAACTGGTGAACAGCGCATCCGGCGCCCCCTTGAGGCTGCTGACCCAGCCGAACACCTGCGAGGTCGGGTAGCCCTGCACCTTGGCCTGCACCCCGAGGCCCTGCAGCTTCGCCGACACGATGTTGGCCAGCTGCTGGTCGTCGGGCTGGCTGGTGTCGTACCCCAGCGTGACGGTCCGGCTCGATGCGGGGGCGGCGGTTGCGATCTTCTGCAGTGCCGTCGGGTCCGCGCCGATCACCTGGTGGTCGGTGCCCGCCGGCAGCAGTTTGTCGGGGTAGTTGCCCGCGGCTGGGGTGCCGCGGCCGGAGAAGACCTCCTGAGCGAGCGCGGGCACGTCGAGCGCCTGCTGGAAGGCCTTGCGTGCAGCGACGTCCTTGAACAGCCCGTTGTTCGGGTTCACGTACACCTGCTCGGTCAGGAACGAGGGCAGCGCGTAGCTCGCCACGCCGTTGTTGCCCAGGTAGGACTTGACGGCCGGCGCATTGAGGTCGTGCATGATGGCGGCCAGCTGGCCCTTGTTGAGCAGCAGCTGCTGGGTCGACAGGTCGGGGATGACCGGCAGCTCGACCGTCTGGAAGTACGGCGCGCTGCCCCACCACTTCGGGTAGGCCTGCATCTGGTAGGCCGAGCCGATGTCGGCCCGGGTGAGCGTGTACGGGCCGGTGCCGATGTCGTGGGTCTGCAGCCACTTCTGCGCGTGGTCGTTGCTGCCGTGCGCGGCGAGCGCGGTCGGGCTCATCATCTTGGGCCCGTACGGCGAGGCGAGGTAGTCGAGGAACGCCGAGTTCGGCGCCTTGAGCTTGATAACGACCTTGGTCGGGCTCGGCGTCTCGACCGACGTCACGTCCGCCACCATGTAGGCCGGACCCTGGTTGACGGCGCGGCGCCGGTCGAAGGAGGTCTTGACTGCGGCGGAGGTGAATGGCGTCCCGTCGTGGAACGTCACGCCCTGGCGCAGGGTGAGGGTGTAGGTGGCCTTGTCCGGCGAGACCTGGTAGGCCGTCGCGAGACCGGGGGCGATCTCCGGCTTGTCGGCTCCCAGCTTGTACGACAGCAGCCCCTCGTACAGATTCTGGGTGAGGATGAGCCCCTGGCCGGCGTAGTAGATGTCGGGGTCAGGCGGCTGGCCCGGGTCCTGCAGGAAGCTCAGGTGCAGCACCTTGTCGGTCGGGGCCGAGCTGGTCACCTTCGGCTGGGAGCCGCCTCCCGAGCCGCACGCCGCCAGCACGGCTAGGGCGAGGGGTGCTGCGAGCAGCGGAAGCGTGCGGCGGTTCATGCGGACACCCCGGCGAGCTGCTGCGCCTGGGCGGTGGTGTCAGAGGCCCGTGGGGCGAGCTCGGCCAGCGCGGCAAGCACCTCCTCGCTGGAGCGGCGAGCGCCGGTCTGCAGGTACTCCATCGCCTCGAGCGAGGCGGTATGCGCCCGCTCGCTGGAGCCGCCGACGCAATCCTCGATCACCCGCACGTGGTAGTCGCGCTGGTGGGCGTCGGCGAACGTGTAGTGGACGCACACGTCGGTCAGGCCGCCGACGAGCAGCAGCGTCTGCACGCCCAGGCCGCGCAGGACGAGCTCGAACTCTGTCCCGATGAAGCAGGAATATCTCCGCTTGACGATGTGGAACTCCCTTTCGTCGGCGCCGGGCAGCGGCCGCAGCGTCGGCCACAGCTCGGTGCCCTGGTCGCCGTCGAGGCAGTGCCAGCCCTCGCTGCCGTCCAGCTCGCGGCCGATGTCGACGCCGCTGCGGCGGTGCACCTCCTGGAAGAAGAACACCGGCAGCTCGGCGGCGCGGGCGGCGGCGACCAGCCGTTCGACGCGCTGCACGCGCTCGGTCGTGCCGGGCATCACCGGGATGCCGGTGACTTCCACCGGCAGGTCGGCGCCCTGCTGGATGTCGACGACGACGAGCGCCGGCGCCCCGACGAGCAGGGGCTGGACGGCCTTCACTGGCGTGGCAAACATGTCACTCCTTGACTGGTGGGGAGGCGAGCGGTCACGCGTCAGGCCTCAGGGCCCGGCGCGCGGTAGGTACGGGCGGCGCCGTTGCCGGCCGAGCGAGGGTCGACGTAGTCGGGGCTGGTCAGGCCGAGGCGGCGCATCGCCGTGCCGGTGAGCGCCTCGCGGATGCACCGGTGGCCGAGCAGCGCGGTGATGCTGTTGCCGGAGTCGTACGGCGGGCTGACCTCGACGACGTCCATCCCGACGATGCCGACCTCCGCCGACAGCCGGCGGATGGCCCGCAGCATCTCGGCGCTGGTCAGCCCGCCGGGCTCTGGCGTGCCGGTGCCGGGGGCGAACGCCGGGTCGCACGCGTCGACGTCGACGGACAGATACAGCACGTCGGCCTGGTCGAGCGCCTCGTCAATGGCCCGCTCCAGCACGGTGTCGAACCCGTCCCGCCTGATCTCGGCCATGAAGTGGGTACGCAGCTCGTTCTGCTCCATCCACTCGAGGATCGGCGGGTCGGGCCAGTACCCGCGGAGCCCGATCTGGACGAAGTTGCGCCCGGGCACCGCGCCGCTCTCGATCAGCCGGCGCATCGGCGTGCCGTGGCCGGCGAGATTGCCGCGCATGTCAGGGGCGGTATCGGCGTGCGCGTCGAAGTGGACGATGCCGACCCTGCCGTACCGTAGCCGTCCGCCACCGCCGTGGCGACCGGCCAGGTGATGCCGTGGTCGCCGCCCATCACGACGGGCATCACCCCGGCCGACACGATGCCGCCGATGAAGCCGCGGATGCTCTCGAAGGTGCCGTCGGTGTTGCCGGGCAGGACGTCGGCGTCGCCGTAGTCGCAGGCCTTCAGGTGCTCGAGCGGGTCGACGCGGACGTCGAGGTGCTGCAGGTTCGAGCCGTAGCCCCCGACGTAGTCGCAGGACCGGATTGCCATCGGTCCGAGATGGGTGCCCGAGCGCGCCGTCACCGTCCCGTCCCACGGCACCCCGCACACGGCGACATCCATCTGCCCCGCCGTCAGGTCCTCGGGGGTGAGGCAGACGGGCAGCTTCATGAACGTCTGGATGCCGGTGACACCCAGCTCGCGGTCGGTGCGGTTGACGTACATCGGCCCGGGCGTCCGGGCGGGCTGCTCAGGCATCGATGCGCGGGTCCGCCGCGGACTGCAGCAGGTCGACGACGGTGTTGATGAGCACGTATCCAGCCCCCAGAAGCAAGGTCACCCCGGCGATGGCCGGGAAGTCGTCGACAGGAATGCTCTGCGCCGTGTACTGGCCGAGCCCCGGCCAGGCGAAGATCTCCTCGATCACCAGCACGCCGGCGAACATCAGGCCGACCTGCAGGCCGGTCATCGACAGCGCGGGGCCGATCGAGTTGCGCAGCACGTGCCGGGCCATCACCTGCACCTCGCGCAGCCCCTTGGCCCGGGCGGTGCGCGTGTAGTCGGTCCGCATCGTGGTGACCAGGCTCGAGCGCAGCACGCGCCCGATCGACACGGCCGGCCCGAGCGCGATGGATAGCGCGGGAAGGATCAGGTGCCGCACCGCGTCGAGCGCTTCGTCCGGGCGGGCGTGCAGCAGCGAGTCGAGCACGAGCAGCCCGGTCGGGCCGGTTGGCGCGTTGGGGTAGTCGCTGCGGCCGGTGGCCGGCAGCCAGTTCAGCGCCTGGAAGAACACCAGGATGCCGCCGAGGGCCAGCAGGAACGCCGGTGCGGACGAGCCGACGAGCAGCACCGCCCGGAACAGGCCCGCTCCGCGCCAGCGCAGCGTCGTCGCGACGGCCAGCAGCACGGCCAGCACCAGCGCGAGGCCCAGCGCGAAGATGGTCAGCTCGAGCGTCGCCGGCAGGAAGGCCCCGATGTCGGTGCTGACCGGGCGCCGGGTGCGGTAGGACGAGCCGAGGTCGCCGTGCAGCAGGCCCCCCACGTAGTGCACGTACTGGCTGGTCACCGGCTGGTCGAGGTGCAGCTGGTGGCGTGCCTCGGCGACCGCCTGCGCCGAGGCGCCGGGGCCGAGCATGGTGTGCACGGGGTCGGCCGGCGATGCCTGCTGCAGCGCGAACAGGACGACGGTGAGGACGAGCAGGATCACGACGGCGGCGCCGATGCGCTTGGCGATGAGCGGTAGCACGGCGCTCCTACCTGGTCGACATCAGGTTGCGGATGCCGTCACCGGCGACGTTGGCGGCCAGGGAGAGCAGTGCCACCACCACGCCGGGGACGACGGGGATCCACCAGTCCTGCAGCAGGTAGCTGAGGTTGCGGGCGGTGTCGGCGCCGAGCTCTGGGGCGGGCGCCGATGCCCCGAGGCCAAGGAAGGACAGGCCGGCGAGGGTGAGCACGAGGTTGCCGATGTCGAGGCTCGCCGTCACGGCGGCGGATGGGACGGCGCCGGGCAGCAGGTGGCGCAGCGCGACCCGCACCCGGCCCGCGCCGGCAAGGCGTGCCGCCTCCACATGAGGCCGCGCAGCCAGCGTGCGGATCTCACCGCGCACGATGCGCGCGTAGAACGGCCACCACACGACGGACACGGCCAGCAGGGTGTGGAACAGCCCCCCGCCGAGCGCGGCAACGACGGCGATGGCGACGACGGGTGCGGGCAGCGCGAGGAAGCCGTCGGTGACGCGCATGAGGACGTTGTCGACCCAGCCGCCACTGGCCCCCGCGATGAGGCCGATGACGCCGCCGATCAGTAGTCCGAGCGCCACGACGGCGAGCGCGGCGAGCCAGCTGGTGCGGGCGCCGTAGAGCACGCGGCTGAGGATGTCGCGGCCGACGGTGTCGCTGCCGAGCAGGAAGCCGGGGCTGCCGGGCGGCAGCTCGGGCTGCCCCACCGGGGTGAGCGGGCCGTGCGGCGCCAGGATCGGGGCGGCCAGGGCAACGATCGTGACGAGCCCCAGCAGTCCGGCAGCCGCGCGGTCAAGGCGGCGCCGCGGCCGGGCGGCGGAACGGGTCCGCCCGGTCCGGGTCGGCAGCGTCTGGGTGAAGGCTTCGGCGACGGCCATGTCACAGCTCCTGGGGTCGGATGCAGGCAACGAGGCGCTGGTCGGCATCGCGCGGCAGCGAGCCGGTGCGCAGCCGCTCCAGGGGCACCTCGAGCTCGGCCGAGGCGCAGGACTCGAGCGCGAGCGGGCAGCGCGGGTGGAAGACGCAGCCGCTCGGCGGCGACAGGGGGCTGGCAGGCTCGCCGGCAAGGGCGGGCGGCGGCACCCCGAAGTCGGGAACGGCCGACAGCAGCGCCTTGGTGTACGGGTGCTTGGGCGAGCGGACGACCTCCTCGGCGTCCCCGATCTCGACGATGCGGCCGAGGTACATCACAGCGATGCGGTCGGCGATGACCCGTGCGACCGACAGGTCGTGAGTGACGAACACGACCGCCATGCCGAGGTCACGGCGCAGTTGCTGGACGAGGTTGAGCACCGTCGCGGCGAGGGATACGTCGAGCGCGCTGGTGGGCTCGTCGCACAGCAGCAGCGTCGGGGGCACGACCGTGGCGCGCGCGAGGGCGACGCGCTGCCGCTGCCCGCCGGACAGCTCGGCGGCCCGAGCGCCGGCCACGACCTCCGGCAGCCCGACCGCGCGCAGCGCGGCGAGCATCCGCTCCTTGCGGACCGCTGCCGGCAGCTTCTCGGTCCGCAGCCGCTCGTCAAGCAGGTCACCGACGGTGAGCCAGGGCGTGAGCGAGGCGCCTGCGTCCTGGAACACCATCTGCGGGCGGCCGCCGGGAGCGAGGGTGATGTCGCCGAGCTCGCGGGTCTCCAGGCCGGCGAGCACGCGCAGCAGCGTCGACTTGCCCGATCCGCTCTCGCCGACGATGGCGACCGCCTCGCCGTCGCGGACGTCGAGCGAGACGCGGCGCAGCGCCGACAGCTTGGCCTTGCGCCCGGGGCCGGCCTTGACACGGAAGGTCTTGTGGACGCCCGCTATCCGCGCGGCCCAGCCGTCAGGGGCGAGCGGATGCTCGTTAGCGGAGGCGGCCGGCTCCGGCTTCGCGACGGCCAGCCCGTCGTCCCGCGCGGCCAGGTCCTGCTCGGTGAGCGTCTGCACGCGCGCGGCGTCGGCGAGGCAGGCTCGCCCGTGCCGGGTGTCTTCGCTCTCAACCCGGGTGCCGTTCGTCAGGCGCACGGTGACCGGACGGGTCTCGGGCAGCACCTCGCGGCACCGCTCCATCACCAGGGGGCAGCGGGGGGAGAACGCGCAGCCCGCGGGGACGTCGGCCGGGTCCGGAGCGCTGCCGGGCAGCGAGACCACGGGCCGGCTGCGGTCGGTCGTCAGCGACAGCCGTGATCGCATCAGCCCCACGGTGTAGGGATGCGAAGGCACTCGCAGGATCGTCTCGGTCGGCCCGACCTCGGCGATGCGCCCCGCGTACATCACGGCGACCCGGTCGGCCACCTGCGCCGCCACCCCGAGGTCGTGGGTGATGAGCAGGACGCTGCAGTCGACCTCGTCGCGCAGCTGCCGCAGCAGCGCCAGCACCTGCGCCTGGACGGTGACATCGAGCGCCGTGGTGGGCTCGTCGGCGATGACGAGAGCCGGCTCGCCCGCGACGGCCATCGCGATCATGACGCGTTGCCGGAGCCCGCCGGACAGCTCGTGCGGGTAGCTTCCGAGCCGCCGCTCGGGCTCGGGGATGCCGACGGCGCGCAGCAGCCGCAGCGCCTCCTTGCCCGAGCCCGCGGCCTCCGCGACCTGCCGCCCTATTCGCATCGTCGGGTTGAGCGAGGTCATCGGGTCCTGGAAGACCGCTCCCATATGGTCCTTGCGGACCAGGCGCCGGACCTCTGCGCTGCTCGAGACCATGTCGGTCCCCAGCACCCGTGCCTCGCCGCTGGTCTGCGGCTGCGATCCCTCCGGCAGCAGGCCGAGCAGCGCCAGGCTGAGCACGCTTTTGCCCGAGCCGGACTCGCCCACCAGCCCGAGGATCTCGCCGGGCTGGATGTCGAGGTCGATGCCGCGGACGGCCGAGACGCGACGGCCGCCGCGGGTGAAGCTGACGTTAAGGTCGCGGACCTCGGCGACGGCCTGGCCGGGCGCTCGGTGCTCGGCGACGCCGAGCACCGGGGACACGGCCCCAGCGGTCACGTTGGCCACCGCCGGCCAAAGCCGGAGCAGCGGGGTGCGGCGATACGCGGCATCGATCTCCTCCGGCGACTGTCATCGGCCACTACGCGGCCGACAGGGACGGTCTCCCGGGCTTTTGTCCCGCCGTGGAACGGTGCCGCCAGCAGGGTGCCGACTCCGCCTGCACCTCTTGGACCAGCCTCCAGCGGGGAGCGGAACCCTAGGTGCGCCTCACCGTGGTGAGTCCCCTTCATGGAAGCGCGGGCGTGTAACCCGGCCTTCTCTGCGCTGTGTCGATCGTGTGAACAATCATGCCGGGGCGCCGCTGACGCCGCTGCGCCGGTCACAGGTCCGTCAGGTAGCGGCGCCGCTCCCAGTCGGTGACCTGGGCGTGGTAGTCGTCCCACTCGGCGCGGCGCATCTCGACGTACTCCCGTACGAACTGGGGGGCGAACACCCCGGCCACCAGCGGGTCCTCCTCGAAGGCATCCACGGCCTCCAGCAGCGTCCGCGGCAGCCGCGTGGTGTCGCGGACGCTGGGCTGCCAGTCGTAGGTCGCGCCGTCGACCGGCTCGCCGGGGTCCAGCCCCTGTGCGATGCCCTCCAGGCCGGCGGCGAGCATCAGCGCGGAGGTCAGGTAGGTGTTGGCGGCGGAGTCGACGCCGCGGTTCTCGATCGCTGGCCGGTTGACCGGCAGCCGCAGCATGCAGGACCGGTTGTTGTGCCCGTACGCCGCCCACTGCGGCGCCCAGGAGATGGAGCCGTCGGCCAGCCGGGGGGCGAGGCGCTTGTAGGAGTTGACGGTAGGCGTTGCGAGGGCGGCGAGGGAGCGGGCGTGCCGCATGATCCCGGCGGTGAAGGAGTAGGCGGTCTTGCTCCATCCCCTCCCGCTGGGGTCGTCCTCGTCGCGGAACAGGTTCTGCCCGCTCTCGAGGTCCTCCAGGCTCATGTTGTAGTGGTGGCCTGAACCCCAACCGCCGGTGACGGGCTTGGGCATGAACGTGGCGAGCAGCCCGCACTGCTTGGCCACCTGCTTGGCCATCAGGCGGAACAGGGTGATGCGGTCCGCCGTCTGCAGCGCGGGCGCGTAGCCGAAGTCGAACTCGAACTGGCCGTCGCCACCCTCGTGGTCGAAGCTGAACACGCCGAAGCCGAGCTCCTGCATCGCCTCAACCATCCGGTCGAGGAAGCACATCGCGTCGAGCGTGCTCTCGATGTCGTAGGCGGGTGTCGGTCGCAGCAGGCCGCTCGGCGCCATCGGCACCAGCGGCCCGGTCGGGTCGTCCGGGGCCCGGAAGGCGTAGAACTCAGTCTCGACCCCAAGTTGAAGTTGAACCGCAGCCCCAGCCCCGCGGCGAGGTCGAGCTGGCTCTTGAGGGCGGAGCGGGGGCACAGTGCGAACGGCTCGGTTCCGCCATACGCGAGGTCGGCCGCCATCCACGCGAAGCGCCGGTCCCACGGCAGCACCTGCAGGGTGCTCGCGTCGGGCATTGCGACGCACTCGTCCTCAAACAGGTTCATCGCGCCGATGCCGCCCATTCCGCGCGGGGTGTAGCGCTCGGACCCGGCGAGCAGGTTCGGCAGGTGGTCGACGGGGACGAGCTTGGACTTCGTCCGGCCCTGGACGTCGATCCACCCGCCTGCGACATATCGCACGCCTTGCTCGTGCAGCTCGGCGGCCCATCGGGTGTGCGCGTCCTGCAGCGGTAGGACTGTGTCCACGGTGCCTCCTTGCGGCTTCGGGTCGGGTACGGGGATGCGCTCAGACGGGGAAGACAGGTGCGGGGGCAAGCCCTAGCGGTGGCTCTTCGGTCCGGCCGCGGTGCATTCGGTCGCGGATGGCTGTCGCGGCCAGGTCGAGCAGGGTGTGCCCTAGCTCGGCGCTGGCCTCCGACGGGCGGCCGGTGACCCCGTTGGCGGAGAGCGAAGGGGCGGTATAGCGGAACACCAGCCCGGCGGTGCGGTCCTCGTCGTCGCTGTCGCGCAGCCGGTCGGTCTGCACCAGGTCGGGCGCGAGGGCCAGCATCAGACTGGTCTCCGCGCGGTTGGCGTGGATGTCCTCGCCGTCCGCGGTGGCCTCAGCGAGCACCTGCGGACTGGCCGCCCACCAGTCTACGACCCCGACGCGCAGCTCGGGGTGCTGCAGGCGCAGCGTGTCGGTCGCGGTCCCGAGCGTGGCGGTGTTGCCGAGGTGGGCGTTGACGAGCAGCAGGCGCCGCAGCCCGGAGGTCGCCGCCCACAGGGCGTACTGGCGGACGATAGCGGCGAGCAGCTCGGGGGTCAGCGACAGCGTTCCCGGCAGCACCGTGCCGTGGCCGTAGCTCACGCCAACGCTGATGGGCGGCAGCACAAGGGCGTCCGTCCCGCGAGCCGCCGCGGCGCAGACGCCGGTGGCGATGACGGTGTCGGTCCCCGTCGGCAGGTGCGGCCCGTGCTGCTCGGTCGCGCCGACGGGGACGAGCCCAACCCGGTGGCCGGCATCGGTAGCGCGCAGGGCGGCCCCGACCTCGGGTGAGGCCAGGTCGGCCCAGGTCGTCACCCCGCACCGCCCCGGCGTGCCACCTGGGCCTGGCCGGCGGCCTGGCCCTGGCGTGCGACCCGACCGAAGCTCGACAGCGCGAGAGCCTGCTCGGGCAGGGTGATCTCGTCTCGCGCCACGCGATCCTTCAGGTAGCGGAAGGTCTGTGCGGTCTGGGCGAACAGGTGCTCACCGGCGACGAGCGGCGGCCGCTCCAGGTCGCCCGGTTGGACGAACTGCGGCAGCGGCGCCACCCGCGTGTGGTAGTCGACGTTGAAGAACAGTGGGAAGGACCAGCGCTGCTCGCTGACCTTGCGCACCCGGTGGCTCGTGGCGACGAAGCGGCCGCTCGTCCAGGTCTCGAGGATGTCGCCGACGTTGACGACGAACGCATCTTCGAGCGGCGGAACGTCGATCCACGCGCCGGCCGCGTTCAGCACCTCGAGGCCGGGTGCGGTGGGCTTGAGCAACGTGAAGCACTCATAGTCGGTGTGCGCCCCGATGCCGACGGCGTCGGCGGCATCGGGGTCGTAGGGGTAGTGCAGCAGCCGCAGCTGGCTCGGCGGCTTCGTGACAGCCGCATCGAACAGCTCCGGTTCCTGCCCCAGCGCCAGCGCGAAGCCGCGCAGCAACCGGCGCCCGAGCGCCATGCCGGCGTCGTACCAGGCGGTGATGGCGGCCTCAAAGCCGGGCAGGTCCGGCCACTGGTTGGGGCCGAGAAAGGGCGTGCCGGCGAGGACGTCGGGGTCGTCGGGCGGCAGCTCGAGCCCGCAGTCGTAAGCCTCCTTGCGGTCGCGCGTGCCGCCGGCGAAGACCTCCTCGCCCTCCGGCACATAGCCGCGGTGGCAGCTCGAGCGGCCGATGTAGATCCGCATCTTCTCCTCGAGCGGCAAGGAGAAGAAGCGCTGCGTCACCTCGAGCAGGTCGGTGAACAGCTGCGGGTCGATGCCGGTGCCCGTGACGTAGAGAAGCCGACCTCGCCAGCTGCGCGGCCCAGCTCGTCGGCTACCTGGTGCTGGTGTGCGGCGCATCCGAGGTCAACCCGGACACGTCGACGACGGGCACCTCGGTGAACGACGTCAGACCGCTTGCTGTCGGTTCCTGTGCGGGCACGGCACCCCACCAGGGTCAGGCTGGGCGCGCGCCCAGGCACGTCCTCCCGGGCTTTTGTCCCGCCGTGGCGCGCGGCCGTGGCCCCGCGTGCGCCTCTTGGACCAGCCCGTCCGGGTGGACGGCGGAACCCTAGGCGCGCCCCTGCCTGGCCGGCCGGGTCGATGGTGACACTGCCCGGACGCGGTCACGGCACGAGATCGGCCCGGTTAAGCGTCCGTTACATCCGCCGCACGGAGTCCGAACTGTCGTCACCGCCCGGTTCACTGCGGCGAGGGGGTGGGGCGATGCGGCTACCGGACGTCGGGGCCTGGCAGCGCGTCGGCATCAGCATCGACGGCGGACCGCTGGGCGAGGACGAGCACGTCGTCTGGCTGCAGGTCGGGCCGTACTACGCCGACAGCCGCGGCTTCGCGGGCACCACGTCCTGCGTCGACGGCCTCGTCCGCTGGGACCACGAGGTCGGGACGCCCGGTGACGACGAAGGGCGCATCGAGCAGTACGGCAGTGTGCTCGTCGAGACCGGCGCCACCCCGTCGGGTGGGACATACCTGGAGCTCTGGCGCGTGCTGACCGGTTCGCAGCACCCCGTCGGGGCCTGGCGTGCGGGCGACGGCCGCGTCGTGCGGGTCGGTGGGCACGTGGTGTGCGTTGATGGCACGGGCGGCCTGCATCTGACGGTCTGACTTCAGCCGCCTGAGTTGCGCGCATCACCTGCCCGGCGAACAGCACCTCGACCTGGCCACACGCCCTGCTTGCCGGGCGACAGCGTGCCCCTCGGGTCGAGCGCGTCCTTCAGCGTCGCCAGCGTGCGCCCCAGCGCGTTGTCGTTGGCGTCGTACTGCTCGGCGATGCGGTCCATGAAGGCGGTGTGGCTGCGGTAGGGGGCGTAGCCGAGGGCGCTTGCCTCCGCGATGAGCTCGGGGAACAGCTCGCGAACGGCCTGCCGCTGCTCGGGATCGGAGCGGTCGAAGCTGAGCAGGGCCAGTGCGATGGTGTGCCGCGGGAACATCGTGAAGCCGCCGCCGTAGTCGAAGCCGTGCCGCTCCACGCCCGCTTTGATCAGGTCGCGCTGACGAAGGACGTCGGCCGACCGGTTGGGGCACACGAGAGAGAAGTCGGTGTGCGCCGGCTCGCCGCCACGCCATGCGGCCATCCGCACCATGGCGGTGCCTGGAATCCCCAGTTTGGTGGAGTCGGCGGGATGCACCTGGCTCGGGTCGACGTCGCCGGCGTAGGTGGTGGCGTTGAAGGTCACACCCGGTATGGCTTCCAGGGCAGCGCGGACCACCTGCAGCCGCGCGCTCGTGATCACCTCGGGGCCGTACAACGCGAAGCCGGCGTTCCACCAGCCCAGGCCCATCCGAGAGACGATCCCCGAGACGGCCTCGGGGGGCATGGCTCCGTCGCCGGTGTACCAGGTTGCCCGGTCGGTCATCACGCTGGCGATGACGGTGGCGTTGCCGACGCTTGCCGGGCTCTGGATCGTGCCGTCGAGCAGCAGCGGACGCAACGCGTCGACGAGCGGGCCGAGTTCGTCGTCGCTGGCGGTCCTCGCGTGGCAGACCACTATGGTCTCGGGCCGCGGCTGCACCCAGATGCCCATCTTGGTGACGACGCCGAGGTTGGACTGCAGGAACAGCCCGTCCAGCGAGGGGCCGTACCCGCCGCGGTAGAGCGCTGCGGCGGGGCTGCCCGGTTTGGCGCCCATCCCGGTCGCCAGGACGGTGCCGTCGGCGAGCACCACCTCGAGACCGCAGATGTTCGCGGAGTGGTTGCCATGAGCGGCGTAGCCGAATCCGCGTTCGAGGGCGTTGCCGATGACGCTGCCCCAGCCGAGGTCGGGCACGGATATGAGCAGGCGCGAACCGAGCGCGGTGAGGTGGGCGTGTAGGTCGAGAAAGCTCACTCCGGGCTCGACGACGACGTAGCCGAGCTCCTCGTCGACCTCGAGCACTCGGTCCATGCGCTGCAGGTCGAGCACGACGCTGCCGGCAACTCGCGGCGCGGCTCCGCCGTAGGCATAGTTGCGTCCCCGCGAGACGGTCCAGAGCGGCACCTGGCACTCGCCGGCGAGCAGCACGATGGCCTGAACCTGCTCGACCGATGAAGGCTGCACAGCGGCAGCGGCCCGAACGGGGTTCTCGAGGAACGAGTAGGGGTCGGCGTGCCCCGACAGCTCGTCGCCGGTCAGCACGTGCTCCGGCCCCACAATCGCCCGGAAGCGGGCGAGCACATCCTCAGGCAGGGCCGAAGCCGAGTCGGCCGCCTTGATCTCCACGGGACGCACGGTGGTCATGGGTGGCTCCTTGAGGTGGTGGTGGATGACGCCGGAATCGACAAGCCGGGCAGCAGGAGCTGGGAGACGATGTCGGCCACGTCGTGGGGGTCGGCGTCGGGCCGCTCGGCGACGACGGCAGCCAGCACGCCGAACAGCGCCGCGTTGAGCAATGGTGCATCCACGTCGGCGCGCAGTTGGCCGGCTGCCTGCGCCTCGCGCAGCAGTTGCGTGACACGCAGGTCGGCTGCCGGCGGCTCGCCCGGCGTCGGGCCGTAGCGCAGCAGGGCGACGGGGTAGCGAGCTGCTACGGCGGCCAGGGCGCGCACCAAGTCCACGAAGGTCGTGGGCCCGGCCACGGCGGACAGGTCGCCGAGGGCGGTCTCGAGCTCAACATCGACCGCCGCGCGCAGGGCGCGCACGAGAGCATCGCGGTCCTGGTAGCGCCGGTACACGGTCGGGCGGGCGAGGCCGGCAGCGTCGGCGATGGCGGCCATGCCCGCTGCAGGGTTGGTCGCCAGCACGCGAGCTGCGGTCCGCAGGATCAGCTCGTCGTTGCGTCGGCGATCCACTCTTGGCGGCGCGGCGGTGGTCGTCACTCGAGAAGTGTTACATAGATGTCTCAGTTAGGCGAGCGCCCGTTGTCCAGGTTGGCGTTCGCGTCCGCGCCACGCCGCTGGGCCGGACTGAAAGCTCAACCGCCGTGGGCGCCACAGCCGCCAGAGGCTGGGGCTGCGTCGGTGCGATAGGAAGCCAACTAGTGCACCGGGTCGAGGATTTTCAGGATTTCGTCGCCGAACCAGCGTTGACGCACGCCAGGACCTTGACCCACCTCCCGGACGATGTCGTGCTGAACCAGGGTCCTCAGGAGGTTGGTTGCTCCTGGCTGGCTGACTGCGAGTGCCTTCTGGACGAATCTGACCGTCAGTACGGGATTGGCGAACATCATGTCCACTACCTCTCTTGCCCGACTGCGGTTCCCGACAAGGCGCTGCCGGTAGGACTCGCGCAGGTCTGCGAGCCGCTCGGCGCGCTCCACGGCGTCGACCGCCTGCTGTTCGACACCGGTGAGAACGTACTGCAGCCACCCTGCGACGTCACCTCGCTCCCTCACGTTCTGCAGCTTGTCGTAATACTCGGGCACGCGGGTCTCGAAGTAGGCCGAGAGATAGAGCAGGGGCGTCGGCAACCGGCCGGCGTCCAGTAGGTGCAGCACGATGAACAGGCGGCCGAGGCGCCCGCTGCCGTCGAGGAAGGGGTGGATCGTCTCGAACTGGTAGTGCAGCAATGCACAGCGGACCAGCAGGGGCAACAGCGGTTCGTCGTCGTGCAGGCACTTCTCCCAGTCGTCAAGCGCCGGCCAGAGTTCCTCGACAGGAGGCGGCACGAAGCGGGCCGTTCCGGCCGGTTGTCGGGCGAGGAGATCCAGTTTTGACTGCGTCGGAACTCCCCCGGCGTCCGCTCGTGCCCTCGAACGCCGTTCAACAAGATCTCGTGCATCTCCCGAATCAGGCGCAGGGACAGTGGGAAGCCCTCAGCCAGGCGACGCCGTCCGTGATCGAGCGCGCGGATGTAGTTCTGCACCTCTTTGACGTCGTCCCCGGCAGCGCCGCCCCCGGCCTCTGCGTCGAACACCTCAGCCACCGATGCCTGCGTGCCCTCGATACTCGAGCTCAGGACCGCCTCTCGGGCGATGTAGCCGTTGGCAAGCAGGTGGGGATTGGGTATCTGGCGTCCCGCGCCTGCTAGCCGGCCGAGCGCGTTGTCTGCCTCAGACAGCAGCAGATGGTCCGCGCGTCCAGCACCAGGGAGCGAGGAATCGGTGAGGGGAGAAAGCAGACGTACGAGGCCACACCGCGGGTCCGCACAGCTCGGCCCCACTCCGGGGCTACAAACGTTGTGGGATCCACGAGGGCAACCTATAACTGAACGGCAGTCCAGTTATAGATTGCTACCCTGATTGCGAGTTCCGTTGGGTTTCTCGGCCGCTCGCGGTTTTGGTCCGCGGCGCGCCGAGGATGCGGACCAGAACCGCGAGCCACGCGGCCGGCGGCGGGCGGCGGGCGGCGATGCCTCCTTGCAGATCGCCAATGCGGCTGGTGGCGGACCATCAGCCACGTCGATGCCCGCCATCAGCAACCTCGTCTTCCGCGCCCACGCGGGAGCGGTAACAGTGGTGTCACACCCCGGCAACCAGAGGACCAGCTGCCCGTGAGCGACATCAACGCGCCTTTCGTGCTCGGCACGTTCACCCCCGCAGGCGGGCCCGCGTTCGCCGGGCTCGTGGTCGCAGACCGCGTGCTCGACCTTGGCACGGTCGCCACGGGGCTTGGCGCCCCGCCCAGCCTGACCACGCGATGGTTGCTCGAGCAGTGGGACGCGGCCCTGCCGGTGCTTACGTCGCTGGCCGACGCAGGCCGAGGCGATGAAGCCGGCACCGGTGGGCAGTGGCACCCGCTGGGCTCGCTCAACGTGCGGCCGCCGGTGGAGCCGCGCCAGATCGTCCAAGCGGGCGCCAACTACCGCGCGCACGTGATCGACCTCGCGGTCCAGCACACCGAGCTCTCCGAGGGGCGCACGGAGCAGCAGGTGCGCGACGAGACGGCAGCGATGATGGACCGGCGCGCCGCCGAGGGCATCCCGTACTTCTTCATGGGGCTCCCGTCGGCCATCACCGGGCCATACGACGAGGTCGAGCTGCCGGCCTACAGCCAGAAGCACGACTGGGAGCTCGAGCTCGCTGCCGTCATCGGCCGGACGGCGTTCAGGGTCAGCGAGGACGAGGCGCTCGAGCACGTGGCCGCCTACACCATCGTCAACGACCTGACGACGCGCGACCTGGTGTTCCGCCGCGACATGCCCGAGATGGGCACCGACTGGTTCCGCGCGAAGAACGCTCCCGGGTTCCTCCCGCTCGGCCCCTACCTCGTGCCGAGCGTGTTCGTCGGCGACCCGATGGACGTACGCCTGACCCTGCGGCTCAACGGCGAGGTGATGCAGGACGAGCTTGCCAAGGACATGCTGTTCGGCGTCGCCGCCCTCATCTCGCACGCCTCGAAGACAGCTCCCCTGCTGCCGGGTGACCTGCTGCTGACCGGCAGCCCAGCCGGTAACGGGATGCACCACGGCCGGCTGCTGCGTGACGGCGACGTCATGGAGTCGACGATCACCGGCCTCGGCGTGCAACGCACCCGCTGCGTTGACGAGCGGCGCTGACCCCGTGACCAGCACCGAGACGCCCGCCCCGACCCTCGACCGCAGCGACCCGGCCGGTGCGATCGCCGAAGCGGCCGAGCGATACCGCAACTGGGGGCGCTGGGGACCGGACGACGTCCGCGGCACCCTCAATTTCCTCACCGACGACGTCCGTGCCGGGGCGGCCGGGCTGGTCAGGCGCGGCCGTTCGATCTCGCTGTCGCAGACCTTCGACGCCGAGGGACCGCAGAACGGCTGGCGCCGCCGCACCAACCCGATCCACACGATGCTCGACACCGGCGCGGAGGCGGCGCGAGGGACGCAGGGCTTCCCGCACGGCTTCGGCGGCGCCGACGACGTGGTGTTCATGCCCCTGCAGTGCTCGACGCAGTGGGACGGCCTGGGCCACATCTTCGACCGCGGCAAGGCGTGGAACGGCCGCAGCTGCGACGAGGTCGTCACCAGCGAGGGCGACCAGGTGACCGGCATCGACACGCTTGCTCACGACGTGGCAGGGCGTGGGGTCCTGCTCGATGTCGGCCGGGTCATCGGGACCGGCGGCGAGCTGCCCGACGGCTTCGCCATCACCGCTGAGCACCTCGAGGCGACGATCGAGGCGCAGGGGCCCACGTCGGCCGTGCGCCGGGGCGACCTGCTGCTGGTGCGCACCGGGCGCTTCGCCCGCGCACGACGCGAGGGCTGGGGCGAGTACGCGGGCGGCGCGGCTCCCGGCCTGTCGTTCACGACGGCCGGTTGGCTGTACGCCAGCGAGATCGCCGCCATCGCGACGGACACCTGGGGCTTCGAGGTGCGGCCCAACGAGTTCGACGGTGCCTTCCAGCCGTTGCACCAGATCGTCATCCCCAACATGGGCCTGCTCGTCGGCGAGATGTGGGACCTCGACACCCTCGGGGACGACTGCGCCGAGCACGGGGTCTACGAGTTCTTTCTGACCGCCGCGCCGCTGCGGGTGACCGGCGCCGTGGGCGCCCCCCTCAACCCGATCGCGGTGCTGTGATGAGTCCGCGTGTGGAGCAGATCGAGAGCCGCGCGATAAAGCGAGCCGCGCTGTGCGGGCAGGCCACAAAGCGCGCAAAGGAGCAGTCATGCCAGCAGTGAGAAGCGTCCTCGTCGTCGGCGGGGGGGCGGCCGGAGCGGCCTCAGCGATCCTGCTCGCCGAGCGCGGTGTCGCGGTCGACGTCGTCGAGCTCAAGCCCGACATCTCCGCCATCGGCTCCGGCATCACGCTGCAGGGCAACGCGCTGCGGGTGCTGCGCCAGCTCGGGGTGTGGGAGCAGGTGGAGGCCAAGGGCTACGCCTTCGACACGCTCGGCCTGCGTGCCCCCGACCCGGACGGCACGCTGCTCGTCGAGATGACCGACGTGCGCAGCGGAGGCTCCGATCTGCCGGCCACGCTGGGCATGTACCGGCCCGAGCTGGCGCGCATCCTGCTCGAGCGGGCCGGCGAGGTCGGAGCGAAGGCGCGCTTCGGCACCACGGTCACCGAACTCGCGCAGGACGGCGAGGGCGTCGATGTCACGCTCTCCGACGGCTCACGCGCCCGCTACGACCTGGTGATCGGCGCCGACGGGGTGCGTTCCGCGACGCGCGGCCTGCTCGGCATCAACCTCGACACCCGCGCCACCGGGATGGGCATCTGGCGGGTCTTCGCCCCGCGGCCGGCAAGCGTCACCCGCACCGACCTGTTCTACGGCGGCCCGTCCTACATCGCCGGCTACTGCCCGACCGGCCCTGACAGCCTGTACGCCTACGTGGTCGAGGACGCGCAGGACCGGACCACGCTCGGGCCGCAGGAGCAGCTCGAGCTGATGCGCTCGCTCGCGTCGGCCTACCACGGCCCGTGGGACCAGATCCTCGAGTCGATGACCGAGCCCGACCGGGTCAACTACACCTGGTTCGAGGCGCACGTGCTGGAGCGGCCCTGGAACCGCGGTCGCGTCGTGCTCATCGGCGATGCCGCGCACTGCTGTCCGCCCACCGTGGCGCAGGGCGCGGCCCAGGCACTGGAGGACGCTGCGGTGCTGTCCGAGCTGCTGCTCGCCGCGAGTGAGGTCGACGACACCCTGTGGGACGCGTTCATGAACCGCCGCTACGACCGCGCCAAGACCGTGGTCGACGCCTCGGTGCAGCTGGGCGACTGGCTGCTGGAGCACAACCCGGCACCCGACGTCCCGGGGCTGATGGGGTCGGTCATCTCCGTCGTTAGCCAGCCGGCATGACCGACCCAGCTTCGCGGGTAGTCGACGTCCACGCCCACGCGATCGTGGGTTAGGTCGAGGCCGTCGTCGCCGGTCACCCGCTGCTGGAAGCGCAGCAGGCGCTCGACCTGCGGCGCAACGGCGCGGAGTCGAGCGCTGGCTCCGGCCGGATGGTGCGCGAGCGCATCCCGCAGTTGACCGGCCTCGACCGGCGGCTGTCCGACATGGACGCCGCCGGCATCGACGTCCAGGTGGTGTCGCCCTCGCCCTCGCAGTACCACTACTGGGCTGACCCGGAGCTCGCGCGGACGGTCTGCCGCGTCGCCAACCGCGGCATCGCCGGACTCGTCGAGGAGGAGCCGGGCCGCCTGTACGGGCTCGGCCTGGTGCCGCTGCAGCACCCCGACCTGATGGTCGAGGCGCTCGACGACGCGATTCGCGGATGCGGGCTCGTTGGGGTCGAGATCTCCTCCCACGCGCCGGGTGCGGCAGGGGACCGGACGGTCGAGCTGTCCGACGCCCGGCTCGAGCCGTTCTGGGCCCGCGCCGCCGAGCTCGGCGCCGTCGTGTTCCTGCACCCGTTCGGCTGCACGCTCGACGAGCGGCTCGACCGCTACTACCTCGCCAACACCGTCGGGCAGCCGGTGGAGAACGCCGTCGCCCTGTCGCACCTGATCTTTGCCGGCGTCTTGGACCGGCACCCCGACCTGCAGGTACTCGCCGCCCACGGCGGGGGGTACCTGCCGACCTACCTCGGGCGCTCCGACCACGCCTAGGCGGTGCGGACCGAGGCGCAGGACTGCCAGGAGGCGCCGAGCAGCTACCTGCGCCGGCTGTGGTTCGACTCGCTCGTGCACAGCGCCGACGGCCTGCGCGCCCTGGTGGCCGCGGTCGGCGCCGACCGCGTGCTGCTCGGGTCGGACTACCCGTTCGACATGGGCGTCGAGGACCCGCTGGCGCGCCTGGCCGCCGCCGAGCTCTCGCCGGTGGATGCAGCCGCGGTGGCCGGTGGCAACGCCGCGCAACTCGGGCTCGTCCCCGCCGGGGCCGCCGACCCGACTCACGCACCCCCACTCGACCGCGTCTCAGCACACGCACAGACCGCGCACGCATAAAGGAGCCGCCATGACCCAGCGCCTGATCACCCACCTGCGGCACGTCGACCTCGCCGTGCCCGACTTCGACGCCCAGCTCGACTTCTACACCCGGATGTGGGGCCTGACGCCGGTGGCGCAGGACAGCGGCATCGCCTTCCTCGCGGCCGAGGGCTCGCCGGAGCAGTACGCGGTCCGGCTGCGCGAGGCGCCGGACAAGCGGCTCGACCTCATCGCCTTCGGTGCCGCCGACCGCACGTCCGTCGACGCGCTCGCCGCGCGGCTCGCCCACGACGGCATCACCCTGGTGCACGAGCCCCGCGAGCTGACCACCCCGGGTGGCGGCTACGGCTTCCGGTTCTTCGACATCGACGGCCGCACGGTCGAGGTGTCGTGCGACGTCGCCGTCCGGCAGCACCGCAAGATCGAGGAGGGCGAGTCGATCCCGGTGAAGCTCAGCCACATCGTGCTCAACTCGCCGACCCCCGAGGCCACGGTCGCCTTCTACGACAAGCACCTCGACTTCTCGCTGTCCGACACCCTGATGCACCCGCACATGGGCGAGATGATGTGGTTCCTGCGCTGCAACCCGCAGCACCACAGCATGGCTATCGCGCGCGGGCCGCACACCTCGCTGCACCACGCGTCGTTCGAGCTTCGGGGAATCGACGAGTACATGCGCGGCACCGGGCGGCTGCTGCGCGCGGGCATCGAGAAGATCTGGGGGCCGGGGCGCCACCAGGCCGGCAACAACACCTTCAGCTACTTCCTCGACCCGCACGGCAACACCATCGAGTACACGACCGAGCTCGAGAGCATCGACGAGGACATCTGGCACCCGCACATGCTCGACTTCGGCGATCCGATGGTGTCCGACCAGTGGGGCACGGCCAACGAGATGAACGAGTTCGTCGCCAGGCGCTCCTTCAACGACGTCGACAAGGGCGTGTTCGTCGCGCCCCCGGTCTAAGGACGCAGCTATGCGCTTTGCCACGTACGAGCTTGCGGGGCGCACCTACGGCGGGGTCGTCGTCGGCTCGGGAGTGCATGCCCTGGCGGACGACACCACGGTCCTCGACCTCGCCTGCGAGGGGCTGCCGGCCGCGCTGGAGGCGGGTGCCCGAGCGACGCGCAACTCCCCGGAGGTCCCGCTCGAGCGGGTGCGCCTGCGGCCACCGCTGCAGGCACCGACGATCCGTGACTTCGTGGCCTTCGAGGAGCACGTCGAGGGCGTGCGGAAGTCGGTGGATGGCGTCGCCGGGGTCCCCGCCGAGTGGTTCGAGGTGCCGACCTTCTACTTCACCAACCCCTACGCGCTGATCGGTACGGGTGACGACATCGCCATGCCGCCGGGCTGCACACTGCTCGACTACGAGCTCGAGGTCGCTGCGGTCGTCGGCTTCGAGGGCTCCAACCTCAGCCCGAAGGAAGCGCGCGAGGTGGTGTTCGGCTACACCATCCTCAACGACTGGTCGGCCCGCGACCTGCAGAGCCGGGAGATGAAGGTCGGCCTCGGCCCCGCCAAGGGCAAGGACTTCGCCTCGACCCTCGGGCCGTGGCTGGTCACGGCCGACGAGTTCGAGGGCCGTCACGACGACGAGGGCTTCCTTCCGGTGCTGATGACGGTCGACGTCGACGGGGTCGAGATCGGGCGCGACCAGCTGTCCAACATGGGCTGGCCGTTCGAGGACCTCATCGCCTACGCCTCCCGCGGCACCGCCGTGCGCCCCGGCGACGTGCTGGGCTCGGGCACCTGCGGCAACGGTGGATGCCTGGCCGAGCTCTGGGGCCGCGCCGGCCGTCAGGAACCGCCGCCGCTGCAGCCCGGCAACGTGGTCACAATGACGGTCGAGGGCATCGGCACCATCAGCAACCGGGTCGTCGCGGGTGGTGTCGCTCCCGACATCCCAGCGGCCCGGCCGCGCCCGCGCAACCGAGCATGAGCGCGGGCCGGGTCGCCGGCAAGCTCGTCGTCGTCACCGGTGCCGCGGGCGGTCAAGGCGCAGCAGATGCCATCGCGCTCGCCCGCGAGGGTGCGGCTGTCTTCGCCGTCGACGTCGCCGAGGAGCCTGCCGCCGACGTGCTGGCTGCATCCGGCGAGCTCGACCTTACCTATCGGCGGCTTGACGTCACCGACGCACCCGGCTGGGCCGGCCTGGTCGAGGAGCTGCGCGCCCGGGTTGCTGCCGGCGGCCCTGCTGTGGCCGGCCTGGTCAACAACGCTGGCATCACCTGGCGCGCCCGGCTGCTGGCGCTGGAGCCCGCCGACCTGCACCGCGTCATCGACGTCAACGTGGTCGGCGCCCTGCTCGGCATGCAGTCGCTCGTCCCGCTGATGACCGGCGGCGGCTCCATCGTCAACGTCGGCTCCGTCGCGGCGCTGACGGCGCACTACCCGGTGGCGTACACGACCAGCAAGTGGGCGCTGCGCGGGATGTCGCAGGCTGCTGCCCTCGAGCTCGGCCCCCTCGGCATCCGGGTCAACCTGGTGCACCCGGGCTACATCGAGACGCCCATGACCGCGTCGGCGTCGCCCGTCTTCCGCGACGCGAACATCGCGGAGACACCGCTCGGCCGCACGGGCACCGTCGACGAGGTCGCGCCGCTGATCGTGTACCTGATGAGCGACGAGTCGTCCTTCGTCAACGGGGTCGAGATCGCCGTCGACGGCGGGATGACGGCACACGGGGGCGTCAAGTCAATCTCCGACGCCCTGCGCGCCTGAGGGTCCGGCGCACCTGACGATTCGGCGCGCCTGACAGTCCGGCATCTGACAGTCCTGACAACTCACCGGGGAGCGCGGCATGACGACGTCCGACCACGCGACGCACGGGCGCCTCGCTGGCAAGGTCGTGCTGATCACCGGGACGGCCGGTGGGCAAGGCCGGGCGGCCGCGCTGCTGTTCGCCGCGGAGGGGGCGAGCGTCGTCGGCACCGACGTGCGGCCGGCCGGGGCGAAGGAGACGGTCGAGCTGGTCCAGGCGGCCGGCGGCACGATGACGAGCTCGCACCCGGTCGACCTGACCGACGAGGCAGCCGCCGCAGGCTGGGTCGACGAGGCCGCCCGGCGCCACGGCGGCATCGACGTGCTCTACAACAACGCGGCGGCCACGAGGTTCGCCCCCTTGGAGCAGGTCGCCTATGCCGACTGGACGTTCGTGCTGCGCAACGAGCTCGACCTGGTGTTCCTGGTGACCCGAGCAGCCTGGCCGCATCTGAAAGAGCGCGGCTCATCGTCGGTGGTCCTCGTCGGCTCGACGGCCGGCATCACCGGCTCGCTGACCAACACTCGCGTGGCGCACACGGCGGCCAAGGGCGCGGTCGTCGCGCTGACCAAGCAGCTGGCCGCCGAGGGCGCCCCCCACGGCATCCGGGTCAACTGCGTCAGCCCCGGCATGATCGAGACCCCGGCCACCCAGCGCGACCTGCTCGCGGCCGACCACCCGATGCGCCGGATCTCCCGGCACATCCCGCTGGGCCGGGTAGGGCGGCCAGAGGAAGTCGCGCGATGCGCGCTGTTCCTCGCCAGTGACGAGGCCTCGTACGTGACCGGCGCCAACCTGGTCGTCGACGGCGGGTGGTCGGCGGTGCTGCCGGGGGCGGAGCCGGCTTAGGTCTGGCCTAGGTCTGGCCCGCCCCGACCCGCCGGCGCCGCAGGTAGGTCGACAGCCCGACCGCGACGATCAGAGCGGCTCCGTTGAACACCGGCTGCACCCAGTCGGCCGCCCCCGCCAGCGTCAGCCCGCTCACGCTCGCGGCGACGAACAGTACGCCGACCATCGTTCCGATGACGTTGAACTGCCCGGGCCGGACGGCGGTCGCGCCGAGGAAGACCGCGGCGATGGCCGGGAACAGCAGGCTGGTGCCCGGGTCGGCGGTGGCGCCGCCGGTGCGGGCCGTGCTCAACACACCCGCCACGCCGGCCAGCGCACCTGCGATCAGGAACGATAGGAAGACCTCACGGCGAACCCGCACGCCGACCAGCCGGGCGGCGCGGGCGTTGGCGCCGATGGCGTACAGCTTGCGGCCGAACGGGGTCTGGCCGAGCAGGTACCAGCAGGCGATGGCGATGACGAGGACCAGGTAGACGAGCTGGGGGATGCCGAAGATCGCGTTGGACCCGAAGCCCGTCAGGCTCTGCGAGATCCCGGTGGCGATGGTCTGGCCCTTGGTGTCCCAGCTGATGATCCCACCGAGCAGCGTCGACGCGCCGAGCGTGATGATGAAGGCGCTCAGCTCGAAGCGGGCGACCAGGATCCCGTTGATCGCGCCGATTGCGGTGCCCAGCGCGACACTCGCCACGATCGCGAGGAGGAGCGGCGTGTGGTGGTGCGACATCAGCGAGGCGCACAGCACCGAGCTCAGCGCGCTGTTGGCGCCGACGGAGAAGTCGAAGTGGCCGGCGATCAGCGGGAACATCGCGGCGAGCGCCAGCAGCGCGATGACCGCCTGGTTGCCGGTCACGACACCCGCGTTGGCCGACGTGGCGAAGACGCCGCCGGTCTTGCTGTAGAAGCTGAAGAAGGCGATCACCAGCAGCAACAGCCCGACCAGGGCCCAGCGTTCGGCGAAGTGCAGCGCCGAGCCGCTGGTGACCGAGCGACGCTGCCCGGGCGGCTGCTGCTCCTGCGCCGGCTGCTTGCGGCTCGCGACGCTCGACTGGACGGCGGTCATACGGCTGCCCCTTGCTGGCTGCTCGGCTCGGTTGTTTGCTGGCTGGTCTGGTGGGTGCTCTGCTGGCTGGTCTGCTCGATCTGCACGAGCTCCGTGATGCGCGCTGCCGTGATGTCCGGCCGGTGCAGCTCGGCGGTGATGCGGCCGCCCTGCAGGACGACGACGCGGTCGCACAGGATGCTGAGCTCGTCGAAGTCGGACGAGGCGACGAGCACGGCGCAGCCCTCGGTGGTGCTGTCTTTGATCAGGCGGTAGATCTCGGCCCGGGCCACCACGTCGACCCCCTGCGTGGGCTCGTCGAGCAGCAGCACCTTGGGCTTGCGCCGCAGCCAACGAGCGAGGATGGCTTTCTGCTGGTTGCCGCCGGACAGCGAGGTGAAGGGCGCGCGCGACGACGCTGCCTTGACCGAGAACTCGCTCATCAGCGAGGAGGTGTCGCGGCCCTCGCTGCGGCGCTGCATGACACCGCGGCGCCAGTAGCGTCCGATCACCGAGGCCGACATGTTGTCCTGCAGGTCCAGGGAGGAGAAGGCGGCGTCGGCGCCCCGGTCTTCGGGCACCAGTGCGACGCCCGCCTTGATGGCGGCCAGGGGGTCCCGCGTGTCGACCTCGGCACCGTCGATGCGGACCGACCCGGCCCGCCGCGGCTGCGCCCCGAACGCCGCGCGCAGCAGGGTGCTGCGCCCGGAGCCGAGCAGCCCCGCGACGCCCACGACCTCACCGGCGCGCACGCACACGTCGACCGCCTCGAGGCGTCCCGCGACAACTCCCTGCAGGGTGAGGCGCTCCGCCCCCGGCTCGGAGGGCGCCGCGGCGATGGCCCGCAAGTCACCCATGGTGCGCCCGGCAATGAGGTCGACGATCGCTGCCTCGCTCGCCTCGCTGCGGCTGAGCGTGCCCGCCAGCCGGCCGTCGCGCAGCACCGTCACCGCATCGGCGACGGCCAGCACCTCCCCGAGGTGGTGACTGATGAGGACGATCGTCTGACCCAGCGCGGCCCGTGACCGGATGGCGTCGAGCAGGGCCTCGACCTCGTGCTCGGGCAGGCTCGCCGTCGGCTCGTCGAGGACGAGGACGAGCTCTCTGGAAACGGCGTTCGCTTCGCCGTTCTCCCGTCCGTCCTCGCTGGCACCCCCCAGCGCGCGAGCGATCGCGACCATCGTGCGGCTCGCCGGGCGCAGCGCCGCGATGGGCGTGTCCGGCGTCGCGGCGATCTCGTAGCGATCCAGCAGCTCGGCGACCCGGCGGTGCAGGGCCCGCCAGGCGCTCCGGCCGCCCACCGCCGTGGGATAGCCCTCGGCCATCGCGAAGTTCTCCGCGACGGACAGCCCGTCGAACAGGCCGAGGTCCTGGTGGACGAAGCGCAGTCCGGCTGCGCGTACCGCCACCGGGTCGAGGTGCCGCGCGTCGAACGTCTGCCCGCCTACCTGGACGCTTCCCTCGTCGGCCGGGTGCACTGCGGCGAGCACCTTGACGAGGGTCGACTTGCCCGAGCCGTTGCCGCCGAGCAGCGCGTGCACCGAGCCGTGGGCGACGGTGAGGTCAACCGCGTCGAGGGCCGTCACGCCGGCGAATCGCTTCGTCAGGCCGGTGATCCCGAGCGCCCGCACCCGGTCGGCGCCGGGTGTCACGCCCGAGCTCATCAGACGCCCCAGGCCTTCTTGTAGGCCGCCTTGAAGTCCAGCCCCGGATAGGTGTACGACTGTCCGCTGGCCGGCAGGTTGTGCGTCTTGTCGATCACCTGGTAGCCGATGCCCTGCGGCACGGGTGCCTGGCCGGCCAACACCCGCAGCGTCGTGTCGATGGCGCCCCAGCCGCTCTGCACGGCGGAGAAGGCGGAGCTCGCCGTCTCGCCGCCGTTGTTCTTCATGAGGTCGATGTTCGGCGCCTCACCGAAGGTGCCGACGACGGTCAGCGCCGACGCGCGGCCGGAGGAGGTCACCGCCTGCGAGAGGCCGAGCGGGAACCAGGCGTCGAGCGGGACGGAGACGCCGTTCGTGGTCGGGTTCTGCAACAGCGCCGTCGAGAACTTGGTGCGCAGCGTGCCGGACACGACGTCCTGGTTGCCGACGTCGAGCTTCTTGACCACCGAGCAGCCGCTGCACTTGGCGAGCTCCTTCTCGAAGCCCTCCGTCTGCATCGGGCCCCAGACGGCGTCGGAGAAGTTCAGCTCGAGCACCTTGGCCTTGCCGTTCGTCTTCCCGATCAGGTAGTCGGCCCGCAGGGCGCCGAGCCCGCGCCACCAGTCGGGGCCGCTGACACCGGCGAGGTAGGGCAGCGTGCCGGAGAAGACCTTGGGGCCACCGAGGTCGGCGCAGTCGAGTCCGCCCGCGGCGATGGTCTTGATCCCGGCCTTGTTGGCCTCGACGAGCGGCTGCTGGATCAGCGGGCAGTCCAGTCCGACCGGCAGGATGGCGGTCGGCTTGGCCGCGGTGGCCTGCCGGATGCAGGAAGCCCAGCCGGTCGGGTTCAGCTGGCCATCGCAGACGTTCACCGTCCAGCCCAGAGCCTTGGCCGCTTCGGTGGCGCTCGCGACCGGATTGCTGCAGCTGACCGAGATCTGGCCGCACGACACGAGCCAGATGCTCACGCCGCTCTTGTGCGCGGGGGCTGTCGTCGGGGGCTTGCCGAGGGTGCCGGCGTACGCCTTCTGCAGAAAGTCGGCGGGGCTGCCCGAGCCGGCGCCCGCGCTGGAGGATCCGCTGCTACCTGCGGACCCGCTCGCGGCGCCCGCGGCGCCCGAGGTGCCCGCGGCGCTCGAGGCGCTTGTCGAGGGGGAGGAGGACGAACCGCAGGCCGTCAACACGGCGGCGGCCGCGAGGCTGGTCGCCCCCATGGCCGCCCGGACTTTGCTTGACGTCATGCGCTCGGGTCCTTCCGTCGGGTGACCGTGCCTGGTGGCAGGGTCCTGTGATCTGTCGCTCACTGTGCTGTCACGCAGCGTGGAGAGGAAGAGCGCATTGGTGATGCCGCTCATCAGCGCGGCTTATGCGAAAGTGAATTGGTGCGGCTTGTCAACCTCGACTTGAACCTGCTGCTGGGCCTCGACGCGCTGCTGCAGGAGCGCAGCGTGACCCGCGCTGCCAACAAGCTCGGGCTCAGCCAGCCGGCGCTCAGCGCTTCGCTCGCGCGCCTGCGCCGGCACTTCGACGACGAGCTGCTGACCCGGGTGGGCAACTCCTACCAGCTGACGCCGCTGGCTCTGCAGCTGCGGCCGCGGACCTCGCTGGCTCTTGCCGGCGTGGAGCGCGTATTCGAGTCCCAGGCCGCCTTCGAGCCCGCCCAGAGCCGTCGAGAGTTCGTCGTGCTGGCTTCCGACTACGCCATCGCCGTCGTCGGCGAGACGCTGTGCGACGTGCTGACCGAGCAGGCGCCGCTGGTGCGGGTGCGGTTCCGGCAGCTGCAGACCGCGATCATTGAGCGGGCGCCCGAGTCGTTGCGCACCCTCGACGGGTTGCTGCTGCCCCACGGCTTCATGTCCGACGTCTCGCACATCGACCTGTACGAGGACGAGTACGTCTTCCTCGTCGCGACCGACAACCCTAAGGTCGGCGCTGAGCTCACCATGGACAACCTGGCCGAGCTGCCCTGGGTGCTGACCTACCACGGCCCCAGCTCGTTCACCCCCGCCTCACGGCAGCTGCAGATGCTCGGGGTGGAGCCGCACGTCCAGCTGGTGGTCGAGAGCTTCCTCGCCCTGCCGTTCCTGGTTGCGCACAGCGAGCGGATCGCCCTCGTGCAGGCGAAGCTGACCGACCGCTTCACCGCCTCGGGCGACGTGCGTGCCATGGCGTGGCCGTTCGACGCGGTGCCGCTGGTCGGCGCGTTCTGGTGGCATCCCATCCACGACGGCGACCTCGAGCACGAGTGGCTGCGCGGAGCCCTGGCCGAGGCCGGCCGCCGGGTCAGCCAGCCGGGTCAGGCACCGTCGGCACCCTGACCGGAGGCAAACATCGCCTGCGACTGCGGGGAGCGCAGGACAGACCGGAAGATGCGCTGCTCGTAGGCGAGCCCCTCGGCCAGCGGCATGCGCAGCCCGTCGAGCAGCGCCCGCTTGGCGGCCACCAGCGTGTGCCGCGGCTGCTCGGCGATGGGGCGGACCCAGTCGAGAGCAGCTGCCAGGAAGTCCTCACCTGTCAGCACGGCATTCACCAGGCCGATGCGCTGCGCCTCTTCGGCATGCACGACTTGGCCGGACAACACCATCTGCGCGGCCGCGGCTGGCCCGATCAGGCGGGGCAGGCGTTGGGTCCCGCCCGCTCCCGGAATGGCGCCGGCGCCCACCTCGACGAACGCGAAGTGCGCGCTGCTGCTGGCAACCCGCATCTGGCAGGCGAGCGCGAGCTCGCAGCCGCCGCCCCACGCCTGTCCGTCGACGGCGGCAATCACCGGAGGGTCGATGGCACCGAGCCGCTCCAGCGTCGCCAGCCACCAGTCGGGAGTACCGGCCCCGAGCGTGCCGTCCACCAGGCCCTGCACGTCGTCGAGGTCGGCGTGGCCCACGAAGTAGCCGGGGAGGCCGCTGGCCAGCAGCACGGCGTGCACCCCCCGGTCCTCTCCCACGGCTTGCAGCAACGCGTCCAACTCAGCGAGCAGCTCGAAGCTCATCAGGTTCTCGGGGGGCCGCGTGAAGCGGAGGACGGCGACCGTGCCGGCGTGCTCGACAGTCCATGCCACGTGGCTCCACTCCTCTCCCAGCCGAGGGCTGGACCCGCGTCGCCCAACAGGTGAACCCGCAGGGATGGACGTGACGCTAGTGCGGGACTATGCTCAAAACTAGTTTTCACCAGGCGAGAACGTCGGGCTAGCGTGGAGACTCGAGAAAAGAGGCGACGATGACAGCAGTGTCCGACCGGGCCGTGGCCATGCCGATCCGCTTCCCCGACACGGTGGCGTTCCGCGGGTTCTTCGCCCCGGTGCGCATCGAGGCCGACGTCTACGACCTCGAGGTCGAGGGCGAGATCCCAGCAGACCTCGACGGGTCCTTCTACCGCGCCGCCGCCGACACCCAGTACCCGCCGCGCCACGCCGACGACATCTACATCAACGGCGACGGCATGATCACTATGGTCCGGATCAAGGACGGGCACGCCGACCTGCGCACCCGGTTCGTGCACACCGAGCGCTTCAAGCGTGAGCGCGAGGCGCGCCGCTCCCTGTTCGGCGCCTACCGCAACTTTCTCACCGACGACCCCGCTGTCGCGGGCGTCGACGACGGCAACGCCAACACCGCACTCACCTGGCACGCCGGCAAGCTGCTGGCCTTGAAGGAGGCGGCCCGCCCATACGAGCTGGACCCGCACACCCTGGAGACCCGCGGGATCTACGACTTCCACGGGCAGCTGACCGGTAAGACCTTCACCGCCCACCCGAAGGTCGACCCCGAGACCGGCCAGCTGATCGCCTTCTCCTACAACTCCAGCGGCCGCCCCGACGAGGACATCCTGCTGTTCGACATCTCCCCGGCCGGCGACATCACCAGGACCCAGCGTTTCCGGGCGCCGTACTCCTCGATGGTCCACGACTGGCTGGTCAGTCGAGAGCACATCATCATCACGTTCTCGCCGATGATCTCGGACTACGAGCGGATGAAGACCGAGCCGCAGTACTTCATGTGGGACCCGCCGAAGGGCGCGCACGTGGCGATCATCCCCCGCGAGGAGGGGGTCGCCGGCATCAAGTGGTTCAGTGCCGAGACGGTGCTGGAGACGCACAGCCTCAATGCCTACAGCCACGGCAACACCGTGGTCGCCGATCACTTCGTCGCCAACAGCGGCTGGTTTTCCCAGTTCCCGAAGACGACTGTGGGCCCGCTGAAGGAGGAGCCGCCGATCCCTCACCGGTGGACCTTCGACCTCACGAAGGGCGCCGACGCGCCGGTCATCGGCGGCCCGACCTACACCTCCGAGCGGCTGTACGACCACCCGGGCGACATGCCGCGGGTCGACCCCCGCATCCTCATGTCGAAGAACCGGCACTCCTGGATCGGGTCGCTGAACCTGGACCTCGGCCCGATGCCGGACTTCGGGCCGATGGGGCCGCCGTTCAACTCCCTGGTGCACCTGGACGACGAGACCGGCGCCCGCACGTCGTACTACCCGGGCCCGGACTCGGCCCCTGAGGAGCCGGTGTTCGTGCCGAAGGGACGTGACGCGGCCGAGGGGGAGGGCTACCTGATCTCGGTGGTCAGCCGCCGGCGGCTCAACCGCAACGACATCGTCATCCTCGACGCGCAGGACCTGGCTGCCGGCCCGATCGCCACGCTCAAGGTGCCCTTCCGGCTGCGGTACGCCTTCCACGGTGTGTGGATCCCGGGCGAGGAGCTGGAGAATGCTTGATCCGTCGACGGCGCAGGCGGTCTTCGACCACGCCGGCGTCTCGGTCTCCGACCTCGACCGCTCCCGCGCGTTCTATGGCGGAGTGCTCGGTTTCGACATCGTCGAGGACGAGTTCGAGTTCGCCGAGCACAACCTGCGAGGCGTCGTGCTGCGCAACCACACGGGGATGCGGCTCGAGCTCTTCTGCCGTGAGGGCTCGGTACCGACCGGCCCGCACCATCCAATCGACTCCACCAAGTCGCAGGGCTGGTTCCAGGTAGCCATGACGGTGCCGGACCTCAAGGAGACGTACGCCGCGATGATGGCCGCGGGCGCCCCCTCGTTTCTCGCTCCGACCACCGCTCCGGACGGGTTCACGCAGGTGGCGTTCGTCGGCGACCCCGACGGCAACCTCGTCGAGTTCCTGCAGCGCAACAACCTCGACGCCGCCTGACAAAGTACTCGGGGGAGGCCAGCGGCAGGGGCCCCCTGCAGGCGCGTGTCGTCAGGGCGCAGCCTGGGCATTGTGCTCGGCTCCGCATCGACCTGGATGCCAGCCGGCAAGCCTTTCTCGACGACCACCGGGTCGGCGGAACGCCCCTGTTCGCGACCGTGATGGGCATCGAGGCGATGGCCCTGGGCGCCGGCATGTACTGGGGTGACGGGGGCGGCCAGGTCCGAGTCGACGTCCGCGACGTCCGTGTCGGAGCGCCGTACCTGCTTTCTGACGGACGCCCCGGCGGTGTCGACGTCACCATGGCGGACGAAGGATCCGGCACGCTCACCTGCCGGGTCACCAGCGTGGACGAGGTCGGCGCGACGACCGAGCACGTCACCGCAGTCGTCGCGGCCGGTGCCGCAGCTGCGCAACCGGCGACCGCCGCACCACCGCCGCAGCAGGACGCCGACCCCAGCGTGTCGGCCGAGCTGCTCTACCGCCTGTTCTTCCACGGTCCGTCGATGCGCGTCCTCCAGTCCGCCTACTACCCCGCCTCCACCCACCCCGCCGAGGGGCGCATGGTCGGTGTCCTGGCTACCGACCTGCCGCCCATCGCCGTCCCGCCTGGCCCGTCCGCGACGGCACCGCTGCTGGTGGAGGCTTGCCTGCAAACTGCGGGAGCGTGGGAGCTCGGGGCATCCGGCCGGATGATGGTGCCGCACAGCATCGAGATGATCGAGCGGTTCAGCCACGTCGAGTCCGGCTCGGACCGGCCCCTTCGGGCTGTCGTCCGACCGCGCCCTGGCACGCCGAACTCGGTCTTCGACGCCGAGGTCGTCGACGCGGCTGGGGGCTTGCAACTGCGCGTGGCCGGCTACCGGACGGTCCCGTTCCCGCTGCCCATCGACCCGGCGCCAATGGCTCCCGTGCTCGCCGCCCTGGCCGGGATCCCGCCAGCAGGCTGAACCGGCCGGTCAGCTCGCCGGCCGGTCAGATCGCCGCCCCCGTCAAATCGCGAAGAACGGCGTCTGGTCGGGCCCCTGCATCCGGATGTCGAAGCGCAGCGTGCCCGCGTCCTCGGCCGTCGCGGTCAGCAGCTGCTGCTCCCGCGGGTCGAGCTCGCGCAGGACAGGGTCGGCTGCGTTGGCAGCGTCCTCGTCTGGAAAGTAGATGCGGGTCACCAGGCGGTGCAGCAGCCCCCGCGCGAAGACCGACACGTCAAGGTGCGGGGCTTCGCTGCCACCCGCACCGTCCGGCAGCGACCCCGGCTTGACCGTTCGGAAGTGGAACTGCCCGTCGGGGCTGGTCGGGCACCGACCGAAGCCGCGGAAGTCGGGGTGCGACTGCGCGCCGCGTGGATCGTCGGGGTGGTCGAAACGCCCGTCGGGGTCGGCCTGCCAGATCTCGATCATGCCGTCGGGCACCGCGTCACCGGCGCCGTCGAGCAGGCGGCCCTTGATGGTGACGGCACCGCCTGTCTCCGGGGCGACCACATCGGACCCGTCCGGCCAGGGCAACACGATCGCGAGGTAGGGGCCGACGGTCTGTGACGGAGTGGGGCCCATTGGCACGTCAGTCGTCATCGTCGGCACTCTCGAACGGGGTCTGCTCGCGGCCGCGCAGCACGATGTCGAACCGGAAGCCCAGCGCCCAGTGATCGGTCGTGACCTCGTGGTCGTAAGCCGAGACCATCCGCACCCGGGCCCGCTCGTCCGGCACCGAGTTGTAGATCGGGTCCTGGAAGAACAGCGGATCGTCCGGGAAGTACATCTGCGTGACGAGCCGCTGGGCGAAGGCCTGGCCGAAGACCGAAAAGTGGATGTGCGCCGGACGCCACGCGTTGTGGTGGTTCTTCCAGGGGTACGCGCCGGGCTTGACCGTGGTAAACCGGTAGCGGCCCAGGCTGTCGGTGACCACGCGTCCGGCACCGGAGAAGTGGGGGTCCAGCGGCGAGGGCCACTGGTCGACAACGTGTCGGTAGCGGCCGCCGGCGTTGGCCTGCCAGGCCTCCACCAGCGCGTTGGGTACCGCACGGCCGTCCGAGTCGAGCAGCCTGCCGTGGACGATGATGCGCTGCCCGACTGCTTCCCCGCCGTTGTACTGGGTCAGGTCGTCCTCAGCCGTGCCGAGCCGCTCCGCGCCACCCAGGGGGCCGGTCACCTCGGTCAAGCGGTGCGGCAGCGGGTGCAGGGCCTGTGTGGGGTAGCGCAGGGCGGTGCTCTTGTAGCCACCGAACGACAGCGGCGGGTGCGTCCCCTCCGGTTCGGCCCGGTAGCCGGGCGGCGGCTGCAAGCCAGTGCTCACGTCAGTGCTGGTGTCACTGCTCAACGTCTCTCCCTCGTCGGCTACGCCGTGGAGGTCAGCCTGCCGGACTCGACCCCGCACGGGGCCTAGAATTCCGCTGAGCGGAAGACGAGCTGTTAGCCGGACGGAGCGTGATGCCGGGGGGGCCACGGGCATCGGGCACTGCCCGGGTGCTCGCGATCCTCGGCTGCTTCGGCATCGACCGTCCGACGCTGACGCTGTCCGAGATCAGCCGGCTGGCGGACATCCCCCTCACCACAGCGCACCGTCAGGTGGCCGAGCTGCGGCACTGGGGCGCGCTGGAGCGCGACGAGCACGGCCGGTACCGGATCGGCCTCCGCCTCTGGGAGGTCGGGTCACTGGCGCCGCGCAGTATCGGCTTGCGCGAGGCGGCCCTGCCGTTCCTCGAGGACCTCTACGAGGCGACGCACGAGAACATCCTGGTCGCCGTGCTCGACGGCTCCGACGTCGTCTATGTCGAGCGCATTGCCGGCAGCCGTGCTGTGCACGCCGTCAGCCGGCCCGGCAGCAGGCTCCCGGCGCACGCGACAGCGGTCGGCCTGGTCCTGCTCGCACACGCCGCGCCGGACGAGGTCGAGGCCGTGCTGGGGCGGCCGCTCAAGCGATTGACCGAGCACACGGTCACCGACCCGACAAGGGTGCGCCGCAGCCTGGCCGAGGTCCGCCGTACCGGCTACGCCATCAGCGACCGCCAGGTCGAGCTCGTGTCTGTCTCTGTTGCGGCGCCGGTGTACGGGACGGGCAACGCCGTCGTGGCCGGCCTGTCCATCGTCGTCCCCGCCCGGGGGGTGCAGGCGCGCCGCTACGTGCCGGCCGTCCTCGCGGCGGCGCGAGGCATCTCGCGCAGCCTGGGTGCGTCGCGGCAGCTGGACGGGGGAGCCGGCCAAGGTCATGCGCCTGCGGTCGGCGCTAGGTAGTGCTGCCCCAGCCGCTCCGCCAGGAGTTGCAGCGCTGGCAGGGCAGCGACGAGGTGTGCCCGCTCGGTGCGGCCCAGCACGCCCAGGACCTCGTCCAGGACGCCGCCCCAGGCGTCCTCGCGGCGATCGCGGGCAGCCAGCGCCTCGCGGGTGGGGTCGAGCCGCACCACCCTGCCGTCGGCGGCGTCGGGTCGGCGCCGCAGGGTGCCGCGAGCCACCAGCGACCGGACGGCGGCACTCACGTTGCTCGGCCGCATGCCGAGCTCGCGAGCGACGTCGTTGACGCTGAGCCCGGGACGCCGGGTGAGCAGCCGCATGACCTCGAGCTCGGAGACCGGCAGCGGGTCCGCCAGCGCCGCCGGGGCGCCGACGGTGCGCGGCAGCAACCAGGCCAAGTCGTGCAGTACCACGGCCAGGTCGCGCGAAGCCGTCGACCTCGTTCGGCTGGTGCGTCCCATGCACCCCCCTTGCTTGCCCGCCGGTCTGCATGATATCTATACCAACATAGTTATGTCTTTATAAGTACTTGGAGCAGTAATGACGACGCACGCTGTCCCCCGCTTCACGGGTGAGCTGCTTCGAGTTCGCCCTGCACGAGCTGTCCGTGCTGCCGATCCTCGCCACCTTCCACCCGCTCGAGGATGCTCACCTGGTCCTGCGCAGGGCGCAGCAGGCGATGTCCGACGACGCGCCCGACGAGTTGCTGTGGACCAGCTTCATCCGCAAGGGGCCGCCGCGCCCGTGGATGCCTCCGGGCCTGGTGGGACTGCCCGGCGTGCCGTCGGTCATCGAGTGGTCCGGCGACCCGGAGAGGGGAATGGCGTTGCTTGCAGGCCTGCGCGACGAGCTGGCGCCGCCGGCCGGGTCGCTCGACCTCGTCCCCTTCGCCGAGATCCAGACTGCCGGCGACCAGGACTTCCGGGCGGGCCTGCACTCCTACGTCAAGGCCACCTTCGGCGACGAGCTGACCGACGGGCTCATCGACGCGCTGGTGGAGCGTGGCCGGTCGCTGGGCTCGGAGCTGACCCAGGTCGAGCTGCTGGCGATGGGCGGGGCCATCCGCTGGGTGGCCAGTGATGCCACGGCGTTCCCGTACCGGGATGCCGCATGGCTGCTCAACGTCCCCGCGAGCTGGCAGGATCCCGCCGACAGCGAGCGCGAGATCGCGTGGGTTCGTGACACCTTCGCAGCGATCGCGCCGTTCGGCTCGGGCGGCGCGTACTCGAACTTCCTGGAGGGCGACGAGCAGGCCAACGACCAGGTCGCCTACGGCCGAACGCTACGGCGACTCCAGGCGGTCAAGGCCGTCTACGACCCGGACAACATCTTCCGGCTCAACCAGAACGTGACGCCGGTCGCCGCTGCCTGAGCAGCCTCTCTCAGCCTTTGGCGATCGACCGCCAGAAGTCCAGCACGCCCTGAGGGGGTTGGTGGACTTCGATCGGATGGTCGAACAGCGGGCCGCCGGTGAACCAGTTGGCGACGGCGCCGCCGACCGAGGTCGTCAGCAGCCCACAGCCCACCGCCTCCATGTGCTGGTTCTCGACGGCGAGGTCGTCCGTCGTCCAGGCGACGTGGCTGACCGCGCCGGGGCGGATGCCGAGCGCTGTGCGCAGCTCGGGCGGGTCGACTTCGTGCACGACGTTGAGCTCGAGCAGCACGGGCCCCCACGACGTGAACGCAGCCGTGTGGTCGAGCACCGCCGTCGCTCCGCGGAAGCGGAACTCGCCGAGGTCGACGTGCTCCAATACCCGAAACGGACCGACGCCGAGCAGCTGGGTCGCCTGGGCCATCGCCGCCGGCAGGTCGTCGACCCAGTAACCGATGTGGTGCAGCCCGCGTACGCCGCTCACCGTGCCGCCAAGGCGATGCCAACGATCATGGGCTGTTCCTCCAGTGGGCCTTGTTCCGTATTGCTCTCGCCTGTTAAAATCAACTTCCACCCAGCGAATGTCAAGGCTGGTCCCCGGTGACCGCCGGGTGACCAGCGCGGACGGGAAGGTGCGGTGGTGGGACGACTCGCCGGCAAGATCGCGCTGGTCACGGGGACCGGGGGCGGCATCGGGCGTGCCATCGCGCTGACGTTCGCGCGAGAAGGGGCTCGGGTCGTCGCCTGCGACCTTCATCCAGAAGGATCGGCCGAGACGGTGCGGCTCGCCCGAGCCGCCGGCGGTGAGATGCACGCGATGGCGCCGGTCGACCTCGGTTCCGAGCAGGGCGCCGGGCAGTGGGTCGAGGACGCTGCCCGCGTGTACGGCGGTGTCGACATCCTGGTCAACAACGCCTCTGCCATCCGCTTCGGTCCCATCACCACGCTCTCGGTGGAAGACTGGTCGTTCACCATGCGGAACGAGCTCGACATCGTCTTCCTCGTGACCCGCGCCGCGTGGCCGCACCTGGTCGCCCGTGGCGGCGGCTCGATCGTCAACATCGCCTCGATCTCGGCGACGCGCGGCGCGTTCTTCATGCCGCAGAACGCGCACGGCGCGGCCAAGGGCGGGGTGCTCTCGCTGACGCTGCAGCTCGTCACCGAGGGCGGTCCGCACGGCATCCGCGTCAACGCCGTGAGCCCGGCGATGACCGCGACCCCGCACACCGCGCCGCTCCTGGCCGACCCCGAGGGACCGTTCGCCGGGCAGGTGGAGCGCATCCCGTTAGGGCGCGTCGGCCAGCCCGAGGACGTCGCGCACGCGGTCCTGTTCCTCGCCTCGGACGAAGCCGCGCACGTGAGCGGCGCCAACATCCCCGTTGATGGCGGGGCCGCTGCCATCGGCTGACCCGCCAGACCCACCGCTCAGAACCACCGCCGCGTCCAACCGCTGGAGACACGTCGTGACCCAGGTACTTCCGCCCCGCCCGGTGCGCGGCTCCCTGCTGCGCCGTGGGGACGAGGGCTACGAGCAGGCCCGGCTCGGAGCTGTGTTCAACGCCCGCCGGCCCGACCGCTACCCCGCCGCTGTTCTTCTCGCGGCCGACGAGGCCGACGTCGTCGCCGGCGTGCAGCTGGCCCGCGCGGAGGGGCTGCGGGTCGCGGTCCGGGCCGGTGGGCACTCCTGGGCAGTCTGGAGCGTGCGTGACGACACGCTGCTGATCGACCTCGGCCGGCTGCGTGACATCGAGTACGACGAGGCCACCGGCATCGCGGCGGTCGGCCCGGCCGTCCGTGGCGGGACGGAGCTGGCACCGGTGCTCACCGAGCGCGGGCGGGCCTTTCCCGGCGGCCACTGCCAGTCGGTCGGGCTGGGCGGCTTCCTGTTGCAGGGGGGTCAGGGCTGGAACAGCCGGGCGTGGGGCTGGGCCTGCGAGCACATTGCCGCGGTCGACGTCGTCACGGCCAACGGCCGGCTGGTGCACGCCGATGACCGTCAGAACAGCGATCTCTACTGGGCAGCGCGCGGCTCGGGTCCGGGCTTCCCCGGCATCGTCACCCGGTTTTACCTGCGCACCCACGAGCGGCCGGCGGCCATGGTGCAGGACACCTGGACCTTCCGGCTCGAGGACGCCGCCCCGCTGCTGACCTGGCTGCACGAGGTCCTGCCGACGCTCGACGTGAGCGTCGAGCCCGTACTGGCAGCGACCCGGCTGCCGGGCGTACCGCTCGACGACGGCCCGCGCCCGGAGGGCACGGTTCTGCTGCTGCATACGACCGTCATGGGGCCCTCGGTCGACCACGTCCACCAGCTGCTCGCCCCGTTCGACGCCTGCCCCCTCGCTGGTCGCCGGCTCGGCCACGTCCGGGGCGAGACGAGCATCGTCGAGGAGAACACCTCCCAGACGCTGCAGAACCCCGAGAGCCACCGGTACGTCGTCGACTGCACCTGGACCGACGCCGGCGCGAACGAGCTCGCCCCGCTGCTGCACGAGCTCTGGACGGAGCTGCCGACCGAGCACTCCTTCTCGATCTGGTACGGCTGGGCACCGACGCGACCGTTACCGGACATGGCCTTCTCCGTCGAGGGCAACGTTTACTTGGCCACGTATGCGATCTACACGGAGGCGGCCGACGACGAGAGGTACCGCGACTGGGTGCACGGGCGGACAGCGGGGCTCGCCCGGCTGGGCAAGGGGGTCTACCTCGGCGACACCGACTTCACCCGGCGCGGGGACCGCTTTCTGTCGGACGAGGCCTACCGGCGGCTGGAGACCATTCGGGTGAAGCGGGATCCGGACGGGGTCTTCTGCAGCTACCTCACCGCGGACAGCACCCGGCTCAACCAGCACGGGTGACACTGCTGACACGGCCGTGACATGGCCGGCCTCGGAGACACGGCGGCCGCGGGAAGCTCGCAGCTCGTCCTGCTCACCCCCCACGGCTCCGCCGGCTCGACGCACATCCTCAGCGGCACGAGCGAGAAGCGGCTGATTCGCTGGTCGCTACATTGCCGGTATGGCCGACGCGGGAATCGCCACAGACCAGCTGGCCGCCCGCCGGGACGTGGCCCGCGTGCTGGCCGATGCGGCCAAGGCATGGTTGGACACCCTGGACCGGCACCAGCGCGAGACCGCCGTTGGCACGGCACCGGCCGATGACGCGTCCGACGCCGAGCGGCGGCGCTGGTTCTACACCCCGACTAATCACGGTGGGCTCACCTTCCACCAGCAGCGCCCTGCGCAACAGCGAGCGGCAATGCAGCTGGTCAGTGCCGGACTGTCGACGCCCGGCTACGTCACCGTAGCGACGATCATGGGGCTGGAGAACGTGCTGGACCAGGTCGAAGGGTTCGTGACCAGGTTCGACCGTGAACGCGGCCGCGACCCCGGGCTGTACTACCTGCGGGTGTTCGGCGAGCCGGGCGGCACGCGAGCATGGGGTTGGCGCTTCGGCGGTCACCATGTGTCGCTGAACAACTTCATCAGCGATGGGGTGCTCGTTGCCACCACTCCGTGCTTCCTCGGTGCGGACCCGGCCGTCAGCCCGCTGCTGGGCGGCGGGGTGAACCGGCCGCTGGCCCGGGTGGAGGACCTGGCACGCGACCTGATCCGGTCGATGTGCCCCGACGTGCGCGCCCGCGCCGTGCTGTTGCCCCGCGCGCCGTCCGACCTGGTCACCGCCAACCGGACGGCCGTTTCCGCCGGTGACCGGGTCATCCCGTTATCCGGTATCTGGCGAAAGGAACGGTTCCCCGACTCCGTCGAGCAGGCCAGGTTGCAGGCCCTCAGCGACGCGATCGACGACGCGGCCGCGTACGAGGACGCCGATCACGCGGCGGTGGAGTACACCGTGACCCCCAAGGGGGTGGCGGCGGCTGAGTTGGACGCCGAGCAGCGCGCGTGGGTCCGGGCGCTGCTGGCGACCTACTTCGACCGGGTGCCGGCCGGCGTGTCCCCGACGGCCCGGTATGCGGACGAGCAGGTACTGGACGCCGTGCACTTCGCCTGGGCAGGGTCCACCGAGCCCGGCCAGCCGCACTACTACCGACTGCAGGCTCCCCGGCTGCTCATCGAGTGGGACAACACGCAGCGCAACGCGAATCACGCTCACTCGGTGTGGCGCGACCCCGTCGCCGACTTCGGGTTGGACACCTTGGCGAGCCACCGCCGGGCTCACCACGGGTGAACGACGTTCTGCCAGGGCGACTACCTGAAGTTGGGCGTCAGCACGCCAGGCAGCGCCTCGATCGCAGCGGCGGCTGACAACAGGCCGGTGGCCCTCCGCTGCACGGCGCGGTGCCCCTTGTAGGTGAGCATGGCGAAGCCGGCCCTCACGGCCCGCTGGGATGGCGCTCGACCAGCTCGATGAGGTTGCCCTCGAGGTCGGTCAGGTACGACATCCGCACTCCTGGCTCGGGCGAGGGCCGCGGTGTCATCACCTCGCGCGGTGAAGCAGCTCGGCGCGGAAGCCGAACTGCTCGCTCTTCAGCATCACGATGTCGAGGTCGATGGCGTCGACCCGCAGGTCGAGCTCGCGGGTGAGGTCAAAGGCCGCGCAGTACCAGGCTGCAGCCGCCTGAGGGTCGGCGACGTTGACGCCGACGTGGTCGAGTCGCATGCCGGTCTGCACCCTGCTCATGCCGCCAGGAGGAACTCGACGCTGCGCTGCACGATGCGGTGGGTGGCGTCGTCGTCCAGCTCGGGAAACATGTGGGTAGCACCGTCCACGATCTCGACGGTTGCCCGGCCGCCGGCCGCCGTCAGTGCGTCTGCCAGGCGGTGGCTCTGCCGGGGTGGCACCGAGACGTCGGCCGAGCCGTGCACGAACAGGAACGGCGGGCCTCCCGGGGCTCCTGGGGCTCCGCCGGTGACGTGGTGGGTCGGGCTCGCCGCCTCGACGAGGTCGGGCCGCTCATCGAGGGGTGCTCCGATGAGCTGTGACTCCCGGCCGCCCGGGCCGCGGTCGGGCTGGCCGCCGGCAGCCGCGACGTCGCCTGACAGCTGACCGAGGTCGGTCGGGGTGTACCAGCACACGACAGCAGCCACCGCCCCGGCCGCGCCGGGGATATATCCGCGGGTCAACGCGTCCAGCGCGGCCAGATGCCCTCCGGCCGACACGCCCCACGCCACCGTGCGAGACGTGGAAAGGCCGTAGTCGGCTCGGTGCTCGTCGAGGAAGGCCGCCGCGGCGGCGAGGTCCTGCTGCTGCGCGGGGTAGCTGGCCTCGCCGCTCAGGCGGTAGTCGATGCTGGCCATAGCCAACCCGCTGCCCGCGACCTGCTCGAAGAACGACGGCGACCAGGACCTCGCCGTGCCGGGAGCGTCGACCCGGCTTCCGACCCGCCAGCCGCCACCGTGCAGGTACAGGCAGAGCCCGCGGGCGGGCTCGTGAGGAAGGTAAAGATCGAGCGAGAGTGGACGGAAGCCGATCGGACGCCCGTAGACGACGTCGCGATGGACGGTGACCGCCGGCGCCCTCACGCGGCGGAGTACGCCTGCTGCTTGTGGAAACGGCCGCCCTGCATGATGGCGACGAGGTTGGCCTGGTCCTGCAGCAGCCGGACGTCCTCGGCGGGGTTGCCGCGCACCAGCAACACGTCGGCGAGATAGCCGGGGGCGAGCAGCCCGAGCTCGTCGCCCATCCCCATCAGTTCGCCGCCCAGCGCGGTGGCCGCGTGCAGCGTCTCCAGCGGGGTGTAGCCCAGGATCTCGACGAACAGCTGCAGGTCGCGCGCGTTGCGCCCGATGGGGTTGTTCGGGAAGCCGTAGTCGCCGCCGGGCAGCGCTCGGATGCCCCGCCTGCGGATCTCGGGGTAGATCGCGCTCATCCCGTCCAGCGCGGCGACCGATCCCATCTGCTCGGCCATGGCGCGGTCGATGCCGAACTCGGCGCCCTCGTGCACGTTGGCGTAGATGATGCCGGGGCCGGGTGAGACGAAGACCGTGTCCTTCACCGACTCGAGCAGGTCGAGGGCCTCCTCGTCGGCGTACGTGCAGTGGTAGATCGACCGGAAACCGGCGCGGACTGCCAGCTTGACCGACTCGGCAGACTGTGCGTGGCAGTTGAGCCAGACGCCCGACTCGCGGGCCTGCTCGCCGGCTGCGTTGGCCTCCTCGGCCGTGTACTGCGTCAGCTGCGAGCCGCCCGGGGTGAAGACGTCGTCGTTGCTGAGCAGGAACTTGACGCTGTCGAACCCGATGCCGGCCTGCTCCCGGACGAAGGCGCGGCAGGCGTCGGGCCCCTGCCACTCGGACTCGACGTGGCCGTCGGGACGGACGGGGTGGTTGTCGCGCTCCATGCTGGCAGCCCGCAGGCGCGGGCCAGGCACGGCGCCTGCCTCGATCTTGTCGCGCAGGATGACCTCGGTCGGCATCGGCAGCAGCGAGCCGGCGGAGTACGCCGAGGTGAACCCGGCGTCGAGCAGGATGGCGGCGTTGCGCTCGGCCCGGGCCAGCTCGGCCGGCATCCCCTCGATGTGGTGGAAGAAGCTGACGTCGACCGGCGGGTTGAACGACGGGTCGATGTGCCCCACCGCGGACGGGAACGTCAGGTGCGCGTGCGACTCGATGAGCCCCGGCATGACCGTGCAGCCGGTCGCGTCGACCACGTGGTCGGTGCCGTGCTCGTCCTGCCAGCCGGCGCGCGTCTCGACGATCCGGTCGCCGTCGACCACAACCTCGCCTGGAGCGGGCACCGCGCCACTGCCGTCGAACACCAAGCCCCTGGTGAATACCGTCCGCGCCACGCCAACTCCTCGTCCGTCCGATGAGACACGTTCTCGACTAGCGAGAAGAACTCTCGCAACTACCCCTACTGTCGCCGTTGCCCCGGCGCAATGTCAACCCGCGATGGCGCCGGCGGCCACCAGGCGTGCGTGAACACCTGCGAGTGACCGCCGCCGCGGGTGCGACCTCGACAGCGAACTGGCGGGTGACGCTAGACACACGGCGCACATCGCCGTAGGGTCACGCCACATCGGAAACTGACTTTCGTCCAGCGAGAACTGGGCCAGGAGGGCGCCAAACATGGGTCGCCTACTAGAGGTCATGGACCTTCGGGTGACCTATGGGGCCGTCGTCGCGGTCGACAACGTCTCGCTGACTGTGGCGGAGGGCGAGGTCGTCGGGCTCATCGGCCCCAACGGGGCCGGCAAGTCGTCGTTCATCGACGCCCTGACGGGCTACCTGCCGTCGCGGGCCGGCCACGTCACCTTCGAGGGCGCCTCGCTCGACGGTCGGCCCGCCCACGCGGTCGCGCGCCGCGGCCTGGTCCGCACCTTTCAGTCGGTCGAGCTGTTCGACGACCTGACGGTCGAGGAGAACCTGCTCGTTGCCGCCGAGCAGCCGAACGTCTGGAGCGCACTGCGCGACCTGGTCGTCCCGTCCCGGCCGCGGGGCGGTGCGGAAGTGGCATGGGCGCGGCACTTGTGCGACCTCGACGCGGTGGCCCATCGGTACCCGCGGGAACTCTCCCACGGGCAGCGCAAGCTCGTCGGGGTGGCCCGCGCGCTGGCTCAGCGCCCGCGTCTGGTCCTCATGGACGAGCCCGCCGCCGGACTGGACACCGACGAGAGCCTGGCGTTCGGCCGCCGCCTGCGCTCGCTGCCCGGCCACGGTGTCAGTGTCCTGCTCGTCGACCATGACATGGGGCTGGTGCTGGGTGTCTGCGACCGCATCGTAGTGATCGACTTCGGGCGAGTGATCGCGCAGGGCACCCCGGCCCAGATCCGGAACGACGCCAGCGTCATCGAGGCCTATCTGGGGAGCCACGATGTCCACGCGTGACGCCCCCACGGCTGCCACCTCGGTGCCTGGCGCCGCGGGGTCGGCCGGCCCCCTGCTGCAGGTCTCCGGGCTGTCCGCCGGCTACAACGGCATCGCCGTGGTGCGCGACCTCGACCTCACGGTGGCGGCCGGCGAGGTCGTCGCCCTGCTCGGCTCGAACGGCGCGGGCAAGACCACGACTCTGGCCGCCATCGCCGGGCTCATCAAGCCGCTGGCCGGCACCGTCCGGTTCGCCGGCACCGACATCACCGGGTCAGCTGCCCACACGATCTCGCGCCGCGGCCTCGCGCTCGTCCCCGAGGACCGCGCCATCTTCCACGACCTCACCGCGCAGGAGAACCTGCGCATCGCACGCGGCCGCAGCCAGGCCAGCGACGACAAGGTGCTCGACCTGCTCCCTGAGCTGCGCAAGTGCCTCGGCCGCAAAGCCGGGATGCTGTCGGGCGGGGAGCAGCAGATGCTGGCCGTCGGCCGTGCCCTGGTCGGCAGCCCGCGCATGCTCATCGTCGACGAGATGAGCCTCGGTCTCGCCCCGGTGGTCGTCGAGCGCCTGCTGCCCGTGCTGCGCGCCGCCGCGGAGACGTTCGGCTCCGGGGTGCTCGTGGTCGAGCAACACCTCTCGCTGGCCCTGGACGTGGCCGAGCGCGCCTATGTCCTGGCGCAAGGCCGTCTGGTCGTCCAGGGGCGCACGTCCGACCTGCGGTCCCGTCGAGACCTGCTGATGGCGTGCTACCTGGGCGATGTCGACGCCGCCAGTGCGCTCGCGGCCGACGTCGCCGCTCCCGGCAGCACCAAGGTGGGTGACCTGACGACGACCGCATGACCGCACATGCCTGACGCAGCACCCACTGACGCAGCACCCACTGAACGCCGCAGTCACTGAACGCACGGCACCGCCTGAGCCACGGCGGCGGCAGCAAGGCCCGCAGTCCGTCCGGATCGCCCGGCGCACGAGCATGAGGAGACACCATGCAAGGCAAGCTCACGAGGCGGGGCACCGCCCCCTTTGTCGCCCCACTCGTCACCGCGCTGGCGGTCGGCCTGGCCGCGACGGCGTGTTCGAGCAGCAGCACCAGCACCAGCAGCAGCGGTAGCGCAAGTAGCAGCGCTTCCGGGGCGCCGACCTCACCGGTGTCGGAGGGTGCGCTCGGCACCCCGAATGCCGCCACCGGCGCCCCCATCGTCTTCGGGGTGCTGAACCTTGAGTCCGGCCCCGTCACGTTCCCCGAGGCGGTGCAGGCCGAACAGGCTGCCGTCAGCTACGTCAACGCCTACAAGGGCGGCATCGGTGGCCGGCCCATCAAGCTGGTCTCCTGCGCGACCGACGGCCAGCCCTCGACCTCGCAGCGCTGCGCCAACCAGATCGCCGACCAGAAGCCCGTCGCCATCCTCGGCGGCGCCGACACCGGCGCACCAGGCGCCATCCCGGTCTGGACGCGGGCCAATCTGGCCTATCTCGGTGGGATCCCGTTCACGCCCGCCGAGCAGAATTACCCGAACGGCGCGATCTTCTCCAGCGTCTCGTCGGCTGACAACGCCGCAGCGTCGGTCTACGCCGCGAAGACCCTCAACGCCAAGAGCGCTGCCATCATCTCGACCTCGGACACCCAGGGCACGAGCGTCTCCAACGGCGTCATCGCCCCCACGATGACGAACGCCGGCATCTCGAAGATCACCAAGGTGTTCATCCCGCCGACGGCCTCGGACGTGTCGTCCGCTGTCGCGACAGCCGTCGGGGCGCACCCGGACGTCATCTACATCAATGCTCCGGCCGCCTGCCCGAACATCCTCAACTCACTCAAGCAACTGGGCAACACGGCGAAGCTGTTCGGGATCGACCCCTGCACCTCGCCGAAGGCGATCGCAGGCGCCAATGGTGGCGCCAACGGGCTCTACTTCGCGGGGCCGACGCTCGACCCCAGTGCGAATACGCCTGAGACGCAGGTCTACCTCGCAGCGCTGAAGAAGTATGCGCCGCCGAGCATCGCGCTTGACTCCATCGCGACAATCGGCTTCCAGACCGTGGTCAACGTCCAGGCCGCGCTGGCGAAGTTCTCCACGGCCGACCTGACGACGCCGAAGATCATGGCGGCGTTCAAGACGGGCAAGGCGAGCCACAACTTTCTGGGGCACGACTACACCTGCGACGGCAAGCAGCTGCCGGGCGCGACCTCGGTCTGCAACGCCTACCAGCAGATCCGCCAGGTCAAGGGAAGCAGCATCGCCGTCGTCTCGCCGGACTTCGTCACCGCCGCTCCCTACTTCAAGGGATGAGGCCGGCGCCTGGGGTCCGTGCCCGCGAGGCCGGGCCCCAGGTGCTCTCGCGCCCAACCCCTGACCAACCTGTCCATAGCGCCCGATCAGTTGATGCACGAGGACGTGAGCACCTGTGAGCACCTACCTGCTGTTCCTGCTCCTGGGCCTCGGCGCCGGCATCGGTCTATGCCCTGCTGGGGCTGGGCATGGTGCTGAAGTACCGCAGCACGGGGGTCATCGACTTCGCCCAGGGCGCGATCGCCATGTTCGGCGCCTACGTCTTCCTCAGCCTGCGCTCCGACGGCGTGCTGCAACTGCCGTGGATCGTCCTGCCGCACGAGCTGCGCCTGTCCTCCAGCGGCATGGGAGTCGTACCGGCAGCCGCCATCACCCTCGTCTACGGGACGTTGCTCGGGCTCGTCGTCTTTCTCGCCGTCTACCGGCCGCTGCTGCGGGCCGCCCCGCTGACCAAGGTGTGCGCCTCGGTCGGGGTGATGCTGGCCCTGCAGGCGATCGCCGTCATCAACTTCGGGACGACGGCCAAGTCGGCGCCCTCCGTGCTGCCGAGCGAGTCGATCACCTTCGGCGCCGTGTCGTTCCCGTCCGACCGGCTCTACCTGGCCGTCATCGTCGTCGTGGTGGCGGTCGTGCTGTCGCTCGTCTACTGGCGGACGCGCTTCGGCCTGTCGACCCGCGCCGGCGCCGAGAACGAGACCGGCGCCGCGCTGATCGGCATCTCCGCCACCGGCATCGCCGCCCGCAACTGGATGATCGCGACCCTGCTCGCGACGGCATCGGGGATCCTCATCACGCCGATCTCGTCGGTTGACCCGACCTCGTACACCCTGTTCGTCGTCCCCGCGCTCGGCGCCGTGCTCATCGGACGCTTCCAGTCGTTCTGGCGCACCGCCGCCGCCGGTCTGGTGCTCGGCGTCGTCCAGTCCGAGCTGATCAAACTGCAGAGCGTGTGGTCGTGGCTGCCGCGGCAGGGTCTCGCCGACGGCGTGCCGTTCATCATCATCCTGATCACGATGACCCTCAGCGCCCGCCGGCTGGGTGCGCGCGGAAGTACGGGGACGCTGCGCAACCCGTCGCTCGGCCGACCGTCCCGTCCGGTCGCGACCTCGCTGATCACCTTCGTGTTCGGCGCCGTGTTGCTCGTCGCGCTGCACGGATCGCTGCGCGCGGCCTTCATGGCGTCGCTGATCACCATGTGCATGTGCCTGTCGCTGGTGGTGCTGACCGGTTACGTCGGCCAGGTCTCGCTGGCGCAGATGTCCTTTGCCGGCGTCGGCGCCTTCGTGCTCAGCCATCTCAGCCAGAACCTGGGCGTGCCCTTCCCGTTCTCCCTCATCGTGAGCGCGCTCGCCGTCGTCCCGCTCGGAGTACTGATCGGGCTGCCCGCGCTGCGCGTCCGCGGCGTCAACCTGGCTGTGGTGACACTCGCCGCTGCGGCTGCCATGGACGCGCTCGTGTTCAGCAACACCGGCTTCAGTGGCGGACTCGGCGGTCGGTCCGTGGGGTCGCCCTCGCTGTTCGGTCTCGACCTCGGCATCTCCAAGGGCCACGACTACCCGCGGATCGTCTTCGGTGTGCTGCTGCTGGTCATCGTGACGTTCGTCGGCTACTGCGTGGCGCGGCTGCGGACCTCGGCGACCGGTCGGATGCTCGTGGCGGTGCGCTCGAACGAGCGGGCGGCCGCCGCCGTCGGCATCCGCGTGGCTCCTGTCAAGTTGTACGCGTTCGCGCTTTCGTCATTCATCGCCGGCCTCGGCGGCGGGTTGCTGGCCTACGAGCAGGGCACGGTCTCGTCCGCATCGTTCACGGTGCAGACCTCGCTGAGCCTGCTGGCCGTCGCCTACGTGGCCGGCATCGGGCGCATCGCGGGTGCCGTCATCGCCGGGCTGATGTTCGCCTCCGACGGGCTGTTCGTGTCGTTCCTCGACAAGGCGCTGCACGTCGGCCAGTACCAGACGATCGTGGCCGGCATCGCGCTCGCCTTCACGGCCATCCAAAATCCGGACGGGGTGGCCAGCGAGGTCGCGGGGGAGAAGGGTCCGGCCCCGAAGCTGGTGCGGCTCCGTGACCGTCTGCTCCCCAGCCGCACACCAGCTGCGGAACCGGCCGCCACGGTGCCGGTGGTCGACGACGTGCCCGCTCCTGCTGCGACGACGCCGAGCCATGTCTAGCGGCCAGGCTCAGCGATGGACCAGCCGCTCAGTTTCAGCGCATGACCAGTCCGCCGTCGACGCAGATCGTCTGACCGGTCAGCGCGGCGCCAGCCTCGGTAATGACAAAGGCCACCGTCGCGGCGACGTCGCTGGGGACGAGACGGCGCGGCAGCGCCTGCTGATCGAGCACGGTGTCGAACGCGGCCGCCGGCATGCCCTCTCGCGCGGTGGGTGTGTTGGTGAGCCCAGGCGCCACGCACGTAACGGCGATGCCGTCCGGTCCCAAAGCGGACGCAAGCGCGCGCGTCAGTCCGACGATGGCGCCCTTGCTTGTGATGTACGCAAGTAGTGACGCTGACGGCGGGCGCCACACGGTGTCGGAGCCGATCAGCACGATCCGCCCAGTGCCGGTCGCAGCGAGCGCCGGTTTCAGCGCTTGCGCTAGCAGCACCGCCGCCTCGACGTTGACCGCCTGCACTCGTCGCCACGATGCGAGGTCGACGTCTGCGAGTTCGATCAAAGTCAGATCGGCGGCAGCGTGGACGAGCACGTCGCAACGACCGTGCCGCGCGAGTACCTCGGCCGCCGCGCCACGCACAGCTTCGGCGTCAGCAAGATCGACCGTGATGTCGTCGGTGTGGCGCCGCCTCCTGTCCAGCGATATCACCCGGTGAGCGCCTGCCTCGAGTGCATCGCAGATGGCGCCGCCTATTCCACCGGCTCCGCCCGTGACGACGGCCACCCGTTCCGGCGATGCGGTCATGCGGCCGCTCGACCCAGTGCGCGCATCGCCGCATTGCGTCCGGCAGTCCGGCCGAACACGAGGGCGTCTGTCAGGCCACCCCCATGATCGATCAGGTGGCCCCAGACCATGCTGACGCCTCCCGCGGCATACAGGCCGACGATGGGCGATGCGTCCGGTCGCACCACCCGTGCCATTGCGTCGTGGCGTGGCCCACCGGTCGTACCGGCCACGGCTGGCCAGGTCTCGATCGCGTACAGGCGCCTGGTGTCGAGCGGGACGAGCGTGTCCCGCGCCCGGCCGAAGCGGGCATCGCTGCCGCTGCGCGTAGAGGCGTCGTACTCACTCATCGTCTCGTCGAGCACTACGGGGTCGACACCGATCTGCGCCGCCAATTCGACGACGCTGCTCGCCGCGACGATCCATCCGCGGTCGATCTCAGCGGAGTTGTCGGCGCTCCATGTGTACTCGTTCGGCGTGCCGAGCAGCCCGTTCAGCGGACCCGCGACCCGGGCGGCCTCGTCGAAGATCGCCCAACTCGGCAGGCTGGGTCTGTTGGTGTTGCGCGGTAGATAGGAGCTGAGCGCACGGAGGCGGTCGTGCACTTCGTACCCGGTCTCGTCGCCGAAGCGGCGCCCCTGGGCGTCGACGAACAGGTGGCTCGCTCCGAAGAAGTCGATCGCGAACGGATTCGCGAAATCGGGTGTGTTAAAGGCGAACCAGCCGAAAAAGCCATACATGTGCCATAGCGCGGCACCGGCTGCCGCGACCATACGCAGGCCGGCTCCATCGTTGCCGAGGTGACCGACGGGCACTTGCGTCGCGAGCGGGAGGTAGGCGTCGGCGAGCGCGTGATTGGCCTCGAAACCGCCGCATGCAAGCACCACGCCGCCGCGTGCCCGCAGAGTGTCTCCGGCCGAAGTACGTACTCCCGCCACCACGTCGTCGCTGACCACGAGATCTGCGGCCGGCGTCTCATACCGAACTGGCACCTCGCTGGCCCGCGTCGCTTCGTCGAGTCGTCGCCACAGCGCGGCGCCGCGCCGTTCGGTCCCACCGCTCACAACCCGGTATCGGATCGACGCACCGCCGGGGAACGACGGCCAAGACGGGAACGAGGCCGGCAACCGGCTGGGCGGGGGATCGAACACCTCGGTCGGCGCGCCGATGCCGGCGAGCCACGCTGCGTTCTCGTGCAGGCCGGCGGCGTACGCCACGAGGACGTCGCGATCGGTGCGGCCGAAACACAGCGCGTCGAGATGCTCGACGCATGCGTCGCCGGGCACGTCGAACAGAAAGCCGCCGCTGTAGACAGCGTTACCACCGCCGGTCGGTCCCGCTTCGACCACAACAACCTCGGCGCCGGCCTCCCGTGCCGCGATTGCCGCCGCGGCACCAGCCGGTCCGTATCCGACCACGACGACATCAGTTGTATCAATCATCACGACTCCGGTCTGACTGTTCGGGTGCGCTCGTAACGGTCCGGACCAGCCGGTTGACCGTTCGGCTCAGTCGCGGAAGTGCTGGCGGATCTCGCCGATGCCCTCGACGCTGCTCACGAGGGTCTCACCCGGCTGCAGGTAGCGCGGGGATTGCGACGGTTGCTCACCCCTGCGGGGGTGCCGGTGAAGATGAGGTCACCGGGGAACAGGCGGCAGACGCCCGACAACCGGAAAACCAGGTCGTCGATCGGAAAGATCATTTCGGAGGTGCGGCCGCTCTGGACCGTCTCGCCGTCGAGGCGGCACTCGAAGCCGATGTCGCCGCGGTCGGCGAACTCGTCGAGGGTGACGAGCGCTGGGCCGGTGGGGCCGAAGCCGGGGTAGGACTTGCCCAGGCTGAACTGCGCCGGCTTGCCGGCTGACTGCAGGACGCGCTCGGACAGGTCCTGCCCCACCGTGAGACCTGCAACGGCATCCCAGGCCTGCTCCCGCGGGATGCGGCTGCCGCCCCGGCCGATGACGGCGACGACCTCGATCTCCCAGTCGACCTTGCCCGGTGGCAGCTCGACCTCGGTGACCGGACCCGTGATGCAGGACGGGAACTTGGTGAACACCAGCGGGGACTCGGGGGCCTCGAACCCGGCCTCGGCGGCGTGCGGCCGGTAGTTCAGGGCTACGGCAAAGACCTGCCGGGGGAGCGGCACGGGCGGGCCAAGGTCCGCCTCACGCACCCTCGACCGCCTCGGCGTCGCCCGTACCGGCTGCCCACGCCGTGAGCTCGTCCCAGGAGGCGAGCGCCGTCAGTACGTGAGCCGCGAACCGCCCACCACTCGCCCGCTCGACGTCGATGGCACGGCTGCCGCGGATGAGGACCAGCCGGCCTGCCAGCGTCCCGAAGCGCATCGCTCTCCCTCTACTCGATTGCCTTCCCGACGGCGTCGTAGCCGACCCTTCGCCCGACGCGACTATGCCGAGGCGTGCGCTGGCTACTCATACCGTTCCGCGTGATCGTGATAGGCCACGCTCCACCCGCCCGACGACAAGGTTGATCAGAACAGCGGCGAGGCTGACGCTGAGCAAGAGAGCGTCAAGGCGTGCAGGTTGGAGCGTGCCTGAAAGTTGATTCATGATGCCGCCGACGCCATCGACTGAAACCAGCAGTTCAGCCAGAAGAACGCCTAGTAGGGACAGGCCCGCACCGAGTCGAAGTGCACCGACGATCTGCGGTAGGCAGGAGGGCAGTACGACCTTCAGTTGCTGCGAGATCCTGCCCCCGCCCATGGCTGAAGAGGCCTCGAGCAGTTCTGGATCTACCGTCCCTGCTGCTGCCATAGTGCCGAGCACGACCGGGATCAGGCCGTGTGAGACACCGAAAGCTATTTCGGCGCGTGGACCGAGGCCGAACCAGACGATGAACAACGGGTAGAACGCGACCTGCGGTACTGAGTAGAGCACCGCAGCAACGTTTCGAGCAATAGGTGCGATATGTGTCATGCGCCCGAGGACCAGCCCGATCGGAACACCGAAGCCCGTCGTGATGAGGAAAGCTAAGCCGAATCTTTCGGCGGTGGTTGCCAGGGCCGTCGTGACACCGCTGTCTTTGAATACGGAAAGGCCGTGGACGACGACCGCTGAGGGGGAGGCAAAGAACGAGTTGTGCTTTGCGAAGGCGTCAACGACTACTTCCCACACGACGAGCAGGAACAGCACGGCCCCCCAGCGCAAAGCCAGTACTTGCATCCCGCTGGCGTCCGTGGTGTCCCGCGCAGCGTTGCGCTGAGGCGCCGAGGTCGTGGGCGCATCAGGTGCCGTGGTCAGCGCGGCCATCGTCGATCAGGACCCGGGAAGGTAGGCGTCGGTAGACATCTTCGCCACGGATGGCGCGGCGGTCCCCAGCCCGAGGGCCGGCACGGCGGTAGCCATCGCCTGCAGTCCTTCGGTACTGACCTTGCCATCAGTTGTGAAGATCTGCTGAGCCGCGGTGTAGCTGGCCTGGGCCGTCGCTGGGGGAAGCTTCAGGTCCTTCTCCGCGAGCGCGATGGCAGCAGTCTTGTTGGCGTTGTGCCAGGTGATCGCCTCGGCGATAGCCGCCGTGAAGTTCTTCGCAAGATCAGCGTGGCTCGACAACCAGCTGGCCTTGGCGATGAGCGAGCTGTATTGGGTGGGGATCTTGAGCGACTTTGTCGTGCCGACGATGGTCGTTCCCTTGATCACGGCTGCGAGACCCGCGGGGTTCCAGGTGCCGCCCGTAGTGCCTCGTTCTAGCGCGCCGAACAACGCGGTGTTCGTCCCGAGAGCGACTCGTTTGATGCTGTCCGAGGGCATCCCCAGTGCCGGGCCGGTGCTGCGCGCGAGGTAGTCGCTGTAGGAGCCGAACGCGGAGATGCCCAAGGACTTGCCGGCGAAGTCGGCAGGCGACTTGACGCCCGCCGCAGTGCTCGCATAGAGAGCGAAGTCTGATTCGCGAGCGATCGTGTAGAAGATCTGTAGGCCGAGGTTCTTCGCTGTTGCGCCGACCTCATCGAATCCAACGCCAGCTTGGATGTCGGCGCTACCTGCGACGACAGCCCTCGATGCCGTCGAGCCTCCGGAGAAGCCGATCGTCTTGACATCGATGCCGCGCTTCTTGAAGAAGCCCTGGTCGACCGCGATCAAGACTGCCATGTTGTTGGTGTAGGCCAACGGGTTGTCGAAACCCACGGTCACCGACGTCGTCTTTGCAGAACCCGACCCCGGAGCCGCACTCTTGGCGGCCGTCCCGGAGCCGGAGCCGGAGCCGGAGCCGGAGCCGGAGCCAGCAGCTAGCGCCACGACAACGGCCAGTGGAAGGAGCCCCGCCTTGAGCTTCATCTGTTGATCCTTCTGTTGAGGAGTGCATGGGCGACGTTCATGATTCCGATGGCTACCGCCGTGAAGACGATCGTGACGATCAGCCAGGCGAAGAGCTCCGGCGTCTGGAAGGCCTCACTCGTTTGGGCTAGCTGATAACCCAGTCCCACGCTGCTGGACAGAAACTCTCCGGCTACCACTGTGACGATGGCTAGTCCAAGCCCCGTCCGCAGTCCTGCGAAGACACCAGGCGTGATCGCCGGAAGGACGACGCTACGGACGACGGCGGTCTCGCCCGCTCCCATGCTGTGCGCAGCGGTGACTAGGTCCTGGTCGAGCCCGCGTTCGGCCCAATGCGTGGCGATGGCGATTGGCAAGGTAGCGACCAGCGCCCCGACAATGATCTTGGGCATGGCCCCGCTGCCGAATGCCCCAAGGAGCAACGGGTACAGGAGAACGATCGGTACGGCGTTCAGGTTCGCGAGCAGTGGTTCCAACGCCCGCGAAAGCACGGGGCGGCTTCCCACGACGACGCCGATGAGCACGCCAACGGGTGCGGCGATGAGAAACGCTACGAGGACTGAGCGTGCGGTCGCGCCAACTGTGTTGGCCAGGGCGGATTGATGGCTGAGGATCGTTCCGAAGGCCGTGAAGGCGGCCGTTGGCTGGGGCAGCAGGACCGCCTGAACCGCGCCGCTAGCGGCAACGGCCCACCACAGGACGACGATGGCTGCCGCGACGTACACGTAGATCAGAGGCTGGCGGCTGACCAGTCTCGTCGGTGCGCCTCCGGAGCTCATCAAAGTGCGTCTTGTTGCGGGTTCGGGAACAGCAACTCGGACAGTCGATCGGATATGGCGTGAAACTCGGCCGACCGCATCATCTCCGGAGTCCGGGGGCGCGGAAGGTCGACGGTGATGGTGTCGGCGATGCCGCCTGGTCGTGGCGTCATCACCACGATGCGGTCCGAGAGGTAGGCAGCCTCAGCCAAGCTGTGCGTGACGAACACAACCGTCTTGTGCTTCTCCTCCAGAACGCGCAAGAGTTCCATGCCCAGCTGCAGTCGGCTGTGTTCGTCCAAGGCCGCGAACGGCTCGTCGAAGAGGAGGATGTCGGCGTCTGAGGCAAGTGCACGCGCCAGGGCAATACGTTGGCGCATGCCACCAGACAGTTGAGCAGGATGGCGATTGGCCAGATCAGCCAGCCCTACGGTCTCGAGGGCCGCCATTGCGCGCGCGTGACGGTCCTTGCGTGGCACCCCTGCGAACTCCAGCGCGATTTCGACGTTGCGGACGGCGGATCGCCACGGATACAGGGCCAGATGCTGGAACAGGTAGGCGACCTCCGTCGGTCTTGGCCCGCTGACCGGGTTGCCGTTGATGACAACGGTTCCAGCGTGAGGGGTGAGCAGCCCCCCTATCGCTCGGAGCAGGGAGCTCTTGCCGCAGCCGGAGGCGCCAACAATTGACAGGAGCTCGCCTCGTCGGGCCGTGATCGACAAGGCCTGGGTGGCCCGGACGTCCCCGTAGAAAATTTCGACCTCCTTCAGCACGACGGATTCGCCACCTCGGTTGCCTTCGTCGGCCGACTCCACGGCCGGCTCGTGCACTGTCCCCGTCCCGGTGCCCACTGCCGCTGAACCAACCGTTTCGGACACCGCCCGCTCCTGCCGGGATGCCGTCGGAGCGGCCAGGCGCCAGCCGCTCCGGCCGCTCACTCGGCACCCACCATGTCGTAGCCGCCGTCAACGATCACGACCTCTGCCCGTACTTGTGGTCCGCGTGGTGGTTCCTGGCGACTAGCGGCGCGTCTGGTCGGCCGAGCTGCGCCAGCTCGTCCGGACGTTGCCCTGGATACACCTTCAAGACCAGCCACCTATTCTCGGCAGGTGAAAACTGCTTTATGCTTTCGCTGAAGACTAGATGGCCTGGGTCACAATGTCCATAGTGGCCAGGGGAAGCCGAGCGCTTCGCGCCGCTGCCACCCCAGCGATGACGTTGAGATGCGCGGCGACCGAAGCGGTGGAGCATGGCTCCTCTGGGTGCCGGTCAGCGGGTGACGACCCGGACCGGAAGCGACTCGAGGCCCCGGATCACGTTGTTCAGATGCCAGACCGGTTCACCGACCTCGAACGACTCCACCCGCTCGACCAGTGCCTCGAGCACCGCGCGGCCCTCGATCCGAGCCAGTGCCTGGCCGGCGCAGCTGTGCAGCCCGAAGCCGAAGCCGAGATGCTGCAACGCCGGGCGCGTGATGTCGTATGTGTCTGCGCGCTCCCACCGCTCGGCATCTCGGTTGGCGGAACCGAACAGCACCAGGACCCGCCGCCCGGCGGGGACGAGAGTCCCGGCAATAGTCTCGTCTTTCGCCGTCATGCGGGAAAATGACTGGACGGCGCTTTCGAACCGGACGGCTTCCTCGAAAGCGGCGGGCGCCAGGTCCGGCTGCTGACGTAGCCAGCGCCACTGAGCCGGGGACCGTCCGAGCAGGAGCAGACATGCGCTGATGGCGTTGACGGTCGTGTCCATGCTCGCGTTGAGATAGGTGCCGAGCATCGTCAGACAGTCCTGCGCATCGATGAGGCCAGCGTCGGCCGCCTCGTACACGGCCATCCCCAGGCTTCCCTCGGTCAGCCGATCCCGGGTCGCGATGCGCGCGAGCAGACGAGCCTCGGCGGGCCATGCGAGCATTCCTGCGCGTGCCCGTTCGTTGTCAGGACCGAAGCTGTTGAACGTCGCGTCGGCTAGCTGCAGCAGGTCCTCCCGGCCCTCCTTCGGAAGGCCGATGAGGTCGCCGACCACCTGGACCGGGAAGACGCGGGCGAGTTGCCCCACGGCATCGAACTCGCCCGCCTCGACAACCTCTGCAACCAACTGACGAGCTCGGTCGCGGATCTTCTCGGCGGTGGGACGCAACGCCTTGGCGCCGAGCCGGTCGATGAGCACGCTGCGCAACACGTCGTGACGGGGCGGGTCCGACATGAGGATGGACTCACGACCCATGCTGTTGACCGCATCGTTCAGGCCCAGGCCCATGCCCGATCGAAACGCTTGCCAGTTGCGCAGCACCGCGCGCGCCGGGTCAAAACGCGGGATCGCCCAGACGCCGTAGCGGTCCAGCTCTACGATGGGCCCGAGAGCTCGAAGTTCTGCCAATGCCGCGTACGGGTCTCTCAGGACGTCGTCGGCGTAGAGCTCGACCTCGCTGTGTGGGACTACCGCCTGGCCGGTCAACGGCACACCGCCACTGACCTTCGCCTGGCGAAGCGCCTGGTTGTCACAGGATGTTGTTGATGGGTGGTCCGTCGTGAGCCTCGCTCCAGGCGACGACGTGGTTGCGCAGCATCCCGACGCCTTGGATCTCGGCTTCGACCACGTCGCCGGGTTGGAGGTAGAAGTCGAACGGGTTGGGCTGGACGGCGGCGACGCCGGAGATGGTGCCGGTGGTGATGATGTCGCCGGCGGTGTAGCCCTGCGGGGAGTGGTAGGCCACCAGGTGCTGCAGGGTGAGCACCATCTGGTTGGTGTTGCCGACCTGGCGCACGTCGCCGTTGACCCGCAGTTCCATGGCCAGCGAGTGCGGGTCGGGGACCTCGTCGGCGGTGACGATCCACGGGCCGATGGGGCAGAAGGTGTCGATCGCCTTGGAGAAGGAGAACACGCCTGACTCCATCTCGCGGCGTTGGATGTCGCGCGCGGTGATGTCGTTGAACACCGTGTATCCGGCGATGTACTCGTGGGCTTGGTCGGGGCCGAACCAGCCGCCGGTCTTGCCGATGATGACGGCCAGCTCGAGCTCGTAGTCGAGCTCTTTGGTCAGCCCTTCGGGGTAGACGATGGCGTCGTCGGGGCCGATGATCGCGTCGACGTTCTGGAAGAACACGATGCCCTTGTGCACCGGGTGCGACCAGTTGACGTTCTGCAGCTCCTCGTGGTGGGCGGTGAAGTTGCCGGCGGTGTGGAAGAACTTCTTGGGCACGATGGGGGCGCGTAGCCGGACGTCGGCGAGCGCGAGGCGCTGGCCGGTCTCTCCGACCTGGCCGCCGCGAGCGAACCACTCGCGGGTCGAGGCGCACGCCAGCTCGATGACCTCGTCGCCGACCAGATGCCCGACGCGTCCCTCATCGAAGGTCACCAACTTCATGCCTGCCCGCCTCACTCTCGTCTAGCGAAAACAACTTTCGCCAACCTGATCGTCCCTCCTGTTAGCGGGGCGTGTCAAGACGACGCTGTGGGCACCGGCTCGGTCGCCGTCACACTGACCGACCGACCGGGACGAACCGTGCGGTCATACGCGTCGTATTCGGCCGCCCGCCGCTCGATCTGCTCGCCCATGGCTTGGTGGCGCTGCGCCGTGTCCTGGATCTCGACGGCGTGCGCGCGCCGGTCGGCGAGGCTGATCACGGACGTCGTGAGATCGACCCACCGCACGCTCGCGTCGGCATCCAGGCGGCCGCGAGCGCCGCACGTGGCGCACTCGACCTCCCGCCCGCGAAGGAGGACGACGTCCAGGTGGCACACCGGGCACAAGCCGGAATCGCCGAGGTACTCGGCGTCCTCCAGCGATCGACCCAGTTGGCTCGCTACGTTGCGGCCGAGTCGCGCGGCTCGGGCAAGCGCCTCGGTGTCGAGCACGATGGAGCGCGGCGTGCCCGCGCCTTCGAACTGGGCCTGATCCACGACCGCGATCGACATCGAGAGTGTCATCGTGTGCATGAGCGGCAGGGCGAGCGTCTTCCACTGAGAGGTGAGTGACCCTCCCACGGCGAGGAAGCCGGCCACCCGTGGCCTGAGCACGCGCTCGTCGACCCGAAACGGCACGCTCGGCTCCTGGCCCGCCTGGCGCAGTGCGAGCACCCTCTCGATGATCGCTGCATCGGCGTTGGGTCCGAGCAGCCGGTCGCCGAGCAGTTTGAGGCGGCCGGTGACCGTGCGTGTGATGATCGGGGTGCTGATGATCAGGCCGTCGCACTCAATCAGCCGCTCCCAGTACCACCAGGCGTCGTCGGGCTCGGCCGCGTCAGGACCAGACGGCAGGTGCAGCTCATCGAGCCGGACCACCTCCACGGAGGCGCCGTCGGCCTCGGCGGCCCGCAAGGCTTCCTTGAGCAGGATCTCGGCGCTCCCACGCGGTTGCCCGCACGACAACCCGAGGATCGAGCCGGCCCCTTCGTGAAGTGACATCGTCAGGAGCTCAGCTTTCTGCAGGAGCCGGAACGCGGAAGATGCGCAGCTGCAGCGCCAACATCGAGTAGTAGCCGACCAGAGTGGTCAGCTCGTAGACCACCCGCTCGCCGACGGTTGCAACGGCGAGGTCGTACGTCGAGTCCTCGACGTCCTCGTCGCGCAGGAGGGCGAAGACCAGCAGCATGGCGACGCGCTCCGGGTCGTCGGGCAGAGCCGGGACCTCGGAGCGGCGGATGGCTGCCAGCTCCCCGCCGGTGACTCCCGCGGCGCGGCCGATCGGTTCGTGGGCGTATCGCTCGAAGTCGGAGCTCCACCGGGCGGCGACGGCGAGGATTGCCATCTCGCGCATCCGGGCGCTGAGCGTCGTCTCATACCTGATGGCCGTCCCGAGACGCTGCAGAGCATGGCCGAGCGTGGGTGCGAGGAGCATGGCATTGAACGGACCGTTCAGCCCGCCCTCGGGGTCGGTCAACGCGAACAGCTGAGGTCCCGTAGCGCGCCGACCTCCGACGATGGCGTCGTAGAGCTCGCGCTGACGCGGGTCGAGCTCGTCGACAGCGAACGTGGCCAGGCGGGGTGCCGGCCGCGCCGTGGGCTCGGGGGCAGTCACGGTGTGGGCGACCCGAGCAGGTGCGAGATCTCCTCGCACGTTCGCATCACCAGCGGCTTGAGCTCGCGCACGATCCGTTGCGTCGACCAGTCGCGCGAGGGCACCGCGACGTTGGCGCCGGCGATGACCGTGCCGGACGCATCCCGCACCGGAGCTGCGACGGAACGGAGCCCGAAGGCCAGCTCCTCGTCCTGCATCGCCCAGTCCTCCGCGCGGATCGTGGCCAGCTCGCCGCGCAACTCCTCGAGCGTCTCCTTGGCATTAGGACCCGGGTTGTGGCCGAAGGAGTCCGGCCCGATGCGGGCGACGAGGTCGTCTTCGTCGAGGTAGGCGAGCAGTAGCTTGCCGATGGAGGTGTGCACCGCGGCAAGGGTTGACCCCACCTGGATGTTCGCGGTGACGAGGTCGGAATTGCGCAGCCGAACCAGGTACAGCACCCGATCCGTTGTGAGCACCGCCAGGTTCACGGTCTCGCCGGTCGCCTGCGCGAGTGCCTGCAGCCGGGGGGTGGCGATCTCGACCAGATCGAGGCTGCGCAAGGCTGCCGTACCGAGCGTCAGCACCCGCACCCCGGGCCGGTAGTCCCCGTTCGGCAGGTGGTCGAGATAGCCCTCGGCCGTCAGGGTCATCACCACGCGGTACACCGTCGGCAGCGGCATCCCCGTGGCAGGTGCGATGTCGCTCACCCGCCAGGTGGGGCGCTGCTCGGTGAACAGCGACAGGATCCGCAGCCCCTTGGCCAGCGCCTCGACCCGGTACTCCGGGCGGGAGGCCGCCGATGTCACTGCAGAGCTGGCGAGGGCATCGGTCGTGCCGCGGGCCGCCGTGCTCGCACTCGGTCTCGGGGTCATGTCCGGTCTCGGGTCATGTCAGGGGCTCGCTCTCCAAGGAGGTCGTCGGGCTGGACACGCGCGGTTCATAGGGTCTAGCGTCTGAGTGGAAGTTACTTTCATCAGGCGAGAGAAACAAGAGCGAGAGGCGTGCCCGTGACCACGACGGACTGGCTTCAGCTACAGGATCGCCCGTGCCTGGTGCTCGGGGCTGGTGGCCTTGGCGGCGCGAGTGCCCTGTCCCTTGCCCTTTCCGGCGGCCGGGTGCTGCTGGTCGATGTCGATGTGCAGCATCTGGAAACCGTGCGGCTGGCGGCGAAGGAGGCCGGTGCCGAGATCGACACGCTGGCTGCCGACCTGAGCGAACCGCAGAGCTGCCGCGATGTCGTGGCGGAAGCGGCCCGACGACTCGGCGGCATCGAGGTGTTCCTGCATGCCATTGGGCGCAACTTGCGGCTGCCCGTGCTCGAGCTCGACGACGACGCCTGGTCCGACATCATCAGCCTAAACCTGTCGACGGCGTACTGGACCGGTCAGGCAGTCGGGCGCGTGATGTGCGAGCGGGGCTACGGCCGGATGGTGTTCATGTCCTCGGTGTCAGGGCTGCTCGCCCACCCGCACCACGCGCCCTACGCCGCGACCAAGGGCGGGCTCAACCAGCTGCTGCGGGTTATGGCGCGCGAGTGGGCGCCGCGGGGCGTCACGGTCAATGCGGTCGCCCCCGGCTACATTGAGACCGAGCTGACCCAGGCCTACCTCGCCAAGGACGGCGTCCGCGACGGACTCACGTCCCTCGTCCCGGCCGGGCGGCTCGGCCAGCCCCAGGAGATCGCGGACGCCGTTACGTTCTTGGCATCGGACCGAGCCGCGTTCGTCACCGGACAGGTGCTCTACGTCGACGGCGGCCGGGTCCTGGTCTAGGGCGTCCGGGCCGACCCGACAAGTCGTCCCATCAACATCAGCCACAGCAGTTGCCCCTCAGGAGGAACGACATGGCAAGCCCTACCGGTCCCGTCATCACACAGCGCCTCCCGGGGCGGTCGGTGCTCGTCACCGGTGCCGGGACCGGCTTCGGGGCCGAGATCGCGGTGCGAGCGGCGCAGGAGGGTGCCCGGGTCGGGGTCCACTACCGCAGCTCGAAGGCCGGTGCTGAGCAGACGGTCGCCCGCATCGAGCAGCTCGGCGGGCAAGCCACCCTGGTGCAGGGCGACATCACCAGCTGGGACGACATCCGGCGAATGGCGGATGCTGCGTTCAAGGCCTTCGACGGGCTCGATGTGCTCATCAACAACGTCGGCGATGTCGCGCGCGAGCAGATGTCGTGGCGTGACATCACCGAGGAGTCGATCGACCACGTCCTCGACGTCGACATCAAGGGCACGATGCTGTGCGTGCACGAGTTCGGTGCCCGCATGCTCGACCAGGGCCACGGGGCCATCGTCAACATCGGCTCGACAGTCATCGTGCGGGGCAGTGCCCGGGCGCCGCAGTACGCCGCCGCCAAGTACGGCATCCTCGGCGTGACGAAGTCCTACGCGCAGGCGTTCGCCCCCACCGTGCGGGTCAACGTCTTCGCGCCGGGATTCATCGAGACCGAGGCGACCCTTAAGCGCGACGACTGGAAGTCCGGCCGCGGCGACCAGCTGCGCAAGCTCACTCCGATGGGCCGCATCCCCGGACCAGGCGAGCTGGCAGGCACGGCACTGTTCCTCGCCACCGACGACGCCGCCCACATGACCGGTGGGTACCTGGTCGCCGACGGCGGTTACAACATGGTCGGTGCCTAGGTGCCGGCTGAGGGTGCGACTTCCCCGGAAGGCCCAGCGGTCCCGACGGCTCCGGTTGCCGACTCCGTCGTCGAGACGCTCGCTGCCGCTGGCGTGCGCGAGGTGTTCTCGGTCGCAGGCGGGGCGCTGACTCCCGTCCTGCGCGCGCTCGGAGCCCAGCACACCGTCCGCTACGTCGGGGTTCGGCACGAGTTCGCCGCCGCGACGATGGCCGCCGCCACCTACCAGCGCACCGGCCGTCTGGCCGTGTGCCTGGGCGAGCAGGGTCCGGGCACGTTGAACCTCATCTCCGGCCTGGGCGTGGCGCGCAACAACAACCTCGCCACCGTTGCCCTGACGGTCAGCGGGCACTCGCAGACCGCCCGGCCTGGCAGCGGTGCTCTGATGGAGCTCGACGCGGCTCTCGCCTCCCAGGCGGTGACCAAGTGGCAGTGCGCCGTCCGCCGCCCTGACGAGGTAGTGCCCGCGGTACAGGAGGCGCTCGCTCAGGCGCTGGCGGGCCGCCCCGGACCGGTGCACGTCGACATCCCGCGTGACGTCATCGCCGCGCAGGCGCCAGGCCCCGGCCTGCTGCGGCCGACGACGACGGACCGTGCCGAGCGGGTCGACAGCGGTCGGCTGGAGGACGTCGTGCGCCTGCTGCTCACCGCCGAGCGCCCCCTCGTGATCGCTGGTGGAGGTGCCGCCCACGCGGGTGCGGCGACGGTGCTGCGTCGTATTGCGGGCCACATCGGGGCCGTCACGACAGCTACCCAGATGGGCATCGGCGTCCTTTCCTCGGACGGACCGCTGTTCGCCGGGCACGGCGGGGTCATCGCCGGGCCTGCACTCATCAGGGCAGCGCAGGAGGCCGACGTGGTGCTCGCCGTCGGGTGCCGCTTCTCATCCTGGTGGTGGCAGGACGGGCGGTCGCTGGTGCGCGACGCGAGGCTGGTGCACATCGACACCGACCCGGCTGCGCTCGACGCCTCCGGCGCCAGCCCGTTCGGGCTGATGGGGGACGCTCGCGTCATTCTCGAACAGATCTGGGATCGGATGCGCGACGAACCGCGGCGGCCGCCGGGCAGCTGGGAGCATCGCGTCCGAGCCGACTTCGTCGGACACCGGGCCCGCCTCGACGCGCTGGCCCATGAGCTTGCCACCCCGGCGCACCCGGCCGCGCTGGCGCGGTCGCTCGGCGAGCTGGTCAATCCCGATGACCTGGTCGTGCTCGACGGCGGCCACACCACCTTCTGGAGCAACGACTTCACCCCCGCCCTGCAGCCGCGGACAGTCTTCCACGAACCAGGGATGGGCCATCTCGGCTTCGGCATGCCGTACGCCAACGCACTCGCGATCGCGTGCCCCGGCCGGCGCGTGCTGACGATCACCGGTGACGGAGCCTTCGGCTTCAGCGTTGCCGAGCTCGACACCGCCCGCCGGCTGGGCCTGCGCACCATCACCGTCATCCACAACAACGCCCTCTGGGGCGTGATCAGCCTGGCGCAGCGGCACGCCGGGTTCAGCTTGGGTACCGACCTGTCCGGTACCGACTACGCCGCAGTCGCGAACGGCTTCGGCTGCTTAGGCATCCGGGTCGACGACCTCGACGAGCTGCCCGCCGCGTATGAGAAGGCACTGTCCTCGCCGCTGCCGGCCGTGCTCGACGTGGCCGTGCGCTTCGAGCCGCACCCGATGATGCCCGCCTTTGGCCGCACGACCGCGGCGCCCACCGGCGATGCTGTCCCTGGGAGCACCCGATGAGCCTGGTCACCGCCCTGCCCAACGTGGGTCTGCACGTCAGCGATCTCGAGCGCTCACTGCCCTTTTACCGCGACGCGCTCGGAATGAGCATCGTCGTCGACTCCGGGTGGGTCGACGACCCCGCGCTGCTCGCGCTCAGCGCTACCCCTGGGGGCGCGCTGCGGATCGTCAACCTCACCACCGGCAGCGGCCGGGGGGCCACGATCACCCTCGTCCAAGTTCGCGGCATCGAGCGACGACCCGCTCCCGGCGGCGAGTTCCACGACCCCGGCACGATGCATCTCGCCTTCGAGGTCGACGACCTCGACACGGCGCTGGCGCGCCTGTCTGCTGCCGGCACCGACGTGGTCGCGGCACCCGGCGAGGTGTCCGGCGGCGGTGCCGGGCATGCTCGGGTCGCCTTCCTGCGCGACCCGGACGGCTTCTTCATCGAGCTCGTCCACGCGCTCGACGGCTGACTGCAACCCCGCTGACCGAACATATGGCGAAGGAGACACCTTGACCCTGCTGGACGAGACGACCTGGCGCGGACGCATCTACTCGGGCGGCTGGATCGAGACGGGTACGACCCAGCCGGTCATCGAGCCGGCCACCGGCAGCGAGCTCGGGTCGATCGGCATCGCCTCGCCCGAGGACCTGGAGACCGCCGCGGCAGGGGCCGTCAAGGCGCAGCAGGCGTGGGCCGCGCTGCCCTACGACGAGCGGGCAGGCGTGCTGCGCCGCGCCGGCGACCTGTGGGCGGCGCACTCCGACGAGGTCGCCGGGTGGATCTCCCGCGAGGCCGGCTCGATCATGGCCAAGGGGCAGTTCGAGACGTCGATGGCCGCGAAGGAGTGCTACGAGGCGGCCGGGCTCGCCTCCCACCCGTACGGCGAGCTGCTGCGCTCGCACGAGCCGCGGCTGAGCCTTTCGCGCCGGGTCCCGGCCGGCATCGTCGGGGTCATCGCGCCGTTCAACTTCCCGCTGATCCTGTCGATCCGCGCCGTCGCGCCGGCACTGGCACTCGGCAACGCCGTCATCCTGAAGCCTGACCCGCGCACCGCGGTCAGCGGCGGTGCCACCCTCGCTGCCATCTTCGAGGAGGCCGGGCTGCCCGCCGGCCTGCTGAGCGTCCTGCCCGGCGGTGCCGACGTCGGCGAGGCCCTGGTGACCCATCGTGACGTCCGGGTCATCGCCTTCACCGGCTCGACCCGCGCGGGTCGCCGCGTGGGCGCGCTCGCGGAGGAGCACCTCAAGCGGGTTCACCTCGAGCTGGGCGGCAACTCCGCCCTGCTGGTGCTCGACGATGTCGACGTCGAGAAGGCAGCCGGGGTGGGCGCCTGGGGGTCCTTCTTCCACCAGGGCCAGATCTGCATGACGACCGGCCGCCACCTGGTGCACGAGAAGATCGCCGCGGAGTACGCCGAGCGCCTCGCGGCTCACGCCGCCGCGCTGCCCGTCGGCGACCCGGCGAGCGGGCAGGTCGCGCTCGGCCCGCTGATCGACGCCGGCCAGCGCGACAACGTGCACGCGATCGTCACCGAGACGATCGACGCCGGCGCGACGCTGGTCACCGGCGGCACCTACGACAACCTGTTCTACCGCCCGACAGTCCTGGCCGACGTTCCCACCGACAGCGCCGCGTTCGAGCGGGAGATCTTCGGGCCGGTCGCGCCTGTCGTCACGATCGACAGCGTCGACGAGGCCGTCGAGCTCGCCCGGCGCTCGGAGTACGGCCTGTCGCTGGGCATCCTCACGACCGACGCCTTCCGCGGGCTGGAGATCGCCGAGCGCATCCCGAGCGGGCTGGTGCACATCAACGACCAGACCGTCAACGACGAGGCGGTCATCCCGTTCGGGGGAGTGCTCGCATCCGGGACGGGGTCGAGGCACGGCGGTGCCCAGGCCAACCTCGACGCCTTCACCGAGACGCAGTGGGTCACCGTGCGGCGGACCCTGCCGACCTACCCCTTCTGAGCGGCCCCTGCCGCCAGCGCGGGCAGGTCGGTGCTCGCCGAGCGCCGCTCATCTCGCGCTGTCCCGCTCTGTCGATGTGGGGGTAGGGGGACTCGGGATCGCCGGACCGGGGGTAGGCCGACCGGCCAGGTCGCTGCGCTGAGCGCGCCCGCGTCCGCGGTCCTCGGTCAGCGTGGCGAGCAGCGGGCCGACGCGGTAGGGCACGGGCGTGGTCAGGGCGATCTCCGTGACCGTGTGCACGACGCCGGGAATGGCAAGGACGTCCTGCAGCACCGTTTGCAGCTCCGGATGGCTGTGCGCGGCGACCCGGACCACCAGATCGCTGCGCCCGGTCGTGGCATTGACCTCCAGCACGTGCGGGCGCAACCGCAGGGCGTCGATGACCGACTGCAGCGCTCCCTGAGCGAGCTCGAGGTGCAGGAAGGCTGAGACCGGCAGACCCAGGCGGGCGAGGTCGACCCTGGCGCTGAAGCCCTCGAGCACACCAGAGTCGGCGAGGCGGTGCAGTCGAGCTTGAATCGTGTTGCGGGTGACGCCGAGGCGGATCGCCAGCTCGCTCGCCCCGGTGCGCGGGTCCTCGGACAAGGCAGCCAGCAGGTCGAAGTCGAGCCGGTCGAAACTGCTCACCTCGCACACCTCCGCCTGCCTACCTGCCCGGCAAGTGAGCGAACTGCGTAGCTGTTCTCGGACACGTTGACGCTATATGTAGCGCCCACCACAGTCGATGCAGTGCATAGCAGGTGGGTGCAAAGGAGCACGACATGACTGAGCTGGTCGAACGTGCCGAGCTGTCCGAGCGTGCCGAGCTGTTCGAGCGTGCCGACAGCGCCGGGCTGATCGAGCATGCTGCCCCTGCAAGCTCCGAGTACACCCTCGCTGACCGGTACCGCCCCGGCGGCCGCCCGGTGCTCCTGACCGGGACGCAAGCCGTCGCCCGGTTGCTCGTCGAGCAGCACGAGCGTGACGCACGGTCCGGGCTCGACACCGCAAGCCTGGTCTCGGGCTACCCCGGCAGCCCCCTGGCCGGGCTCGACAAGACCCTGGCCGGTGTGCGTTCCCTACGCGAGCAGTACGGGATGCACCTCGTGCCCGGCCTGAACGAGGAGCTCGGCGCGACGGCGGTGTGGGGCAGCCAGGTCGAGCTGCCGCAGGGCACGCGTACCCACGACGGCGTCGTCGGGATCTGGTACGGCAAGGGCCCCGGCGTGGACCGCAGTGGTGATGCGCTGCGCCACGCCTCGCTCTATGGCGCCCATCCGCGTGGCGGCGCACTGGTTCTCGCCGGCGACGACCCGGGCGCCAAGTCCTCAACTCTGCCCTGCGTGAGCGAGCGCTCGCTGGCCGCCATGGGCATCCCCGTGCTCTACCCGCGCAACGCCGAAGAGGTGGTCAGCTTCGGGTTGTACGGCGTCGCGCTCTCACGGGCGTCCGGATGCTGGGTCGCCCTCAAGATTGTCGCCGACGTGGCGGACGGGCTGTTCACCGTCGACACCGACTTCGAGGCACTCCCAATCACCGTGCCCAGCGTGCAGTGGCAGGGCCGGCCCTGGCAGTACCGGCAGCGGGTCATGGCGTCGCCCACAGACAGCCTGCTGGCCGAGGGTGACCTGGTCGGGCCCCGCTGGGCGATGGTCGAGGCATTCGGGGTGGCCAACCCGCTCGACGTCATCGAGCTGAACCCGACTCGCGCCACGCTTGGAATCGCCGCTTCCGGCGCCCAGTACGACGCGGTGCGGCAAGCCCTGATCGACCTCGGGCTCGACGACGCCGCCCTGCATCGTGCGGGCGTGCGGCTGCTGCGCATCGGCATGCCGTACCCGCTTGGCGCCCCCGTCCTCCAGCGCTTCGTGCGCGGGCTCGACGAGGTGCTGGTCGTCGAGGAGAAGACGCCCTTCGTCGAGACCCAGGTCCGCGACCTGCTGTACGGCACGGCGCACGCGCCGCGCGTGCTCGGCAAGCGGGACCGCAGCGGTGGGCCGCTCGTCCCCGCCGGCGGGGCACTGACCGCAGACCGGCTCGTCGCCCCGCTTCGCGCGTGGCTCGCCGACCGGGTGGCGCTCATCCCGCCCGCTCCGCGCCGACCGCCTGCGCTGTCGCTCACCCCGGTGGCTCGCACGCCGTACTTCTGCAGCGGCTGCCCGCACAACCGCTCGACCGTGCTGCCCGAGGGCTCACTCGGCGGCGGCGGCATCGGCTGCCACACGATGGTCACCCTCGCCTCGCGAGAGAGCGCGCAGGTGACCGGCCTGACCCAGATGGGCGGGGAGGGCGCGCAGTGGATCGGCCAGGCGCCGTTCACCGACGTGCCCCACATCTTCCAGAACATCGGCGACGGCACCTACTTCCACTCCGGCCAGCTCGCCGTGCAGGCCTGCGTCGCCGCCGGAGTGAACATCACGTACAAACTTCTGTTCAACCAGGTCGTCGCGATGACCGGGGCCCAGGAAGCCCAGGGCGGCCTGCAGGTGCCCGAGCTGACCCGCAAGCTGCACGCCGAGGGCGTCGTGAAGATCATCGTGTGCGCCGAGGAGCCGGAGCACTACGGCAAGGCCGCGCAGTTCGCGCCGGGTGCCCTCGTCTGGGACCGGGACCGGCTCGACGAGGCCCAGCGGCTGCTGCGCGACGTCCCGGGCGTGACGGTCCTCATCTACGACCAGCAGTGTGCGGCCCAGGCGCGCCGCCTGCGCAAGCGGGGCACGATCGCGCCGCGCACGACCCGCGTCATCATCAACGAGGCCGTGTGCGAAGGCTGCGGCGACTGCGGCGTGAAGAGCAACTGCCTGTCGGTGCAGCCGGTCGACACCGAGTTCGGCCGCAAGACGAAGATCGACCAGACGTCCTGCAACACGGACTACAGCTGCCTGGCCGGTGACTGCCCGTCCTTCATCACGGTGCAGGCTGCTCCGGCGGGGTCGAGGCCCGCGCATCAGCGGCCCGTTCCCCCGCTGCTGCCGGACGTGGTGCTGCCGCTGGCCCACCCCAGCTACGACGTCTTTCTTGCCGGTATCGGCGGGACCGGCATCGTCACCGTCAACGCGGTCCTTGCCACGGCTGCGCTGCGCGACGGGCTGCACGCCCTCGGCCTCGACCAGACGGGGCTGTCGCAGAAGGCCGGGCCGGTCACCTCACACCTGCGGCTGTCGATCGAGGGCAGCGCGCCGGTCAACCGGCTGAGCGCCGGGCAGGCTGACCTGGTGCTGGCCTTCGACCTCATGGTGGCGGCCGAGGCCCGCAACCTCGCGCTCGCCTCGCCCGACCGGACGACTGTCATCGCCTCGACCAGCCGCACCCCGACCGGGGAGATGGTGTTCGACCCCCAGGTCCGCTACCCGGACGAGGGTCCGATGCTCGCCCGCTTGAGCGATGTCGCCGCGCGCGTGCAGACCATCGACGCGCTCGGAGCGGCCGAGGCCCTGCTCGGCTCGACCGATGCCGCCAACTTGTTGCTCGTCGGCGCCGCCTACCAGGCCGGTGCCCTGCCCTTGTCGGCGGCCAGCATCGAGCAGGCGATCGAGCTCAACGGGGTTGCGGTCGAGCTGAACCTTGCCGCCTTCAGGTGGGGCCGCGCGAGCGTTGCCGCACCAGACGTGTTCTCCGCCGCCACCGGTGCGCGGACGAGCCGGCCGGCGCCGGACGGAGGCGCTTTCCTGGTGGGCCGGGCGCTGGAGGACGAGACCCGGCGGCTCGCGTCGGTGCGTGCCGCTGCGATGCGCGACCACAGCGGGCCGACGGCCGCCCACCACTACGTGGCCCTGGTCGAGCGGGCGTGGCTCGCGGAGCGGCGGGTCGGCGACAGCACCGCCTTCAGCGAGGCTGTCGCCCGCGGCGCCCATCGCCTCGGTGCCTACAAGGACGAGTACGAGGTCGCCCGCCTGCTCACCGACCCCGCGCTCGAGCAGGACGTGCTGGCGCAGGTGCCGGGGGCGATGCGCGCCACCTACAACCTGCACCCGCCGACGCTGCGCTCAGCCGGGATGGGCAAGAAGCTGCAACTGGGGCCGCACTTCCGCCCCGTCCTCAGGGTTCTGGCCGTGGGCAAGCGGCTGCGCGGCACGCCGCTCGACCCGTTCGGGATGGCCAAGGTGCGGCGGATAGAGCGGGCGCTCGCGGCGGAGTACACCGACGTCATCGACCGTCTCGCCGACGCGCTCGAACCGCGCTCGAATGACACTGGGGCATACGACACCGCGGTCGCGGTGGCGAAGGCGGCAGAGCTCGTCCGCGGGTACGAGGACGTGAAGCTGGCCAGCGTCGAGCGCTACCTAGCGCGGCGGTCGGAGCTGAGCGTCCCCCTAGGTGACGGAGTGCTGGGGCTCCTGTCCTGACGCGGCACGGCCGGGTATTGGCTGCTCGCTCGTCCCCGGTGACGGGCAGCCCTCCCCCGCACACAAGCGCCGTTCTTTTGCCAGAAAACACTGGGCGAGGGGCAGGTTTGCGTGTTAGCGCCCGCTCGATACCTGCCACGGCCTGCTACACGGTCAGCACTACCAGGGTGATCGATCAGCCTGCGGGTGCCGACTTGCGGCCGGGCCAGGCCCCCCGTGCGGGGGCGGCGACCGGTGCGACGATCTCACCCATCGTCTCGATGCTGAGCTTGACCTCGTCCCCGGCGGCGAGCCACGGGTACTCCTCCTGGCTGTGCCGGATCGACAGCTCCAGGATGCACCCGCCCTGGCAGGTGCCGCTGCCGATCAGTGCGCCCGACTCGACAACGGAGTTCCACGACGCGTAGGAGATGATCTCCTCGAACGACCAGTAGGCCGATGACCAGTGGTCGTGGCCGTACTCGCGGCCGTTCACGGCCGACGTCATGAGGAGGTCGTAGCCGTTCCCGCTTCGGCGGCCGGCGAGCTCGTCGGGGGTCACGAAGACCGGGCCGAGTGAGGAGCCGAAGTCCTTGCCCTTGTACGGCCCGAGCCTGGCCTCCATCTCCTGGAACTGGGTGTCACGGGCGGACCAGTCGCACAGGATGAGGAAGCCGGCAATCGCACCAGTCGCCTGGCCCGGTGTGACGGAGCGGACCTCGCGGCCGATCACCGCGCCGACTTCGAGCTCGAAGTCCAGGGTCTTCGACGCACCGGGGATCTCGATGGCGTCCCGCGGGCCGAGCAGGTTGGCGGCATTGCTGAAGTAGCCGACCGGCTGCTCGTACCAGACGTCCGGCCCACGGGTCAGCCCCGAGCGCCGCCACGCCGGCAAGATGTGCTCCTCGAACGCCATGAAATCGCGCATCGAGGGCGGGTCAACGGGCTTCAGCAGATCCAGCGTCACCAGGTCGTGCTCGGCCGCGGGTGCTGCCTGGATGCCGGCACCGAGCCGCTGCAGCGCCTCCCCGTCATCGCCGAAGTGCGGCTCGAGGCGGGTCTCCGAGGCCGAGAGCGCGATGGTGCCGTCAGGACGAACCACCCCGACGCGGTCTCCGTCCGCGGTACGTGCCTTGATGAACGCACAGGTCCTCCAGAAGTGGGTGTGCAAAGCGGAGACGGGCGGGTGAGCACTGGCACCACCAGCGCGGGGTGGTCGCCGGAGGGGTGAGGACCCGGCTAGGCGGTTCGGGTGCGAGTGCGAACGACATGGGCGACGGTGACGGCTATGACCAGCCCTGCGCCGTAGAAGGCGTCCTGCACCCAACCGGTGTAGCCGAGCAACTGCAGCCCGATGATGCCGGTCTCCAGAAAGTAGATGCCGAGGAACGTACCCATCGGGTTGAACTGCCCGGGCAGGACGATCGCCGTGCCGAGGAACACGGCCGCCAGTGCTGGGAGCAGGTAGCTGGCGGACGCGGTCGGGTCGAATCCGCCGACGGTCGCGACCAGCAGAATGCCAGCGAGGCCCGCGACCAGGCTGGCCGCGACGTAGCTGCCGGCCCGGATGCGGTCGACGTTGATGCCGGCCAAGCGGGCGACCTCGCGGTTGGCGCCGACGAACACGATGTGCCGCCCGATCGGCATCCACGTGAGGACGTAGGCGAATGCGGCGCACAGGATGAGGCCGTAGAAGAACGACAGCGGCAATCCCAAGAAGTTCTGCAGCGCGATCTTCGACAGGCTCTTGCTCGACACCGAGACGATGGTCGATGAGGAGATCAGCTCCGCCAGCCCGAGGAACAGGCTCGCTGTGCCGAGTGTGACGATTAGCGATGGGACGCCGAGCTTGACGATGAACACGGCGTTCAGCAAGCCGCAGCCGAGCGCGGCGGCAAGGGCGAGCAGGCAGGCAAGGAAAAGGTTGACATGGTGCAGGGCGGACAGCACCGGGATGATCGTGGCGGCCAGGCCCATGACGCTGGCGAACGACAGGTCGAACTCGCCGACCACGAAAGTGCACAGGGCCGATACGGCCAGGAAGAGCAACGCGGACTGCGAACCGAAGATCGCCTGGACAGTCGAAGTGCCGAAGAACTTGTGGGGCATGAGAGCCGAGTAGAAGATGGCCATGAGGATCCACACGCCCAGCAGGGCATAGCGGGACCCGATCGAGCGGACCCGGTCACCCGACGACGGTGCGCTGCGGCGTCGTCGCGGTGCCTGGCCGGCTGCCGGCGAGCCCTCTCCGTGCTCGCCGGCCGGGTCGACCCCAGTAACGGTGGCCTCGCGGGTGACGGTCTCGTCGCTCTGGTCGGACAGCGTCATGCCGGGCTCCCTGCGGTTGCGTCGTTCGTCGCTGCTTGATCTGTTGCTGTTTCGTCGGTGGCGTAGATCTGCTCGATGAGGTCGTCTGGCGTGTTCGACTCGACCTCGTGCACGCCGCTGCCGGCGCGGTAGATGAGCACCCGGTCGCAGGTCGCAGCGAGGTCCTCCGGCTCGCTGCTGACCAGGATCACCGCCATGCCGCCCGTAGCGGCGCGGCGCAGTGCATGCAGGATGTCCGCCCGGGCTCCGACGTCGACGGCCTGCGTTGGTTCATGCAGGACCAGCAGTGTGGGGCCGGTGGTCAGCCACTTGGCCAGCAGCACCTTCTGCTGGTTCCCGCCGCTGAGCTGCTTGACCAGCATCGAGGGAGTGGGCGGCTTGATGTCGAGCTCATCAACCGCCGACTCCGCACCCTCGCGTTGCCAGCCCCGGGCGACGAACCACGGGCGGCCGCGTCGGCGCAGCTGCGGCAGGCTGATGTTGTCGCGGACGTTGATCTCGAAGGCGAGGCCGTCGCGGTCCCTGCGCTCGGGGACCAGCACGATGCCGGCCCGAAGGCAACCGCGGACACCGGCTCGGGTGAGGTCGACTGTCGTGCTGGCGGTGCTGCCCGTGCTGGCGGTGCGGACCTGTCCGCCAGTCGCCGGCTCGGCGCCGGTGAGCAGGTACGGGATGTGCTCGTAGCCGTTGCCCGGCAGGCCGGTGATGCCGAGGACCTCGCCTGCTGCCAGCGAGAAGTTCACGTCAGCAATCTGCTTGCCGGCGAGCCCGGTGACGGTCACGGTCGGCTCGGGGGTGGCCCGGTGGGCGGACCGGGCGTTGGTCGCCTCCAGCGTGCCGCCGAGCATCCGGCGTGCGATCTCCTCCTCGCTCAGCTCGCTGGTCGGCAGGCCGGCTCCGGCGAGCCGGCCGTCGCGCAAGATCGTCATCCGGTCGGTGACCCCCATCAGCTCGATGAGGTTGTGGCTGACCATGATGGCTGCGCTGCCGTCGGCCGTCACCCGGCGGAGCAGGTCATGGATGCGCTGAAGGTCTGCGCCGGCCAGCGCCCTGGTGGACTCGTCCAAGATGATCAGGCCGGACCCGGCGGCGTGGTCCCGCAGGGCTCGCGCGATCGCAACCTCCGCACGCTCGGCCGCGGTCAAGGTCCCCACCAGCGCGGTGGGCTCCAGGTCGACGCCGAGGCGCGCCAGGGTTCGCTCGGTGAGCCGGTCGCGCTGGGCCCGGTCGATGCGCCCCAGCAGGCGTGCGGTGGGGAAGCCGCCGACGCAGACGTTCTCGGCCACCGTCAGCTGGTCGAGCAGCCCGAGATCCTGGTGCACCACGGAGACCCCGGCGGCGTGCACCTCTGGCCACCGCACGGGCAGGTGCATCGCACGCCCGTCGACGTGGTAGCGCGCTCCGGGGTCCGGCGTGTAGATGCCGGTGAGGATCTTGATCAGGGTGGATTTGCCCGACCCGTTCTGGCCGGCGAGGCCATGGACCTCGCCGACTAGAACGGTCAGCTCGACATCGGTGAGCACCTGCACGGGCCCGAAGGTCTTGTTGAGTGCGTGCACCTCGAGACGAGCCGGGGCAGACGACATCGACTAGATCCCCCAGGCGGTCGTGAACGTCTTCTGGAAGTCGTCCGAGCCGTACCAGGCGTTGCTGTTGTACGCCTCCGGGGTCAGGGTCAGGCCGCCCACGTTGTCCTTGGTGAAGATCCGAGCCAGGCCGAGACCGTTGACCGGCAGCTGACCGACCAGCATGCGCGCGATCCCGTCGGCGAACTGCCAGCCGAGGTAGATCGGGCTGGTGCCAGCATCGGCGAACTGCACCTGACCCGCCTTGATGCGCTGCAGCGAGTCCAGGCCACCGTTGGTCCCTGACAGCTTGACCTTGTTGGTGTATCCAGCAGTCTGGATTCCGGACAGGGCGCTCGCTGCTGACGCGTCCAGCTCGGAGATCACATAGGTCGTGTCGGGGTGCGAGATCAGTGCGGAGCTGACCTGCGACGGAACCCTGTTGAGACCGGCCGTGTTGTAGTCGATCTCGGTGAACGTGCAGCCGGGGCAGTTGTCCTTGTAGAACTGCTTGGAGTAGGCAGCGGCACCAAGGGTCTGCGGCGAGTCAGTGACGCCGATGAACAGGATCTTGGCCTTTACCGTTGCTGTCGACGATGACGGCCTCGTTGTTCAGCCTCTGCAGCAGGTTGATCGACGGGCTGGTGTCGTCGAAGGCGAGCTGCGGCGAGTCGGTCTTGCCGCCGCTCGGTGCCTCGCCGGCAATCAGGACCGGGATGTGCTTCGAGACGAGGTTGTCGAACGCGGTGGGCACCAGGGCGTAGTCGATGTAGCCGGTGACGACGCCGTCGGCGCCCTGGGAGGCGGCCTGGTTGATGCACGCGGCGATCGTGGTCGGCAGGAACTTGCCGTCACATGTGTGGAACTGGGCGCCCAGCTTGGTGACCGCGCCCTGGATGCCCACGCCGAACCCGTTGAGGATGGGGACCGCCGACCCGATCGGGATGTACCAGATGTTCTTGCCCTTGAGCTTGCTGACGCCTCCGGAGATCGACTTGATCGTCGGGTAGCTCGACACCGGCCCGGTGTACTTGGCGAGGTCGGCCTTGGCCGCGCTGATGGCGTCGCTCCCGCCACCACCGCCGGGGGCCCCGGCGCTCGCCGAACTGCTGCTCCCGCTCGCGGGGCTCGAGGAGGAGCTGGAACTGCCGCCGCACGCCGCCGCGACGAGCGTGAGTGACGCGAGACAGGCGGCGAGGAGCGGCCTGACGGCACGTCTGCGCTGCTGGGACTGGTACGGCATGGTCATGTCCTCCGGATCAGATGGGTGCAGCGTGGTGCCGGGGCGGCGAGTATGGGTTCGCGTAGCCGGCTCCTTGCGCTCCAGGGGCAGCAGTGTGTCGGAGCCCGGGTTCGGCTGAGTGTGTTGAGTCACGCGCTCAATGTCAAGGTTTCTCGGGCAGCGGATCGATTCTTCTGCAATGAGTCGTCCTGAGGTCCTGAGGTCGTTTTTGCTGTGTTAGCGTCAGCGCGCCCCACGTTCTCGCTCGTCGAGCGGTGCTAGGGCCAGCCGAGGAGGAGCGATGCGGCAAGGCACGGCTTTCCGCAGCCTGTCCCAGGCCGTGTTCGCCGACCTGCGCGCTCAGATACTCGCCGGCAAGCACGCTCCAGGTGCCAAGCTCAGCCCGCGGGCTATCGCCAGCGCCTCGAAGGTGAGCCTGTCTGTCGTGCGCGAGGCGCTGGCCCGGCTGGCCGAGCAAGGCCTCGTCGTCGCAGAGCCGCAGTTCGGCTTCACCGTCGTCCCGCTCGACATCCTTGATGTCCGCGACATCACCAAGCTCCGCGTCCTCATCGAGTGTGCGACGTTACGAGATGCGGTCGAGCATGCCGACATCGAGTACGAGGCACGGGTCCTGGCCAGTCATCACCGACTCGCGCGTACACCGCCGTACGAGGACGAGTGCATCGGGATCTTGACCGAGGAGTGGGCGCGGGCGCATGCGCAGTTCCACGCCGCGCTGCTGAGCGGTTCACCCAGCCCCCGGCTGCGCGACCTCGCCGCCACTCTCCGGGAGACCGCTGAGCTCTACCGGCGGTGGTCCGGCTGCCTTTCTGGTCAACCGGCCCGGCGCGACGTGCCGGCCGAGCACCGCGCTCTGATGCAGGCGGCACTGGACCGCGACGTTGACCGCGCAGTCGCGCTGCTGACCGACCACATCAACACGACTGCCTTGATGCTGGAGCGCTACGTCGAGGAGCACCCACTGGCTCGAAGTGCCGTCGAGCCGGTTGGGGCCGGTGACGCAGCATCCTGACTGCCTCTCGAAGGTCAGCCCGCCTTGCTCCGGAGTTCTGTTCGTCGCCCGGTGCTCGACTCGAGCTCGAGCAGGATCTCTGCCGTGCGGTCGACGTGCGCCTCGAACAGGGCAACGGCACGCTCCGCCTCGTGGGCGAGGGCCGCATCCAGCAGCGCCTTGTGCTCGGCCGCGACATCGCGACGGGCGTCGCCATTGCTTCCCGACCAGGCACGGTAAAGCTCGGCCGCGTCCGACAGCCGCAGGCAGATGTCGAGCAGCACCTGGTTGCCACACGCCTCGATCAGTTTGTAGTGGAAGGCGATGTGTGCGACGGCCCAGTCGTTGTTGCGCGTCGTCGGGTCATCAGGCAGGTACATCGGCTGGCTCGCCATGCGATGGTGGGCGGCGAGGATCTCCGACTCCCAGGACACCCCGCCCCGTTCGACCGCGAGGCGCAGCGCCGCGCCCTCGTTGATCTTGCGGGCGACCGTCAGGTCGTTGAGCACCGGTTCCGACAGCGTCGTGACGTGAAAGCCGCGGTTGCGTTCGATGCGGACGAGGTTCTGCGCCGCGAGCAGCCCGAGCGCTTCGCGCATGACGCTGATACTGACGCCGAAACGCTTGCCGAGTTCGATCGGCTTCAGTCGTTCGCCCGGCGCGAAGCGGCGATCGAAGATGTCCACTCGCAGCTGGGCGTAGACATCGACGGCGAGGCTCTCACCTCCCGCTCGCTTCACCACCGCCGAAGAATAACACCGGGCTGAGAATCGATTGTTTGTTGACAGTCGAGTCTGCTGCTTGAAGGATGAGCCGTGGAGCGGACGCTGCACACGCGCCTCTCCCGCTTCCCTCACTTGCTTCCAAGCCCGCACGACCCGCGCACTACTCACCCTTCGGAGTTTCACCATGCGGATCGCCAACGTCGCCGGACGGACCACCCTCCTCGACCGCTTCGGAGCCGGACTGGATGTCGGGAAGGCCAGCGACGGCAGGTTCGCCTCGGACCCGCAGGCACTGTTCGAGCAGTGGGACGAGTTCCGGGACTGGGCCGCGACCCAGGAGGGCCGGGCCGACGTCGCCGTCGACCCCGCCGACCTCGGTGCTCCGACCCCTCGGCCCAGGCAGGTCTTCGCGATCGGCCTCAACTACGCCGAGCACATCAACGAGTCAGGGATGGGGCGGCCACCGGCGCCGGCGGTGTTCACGAAGTTCCCGACCTGCATCGCCGGACCCAACGACACGGTCTCGCTACCCAGCGGCAACGTCGACTGGGAGGTCGAGCTGGTGGTGGCCATCGGCCGGCTCGCTCACGGCGTCGAAGAGTCCGCGGGCTGGGACCACGTGGCGGGGCTCATGGTCGGGCAGGACCTGTCCGAGCGCGTGGTGCAGTTGGTCGGCCCGGTCCCGCAGTTCTCCCTCGGCAAGTCCTACCCCGGCTTCGGCCCGGTAGGTCCCGCGCTCGTCACCGTCGACGAGATCCCGAACCCCGACGACCTTGAGCTGGGCTGCCGGCTCGGCGACGAGGTGCTTCAACTGGGTCGTACCCGCGACCTGATCTTCAGCGTCCCCGAACTCGTCGCCAGGCTGTCGGCCGTCTGCCCGTTGTTGGCGGGCGACATCATCTTCACCGGGACGCCGTCGGGGGTCGGCAACGCCCGTGACCCCAAGCGGTTCCTTCCCCCAGGCGGCGTGCTCACCAGCCACATTGAAGGCCTCGGCGAGCTGCGCAACGAGCTGGAAGCAGGCCCGGGCTACGCCAGCGATGCCTGAAGGCGAACGATCAGAGCCCGAGCAACCGGGCGGCGTTGCCGCCGACCACGGCGTCGCGGTCCCACTCCGCCAGCCCGATGGCATCGATGCGCTGAAGCGGGTCGGTCACGCTCATGTCGAAGGGGTAGTCGGTCCCGAGCAGCACGTGGTCGGCCCCCGCGACCGCGACGAGCCGGGACAGATCGCCGGGGGTGTAAACGAGCGAGTCAAAGTTCAGGCTGTCCAGGTAGTCGCTGGGCCGACGCTGCATGGTCCGGCTCTCGGGCCGCACGGCGTACGCGTGGTCGGCGCGGCCGAGGTAGTGGGGGAAGTACCCGCCGCCGTGCGCCGCGCAGATCCGTAGCCGCGGAAAGCGGTCGAGCACGCCGCCGAAGACCAGATGGTGCAGGGCCACCGTGGTCTCGGTGGGGTTACCGACCACGTTGCCGAGGTAGCCCATGGCCAGGCGCGACCCCAGGCTGCAGCCCCACGGGTGGATGAAGACGAACGTGCCCAGCTCCTCGGCAGCCGCCCAGAACGGGTCGAGCGAGCGGTCCGAGAGGTCGCGCCCGGCGACGCTGGTCGAGATCTCGACCCCTCGCATCCCTTGCTCCCCGGTCGCCGCACGCAACTGCTCGGCCGCGGCCGTCGGGTGCTGCAGCGCGACGGCGGCCAGTGCGACGAAACGGTCGGGGCGCTGCGCGACGAACTGGGCGATGTGGCTGTTGGCGGCTGCGACGATGTCGGCGGCCAGGGCTGGCTCGGCCCAGTAGTGGTACAGCGTCGGCACCGTGCTGACGGCCTGGACGTCGACACCGCTCTCGTCCATCTGCGCCAGCCGGGTGGCCAGGTCGTCCAGCAGCGGGCGGTAGGTGGTGGAGGCAAGGGTGATGTTCAGCCGGGTCGAGTCGAGGCCGAACGTAGCGAGCAGGCCGGCCTGCTCGGCGGCGAGCCCTGCCTGCCCCTGCACGAGTGGCCCGATCGCGGGGACGTCGACGTGTGCGTGGACGTCGACCGATCGCATGCTCATCGGACGACGCACGTGTTGGTCTGCGTGCCGAGCCCGGTGATCGTCGACGTCATGACGTCGCCCTCGCGCAGGTAGCGGCCGTAGTGCGCGCCGTTACCGGCCGGCGAACCGGTGAGCAGCAGGTCGCCGGGCCGCATGGGGGTGATCGACGAGACGTGCGCGATGAGTTCGGGGATCCCGAAGATCATGTCGGCGGTGGTCTCGTCCTGCATGGTCTGGCCGTTCAACGCGAGGGTGATCCGCAGGTCCATCGGGTCGGGGACGAACTCCGCCGGTACGAACCACGGGCCGAGCGGCAGGAACGTGGGGGAGTTCTTGCCCGCCAGCCAGTCGGTTCCGATCGACGGGATGTCCGGGCGGAACACCCGGTCGCGGGTGGTGAGGTCGTTGGCCATGATGTACCCCGCCACGTGATTCATCGCGTCTGCCCGGTCGACCTGGTAGGCCTCGACGCCGATCACCACGCCGAGCTCGAGCTCCCAGTCGTGCTGGGTGCCGGTGTCCGGCAGCACCACGTCGTCCTGCGGCCCGCAGATCGAGGACGGCAGGCCGAGGAACACGTACGGCGTTCCGTGGTCGGCCCGCTCCTGCATGAGTGCGGTGGCGCGCTGTTGGGTCGCCTCCGGGTCCGGATCGCCCGCTTCGGCGGCCGCAGCCACCATCAGCTGGACGACATGGGTCTTGTAGTTCGCGCCGCTCTGGAAGACCTGGGGCGGTGCGAGTGGCGACTGCGGGACCAGCTCCTCGAGCGGTGTCGAGAGTGCTGCCCACGTACTTCCGTCGGTCGCGCCGTCGACAGCGTCGCCGAGCACCCGCTGGTGCGACGGCCAGTGGGCGAGCAGGGCCGGAACGTCGGGCGCATCCGGATGCAGCCGGGCGAGTGCGACGACCTCGGACCCGACGACCACCCCGCAGAACGGCGGGTCAGGCCTGTCGCCACCGACCGGTTGGAAGCGCCCGAGGGCATAAGGCGTGCGGACAGCCATCGTCGGGTTCCCGTCGCTCGGTGTCGTTCTAGCCGTGCGGCTCTCCCGCACCCTAGGGGGATCGCCGTTCGTGCGAAATGACCGCTCCGAGATGCAGAGCATCGACGCTGTCGATGTGACCCGTCACAGGTTGGCCGCCAGGGTGGCGACACACTCGCGCAGCCAGTGATGGGCCGGGTCGTTGTGGAACACCGGGTGCCAGAACATCGTCTCGACAATCGGCTGGAGCGGCACAGGCGGTGCCAGAATCTTGAGCTCGCGGCGGATCGGCATGCTGCGCACGAGGCGTTCGTGCACGAAAGCGAACAGCGATGTGCCGGGCAGCAGCCAGGGGACGAGCGTGAAGCTCAGCGTGGACAGCGCCACATCGGGCTCGATGCCCATGTCAGCCAGCTGGATGTCGACGTAGGCGGCCCCGCCGCCAACGTTGTTGTACCGGACGTACCGCAAGCGGCTGAGCTGCTCGCGGTCGAGCGTGTCGCCGACGTCGCGGTGCTGGTTCCACACGGCGCCGACATAGCGGTCGGTGAACAGCGCCCGGTGGGGGAAGCGCCGCATCGGCGGCGAGGTCAGTTCCCGCGGCATGACGACGAGGTCCACCTGGGCGCGCTCGAGCTCGACCTCGGTCGCGCGACTGACCGGGATGACATTGACAGCGACGCGCGGTGCCTCGCTGTACAGCCGCGCCAGCAGCGGGCGCAGCAGGATGAGCGTCACGTAGTCGCTCGCGACAACGGTGAAGGTGCGCTCGTCCGCCCCCGGGTCGAAGTGCGGCTTGGTCACGAGCATCTGGTCGATCCCGACCAGAACGGCACGCACCGGCTCGACCAACGACTGCCCCACCGGCGACAGCTCGTGCACCCGGCCGTTCCGGATCAGCAGGGGGTCGTCGAACAACCTGCGCAGGCGGGCGAGTGCGGCGCTCATGGCCGACTGCCCGATGCCGACCGCCTCGGCAGCCTTGCTGACATGTCGGAGCTCGAGCAGGGCGGACAGCGGGATCAGCAGGTTGAGGTCCACCCGCCGCACGGCCGCCGGCACGTCCACAGCCGCAGTCTGCCAGCCTGCCGATATCGATGGCATCGCTGGCTGCCATCACGTATCGGGCCTGTTGCCTTCACGGGTATGGCGCTAGCGTCGCCTGCAGGCAGTCGTGCAATGTGGCAGCGGAGGCGGGCTATGAGGGTTCTGGTCGTCGGCGCCGGCATCGGCGGACTCGGGGCGGCGATCGCGCTGCGGCAGCGCGGGCACGACGTTGACCTCGTCGAGGTCAAGCCGGAGTTTTCCGTGTACGGCGTCGGGATCAACCAGCCGGCCAACAGCCTGCGCGCGCTGCAGTCGCTGGGGCTCCTGGACGAGGTCCTGGCCGTCGGCTACCAGTTCGACGACCTCGACTTCTACGACGGCCTCGGCGAGCACATCGTCCACATCAAGTACGCCCTGGGCGGCGACGACGTTCCCGCCAACAACGCCCTGTCCCGACTGGACCTGGCGCGCATCCTCATCGACGCCACCGAGCGGCACGATGTCAAGATCAACTATGGGACGACGGTCGAGAACTTCACCGACACCGGTGCCGCTGTTGACGTGCTGCTCTCCGACGGCCGTCGGGAGTCCTACGACCTGGTCCTTGCCTTCGACGGCATCAAGTCCCCCATGCGCCGGAGCCTTTTCGGAGCCGAGCACGACGCCGTCTACTCCGGCTTCGGCGTCTTCCGCATCACCCTGCCGCGCCCGACCGACGTCACCGGCACGCGCGTCTACCAGTCGCTCGGGGTCAAGGCCGGCTTCATCCCGCTCAGCGCGGCGTCGATGTACATGTTCGTCGTGACGCCCGATCCGAAGGGCGTCACCCACCAGCCGAAGGACTTCGCCGACATCCTGCGTGCTCGGATGGCCCCGTTCGGCGCCCTGCCTGGCGAGGTGCGCGACCAGATCACCTCTTCCGAGGGCATCGTGTACAGCCCGATCTCCGACGTGATGCTCCCCCTGCCATGGTTCAAGGGGCGCGTCGGCATCCTCGGCGACGCGGCACACGCCTGCGCGCCGCACCTGACCCAGGGGGCGGGGATGGTGCTCGAAGACGCCGTCGTCCTGGCCGAGAGCCTGGACTCGCCGGGCTCGCTCGACGAGCGACTCCGAGCGTTCGAGCAGCGCCGCTACCCGCGCGCCCGCCTCGTCCAGGACGTCTCCCACGCCATCCTCGACAGCGAGATGGGCATCACCGCGGACACCTGGCGCGCCGCGCTCGATGGGATGCGGGCGCACCTGCCCGAGCAGATGGAGGGTGTCGACCGCCTGCTGGACGCACCTGCATGACGCCCGCGACGCCACCACGCGCTCGGCACAGCGCGAGCGCGGAGCCCACACCAGAGGAACGGAGCCACCCGTGACGACGACCTACTCCCGCAGCGTCGACCACGCCACGCCGCCGCCGCCGCGGCTGGGGCCGCCGCTGCCGCCAGCGGCTCCCCGTAGCCGGGTCGCGGCGTCCGAGCTTGCACGCCGTTCGCCCATTACGCACGTGCGTTACGTCGCGCTCGCCACGGAGGACTTCGCCGCGACCGTCGCCTTCTATGAGGGCATCTGGGGGCTGTACCGGGTCGGTGGCGACCGCGAGGTCGCGTTCCTGGGTGCGGTAGGCAGCCCGGAACCCTTCGTCATCCGGGTGCGTGCCGCCCAGGCGCGTCGCACCGACCTCATCGCCTTCGCCGCCGTCGATAGTGCTGCCGTCGACGCACTCGCCGCCGAGTTGGCCTCGGACGGCGTGCGTCTCGCCACCGAGCCGGGGTTGCTGGCCAGTCCCGGGGGCGGCTACGGCTTCCGGTTCTTCGACCCGGACGGGCGCCTGGTCGAGGTCTCGAGCGACGTCGCTCCAAAGCCCTTCCGGGAGCTGGAGATCGGCGAGTCGGTCCCCCGCAAGCTGAGCCACGTCGTCATCGACACCCCCGACATCGGCGTGCTCACGAGCTTCTACGAGAGATACTTCCGGTTGCGCCTGTCGGATTGGCTCGAGGACCGCATGTGCTTCATGCGGTGCTCGGACGACCATCACAGCCTGGCGATCGCGCACAGCTCGACCGCCGGCCTGAACCACGTCTCGTTCGAGATGCGCGACATCGACGAGTACATGCGGGGCACCGGGCGGATGACCCGAGAGGGGCACGGCCCGCTGTGGGGCCCGGGCCGGCACAGCTCCGGCGACAACGTTTACTCCTACTTTGCCGGCCCCGACGACTTCGTCGTGGAGTACACGACCGCGCTCGAGAAGATTCCCGACGAGGATGCCTGGGTGCCGCGGGTGTGGCCGGCCTCGGGGGAGTACGCCGACCGCTGGGGCACTGCCGGGCCTGGTGAGGACCTGTTCGCGCTGTGGCACCGGACCCCGCCCGACCCGGGCCTGTGGGTTCCCCCGCCGGTCTGAGTGCGAGACTGCAGCCGTGAGCTCAAGCACGCAGGAGCACGCTGACGGTGCCGACCTGGGGCCTCCCGAGCTGGTTGAGGTTGCCGAGCACGTGTTCGCCTACATCCAGCCCGACGGCTCCTGGTGGATCAACAACACCGGCTTCATCGTGGGCAGCTCGTCGATCATCAGCATCGACGCCTGTTCGACGGAGCGCCGGACCCGGGCCTATCGCGAGCGGATCGCGTCCGTCAGCCCGGCTCCGGTGGCGACCCTCGTCAACACGCACCACCACGGGGACCACACGTACGGCAACGTGTTCATGGATGCCGCCACGATCGTGGGGCACGAGCGCTGCCGTACCGAGGTGATCAAAGCCGGCCTGCCTAGCTTCACCGGCATCTGGGACCCCGTGGAGTGGGGGCAGGTGACCCTTGCGCCCCCGACCGTCACCTTCACCGACCGGCTGAAGCTGTGGTCCGACGACACCCCGGTCGAGGTCAGCTACGTCGGCCAGCCCGCCCACACCACCAACGACAGCCTGGTATGGCTCCCGGAGCAGGAGGTGCTGTTCTGCGGTGATCTGTTGTTCAACGGGGGCACCCCATTCCTGCTGATGGGGTCGGTGCTCGGCGCGATCGACGTGCTCACCAAGATCGTGGCTCCCATCCCCGCCCGGACGATCGTGCCGGGCCACGGAGCGCCGTGCGACCAGCAGCTGATCGGGATCATCGTCGGGTACCTGGAATTCGTTCTCGAGACCGCGCAGGAGGGCCGGGCTGCCGGCCTGACCCCGCTCCACGCTGCGCGCGAAGCGGATCTCGGCCAGTACGCCGAGTGGTTGGACAACGAACGCATCGTCGGCAACCTGCACCGCGCTTACGCCGACCTCGATCCGGCTGCCCCGGAGTTCGACATCCTCGCGGCGCTGACCGACATGGTCGAGTACAACGGTGGCAAGCCGCTGTCCTGCTACGCCTGAGCACGACCTGCAGTGATCGGTCGGCAGACCTTAGAGCTGACCAGGCGCTCGTACCCTGGCATCCTGCATATCCTTCATGCGGAATGCGGAACGAGGGGGTGTGCGATGGTCGCCACTCACAGGCAGCCGACGACAGCAGGCGTTATCCGCCCGGCTGCTCGAACGTCACGAGCCGAAAGCACTGCCGACCAGCTCATGGCAATCGCCCGCGCCGCAGCGACCGGAGACCGGCTCGGTTCCAAGGAAGAGCTGCGGACGCACTGCGGGGTCGCCGTCGGCACGTTCAACGAGGCGGTGCGGATCGCGCAGTCCAGGGGGGTTGTGACCGTTCGCCCCGGCCCTGGCGGAGGTGTGTTCGCTGCCGCCCAGTCGGCGATGGTGCGCCTGGGGAACTCGGTGCTCGCGTTGGATGCCAGCGACACGTCGGTCGCCGAGGCGATCCGCATCCGCGACGCGCTTGACCCGCTGCTCATCGAGGATGCCCTGTGGCACGCGTCGCCGGCCGACATATCCGGGATGCGCGAGGTGGTCACCGACATGGCCGCGGCGGTCGAACGGTACGACCCGGCCGGCTTCGTGCATGCGAACTGGCAGCTGCACGCGCGCATCGCGGCGGTCAGTCCGCATCCCGTGCTCCGCTCGCTCTACGTGACCCTGCTCGACCAGATTGAGTCGCACACGCTCGACGTCCTTCCAGGCAGCGAGCAGCCGCTGCCGGCCTACATCGCTGAGCGCCAGATCTTGCACGCACAGCTCGTCGACGCTCTTGACAGTCGCGACCGCGACATGGCGCTCTGCTTGATCGCGAGGCACACCACGAGCAGTGCACCGGCTGCCGGCGTGGGCGGTACAGTCGCCGCGCTCTAACGCCGTCGGTTGCAGATGGAGACGAGCATTCCGGCGACGACAGATCGGAGGGCACGGTGCATACGACCGAGTGGGGGCATCCGCCGGCTATTCTGGTGCACGGCGGGACTCCGGGCGGCGGGGCTGACGCCTTCGCCGCGCAACGCCCGCTCGCGCAGCGGTGGCGGCTGCTGCTTCCCGACCGGCCGGGCCACGGCAAGACACCTGCTGACGGCCGTGAGGACTTCGAACGCGACGCCGAGCTGGTGGCACCACTGCTCGGCACGTCCGGCGCGCACCTGGTGGGCCACTCCTACGGAGGGGTGGTGGCGATGTACGTTGCTGCCCGGCATCCGGCGCTGGTGCGCTCGCTGACGCTGATCGAACCGCCGGCGTTTTGGCTGGCGCCTGATGACCCGGACGTGGCCGCGATGGCGGAGGCGAACCACGCACTGCTGACTCAGCCTCCGGCCAACCTGTGGGAGGTACTCGACCGCTTCTTCGCGATGGTCGGGATGACCCCCCTGCCGCCCTTTCTCGACCGCTCTCGGCCGGTGCCACCGCCACTGGTGCAGGCCGCTCGGACCGTACTGGAGCTGCGCGGACCGTGGGAGGGCACGGTGGCGATGTCAGCGCTCTCGGCCGGCGGGTACCCGGTGCAGGTGCTGACGTCGGGCCGGACAGCGGGGTTCGAGGGCATCGCCCGCGCCCTGGTCGACGGGCTGGACGCCGTCCATCACGTCGTTCCCGGCACCGACCACACGGTGCAGCTGGCCGGTAAGGCGGTAAACCCGCTGCTGGAGCAGTTCTGGCGGCAGCCGAAGCGCCAGTCCCGGCTCCTGTAATCGGGCCTCGGCCACGAGCCGCTGCGCCCGATCACGCAGCTCGTTTGGGTACTTCCTCGGTGCTGGCACTCGACCACTCTCCCGTGGCTTCGCACCCGCCACCAGACCGAGGACGATTCAGACACCACTCCACAGGACTTGACCCGCGATCTCGGCCGAACCCCCAGCGGGTTACATCGATTCCCGGCCAAGCTATCGACGCACGGCGAGGAACGGAACAGACAGGGCGCGCATCCAAGTCAGGTGCGGCGGAACCGGTAGCGCGCGTTGGCTCTCAGCTGCCGTCCCAGGGCACCGAGGCGGGGAGGTGTCACCACGCCGAGCTGGAGCATGACGTCAAGGTCATCGCGCGTGGCCCAGTGCTCGCACAGCTGCCCGTCTCGCACCCGAAACCAGTGTGTCTGCCGGTATTTGAACGCGCGTCCGCTCGGCGGGAGAAACCCATTCAGTTTCCCTCCGTTCGTGCCCTCGGCCCAGACCAGCGCGGCGACGAGATCGCCCTCACCGATCATCATCTCGACCGTCATAATCAGGTCCGGGAACTGCTCGAGCAGCCAGGTGCAGGTACCGCGCATGGCCTCGGGGCCGTTCACCGCACCGGGACTGTCACTTGAAAGTGGGGCCGGAGCGTGTTCCGTGAACGCCACGGCCATCAATTCCTCGCACAGATCGAGATTGCGCTCGTTCCACATCTCCTCGAAATGGCGGCGCACGAGATCCTTGCCGATGTCCACTACGGGCCCCCCTTCAGGATGCGCGCGCCGGCGAAGCGCGGCGCCGTTCGTTTGATTCTCCGCCCACGCGCAACCCGAGGTGCCGCACTCTGCGGGAACCTGCCTCCCGACTCTGGCAGATGGCGCCGAACAACTTCACGCGAGCTGCCGCTCAGCGGGGCCGGCGTCAGAGCCATCCAGCCGAGGACCCCACAGCAGCGGTGTGGCGCTCATGGGGCTCCGACGACGGACGTGCATCCGAATCTGCAGAGGGGAGGACCGGACGTCCGCTCATGCCGCGATGTCGCCTGCCACGGTCATGGGACCACTCTGAGGGGTTTTCTGCCATGGTCATGGGACCGCCTGGTTGCCAGTCATGGGACCACCCGGCGCGTCGTTTGCGCTGAGCGGTCCGGCGAGGGTTACCGCTTCTGTTCTGTCGTGCGACGGGACGGGGATGCGGTGGCCTACCGGGAGGTTTCAGTGCCGCCGGCCGGGCTGACGCCGCCGCTGGACGGCGAACTCACCCGCTTGCTGCGCCGGCTCAAGCTCGGCAAGACCGTCGACACCCTGCCCGAGCGGCTCGCGTTGGCCAAGGCCGGCAAGCTGTCCCACGCCGAGTTCCTCACCCTGGTCCTGGCCGACGAGGCGACCCGCCGGGACGCCAGCTCGGCGCAGCTCCGAGCCCGGGCCGCCCGGCTGGACCCGCAGATGCGGCTCGACACCTTCGACCCCGACAGCACCGCCCGGTTCGACCGTGAGGTCTGGTCCGAGCTGACGTCGCTGCGGCTGCTTGACACCGCCCGCGGCGCGCTGAGCCTCGGCCCGGTCGGGGTCGGCAAGACCCATCTGGCAACCGCGCTGGGGCACATCGCCATCCGGCGCCGCGCCAGCGTCGCGTTCCACCGCGCCGACCAGCTGTTCCGCCACCTCAAAGCGGCCCGCC
>JAABUP010000210.1_pt1 | contig 131481 bp, 69 predicted proteins | sample 5559201 | NCBI WGS metagenome assembly JAABUP01 (sample SAMN10711887, study PRJNA513373) | rock metagenome | isolation source: Antarctica rocks | place: Antarctica | reverse complement strand
ATTAGGAAGATAATTTCCTCTTATTATAATATTATTTTATAAAACTTAAAGATAGAGGTATATAAGATATAGGGATAAATACTATTAATTATATTAGTATAATAGTTATTATAATTTAATTATTATCTTATAATATCTATATATATCGTCGATATATTAACTATATATCTAAGCTCGCGCTAAGTCCTAGATACTTATACTAGATAGTAGTAGATATTTATATTACTATTATTAGTCGCTTAAATCCTATTTTATAAGTATATAGACGGAGAACTAAAGAATATTTATAAATATATTTTATATTTTATATAGTATTATAGTTTATTCTACCTAATAGTTATAAAGATTAGGTACTTATAATAGTATTAATATTATTTTACGCCTAGGGTATAGGAGTTAATAGTATAATCTTAGCCGTCTTCTCTTATAAAGCTACTTTCTATTTATTTAGTACTAAAATTAGTATATATACTTTATAATAATATAATCCTATTATTTTATTATATAAACCCTTATTTATTAATATCTTTTATCCCTTCTATTCCTTCTATCCCTTCTATTATTTCTATTCCTCCTAATTCTTCTACGCCTCCCGCTTATTCTATCCCTTTCTTATCTTCCTATTCTTTATTATCCCTCCCCCTTATTCTTTTCCCTATTATAAAAAAGTCTAAAACCCCCTAGTAAAATAATATTAATAAGGATAGACTTAGCGCGTTAAGCTAAGGATTAGCGCTTATTTATAAAATTACTAGATATCTTATTATTACTTAGAGCGTAGAGGATAGAGATATAAAGCTTACTATCTAGTAGATATTTAGATAGTAGACTAGGTAATTAACCTAAAAAGTAGATAGTAAGTAGTCTTAGTAATTAATAAATAGTCTATATTTATAGAAAGTTATATATTATAGAATTTAAAGTATATATCTTAAAATAGTAACGTGGTTAATAATTATAAGGGTAGATAGCTTAATAGTATATTTTACTATTCTAAACTTCTTAATCTAAACTAACTTCTATAGGTAGGTAGTTTAAGCCGGCGATATTTAATAGTTTTATTATAAAGGCCTAATAGACGCGTAGCTTTAGTAGAATAGAGTTAAATAGGGAGGCTATACCTACTACTCGCTAGACCGACCTTATAACTAAATATTAGATAGACCCTACTTATTCCTCTTATAAGCTACCTCTTTTTTAGTAGTAGAATTCGCTATTACTTACCTATTCCTATCCCTATTATTATTACTATCGCTATTACTATTACTATTACTATTACTATTACTATCACTATTACTATTACTTACCTATTACTTACCTATTACTTATATATATATTACTACCGCTATTATATTACTATTACTTAATATCTATAGTAGAGAAACCTTTAAAAGTTTAAAGGGGCGCTAAAAACTAACCGTTAATAATAAGGTACTATAGCGAGGAACCTCTACTATTTATAAAATTAAAGATACTTATTATTTAAGAATTACTCTCTAATCCTCCTTATAGAACCTTAAGATAATATATACTATAGTTAATATAAGTTAATATTAGTTTAGACTAATAACTTAAGTATATCTTAGCGCTTTAAGCCTAGAAGATTTTATATTAGCCCCTAATAGAGAAAGTTATTATTCTCTATTTTATAAACTCTTACCTATTATAGCCTATTAATTAAGTATATTATCTCTTACTATTTAATTAAGTTTAGTTAAGTAATCTATAGTCCTAGGTTCCGCCTTTATTTCTTAGATTAAATTAAAGGCGCTAGAATTAGCTATATTATAGGTTATAATAAGTATAAGAAGATTAATATAATTTAGAGCTTTAATATACTCCTTAACTAGGTTCTAGATAAGATTTATAAGATAAGCTTTATTTAAGACTTTAGATATATTAATAATACCTAATAGATTAAAGAAGGATAAGTTTAAGAGGCTAGGACTAGAGATATTAAGATAGATAATATTTAGTAAGAATTAAACTTAGTATATATAGTCTAATAAAGGGTTTCCTAGCTTATACTTTTTATAAGAGCTACTTAGATTAAGTATTACTAGTTAAGTATACTCTAGGATATCTACTATATTATCCTTTAAGGTAATATATATAAAAGGATAATCCTTATTATTTAAGTCTACCTAAGGACTTAAAGGCTAAGTATTTATTATACGCTCTTTTAAGCTACTCTAATAGATATACTTATTATAAAGGAAGACTTTATAACTCTATTAGCCTTTTAGATTAGTATCCTCTATTAGATTAATCTCTAGTAGGTACTAAGTATATACACCTATACTTCGCGGAACTTTAATTTCGCTTATTCCCTTAATAAGAGAACTCTTCCCCGTATATTAATTACTAACTATAACTATCTTTAGGAATAATAGATCTAAATCTTCTATATCTAGGTAATATAATACTTAGATAGCTTAAACTAGCTCCTTTACTCCTTAATCTAGAATAGATAACGGCGAATCTATATACTTTAAGTTAAGGATAGTATATATAGTAGTATTAATATAGGTAGGGGGTATATATTTATAAAAGTAATCTATCTAAGTAGTAGTATATAATAAAGAGTAGAAGGGCTAAGCATTTTATCTTTAATATTTAAGAGTATTACTAGCTCTTTTTTATTACCTCTTATCTATATACTAGTATCCTAACGCTCTATATTAGCCTCTCTTATATTCCTAGTAAGTAGTTTAACCTTTAGGGCTCGCTTTATAATTATATAATAGTAGGAATTCTTAAGTATAATATTAAGGAAGATAAGAAATCTATTAGTATTAATAGAGAGTTACTTTATAATAAGTATAACTATTAAGTCTTAACTCTACCGCGTAAATAGAGCTATAATAGGATAGATATACTAATAAATCTATAGCCTTATATCTACCTAAGTAGGTTTAGTACTTTATATAAGTATAGTATCTAGTACTACTATAGTTACTATATAGTAGATATATCGACGTAGTATAATTTTTAGTTAGAGAGCGGGTATCTCTTAGAAGCGCGTAGTAGAATATAAGCGCTAGGTTATACTTCCTAATTTCTAGAAATATATTATAACTAGTAGTAAGTTAAATACTTTAATAGTTCTATTATTATAAAGCGCGTTCTTTTATTAATTAACTATATAATATACCTAAGTAGTTATTATTATCTATCTCTTACTAGACCTACTACTATTATACTTACTATAAACCCCTAGAAAACTTAAAAGCCTCTAATAATAGTAATATAAATAATAAACTTTAAAAGAGATTTATATATCTATTATCCTAGTAGTAGAAGTTAGTTAGTTATATATATAATAGTTACTATTAGAACTTAAACTTAGGCTTAAGTTATATTAAGGTAAGGTTTATTAAACCTATTTTAATTAGATATTTCTAGAAGTATAGCCTTAATATATAGTAGCTAGATAAATATAGTTATTCTACTTATATACTTATACCTATTTTATAATATATATAAGGAAAGACTAACTAATAGAAGACTATAAAAGTAAACCTATTTAAGGCCTTTAAATATAATAGATTAAATAAGCGCTAGTTTAATATTATTAATACTTTACTCCTAATACTATATTAATATAACTAGTATCTACCTTATATTTACTTATATTAGGGATTATAAATTAATTATTACTTATAAAAACTTAATAATCTATCTATTTCTACTAATTACCTACCCTTATCTAGTAAGAGCTTATCTAATACTAATACTTAAACTTAATAATAAAAGATAGCCTCTATACCTTTAAAATATCCTTAAGTAAACTTACTATTATTTAGAACTTAGTAATAAAAGCCTTAGTAAAATAAGTTATATTAATAATAAATAGTCTTATTATTTTACTTTACTTAATTAGCGTATAACGCGGTTATATAAATATTACTTAAAATTAACTTATATAATATTAACCTCTTATTAATAATATATTACTTATTATTTCTCCTTAACCTTTAGGAACTAGAGTAGCGGTAAGTAAGTATTTATAGTTTATATATATAAATACTCCTTACTATAAAATAATATTACTTACTAATAAATAGACTTATAACCTTACTATAAACCTCTTACTTTAAATATTTAGCCTTAGGGTATCCGCTTCTAGTTATTCTAATATTAAGATAATACTAGGTTTTAAGTTATAAATAGTAGTAGGTAAACTTACTTTATTTATAAATTTACCCTTACTTATATAATATACCTTATTTAATATTCCTATAAGCTTTTACTCTAGACCTAAGATACCTTCTTACGGAAATATTATAGCCGCTTATATATAGGATAAGGACCTAGGTTTAGCTAGCGGCGAGGTCTATATAGATCCTAATACTTACTAGCGTTATAAGGATAACTGCTTTAAGGGTAACTATAAGCCTACTAAAGATACGGTAGGTAATAAGGCTATAGTAAAAACTAAAAAGTTACTTATATATAAAGTAAAGCTCCTCTTTCTAGGTTAGAAGTCCCCTATTAACTAATTTAAAGATAATAGTAATTAGGTAATATCTAGGATCTCTATAATTAAATATAAAAATTAGTTATTAAGTATAAATATTAAAATTAAGGCGTTAGTAAGTAAGGATATACCTACTTTAAAATATACTCGCGTAGAGGAATTACTCTATACTTAGGTAATCTAACTTAACGCTACGTGTAATATCTTAGACTAGCTAGTTATTTATATATATCCTACGGCTTATATAGGATCTACGGCTAGTAATATAAATAGAAATTATATTAAGAAAGTATTTAAAGACTTCTATATTATAATATATAATTAAGAAGTAATTAACTATTATTAAAAGGGTAGGTTAAGTTTTCTATCCCTACTATTCTACCCCGTAAAGGTATATATTAAAGGAATCCTCTAAGAAGCTAGAACTCTAGGTAATTATTAATATATTTAAGACTAACTACTTAAGATATTTAATATATTTAATAATATAATAGTTAAGCTATAAGCGTTATTTATTACTTCGGAGCCTAATTTATTTTTTATATCTTATAATAGAATTATAGGGGTATTTATACTTAAGAAAACCTTTCTACCTTATACTCGCTAGTTTAATAGACTAGCCGATATAAAATATAAAGTCTAAAAGGGTTAGACTACGCTACGTATAAACTATCTACCTGTTAAAATACTAATATCCTATATATATAGGAATAGTAATAAGTACTAGATTATAAAAGGTATATTAATTATCTATTAGGAAGAAAATAATATTAAAGATATTATATAATATTAGATCTAGGAATACTAATTATATGTCTTAAAAGTTATACCTAGGAGTAATTATATCTATATAAGCCTTCTTTAATTACCCTCTAAGTTTAAATATTAATTCTTAGCCGAAGACTCCTTCCTTATTAAATTTAAAGATAAGGAGTAGTTAGTATATATTCTCCTAAAGCTATTTCCTTTTACTAGTTCTATTAATTATACTATTATACTTTATTATCCTATTAATAAAGGGGTCTAGAGTAACTTATAATTAGGGTTAGTCTTTAATCTAATAAATACTATTAAGATACTATTAGCCGTGATTTAATACTACTATTTCTATAGATAAGCGATTATAGTTAATATTAGACTAGTCCTATCTAATATACTATATAAGTTCTAGTTAGCGGCTATTAAGACCCTAAATCCTATATATAAAGGGGATAGAAAGTATATTTATAACCCTAGATAGTAATAACTTATCCTTAGATAAGATATCTAGGTATATATTATAAGCGACCTCTTTTATAAAATTAATTATAAGGAGAAGCTTATAACCTAGGGTATTAAGCTAGATTATTCCTAGATAGGTATATTATAGTACTTAGTATACTCGCCTAATAACCTTAGACTTATTAAGGGATTATAGGAGACGGGAAAAATAAAAGTTAATATAATTATTACGTTACTACTTATATTAGCTAGTAAAAAGGTAAAAGTACTAAGCCTTATAAATAGAGCGATAGACTCTTTTATTATAAAACTAAATATTAAGCTTACTTAACTTAAGGAGGCTAGAACTATAATTACTAATAAGAATATAGTCCGCTTTTATTTACTTATAATAGAATAAGTAGTTTATTTAAGTAGATAGCTAGCGTAATATAACTTATAATATTAATAACTCGTAATAGGACTCTATCTCTTTAATTCCTATTTCTATTTATAACGTACTTATAATAGATATTATTAAGAAATCTTATAAGCGCTTATATAGCGTCTTAGATTACTAATATTAACTTTATAATACGAGTTTTACTATACTACTACTCTAAGTTATAGGTATTATTAATTAGCTTAAGCTAAGCGCTAATCTAACTTTAATATAGAACGTCGCTAATACTAGTAAAGTACTAAATACTAGCGAAGTACTAAATACTAATACTATACTAAATCCTAACGTTATATTAGACCCTAATACTATACTAGACCCTAATACTATACTAGACCCTAACGCTATATTAGACTCTAACGCTATATTAAACCCTAATACTATACTAAATACTAACGCTATTAATATTAGTAGACTAGAAAATAATAATATTTAGATAGTATTAAATAAGAATAAAACTACTTAAGATTATAAATCTATATAAGCTATACCCTTTAAAGATAATAATAAAGACTATAAATACGAGGTTAGGTCTAAGTAGAATAATATAGATACTCTAGTAGCTATAAAGTTATAGAAGGTAGTATAAGAGATAACTAATTATAAACTAAGTGAAGCTAATAGTATATCTTAACGCGAGAGGCTTTATATATACTTTCACGAGATATTCCTCTAAGCTTCACTTAATATCCCCTTTAAAATAAAGGAAGAGTATAAGGTATTTAGATTATTTAAATATTTACTATCTAAGGATATTCTTTAGAATAATATGGCCGTACTTATTATAACCCTTATAAATACGGGCTATATAATTATTAAAACTTCCTTTAAAGGAGATTATATAATTATTTAAAAAGCTAGTAAGGTAGAGAATAGGGATCTTTTTATTACCCTAGTAGAATATAAGAATAGCATATATCTTTCTAGTAATAATTAGTAGCTACCGCCCTAGAAATAAGATATATAATATAATCTATTTACTTAACTAATAAATAAGAGTATATATAAGCGCTAGGTAACCTTAGGCTACCCTAAATATAAACTTACTAAGTAATACTAAACTATTCTAGTTATTAGTAATATTATTTTAAAAATCTAGTATAAGGGTTCTATTATCTTTATAATAGATCTAGTAAACCGCCCTAATTATAGTAAAGCTCTATAATTATATTAGGATATATTTAATTAGAATACCGTACTTATATAGATTAAGATTAATAGCGAAGCGACTAAGATAGGATTCTCCTAATCTAGTTAAAATAAACGTAAGTTATAAGTTACTATAAAGCTCTATTAATATTATATTAGATAAGGAATTAAAAGTAAGAATATTATTATCCTTATAAGGTACCTTATATAAGTTAACCTTACTAAATAAATATTAAAACTAGAGGATAGATTATATAACGTAGAGTCTATAACTATTAATAGCTATTAAGGAGATAAGAAGTCTATAATAATCCTTTATATAGTAGTATTATATACGCTAGGCTTTATAGCCCTCTCTTCCCGCCTCCTTTCTAGGGTCTCTTATATAGGCGACGTCTTAGTAATTATTATATATTATATAGGAATTTAAATAGGTAATTAGCCTTACGCGCGAGCCTAATATAAAATACTCTAATATCTAATTAGAGTAGGTAACTATATTATATATAACGCTAAACTACTATTACTAAAACTTAGCTTATATAACCGCGATATAAAGTTAGATAATAAAGGAGTAGATTTAAACGCGGACTAATAGGAAGAGGTAGGAGACTAGGGCGAAGCTAGGGCTAATAATCTAATCCTAACTAAGCTAGTAAAGGGAGAGGGATATAATAAAAACGTAGCTACTAGCGCTAATAACTTAACCCTAGCTAAAGTACTCGCTAATAGGTAATAGGGGCCTAGAGGGCATTAAAATTAATTATAAGTAGTAGAATAGGTTAGATAAACCTAGTATAATCTAATAAACTAATAAGTACGCGGTTATATAAGACTAGATTATAAGTTAGTATTTTATATAATAAGCTTTAATTATAAGTTAATAGATTATATATTAAATTAAATCCTTTTCTTAGGCCCCCTTTTATAGGAGTAAGTATAACTTATAAACTAACTATTATATTACCTACCCTTACCTAGTACAAGCTATTTACTTAAAAAGAAATATATACTTATATCTAAATTAAGGTAAGTAGCCTAAGTAATTACTAAGGTATATTTAGCTATAGAAAGTAACGTATTATATTCTACTTTACTTAATATCTAAATAAGTTTTTATCTTATTATTTTTACCTAAATAAGTTTTTATCTTATTACCTTTATATACTTTATTAACTATAGGAAGTAATCCTAGATATTAGACTTAGGATATATTAAGTAGTAGCTCCTTATAATAATATATAAATAATTATTTATTATATTAATAATTATTTATACTTACTAAGTATAGTAGCTATTAGTCTAAACTAGTAAGGTTAGACTTAGTAAGGTTATACTTAGTAAGGTAAGTAAAGGTACGCGGCCCTACTAATAAACCTTATTTATAATAAGTATTATAAATTAATTATAAATAGAACTCGCGTTTAGGATTACTACCTCTATATAAGTTATAATTACTATTAAGTTAAAGAAAATATTACCTTAATAGTAAGGGATAAGATCTATATTACCTATTAGAATTTAATAATATAATACCGCTAATAAAATATAATAAGTCTTATAACGAGATAGAGGGCCCTCTTTATATAAATATAACTAAAGTATATAATAAGACTACTATAATAGACGCGGATTAGAAGCCGGTAAAAGAGGATATTAAAAAATAGTATAAAAAGGTAGGTATTAAAGACTTTAAAGGCCTTAATACCTAGGTAAAGGAATATAATTTTATTATAAAGCTAGGCTAAAAGTATAAGTATAATAAGCTATAACTACTAGGTAGTCTAAATAAAAATAGTGAATTTATTATACTCTCTAAGGTAGTATAACGGGTTTACTTAAATATTAGATAATAGGACTATAAGACTATAAAAAGAACTAAGAATAAAAAGGAAGAATATAAGAAATAATAACTATTACCCCTCTAAGATATAAGATTAAACTACTTAATAATAGAAGATAGTATAGTAGTATTACTAGCCCTAAAACGACGAATAGAATAAGAGGCTGTACTAGATTAAGATATAAGGGATATTAATTTAAAGGTAATATATAATAGGAAAGTCGCTAGGCTTCTCCTATTAGATATTATCTAGTTACCCGACCCTTTATTAGATATAAGAAGCCTACTAATATACTTAACCTTAGACTAGTTTATTTAGTATTATAATAAAGACCTAGAGCTAAAGCCCTTAGAAGTAATACTATAGTTTAAGTATAAAGGAGCTTAGTTTCTAATTAAATTAACTAATAATCGCTAACTTCGTAGGTCTATAAGGGAGGTTATTAACGGCGTAGGTACTAACCCTATATTTAAGTTTATAGTAGGATAGGATAATTCCGCTTAGTAGGCCTCTATTCTATTAATTACTCTATTAGAGACTCTAGGTAAGTAACTACCTTCTCTATCTACTATAATAATAATTATTATATAATTAACGTCCGCTATTATAACTAAGGCCCGAATTTAAATAGGATATCCTTAGCCTAATACTAAGAGGGGCGAAACGGAGATAAAGTATAATAAAAGGATATAATTATAATATACTAAAGGTATAATAAAGGCTATAATAATAGCTAATTAAATATTAGGGATTTAAATAGGATATAGTATATTACCTACTTAAAAGTAATTAAAAACTACTACTATAGGTTAATTATACTTTAGTTAATTATCTAAGAACGAGAGTATTAAGTTATATAGTAAAGATAAAGATAATATAATACTAACTACTATAATACTAATAGATTATAACTAAGAGGTAGAGCTAGACTAAAAGGGGGAGGTACCTAATAGAATACTAATAAAGGACGGAAGTATTTATCTAATATAGATAGAGTTATTAGTTATCCTCTTATTATATAAATCTTCTAACCTAATCGCCCTTATTAAACTAACTAAAGAAGCTAAAGCCTATAATCTAGCTAATAACCTAGTTATATCTATTAAACTAGCTAAAGAAGCTAAAGCCTATACTCTAGCTAATAACCTAATTACGTCTACTAAATTAGTTAAAGCTTATACTCTAGCTAATAATATAATTACGTCTATTAAACTAATTAAAGAAGCTAAAGCCTATACTCTAGCTAATAATATAGTTATATCTACTAAATTAGCTAAAGCTTATAATCTAGTTAATAACCTAGTTATATTTACTAAACTAGCTAAAGCTTATAGTCCGGCTAATAACCTAATTACGTCTACTAAACTAGTTAAAGCCTATAGTCCGGCTAATAACCTAGTTACGTCTACTAAACTAGCTAAAGCCTATACTCTAGCTAATAATATAGTTATATCTACTAAATTAATTAGAAAGGCTAAAGTTAATACTCCTAATATTATAATACTATTTAATAGACTAATTAAAAAGGCCGAAGTCTATACTTAGCCTAATACCTTACTAGAGAAGAATAATTCTCTACCTACTATTAAATTAAATAAAGTAGTTAATCTAATATAGGAATCTAAATTTAAAGGCTAAGTTATAGTAGATAACTAGTAATTATTAGGAAGCGCTAGAGTATTAAATAGACGGGAGTTATAAGTTATATTAAGGTAGGGATTTAATAATACTAAGGTAGTATATATATAAAAAGTTATTAAGTAAGGCGTAGATATTAGTCCTATTATAGAGCTAGATATTAAGGACGTAGAATTACGCGAGATAGTAGATATTATAGAAGAAGGAGAGGAAGATATAATAATAAAACTAGCTAATAACTATCTAATTATAATAACTAAATAGCTTATTAATAGGATAAGAGGTAGGAGGACTATACTTATCTATTTTACTTTAATCTTAATATATATTATTAACTTAATAAGACTATTAGATTACTTAAGTTATTATTAGATCTTAAGCTATTTTAGATATTTAGGGTATTTATCTACTTTAAGATAGAGGTATTCTAGAACGGCGGATACCTTATAGATATAATAGGACTTAGAAAGGTAATAAACTAAGGTACTCTACTTAAGACTATTAACTAATAAGGGTTATAGACTATTAAGGCTATTAAGGTAATTATCTTAAACTAGACCCTTATATTAATTATTAATAGTATTAAAGAAGCTAGGACTAAAGGGAGATATAACTTATACCTCCTAAAGGGAATATTAAAGAACCCTTAGCTACCTAACGCTAAATACCTATCTAATAACCCCTTTAGTAGTTAATACACGTATATTAATACTAGAATATCCTAAAAGCTAAAGCTAAGCTATAACCTAACCCTTATACTTATACCTCCGGCTTTACTATCCTATTAGTTAAGATAGACGAAGCGTTTCCTAAATATAAAGGCCTAGAAGTATAAGTAGACTTTATAATATATATATAGTAATACTAAATTAAAAGTATACGTACTAAAACTAGATAAAGAGGACTATTAATTTATAGTACCCTCTAGGGGTATCCCCTACTTTAATAACTTAAATAATAAGTTATATATAATTTACTTTACTACCGTAGTATTATATAATAGATAGGTAAAGAAGAAGCTATTAGATTATACTCTAAAGAACTTAAAGTTAGGTAGGTAGCCTTATATCACGCCTTAATAGTAATAGTAGGTAATAGGATAGGGCTATATTATACTTAACGAAGTATATACTAAATCTAATAAGTATACTAGGATAATTAGTAGAGTTTAGGTACTTAATATAACTATAAAGAGTTAGATACCTTAGAAGCTCTTCCTTACTAAAACTCTATTTAAAGCGTTACCCGTATATATAATAGGCTAGTTAGGTACGCTCTAGGATAGTAATATAGGGTAGGCGCTATATCTTATAATACTAAACTACCCTTAGATAAATAACTATTACTAAAACTTATAATACTATATAAAGTTAGAGCTTAATAAATTTAGTAAGACTTATAATATCCTTATTAAGTAATATAAGGCCGGAAATATAATAGCGGAGGCGTATTATAAGTATAAGGATATAATAAATATTATTATCTAAATATTATAGCTATATTATACTAGTAACTTAAAGTTTCTAGGGTATCCGTTAATAGACCTTTAACCTAACTACTATTATAAATACCGCTTAATATACCTAGAATAATATAAGGACGTACTAGACTAGGGGTTTAAAGGGGTAATTAAGGAAGTTAGGAAGATATATTTAAACTAAGTTAAACTCTATAAATAGTATAAGAAGGTTATTATATTAGTAGTAATAGTAAAAATATAGTTAATAGCTACGGGTCGCGCTAGGATTATATTATTATTCCCTAAATTATTATTTTAAGAAGAGACTAAGAAGCTAGCTTTTATATTAGGGGAACTAATAACTAATAAGTAGCTTAAAACTATACCTAGGAAACTATATAAACTAGAATAATAAGACTTACCTTATAAGCGGTTAATATATTAAATTACTAGGGCTTTAAATTACTTAAAGATACTAGTATTAAGAGTTACCTTAAATAGTATATAGGGAAAGAATAAAAAGTTCCTTATCTTAATAATAGGGCCTATATTAGCCCTTATTATTTACTAAGTATATATTCCTAATAGGCTATTACTTTATATTAATAATTACCTTAGGACTAAAGTACTAATTAGTATATAAGTAATCCGCGATATATTAAAGAAACTTATTACCCTAATCTATTTAGGCCTAATTAAGTATAAGGTTACTAAAATTATTAAACTCTTCTAGGAAGGTAAAGATAGTAAGAAGAGTTTATATCCTAATAATATCTTATAGATCCTTATTAGGTCTAATATACTTCTATTTATAAGATATATATATATAGTAGCGAAATTCGTTACTATCTTTAACCCTAAGTAGTTATAAAGGAATAAAACGTAGGGTATTACGCGGGCTAACTAAATTAGGTAAGATAAGGAAATAATATTACTTAAACTTATAAATAACTCCTTAAAACTTAAAAAGGTTATATCTAATATAAAAACTACTTAACCTAAGATATATAAATTAGTAGAAGCTGTAATAGATCTAATAGATAGTAGTTATAAGGTATTAGAGGAGGATATAACTATAAATAATAATATTAATAATAATAATAAAGGTAATCTACTTAATAAGGAAGGTTAGATTATTAGCTAATAATATAGAGATAGTATACGCGTATAGAACCCTTCTAGGGAGATAAGTAATAGCGAGCTAAGTAGGAATAAATTAAATAGAAATAGAATATAATAATATTATAATATAGTAAGATTATTCTAAGATATCTTTATATACTATAAGTTAATACTACGTGTATTAAACGCGATAAGTCTATAGTAGTTATATAGAATATATACTTTATAAAATAGTTTAACTATATAACTAAATAAATTAGGATATATTAATAGGAAGGATTTACTACTTAATATTCTCGCCTAGGTATATATAGTAACCTATACGCGAGTATTAGCTAGATAATCTATAAAGGTTAAGGGTTCTTTAAATATACTAAATATATAATAACTACTCTAGCTATATATAAAGGTTTAATAAACCTATATAAGGTATAGAAAAGGTGGAAAATACGGGTAGTATAGATCCTAATATTCTATACGGCTTCCTAGTTTATCGATAAGGGTTTACTAAGTAACTATTTATACTTAGTAACTATCTAGCCTTATAGTATTAGTACCCTATAAGGCTACTCTAGAGTATTAGACTTTATAAATTATAACTCTTTATAACTTAAATTTTATAATAATACTATCTATTAATCTATTTAATATATTAAATATACCCCTACTATCCCTTCCTCTATTATAAGAGGCCGGAATAGGTAGGAAAGATTATATAGAATAAGGCTAGGGGACTAGCTAATTTACGGCGGAGTTAGAACAGGGGCTATAAAGATAAAATGGCTAGGAAGGATAGGATAGATAGGTAACTAAAGGAATTAGCTAATTAAGACGAGGCCTACGGATAAGAAAACCTCGTAAAGGATATAAATAGCTTTAGGAGTCGTTATTTTAAGCATGGAATAGGCGTTATAAACTATATTGGCGATATTTTAGGGTAGGCTATAGGGGACTAGCCCTATAAGGCTGGACGGTCACCGAGTGTAGACGGTTACCTAGTAAACCCTTCTATGCCGAGTTCTGACACTACGATGGAGAAGACCAGCGACCATTGGACATCATTCAAAGACCTGGATCGCGAGAGCGAACATGCTCGAAAAATCGATAAAGTGCTGAATACTGCCAACTTTGTCTACCTACGCTCGGTGGCTTTACAAGCACGATACGACGAGGACTTGAAATCCAATGTCATCATCACTTCTCAATCGGAACGACTCACCTGTGCCATTGATGAATCTCAATTCACTGTTGGCCACAATAACATAGTTTTCGAAATCGCATTTTCTGATGCCTCGCAATGGATAGCCAGAGTCCGCCTGCCAGACGATAAATCGAATGAGAGAGACTTGGTCGAAACATCTATCATGAGCGAAATTGCTACAATTACGCTGATCGCCTCAAGAACCAGTATTCCTGTCCCGAAAATCCACAGCTTCGAGGTCGACGCTACGAATACGTTCGGGTTCCTTTACCTTTTAATGCAAGCCCTACCCGGTCACCATTTAGATAACGGTCTCTCGAGATCAATCCCGCGCGAATACTGGGATAAGGTCGTAGACCATTATCAGATGACTGGCATCAACTCAGCCGTCTGCGATTCGACCGTATCGGGCGTCTCTGGTGCGGACGTAACATTGATCAAAGAGAACCAACCCTCATTTCAATAGAGGGGGTAGGAGGACCTTTCCTGACATCCTTAGAATATTTCTACGCGCTCCGAAGAAGTCATAATCAGCATATCGAAGCCGCATACGCCTCGGACAAGGAATGGGAGACCTCGTCGTGGATTCTGGAGCAAACTCTTCCGTCAATGATCATCGATAACTATATTCATGGACCCTTTCCGATCTGCCATATGGATTTCCATTATAATAATATCCTCATTGACGATGACTTCAACATCACCGGCATCATCGACTGGAGCGACGCGCAGACCGTCCCATTAGAACGTTTCACTATCACTCCTGAGTTCGCTACATTCCCGGGCCTTTCGGCCGAAGAAAATGAACCGAGTGTTACGTTTCGTAAAGAATTCGCTGCAGCCCTAAAGAAAAGGGAGATAACGACGATGACTGGCGGTGTTAAGGCACCAGGAGGCTTACCGTCGTCGTTGTCGTCACTACGCTTTACCTCGGATCTAATCGGCACACCGCTATGGGAAATTGTATACCGATCCACTTACAGCTATTGGTGGAGGGCGAGGTCGGATGCGAGGTTGGTCTTAAAGCAGATCTATGGGGCAAATGCCAAATGGGACGACTTCGTGTCGTGCTATGAAAATGGACCTTTACACCAAAGAAAACTGCTGACTGTGGGACTAAGTAAAGAGGGTGAATCATATGGTGATTCTAGCATTGAGGATTCCCATCCACAACGGAGTTAGTCTTTACACTCACTACGGAGTTGAAGGTGCGCTGTCAGTTGTTGAAATTCTAGCTTTCAGCCTTTGGAAGCTACTACGTCGCCCCAGGGTTATAAGACGACTCCTTGGGCGTACCAGCCGTGCCATTCTTTAAGCGTTTCGGGGGCCTTATGGGTACCACGTTTGCCTACTTATTAAGTCCTGCACCCACTTACTTTTCGGTGTGGTCAAGTAGACAGAAATTCAAGATATTTACCCGCTCACTCTGCATATGTCTTATAAGACTTGCCTCCCACAATTAAAGCCACTTTACTCTTTTGAGTTGGTTTTTGTGATGAGCGGCCGTAATCCGTAGCAGCAACAATACTGCGCCTGATACCCAGGCGTATGGAATCAACTTTTTACACCTCCCATCTATTTCGAGTCATATTCTAACAGCTGGGTTTCAGTGTACATGTCGGCTTCGAGAAACGGGAAAAAGGAAAAGGGATCTAGGTCGAATATAACCAATAGCGTACCGCTGCAGGTGTCTCATCTTTTGAAGAAGTAGCAATGGTAGCCGGCTACGAAAGACCAACTGCGAGATGATATCACTAATATATTTGTATTTCCTGGACTCAGAGCATTATGTGATCCAAGGCTGACCTAGACGCAGCTCCTTGGCTTCCGCGGCAAAGCCCACTTCGTCCTGCCGCTCCCTTGCTGCTCTGTCCTGCTCCAATTTCAGGTCTATCGAAATCTCAGAAAATAATATTCTATTTCTTTCTTCTTTCTCTTTCTCCATGCGTGAGAACCCCGTTGTCTTGCGGGGACGTTGCCAGGGAAAGCGTGCTCGCGGACTCTGAACTGTATAACCTACCCTGATAGAAGGATTTCTATCAGGATTTTCAAGGTCTTAGGTCTGTTCTCTGAGTCGTAGACCCACGGCAGCATAGAAGAATTGTTGGAGGCTTTACCGTATTGTAAATTTTCGGCTCTGATCACGAGATGTACTTCCTGCATACAGAAACGATTTCCGTTATCAGTTTGCCTAGCTCTTCATTCTTCCCTTGCAGTCCGCCAAGGCTCTGCTTCCTCTCGAATTCTTATAAAACGGATTGTTCAGTATTCAAATTGGGCCTTAATCAAACAATTCTTGAAGTTGAGACACTGAAATAACATGCTTATCCTAGACCATCTACACCAGCGTGCGATTGAGTCTGCGATCAATGACTTGATCAGTGCCCCGCTTCACGATGTACCCATTAATATAGTCAATCTCAGTCATTCTCCCTGCGCGTACGTCCTGCAACATCAAGCTGATATTCTGCGCTGTCTTTACCGCAGCATCCTCAACAGTCTTTTCAAGTCCTTCGGGGGAAAACCTCGCCTCAGCCGAGGGGTTTTCTGCCAGCGCCGAACCTGACAGAGCAATAATGGACCGAAAAACGGACGAGATCTCGACCAGGAGCACTCGGATCAACGCGCGGATGGGGGGGCGAGTGAAAAGCTCTCCATTTAAGCAATCAAAAATCACCTTCAGGGGATTAACGATCGCGTTGATCGCCAGCTTTTCAAGCTGGATCTGGAGCATTTTGGCCGGTAAAACTATGGAAGCGGATAAGATGGGTGCTGCGGAGAGACAGTGTAGTAGATATTTGGACGGTCCTCCTGCAGATCCGGTTCCTGCTGAGGCGGTTTCTGTCTCGTGCGATGGTTGGACTCCTCCAAGAGTGATATTTCCCATACCAGCATGGACGACAGAAAACGGACCATTCTTGTAGACGCCATGGCTGACGATGCCGGCGAAGAAGTGTGGCCGCCTCGATGAGTTGGCGAACAGTACGTCAGTGACTTCTTCGGTGGTGCCTTCAATCCCGTCCTTAATCGGCCTTGAATATATCTGCCGTCGAAGCGTCGGCATAGAGCGGATCGACATACCCATGCTATTCTGCAAAACAAGCACTGTTATCTCATTACTCAAGTGATGTCTAAGTGGCTTTAAAGTTGGCACAGTAGCGTACGTCTTAGTAGCCACGATCAGATATCTAATCAACCCGCCTTCCTCTCCGAACGTCTCCTCAGTCTCGAAAGCGCCTCGAGCATCAGACACGCCTTGGTCCACCACATCGATGTAACTTCCAGCCTTGTCCCACTGTTACTGCGAACCTTGTCCCCCCCCTTATCCCGATTGCGCTCAATTCATACTTAGCAGTATGGTGCGTCTTGAACATCACATAATGACAATGCGCGTGATCTTCATATCTGGAAAGGTGTGAATTCTGATATCGCAGCCTTCGATTATCTCTTTCCCGTTGCGGAGAACATGGACTTGGTAGTGGTTGCTTGTAAATGTGTGATGCATCGAGTTGTTGCCTTTTCTTTTTGATCCTTGCACATTTCGAATTGTTTCGAAAATTGGCTGTACACTCGAGATATCATTGCATAGTCTACTTCAATCTCCAACACAGAAGCTGATATGATTACTTATTCCCCGGCTCTCAGTGAGCTGAAAGTTGTCTTGGAAGCTACATAAATGCAACTTGGAGTGAAGTTGATCATCCTTCTCCTCCACGATTTATTACTTTCAGAATCTTCCTGAGAGACTCGGTAATCATTTATTGAAGAAGAAACGGCTTAAAATTGAAGAGTCTGAGTTATTACCCTTCGTCGTCCTTTACTATGGTTTGTAACGTTATCTACCCTTCGAACGTCGCTGATATACGACTATTTGTAGCCTGGCAAGAAAGACATTAAGCAAAAGAAGAATGACGCCACGGTTCAAGATTATCTCGATAATATATGGTAGACGATCTGAATAGAGGGAGATAGGCGCCTCCTAAGAAGTGGAATCGGATTCACGGAAATGGCAAATCCTCTAGCGGAGGCCAGTTCCATATCATGACCATGAAAGACAGCACAGGGAGGTACGTCGCGAAGACAGGAGGGACAAAGGATAAAAGTATCGTGGTGATCGATAATGGGAACTCGGCAAATGGGCCTTCTTTTGCTCAAATCATGTCGGTTCTAAAGGTAAAATATCGTTAAGGCTTTGGAGAGACTTTCCAGAGCAAATTAACTACGTCTAGACAATGTTATGAGAAAGCAGGTAAATAGACATGGGGGAGGGGATCAAAAACAAAAGAACCAACATTCGGTTATAGTTGACTTCAGTACCGGACTCGAGGTGCTTGGAGACCTTATCGCCATCGATGTTGGCCTTGTTCAGAGACTCTAGGCCATTTAATTCCACATCATCGAAGAACTACGACGCCGTCCTCTTCTTCGCCGCCATTGGAGACGAGGTAAACGGGGAATTTATAGCTAAATAAAATTACTTTAACCACTAAGGCGTCTATAACGAAGAGAGAAAGATGCAGTGATATATAGAGTAGAGATAAGATAACAGCGTACACAATAGCGTGTTTGGTCCACGGATAAGTTACTGCAGGCCGCAAGCAAGTAGAAGTGAAGAGAGCAAGAGCGAAAGAGCAAGAGGGCAAAAGCAGAAGATAACACGGTAGGCGGTCGGTGGAGCTATAACCGGCTCCTCTAATCAGTATCTAAAACGAGCTGAAGTGACGCCTTCGTCTAAACTTGTAAGAATACATTAGCAGCTAGTGAGTAGGAAGTGGCTGAGGGGGAGCACAGGGAGCAGTGAGGAAGCATGGGGGAGCAACGAGGGAGCACATTGACGAAATGGGCTTTAGCGGGGGAGCAGAGCGGCGGCACCTTAGTCAGCGGCGGGTTACGTATTGGCCTCAGTTCGGGGAATTTATATATATATATACTAAGATGCGGCGTTCAACTGATCAATGAAGAGAAGACGACAAATAATATCAGCAGTAACATACCTTCTCATTGAGTACTCACATTGTAAACATCCAGGACTCCACCCACTCCTAACCTCCTCTCCGCCAATAATTCTGACGATGGAGGCGCAACTCAAAGCAAACATATGAGGATGTATATACTCTAAAGGCCACTGCGACCTTCAAATAGTGACCGATTCAACAGCTCCATATCAAATACAAACATCAACAAATCCAACAAGTTACATGGAGACCATGAATCATCTAAGCACTCCCACCTGACAGTACGAGAGGTGTGACAAGGGATGCACTTCGTACCTGTGGCCATTGATGGGAGCAGCAACATGCCTGGTCTTTCGTTACGATAAAATCGATGTGGATATTTCTCTCTGATGTGCTTGACAAGTATTCGATTGACGTTCAGCACCAGTCATTGCTGAATCCATGGTCCACGTAAAATATTGATGGTATGAAATAGGGTGAAGGAAGAAGAAATGTCAGATACTTCGTCAAGTATTCTGGGCCTGCTCCCTAAGAACCCTACACTTAACCAACTGCGAGGTCTATAAGTGTAATCAGATGAAGGTGTACTCGCAGACTCCCTTCTCAAAAGGTTTGGCTGCGAAGTAAGTCTTGTTTTTCATGAAACGGTCCCATTAATTCAGGCGCAGCATTGTAGCACGACGGCCTCGTACGATAGTCTCGATCATGCGATGACTACTCACATCAATACATAGGTTACCGTGCATAGTGTTGTCAATAGCTTATCATGCTACCAATAATGTTGTAAATTAGAAGGAAGAGGAAAGATTTCAACGCGATGCTGTTTGCTGTATTAGCGTGGTAAAACCTTGGAAGGTTACGATACATCGGTATTATATTCCATCCTAGCTCTGATTAGGGCTAGTGCCTTTCCCCACGGCTTACCTTCCTGTTCGTCAACTTGCTATTATCAATGAACATGTTTACCACCCTTGCCGGCCTTTACTACAATCTTCTGGCATAATCATGGCGCTCACTCACCTACCTAATGAGCTCCTTGTGAAAATCATCTCACATGTCTTGCCAGAGGGTTTCGAGAGCGCGGCACTGACCTGCAGGAGAGTCCACGCGATATGCTTACCTTTCGTCGAACGCCATAACAGACTTCGCTCACAATTCCATGACTTTGACTACCGTGAAATCAAATCCGACCCGTCCTTCACCATCAGGACGACTTTTGATCTGATCGTACGCATCGCGATCGAGCCTATCGTAGCCCGCTATGTGCGGAATGCACACTTCAGGGTCGACGAATGCTTCACATCTGGCCGACCACGTGAGTTTAATCCGGATTACAGCTGTGGGGATGCTGTGCCCAAACTGCTTGCCGCGTCCCCTTACCTAGTAGAGGCAGGTCTCGACTGGCAGGAATACTACAACGAGATCGAGAAGGATCTCCAAGCCTCCCGCTACTCACAAAATGCGGCTGCTTTCCTCTTGACGCTCCTCCCCAATGTCAAGACACTGAGTCTCCCACATAGATGGAACCCGGTCCCTACAACCGTCAAGCTCATCGATGTCATTGTTCGCAAAGCCAAGGAGTCGCATCATCACCCTTTCGACACGCCCAGTCTCGCCCAGACCACCGAGTTCTCGATGAAACTGCATAAACGATATGATTTAGGTGCGGCGAGCCCATTCCTAGCCCTGCCGCGCATACAGACCTTCTATGCTCCCATCTGTGTGACCAATAACAACGTCAGTCACAGGAGCATATGCCCATCCATAGACAGATATGGTGGCTTCGCAAGGACACTACGATCGGTCCATCTCATGTATTGTTCCATCGACCACGTGGGTATCGCCGAGTTGCTGAACCAGACTCCAAACCTCCGGACGCTGGTGTACTCACATACTACAAGCTCTATTGACGGTTTCCGCTATCATAAATGGGATATCTGCAAATTCGTGACGGCAATCGAGCGCGTGGCAGGGAGTCACCTCGTGGAGCTTCTCGTGTCCATCTACACATTACGGGGCTCGGTCGCTCCCGGCAAGGCATCGATGCGCAACTTCCAGCGTCTACAAAGGCTCGAATTCCCACTCGAAATTGCGTCCTGCAACATGGTTGCCGCTGCAACTTCAGTCGAAGGGTTACAAATAAATCAGGAGGTAGACCTCCCTGAGCCCTTCATATTCGGCGACCTCGTGCCCGCTTCGGTCTCCCAGCTATCATTACTTTCACGCGGAACGAACGGCCATGTGGAGGCTCTTGAGCGACTGTTTCGTGGCTTCGTCGCCAACAAAGAATCCCAGTTGCCCGCCCTTGGAGAAATCTATCTGTCCTGCCCTGTAGGTGCGGACGATGCCTACAAGGAGCAAGGTGCAAACTTGGTCGCGTACACCAAAAAGGTGGGCGTAATTATGCAGCTGGAGCTTCGCTCGTCTTATGACGGGGTCACGTGGGATGAGATACCGTTACCTTGACTCTTTTCTCATCATGAGTGCGTTCTCAGATTCTATATATCGTACGTGGAGAGGAGATTGATAGTTATGTCGAAGCTTTCATATATGCTGTTCTGTTCATGCTGTCGATGTTCTTCATCAATTCGTCAATATTGCTTGAACAACGAAGCCTAAGCAATCAAAATCCATAAATCAAAGATCACGCATACCCACTCTTCCCACATATATCCTGCTGTCTCAAAAGATCTAGAAACAGATTGGTGTATGACATGGTTGGCAGGGTACATCACTATCTATTCCATCCGTGGACCTGCTTGAAAGTTTACTTATAGGCCAATATAATAGCACGGTACATTGATTCAGCGCGAGTAGGGGGGTATGGTGTATAATACATACATATCCGTTGATACGTTCATAAATCAATAACTTACTGAGAACGCTTACATCTCGTCGAGGTTGCAGATCGATCTTTTGGTAAACCTGTCGGAAGGGTGCAGTGTATTCGCATTTCAACATTAACGTTCTCAAAGCTATGGTATTGGTACCGTTCCTGGGGAGATTAGTGCACTCTGGACTTCTCACGGTAGTAATCCTGTCCATGGAATATGTGGTCATGGGCACAGGCTTCCGAATGGGACCTTGGGGTAGTATTGATCATGAGATACTAATTCCAGAATTCAATGATCTTTGAGGACTACAAACACGTGAGCCAACAATACCCTCTCTTTCGTCATCTCTTCGCCAGGGACCTTCTAGCGACTAGGCACTATGAGGAGGCCAAGGACCCACATTTCTAGGAAGTCGAGACCTTGACGTCAAGCGATCCAGAGCCCAAACCAGACATCGATTCAACTCGACGCAGCGACCCCGTGGCCACTATAACGTTATCAATCTTAACACCAAGCTCCACCTCGCTCCAATGATTGCCTTCAACCACCATGAGCGCCGGAATCTGACAGAGAACCTTGATCAAGAACAATTTCAGCAAGAAAGGCGGTGAGCTGCGAGGCGGGTCGTATGGATCTGCAATGCGTAGATGTGAATTGAAGGCTCTGGTGTCTACGTTAAGCATGTGTATGGGTTCGGTGATGGGGATGGGCGCTGTTTTGACTAGTGCAGTGGCGACGGTCATGTAAATGTTCTCTTCTGCTATTGTTTGGCCGACGGGGGTGATGCTGTACTCGAGGTTACCCTCGATGAATCTTGTGCCAAGTGTGCTTGAGTTGAAAGCCGTTGTGGCGTTGGAAAGTTGTATCACGTTGTTCTCCGGTGCGGAGGTGCCGATTTCTGACGTCGTACTATTGCCTACGCTGAGTCGCGGAGGAGTCCTGCTGGACAATCGAATCCTACCCACAATCACAGTCTGCCATCTCAGTGTGTACAGTCTGGCACGATAATCATCTTCTCGAAGCATATGTGCCAGCACGCCGTACAACCCCCAGACGGCATATTTTCGATCCAAGCTGGCTCCCGTTCTTCGCCCGTCCAGTTCTATCGCAAACAATGGATCCACATATATGGAGGGGTTCTGTCTGTCATTGAAATTTTCGGAAGCCGTTCGTCCGAGGGCTACTAGAGTCTGCAGGAGGCATGAGGTTTCGGGTAGAGTGGGTCCAGTCAGTATGCCGGGGACTACCGTGAAAGCTGTGGGAACGATTTGACCCAAGGTCGTATTCAGGTTCGTGAGCTGACTGTCCTTGGATCTGTGCGTGTCACGTGGTATAGTAAGTGGTGCGGGAGTAGCTGAGATTAGAGCGCAGAGGCAAAGGACCAACACGATATGCTGGAAGGGGGACCACATGTTGGAGGTATGTGCGGGCTCACATTGCTGGAGATATGAGACCCGATGGAATGAAAATAAAACTCAGAATGAAATCATATTGGATACTAGTTAATGCTCCTGCGAGTCGATAGAGTTATTTTACGCAAGTAGTTCCACGCGATACGCGAGCAGTGTCTAAGCGCACAGCTGAGCGTATTCGACGGTGAAGTTCGAGATCCAGAGATCAGCAGAAAGACCGCTTCATCGCAGTGCCATAGTACGAAACTGGGGGCCAAAGGCCAAAGTCCATTGCGAGTACGACGCGTTCCATGGGTTGTCTTAGTTGAGCCTATGTACTGCTTCTCAAAAGGTTTCGATGGACGTAGTCCGATTGGACTATGGCATTTGGCCGAACGTTTTTTGATAGGAAATGAGATTGATACTGTATCACAGCATATTTGATGAGAGTAGGGGAGATATTCTATATCACAATTCGAGATACCACAACTAGGTCTGGTCGCAGAGCTTCTTTACATATGAAATTATGGGTTAATATTACTCAGTCATGTGGCTACCGAATCAACTTGGACGCAAAGTAGTTCTAAGAAACAACAAGACACGTTCTATGGTAAGGAAGTATGAGACTGATGAATCAACAAACTAGTGGTTCAAAGACGAAAATTTTGCTTACTAACTAGGATCAACCGTTGGCAGGGTAACCTCCTAGACTTCGTCTCTTGAACAGCGCACTCGCTCCATCACGACAACCCTTGGTACACAACGCGCAATGATAAGACAGGATATGTTGGCTCCCTTCGAGGGCCGACAGGTGGCTTAGTGATGGCCAACGTGACCTCGCCATCAGCGAGACCGCCTGCAATCAAGTCACCTTGAGGAAGCTTTAGCATGACAGCCAAATATCCACTCTCCAGGATCAAGACATCGCTCACTAACGGCTCATATTCTCAGTAGATTATAAAAGATTACATGACCACATGCTCCCGGACCTCGCAGGGCTGAAAGGGAAAAGTTAAGAAAGCTTAAAGAAAGCTGATCAGAATTATCAAGAATGGGGAAGAAAGAGCACGGATATCACACACTTCAGACTGCGGATGGCCCTTCCTCGTTCTCCCAAAAAGCCTTCGCTAGCTCTCCAGGCACTAGCCAAAGTCGCATACCGTCTGGACGGCCAGGATGAATTCGTCAATGAGACCCAACAGGCCCAGATTTCACAGGAGAACCTTACATCCGAATGACAGAATCACACCCTGGCAACAAGGCATCGATATACGCCTTCGCGAATGCGTACCCTCGCCGTGGTTGACTCGTTGCGTGTTGCGATACTGGTCTGGTGTGACTGGTGTCAGGTCAACTTCCTTAAGCCGCTTCAAGCTTCAAAACATCGTGACGGTAGGGATATATGTCGAGAATGAAGACTGCCTTTGGTGAGAGGTCTCGATGGCACAAGATATCGCAAAGGACATAGCTTGCTCGTGTCGTGGATCTCTACAAATACTCATCGTTCCAGGAAATGGGGCAGAAATCCCTTTAGCTAGCTTGGACATCGGCATGGTCCATGGACATGCAAAGGTAGTCTCACTAATAAGAGTCAATCCATCTTGCTCCTGCCAGCCATTGCCATGATGGGGCACTGCCGGTCATGATCAAGATGGTAAGAATCTTACCGCGACAATGACAGTTGAACGGAGTTGTTGGAGACGTAACGAGATTTCCAAAAAAGTGAAACAGATCTGCGGATCTCATTCTGTTCTGCTCACCCAAGTCCTCATGTACACATCAGCCTTAATTGGGTCAACGAAGTGAAGATCTACAACTTATAGAAGGACTTCGTGCTTCAGAGACTGGCTATGCACAGCAGCGCTTCCACTGCCGTACAAGACAATCCGAAGGAATCTATACAATAAGAATAAGATCGATGAGAATCGACCTATTGCAATTCCGCCGTGTATGTGGCAAAAGAAAGTGACTGATCGAACTGCGCTAATCCCTAAGCCGATTAGTCTTGCCAAGACCTCGCTCATGCAACTTTCGGTCATCTCGAAATCCTCCAAGACTTCGATGATTTCTGGCTTTCAGAGCATTCTACATCATTCATTGCCTGAATTGGTCCTGCTGAAGACGCCGTAGAATCCACCGACAAGCCCAATGATGCACTGGATCCAGGGTATCTACCAATGTGATGATCTCTCCGCCCCTATATGGCCAGGAGCTAAGCCATCCTGGGCCTCTCAATGGGCCCTAGATATCTTGTTTTGGCCGCTCTTTCTCAATTACAGTTCTTCACCGGCCGACTGCATGCCTCAGTCAGGAGGAAGTTCGCCAACCATGGCAGGGTCGATCCAGATCATCCATGCTCATGCGTTCGGTCGTGACAGCCCTTGATTTAGTCCCATGTTGACGAGCATTACACGTGTATTTCCTGCCGGCCGTCGCGTCGTACAAATATCTGCTCACGTCCCCATTCCCCCCAACCTCCCAATTTCCTCGCACGCGCTTTTTCTTTAGACGAAGATGACCGTCGTTTCAACGCTGCTGTCTGGCACTACTGCGCTTGTTGCGACTTTGCCTCAGACATGGACAAATGGCAAGTCTCCACTTCTTCGTAGAACTCGGCAATCTTGTTCACGGTATACCTGTCGAAGAGCCTTACTGACTGTCTCACTCAGGTGGCTCTGAATGGGGTACATTCCAAGCTCCAAAATGGCCGCACTTCATGACAAATAATGTACGGCTTCTTTATTTATGGAAGTGACATTGGCTGATTTTGCCAGCCAATCGTGAATGGCTACCCTTGGGGAACCAAAAGCACCAGCAACTCGGATCCATACTATCAAGCACCCGATACTGGTGTCGTTCGATCATACGACTTTACAATCGCTCGAGGGGTGATGGCGCCTGATGGGTTTTCAAAAAGCCTTTTGTTAGTGAATGGGCAATACCCCGGCGTGAGTTTGCCATCAGTGTCTCATTCGCCGTTGCTGACGGATGAACGGTAGCCGCTTATTGAAGCAAATTGGGGCGACACAATACAAGTGACAGTCAACAACGCAATCACAAACCCTGAAGAAGGCACAAGCCTCCATTGGCATGGATTCCTCCAACAGATGTCAGAGTGGATGGACGGAACTCCTTCCGTCTCCATGTGTCCCATACCTCCAGCCTCAAGCTACACCTACAGCTTCAAAGCAACTCCTTATGGAACCACTTGGTATCACTCACATTACTCCAGTCAATACGCTGATGGTACCTGGGGACCCATGATCATCCACGGGCCGAGCAATATCGAATATGACATCGATTTGGGTCCTGTAACCCTCAACGATTACTATCATAGACAAGAGTTTGATATTTTGACGGACGTGATGGGAAATGATCTCAAAAAGGTCCGGCCCGCGTCCGATAACAACCTCATCAATGGCAAGATGAATTTCCAGTGTAGCAACAGCAACTCAAACAGCACCTCAAACAGCACCTCAAACAGCACCTCAAACAGCACCTCAAACAGCACCTCAAACAGTACTTCAAGTGGGTGTGTTAACAATGCAGGATTGTCCAAATTCAAGTTCACTTGTGGCAAGAAGTATAGGCTACGTTTGATCAATACTGGCGTGGCTGGCATCCAGAAGTTCAGCATTGATAATCACAAAATGACCGTCTTCGCCAACGACTTCATCCCCATTAAACCTTACACCACTAATGTTGTTACACTTGCGGTACGTTTCCTCGTTGACCTATTATGCCCACGCACTGACCCTATGCAGGTTGGTCAGCGTACCGACGTTGTAGTTGAGGCCACTGGTAAATCAACTGATGCCGTCTGGATGCGGTCCATGCTCAGCAGTGGGGATTGTACCGAACCAAGTAATCAGCCTTTGGCTCTCGCAACCGTCTATTACGACAATGCCAACACCACCGCTTCGCCAGGCAATAACTCAGTTGCCCACGTTGACACCACCGCACCCTGCGACAATGATGACCTTGGGAAAAGTATTCCGGAATATCCAATCCCAGCAAACGATCCCAGCACCACAATTAATATTAATGTTGGTTTTCTTATCAATGCGACTGGGCACCTTGTCTGGACAATCAACGATTCCGCATTCCGTGGCAATTTCAACAACCCAATCTTGCTCCTAGCTAGTACCGGAAACACTTCGTATCCAATGGACCCGGAATGGAACGTGTTTAACACAGGTTCCAACAAGACGATCAGGGTTGTGATCAATAACAAAACTCCCACCAGCCATCCTTGGCATTATCACGGCCATGAGATGTGAGTAGCTCGTCCCTCGCACATCCAGGCGATGGCATCTGACATATCCATCCTAGGCAAGCTCTTGCGGCAGGCACAGGCACCTGGGACGGTACCATCGTCAACCCTAGCAACCCTCAACGACGCGACACCCACATCCTGCCGGCAGGGGGATACCTAGTCATTCAGTGGGCCTCGGACAACCCCGGGGTTTGGCCCATGCACTGTCATATCGCATGGCACATATCAGGCGGCCTCAACGCCAATTTCATGGAACGTCCCGACGACATCAAGAATCTCGCCATCCCGTCTACGAGCTTCGAGAATTGCAGGAATTGGGCCTCATACTCTGGCGGAGCTGTTGTTGATCAGATCGATGCTGGTTTGTAGATTTTTGGTGCTTACACGCGAATATCTTGGCATCCTAACTATTATGTATCAATGGTGGTACATACTGTGAAGAAAATGCCTCATATCAGGCAGATTCGTTAATGTTGTAATGTTAACCTTTACATAGTACGCGAAAAGTAATTCTCATCACTTCACATACGAGAATTACTACAAATCTATTCTATGATCTTGTGGTGATACACCTGGGTCTGAAGGCTATCTGCTCCCATGGAATCCTTACCTATTTGTAATGACGAGGAAATGCCTCGATGCTCCAAGTATATTTACATAACCAAGGCCTTCCTCTGTATTCTAGTATCTATTACCTATCAAATTCATCCTCTATCTCATAGCACCATGATCCTACACATTTATTACTCTGCGTGCAGTCAACAATGATCCTCTGATCCTTTGAGCTGTACGGTCTTACACTTAATACACTGTGCTTGATACCTTACTTATCTTCCCTTTTATAGAATGAGCAACTCTTAGCGGCCCTAATTGGTAAGCCCGCTTACGAACCTGTTCGCCTACCCTTTCCCTATTCCTTCTCCTTGCCCACTACACCCTCATTTGCACCCTCACATTTCCTATCGTCAAGAACCCCCACGCTATTCAGCGAAATCTACTGTGGGATCCGAAGGATCAGTTTTTAGCGTGACAGGGATTGTTCTGGTGTGTCCACTCCAGAATAATCCCCACTCTCGTGGAGGCGAATCGAATCGCCGTACTCGAATCGAATATGTTGTTTGTGGCTGAGGAGTTAGCGCCCTTGATTTTTGCCAAGAGATGAGATATCATGACTAAGCGACAGACTTGTACGTTTGTAGTTAGTACCAGTCCACGCCATTCTTTTTCACTGAGATGCACAAGTTCTCTTCCACCGGCTACCTACATCACTCCGCTCAACATCAAGACCGCATCGACACATGCCGCAAACTTCCCGAAGTCGCATATGCTCTCGTCGACCGATACAACCATCCGAGCTATGTTGAAGTGCTGCACCTCGGAGAATTTATTGACATACATGGCTTCGTTGACCGTACCACGCATATGACAGCCTCGCCGTTCCGAACTGCCTCCACAGCGTGTTCCTGCAGCTGTCGGCGCATCCCATTCCGAGCGTGCGCAGGATCTGCACTGCGGGCAATTCGATGCGTCGAATGCATGTGCAATGCACACACGTTGGAGCCATTGCCGGCATTCGAATACGAAAAGTGCTGATGATTACCGACGGTAGGGTCGTACAGAGTGGCGTTCACCTACCTTTGCGTATCGATATGCGATGCCGGTACTCGATGGCCGAAGCAACGTGGACAAATCTCCGAAGATTCTGCTTTATGATGTGGCATGCGTCTGGGCTGTATTGAAGCAATACATGAACGATGCTGACGACAGACGAACAGCCGAAAGGAGCAAATCACTATCGTAGTGGACGGTGATGGTTTCGGTCTCTGGCTGCCATGGACTTTTGGCTTTACTGAACGCTTCGTTGTGGGTTATCCGAAGCTGGCAAAGGTGTGCATGGCGTCCTTCTCGCCTCCTATTCCCATTGCTCTACCACTTGAAAGCATGGCGATCGTCTACTCCACTATCTTCATATCTGCATCTCTCCTATCACCCTCCTGCAGCAAACATACGCACGCACCTCAGCAGTCGAGAAGTCCCAATCCCCTGCCGCGAAGATGACCCTCATCGTCTCCATCCTCCTCGCCCTCCACCTGACCCTCACCGCCGCCCAAGACCAATGCAATCTCCTCCCCGTCCAAGTCGTCTCGCTCCCCCTCTACTCCCTAATCCCACACACCCTCACCCCGACCAACGCCACCATCTGCGACAAGTATGCTCCCGCCAACGGTAGCCAATACGACTGGATCACCAAACTCGTCAACCTGGCCTTCACGGGCGACTACGTCCCGCTTCCAAACCTCTGGCCTGCACACCCCAATGGCAGTTATCAAGCCAGCGGTATCCTGGACCCGAATGCCGTGTACAGAGACCCATGCTTCACCGTGACGCATATCAACCTGGTCCCATATTTCAACGGAACGTACAAGTCCAACAATCGGAATGGTAAAGCAACGGCGATCAACTTCCTAGATGGAGGGAGCACGCCGGCGCTGCTGAGCAACGTGCCAGCATGGGACACCAACTCAAACCAGTACAAACTAATGACCCATCTCTACGAATACTTTGGCATCATACTCGGCTGCTCATCGCCCGAGTTCCCAGCCTACACCGGCTCCTCTTCGCAAGCACAAGTACCTCCTCCCTCCCTCCCTCCCAAACCCACCCCCCATACTAACCGCACAAACAGGTCCACAGATTCATGGACCTCCCCGCGCCATCCATGCACTACTTCATCCACAACATCTACGACGCCGCCGTCTCCCTCGGCGTCGCCGGCCCCGACCTCGTCACCCACGTCGGCGACGCCATCTCCATCGGCATCGCCCTCGACAACATCTTCAACAAGAAATGCTCCCCGGCGCAGGAAATCGCTCCCTATCAACCCAGCGAACCGCAAGCCATGTGTGGCGACGACGCGTCAGTGCCCATCCCTATCCCTTTCCTACCCCTTCCATTCCCAATCCCCTCCATCCTCCCCTCACACATGCCAAATCAACTCAAAGAAACTCCATATAAGAATCAACTAACACCATCCACAGCACCTGCGCAATCTGGGCCTTCCCAAACGCAACCTGCTCCGCCTACAACCAGACCGGCTTCGGCGTCCCGCCCAGTCCTGCCGACCCCGCGGCCGCACTGCCAAGCGCCAGTCAGTGTAATCCGCATTATCCCCTGCCGTCTGCGAGCGGGTACGGAAGGGTCTGGAGACCTTAGTGTAGGATGGGAAGGAAAGATCTGATCTGATTTGATTGAGTACAATGGCAATAGGGTTGGAGGGTAGAAAGTGTACACCGATCTGTTTCTTGTCTACTACACTGTACGGGTGGGCGCAGGTGATATCTGTTGAAATACGAGGGGACTACCAACAAGAAGACGAAACTGCTATATGATATAATATAAAATAATACAACATCAAGACGAACCGACTCCTTTAATTTAATTTAATAACGCAACGCCCCTGATCCCCCCGACCCCTCCACCCCCATGCATGCACCAAACACGTTAAAATCGCATCAACACCACAACAAACATCTCCACCGATCCTTCACTCACCCTTCTCCATCAAACACCCTCACCGAATCCGCGGCACCCCTAATCCCTCCTCAACCTGATGCAATCACGAAAACACGCAAATGGTTTTGAGTACTACAATACATAATATCTACTCACCCTTCATTCACCCTCCTACCTCCCCCCCCTCTTCTCACCTTCTCACCTTCTCACCTTCTCACCTTCTCACCTACTCACCTCCTCCCCCCCTCCCCCCTCCCCCCCTCCTTCTCCTCCTTCTCCCCCCTCCCCCCAACCTAACCTAACCCAACCCAACCCATCGCACCAAGCACCAAAAACCGAAAACCAAAAACCAAAAACCCAACCAAAACCTAAAAACCAATACCCACCGCACTAAGAACCAAAACCCCACCCCCACCCCTACCCCCATCACAGAAAAAGAAAAAAGAAAAAAGAAAAAAGAAAAAAGAAAAAAACCCCTAAACCCCAATCAATCAACAAGTTAATCCCACACCACCTAACGCAAATAATCTAATCTAATCCAATCCAATCCAATCGAAAACCCATCCCCCTCCCTTTAAAAGAAAAAAATACAAGAAACTAAGTAAGTAGGTAAGTAGATTAAGTAGATTAAGTAGATTATTAAAACCCGCTTAACCTTAATATAGTACTAGACTAGTATTATATTATACTATACTATATTATATAATATTATACTATACCTACTAGAAAGAATACCGTAGTCTCTTTATTAAGTCTATACTTATACTTATACCTATACTTATACTTATACTTATACTTATACTTATACTTATACCTATACCTATACCTATACTTATACTTATACTTACCCTTACTCCTTATACCCCTTATACTACTTACACCCCCCCCCCTCTACCTACGCCCCTTTTAAACCTTCGTGCTAATAGTATTAAAGACTAAAGATAGAGGTAGCGCGTATAAAATATTTAGATAAGGGTATATATATATACTATACTATACTATACTACTAGAAGATAGATAGATAGATAGATAGATAGATAGCTATAGTATTCTATTCTATTCTATTCTACTAAGACAAATCAAATCGGATGGGAGTCGTAGAGATTAAAGGTTGAGATTATAGAGGGCTGAAGCTGCGCAGCCGTGTATAGGAGACAGTGTCGGAATTGGAGAAAGTGTCGAAATTCGTGGGTGGGTTCTCATAGATAACAACGATATGAATGACTTGTTTCATAACCTCAATAGGTATGCCAAATAAATCATCGACAAAAGTACCATCGCAAAGAACGAGACTGCAGCGCTCACTTTTCGTCCTGAATCTATTCAACTATTGGGAGCTATCCTTCACGATTCCCCAGCTCGCTAGTGCCGCGGTCTAGAAACACAAAGCTAAGAAACAATCAACCCCGTATTACCGTCATCAGACATCTTTCGCATTCATGAATTCCAATTCCACCCCGCTAACCCCACCACTACAGCCAGCGTCACGACCCCAGCTCCGACCGCCAACGTTCGATCGCTGACCTGCGTCTCCTCCACCCTCCTCTTCCATCTGGTCTGCCCACTCTTCTCAATCTGGTATCCATCGCCATCAAGGATATCGTAATCGCTCCAATCGACAAAGTTGGTCCGCTTTTGATAGTCGACCGCACTCCCACACCAATTCGTCGTGATCCGCCCCTTCTCGTCCTTGAACCAACTCGTACATCGTGGATCGGCAAAAGTGCTTTCGCCCAACATCTCCTGTACCTCCCTGTTGTATCCCTCCACGACGTTTGGTTTTGGCTGCAGTGTGAGGATACGTCCATTCCGTTTAGACGCGAGGACGCTGCCGATGAGGCAGTTGATGTACAGGCTCTGCGCTTCGATCTGCAAGATCAAGCTGTTGTGCGCAAGGTTCGTGTTTGGACCGTACAGCATGCCGAAATTAGGCAGAGTCGACACTGTCATACCTAGATACGCCGATGCCCCACTAGCAGCCCAGGTATCTGACAAGGAGACGCCATCGGAGCCAAAGATACAGATGGGGTACATGAACTGTGTGGTCTTAAACCCCGTAGCTAGAATCAACAGGTCGAAATCATGGTGTGATCCGCTTTTCATCTCAACTCCAGTAGGCGTAATGTGCGATATTGCAGAAGTCTCAAGCGAAACGTTGGGTTGTAGTAGCGATGGGTAGAAGTCGTCAGATACAATGATGCGTTTGCAGCTGAAAGGATAATCAGGCGTGAGGGCTGCTCTTAGTTTCGTGCTTGCGCAGAAGGGAAGTTGGGTCCTCATGTGCTGTCTTGACATCGAGGCAACATGGGAGTGCTTGGTGCTTTCTGGGTTGTAGGCTGCGACAAACATGCTCTCGCGGAAATCCATCAGACTTGCCCTGTAGCGGCGACGGGTGAAGGGGATGTATCTGTACATTGCGCGGCGCGCAGGAGGGATGGGTTTGTCATGTCGGGGCATCACCCAAGCAGGCGTGCGTTGGAAGACCGTGAGGCTGGCGACCTGGCGGGCGACTTCAGGTATTATTTGTGCTGCTGTCGCTCCTGTGCCGATGATGCCCACTCTCTTGCCGCGAATATCATAGTCCCAGTCCCAGCGCGCCGAATGCATGACCTTGCCTTCGAATTTGTTCAGGCCTGATATTTCGGGATATTTAGGAGCGTTCAGCTGGCCAACAGCGGAGACGAGAAAGGATGACGCTATCGTGTAGTATTCGCCATTTTCGGCCTCTTGGCCGGAACGGCGGACAATGGTACGCCATGTGGAAGTACTGGAGTCCCAGCGAGACTCGACGATAGAGGAGGAGAAGCGGATGTGGGCGTAGAGTGAATACTTGGTAGCAACGGATATTAGGTAGTCCTGGATCTCTTCTTGACCTGGATATTCGCGCGTCCAATTACAATTGGGTTCGAAGGAGTATGAGTAGAGGTGGCTGAGGACTGCGAGGTGTCAGATCTTGCCATTATGAGACTAATTGATAACGGCGACACAGTTGACAGCGAACTCATACCATCGCAACAGCAGCCCGGATAGACATTATCGTTCCACGTCCCGCCGACCTGGGTGCCCTTCTCGACGATGACAAAATTCCGACCTTGGCCGCTCTTGATCATGTCGATGGCGGTGCATAGCCCTAGCCATCCTCATCAGCATGCATATGTCGGTAGGACCCAAAGGAAGAGTAGCAGCACGACTCGCGCTTGGCCTACATACCTGATATTCCCGCACCAATGATGAGCACGTCAGGTGAATTAATGTTCCGGCCATAGTCAGCTTTGGGGTACGGATTGGGATCCGTCATGGAGAGATGGAATCAAAGGATCAATATGATTGGACAGGAATAAAGGGAATAAAAAGGCGCGTTCATGTAGACGAAACGATGGAGCATTGACGATAGACCAGTTTGACCGCATATGAGGCAGGAAAGTGGGCCGAATGAAATGGCAGAGAGCAGCAGAGTATGCCCATGAATGTAAGGCAGTCAAGCTTATGAGGCTTGAAGACTTGTTTGTTGCAGAATGATAGCGTAGGAGACAGCGGTTTCAGCATACGCAATCTGCTGGCATGGTTCCCCGCGGGGTGTGGCAAAGCCTCCATTGCCCATGAGCTCATCAAATTATCAATGGCGATTGGATCATCACCAGATATAGATTGGGGGGCACGGTGAATCATTGTTGACCCATCGAGATACCCCGTGGTTGTTTGTGATTGATGGCGATGGACGCTTTGAGTGTCGACGATAAGCAGATATTATGATCGGGCGGTCTTGAAGGGTGTCAACATGGTGGTATAGCCGCAATGAGCGATGGGCTGCCTCGGATAGGACCTAGACTGTATGGAAGTTAAAGCGATGCCCTTGTCATGCAGTGTTCGGTCATTAAGAGTGTATGGAGGAGAGAGAGAGAGAAAGAGAGAGGAAGGGTGGAAGGTGGTTGGAGGGTGTTGGAAGAGTGGAGAGTGTCGGAGGTAGTTGAGAGGCTGAAGAGTGAGGTCCAAATAGAGTAAGGCAAGTGCTGGCGGCAATCGCCATTATCGTACACGCTAATCAGCCACCGAGATTGCCGGGCGATCCGAGCTGAGTCAGCCACGCTTAGACCCGACTAGACTATCCTTGCCTTGACGGAGCGTGGACCGGATGTAAGATCGGAGCTAGAGTTGCGGCTAAACTTGACGCTAGAAGTATAGCCGACACACTACGTGGCTTGAATGATTGAAAGTTTGGGAAGGAAGCCTGTGGCGAGTAGGGGTCCACGATCAAAGCGTCCCTTACGAATCAACGCCTCCAATAGCCCAACTTACATCCATGACGATCACAGGAACGGCTCGGAGCTAGGCAGTTGATCTCGGCCGGACCAAATAGTGACACCGGTATATAAGAATAGTACCACGGTAACAGGGTACCAACATAAGTGGAGCCGCCGGATGAGGCAAGCTGAGCCAGGTTGGGTTCCGTGCCGAACGGTTCTGGCAGTCTATGTGATACATCATACGCAGCTTACCGTATACTCAAGAATAGCCAATATCAAATGCGAGAGAGACTCCTGCAATGCCCCTGAACTCTCCTTCGACCCCTTATGATGTCCACGCTTTCAGAACCCCTTGAATATCTTATCGAATTCGAACTCATTCCACCGCACCGCCGGCCTCAGCCCTGCCAATTTCCACTCCCCGTTCACTTTCCGATAGTAATGCTTCACCATCGCATGGCCGTGTCCCTTGTTCTCCACCACGTTGAGGTCAAGGTTCGTATACCGTTGATGTGCCGCTCGCAGCTGATGGTGCCCGATGACCTCGTCGCTGGATAACTTCTCCCATTTCGACGCCCCGATGTGATGTTGCGTGTGGACCAGTGGGTCGCCGACGAAGCCAATGTGCGACAGGATGCCGACGAAGTCCGAGGCTGGCATCGAGTCCCATTTGTGCCCGTTGACTTCGGTGTAGTCGACCTAAGTAAAATGCCGTTGGAAATCTGTTGTGTAGAAGATGAACCAATGTAGATGAGGATCAGAACTTACCATCAACGTAGGCGCCAGTATTGCTCCCAGACGCATCCAGTCTTTGCAGTCGTAGCTGTCACCCCATTCAAACGTGATCTCGGAGAGCGTAAGGTAATCTGATTTCCAAAGCATCAGATGGATGAATTCGTTTTGAAGCTGCAGAAATTACTCAATCTCAGATAGGATGGAATACGTGTGGGATCAGTGAGTGAACGACAGTAAATGGCATAGGCGTACCGTCGAATGAGATCTTGGACATAGGTGTTGCTGCTGGAGGCACCAGCCAGTCCAGAGCAGAAGTCTCCCGTTGATTCGGATACTCACTATCGTTTCCATATGCGTCTGGCTGGTCTGCTGCCGTGTCGGCTTCTGCTGCTGCGACCATGGGGGCGGAATAGTCTGACAAGGGCTCAGCTCCTACTGGTGTAGCTGAGGAGGTCGAGTTCTCTGTTGTTGGTTCAGTTGCCGCTGCTGCAAAAGGATGTATGGTGTTGCTGTCGCTGTGGTCTACTGAGGGAGCTTCTGCCGTTGTCATAGGATTGCTTTCCATGGCAAGATCAGCTGTTGTAAATGCTTCTGGTGCTGGCATCTCTTGAGTCAATGCCTGGGTTGCGGATATCTGCGGCATCATTGCTTCTGTTTCTGCCTTTTTCATCTCGGTCTCTTCCGTCAATGGAGGATTGGTCTGAGGTATCGACTCGCCAAGGCTGGCATTTCCATTCGGTGGCTTGCTCCCACCTGAATAGGTGACTTCGGCCATGGTGGCACGGTGTGAAGAAGGTGAAGTTCGGATTCCTGATGGGTTGATTCCTGATAGAATGGGAGAGCAGAGTCCTCCTTGGCGGCATGTTGGACATGATGGATTGTGAATGTGTATGCCAAGACTATACCTGGAGCCTCACCCAGCGTGTGTATGTGTCGACGGCAAGGTCATCGGAGCTTTATTTTCCGCTATGCTCCGATTGGCTTGTCGTGTCCCCTTTGCAAGGTAACCCGTGCTGTGCTGACGCGGTCGCAAGATACCCATTGTTTTTCAGATCTTGAACACCGGATTTCGGGCTTTGCCGTGTCGGTCATCGAACTATGCGTTTGGGGGATTTTGGACAGCTCTCTTGTGACCCTCCACATAAAAAGTAGTAACGTTTATAGCGACCGAACGACACGTTTCAGGTGGCTCGGGCGGGCCGCTCTGGGGTTCATGGGAGATTCTTGGTTACCGCACAAGTGAAGACCGTTGAACGAGGCTCTACAGGCACATATGCCGGGTCCCGTCGCATTGTGGTAGAACTTATATTCTATGGAGGACACGGATCTGCTGCTCTTGATGCTGATACTGCCATTCCAAAAACGAGAACCCTTCTCTGAGCAAACTTACCATAATTGAGCCTCTAAACCTGTCCTTGATAATTCATAATGGTCGACATGAACGAAACCGCTGTGAATGGAATTGGCACCCCTGCCCACGCTTCCAACGGACATACCTCTAATGTCCCCACCAACCTCGAAGGCAAGGTCGCTCTTGTTACCGGAGCCAGTCGCGGGATAGGTGCAGGTATTGCACTCGAACTCGCCGCCCGCAAAGCCTCCATCATCGTCAATTACGTCAAGGGCAAAGACGCCGCGGACAGCATCGTCGAACAGATCAACACCCTCGGCAGCAAAGCTGTAGCCATTCAAGCCGACGTTTCCAAAGTACCGGAAATTACCCGACTTTTCGAGGAGGCCAAGGCACACTTTGGCAAAATTGACATCGTCTGCTCCAACTCTGGGATGGAGAGCTTCGACAAGACCGAGGACATTACGGAGGAGAGGTTCGATCTGGTTTTCGGTCTCAATCTCCGCGCTCAATTCTTCGTGGGTCAACACGCATACAAGTACTGCGAGCCTGGAGGGCGTTTGATCCTCATGTCATCGATTGCTGCTGGTCTGATCGGTGTGGGAGATCACGCCCTGTACTCTGGAAGCAAATCGGCAGTCAATGGCATCACCAAGTCTTTCGCCAAGGACTTCGGCAAGAAAGGCATCACCGTCAACGCGATCGCTCCTGGAGGGGTCAAGTCTGACATGTTCACCCAAGTAGCGTGGAAATACATCCCTGGAGCCACTGGCGATTGGCCTGCGGAAAAGATCGAGTCCGCCATGGCCGACCACTGTCCTTTGGGTAGATGTGCGTTGCCTGTTGACGTTGCGAGGGTTGTGGCTTTCCTGTCGAGCGAAGATGGTGCCTGGGTGAATGGTAAGAACCCCTCCTTAAGTCTTGTCCCGATACTCTCGCTGATATTAGTAGGTCAAATCATAACCATCTCTGGTGGATCGGGTCAGTAAGATGGTGAATGCATAGTAAAGGGAGTAAACGGAAGGATGGTATTGAAGCGGAATATGGTTGGCAATGTCAAATGATTATTGAGAATTATCTATAATATCCGAAAACGAAGATTACTATACCATTCAACTTCGTACATATGCGGCATTAGAATGTGCGTATGCTTCTATAACTCACGTAAATCATACAGGTCCAACCTACGGATGCAGCATTAGAACCTACGTATACTCTCAAAACGTAGATCGTACAGTACCATACCTTATTTCAGTGAGCCCCCTTTGCGGATCAGTAGAAACTCCACAATATAATGCAGGTTCTTGTCCAAGTAACCTGTTAGTGCGTTGTAGACACTTGTCTCATCATCTTTCTCAGCTTGTGTAGTGCGGAATCTTTCCGCATAGATTGCAAGGATGCTTTCAACTTTCTTCAATTCTAAGAGGAGAATCTCTATCTCGAGAAGCTGTCTGTTCTCTCCCGTAACAGTGTATGCACCAAAGGCCAACTGAGCCGTGGCGTGCATGCTAGTTGACGGCCCAAACCTCAGGAAGCAGGCTGCTCTGTACAAGGACATCACCTTGCCAAAAATCGTAGCAAGCATCATTGTCGATATACTCCTTCCACTCTTTGATACACACGTGGCGCACTCGAGCATTGTGGAACAGCTCTCCATTGCTTCGCGATTGATTGTAAGGACTATATCGAAAGGTGGCCCTCCTTGCTGAGTAGAAGACAGCAGCCAGGAGTGATTGTGTAAGGATTGAAGCACTGAGAGGCAAGCAGCGAAGCAGTCGCACGATTGATCGCCATAGGTCTGGGTCATGTTTGGGTTGTTCGGATCCTGCGGAGGTGGTGGTGCCGGTGGTGCTGAAGGGCGGGGAGTCGTTTGCGAGCAAGATGCACGGCCAGTAGGCATCATGTCAAGTGGGCTCTGGAACATGGGGTGTCGAGGGTAGGGATTGTCTTTCGTCGTCCAGACAGGACTTATGGGAAAAGTCTCAGTAGGAAGCCCGGGTGAATTAGGGGCGGTGGAAAAGTAAGTGTGCGATCCGGAACTCTGCATGAAATCCATAAAATCGTTTTGATGAAAAGGAGGTGTTGGCAGGAAGTCAGAACTGTCAAACACCCCATCACCGTTTGATCCGCTCCCGCCATGCTCCGTCTTGGGAACCCCCCCAAGTGTAGTCTCCTGAAGTAGGGGTGATGTGGCGCCACCGAGCGGGCCAGTGTTTGGATCCAACAGGGAACGATCACCTTCGTCGAGGAGAGGGTACATCAATCGACTAAGGTATGAAGCGGAGGGTGGAGCGGCGCTCCTGGGGCTGTCCAAGCTCTTGCTGATGCGACTCGTGTGTGTTCCTGAGGTATTGATCGGTTTGGTGATACCGCCTGAATTTCGATTCCTTTTTCCCGATCTCGACGATGGGCTGTAAGCGCATGGGGCACCGTTCGCCAGGCATCGTCCGCATAGAGGTCGGGCTTTGCTACACTTGACCTTGGCGATCAAGCAGCTGTCGCAGGATTCCCTGAGCTTGACAGGTTTAGGCGGAGTGGTCGTGGTCGTGGTGGTGGATTCGGTTCGGTCAGGCATGTTGGAACAGCAAAAGCTCGGAGGGCTCTCCGCCAAAAAGATAATGGACGAAGCGTTTCGAGTTAAGTAGTGAACCGGTGGACCCTTTAGGTTACCTGTGAAAGGAGCATGTTCTTCAGGGCTCGGACCTCTAGGCGACCTCGGGGACGTCTAGCAAGGCGGGAGGATGGAAGGCGCTGGCATTTGGCACTATCTGCGCCTATAGGGACTCGAGGGCAAATCTCATCATCGACGACAGTCATCACAAACCATATATGTTGACCTTTGCGAAACTTAGAAAGGTAGTGGTCAGAAATGTCATGATTGGCAGGACCGGCTTGGGAAGATGTACAAGGTACTCGACAACGGATAGAGTATTGTTTTGCTAGTCAAGGGAAGCTGCATGAGGCTAGAACAGATAGCGACGAGGGCATACGATCAGCGATCTCACGGAGGATACACCGATGGAGCATATGCGTCGAGTGCGTGGAAGAAGACCTGACAAAGCGCCTATCTGCCTTTACGTCTCGCAGAAATGACTTCATGAGGGTCAAGGCCTGAGGAGAATGACTGATGTCTTCCCACGCATGTATTGCAGCTGCATGAGAGTGGATACAAGGGAATGCACGGAGGACCAATGGGTGCTGGACCCTTGCATGAGCAGACGAATCATACAAGGGATTCCCTGGTAGGAAAACAGACAGTATGACCGCGGAGTAACAAAAGTAACAACATCGAGGCACGACTTACCACGACTTACCACGACTTACCACGACTTGTCTTCGCGGACGCTCGGAACGGAACAACTGGAAAGTACAAACAATAGAATGCTTGAGTCAGATGTTCTACGGAAAGGGAATAAAAATATGAAAGGGGCGAAAAGGGGGACAGGGGCAGGGGGAGACGGTGCACGGGAAAGAATAGGCCAGGGGGGGAACCAGAGAGATCTGACAGCGAAGCGGGGGCGAGATAGAAAGTGCAGAGACCCTGCCAAGCTAAGATGGCCAGATCTGCTGACTAATCATCCACTAGCGCATCTCCGAAATGTACACCAATGCGAGTCATGATGCCGGCACTCAGTTCCCCTATCATAACAATCACAACAACAACCACTCACCACCCTCCACGGTCTCCCTCCTTCAGCCACTGCCACACATTCATCCCACACCTCGACCATTGCTTGGTATCTATCTGCCCTTAGAGCATCGTAGATCGAGACGATGAATTCCTGCAGCATGCCATCATATCGGAAAATGCGATAACCTTACACCACTTCGGTTGGTTCCTGATCCAGTTCCAACCCAACTCCTTTCCAGTCATGCACCGCCGCACAAGCCACGATCTCAATCTGCATATTGAACCAGGTTCGTGCATATCGCCTAATTCGACGCTCACCCATTGGGCCGCCACGTACATAAGACCCTATGCCCGTCCGCAAGGCAAGTCTCGGTCATTCTACATATTATGATGATGTCTCGTCCAACTCACGGCGAGGCCCAATATTCTACGACCGGTAGGGCCAGCAACGTCCAGCGGCAACCCGTAACGTCTCTCAGCCGCTACGTCCCTGCCTTCCGAATGCCGAATGCTCTCGGCGTCCTGCCCCCTTGCGCAGCATGCTTGCTCCACTGTGCCTAGACAACTCAACGAGCGCTTCCATGGTAATGGGGACACTCAATTTCGTCGGTCAAATGATGGTCGGTGAAACCACTGTAGCGATGGGTCGAGCAGGAAACAAGCGTCGATGCCGAATATGGAACAAGTTTCCATCTCAACATCGAGATGGGACATTCTCCATATGCGCCGTAGTCAATGATGGCTCTTGATACGGATTGGTGGTATCGAGGCTCAATGCCGTGACACGTGAAGACCAAGTGGTGACATGCGTACGGGAATAACGCGGCAATCACCCCTTTTTTCGAGGTTGTTATATTCATTGCAGCTTCATAGAGATATTTGCGTTGGAAGCACAGCATCGGATACTGGACATCTCTTCTCCCCTGTTTGCCAACATGAGTGAGATGCGGCTCCTTCTCTTTGGGGATGGCTTCCTGGTCAGCCGTGGCCATATCCAGGCGCAAGTTCTCGAGAGCAGGGTGAACCCTTTTCTAGGCCTGTTCTTCCAGCGATCTGGCGATGCACTCAGACATGAGATTGCTCTCCTACCGCCCTTACAGCGATCCCTCATCCCAGCCTTCCATACCATTGACGAGCTGCATGAACGCACAAAAACCACTGGGGCCCATGCTGGCATACAGAACGCTCTGCTCTGTATCTCCCAGCTGGCTCATTATATTGAGTAAGATCAGCCGTCCCCAAGCTCAGTCCCAGCCTCTGATTATCCTAGATATGTCGGTGGTTTACGAGGTCCTTCTGGTCTGGAGTCACAATCATGCGTTGTGGGACTCTCCACGGGTCTTTTAGCTGCAGCTGCTGTGGCATTAGCACCAGCTGTGCCTGCCCTGATCCCCCTCGCGGTGGAGATCGTTTTAATCGCTTTTCGACTTGGCCTCCATATCGAGAGGACTGCGAGATATGTAGAGAGCTCACACACCCGTGAGGGCGCCAGCTGGTCCTATGTCGTGCCTGGCAAGACTGAGGTCGAGGCGCAAGCTGCTCTTAATTCATTCCATCATGAAAAGGTGATAGCATTGATGCTACTTCAAGAATGAACGCTTACCTGCATCTTTAGCTTATTCCCATATATAACAAAGCCTACGTCAGTGCTTCGACCTCCAATTCGACCACCATCAGCGGTCCTCCAACTACTCTGGATCAATTCTTTCAGTATTGTAAAACCTTTACTACAGACCACTTGGCATTACCTGTCCACGGGCCTTATCACGCACAACATCTGTACAACGCAGTTGATCCGCAGAGTCTCTTACAAGCTTCGAACTCGAAAATATCCCCCATCCTGAGTAGTCACATGCTGGCATTGCCTCTCCTCTCGACAAGCAATGGTCAGTGCTTTGATGAGAAGCTTGATGCCGCAACGCTGCTCGGAAAGGTCATCGAGGACATCTTGAAACACCCTCTCCATCTTGAAAAGGTTACGTATGGCTGCACAAACTTGGCGACTGGTCTATCCAAATACAACATAGTCTCACTCGGACCTAACGGCGCAGAGAGCATGATAAAGAAGGCCTTAGAATCCGAGACCGAGGCCACGGTAGAGGTATACGAAGCTTCACCTACTAAGACACCGACGGAACTCGAATCATGTGGCGACGCTCCCAAAACGTCGAGGAGGCCGAAGCTAGCCATCGTTGGTATGGCCGGGAGATTCCCTAATGCTGCTGATCACGAGAAGTTCTGGGATTTACTGGACGCTGGTTTGGATGTTCACAAAAGGGTGTGATTCAATCATGTTGGCTCATTCTACAAATCATACTGAATTTACATCGCAGGTACCCAAAGACCGATTCAATATCGAGACTCACTATGATCCATCCGGAAAGATCCGCAATACATCTCACACTCCTTACGGTTGCTTCATCGATGAGCCTGGTCTTTTTGACCCTCGCTTCTTCAACATGTCGCCCCGCGAGGCAACAGTGACAGATCCCATGCACCGACTAGGTCTCGCAAGTGCGTACGAAGCTTTAGAGATGGCAGGTTATGTCCCAAATAGAACGCCGTCCACACGACTCGAGCGCATTGGCACTTTCTATGGCCAAACTAGTGATGATTGGAGAGAGATCAATGAAGCCCAGGACATTGATACCTACTTCATCACTGCTGGTGTGAGAGCGTTTGCTCCGGTAAGTCTACAAGTCGTTCTTATCAAATCACGCTGATGATCGCCAGGGGAGAATCAATTACTATTTCAAGTTTAGTGGTCCGAGCTTCAGTGTTGATACAGCTTGTTCTTCAAGCGCAGCCGCGCTTCAGTTGGCATGCACGTCTCTTTGGGCTGGCGACTGTGATACTGCCGTGACTGGCGGTCTCAATGTGATGACCAACTCGGACATTTTCTCAGGACTCAGTCGTGGACAATTTTTGTCGAAGACAGGGAACTGCCAAACCTTCGACAATGATGCGGATGGATATTGTCGTGGTGACGGTATCGGAAGCCTGGTCATAAAGCGCCTTGACGACGCCGTTGCAGACAATGATCGCATTCTAGGTGTGATCTTGGAAACGGCTACAAATCATTCAGCAAATGCGATCTCCATCACTCATCCTCATGCCCCCACCCAAGAGGTGCTATTCAAGAAGGTCATGGACGATGCCGGAGTCGATCCTCACAGTGTGAACTACGTCGAAATGCACGGAACCGGCACTCAAGCCGGTGATGGCACGGAGATGGTATCAGTCACCAACGTATTCGCACCCGCATCTCGTACGGGTACCAGAAAGAAGTCTCTTCACCTCGGTTCTGTCAAGGCTAACGTTGGCCACGGAGAGGCTGTCTCTGGGGTTACTGCCATGATCAAATGTCTACTCATGATGCAGAAGAATGGCATTCCACCTCATTGTGGAATAAAGAAGACCATCAATCAAGGTTTCCCTCAAGATTTGAATGCGCGCAATGTGCACATTGCATTCAAGCCTACCCCATTAGTGTCCCAAGATGGTTCGCCAAGAAGAATCTTCCTCAATAACTTCAGTGCGGCTGGCGGGAATACCGCCTTGCTTCTTGAAGACGCACCTGCTCGACCTACTCTAAAAGAAGACGGCCGAGGTGACTGGGTAGTCGGAATCTCAGCAAAATCCAAGTCTGCTCTCCGTGCGAATGCCAAGAACATGATTCACTACATAAAATCCAACAGCCAGACACGTCTTCCAGATCTGTCGTATACCACCACTGCTCGCCGTATACAACACAACTATCGCATCGCCTTCAGCTGCGACACTTTGAGCAAAGCTTCTGAGATCCTGTCTTCTAAGATGGACGATGCAATTGAGCCAGTGCCGAGCGTTTCCCCCAGCATCACCTTCGCGTACACTGGCCAGGGCTCACATTATACTGGTCTGGGACAACAACTCTACGAGCTCTCGAGACATTTCCGCGCCGATCTAAAGAGCTTCGATGATATTGCATGTGGCTTAGGCTTCCCCTCGTTCATGTCTCTGGTCAAGGGGGACGTAGAGGCCAAGGATCTTTCGCCGATGATCGTCCAAGTCGGACTGACAAGCATCCAAATGGCGTTGACACGCCTGTGGGCTTCCTGGGGAGTGAAGCCAGACGTGGTTATCGGCCACAGTCTTGGCGAGTATGCAGCTCTTAACGCCGCAGGAGTGCTCTCGGTTTCCGAGACGATCTACCTTGTTGGCGAGCGAGCTAGGCTTTTGCAAGAAAAGTGTACAGCCGACTCACATGCTATGCTCGCCACAAAGTCGTCGACCAGTATGCTGAAGGAGACTTTCTCGGAGTACCCTGGAGTCGAAGTTGCCTGCGTTAACGGGGCCCGCGAGACAGTTCTTGGTGGCACGGTCCACGACATTGATCGAGTCGCAGAGAAGCTTACAACACAGGGTACGAAGTGTACCAAACTCAACGTGCAATTCGCCTTCCACTCATCCCAAGTCGAGCCTATTCTTGCTGACTTTGAGCAATTGGCGAAGTCTGTGACATTCAATAAACCTCTAATACCGGTCATATCACCGCTCCTAGCTACCGTACTTAGTGAGGCTGATAACATCAACGAACACTATCTGGCGAGGCATGCTAGAGAAACAGTTGATTTCTCGGGCGGTCTCGCTGCCGCTCAGCAACTTGGGCTTATCAATGATCAGACTGTCTTCGTGGAGATTGGTCCAAACCCGGTCTGTCTCAGCTTCATCAAGTCCGAACTCGGTCACGAGATTACCACCGCACATTCCCTCCGCAAAGGTGTTGCACCATTCAAGACTGTCTCGGAAAGCTTGGCTACTCTACATACTACTGGCATCAGCATCGACTGGAACGAATATCACCGCGACTTCCTCGACTGCGTCCAGATGCTGGACCTTCCTGCTTATGCCTTCGATAACAAGAACTACTGGATTCAATACACTGGGGACTGGAACCTGCACAAAGGTCAAGTCCTTGGGCTCGCAGCTCTTCCCGAGGCAGAAGTGCCGAAGCTTTCAACTACTACCGTTCATAGAGTCGTCTCGGAAGTGGTCGAAGTTGACAAAGCAACCGTGGTTGTGGAGTCTGACATCTCTCGTCCTGATTTGCTTGCAGCGATCAGTGGCCATGTGGTCAATGGGACTGCACTTTGCCCGTCGTCCATCTATGGCGATATGGCAATGACCATTGGGGAGTACTTGTACAAGCTTCTTCGGCCAGAAACTGAAACTGTGCATATGAACGTTTGTCATATGGAGGTATTCAAGCCTTTCATCGCGAACGACGACGGTGGAAAAGGTCAGGTCCTTCGGTTGACCGCGACCACAGCCAACATCGCCTCTGGGAGAGCGAATCTCACCTTCAGCAGTGGATCTGGCAAGGCCGAGTTGCAGCATGCTAAGTGTCACGTCGACTTTGGTTCAGGGTCCGCATGGCTTGCAGAGTGGCAGCGAACTGCCTATCTCATCAGCGGACGCATCGATGGCCTGAAGAAGGCCGCGACCTCGGGGAACGCTCACCGCATGCTTCGAGGTATGGCGTACAAGCTATTCGGCGCGTTCGTCGAATATGATACCAAGTACAGAGGAATGGAGGAAGTCATCCTCGACAGTCCAGCGCTTGAAGCTACTGCTCACATCGACTTCCAGACTAAGGAATCCGATGGTAACTTCGTCTGCAGTCCGTACTGGATCGACAGCGTCTGCCATCTTGCAGGTTTCATTGTCAATGCCAATGACGCCGTAGATTCCAGCAAGCAGGTATACGTTTCACATGGCTGGGAGTCGATGCGCTTTGCCGAGCCTCTCCAGGCTAATAAAACATACCGCTCATATGTCAAGATGCAGCCTCTTCCTGGTAACATGATCGCTGGTGATGTTTTCATATTTGATGGAGATAGAATCATCGGCATGTGCGGTGCTTTGAAGTTTCAGTGTATTCCTCGCACACTCCTCAACACATTCTTGCCACCGAAAGGAAGCACTCCTCAGAAAGCACCTATCGCTGCAAGAGCTTCTCCGAAGGCTATCGATATCAAGGCGGTCAAGAAGGTTGCGCCAAAGGCGATTGCGACCTCGAAGACTGGTCCTTCAGTCACAACCCAGGTACTGGATATCATCGCTTCCGAAGTTGGTGTACCCGTCACCGAGCTGGCCGATGCAATTGACTTTGCCAACATGGGCGTTGATTCTCTAATGTCCCTGTCGATATGCGGGAGAATACGCGAAGAGCTTGAGATTGATGCTCCCGCTTCTCTGTTCGTGGACTACCCTACAGTCGGCAGCTTGAAAGGCCACCTCAGTCAATACGGCTCGCCCAAACTTGCCGATGTCGAAGTGGAATATTCTTCTGGCAGCTCTACGCCATCGATGGAGTACGATGACAACACTTCACACGATGGGTCAGCAGAGACGCCAATGTCCCCGCCAGGAACCCCCGGCACTCCAGGCACTCCATCGGACTCCGAGTCTCTATCCATGATCATTCGCCAGACCATCTCGGAAGAAATGGGTGTGGACATTGCCGAACTTTCGGCTGCCGACGACCTGAGTTCTCTCGGGATGGATTCTCTCATGAGCCTTTCGATACTAGGCATGCTACGGGAGAAAGCGGGTCTCTCACTTCCGGCCGACTTCCTGGTGGACAACCAAACAATCAAAGCTATAGAGACAGCTCTCCACATAGGCAGCCCACCACCAAAGCGCAAGTCATCTCCAAAGCAGGAAACAGTCACCCAGGCCATATCGAAGACTGTCGCCCCCGTCTCTCCGAACTCGACAAGAGTCAAGAAGCCAGTTCTTCCAGAGCGGCTCGCCAGCTCTGTGCTCCTCCAAGGTAGTCCCAAGACAGCCGAGAAGAGCTTCTGGCTCATCCCCGACGGTGGCGGCGCCCCAACATCCTACATCTTCCTGGACGAGCTATCTCCCAAGCTCGTAGTCTGGGGCCTCACCTCGCCATTCTGCAAAACTCCAGAAGAGTACATGTGCGGCGTCGTCGGCATCGCCACGAAATTCATCGTCGAGATCAAGCGCCGCCAACCCAAAGGCCCCTACAACATCGGAGGATGGTCCGCCGGCGGCGTCATCTCCTTCGAGACGGTGCGCCAACTGATAGACATGGGCGACGTGGTCGACACCCTCGTGTTCATCGACACCCCCTGTCCACTCATCATCGAACCCCTCCCTGGCACCCTCCACAAATTCTTCGGCAGCATCGGCCTCCTCGGCGAAGGCGACGGCGCGATTGAGAAGCTCCCGCCCTGGTTACTACCCCACTTCGCCGCCTCCGTGCACGCGCTCTCTTGCTACGACGCCGTGCCCATCCCTGCCGAAAAGTGTCCCAAGGTAATGGCCATCTGGTGTGAGGACGGCGTGTGCAAGGAACCGGAAGACCCGAGACCGGACCCGTACCCGTACGGACACGCACAGTGGCTGTTGGAGAACAGGACGGACTTCGGACCGAATCTGTGGGAGGAGTTTCTAGATGAGAGCAAGATCGTAACAAGGAAGATGCCTGGCAATCATTTCAGCATGATGAAGGCGCCGTTTGTGGGGAAGCTGACCGAGTTCCTGAGGGAGGCGCTGTGTTGATGTGATGTCGTAATTGGCGGTTGAGCGCAAAAAAGGGGGGAAAAGGTGGGGTCGGGGTGATCTTTTTGGCTGTCGTCGTCGTCGTCGCGTGTGTGCATACTTGTGTGCGTAGTGGTTTTGGTACTTCGTTTTCCTTTTCCAGCAACAGAATGTGTATAGTTGTTTTTTTCCCTCTTTGGCGTTGTCTCGGTAATGCGTACTCAGGTCGCTCATAGTCTAATCTTAGCTATTTCAACTTAATGGCAAAGAAATTTCATCAATCGATACATCATACGTGTGGCTGACATGAAGTGGTGTTTTCTTTCTCTTGCGTTCTGCGATGACAGCGCTTAACTTGGTGATGATTCAAAACCATCCTCTACGAAAAGCGTCGGCATATCTGGATTCATTGGAACATAGGTATACTTTGCTTAGCTTGCTTACTTGCTTCGCTATCATCATCGAAGAATTCACGCCCTTCTAGTCCAAACTCATTTCCGGTTCTCGCCCTAGCTTTCTATAACGACTGACTTTTAACAATTTGTCTTCGGTACAGGAATTGTAGAGCGTGTAAGACTGGATTAATTAATTAATCAACCGGTCCTCCCATCTTCCCTCATTACATCTGTACTATACTACTCCTCGTTCCGTCACCTCCACCAATATACACCAGTATACACCAACCGATCTACGGCAGAAACAAGCTATCGTGCGTAGCGGTTCATGTATATATCGTGGGAAGCGAAGCATAGTGGTTACAGAGTGGACGGTAAATTACAAAGTTTGTTGGTAGGTAGGAAGGGAGGGAGAACGGTGGAAGAATGGTGGTAATGCGAATTGTAGAGAATGGATTTGATAGATTGGGAGGTAAGGGTTGGGAGATAGGGGCTGGGATGTGGGGGTTGGGATGTGGGGGGGGGGGGAGTGGAGTGGGGACCATCTTGGGGGAACGATGGGTTGGGATGGGGTGGAGTTGGAGAGGGAATTAGAGAGGGGTTAGGTGAGGCTGAGATGAGGTTGAGGGAGGTGTGTTGATGTGAGATGAATCTGTGGTATAAAGTCGATGGATCCTGGGCTTGAAACGGTGGAGGTGGAGGGGGGAGTGGGGGAGTGATACACGTTTCAGGCATAAACGCTTATCTCTATCGTATTCTAGAGGATAAGAATCGGGATAAGAGCAGTGATATCTTTAGTATAGATATGCATGGATGTTTTATTCTAGGCTGTAAAGGGTTTAGATAAGTGCATAATATACCAAGATAAACTTCCCATATATCCGACATAGATAATGATATCCGATTCCATATCAATATTTGCGAAATGAAATGAAATACATACAAAAACCTCGATCGGCTCCATGCCTTCGAGTCATCAGCCATCTATTCCTACACCCTACCCTACCCCACCCCTTCCACCCTCACATACATACGCTATACGCATAAAGCCACTTACCTCCTCTGCAACTCCTCTCACCTATATTCTATGCACGAGAGATATATGTTGTATAGTAGCGGATAGAACTATCAAATACGCATAGAATAGATGAAGCTATGCTATAGATAGAGCTATTATATGGTATACAGTATTACCTACTCGGCACTACAGACGGCTGATGATGATGGTTGTTGTATATGGTTTTGTGGGGCGGTGCGGTGAAGGGAGTATGTTTGGAGGGGTGCGGTGGAGGTGGTGGGGTGGGGGGATTTGGTTGGTTGGGAGAGAGGGGGGGGGAGGGGGGGATATTTGTGGCTGGGGAGTGGGTGGAGGGATGGATGGGTGGGTGAATAGATGGGTGGATGGGTGGATGGATGTGTGGAGGGATAGCGGATAGATGGATGGACCGAGGATGGCTGGCTGACTGGCTTGAGGACGGGTGCTGCGATCTTATCTGGTGGCGTCTGAATATGGAATATGGATATGGATATAGCTCTTCGCGCTGTGGGGTGGGGTGGATTGTTGAGGGGCGTGAGGGGAATAGTGGGGATGGGGTTTGTGGGCGGAGTATTGGAGTGGCGACGTGGAGTAATTTGTGGGGAGAGGAGGGGGGGGCGCTAAGAAGGGGTTATAGATAGTGAAGCATTATCTAGGAGGGTGATTTTTGCGTATGCTTGTTTCCGAGGGGACGGGAAAGTGGGTGGTGGAAAAGACATCAAGGTTTCGTACGTGAGAGGTAGAGGTAGAAGCCATGGGTGGGAGAGGATAGAATAGGAGGATGTTAACAAGGTGCAGTTTTATGTCTTTCTTCTCATTCAAATCTGGTCGTGGGAATTTCTCGCAGTAGGCTTTTGGCGAATGTGATCAGCGAGAGGAATACGGTCTCGAGTATGGAAGGAAACCGAGGTTTTGCAATGTGTGACTTTGGGTTTTTTGATTGGATCTTATGGAAAGACGCTCTGAGTGGGATGTTGGGTTGACGATAGACTTCAAACATGAGTTCAATGAGAACGGGATCATGTTGCTGCGCGTCTTTTCTCGTCCTTATGTCGACGGTTCGGTGATGATGATGAATGATCGCGACTGGTAAAAAGGTGTTGGGAGAGGAGGTGATGGCAGAACGTGCCATACCAACTAACCCTGAGTTCTACTACTCTGTCTCTTAATTCAGGGTGGAAAAAGGGGAGAAGGCCAAGAATATTCCCACACACTGGATTAGAAGATACCATTGCGGTTTCTGAATGGGAGGATGGAGAGAGAGCGTCGCATAGGCGCGGGTGCAGGGGCACTTAGTAACTGGAATCTGGAACTCATAGAGGAGACAGCAAAATGCAAAGGAGCGGGAAATTCTGTGAAGCCGAGGTCGAAGGAGCAACGATGTCCTGCCAATGTACTTGCGCATGCAGAGGAATATCAGATCCACCTTTTTCGGCGAGGCTTGTATACCAAGTTAGGGGTATGGTAGACCAATTTTTCCCGAGACTTTGCCTTGTGGAAGTTCGACGGAACCGCTTCAGATACATCTAGAATGGAGAACAGCGAAGAGCGATAATGAATGTGGTGACTTGACTTGAAACGACGCACGGATGGTCTGAACATCAATAGATACGATTTGGACGACACGCTGGGTTCGAGTATCGAGGTCTGTGCCATTCCCATACCTACGAATCCGCTCCCCGTTCTCTTAATGCGCAGCTATATCAGGGTTGTGGCCGATCCTGATGCACAGGACTGAATGATGGTAGTGCATTCGCAATTGTCGCGGCGATTTCTCGGCAAATATCCGGTTTATCAGACTTCTCTCCCTTTAACGGTATACACAGATCAAGATCATTGAGCACAGAATCCTGTATCCATGCGAACGATGTGCCGGTCGCTACTAACCGGGATCTATCAGAGGCGTTCAAAACCGAGTGCCGCTTGTGTTATGATTCGGAGATATCTCTCACAATGGATTGTTCCTTGACTTCCGCTGAGATCCCCCTCTCCTATTTCCCATCTTGACATAATGAGTCTGTTCGGAAGAGTATAGAATGGCTGCCATTCGCTACAGACCTCATTCGGGACTTGTTGCTATGCCTCTCTATTGAACGAATCCATCTAGATTTTGCTGGCGTAAAGTGGAAGTCATATGGGGATGGTGATGCTCCCATAGAGACTTTGTCGCGTATGTTGTTGGAGAAATTAGAGAGCCTAGACCGTAGTTTCAAGGCGAGGGAGGCATTTGAGGATAACTTTGGCTCATTGCATGGATCTAGGGAGTGGCTTAGTGGTTGATAGGGTAAGAGAGCTATCCTAGCCGAGTGAGGACTGTCTTGTATAAGGGCACTGCGACGATCTCTTCACTTTTTTCTAGGCGCATTCTCCTTCTGGTCTTTCAATGCCAAGTGTCCGGCCGCCAGCCTTGGCTTGGGTAGACAGTCCGTGAGTCGATGTCTGTCCACAGTGGTACTTCGTGGTAAGCCTTAGCGCTTGGATGTGCCATCCTGTGCGCTTTCTTCAGTCCCCACCGTTTTGTGGAAGCTTTCGAGGGTTGCGGGTGCTCCAATCGAGCTTCCTCTGCACTGTCATACCACTCAACGATAGCTGGCCCTCCACTTGTCAATTGAAACTCTTTCACAGCCTGCGTTTGAAGCCTTAACAATCTGTCTGACGTGACAGGAGTAACAGGCTTTGACGTGTAATTATGGTGCCACTCATGCCCCCAGCATCGATTGAGAATGGGGACCACCCGATATCCCATCTCCTCCTTTCGGTAAGTATTCACCGTTCCACTCGAAGCACACTTCGTGCACCAACGGCATTTCTCGCAAAAGTGGTTTTGCAGGGTCAAGCAAGCAATGCAAAACAGAACCTTGTCGGTTTCATTAGGCAAGGTAGATACATTGCCAGGCAGGAACCTTCCTGTTGCAACAGCGCACTCGAAACAGGACTCCCCATGGGTCCAAATGTGCCGGTGTGGATCGTAAAAAGAAACCTGACCTCGTGGTAGGTTACAAGGGCCCATGATAAAATTGGATCGTAGCTTCAACCATAGGCAAGAATAGCAGGGAAGATACCTAGCGTTTCGTGGTTGCCTTGCCCTATCTCGAAGAAAGGCCCGAACATCATCGATATTATACCGGCGGAGGGAGATGATAGTCTGAAAATGATGGTTTGTCTGTCTGAGAGCGACTGCTGCTGAAGGATGCAGATTGAGGATTATCTGCTCTTGTAATTCACCCGGTAACGCGCTGAGACCAAGGCTAGAACGCATATTCTGTTGTACACAACACCTCAGGATACAAATGCATTAATGAGAGTCGATTGGTAGGTCGTATGTCGACCAAGTACAGTGAAAGGCAGCATATGTTGGCACGCTGACGACTGCCTGATGTAAAAGTAAGGCTAGACCGAAAGTAGCCTGGTAATTCTTGTATAATCGACTAGGCCTAAAGCAGGCTAGACGTTAGTAGAGTACCGTAGGCCAATGGATTTCAACATACTTTTAGGGCGCCTGGGGGGTTAGGACAAATCATACTAGGATAGTTATTCCGGTAGAAAGGCTTCTAATACCCTATTATATAAGGAATTCTATTAGTATACTTATTAGTAGCTAATATTATAGAAGAGTATTACTTATAATAGAGTTTATAGATAAAAAATAGTAATCTAGTACTATTAATACTTATAGATATTTCTTAACTAAGGATATTATCTAGTAAAGAGTATTAATATATAAACCTTAATTATAAGTATACTAAGTACTTTTTAAGTATCTATATAATACTATAATATCTTAAGGTTTAGTTAACTATTATATACTACTAAGTAATCTACCTTATATAACTAAACTTTTCTTTTTTCCTATATACGCGTCCTATTTATATTATTACTCCTTTATATACTTTCTATTCTATCTTTTACTTATTTATATCTTATTTATATATATCTATATATCTATATATAAATATTATAATAGACTTATATAAAGTACGTATATACTAAGCCTATTACTAACTTCCTTACCCCTAATTAGTTTATATTAAGGCTTTACCTATATTATTAAGTATTTACTAACCCTTACTACTTTATCCCTTTTTATACTAATATTCCTTAGGTCCCTTAGTAGAAAAGACCTACTTTATAAGAACTTAATCTAAATATAATCTTATAATTAACCTGCTAATCTAAATATTAATATATAACTACTAAATATTTACTTCCTACCTTAAGACCCCCCGTTTTACTACGTACTTAAAGGCGTAATCCTTCTCCCCTACTATAAAGCCTATTATAAAGCCCTTAGATTTAGTTATAATACCCTTCTACTAGCCCTCTACCTAATTATACGCGCTTAAAGTACCTAATATTAAATTATAAGGCGGAAATATATACTTTAAGGCCTATAATAAAATAGTACCTAAGCTATTCTACTTTATACTAGAAGGAAGAGTATAAGGCCGGCCTTATATTATTTATAATATACTACTTATATAGTAACGGCGTACTTCCTCCTCTACTCAAGCCCTTATAGCTCTTAAAAGAGCTACTCTAAGGAAGTATACTATATTCTAAGTATTTTCTAAAGAATATTTATAGATATAATAATACTCTTACCTTTATATCTTATAAATATTAATAGGATACCTAGTTATAAGGATATACTAGTATTTAGTCTTTTATAATTTATAGGGAACTTTACTACTTATAAGGCCTATTATAACCTAATACTTACTTAATTCTATCCTTTACTTAATTATACTTTTATAATCCTACCTTTATAATAATATCTTAACTATCCTACTATTTAGATCTTTAACTATTCCTCTTTAAAGAACTTAATAGAATAATATAAGCTTATAATAACCTATTTATTAATATATATACTATTATATAAGAGTAAATTAAGTAAGTAAGGGTTATAATAGGGCTTATATAAATAGTTTTAAACCCTCGCCTTTAATTAGTTATAAAGGCTAGATCTAATAAGAGGTATATAAATCTATTAACTACTTTAAAGGTTACCACCTTTATTCTAGATAAGTATAAGGATTATAGCTTTTATAATATTATTATTATAAAATATTATAAGGATAGTAAAGAGCTACTTTTTTATACTATTAATTATATTAATACCGCGTACTTTCTATTATATTATATTCTCCTTTTCTTATAAGGAATTCTAGGCTAGTACTAGACTCTATAGCTATATAATAATAATAATCGTTATACTATTATCTATTACTCTAAGTATATATAGTTATACTATTACCTCTTTTAATATCCTAGTTAGTACTTAATAACCCTTTATAATAGAAAGCTGATTTAATAGTATATTATTAATTACTTTACTATAAATAATTAATAAAGACTTAATTTCCTTTATAAGAATTAAGAAACTATCTATAATAAATTATACTAAGGGGTAGAAGATATAATACTAGCTAGTAATAATTATATAGATACTCTTAGATATTATATTATTCTACTATATAGCTTTAATAGCGGCGATTAGGCTATAGTATAGAATTATAAGGACTTCCTAGCTATTTAATATTATTATAAGAAGCTAACGCTCTTTATAATAATAATAGTAAATATATACTAGCCTAAAATTAAAGCTACCGTCTTTAATAACTAAACTACTAGTAATTAAGCGGAAATTTTATATATATCTTTTACGTAAAGAAAAAGGTATTACTATAAGACCTTAAGGATTAGTTTAGGTATTATCTTAAGACTATCTAGACTATTAAGTAATAGAAAAGAGGTCTTCTATATATTTATATCCTCCTTTTTCTATATTAGGATAATAGCTTCCTAGACTATTTTTATATTAATAACCTAATCTATATAGAATTACCTAATCCTACTATTAATCTAAATAACTCCTTATATTAAATTATCTAGAAATAAATAACCTATAGCCCTTATAAGTATTAGAATCTTAAGTTACTATATATAATTAAGAAACCGCGTAGATCTAGGTAGATCTATTTAAAGTATTTTCTAAGGAAGTTCTAGCTTAAAATATTAGTTATAGAAGATAGCTATCCTATATACTACTATTATAAAGATAGATATATATAGATAAAATAGGTATATAAATAGGATATTAAAATAGATAATTACTAGGTAGTCTTATATAATCCCTAGCTAACTTATAAATATATAATATATATTAATATTAAGGTTTACACCTCTATTAGTACTATTAAGTATATATATAAGTATATTTATAAGGGCGCCGATTATATAACTCTTAAGCTAGTAGATAACTAGGATAAAATTATATACTACCTAAATAGCTACTATATTAGTTTATATTAAGCTATATAAAACCTTTTTAAATTCTATAATTATAATAAGGATCCTTCTATTATATAACTTACTTTATACCTCCCTAGTTAGTAATAGGTATAATTCTATAATAATAAGACCGACCTTTTATAAGTACTTAATAGGGTTAAAATAATACTTATATACTTCTTATAATATAATACTAAAAATTCTAATAGTTGTTATCTATTATACTATAATTTTCCTAAGTACTATATCTATTATAATAAGAAAGGGGAGTAGTAGTAGATACCTTAATAAAAGGGATATATAATTAGTTATATATATAATTATAAAGTTATATAAGGGGAGAGGTTCTACTTATAAGTCCTACTTACTATTATTTATAAGCCTTCTAGTTTTAAAGTAATTTATATAGTTAATAGTATTTTATATCTAATCTTCTAGGCTATATATATTACCTTAGGGCTCCTTAATAATAATAATAAATAATTTATATACTTTAAAGAATCTTAATACTACTCTTCTAGCTACTCCTTATATTCTTTATTTATATCTATACTTCTTTATAGTATTAGGAAAAGTTCTATTATAATATCTATAATAATTTACTATACTATATTACTAGGGACTTTCTAGATATTCTTACTAGTATAATAAATATATATCTTAATTATAAGTTATTCTTAGTTACTAAATAATTATAAATCTAGGGTAAAAGGCTTAGGGACTTTAATCTACTTATACCCCTCCTTATATAGTCCTAGTAGGACTACCCTCTTCTAATTATATCTAAATTAGAGTATAATACTAAGGAGTAAGTAACCTTATATAATACTACTATTCTAAAGTTAAATATTAATTAATACTCCGCTTATAATACTATCCTTATAGCTATTATAACTTTATTATAGACTACGTACTTCTTTATATATAGTATTATAAGTATAGGGAAGACCTTTCTTTATAAAGCTCTTTATTATTATTTCTATATATAAGGACGTATTATATTATATATTACTTCTACTAGTATTATATTAATATTACTACTTAGTAGCTATATATCCTACTCTACTTTTAAGATCCTAATTATTTATAATAATATATCTACCTATTATATCCCTATATAGTCTAATAGTAGAGTTACTCTATTATATAGCCCTAATTATATAAGATAAAGTACTTATATAGAATAAAATTAATTTTACCGCGGTTAATATAATATTATATAATATTTATAAGAGTAATAACCTATTTAATAGGCTCCTAGTAATTATAGGTAGCGACTTTATATAGATAACTCCTATTATTACGAGAGGTAATTAGGCTATATAAGTTAATACTAGCCTTTATAACTCCTAGATCTAGTTAAAGCTAAATATACTCCGGTTATATTAAAATATATAGCTCTATACTAGATCTAATAACTAGGCGTTTATAAGGTAGATAGGCTAGATATTATATAATATATTAATATATAAGATAATAGCTCTTCCCCTTAAGGTAAAAAATTAGGATATAAATAGACGTACCTTTATAGAATATATCTTTCCTACTACCTCTCTTATATAGCTATTTGTCAGGTACTATAACTAATAGGTTAAATAGTTGAAAGATATCTAGCTATCTAGAAGGTATAAAGAATAACTAAGTATATTATCAAGGAATAATCCTTAGTAGCTCTCTATAGAAGCCTTCTATAGATTATATTATAATAATATACCGGGAATAAAAAAAGATATTAACGCCCTTGTTAATATATAAGGTAAGAAAGTAATAATAAGGTAAGAAGGTAATTATAGTACCGCTACCTTATAGTTATTTACTAGGTCCTAGGTATTTCCTAATTCCTTAATATTTATCTATTAATTATAATAGGCCGTATAACCCCTTTACCTTACTAGGTATTCTATTACCTAGCTATAGCCTTTCCTAATAAAGCGCTTATTAATTAGCTGTTCTATCTTAAAGGATTTAGTACTATTAGTATCCCCTTTAATAAATATAGAGCGTGGCTCTTTAAGTTAGGGCTAAGAGAATAGATTATTATCTAGATATAGCTCTAACTAGGCTATAGTAAATATATTATAAATCTGCTAGTATATAGGTATAGCTAAGTAGTAGGCTAGGCGGCTAATATACTTAGTAATCTTAAAGGGACTAATAAACTATTAGCTATATTTTCTACTTATAATAGATAGGATAGAATACCCGCGGTAAAGACGGAGTTTTATACTATCTCTTATATAGAAAAACTAAGGCTAATAGCGGTGATTATAGTAGAATTTAGAATATATTTAAGTAAATATATTTACGTCGGAGGCCTAGAGATAGGCGACGTCCCTTAGTATAACCTATTTTTTATAGGTACTAAGGTCTAGCGGCTAATTAAGCGAAAACCTATAAGTAATATTATTTAGGGACTAACTACTAGGAGTAGAGAGCGAGTTATTATAGCTTACCTAGATGGCTAGGATAGTAATAGGCTAGGAAGCTATATTTTCTAAAGTAGATATCTAGAATTATAAAGTAATTTCTATAGTTTAGTTAGTACGCTTATTAGAGCTATTAGTTTATAAGTAATAAGTAGTTAAGTAAAGAAATTTAACGCCGAGCTTATTAAATAAGGTAGTCTAGAGTTTACTTAGGAATTTATAATCTCTATTAGAGATTATTTACTTAGAGAGACCCTAATCTACCTTATATAGTCTCCTTAGTAACCTATTAGCCTAATCTACCGCGGTGAAGGTAGCTTTCCTAGGAATTAATATGATTTTCTAGGAGAATTTATTTATAACCGTTAATATAGTATTATAGCCTTTTATTAATATTAATATTAGTAAGGTAAGAATAAAATTAATTATTAATATATAGAAAGGTACTAGCGGTGATATTATTAGCTATAGTAAATTATAAGGTAGATAGCGAAGGGTTTAATATAATTAGTATTATAGATAGTAGCTAAGAAACTTTTAAAGCTTCTTAATAAGGCCCTTAATATACTATTACCTAGATAAGACTTTATAGTATTTAGTAAACCTTATATATTCTAAATATATAATCTTAAGAAACGCCTTAATAGCTAGTCCTAGAATATATAAGTAGTTAGGTCTACCTATATTAAGCTTCTAGATAAGTCTATTAGTAGCCTAGTAGAAGGGAAGCTTTTTATAGTCTTCTACCTTAAGGTAGTTATTACTATTAAGGACCTTCTTTACCTTATACTATAATAAGTCTACCTTATAGCTGTTAATAAGCTATTAATAGAGACCTAGGCTAATCTTAATAAGACTAGTAGTAGTATAAGTATATCCTTATAAGGTATTAAGTTTACCCTCTTTATTCTTAGCCGCTTTTACGGCGGTAGTATTATAAAGTCTAGATAAGCTATTAGGAACTATATACTATTTCTTAGGCTTATAATAAAACTTAATATTATTAAATCGCTAGATATATTTAGAAGTATAGACTAGGCGAAGGTTTAGTTTAGTTATAGATAAAGTTAATCTAGATATTTATTTTATAATCCTAAGGGCCGTATTATAGTCTATATAAACTATAGTCTACGGTATAGACTCTACTATATAATAGACCTTACCTAAAACCTATATAATCCTAGCTAATTTAAGCTTAATAGGCTAATATTATATCTCTATATCCTTTAATAGACGACTAAGAAATAGAATAGGCTAAACCTAAGAATAACCAGGGTATTCCCTATCCTTAATAGCGCCGTTAATATAATATACTATTACGCTGAAACTAAAAACCTTACTAGTATTAAGATCTATAAATAGAATAATTTTATTATTAAAATATAATAGAAAAGTAGGAGATAATAATACCTTTTATAATACCTTAAAAGAGGTAAATTCTAACTTAGAGGGGTCTACTAATAGCCTCCGTCTTATAAAATTCTTATATTTATTTCCCGCCTTAAGAGCTAATATAAGTATAAGGGTCTTTTTATCTTATAAGGGCTTAGAGATAGCCGCGTAGTAGGTAATATAACTACGTAGCTAGCCTATTATTCTAAGATAAGTTTCTAGCTATAAAAGAGACTCTAGAAATAAGAGCCTTAATATAGTAAGAAGCTTATCTTCCGCCGTAGATAGCCTAAATAAATCGACCTTTTATCCTAATAGCTAGACTAAAGGGTATTTAAGGAAGGCTTTAGTAGGATTTACTAATATCCCGTACTTTTATAGTATAGTAAATACTTATTAGAGATACTAGATATACTCTTCTAGAGTTCTAGAGTAGATAATAATATTATTAATATATACCTTAGCGAATTTCTAATAAGTATAAAGGAGGCGGTTAATCTAATATTAGATATAGGCTAGTAAGTTCTTATAACTTATAACGGTAATATTAAATAATTCTTAGCCTTAATAGTTAATAACTATAAGCTTATAATAGTTATTAGGATATATACGTTAATAATAGAAAAACTAGTAGTATTAATAATACTTATATATTTATAGTCTTTTATAATAGTAATTATCTCTAACTATAAAGGTAAGGCGTAGATATTAGGGCGTGTAATAGTATTTAATCTATAGATATTAATAACTACGCGGCCTTTATATTTCCTATTAGGTATAGTTTTCTAGACGATAAAAATAGGGAAACTAAAGGGTATTAACTTAGTTATCTAGTAGATTTAGTCTTATTTATAAAGCTTATTAAAGGTATTATTAAGGACCTTCTTTAACTTAGTACTAAGGGGGTAAACCCTAGCTATTTTAGGAACCTTTTATTCCTAATTAGACTTTAATAGAATTCTTATCTATTCTTCCTAGGGAACGTCTATAAAACTACCCTCTTCCTAGAGTTTTAGGAATTTATTAATAATATCGCGTATTAGCTAATATCTATTATAGATAATAGTACTATTAGGTATAATAAAGTCTTTTATAGTAGGTACTACTATAATATTAGGTACGGTAGGCGTAAAGGCTTTTATAGGAGGTATTAATACTAAAGGTAAAGGAGATACTAATATCGCTAGTATTATTATTATAGAAGTAGTAACTACCGTATTAAAAACCTTTTAAAGCTAGCTAGTTTAATACTTACTCTTTAGATAGTAAGTTACTAATTCTATAGTATCCTTAATTCTAGATATTATATAGTAATATCTATTAAATTCTAATTCTTAAACCGTTCCTAAATAATAGTTTTAAGGTACTATTACTACCTTATCTCCCTTATTTTTTACTAATATTACTAATAGAGAGGCGTTAATAAAATAGGTATAGAGAGATAATTCCTAATAACTATTAGGTTTAAAGAAATAGTTACGGTTTAGTAATAAGGTATAATATACTAGGATTTATATCTAAGAGTTAGGAGGTATAATAATTATTTACTTAGTATAGACTAGATATACTACCGGTTTTCCTTATACCTTTATTTATAATATAATATATATATTATAGCTACCTATTAAGGCCCTTAATTATAAGGCTAAGATATTAATCTTTTTAGGTATTATAATATCTATCCTAATTAGTATATTTACCTTAAGGTTATTAATAATATAAATCTCCTAGGGGGATATTATTATAATAGCATTTCTACTATTATATTTTCTAGGTAGATAGAGAGGTAATATTATATATTCTATAGTAATATACTTTATTAACCTAATACCTCTAACTATTATTAGGCTAGCTATTATATAAATTTATAAGTTAGGGATAGAAGCCTTTAAGTAGGCTTAATTACCTAGGCTAATATTATAGCTTATATTAAGGTATATAAAGTCTATTATACTACTAGGTAATAGCCTTACCTTAGCTATTATATAGTAGTATCCGCGGAAGGTATATCTTATACTAACCTCCTTAGCTAAGTTTATAGAGGATATAATAATATTATTAGACTCTTTTATAATAGCTTAGGTAAACCCTAGTTAATTACCTAGATAGTAGATATTAGGAGAATCTAGTAAAACCTAAGTATTAAGAAATCCTAGATAGAGTAATATAAATACTTATTATCCTTTTCTAGAGCTACTAAGGTATTAATATAACTAGTTTTTTAAGGAAAATAATATATAGTAACGCCGGTACCGATATACTAGAGTTATACTTATAGAGGTAAAGTATTACTCTACCTTATTATCTTATTAAGGCTAGTAGTAATTAAGGTCCTTATTAGCGTAGTAGTTATTATTTTCTAGGATTACCTTAGATACGCCGACGTCTTTTAGAGAGGCTTAGGAAGACTTAGTATTATCTTAATATTAGGTTTCCTTAGTAGCCTAATAGGTTATACCTTAAAGACGGCGGGGTTAATATCTTATAGGATAACTTAACCCTCTTTTATATCCGCCTTAGTATCCGCTTTAAGAGTAGGGACTAAACTAGGTTATTATAGTTATTAAGGTTAAACCTAATACGCTAGGGGATATACTAGGGGTGTTTCCTACCGTAATTTATAGAGGTTAATAAGGTACTAGTAAAGGCTAATTTTACCTTACCTAATTATAGGGGTTAGGCTAATAGGTAGGTCTATTAGTATAGCCTTCCCCGTAGTTATTATACGCTAGAAATCCCTAAAAGAAGGGCGGCTAAAATAGTAGATAGTAAGGAAATAGTAGCCTAGAAAAACTACCTTAATAATTATTATTTTAGTATTAACTCGTCTTTACTACTAACTTTCTATTAGCCTAATACTACTTCTAAGAATACTCCTTAAGAGCTAGTTAATATTATATATCCACCTTACTATCTAAGGCTTTAAGGAATTTACTAAGAGTTATAGTCTCTATTAGCTTATTAATAAATTATTAGTATTCTAAGGTAAGGTTATTTTATATAATAGATAACTAGTTAGGAATATCTTTAAAATTAGCGGCCCTTATATATTATAAGAGGCTTTATATAAAGACTTATAGTAATTTACCTTATCTTATATCTTCCTAGATATACTTCTCTATTTATAATTTAGAGATAGTAATAGATTATCTTTCTTTAAAGCGTTTAGTTAAGGTATTAGTCTAGGACTTTAATAGGGTAGTCTAGAAGAGATCCTTTTCTAGAGTTATAAGCTCTATAGAATACTATTTATATACCTTACTATATAGATATATAGGTAATATATTAAGGACCTTATTTTTACCCTTAGAGGCTATAAGATCCTGTAGCCTATTAATAAACCTATAGACGTCTTAATAAAAAGCGTAATGTCCTTAGTAGATAATTACCCCTTCTCCTTCTATATTAGGAAAGAAATATCCTATATCTTTAGCTTTAAGTAAGGTAGGGCTATTATTATTACCCTATCCGTTAATACTATCCTAACTAGGGGGACCTAGAGGTCCTAAGGTACCTAGGGGACTAGGTTATAAAGAATTATACCTTATATAGCTTATAATAGTACGTTTAATAATTACCTTAATATTTTATTCTACTATTATATTTTTAGGGCTAATTAATTAGTTATAAATAGCTTCTTTAGTTAATATAGCCCTAGTTATTATTATTAGGGTAGTTCTAGAGGAAGATAATAGTAGAAAAGATAAAGGTAATAGTAGAGTTAGTCTTATTAAAGAAGGATTTTTCCTAGCTAATACTAGCTCTAGTAAATAATAGTAAGCCGCTTAAATCTATTAGTTATACTTAAATTTCTTAACTATAATATAAAGTAAGGGTTTATCTACTATCTAATTAGTTAAATAAAGGTCTTTAGTACCTACTTCTTCCCTAAGGCTAACTACCTTAAGAGAGGTGGATCTTAAGTAATAATAGCCCTAAGTAAGACTACTTAGCCTAGGAGGCCTAAGTTTTCCTTTAATAATGGAGGAGATAATTTAATAATTAAGATTATCTAGAAGGTTAGTATAGATATAACTAGAGGTAATAAAATTAGATAACTAAAAAGTAAGTATAATTATTTCCCTACTTATAGAAGCTAGCTTAAGGAGGGTTATTTATTTATAAGGTATAGAAACTATTAATAAGATAAATATAATAAATATAGACTTAATAAACTATCTAGGAAGATAGCCTAATCCTCTAATAAGATAGAATTAAAAAGGTAAGTCTATATAATAAGGCGGGATAAGTAGTATATAGGTATACCTACCTTCTCTAGATAGCTATCTTAGTAATAATAAATTTCGTTAGGGAAATTATTAAGAATATCTTATTAGGGATAATAAGGTAACTAATAGCTACGGAAGGCTTTAGATAATTATATAGCTTAATAAGTATAATATTAAGGGCCTTATTATTATATATAAGTAAGGACCTTAATATAGGCTATAGCGGGTTATATAGGGAGGACTAGTACTAGGAATTCGGCTAGTACTTGCTAGAGGCTCTCCGTTATAGTAGGCTAGTACCTAATCTAATACTATCTAATAGGGAGTAGTGTCGGATAGTAATAATAGGTATTACTACTAATTATTAGGTATTATAACTAATAGGTTAAATAGTTAAAAGATATCTAGCTATCTAGAAGGTATAAAGAATAGCTAAGTATGTTACTAAGGAATAATCCTTAATAGCTCTCTATAGAAGCCTTCTATAGATTATATTATAATACTATTATTACTACCGGATTTCTTTAAGAGTAGAGCTATACTATCCTTATAAAATAACTCTACTACTATTTTAAATAATAAGATCCTAACGCGTTTATATAAAATTATATAATACCTTTTATTATCTAATAAGTTATTATCTAATAGTAATAATAATAGACTTAGCCTAGAATTCCTATAATCCCTAGAGCTATCTAGATTTCCCCCTTCCTAATTATACTTAAAGGTTAGGGCTCTAATTATATTATTATAAAACTTATACCTAAATAAAAGTATATATAATAGGACGCGCCTAATTATTATATATCTATCCTAATAATATATTTAAGGTTAGATCCTTAATAGAAAGTAGGATAGAGGGATATACTTAATTCCTTAAATTAAATTAACTAGTAAGGAAGGTAACTACCCTTACCTTCTTATATATAAGTAGTTTCTAGTCTAGCTCTATTTTATAATAACTATTAATAAATCCTAAAGCTAGTTACTTTCTACTATTAGAGTAGATTTACTTTTATTATATTTTAGTTATAGTTAGCTCTATATTATACTATCTTATATAAGAGATATATAGAGACTTTTAATCCTCTTACTAGTAAGTTTAAGGGGGTATATAGATAATATTATATATCTAGAGGTTCTTTTAGATCTTATATAATTTAGTTAAATATATTAAGCTTTTAATTAAGATTATTCCTATTTTTTATATTTAAATCTTTATAAAATAATTAAGTTTTAAAATATTTTTAATATTTATAAAATTATTAAAACTATTTAAACTATTAGAACTATTAAAATTATTAAGACTATTATAACTATTAAAATTATTAAAGCTACTAGAACTATTATTATTATTAAAACTAATAATTATAAAGTTTATTATAAATAAAGTTACTATTAAAGTTACTATTAAAGTTAATACTTTTATTAAAGATATAAGACTTATTTAAGTTTATATTATTATTATTATTTTATATTAATATTTATTTACTTAGTTTAATCTTTATTTATTATTATAATTATAATTATATTTAATTAAATTTTTGATTTATAAATTATTTTTATTATCAGGCTATATAAGTTTAGTAATTTATAGGTATTAGTCGTTTTATTTTATTCCTATAGATATAATTATATTTATAGATCTTTATAAATCTATAAGACCTTAAAAGGCCCTATATAATCTATAATAGTAACTATTTATATACCTCTAGTATAGATAACTATAGACTAGTATAATAGCTATATAAGCTAGTATACCTACTTATCCTCCCCTAACTATCTACCCCCCCCCCTTATATTTATATTTTATACTCTACTATCTAGCTACTTAGAGCTAATAAGGGCGGTTTATATCTAGCTTATTAAAGGAAACTATAATTTATAAAAGAAAACCTTATCCTCTACCTTACTTACTATTATATTTCTAGATCTCTAGATACTATATACTACCTTATCCTATACTCTTTATACCTTCTTATTCTCTTCTTTTACTAGGGTTACCTACCCCCTTATCCTTTAATTAGAACCTATCTACTCTTATATAATCTTAAAGAGTTATTCCCTTACTAGTATAAACTAGTTAAGTATACCTTATTAAATAACCTACTTAATTACTACCTTTAACTCCTTTAAGGTTAATACTATTTAGTAGAAGTTACTTAACCCTATTCTTTAAAGTATTAGCCTCCTCCCCTTTATATAGTTAAGGTAGAATATAAGTATATACTTAGTATCTTAATACCTCTATTTATATTTATAACTAGTACTATTAACCCTTAGTACCCTCTTCTTATAAGAAGGCGTATAATCCTATCTTCCATATATATAACTAAATACCTATAGAGCTCTTAGCCTTAAAAAGCCTTATATAAAGACTAACCCTTATCTCTTAAATCCCTCCCCTTTATACCGCCGTTCTTATATAGTTAGGGATACTCTCCTAGTATCTTAGCTACCTCTCTTTCTACTTCTCCCTTACCTACCTCTTAATCTCTTTAAAGGTAAGGTTATCTTTCCTTATAATTTCCCTACCTCTAAGGCCCTAGGCCGCCGTCTTAGCGTCTCCTCCCCTTACTATTACCTAGAGGGCTCCCCTTACCTAGGACTACTTCTCTTCTACTAGAGTCTTCGCGACCCTTTTCTCCCTTCCCCTTTTCCCCTTTAGCTTACGGCGGATCCTCGCGTTCCCTTCTCTAGTTAATAGGTAGATCCCTTATATCCCCCCCCTTAATATCTTATAAGTAGTTATATAAATCCGCCTACTTTATATATATATTTATAAGCTTCTTATATACCTCCTTATAACTTATTTTACTAACTTTACTAGTCTTTTATTTCTTATAAGCTATTATATAGATTAGTAGATAGGTTATAAGGATCTATAAATAGATATACTAGTATCTTCTAATTTTTTATATTTATAAGCCTCCTTTATACTATTTATATAGTATAAGTATAGATAAATAAGGATTAATATAGAATTTATACTAACCTAGAATAAAGTTATAACACTTAATACCCTCTTTAAATATAAGATAGTTACTATATATACTACTATAGATACGCGTATTATTCTTATAAGTATAGAAGGGTCTATTCCTATTCTTATAACTAGTATACTTATTATTACCTATCTTTAAGGTTCTTATATAAGAATAGAGTAGAACTAATTTAAGTTTATAACTATAAGTCTAGGCCTATAATTATTAGTAGAGCTTAAGTAGCTTATAAGGATTTATATTAATAATATTATCCTCTTTCTTATCTATATAAAGCTTAATATCTAAGAGTAGATTTATATAGCTAATACCCTTAGTCTTTATAAGATATTTCTTAGCTATAATAATCCTTTTAACTTAGAGTAGAACTATAGATTTCTTTCTACTTAGCTCTCTAGGCTAAGCTTCCTTACTAATATATATAGGTATTATATAACAAGTATTAGACTCCTCTTTAAGAGCTATTAAAGCTATTATAGATTATAATATATTTATAAGGAATTATACTAGTATATATAAATAGTAGAGTTTCTAAGATAGAGATATATATAATTATAATAAAACTATAATAATTAGTATAAAAATAGTAGGAGATTATATAAACCTTTCTAGGGGTTATAATATTTATAGATCTATAATAGTAAGTATAGAGGTAGGGCTAGGACTAGCTAGGGATATAAGTAGAAGTATTAATTTATACTAATTTATATTAATCTATACTAGTTTTTATAGAATTAATCTTAAGATTTCCTTACCTAATAATATATAGGTTAGATAGTTAGATTTAGTAGAAAGAAAGCTTAAGACTTAGTATTAGAGGCTATTTCTAATTAGGATCTATATAGCTTTATAACTATATTATATACCTATTAATATTATATAGATCCTTATAAATTTATAATAACTTAAATTTATATCTAATCTCGCTTTAAGATAGTAACCCTCTAGTTATATATATTATTACTTATTAATACTAGTAATTATTAAAGGTTAGATTTAATTAATTTAGATAATTTTCTTGTAGTAATAACCTCTTAAATACTATATATATAGTAGTAGTAAGTAGTACCTATTATAAGGAAGGTACTTATAATATAGTATTATTAGCGCTATTCTTAATATAACCTAGTTAGCTATTTATAAATATAGAGATTTCCTCCTTATAAGATTTTTAGTAAGAAAAAGGTCTTAGTAGATTATATAATATAGCTATCTATAATAGGATACTGTATATATATACCCCCAGATAATCTAGTAGTAAAAATACCTATTTTATAAGATACTGCCTAGATACTGCATGCATGATTTGGTTCACCCCCCCAGCGCCCTTAAAGTACCCAAGTATCCACGCGGCTTATACAAATATGGCCTCGAAGACTGTAGCTTCTCAGCCGCCGATCTTGCCACTGGAGCTGTGGAGTACAACGATACGAGATCTCAGATTTGATCCTACGAAGTTCGAGACGATGTGGATGGTATCGTATGCTGCAAGGGATGTTTTCATCTCAGAGAAACATTACTCACTTCTCACCCATGCAGCGTCGAAAGAATGAGCCCGGCTATAAGTCTAGAGTGAGGAGCAACGTATTTCGCTTCAATCGCAAGCCAAAAGACATGTTTGACTTGGCGAAGGCGACCTTCAAGGCTCAAAAGCCATTCTAAATACCTCTTGCGATTCTTATTCAATATATGCCAACGCCTGAGCATTTTCACTATATGACAAGAGAGCACAGCTAGATACCCAGAGCCAGAAATGTAATGTCGAAGTCAATCTTTGAAATGCCTCCATGGCCATCACGGCAGCTCGGGAGGACCTATCACGGTACTAATCGCGAGGCCTTGCCTTACACTCAATCTACCATCACGGCTTAGATGTTGTATCAAGCCCTTAATCTGACGCCTTCCGAGGTTGTCACGGCAATCCTTCAAGAACGCCAAGGTGCGTAGTTTCAAGGCAGCCAGCAGGGATGGGATGGGATCCAGCGAGACGTCCCAGCTGGTTCGTCATATCTCAGACACGTCCATAAATACCAGACCTGCGAATTGATAGCCGGATGGTACTCCAGCCGTGGTGGTAGATATGCGAGTGAAGTTCGACGCCTATTTGGGAAACTCCCATCAACCAGTAGACAGTCCGTTTACAATTACAATCGTGATACTCGTAATGAAAATTGAATTATCCCACTCGACCCCTTCAATAGCGTCGCGCGCGAATAGATTCCAACCTCATACTTACGTCTCAGACATTACCGCAGCTACTGTTCCTTCAATAATGCTTTCTGAGCGTTAGACAGCGTCCATCGCTTCACGCGCATGTTGTGACAAAATTCGCAACAGGAATGTACTTTACAACACAGGATCTTGACATTATATGGCTGGTTAATTAGTATGATTGACGGGGTATACGTCGATAGATCTATTACCAAATATGATCAAAAAATGACGTGGGCTTTTATTGTCATTATAGCTTGATCAATAATCTAACCATAGCGAGTACCTGCGAACATCATTGCAGTGATGGATCCACGTCCGCATCCACGACGCAGACCCCAGCCATCGCCGCAAATGCAAACAAAATACAATGTATATCTTCGCAAACGTCGGCATCGAGACCAGATTGGTATGCTAGAGGAAACGACGCGCTATAGTACGCACAGACTAGAGACCATATTTTAATACGCCCACAGATTGAAACCCAATTAGGGTGGCGTAGCGCCAGGGTAGATGTTAACTGGTAGATGCAGTAACGGCCGAATTCGTGGTGGTTGAGGTCAAGGAGATTGGGGACGCAGGGGTTGAGATCGAAGGGATCGAGCTTATAAAGACTGCGGAGGTCGAGCTTATCGAGCTTATCGAGCTTATAGGGCTTGAGATTGCGGAGGTCGAGCTTATAGGGCTTGAGATTGCGGAGGTCGAGCTTATAGGGCTTGAGACTGGGGAGGTCGAGCTTGTGGAGATTGAGGTTGCGAAAATCGAGCTTATAGAGGTTGAGACTACGGAGACCGGACTTGCAGGGGTTGAGGTCAAAGTGATCGAGCTTGTAGGGCTTGACACTGCGGATAGCGGTCTTATAGGAGTTGAAATTGTGGGCATCGAGCTGATAGGAGTTGACATGGTGGAGTTCGAGCTGATAGGAGTTGTCGTGGTGGTCGAGCTCGTAGAAATTGAGGTTGCGGGAGTTGAGCTGATAGGAGTTGGAATCGTGGAGATCGAGCTGATAGGAGTGAAGATTGCAGGACTTGAGCTTGCAGGAGTCAAGATGTAAGGAACCGAACTTGCAGGATTTGAGCTTGCAGCGGCCGAGTTCCCCACTGTCGAGGTTCCACCAACCAAGCTACTCACAGCAGTCGGGCTCCGGGTTCGTGGTCCGGTATAACTCCAAGTATGGTTTCCTGTATAGCTTCTGGTATGTGACATAGTGGACATACCAGAAGTCAAGCTTGGAGCAACTGCGTTTCCAGCACTTGAGCTCGAAGGAATTGAGCTTGAAGTAGTTGGGTTTGATACAATCGAGGTTGAAATAATCGAGCTTAAAGCAATTGAGCTTGAAGTGGTCGAGCTGCTGGGGGTCAAAGCTGATGAAGAAACAGATGTATAGTGAACAGCAGAAGTTGCTGTAGCTTGGCTACTACTAGAGAGTCCTATCGCACTAGTGTAGAATGGAACGTTTGATGATGCTGCACCGGACGTTGCCGCAGCAGGTGTGCCACTGGTAAGTCCAGTAGGGACGATATCGGCTGGACTGCTTGTTGACGCGGCAGCGCTATTCACGTTCGTGGACGTGGCTGCCGCGAAACTATTGCTGTCTGAAGGTGCAGGTACTGCGAATGATGGCGCTGCTAAGCTAATGTCGCCCGAGGACATGGATGCAGCGGCGGAGGGAGTCATTATGACTGTAGCGCCTGAATCGTCGGTAGTCGTAACAGCACTAGAACCTCCCGTGTCGCCCGTGGTCGAAGGCGATGAAGTACCCCCATCAAAAGTGCTGCCAGCCGCCGGTAGGATCGTGGTAGTGTCTCCATTCGGAGAGACTGATGTAGCAGCTGCAGGAAGAGTGTAGGCTGTGGACGTAGATGGGACGGGCAAAATTCCGGCCATAGACGTTGGTACAGCGGCAGAAGGAGTCACTACGAATGTAGCGCCTGATGCATCTGTTGTCGTGACAGGACCCGAAGATCCTGTATTGTCCGTAGTCGAGGGAGATGAACTGCCACCATCTGTGGTGCCTTCCGCTGGCGGTAGGATTGTGGAACTCTCTTCGTTGAGTGAAAGTGTTGTGGAAGCTGTAGGAATCGTATTTCCTGCGGATGAGGGTTCCGTGGAAGCGAGGATGACCTGCGTTGTAGTATTTCCGTCTGGTAGGACTACAGTAATCGTCGAGGAGGCGGCGGGCCCTGGAGTAGATGAAGGACCAGCTACTACCGTAGGGGTAACCCCATCAGGTACGGCACTCGATTGGGAATCAGAGCCAGGAGGGAAGTTGACTAGTACCGGCCTGCGAGCAGGATTGTAAGACGCAAGCCTGCCGGCTGTGAATCCTTTTCCACCCTCATTGACCGCCGCTATCATATGTTTGAGGTAACATTTCCCATTTGGACGTCCGTCATAGCTTGCCGCTACGCAGCCGGCGCCTCCTGCAGCGTTTGGTGATGGGACGTAATTGACGCAGTATGTCATACAGTCCATTTCGCTGTTGGCAACATACGCGCGCTTTCGTAGCCTTTTAGACCCTGTCCGGGGGTGGGAGATCAGCGCCAGGGAAATCAATATTTCTGTATGTTAAGATCGGCACCGCAGTACCACCAGGGCCGATGACTACAGCGGACGTCGAGGCAGCCGGCAGTCCATTAGCCGCCAAAGCAATAGTTGCTGATGCAGTTGGAATGGCCGACCCATTACTGGGCTGCGCTGACGCTAAGCCAGTCATTGATAAGACACCCGGATTACTGCCCCCATCGACTGCCAATGAGCTTGAGGAGGGGGCTGGAACAGGCTCCGACCCTGTCACGGTCGAGCCGCCCGGCAGGATTGAAGTATAAGGGCGGAAGGAAGAAGGGGCGGGAGCAGGCTTCGATCCCGTGAAGGTTGGTCCATCAGAGAGAATCGAAGTGTACGGGACGAAGGAAGAGGGGGCGGGAGCCGGCTCTGATCCGATAATGGTTGATCCATCTGAAAGGATCGAAGTGTAAGGAACGAAGGCATTAGAGGAGACAGGACTGGCTTCAGTTGCAATTGTGCCACCAAAGGCTGGTCGCGAACTGGCTGACGTAAACCCAGATGCCCGCGGTGAGTTGCTGTATACGATAGCGTAGCCGGGCGAGCCGCAGCTTTCACTTGGATTACCAGCACAACTCGTCGATTGGTCTGGAGAGTAGACTGCAGTACCTGCGGGCGGAGCGGTTCCACAAGAGCAGTCGATACCTTTATGTGTGTCAATTTAAGAGTCCTGAAGCATATACCTCAAAGACATAGATAACCAAATGACTGCTTACCATCAACAGCGAAGTATGGAGACCCTGCGCAAAATGACGAACATGACTCCAGAGTTATAGAGCTGAGGGAAGTCGATGCGCCGTTAAGAACCTTTACTCCTGAAAGGGTTGGATAGAATCCTTGGAAAGCGTATGGGCCATAGGTCGAATTGACAGTGCCCAAGGCCCCCGGGCTAGCAATTCCGTCAGTCCTTAATCCATATGCGACATTGATAGATGACGCCGGGTAGTCACCTACGTTTTACTGCTGGGAATACCGCTGGGACCGCTGCCAGCACCACTATTGCTGCTGCCACCGTTTGTAACAGTATTTGAAGGTCCGCAAGAGCCTGTATTGATGCGTATCGTTTTAATGACCACACCGTCTAGAGCATGAGCGACTCCTACGCCATAAAGCATCACAGAGAGAGCCCTAGCGAGAAGATTCATGGTGAAAGGAGGTCAAATTTTCCTTTCCAGGTAGCGCAGATGATTGACACTCGATGGTTGAGTCTCAAAGTATCGCCAGGGTGGAGATCGAGCGATTCCGTCAGAGCAAATGAGGGGACGCTTTGGAATGCAAGCAACAACCGCATTCCTCCCCTATACTTGGCGCGGACTCCCCCTGGTTGCAGTATCTCTACAGAGAGATTTCCCTGAAAATTGGCAGATTGGGATGCGCACAGTGATTAAGATGTGTTCGGAAATGCTGATTTCCTACCATGATTGTTGCTGCCAGCCATCCATCACCATCGGCTTTAGCAAGCGTCTTCTAGCGTACGGCCCACTCACTCAGGAAAAGTCGAACTTTCAAGATATCTTGGTAATTGAACATCCGTTGTCTGCAAGTACCGAAGTAGTGTGGTAGGGTCGTAAGACTTCTGCAACCTCTCATTGCCAAAACCGAGATTTTGACGGATTCTTGACAGTCGGATGTTGAGCGTCATAATAGATTGCAGCAACCTTTCGAGAAGTTGGCAAAGCTCGCGACACTTGGTCAAGCGAGTTTCCTCCATCTTGCTTTTCCTTCGCGATGATACCTACTTTCGACGCAAGATAAGACGGTAGTGGATAGCCGTAGAGAACTAGCTGGTGTTCGCAGGGACTCGAGAAATGTGTTTTCGGAAATTAGGTGCCTGTGAGATGATCTCTGAGACCCTCGAGGTCACACCGGTCCAAAGCAATTTTTCACATCCTGATCTGACAGATTTGGGATAGCGAGTGGCTCGCTGCTACCACTACCATCTGTAGGTTCCCCGAACCGAGAGACTCCTGGATGAATACCTATGCATACCATGACCTGCGTATCGGGTAACAAATTTTACTGCCCTGCTTTCACCAACGGAGCGGCAAGGATTTGTTCGCGGGAAGTATGATACGTCTTTTCCCAGGCTGTCATTCTGTCCAAGATGTCAGATGCGACCAGTATTTTCGCCATGACCTTCTTTCGTAGATCTGGGTAAATGTAACCAAGTCGATCGCCCGGAAATCCGTCTAAATTGGAGTTGTGAGATGAGGTAGGGAAACCCGGCGGGAATGAGACAAAAAGGTAGGGAGATGCCGTACTATGTGTTGGCAGTCTTCATTAGCAGATGTACGATACTAAGGAAAATCCGTGAATTGCAGACATGCAAGCGCAACGCAGCTTGTTGCCATCCTTGGTACCTAGATCCACCAAATCCTCATACACTCGAAGGACGCTGCTATATTTCCTGGACCCTAGGGGTGTTGCCCATGAACGTGCCTCACGATGCAATCCGCATGCCGATGGTATCGTATGTAGTAATCGCGGTAGCCGGCACAGTTGGTCTTGAGTTGAGAAGGTATGATTAGTTAAGTGGATTAATCGAAAGCCACGAGTCCTGGAGCGATTGTTGGGATGATCAAGAACTGTAGCATATGTCATACATAAGCTCTCCCGTCAAGTTTCTTTCTCTCAAGCGTCGTGAGAATCTCAACCACGATGATCGCTCAAGGAGGTATAGTACTCCACTCGGACACCCAGCACGCTCAAAAGCAAAACGTACGTTCCTCGACTACCTCCCCGCCTCCGCCCTCGCCACCAATCTCTTCATCCGCGTCCATTCTTCATTCCTAACACTCTCTCCCGCCAACTCGCTCTCAACCTCAAACACAGTCACCACGCCAGCTGCACCACCAACACCCAACCTCTTGCCCTCCCTCTCCTCCCACGTCACCTTTTGCAGACTCTTCGCCGCATAGCCTCCGTGGATGCTGCGATTGACCTCTGGTGTGATCCTCGTGACTGGGATCTCCGTATCGACCGTCAGATCCCAGACTTCCACGTTACCCGCTCCGTCCACAGACGAGAAAACGCCAGGCTTGTGCGGCGACCAACGGGCATCGTATACGAGATCCTCGCGAGACATCTTCAGAACCGGATCTGCGATCTGCTCATTGCTAGTAGCAGGGTTGAGTAATGAAGACGAGGTCGATGTGGCTACAGAGCTTGACGATGGAGCCCGAGTCTTCCAGAGCTTGACGGTCCAGTCCAAGGCGCTGGAAAGCACCAGGTCTCCGAGGTCTACAGGGCCACGGGCCGGATGGAAGTCAAGACTCATGACAGGAGCTGTGTGGCCTTTGTAACGTAGTCGACCATCAACACCGGCCTTGGCACTTGCGCGGTCGTATCTGTGGCAGGCGTAAATAGTCCCTTCCTCGGTGCCAACGAGGAAGGAGGTTGGGTCTGAGGGCGGGAAGGACATGCAGGTTGGGCTGAGATCATCAGTCTTGCTAGGTGGTGGTGTAGTCAGTTCAAGATATTCTTGGGGTAAGCTCAGCATGTCGAGGGTCCAACCGCAGACGATTCCGTCTGTGGAAGCTGAGATGATATTATTGGCGTTTTGTGTTCCTACGAGCGAGATTGAGTAGATGGGATGAGTATGGCCCCCGGTTGAGGCTCCTGTAAGAGGTGTCTTTTGCACTGGCAGAGGCGTCCTTGAGCGAGTGTCCCAAAGTAGGACTTGTCCGCTATATGAACCGCCAACGATGATCGAGGGGTGAAAGGGAGAGAATTTAGCGGTCAAGATGTCTGATGTACTGTGGAAGGTGTACTCCGGTCGAGAGTGAAGATGCATGTTCCATATCTGGAGCAGACCAGAAGGATCTTGTGGAGCGGATGGGTTCTTGGTGTACGATGCTAAGAGAAGTTCGGGAAACTATTTGTCTTAGCATAACTAATTCAATTCAGAAGCAACATCTTACCTTTGAAGAGAAATGCATGTCGCTGATCATACGCTTTTTGCTCCACCTTCCGTCATAGAACTGTGCGATTTGTTTTATTCGTCTGCCTTTCTTGCCTGTCGAGCTACCGTAGCCTTCGTCTTCATCTTCATCGACTCCATCTGCGCCATCCAAAGCATAGTTGGCCAGCACATCATAGTCCTGGTCTAAAGCTTTTTCGATGACCTTACTAGATCTTTCTACAAAGTCGAGAAAGTCTTCCGAGGCAGTCACAGCGTGAACCTCTTCCTCAGTCAGTCCTCGAGCCGGATAGTTGGATGGTCCTGTATGTTTAGGTCCATTCACATTCAGATCTTTGACCGCATTTAGTTCCTCTTCGATTTCTCGCCTCAAGTTTTGTCGAAGTTCTTCCTCTTTCTCTCGCTCCCTTCGACTCAACCGCTTTGCTTTCGGTGAACGCCCTTGAAGCGGCGACTGGTCCCGTTCAGAGTCTGAGGATCGGCCCGAAGACCGACGCCGCCGTTGCGGAGACCACGGCTCCGAGGTTTGTACACCCTTCTCATATGTCTCAACTTGGACTTTATGCTTTCTGGTCACTGGTGGAGCCTCGTGGGTGGTCTCGGCGGAAGTTGTGGATGATGTCTGTGTTCCTACTGAGACTGTTTGTACAGGCGCTCGGTTTCCACTTGCTGCACGCTCATATGTTTCCGTCCCAACCCCTCCACCAAATGTAGAGCTTGGACGACTCTTCCGGGCCGCAGGTGAGGATGTTCCAACGCTTCGTGAAACCGGCCTTTCACCTACTAAGGTCTCAATGAAGCTATCAAGCTCTTTTCGGTCGGTTGCTCGTGCAGGCGTAGAGGCTCTTCCCTGAGAAGGTGAGTTTGAGTCTAGCAAGTCTATTGTTATACGGACACGATACCTCTGACGGCTCTCCTACAAGTGATTCTCGTTTTCCTGACTCTTTCTGCCTCTGCTCTCGCTCTTCCCGCTGCCGTCTAAGCTCTGCAAGCTTGGCCTTCTTGGCTAGAATCTCGTCCTTTCGCTGCATTGTGACAGGGTCGAGTTCTATGTCTTCCCATAGACAGCAATCGTATCACAGCACACCGATTGGTATGTAGGAGCATTGATCAGAGCTGGAGACCTTTCACTGACTCATGGTGCAATGCGTCCTTCAATGTCCGATTAGTAGGACGAGGTAGAAGACTTAGGGCAATGGCTTCTATAGTATCTCGACGGTAGAAGTGAATGCTCTCCTTAGTGTTTTGCATGATTCACAATACCGATTCTCGGTAAAAGGTTCCCCCGATCCGAAAGCTCCTCGCATAAAGCTCAAACCTTTCACCGCAGGACACGAACACCCATTGCCATTGCCCACCACCTACCAGCCCCACGCCGCTCACAGGCCAGTCCTTACCGTACCATCACTCGGCCTTGATCTAACTCCCACACCATCTCTCAGCTCCGCGCAATGGCCTCCTCAGGCGTGAACGTAAGCCCGCCCTCCCGTCTCCCTCCCCATCTCTTCCTCTCTCCTCCCCTCCCTCATCCCCCTTCCAACTCATCTCATCGTGCTCTTCCTTCCCCCCTCCCCCCTCCCCCCCGCTTCCCCCAATACTCAAGAAACCCCCCCACTAACTCTCCCCCCTTTCCCCACAGGTCCTCCGCTACACCGCCCTCCTCGCCGGCCTCGCCTACGGTTTCTCCCACCAATCAACCTTAACAGCACAATCGAAATCGCACCACGAAGAGGCCGCGCAGAAACAACACGAGAGCTTGATACAGAAGGGGAAAGCGGAGTGGGCGAAGAAGACGACGAAGGGGGGGGATGGTGGTGAGTTGGGTTTTCTTTTGTTTCTTCTTGGGATGGAGGTGGGGATGGTGATGGAGAGGGAGATGGGACTTGTGGAGCGATTGGTGGATAATCGTTGGCGATGGAAGAGTTTGCAATGGAACCGTCGCCCCTATATCAAAAACCCCGAAGGCAAACACGCAAGATCTCAATCCCTCACAACACCAAACCCTCGAACCACCATCAAAAGCCAAAAAAAACAATACTAACACACCACAATAGTAATCACCGACCCCTCCAACCCAATGTTCGATCTAGAATCATTAATGGCAAAGGTAGCCGATGGGACCGTGAAAGTCTGAGAGATCTCTCGGGGCGGGCAGAGTTACTTTACTTTACTTTCCCATACTAAGTAAGGGGCGAAAGATGCGAGAAGCTTGTATATAGGCATGGATACGATAGGAAGGGAGAAATGTATCAATATTATAGAGACATCGATCCGTATTTCAATTTCTAGGCTCAGACCATGAATGGGCATCGTTTTATGTGATGGGATTGTGGGCTGATGATTTGGGGGGGGAGGGTTTACTTTACTTTACTTTTACTTTACTTAGTGGCGAGGAGGAGAGGGAGGGAGACTTGTATATAGGCATGGATAAGAAGGAGGGGAGGATGTATCAATATTACAGATGTATGACGCCGTACTGTAATTGCTAGGCTCAGACCATGAACGGATATTGTTCCATGCGATCGATCAATGGCAGACTGGTGAAGAGGACTTTGAATCGGTATAATACACCAAAGACGCTCCACGAACTATCTAATACAAATACGTATGCCCCTCGGACACGATCCCACTCGAACATCGCTAAGCGCATTCATTATATGAGTACATTGGCTGTCCCCTGTGTTTTTCGATACACCTCACACCATAGAGGATACACAGCCATCCATCCATCCGCTGCCATCAGCTTCCTATACTTCCTCCAGCATTCTCTATCAGGTCCTGTCCACCCTCACCATCTCAACAGGCGAAAACCATTCGTCCGCTCATTTAGCAAAATGCAGATCATACCCCAACCACTTCCTCGCATTAACCTGATCAGGTTCCAATCCCGGCTTCCCATACGTCAACGGCAGAAAAAACCACCACCCGCCAATCACAAGCGCCAGAATAACACCACTGGCCGCCCACAGCGCCAACATACTCTGGCGGTCTTTCGCTGGCATAACGACTCGTTTCCCGCCGCGGTCTTTGTTCTTGGTCTGGGTCTTGGACTGCTGCGTTTCCTGGGCGACATTCTCCTCGATGCCGACGGGGTCGAGGTTGAAGATGAATTCTAGCAGGGCGCCAGTGACGAGGGCGGAGGCGAGGTGGCCGGGGAGGTAGTGGTGGAGGAAGAGTTGGCGGCCCATGAGGTAGAAGGGGAGGTAGTGGGCGGCCCAGCAGAGGAAGAAGAAGCCGGTGCTGTTGTAGAGGCGGGACCGAGTTCCTGGGCCCAAGACTGGATTAGCCGCAGTTCTAAGAGTATCTCAAGAAGAGACTACTTACGTTCATCCAAGCTGTCGATACCCCGTCGCTGCGAGAGCTGGTCTGCGCCGATGATGCCAGCGAAGACAGCTAAGAGGCTGCTCGCTATCCACCAACCCACTGGATTGCCAAGGAAGTAAATTTGTTGCTTGGTATCGTTCTGAGTCCAGAAGCTGACTCCGCGTAAGAGGAAAGGCCACTGGATCGGCTGGCTTGCGTACGGGTGACTGCTCGTTAAAGCATTATTGTGGTAGAAGATTGCTCTTTGGAGCTCGAAGTATTTCTTGAGGAAGGGTACATGCTTGACTTTCCTCTCCTCTTTGATAAGACGCGCGCTGTCTGCGGGTATTGATGGGATCTCGTCCACGTACCAGATATTGCTCGATTGCTGAATGTTCTTATTGCCGTTGATTTCCGCCTGTTTGTAAGCCCAATCAGGCAGTGGTGTAGTGTGAGTCCACATGGCGACTCTGGTTGGAGCGTGGATCAGCTTGAAGTGGCCAGAGAAGCTCTTAAGCTGTTGCCTCCCCTTAGCATTCTCGATTTTGATCTCAAACAGCGTATCATTGAAGCGGTCTGCATTGGCTTCGGCGAGCGGAACTGTTGTGAATTCTTGATTTGTAGGATAGTATGGTGAGGCGACATCGTGGGACAATAGGTAGCTATCGGTGATGATATGTCGAAGCTTCACAAAGTCTCCAGTGTAGACACTTTGGCCTGGCTTCTGATCTTGAGGGTCGAATACTTGCGCCGGGAGAATTTGCCAGTAGTTGTTTGTATCATTGAAAGGGTAACCCGTAACTTGCTGGCCCTGACTGGAGACACGTCCGTCATCGTAACGAAGCGGGTACTTGTCTGCATGACTGTGGAGATACGTCTTGGTCTCTTTGTGCCTGATGGAAATGGAATCGTAGTAGTCAACGGCGGTAGACTGTGCACTCATCATGTTGTCGCTCAAAGTCTCCTGGAAGGCAGGAGTCATGAAGTCGTCTCCGGGTCCAGATTTGGTAAGAATAGCAAAATGAACTTGAAACCAGAAAAGATAGATGAGGAACGGGACCACGATCAGACCAGCTGCACGGGCTGCAAAATGCTTGCCAAATTCTGCCAGACTCAGAGCTCCTTGCTTCCTGTTGACATCCAGCAAACCCCATAGATCGAGAGCCACGGCAGACCCTACGGTGAGGAAACTGAAGACACCGACGTATTTGGTAGATATCACACAACTTAAAGCGACACCTGTAAGCAGCAGCCACTTCCACCATTTCCGGGAAAAAGGCTCATGCCGCATCTTGTAAAATCTGACATAGCATAGAATGCTCGTAGACATGGCGTAGACCAAGGTCGCATCCAGCAAAATCAATCGAGTTTGGCCAATGTGAGCATTGTCAAAGAGCACGAGACATGCAGAGATAATGCAAGCCGGGAGGGTGTAGCTCGACTCCCACATGATCAGAAATACCGTAGGCACAGTTAAAGAGCCGAGAAGAGCTGGCATGGCACGGAAAGCTACGTAGGGTACTTTGTTGGTGATGTACGAGTCGCCAATGTTGTCAAAGTGGAAATGCCCATCATATCCCACGAACCAGCCCATGAGAGCGAAAAGAAGCTTTCCGAAAGGGGGGTGAACATCGAAGAAATAGGTCCTCTGCAAATAATACGACGCGAACTGTGGCACCTTCTGTCAGCGCCGATATCTTTGGGCAGCCCCCTATTGGTCGCAGCTTGGGTGCTGCGGCAGGGTTTCTATCATGTCCCGTACCTTGCCAAAGTGGACCTCATCAAAGACGACCTCATTGGGATGCCCAATGCCCCAGAATCTCGTAATGAAGGCCAGAGTCGTTATAACGCCCAGCGCAAGCTTGTAGTCCCATTCAGAGCTGACGACCTCGGGCAGCTTGGTGTCTTTCACTATGGCTTTCAGATCGCCGTCTTGGACTTGTGCCGCAGGAGGTGGGGTTTTCTTGTCCTTTTGCCCAGATCGCTGCCGGACTTGGGGGGAGGACATGGCTTGTTGGTGGTGGTAAAGACCGACTCTGAGGTTCCCTCCGTTAGCTAGAAAGCCCGGAACAGGCAGAAGTCCTCACGGCCTTGGGTAGTGTATTGAGGCAGACTCACATTGAAACCTCGTGGGTGGATTTAGAACATATCAGCACTGAGCAACTCCTTCATGGAAGGAGGAAAGAAATTATCTAAGCTGATAAGCAAGCAATCTCAAGATGCTATTCAGATTCGTGTCCATTTGCCAAGACAATTAAATCAAATCGAGCTTAGCTCGAAGTCCAGCCTCATAGGGCTGTCGCAGATCCTCTCTTGCCGCTTCCTTCACAGACATAGTCAAAACTGATTATGTTATATCGCCAGCCCATCCGCTGGATACATGTACAGTCCAGGGAGCAAAACATCACTAGTTTCAGCAAGGACTATAGAGGAGCCCTGCAGGCAATTATGCGTACCGGAGCCGTGCCAGGCGTCGATGGAACAACATAGACTTCACTCCCTCCTCTTCGTGCTTCAAAGCTGCAACTACACGACATCTTACACCACACGTGATTCCTCGCATGACGGTAAGGTGATCTCGACAAAACTGCAATCCCTCTGGAATGCCAGGAATCTGCAGCCGGCAACTTGCATGAACGTTCAACGGAAGGCACCTCGGCTCGACTACGAATGGTGGAAATGGATTCCCATAGTCGGATAGCAACCGACGAGACTGGTCACTTTCATTGAAAATGCATACACGAAAGCGCCTCGCCGCAAAGCGTCAGGGTTTCTCAATCTGTTTTTGTTGTTCCTTCAGAAGGCTCAAGTATGGTTCCCGTCTCCACTGAAAGTAAGGCCAGCTACAATTTCTGAGTTATCATTCGAATTATCTCCTTTTACAAAATGTCTCGAGCGAGCGACTATTCGTGCCCAGCTTGACTCTCGTTCATTTACCACTGTCTTACTCGGCTTGTGTCGTACCGAGCCTCCTTTGCTTAGCCTACCCTGCTGGCATATACGAGGCTGGACGTTGATTTTAAATCTATTGAAATTACATGCAAAGCAATGGACCATTCGCCTGCGCAAAAAAACATTCCGCTCCGCCAACAGAGCTCATCTCTATCTGACGCTTCCTTTGGATCGAACTCCACGTTCGTTGTCTCCCCATCGTCGCCCTCATTTCATCGACCAGGGTATCGCCGTGTATCGTCGGTTTTTGAAGAAAACGATCCGCAACCCGTGAGTTATGAAAGTCGCTCGTCTGGTCATGAAGGCCAAGGATTGGGAATTTCGAACGTAGGTAGCCAGAAAAGAGGCTCCTTCGCCAGTGTGCCAATGGAAATCAAGGATTCGCCCAGCATCCCTGGCTCCGCCGACCCTCTTCTATCACCAATGTCCGCTGAACTCACTGGCGAAATTATTCGCAACCCTGAGATTCCCCAAGAGAAGGACGAAGACGACGATCCCTACAACATAGCAGCACCAAATTCGTTCCAGCCTTTTACTGTGGGTTCTGAGAGTCGGCGGCTTGCCAAGCAGAAGACGTCGTGCTCCGGTAATGACAAGGACATTGCGTGCAAGGCAGCAAAGCCGCTGGCAACCGGCCGTGGCAATCCGCTAGCCATCACAATCTTGATCTTGTCCATATACTCTACAGTCTTCTCATGCATTTGGCTAATCGTCGCCATCACGCAGCCACGGTATGGCCATACAATCACAACCGTTGGGGGAATGACGCCGCAGACCGCATCAGTACTGTGCACAGCTTTTGCCAAGTCCATCGAGTTATCGTTCGTAACAGTCTTCGTAACGCTTCTAGGTCAAATTCTGACCCATAGGGCGATGGGGGAGCGCAAGAGTATTACAATTGCCGAGATGTCCATGCGTTCTTGGATTCTGCAACCAGGAACTATGATCACTCATTGGGAGTCTGTGCGTTATGCTGCAGCGACTTATCTGGGGACACTTGCTTTGTTGGCTGCACTTATGGTATGTAATCACCTGCAGACCGACTCCCAAATCAGAGAGTGGTCACTAATTCCAAAGATCTGTAGGCCATGGTGTACACTACAGCCTCGGATGCCCTGGTTGCACCAAAGCTGAAATTTGGCCAACCTGCAAATCATCAGATGTGGGGAAAAGTAGCGCATTCATTTGCTAACAACGACGCTATTACCGCTCGTTGCACTACCCCAATCCCAGTGAAGGGCCTCCGGGGCGATCCTGACTACTCCGCTTCAACCTGTATCGAGCTTGAGCACTCCGGTGAAGCCTACCACAACTACATGCAGTACCTTGGGACGTGGTCAGAAGTGATCAACACAGGAAATGGATCATCTATCATGACGGAAAGGCCAGCGCCTGTAGCAGTAAGTACGGGACTTTTCGCCTCTAGAGCCCGGTTTAATCGGCCTTTTTGTAGATGCTTTATGACAATACGACCGTGAAAGGAAGTTGGATGAATGTAAAAGCCAACAACATGACACAACTCTCGGCAAAATACAAACGGATAGTCAATAACGTCACCATGGCCATGCCTCACTCTGGCGTCCTCAAAGCGGCAAGGGATGCACGAAATGGTATCGTACAGCCTCAGGATCTCAGTGTAAGCCCACCATCCGAATGCTCTTATGACGGAACGTTGTTAATACCGCGCTGTGACAGGGACTTGGCGAGTACACTATGCAGGCTTCGGTGCCTTCTCCGGCGGTCAACGTCCTATGTGCAGAGCTGTCCGCTGCGGAGCTAAAACCCATGGTCTACACAGAATGGCCAGGATGGAATGGTACCGTGCCTAATACCACTACTTGGCCGAAAGGCTTCAACTTGTCACTCGATCCTTCGCTGAGGAAGACAAACGTCGACGATTTGTTTGGGTTTACCGACGTCGAAATCCACCCGATCTTTCCAAAATTGCCTTCCGCGTACAACACCATTTTCAACCACTCCATCGGCTGGGGGCCCCAAGCAGTTTATCTGTTGGCCTCGTCCGCTACTAGCGCGTATACCTTGTGCTCCATTAGGACGGCTCTGACACCAAATTGCTCCACCAGGTACCACTCCAGTGGGAGTGGGGGATCCTTGAATGCTACTTGCGAAGATCCACACGACAGTTTCGCATACAACATATCGGACCCACATGCTCCCGTTGGTATGTGGAATCAAGATTGGGCAGTTGTGGCTACCGATTGGGGAAATGCCTTGAGTTTGAACGCTGGCATCACCGATGGAAATTCTGCCAATGCCCGCCTCCTGACTCAACTTATCCCAACAACGACTTCGCTCGACACCTCCATGCCGTCAATCTCGGAGGCACTTGCAGTCCTTGCAGGTTGCACACTTCTACTATCTTCGGTGGATGCCCCCTTCATACATCACTGGAACTACTCCTCCGAAGTCGTCATCCTGAAAGACCCGCAATACCAGGCCTTCAATGCCAGTCTCCAGACCGCAACATACCAATCGGGCGGGACTCAACACTGGCAGGGCATTTTCTACGTCGTCCTCCTGCTCGTTTTCGCAGCCAACGTCTGCTGTCTTGCATACTTTCTCGTCAACGGTGGCCTCGTGACCGACTTCATCGAGCCGCAGAACCTGTTCTGTCTTTCGCTTCTGTCGCCGCCAAGCGACGTCTTGCAAGGTACTTGTGCGAGCGGACCTGACAAGAAGCATTACCGCACCAAGTGGAACATCAAGCTGGATAGGGAACGGGAACATCTGTGGATGGATGGGAAGAGCGGAAGCAGCGTGAGAAGGGGATCGATGCACAAATATAAGAGTGTCGATGCCCCGCAGCATAGCAACGAGTACGAGATGGAAGGGAGTGCTGTGGCGAAAATGTACAGCAAGGTTAGGGAGAAGAAGACGAGTATGCTCTGACGTCCGGCATCGCCTCCACTCCCCATCGCACAAGTTCGAATACGTCGTGCGCTGCTGTTTGGACGGCCATCTGGTGCCCCCGACCGACGGCGCATTAATTCAAAGATCCAGCAACTCGACCTGGTTATCACACAGCACAATCAGACCAAAAATCAAATAAATAATCAAATACTACCTTGCCAACAACAGAGACCTTTTCAGGAACAAGTCCTAGATTTTGTGTGGGTGGGAACTTGGAAGCGGCCTCGAAATATTATATCTATTTAGAGTCACTGCTTAAATTACAGTAGGAAATAACAAGAATTTTGGGCCATGAAACAGCCTCAAAATGACTTTCTTCCCTATAAATTAAGAATTCACCACATCTCCAGTCAGCGACCCTTGTCTCACAATAAGGTATCCCATACAACCACCTATCCGAGAATATCCTTGAATATCCTTCCCAGCCTTCCGAATCTATAACAAGAAAAATTTGATAATGTAGCATACAGTTCCGTACCCTCATTTCTTAAAAGCCCTAGCACACCCATCTCGCAACGGATTTTGATCTCCTTCGAATAGCCCATACGCCATGAGTAGCAAAATAGCTTTATTCAACACTCCCAAGTTGTTGGCCTTGGTTCTTTACATGATCTAGCTGCTCCCACGACGATAACGAAAGGCTAATATAGTTAATATATATGAAGGAAGTAAATGCTGTGAGTCTATAGGCTAGGCTCAATGCGCGATCCTTCTCTAGTATTGCCGAAACCGGCCCTTGAAAGTTATACGATGGTGTTACAGAACGCGCCAGTTGACAGGGACAACCTTGATCAGATCCTCTCCGCACCATTGTTCGAGGGTCATGAAGACACCCGTCTTGACCAGTACGAGACCACCTTCTTCGGAGCTCGACTTGGCGCCTTCAAGAATGATGCCGAGTTGACGATAATTGTAGCGTACAGCAGCCACGGCGAAGCGATGCGGAACCCGGGGAAGTTCTGATTCCCATGCGCGGAACGAGTCGAATCGTCGGAAGCCAGTCGGAGTCGAAATGGTGATCGGACCCTCTCTATGTGCCATCGGTCCGTCATCCTCCTCCACGTTTAGGATGGCGGCTTCCTTCAATACTACAGTCCCGTCCGACTGGATCAGCCATGTATCGGACAATGACGCTGTCCAGCCAAGCGTTGAGAAATTCATGGACTGGGTCACCAGCCACTTGCTGGACTTGTATGCCAAGGGTAGCATTGTTCCCAGCGGCTCCCCAATCTCAGCATCCTCGATTGTATTCGGTGGAGCGCGGAATTGTAGGAAAAAGGGACCACCGATTTTGCGCTGCGCTTCGTGGAGGAATTCAAGGGGGTATAGCTTGAAAACGAGATCGATCTGGGGAGGAGCTCGACCGTGTTGTTTTCGGTAATCCTCGAACCAATCTGTGACTCCTAAAGCAGACATGATTGCTTCTGCTCTTGGGCCGGTCGATTGACGGGACTCGGCTGCTATCAGCAGAGACATCCGACTTGAGGACGATAAATCGGTGAGTTCCCATCTCTTCATGGTGAATATCAGGACTTCCACTGCGGCTGGCCTGTCCTGTGTATCGGCGACGTCTGACGCTGGTGAATACGCTATGCTCGCGAGGTTATCCAGGGTGAGCAACTGTGAGTCTCCCACGCTGAGAAGGTTCCAATTTCGATCCGCGAGAAGCGAGGACGGACAGAGGTATGCCTCTTGCAGCGTCCAGAGGGACGAAAACCACCACGATCCCGGGTTCCTCTCATGGAATTCTATCTCTGTTTCTGAAATCGCCTCGCTCTCGGGGACGGGAGCCCAAGGATTGAGGAGTACGTCTGGGTTCAGGGAGGCAAAGTCTTCCTTGAGCTGTGTATCGAGATCATGCAGACGTTCTATTATTCTATTTTCTCTGGGGTTGGAATGATGCAGATAGTTCAAGCCAAGCCACATTACGCTCTTCTCCAGAATCTTCCACCCGACCACATCATGCATCCATATCACATTGCATGCAGCTCGACGGAATATGTCAGCCTGCTTTCCAATTTCCTCGGCCTGCTCGGGGCACTCTTCCTGTGGGATACAGAAAAGATCGAACCAGATATGATGCACCGGCCAATCAAGGCGTTGGAAAACTTCAGGCAGATGCACAACATCAAAGCGAGAATTTGTAGGCACAGCCCAGTCAACCCCCTCGACATGGACTGATCCCCTGCGCCATCGACCCCATGTATGGCTAACGCAATAGAATGCCGGGAAGGCTTCGGGGATATCGCAAGTCTTGACAGACTTCCGAGCCTGTCGATCCCATAGGTAGGCTGGCTTCCTCAAGATCGTCCCACCTTCGCATCTTAGCCAGGGGCATACCTCCAGGGTAGAACCGAGGTACGCCTTGTCCGTCTCGGCTGATTCGCTGTTGGTCGCCAGAGCATGAGATGCATGTGCGATTTTCTGCCACACAGCCTGCTTTAACGCGCGTTTTCTCGCCAAAAACAGCTTATCGTTGATCTGCTGAAGGATTTGTTGCTGCCTTGCCTGCAGTTGCGCACTGGGCACAGCATCGAATTCCTTGATCCTGCTGTACCAAACCATCTCAATTACGAACAAATGTGAAAGTACGACATGGTATCCCATACGATCAGGTTCAGCGAGTTCTTCTTGCTTCTCTTCAGCATCTTTGATGAAGCGGGCCGTCTCCTCGTCTTCGTCTGGCTTATCGTAATGGTATGTGGCGTTCCACCACTCGTGCAGGATGGTCCATGATTTGAATTGAGGCTGTGAAAGGGTCGTTTCGAACTTTTCGCGTTCGTCATGAGAGGAGACTCGAGTGATGAAGTGTTTCCATAGCCACAAGGCTGATCGGTAGGGGTCAGCCTCACTCAATTGCGCTTCACCATCGAGAAATGTCCAAATTTTCTTGTACAAAAAGTCCATTACAGATCTTACATCCCACAATCAAATACTTGAACCAAACAGGGGAACTGAATCGACACTTGTCTGCCCTCTGTTGATTCATGACTCAGGGACGGCCAGGGGATACCTTTCTTGAAAGCGTCTGCTGAAGTCTGTCGCAACTCAGCCGTATTGCCAAGACGCTATTCTATGGCGGCTGCATATGCGAAAAAGAGGCAGAATAGCTTTCTTTAGGTACCATGCTTTGTCCATTCGTCTGAATTACCCTATTATATAGTATCATAGCTACCTATCATTCAGGCGGAATATAAATTACTACTAAGTAGACTGACCGTCGAGTCGGGTTTTAGTACCTACTTCTAGTACTAACCCGAAAAGCCCTCGGTACCTTAGTAAGTTAGGTTAGACTAACCTAACTCGCTAAGGTATTACTAAGAAGCTAAGCTACTAATAAATTAGTAAAGGACTAATATAGTTTCCTTATAAGATAAATTTAAATACTTTTATATTATTAGGATTTATTTTATACCTAATATTTATTACTTATTATTTTATATATTATAAGAGTTTATATTACTATTATATATTACTCTTAATTCTCTTACTATTAGCGCCTAGAATATATTAGTCCCTTTAAGCCCTTTAAGAGTATTAAGTTTAATAGGCCTTGTCAATAAAGCTATTTAATTAGAATTTAATAATCTTAATATAAATAACTTTATATCTAATAGTCTTTATCCTAGCTAATTTATAAGTTAGGTTAGATAGGGTATATTAGATAAATCCTTTTAAGAAAAGAAAGTACTTCTCTAAAATACTATTAAAATTATTAAGGAAGATTTCCTAGACTTAATTCTAATAAAGAATAGTAAATTTATTAAATAGAGTTAGTATACTAAAGTCTAGTTTAAAGTATAATAGTAGTAAACTACTATTAGTTAAAGTATTAAAATAAAGTCTAGTATTAAAATTAAAGATTTACTTTAAATTAAGAAGATTATATTAAGTAAATAGGCTAATATCTAAGATAACTTTATCTAAATTACTTTAATAGTTAAGGGATTATTAAAGATTACTTATAAGAAGTATAATAAAATTCTAGACTACTTAATAGCTACTAGTAATTTAAGTATATCTAATATAAGGAAATATCTTAAAATAAATAAATACTTTCTTTATAAATAACTTAACTTATTATTATAAATAGAACTTTCTTTAAGTTAAGTATATTATATATAATAATATAAATTAATAATATAAAATTAATTATTTAGGGATAATTTTAGAAGAAAAGTAATACTAGGTTTTCTACTAACTTTTATTAAGAGAAGTAGAATAAATAGTTATATAAATACTTTCTTACCTTAAACTAGTCTTTCTAGACTATTAATTAACTAGAGTTTTAGTAATTACTATTAATAGCTTATCTAGATTTAACCCTAATCTATTATATTAAATTATAAAGTATAATCTTTTTAAATTTTAAAGGAATATATATAAAAATTAAAGTAGATTTAAAATATCCTTAATATATTTCTCTTATATTAAATACCTAGTTTAATCCTTAAAAGGTTACCTACTTTAAAGTACTAGTCTACTAGGTTAATACTAATTTTTAATATTAAGAATATCTTATTACTTTTATACTACTTAATATTTAGTATTCTAGGTATTTACTTATAATAGAAATAATAAAGATATTAATCCTTTATAAAATTAAAGATAAGCTTTTTAAAGTTATTACTAATAATACTAATAATAATAGAACCTTAAAAGATAAACTAGAGAAATCTCTAGCTTAATAAGATATTTAATAGGATAATTTATAAAACTCTATTCCTTATATAACTTATATCTTTAACCTTATAATATAAGACTTTATTAAAGCCCTAGACTTAGAAGCTTTAAATAATATTATAATAATACTAGAGGATACTTAAGTTAAAGATATCTAAGTAAGTATAAGTCTATTAACTATTATTAAGAAGGTATAATATTATAAGGGTAATATAAATAGGTAATATACTTACTAATATTTTAAATAGATCCGCGCTCTTATAATAGTAATTAACTTATCTCTTTAATAAAAGCTTTATTTTTTATAATTATAAGAAAACTCTAGTAGAAGACCTTAAAAACTTATATAAGATATTTATATTTATTAGAATTCTATATACTTAATACTTTATTATATATATTAACTACGTAACTTTATTAATACTTAGGTAGATAAAAATATAACTAATCTAAAAATTAATATAATTAGCCTTAATAAATATAAATAGTTAATTATATTACTACTTAATAATATATTAAATCCTATTTATTAACTTACCTTAATAGTTTCTTAGATAATAAATATTGGTATATATCTAAGATTCTAATTATATAATACTCTTTTTAAGTATTTTAATAATATTAAAATAGTAATATATAATAGTAGGATTATTAGTAAAGTAAGTATTATTTATACTTATAAAGTAGCCTTAATAAAACTAGCTAAGTATTATTCTAGAATAGAAGGTAAAAGTGGATTAATATATAACCTTACTAATATTCTAGACCCTTTTATAAAACTAAGTCTATATAAAACTTAGGATAAATAAGAGGAGTTAAATAATAATAATACTTTAACCTCTTATAAAGAGAGGTATAAAAATTAATTTATTAATTACTTTTATAAGTATTATAAGATATTACTAGTTATTAGAAGGACTAATATATAAGATATATAAAACATTAATAATGTAATATAATATAATAATATATTTAAATTTATACTAACTAATAATAGCTTTTAATAAGAGTAAAGAGAAGTCTACTTTAATATCTAAATTATAGGTCTTTATTATAAAGTAAAGCTATTTAATACTTTTATTCTAAAAGTCTACTAGAGGATATTCTTATATAAGAGTATTAAAAGGATAATACTTTAACTTATCTAAATTTAATATAAATAGCTAAGGATATCCTTTTATATTTAATATTATTTATAAGTATTAAGAGAGTCTTTAATCTTACTTAAAGAGTATATTTATAGGATTATATATAATTAGAACTAGAGCTTATAAAATAAGTAATACTTCTAAAGTATTATAATTATATTATAGGATTAGACCCTAAAGAAGCTCTTACTAAGCCCTAGGATATTGTTTAAAGGGAAGAAGATATTAATTAAAGTATTAATAGAGGTAAAGATCCTTTTAGGTTAGAATTAGTAGATATTTTAAGATAAATAGATTAATAGTTATTATTTTAAAGTTATTTAATAATTAGGTAGTATATTTAAAAAGTAGGTTTAATTTCTATATATATATATAAAGGTAATATAAGAAGGTAATATAATTCTTTATCTTACTAAGAGTATTATAATACTAAGAGTACCGTAATATTAGGAGCGCCGTAATACTAGGAGTATTATAATACTAGGAGCGCTATACTATCTTAGACCTACCCTCTACTCTTAATATCATAAAACTATTACTACCCTTAAGAGCTAAATAGTATAATATTAAAGCTCCTTATTAATTCCTTTATAAGCTTTAGATCCCTTTATATAATAATAATATATTTAGTATAAATATAAAGTAGATTTAAATCTATATTATAAGATATATTAATAAGTAATTATTATAAGGATTAAATAGTAATATAAAATAGTAATATACTTACTTAAGAGAAAAGATATTATAAATACTTTCATAATATCTTATAATACTTTTAAAGCTAAACTTTAGATTTAATATAAGTTTATACTAACTCTTATAATATCTATTATAACCTCCCTTATAATATAATTAAATACTAGCTTTAAGATAAGGTTATTAATAGACTTTTAGTATTATCTTATCTCCCTTAGAGCTCTAAGACCTAAGTTAACCTTATACTTTTATCTTTATAATATTAGTTTTAATACTAATAATTATAAAGGATTAGCTAATTATATTTTAATATATTACTTATTTATATTACCTTTCCCTTCTTATATAATAGCTTATTTACTCCCCTACCTTATAAGGGTTTACCCCCTCTACCTAGTAATTTTAGTATTTTATTACCTAATTATACTATCTACCTATTAGTATATAGAGTAAGAAATATATCATAAAATAATATTACTAGTCTACTTAGTATAAGCTATTATTAAAGTTATTAAATATATATAATAGTAGATAAAAGAAGGAATATAAGGTTTAAAAGTTTTAATATAAGGTAAAGTAGTATTAGGTAGAATATTCCACGTAATTATAGGTATAATTATAGGTAGAATTACCCCTTAAAATCTTCTTTATAACTCCTCCTACCTTTATATACTTAAGATATTATAGTAAGATAGGTTATTAATATATAATAAATATTTATTACTAATTATATTACTTAAATATATTACTAGATAGATAAGCTAATATAATATTATAGGAATATTAAATCTTTATAACTAGAATCTTAAATTAATTATAAGTAGAGAATATATAAAAGATTAAGATAATAATAAAAAGCTATTATATATAAAAGTATCTAATAACTATATAATAGTATTAAAAAGGATTAAGAAGTTAAAGGAATTAGATATATAGAAGATAGCTATTAAAGAGGATTATATAAAGCTAGTAATTAGGGTAAAGGATATTATAAAGGAGGAAAGATATAAAAGAGGGATTTATAGTAATATAATTAGGTAATATAATACTTCCTAAATAGTTAATACTATATAATAGAATATTTTAAGATAGAGTTATACCTTAAAGATAATAAAGAGGCTACTAAGAAATAAGCTAAGCTAGATAAACTAGTAAATTATATATAAAATATAAATAGTATAACTAGTTTTATAAAAGAGGTAAATATATAATTAGTCTTTAATCCTATCTTCTAATTAACTTAACTTTTAGAATACTTCTAAGGAAGATATAAATACTATTAGGCTAGAATTTACTAGATTTAATCTATTAATTATATAAATTATTAAGTAAAGGATTATATATTATAGGGGTCTAAAGGAATTAAAAGATATATAAGACCTTAATACTATAAATACTTATATTAAGTTTATATAAAAGTATATTAACGCGTTTAATATAAAAGATTATATTATACCTAACCCTATAAAGAGGAATTAAGATAAGGAGGGTATCTTAATTAAAGTTAGTACTAATAGGAAAGAAATTAAGTATACTACTAAGGGGGATAAAGAAGAGGATAGGGAATATAAGCTAGAAGATACTAGTAAGACTAATAATAGTAGTAAGGATAATAATAGTAAGTATAATAATAGTAAGTAGGATAGTAATAAATAGAAGGATTATAAGTATAAGATTATAGAGATATCTAACTAGATAGATAGATAGGCTATCTACTAATAATTATTAAATAATTATATTACCTTTTTATATTATTATAAAGTATTCCTAATATTATAATCTAGTAAAATACCCTTACTAAAACTAAAGTCTTAGTAAGTTAAGTTAATACTTTAGTATTAATACTTAGTACTACCTTATAGTATTAACTTAAATACTTAGTACTAACTATTAGTACTAACCTGAATACTTAGGCTAGGAATTTAGTATTAACTCGCTAAGAGTTAAGTCAGGTACCTAACTCAAGTTTAAAGTACCGACTTGACGCGGTTAGTCTACTACTAAGTACTACTAGGCCTAATACCTAGATTAAGCCCGTTATTAATACTTTTATTTATTATCTATACTCTATTACTCCGTAGTAAGAAGGTCTAATACCGCTGTACTCGTAGCCTTATTATTAGGTACTATAGTTAATAAGTTAAATATTTGAAAGATATCTAGCTATCTAAGAAGTAATAAGATAGCTAAGTATACTACTAAGGAATTATCCTTAGTAAAGCCTTTAGTAGACGACATCGTAATAATATACCGGTAATAAAAAAAGACGTCACGTCCCCGTAATAAGGGAAGAGGTAACGTAAGTAACCTACCCTTTACTTAATAAGGTAAGAGGTAAGTATTCTATCCAACCTTATAATTATTTACTAATTCCTAGGTATTACCTAGTTCTTTAATATTTATCTATTAGTTATAATAGGCTATATAACCCCTCTATCTTATTAAGTATTTAGTTACTAGACTACGTTCTTTCCTAATAAGGCGCTTATTAATTAGTTATTCTATCTTAAAGGATTTAGTAATATCTATATCCCCGTCTATAAATACTAATAGGAGTTCCTTTAATTATAGCTAGGTAAATAGGTTATTACTTAGGTATAGCTCTAGCTAAGCTACTATAAAGATATTATAAATCCGCTAGTATCTAGGAATAGCTAGGTAGTAGGCTAGGCGGCTAACTTATTTAAGGACTTTAAAGGGACTAATAAACTATTATCTATACTTTCTACTTATAGCTAATAGGATAGAATATCCGCGATAGAGACGTAATTTAATAGAGTCTTCTACGCGGAAGAATTACGGCTAATAATAATAATTATAATAGAATTTAGAATATATTTAAGTGAAGGTAATAGCGTTAGATACTTAGAGGCGGGTAATACCTCTAGGTATAGCCTCTTTATTATATATACTAAGGTCTAAGGGTTAATTTAGTAAAAAACTATAGGCTACGTCGTTTAATAATTAACTACTAGGGGTAGATAGCAAGTTATTATAACTTAACTAGATAGCTAGGATTATAGTAGGCTATATAGCTATATTTTCTAAGGTACTTATCTAGAAGTATAAGGTAATTTCTACTATCTAATTAGTATATTTACTAGACCTATTAGTTTAGGGGTAGTAAGCTATAAAATATAGTAGTTTTACTCCTAGCTTATTAAATAAGGTAGTCTATAACTTACTTAAAAAATTACGGTCCCTATCTAATATAATTTACTTAGGTAGATCCTAGTTAATCTTATAAAGCCTTTTTAGTAACTAGTTAGCCTAATCCATAGCTATAAAAGTTACCTTCCTAGGAATTAAAGTAATTTTCCGAGAAAACTTATCTATAATAGTTAGAATAGTATTATAGCTACTATTTAATATTAGTAGGGCTAGAATAAAATTAATTATTAGGGTATAAAAAGGTACTAGAGGTAATAGAATAAGTTATAAGGAATTATAAGGTAAATAACGCGGAGTTTAATATAACTAGTATTATAGATAGTAGCTAAAAAACTCCTAAAGCTTCTTAATAAGGCATTTAATATACTATTACCTAGATAAGACTTTATAGTATTTAGTAAACCCTATATATTCTAAATATATAATCTTAAGAAACGCCTTAATAGCTAGTCCTAGAATATATAAGTAGTTAGGTCCCCCTAAGTTAAGCTTCTAGATTAGTCTATTAGTAGCCTAGTAGAAGGGAAGCTTTACGTAGTCTCCTAACTTAAGGTAATTATTACTATTAAGGACCTTCTTTACCTTTTACTATAATAAGTCTACCTTATAACCGTAATAGGTTATTAATTAAGAACTAGGCTAATCTTAATAAGACTAGTAGTAGTATAGGTATCTTCTTACTATAATAGAATACGCTAGGAGTCTCTATTCAGGAATACGTTATACCTAATTAGGTAGTAATTATTTTAGGTGTATAGCTATTAGATTTATAGAGAAGTCCCCCGAATTACCGCTTTAAGGTTAGCGGGAAAAGTGAGGAATATTAAATTCCTAAGTTTCTTTATATTCTACCTTTATATATACCGACGCTCTATAATATTTTCTAATTAGAAAAAACTATATAACTTATCTTAATATACTTAATACTTTAAAAATTATAAGAATTAGTATAGTAGTTTAAAAGATATATTGTTATAAATAGATTTACATACTAAATTCTATACGCTTATAGCTATTAGATTAATAATAGAAATCCTATTATTATTTATAAATTACTTATTCTACTACGTTACCTATTAATATATCTGATATTAGTCTAAATAGGAGGAAATATCCGTCTTATTACTAGGTATATAACGCTGTTAGAATAATCTATATCGCTATATAGGTGTATAGGCTAATACTATCATATATATAGGCCGGCTATTATTTATAAATTACTTATTCTGCTACGTTACCTACTAATATATCTAATATCAGTTTAAATAGGGAGTAATATCCGTCTTATTACTAGGTATATAACGCTGTTAGAATAGGTACCTGTATATAATAGGGCTAATACTATTATATAGATAGGCCGGCTACCTACTAACGTGTCTAATATACTCTCTACTATTTACCTTACCTACTAATATATCGTCGGAAAACTTTTATGTAGCGGTCTTAGTACTACCTGAGAAAATTAGAAAATCCTTATATAATTAGTATTATAGCTATTAGTATATCTCTAGAGCCTCTAATAAGTACTTAGTAGATATCTAAGCTATCTAAATATATTATAATTAAGGCTATATATAATTATATAATTATACCTATTACTTAATACCTTTATTACTATTACTACCTCTACTACCTCCTTCTACCTATAATATACCCCGGGCTAATAGCTCTTATTTATAATAGGAGGTTGCTAGCTATCTACTCCTTAGATATAGTAATAAGGATATACTATTAGCTACCCTAATAAAGAGGAGGACGCTTAAGTAATAGAGGAGTAATTAGGTAAAGTACGGATTAGTTTAATAGCTAAGAGATATACTTAGGTAAAGTAATTACTATCTTATACTATTAATATATTATATAAAGGAGCTTCTTAACTTCCTAGTATATTAGCTAATAGTTTATGAAGATAAGATATAGGATTTTCTCTAAGATAAGTTTAATATTACTATAATATAATAAGCTATTAGTATAATAATTAAGCGACTTAGCTAGAGTAGGAAGTAGGTAAAAAAGATTATATACTAATATAAAAAGAATATCTAATACATAGTAAGAGGTAGAGTATTTTACCTATAATTACTATTAATAGATATATTACCTAGGATATTTATTACAATTTAATTATATTAGATATCTTTAATAACTTTATTTAAATAAAAATCCTCCCTTAAATAAATCCTTTCCCTAGCCTATAATCTATTTTTATTATAGATAACGCGTTAATTTATAATACTAAAGAGCTCGAGTATATATATTATACTACGGGGGTTATCCTAGCTAAACTCCCTCCCTATTTACTAGATTTAAATCCTATTAAGATATTATTCACGAAGCTTAAGATATAGATTAAGTGGAATAATTAGAAGATAAAGGTATATATAGAAAATAATAACTTTAGGGGCTTTACGTAGTTCCTATAAAATGCTATCTATTATTTAAGAGTAATAGGGGTAGGAAATAGGGGGGTAAGAGGTCTATTTAGGGTATTAGGTATCTAATATTAAATTACTTATTTATATCTAAAGTATCTAAAGAATATATCTAAGAAATAGGAAAATAACTAGTAAATTAACGCTTTTTAAGAGGTCTTCTCTACTAAAGCTATACTTCCTATCCTAAAAGGCTACTACTAAATTAATAGTAAATTATCTACTTAGACTTAAGCTAGAGATACTTATAAAGCTAGTATTAAACCTACTAAAAGACGAGTATTTCTAGCTTAAAGTAGAGCTCTCCTTTTAAGTAACTTATATATCTAAATCCTAAGTATTAATATTATTCTTATTTTTCTTATCCTTATATACCCTATTAATAATATTATCCTTATTTATACTTATAGCCTTATAGATTCTATAATTATAAAGACCGCCTTTATTATACTTCTACTTAATATACTTACTTATATCCCTTATTAAGGCCTTACTAATACTAATAGTAATATTATACTTATAGTATAAATACTCTAGATCTATCTTCTTTAATTAAAGGCTTCTAAGATTATATTACTTCTTTTATATTAGGTCTAATATATACTCCTATTATAGCCTATTAGTATCTAGATAGCTTATTAAATACTACTTAATATATCCTCTTAAATTATTACCTTCTACTACTTTACTCTAAGGATATAAGGTAATAGGAGGGATAATATTAATATTTTTATATCTTAATAATAGGAGGATTAGCTTTAATACCCTTACTCTTATAACCTTAATAATATCCTCTTTATCTATTTACCTTTACTCCTACTATATAATTTATAATAAGAAGATATTAGTAACTAATATACTAGTTAGTATAAATATAGGCGTAGCTAAAAGTAGCTATAAAGTAGGTATCTAAGGTATAAAAGAACTAGCTAATAAGCTTATTAAGGGGGTAGCTAGTAGGACTACTATATAATTCCTCCCCTTCTTCTAAATATAATTCTTATTTAAGTCCTAGATTATATACTTTAGTAGCCTTAATAGACTAACTAAACTATTCTTAAGATCTATAACTACTTACTATTATATAAAATTCTTATAATCTAGAGGGTAATACTTACCTATTTTAGTATAAACCTAGTAATAATATAGGTAGTTAGGATAAGAATTAACCTCCTTATATTTATAGTTTATTATAAGTAGGGCTATTTACTACTTAGTAAGTATTTATAGAGCTTATTACTTAATTACCTTATAGATAAGTCTTACTATTATAGTAGTAGCTTTCTAACTAGCTTAAGTAAGAGGAGGAGTATTATTTAATAGTACTTAGGTAAATACTATTAATAAGATAAACCCTTCTATAATATATATATACTAGAAATTAATATATAACTTAATATCCTTAAACCTTATAATCTATTTATATAATATTACCTACTTAGTATTATACTAGCTAATATTAATATTAATAGTATATTTCCTATCCTTCTTCTAACCCTTCTATATAAGAGTTACCTTAATATTAATAAGAAAGTAGGCTAATCCTTTCTAAGAGGCGTTTACTATTACCTTCTTTTTAGTATTAAATTTAAGATTATATATATTAATATTTCTAGCTATCTTAGATCTACTAATAATATAAATATAACTATATAAGTTATATTCCTCCCCCTTAAAGAATACCCTCTTAAACTATATATATTTTATCATTAGTTCTACCTCCTCTTCCTTACTAGATATAAAGGGAGTTTATACTTAGGTACCTCGTAGTATAAATAATATTAGTAAAGATAACTATATAAGTAAAGGTATAAGAGACTTATACTCTTACTACTACTAGTACTATAATAGCTCCTAGATATCTAGGCTAATAGCCCTTAGCGGTAATAAGGTAAGAATAGCTATTTAAAGAGGAAGTTTAGCCTCTACTACCTTAATAGTATATTAACTAGGTATATAGGGTTATTAGTTAGGAAGCTCTACTACTATAAATATACTATTAGAGGTAGGTTACTTAGGCGCCTTTTTACGTATAACTATTATATAATAGCTAGATATTATTAGGAAGTCTAAAATACTAAAGAATAAACGTATCTAGGCTTTAGAATTACTTAATTAAGACTAATATAGTTAGAATATAAGGGTAGGGATTTATAGGATATTTTAGTATAGGGACTAGGCTAATTATACGATTTTCTCTAGGAATACCAAGACCGCTACATGAAAATTGTACGACGGTATCTAATATACTCCCTACTATTCACCTTACCTACTAATGTATCTGATATCGGTTTGAATAGGGGGTAATATCCGTCTTATTACTAGGTATATAACGCTATTAGAATAGGTACCTGTATATAATAGGGCTAATACTATTATATAGACAGGCCGGCTACCTACTAATATATCTAATATTAGTCTAAATAGGGGGTCTTATTACTAGGTATATAACGCTGTTAGAATAGTCTATATTACTATATAGGTATATAAGCTAATACTATTATATAGATAGGTTAGTTACCTACTAACGTATCTAATATACTCTCTACTATTCACCTTACCTACTAACGTGTCTAATATTAGTCTGAATAGGGGGTAATATTATCTTATTACTAGATATAGAACACTGTTAAAATAGGTATATATATCTAATAGGATTAATACTATTATATAGACAGGCTAGCTACCTACTAACGTGTCTAATATACTCCCCGCTATTTATCTCACGTACTAAACGCCAGGTAGTAGGGGTGATTTCCGACGTAAAAATCTTGAATTTTTACAGGTATTTCCTAGTAACCTTATAATATATTAAGTTTACCCTCCTTATTTATAACCGCTTTTATAGTAGTAGTATTATAAAGTCTAGATAAGGTATCTTCTTACTATAATAGAATATCCCTAATTTTAGACCCTAAGCTTATCGCAGCTTATTAGTTAGTTAATAAGTCCTCTAGATTCCTTTCCTAGACTAGCGTGAATATTAAAACTCTAATAATTCTTCCTATTCTACCTACCTATATAATAACGCTTTATAATATTTTCTCTATAAATAAAGTTATATAGCTTACTTTTAGCTATTTAACGCTTTAAAAATAATGAAAATTAGTATAGTAGTTTAAAAGATATATTAGAATAAATAGATTTACCTATTAATATTAGTCTAACTATCTAATATCTTAGTATATCCTTACTACCTAACTAATTTTTTCTTCCTACCTTATTTTTATTATTAAATACCTTACTATAGATATTATTCCTCCCCCCTATAATCTACGCCTTATAAGCTATACTAATTATTTTTAAAGTATATATTATCGCTCTTCTTATACTAAATATAGCTCCTCTAGCTCCCTACTAATACCTTTTAAGCGCGTAGCTCTTTCTAAGCTATACCCTAATACTATTAATAAGAGGGTTAAATCTTATAAGAGTAATAGTATAAGGCGTACTAGATACTTAAAGAAGACTAATTTAAGTACCTAGGTTACGTTTAATAACTTACTAGTAAACCCTAGAGATATTACGTTAATAGAACCTCGCCTTAAAGAAATACTATTAAGTACTCGCTTTTATAGCTATCTTAATTAGGGTATTACCCTCTATTAGTATATAGCTATTATTAATATAACTATTTAAGTAGTTATTCCACCTAGGAACCCTTAATAACCCACTTCCCCTATCTTTAAAGAGACTCCCTAAGAAATTACTCCTCCGCTAGCTCCTAAATATTATCCTGAAACGCGTTACTAGTATACTTACTAGTAGGCTAATAAAGATAATAATACTAAGTACTAACCCCCTATTTAATAAGGCTTATACCGGCGGTAGAATAATATATATTAGGGGTAGACGCTAGGTAGGAGATATTAAATATATAGGGAACTCTATATAATAAGAGATATAAAGCTTTATAAGGTTAATAAATTATTTAATATTACTAGTAATAAATACCCCTATTATAATATACTATTATAGAAAAATAAATATAGTAACTTAGGGGATAGTTAATAGCTATACTATAATAGTAGGAAGAATAAATAGCCGTCTCCTAACTAGTTATATAAGCTAGCTAATATAGACTTATTACTTAAAGGGCTATAAAAGAAGTACGGGCCGGAAAGATATAGGATTTTAGTATGGGATCGAGGCGATTTTCGGACTAGGATGGGATATCCCAGTAGCAAATCGCGAACTAGGCCTAATCAGGTAATATTTTTTAAGCTAAAAATTTAGCCTAAACCCTATTTAATACTAAAAAAACTTTATAAAAAACTCTAAACTCGCTAAGATATAAAGCTCTAAAGTTAATATAATAAATGTATTAGCTTGTACTATAATAAAATCCTATATCTTTCTAGCTAGTAAAAAGGAGGCTTAGCTTAGGGTATAATTTATTAATAATTTACTTAGCGACGTAGATAATATTATTATTAATAGATAGTCTATAAGAAGGAGGATTATATATAGTAAAGAATTTTTAAATAATATTATTAGCTATAATAATTATCTCTCCTTTACTAGTAAGGGTATAACTAATATAAATACTTATATTAGTTAAACTACCTTCTAGATCTAGGGGTCTATTTATTATCTTATAAGTCCTCTTATTACTAATAATAGCCTTAGGCTAAAACTCGCCTAGATCTATATACTAGATAATATATAGGAGTAACTAGATATTTACTATTAATATTTTAATAATTTAAATTAAGATACCCTTACTTCTACTTAGTATACCCTCCGGTCTATTAACCTAAATATCTAGGGGTTTAAATCCTATTATAACCGCCTTAAGAAGGATAAATAATAATATCCTATTAATATTATAAGCGTCTATATCTAATAGCTAAATCTTAAATAATAGGATAAGGGTACTTATGATTACCCTACCTTTATAGAAGTTACCCGTCTTATAATAACCCTTAATAACGTTATAAGAGGCTAGATTAAGCGGGATATCTATATTAAAACTATTAAGAGAGGCCTTATATTAATCCCTAATTAGTATCCTTCCTATATAGCCCTCTAATATCCGCTCCTATTTCTATTTAATAAATAGTTATAGTATAACCGCCTTCTATTAGCCGGCTATTAGCTTCTAGGCGACTATCTATTATATATATTATAATAGAACTATATCGCTAGTACGCTCGCCTAGTATACCTTAATTAATAGTAATAATAAATTAGAGTAGGAAGATAGTAGCGACCCTAAGTAGGAACTAGACTAGTATATTACTAGCGAGTATATACCTTAGGATTATAATAGGTTTTAGTAAGTAATAAGATAATAATTTTATATAAAATAGATATAAGTAAGACTATTTAATATATTTCCCTAATTATTTTCTAGACCTAAATCCGCTTAGTTATAAATAGTTATAAATAATTTAAATATTAATTAGAGGATAGTTAATATAATTTAAATAATTAGCTAATTAATATCTAGATCCGGCCCGATTTCTCTAATTATACTATTAATAGTAGATATCTATTTAGCTATTAAGCTATTAATATCTAGATATTAATAGAGCTTAATAATCTAAATTAGTATTATTAGAATTAATAGACTATTTAAGCGGACTACTACTCCGGCCTAATAGATAGGCTTAGTACTAATCTAGATATCTCGCTTAATGATATTAGTAGTAAGGTAACTATCCTCCTATTAATAATACTAGGAAGCCTACGTGCTATAAAAGCGAGAATATAAGACGCTATAATAATAATCTAAAAAGGGGTAAACCTAAATTTTTTATTACCTTTATCCTTTATATATAATCCTAAGTAGCCTAATATTTAGAGCTTACTAGTATCTAGTTAAATATTAGAGTACTATTATAACCTAATTACCTATATCTTTAATTAGAAGCTCCGGGAACTAATAAAGGACCTCCTTAAGGAATATATCCTTAGTGTTTATATAGCCTATTATTATATTATTAAGTTTTAGAAGTAAGGTCTCCTATATACTTATATTCTCCTTATTATATAGGAAGAGGATTAGATCTAGATGGTTAGTAATATTAATAGTATTATTTAAGTATTTATCCCCCCTTAATAGGAGGATAATACGCTACGTAAGTTAGTCTTATAATATATAGTTTATAATCGCTATACTAGCGTCCCTAGTAATAGATATTTTAGTTAGAAGAAAAATTATTATAGTAAGGATTTTCGCTAAGAGACGTCTTTTATATCTAATAGGAGTTATCCTTTCTATAAATATCTAGTCGGCCCCCTAGAACCTAATACCTCTATTAATAATAGGTAGATTATCCCTTATAACCTATACCTATTAAAGAAATATAGTACTTATATTAATATTAAGATTTATAGCTCTATTAAGTCTATTTTCTATCTATATAAATATATTTATAAGGGACTTAATTAGGCTAATATCTCTCTTACTAGGAATTATACGCGTAATAATAATAACCCTACTCCTAACGGCTACCTATAATAGTAAGGGGAGTTAATAGATAAGATTATAGAGTTCTAGTCTACTTACTAGATTAGGTCTACTAAGGCTATCTAGAAGATACTCCTATTTAGTATAAGTATTATAAAGCCTTATATAATATATTTATAAATCTACCTCCTAGATTAATAGTATACCCTTTTTAAGCCGGCTAATAACTAGGCTATTAATAAAGCCGTTAAATAAAAGCTAATAGATAGTAATAAGCTTTATAAGACTATATTAATAGAGTTTTTTAATATAAACTATCTCGCTAAGAAAGCTTATAATAATAGTTAGCTATTACCTTTTATAAAATAGAACGGGAAATATCCTACTATTATAAGGGATCTACTTAACTATCTATACGCGGATTTCCCTAAGGTCTTTACGTAGAATAAAAGTAGACTAACCGTTTTTTTAGTACTTAAGGGTTATTTTTAGTATTAACTCGAATTACTAAACTACTATAGGCTAGCCTATACCCTATATAGGTTTAGTATTACATAACTTTATAAATTCGATTCTAAATTCAATTCCTCGCAGTTAGTCTAAATAAAAGAAATAAACGTTAAAAAATACGTAAAAGGGGGGAGACTCTTAGGCGTATTAATTTTATTAGTCCTAAAACTAAGGATCTTTACTATTACTAACTACTCCTCTATTATATTAAGGGGGCTACGTTATTTAATAACCTCTAGATAGTAGATAGCTAGCTAATAAGATAGAAGGAGGCCTATATGAAGCTTAGATTAACTAATAATAATAGATATACTAATAAGATCCTTAATAAGGGAAAGGATTTTTAGGGAGTTTATAAGCTATATAGTCTATTTATATTAGTATTAGTTAAACTCTAACCTACTAACGCCCTTATCTTATAGAATAAGTATAAGGAGTATATCTTAAATAACTACTTATACCTCTTATAACGGGATTTTTTAATGCTTTAGATCCTAGATAATTACTATAAGTAATAGTTATCTACTAAATAGTACGCCCTTTACCTAATTAACATCTAATTAGAATATTAATTAACCCTTAAATATACTAAGGATCTAGCCTAATATAGCCTACCTATTCTAACTATTCCATTTAATAATTTTAATAATATTCTAAATAGACTTTTACGGGAAGAAATATCTTACTAAATTACCTCTAATAAGGCTAATATCTTATAGAATAGGCTAAATACTAACTAATACTACGCTACTAATTAGATCGTCGCCGCTATTAACGCTAATACTAATAATAAATTTAGTACTCCAGGTATACTATTCTTCCTTAATAATACTAGGGGGACTAGTAAGATATTAGTTTAAAATACTATTATAAAAAGGCTACGTTCCTAGTAAAAGGTTACTCTAGTAGTAGTATCTTCTATACTAGCCGGAAAGATATAGGATTTAATTATAGTACAGGCTAACGCATTTATTATATTAACTTTAGAGCTTTATATCTTAGCGAGTTTTAGAGTTTTTATAAGATTTTTTTAGCGTTAAATAGGGCTTAAGCTAAATCTTTAGCCTATAGAAAAATATTACCTAATTAGGCCTAGTTCGCGATTTGCCACTGGGATATCCTATGGGATATCCCATCCCAGTCCGAAAATCGCCTCGATCCTATACCGAAATCCTATATCTTTCCGGCCCGTAATCTTCTAGCATTATATTAATACTATTATAGGGAGGTTAGACTACTTACTTATAATTTAAGATACCCCTAGACTCTAATACTACATCCTTATATAAGATTAAGAAGGGGACTAATCTTACTAAGCTAATTAAGTAAGCTTATATTATCTTTAAGATAAGTCTCTTATATAGAGTTAATATAATATAAAAGCTATTAGTTATAGCCTTTAAGATATCTATAATAATAATTAGGCTTATTTTAGGGGTAAGGTAGTCTACTTTTATAGGGACTTCCAATAAATACTTCTAGTTATTCTAAGAGGATCTAGTAGCTAGGTTATTAAGGTGTATCTTTGGAAGGCCTATTTCTAGAATAAGGTTATATATTTAAATCTTACTATTAATAAGTAACTTAATAATCCCGATCTAATAGATATTATATATTATAAAATAGGACTATTTATAAGTAATCTCCTCGCTATTAGTAATAGTATTATATCTAGAAAAGCCCTACTACTAATAAAGACGTATTATATTAAAAATATAGTTATATCCTAGGAAACGCTATTAATAATTTAGTTAAGAATATCTATATTAATATTAGGATAAATATCTCTTAGAGGGTTTATCTATTAAAATAGGCTATTCTTACTATTACTAATAAAGATATTACTAGTATTAATACTAAGATAATATTATATATCCCTAGCGATATAATAATATACTAGAGTATTAATTATATTATATTAAAAGAAGATAATAAACTCTTCCCTCTTAAATACTTTTATAGGTTTTATAAATCCTCCCTACTATCTTATAAGCTATATATTAAGCTAGGCGTACTAGTTATACTACTAAGGAACCTTAATCCGCTATATCTATATAATAGGATATAACTATAAGTAATAAGATATAGTAAGTATATCTTTAAGGGGGAGATTATAAGCGGTACCTATAATAGCGAGAAGGTAATACTATTTAAGACGCCGTTATAATCTAAAGAAAATAATAGGCGGATTCCTACCCCCTTTATTTATAAGTAGTATCCTATCTAACTAGTATTTACTATAACTATTAATAAATTATAATGTTAATTAATAAAGTACGTAGGTATTAACTTATAAACTAGGCCTACTTTTAGTTATAATTAGCTATACGTAGCTCTATTACGGGTAATAAGACAGGGAAACCTCTATATTATTAGGCCTAAAACTCCTAAATATATATCTAGCCGAATAATAAGAAACGTTATATATAAGTAGGTACTATTAAATAATAGGTAGACTACCTCTAATATATTAGTTATAACTTACTATTAACGCCTAGATCCTATTAATAGCTACTTAGTAGTTTATAAGAATACTAATTATAATATTAGAAGTATAAAAACAGCCTAATACTATACTTAGTTATATAGTTATATCTTTATATTAGACTGTACTATTAGACTTTCTAATAATAAAAATAAGCTATTCTACTATTTAGTTTATTAAATACCGCTAGTTAAACTTTAGAGGGCCGGATAAATACTAGGCCGTATAAACTTCTATATTTAATAGATTCCTCTATATTAACGCGATAAATCTAGTATAATTATTAATAGTTATTATAAGAGTATAAAAGATACGTTATAATATAAAGGGTATAATAATTTAAGAATTATATTAAATAGTCCGGTAGTATAGAAGTTATTAGTAGAATAGAATATCGCTATACTAGATATCTTATAATTAATTAGGTACTTAGTAGATAGTATTTATCTTTTAATACTTCTATCTTAATAATAATAACGTCTTTTCCTAATAATAACTAATATAATAAGGCGTCTAATAATAGTATGCTTAGTTATACCCTATTAGCCCTAAATAGTAACTAGACTAACCGCGTCAGGTTAGTACTTTAAACTCGAGTCAGGTGCCCGACTTAACTCTTAGCGAGTCAATACCAAATTCCTAGCCTAAGTATTCAGGTCGGTACTAATAGTTAGTACCGAGTATTCAAGTTAATACTAAGGGGTAGTACTAAGTATTAACCCGAAGTATTAACCCCACTCGCTAAGATATTAGTTCCCCCTATATTATTTTACTAAGACTATTATATTAGGAATATTTTTTATTTATAATAATATTTCGTATTATATATAAGAATTACTAATATAATACTAAGTATTATTATTATTACTAACTAGGTAATTCTTAATAGTAAATAAGGTAATATAAAAAGATAATAGCTAATTAACTATTCCTATAGAAATAATAACTATAATATTACTAATATTTTCTATTTATAATAGTATTTCTTATTATATATAGGATTTACTACTATATTACTAGTTGCTATTATTATTATTATTTAAGTAGTACTAATAAGTAGATAAGGTAATATAAAAAGGTAATATATATCCCTAGGGAACTAAGGAGGCTAAGAAGATTATAATTAAAAAATAATTTATTTTTAAAATAGTACTAATTTTAGAAAAAAATAGGCCTTCCTACTATTTTATTAGGGGCTTAGCGTCTTAGTAATACCTTGGCGAGTCAGGTTAATCTAACCTAACTTACTAAGGTACTAAGGGCTTTTCAGGTTGGTACTAGAAGTAGGTACTAAGTATTTAGGTTAGTACCTAAACTAGTACTAAGTATTTAGGTCGGTACTAATTTATAGTACTAAAACCCGACTTGACGGTTAGTCTAATAGTAATATTATAGTAGAGTTATAATATAAGTAGGCCTAATAACTATTTATTAATACTCTAGTACTAGGTAACTATTATAAATAATCCCTTAGATCTAAAATTAATATTTTTAGTAATATTTACCTTATATCTCTTATAATACTTAAGGGGGGTCTTAGTATCTATAAAAGTTCGTATAAATATCTATTATATTTAGACTTAAATTTACCTTATAACTATTATTACTTACTAATAAATAAAAGAATTATACTTTTACGTATACTTTTCCTAAGTAAAAATCTTGAATTTTTATAGGTATTTTCTAGTTAGGAATAATATACTATTTCCTAGGGTTATAATAAAACTCTAGATTATTAAAGCGTTATATATATTTAGAGGCACGTATAAGGTAAAGATTTAACTTAGTTATTAATAAAGTTAATATTAAGGTTTACTTTATAATCCTAAGCGTTATACTATAGTCTATATATATTATATTCTACGGTATAAATTCTATTATATAGTAGACCTTACCTAGAACCTAGATAATCCCCGTTAATTCTAATTTAGTAGGCTAGTACCTCGTCTCTACATCCTTTAATAAACGACTAAGAAATAATATAAGCCTAACTTAAGTATAACTAGGATATTCGCCGTCTTTAATAGCGCTATTAATATAATAGATTATAATATTAAAACTAAAAACCTTACTAATATTAAGATTTATAAATAGGATAATTTTATTATTAAAGTAAGATAAAAAAATATAGGAGATAATAAAGCCTTTTATAATACCTTAAAAGATATTAATTCTAACTTAGAGGGGTCTATTATAAGCTTTTACTAGGTAAAATTCTTCTATTTATTTCCTACCTTAGGTACTAATATAAGTATAAGCATTTTCCTATCTTATAATAGCTTAGTAATTACTATATAATAGGTAATATACTTATATAGCTACCTAGTTATACTAAGTTAGGTTTCTAGTTATAAGAGTAATACTAGGAATAAGAGCCTTAATATAACTAAAAGCTTATCTTCTATTATAGATAATCTAAAGGAGTTAATCTTTTACCCTAGTAACTATATTAAAGGGTATCTAAGGAAGGCTTTAATAGGATTTACTAATATTCTATACTTTTATAGTATAGTAAATACTTATTATTAGTACTATATATACTCCTATAAAGTTCGGGAATAAATAACAATATTATTAATATATACCTTAGTAAACTTTTAATAGGTATAGAGAAGATAGTTAATTTACTATTAGATATAAGCTAGAGAATTCTTAAAACTTATAATAGTAATATTAAATAATTCCTAGCCTTAATAGCTAATAATAGTAAGCTTATAATAGTTATTAGGATATATACGCTAATAGTAGAAGAAGCTAGCGGCGTTAATAATACTTATATAAATATAGTCTTTTACTACAGCTATTATTTCTAACTATAAAGGTAAGGTAGAGATATCTAGATAAGTAATAGTATTTAAGTTATAGATATTAATAACTATATATCCTTTATATTTTCTATTAGGCATTATCTTCTAGACGATAAAAACTAGGAAACTAAAAGGCATTAACTTAGTTATCTAGCGGAGTCTAGACTAACTATCGAGTCGGGATTCGGTACTAAGATTTAGTACCGACCGAATACTCAGGTCAGGGTCTTAGTACCGACTCGAATACTTGGTACTAGCTATTAGTACCGACTCGCTAAGGCCTTAATACCTTAGCGAATCGGGTTAACCTAACTTAAATCGCTAAGGTATTACTAAGACGCTAAGCCCCTAATAAAATAGAAAGGAACCCTAAATTTTTTCTAGTATTATCTCTATACTATAAATAGATTTTTTTTTATTATAATTTTAATACCCCTATTAATTCCCTAGGGATATGCATTACCTTTTTATATTACCTTAAAGAATTACCTACGTTAGGCTAGGTAATAATAATAATAATAATAATACTTAGTAATATAGTAGTAGACTATAGATATAATAGTAAATACTACTATAAATAGATAATATTAGTAATATTATAGTTATTATCCTTATAGGAATAGCTAATTAGCTATTATCCTTTTATATTACCTTATTTACTATTAAGAATTACCTAGTTAGTAATAGTAATAATGCTTAGTAATCTATTAGTAAGTTATATATATAGTATAAAATATTATTATAAATAAAAAATATTCCTGATATTATAGTCTTGGCAAAATAATATAGGTAGAACTAGAGTCTTAGCGATTCAAGTTAATACTTCGGTACTAATACTTAGTACTACCCTAGGTACCGACTTAAATACTTAGTACTAACTATTAGTACTAATCCGAATACTTAGTACTAGATTTTAGTATTAAATCGCTAAGACTCGAGTCGGGTACCCGACTCGAGTTTAAAGTACTAACTCGACGCGGTTAGTCTAGCGGAGTCTATCCTAGTTATAAAGATTATTAAAAGTATTATTAAAGACCTTCTTTAACTTAGTACTAAGGGGGTAGACCCTAGCTATTTTAGGGATTTTCTATTTCTAGTTAGACTTTAGCGGGATCCTTATCTACTTATCTTAAGGGACGTTAGTAAATCCTCCTTCTTCCTAGAGTTTTAGGAAGTTATTAATAACCTTATATATTAGCTAGTATCTATAATAAATAATAGCCCTATTAGGTATAATAAAGTCTTTTATAAAGGGCGTTATAGTAATATTAGTAGGTATAAAGCCTTTTATAAGATAAGGTAGTACTATATAAGGTATTACTATATAAGGTATTACTATATAAGACATCGCCGTATAAGGTATTACTAGCGGGGTTAAGGCTTATAAAAGTAGAGGATAACTAGAAGTAATTAATATAGCTATAATAGAGGTAGTAATTACCTTATTAAATACCTTCTAAAGCTAGCTACTATAGTATTTATTTTTCAGCTGACGCGTTACTAGTTCTATTATATCTTCTATTCCTAATATTATATAAAAATACCCGTTAAATACTAATTCTTAGACTATTCCTAGATAATAATTATAAGGTATTATAACTACCTTATCTCCTTTATTCTTTACTAATATTACTAATAGCGACGCGTTAACTAAAAAGGCGTAGAGAGATAATTCCTAGTAATTATTAGGTTTAAAGAAATAATTACGGTCTAGTAATAAGGTATAATAGACTAGGATTTATATTTAAGAATTAAGAGGTATAATAATAGTTTACTTAGTATAAACTAGATATATAACTACTCTTCTATAAGCCTTTATTTCTAATAAAATATATATATTATAACTCCCTATTAAAGTCTTTAATTAAGAGGCTAAGTTATTAATCTTTTTAGGTATTATAATATCTATCCTAATAAGTATATTTACCTTAAGGTTATCTATAATATAAATTTCGTAGGGAGATGTTATTATAACTATATTTCTCCTATTATTCTTCCTAGGTAGATAAAGAGGTAAAATAGTATATTTAGAAGTTATATACCTTATTAATTTAATACCTTAGACTATTATTAGGCTAGCTATTATCTAGATTTATAAATTAAGAATAGAAGCCTTTAAGTAAGCTTAATTACCTAAGCTAATACTATAGCTTATATTAAGGTATATTAAGTCTACCTTTCTACTAGGTAATAGCCTTACCTTAGCTTATATATATGTTAGTATCCGCGAAATATATACCTTATACCTACTTCTTTAAATAAGTTAGTAGAAGACCTAATAATATTTTCTAATTCTTTAAGAGTAGAGGTATAATTAACGTCTCCTAGATTATAAGAGTCTAGTAGAATATAGGTATCTAGAAAACCTAGATATCTTAATATAAATACGCGTTAACCTTTTCTAAAGCTCTTAAGGTATTAATATAACTAGTTCTTTAAGGTAAATAACTAGTAGTAATAATAATATTAATACCTAGGTAATATAATAGAGGTAGCGCTAAAGTACTACTCTACCTTATTATACTACTAAGGTTAGTAGTAGTTAAAGTCCTTATTAAGGTAGTAGTTATTATTCTCTAGGATTCCTTTAAGTACCGCGATATCTTCTAGGGAGATATTAAAAGACTTTATATTAGAGGATATATAAGAGGCTTCCTTAGTAGCCTAATAGGCTACGCCTTATAGCGGATAGTAAGGTTAATATCCTACGGGATAAGGCTAATATCTTATAAGGCGACTTAAACCTCTTCTATACCCGCCTTAAAAGCAAGGATTATATTAGGGAGATATCGAGGTATATTAAGGTAATATCAAGGTTAAATCTAATATACTAGGTACGTTTCCTAAAGTAATTTATAGAGGTTACTAAGGCGCTAGTAAAGGCTAACTTTATTAGGGGGCCTAGTTATTATAGGGATTAGGCTAATAGGTAGGTCTATTAGTATTACTATTACTATAATTACTATATACTAGATACCCTTAAAAAAAGGGTAGCGGAAATAGCTAATAATAAGAAGGAAATAGTAGCCTAGAAAAACTATCCTAATAATTATTATTTTATTACTAACCTATATTTACTACTAACTTTCTATTAGCTTAATACTACTTCTAAGAATACTTCTTAAGAGCTAGTTAATATTATATATCCGCCTTACTATCTAAGGCTTTAAGGAACTTACTAAGAGTCGTAGTCTCTATTAGCTCGTCGATAAATTATTAGTATTTTAAAGTAAGGTCATTCTATATAATAGATAACTAGTTAGGAATATCTTTAAAATTAGTAGCCTTTATATATTATAAAAGGCTTTATATAAAGACTCTAGGTAATTTACCCTACCTTATATCTTCTTATATATACTTCTCTATTTATAATTTAGAGATAGCGATAGATCGCCGTTTTTTAAAGCGTTTAATTAAGGTATTAATCTAAGACTTTAATAGAGTAGTCTAGAAGAGATCCTTTTCTAGAGTTATAAGATTTATAGAATACTACTTATATACCTTACTATATAAATATATAGGTAATATATTAAGGACCTTATTTTTATCCTTAGAGGCTATAAGATCCTATAGCCTATTAATAAACCTATAGATATCTTAATAAAAAGTATAATATCCTTAGTAGATAATTACCCCTTCCCCCTTTATATCTAGGAAAAAGTAACTAATATCTTTAGTTTTAAGTAAGGCGGGGCTACTATTATTCCTATTACTATTAATACTATCTTACCTAGGTAGTCCTAGGGGTCTTAAAGTACCTAGGAGCCTAGGCTATAATAGATTATACCTTATATAGCTTATTATAACGCGCTTAATAATTACCTTGATATTTTATTCTACTATTACGTTTTTAAGGCTAATTAGTTAGTTATAAATAGCTTCCTTAACTAACGTAGCCCTAGTTATTATTATTAGGGTAGTCCTAGATAAAGATAATACTTAAATAGATAAAGTAGGTAATAGTAGATTTAATCTTAATAAAGAAGAGTTTTTCCTAGCTAATACTAGCTCTAGTAAATAATAATAAGCTACTTAAATCTATTAATTACGCTTAAATTTCTTAACTATAGTATAAAATAAGGGTTTATCTAGTATCTAATTAGTTAGATAAAGGTCCTTAGTACCTACTTCTTCCTTAAGGCTAACTACCTTAAGAGAGGCGGATCTTAAGTAATAATAACCCTAAGTAAGACTACTTAGCCTAGGAGGTCTAAGATTTCCTTTAATAATAAAAGAAATAATTTAATAATTAAGATTATCTAGAAGGTTAGCGTAAATATAACTACTAGCTAGAAAGATATAGGATATCCTACGGGATATCCTATATAGGATAGTATAGGACTATAGGATAGGATAGGTAAATTAGGTCCTAATCCTATATCTTTATAATAGTATAAGATAGTAATAGGATAGGATTTTCATAGGACCTCTTTATAAGATAGGATATTTATAGGATATCTTATAATTACTAAGAGGAGCTTAGTATTTATAAAGAGGAGTATAGAAGGTTATATTTAGTAAATATAATAACTAGAATAATAACTATAAACTTTTTCTAAAGTTTACTTTTATATAAATAGTAATATTTTATATTTTATATTTTTATAATCTACTATTAATTAAATAGACCTAGTATATTCTTAGACCTTACTATTATTTACTACTATTACTTATCCCTCCTATTCTACTTTATAGTAATTACGGAGAGTAATAATAGGCTAGTTCTACTAGATAGTATTATTTAAATCCTAGTAGATAGTAACTATTAGTCCTACCTCTACCTCTTTAATATACCTATATTATTACTAGTAGACTCTTACTAACTATAAACTCGCCCTCTTAGTTATAAGAGTAAGTATTAATACTATTTTCTAAGATATAAAAAAAGGGCTTATAACCTACTTACTAGATTACCCTTATTATCTTTATCTTTATTATTAATATAACTATTATTAAGATAACCTTCTTCTACCTATATATTATATAGAATACTATTAGCCATTTTTACTTAATTAGATATACTATAGTCGGCTTCTAGATTAAGTCCTACCTATTTAAATTAATACTACTAATTTTTAGTATAAAGAACTATTATTAAGGTATAGAAAATAAGAGGTATATAATAGGTATAACTTATATAATACCTCTTTATTATAAAGAAGTATTACTTATATATAATAGCCCCTATTATAATAGTAAGAATATCGCGTATTATATAAGTAATTAATAGGTATTAAGGCTTTAAAGCCTTCTACTACTTAAGAATAGACCCTTATTTTAGATAAGTAAAAGGGGTTATAAGAATATAAAATAATTAATAATAATAATAATAATAATTAGAAACCTTATTATAAGCTTTATACTATTATAACTAGTCCTTTATAATATTATTTAAATCCTCTAATAGAGCTTCTAAGGTATTATTAAGGCTATAACTAGTATAACCTCTTACTAGTATAACCCTCTAATCTTAGTTATTTACTTTATAATTTTAGTAGTTTTAAAAGGTTCTTTCAAGCGCTTATTAGTAGACTTCTACTTATAACTACTAACTAGTTTTAATAACTTAATTCCTATCCTTAAATATTATATCCTTATAACTTAAATAAAGAAGTACTACTTAATTATAAAGAAATCTTAAACTTAATTATATCTAATTATAATATATAGAAAGCTTTTAATAAGCTACTTTAAAGGCCTTAAGAAGCTTAACTTTTTATAAAACTTACTTATACCTTAATTACCTAAATTCTATTTCTATATAATTAAAGAGCTTATTATAATATTAGGCTTCTAATATACTAATATATTCTAAAAAGGGAGCCTAAGGTATTTAGATCTACCTAGAACACGCTTATTCTTAATAATATAATATACGCTTATAAGTATTATAACTATCCCCCCGTTCTAGGGCCGTAGTCCTTATAACTTCAGGGTAATAAGATAATAAAACGACGCGCTTTAAGGGGAAGAACCCCTAAGTATATAAACGTTTCAGGTTATAGACTAGGCTAATAGGTTAAAGATAAGGGTATTTATATAGGCCGGAAAGATATAGGATTTCAGTATAAGATTAAGGCGATTTTCGGACTAGGATAGGAGATCCCACGGGATATCCTAGTGGCAAATCGCGAACTAGGCCTAATTAGGTAATATTTTCTTATAGGCTAAAAATTTAGCTTAAGCCCTATTTAACGCTAAAAAAGTCTTATAAAAAAACTCTAAAACTCGCTAAGATATAAAGCTTTAAAGTTAACGTAATAAATACGTTAGCCTGTATTATAATTAAATCCTATATCTTTCCGGCTAGTAGGCATTTACCTAGGGTATACTAACTTAAAGAAATAGTATAATAGGCTAGATAAGGGCATTTACCTAGGGTACGCTAACTTAAAGAAGTAGCTTAGAGGCGGAGTAGTTACTATATATCCGGGGGTTATATAACCCGAAGAATAACGTAATAGCGTCAAGCGTTATAATAACGCGGGGGTATAATACCCGAAAAATATTATAATCCGACGTCGTCACGACGGAATTTAACGGCCTACAGCGTAATTTAAACCTATAGCATGAAATTTAAGCCCTTACTACGGCGTACTATTAGCGTATAGAACCTTAGAATACTAGTAATCTAACCCCCAGATAATTAGGCCGGAGGGGCGATCCGAATACTATTATCAGGCTTCTAATATACTAATATACCCTAAAAAGGGAGCCTAAGGTATTTAGATCTACCTAGAATACACTTATTCTTAATAATATAATATACGCTTATAAGCGTTACATCTAAATAGTAAAGATATTATATATTATAACCTCCTTCCCTCTACTTATTAATAATATAAATATATAAAAAGGTCTGATAAGCTAAATTAGATACTTAACTTATAACTACTTATTAATAGTAAGCTTAAAGAAGCCTCTAGGTTCTTATTAAAGTAGTATTCTAAATCTTTATAAAGTAGATATACTTATTCTAGTATATAAAAAGTTAAGTCCTAGCGCGTTTTAATATTCTAAAAAAGCTTTAAAGGGTATCTCTACTTATATCTCTCTTTAATAGTAGGTATATTATTACTTAAGACTACTATTATATTATCCTTTTATAACTACTCTTTTTATATTTTAAAAAAGGGCTCCTTTTATTAACTACGTATATTAATAAATACTACGGTTTTTTATACCTTTAATTAAATATTTAGAAGATAAATAGAATAATAATTGTAAAGGTCTTACCTTAGTAAGGGTTATTAATAGGCTCTTCTTTACTACTTAAGTTTCTTACTATTTATTATTATTAACCTAGTTCCTTTAGAATTCTTTATTAGTTAGATTAATATAAACTTTTCTAAGTAGCTCCTTTAATATTAATTAAATAATATATGCTATATATAAAAGGTATATTAAAGAATACTTAGAATTATCTTCTCTTTAATTAATAAAGTTATTAAAAGTATTAATAGGAAGGGAGTTAATAAATCTATTATATAATAAAGTATTATTATTAATATTATTAGTAGTAAGGGCTAGAAGTTAATCTATTAAAATTAATTTACTTTTATATTTTTTAAAGATTAAGACTCTTATCTTAATCTTATACTACCTAATAATTAGATTTATAACTAATATAAGTTATAAGTTATTATACTAACCTTTAAAATACTTAAAGCCTATAAATTTTTTATACTATATTTAATTATTATTAATAAGAAAGTTATAATTATTATATATAATTAATAATTTAAAGCCGACTAATAATTAAGTAATAGGGAAAGTTTATTATTATTAGTAGGTAAATCTAATAGAAGATCCTATTTAATCTCTTTAACCTTTATTATTAGATAGTTCTTAATTATAAATACTAAGTCTATTTAAAGAGTAGGATTAAGGTAGTAAAAGAGTTATTAGTATACTTATAACTATAATTTAATATTAGAATTACTTAGGGAAGTCTTTATATATAAGTTTCCGCCTACTTAATATTAATCTTATATCCTTACCCTTATTCCTCTAGGGTAGATAGTAGTATATTAGTTCTAGTTATTATTCTACCTATTAAAGCCTAGGAAAATATAATACTAATATACCTTATCGACTTTACTATAGCGGTAATAACGGGCGAACAAGCGTACGCGTAAAGACTACAGGTAACGTACTAGGCGTTATATACGAACTTACAGGAAGGAGATAAGAGGGGAGAAGGGGACGGAGGAGGTAGTAGAAGTGGTAGTAGGAGGGAAGTAAGAGGCGATACTCTTAGGGTCGCGACGACAAGACCCCTAATACTACTAAAGTTCCGGAAATTAGGGAAAAAGAGTAAGGGAGATAAGGCTAGGAAGGTTAAAATATTATAGAGTCTATTATAAAAGTAAGGGATATAATCTAGGCGATCTAGAGTCTCTAGTTCGGGGAGATAATAGAGGCGATATAAGGCGTCACTTAAGTCGCCCTTTATACTATAATAGGAGGCTTTAAGGCTGCGGAAGTACGTATTACTAAGCTAGAAACGCGTCTAGAAAAAACGGGGAGGGATAGAAACGCGTTAGTAGGGTATGGTAGAGGGTTATAGGCCTAGGTAGCTGGGGCTAGTATAGGGACTAGGTCCTAGTAAAGCCCGGGCCTAAGGATAAGACCGGGCCTAGAGGGGGCGTAAGGTAGCTAGCCACTTAAGTAATTAGACGTTTAGAGGATAAGGGAAGTAGTAGTATAATTCGGAGATAAAGAAGGCTATAGGAAAGCGAGTTAGATAAAAAAGGAGGAGCTTATTAAAAGCTTTATTAACTCGGTAAATATAGTTATAAAGAATATTATTAGTACTTATACTAGGGGTACGACGGACGTAGTACTATAGACGGCGACGGTTAAAGGGCGTAAGGCCCTTAAAAGAATATAGGAGTAGGCGAGCGTAGGCTACCCTTTAGTAAAAGTAGTAAGGAAGACCTTCTACGTAGCGGTTAAAGGGGCGTATATAAACCTCCTTAATAAAAAGGAAAAGGAGAAGGGGCTGGCGAGAATTAGGGAGGATAATATTATTACCTACCCGAATACTAACTTTACTAGTTTTAAGTAGGCGAAATATATAGTAAGACTAAGGTAGGATAGGAGTAAGAAGACCTACTTAACCCTAATTATCGGAGTAGTAACACCGGAGGCGGTAAACCGCCTAGTTTAAGGAGGGATAGCTCTTAGTAGTAGTCTCTTAGTCTATAAGAGATAGGAGTAAGGAGTAGAGATAAGATAATACTTTAACTACTATAAATACGGATACTTTACGCGAGAGTATTAAAGGGAGAAGAGGTACGGCTATTATATAGGTAGTTATAGCTTAGTAGACCACGTTACGGGCGAAGGAGTAATAATATACGCTACTTATAAAGGAGGCTATAAGGCCTAGAGTAAAGACTACCTAGTCAGGCGAAGAGAGTACTAGAGAGTAGTATAAAGACGCCGGACTAAGCCGGCGTTCTATAACACGTAGGGCTTACGAGGAACTAATACCCGTAGCGAAGAGGAGATAGACGTAGATAGTTTTAGGATAGTCTAAGGTATATTAAGGAAGAGGAAGTCACCGGTATAAGCGGAAAGGGAACTACTAGACCTAGCCCCTCCCCGATAAAGAGGGCGGCTAACTATAATAGTCTAAATAGCCCGAAAGGAGGTAGGATAATAGGTCCTCCCGCTACCCTAGGGAGTACTAATTACCTAGGGGGGCGCTTAGGCTATAGACGACTAAATAGTAGTAGACTCTAGCCTTATACCGACTATATAGTAGGGTAACCGCTTAAGATCCTGTAGTATAACGTATAAAAAGAAAAGGACGGCGTATAAACGCTACTCCTAGAAGATACTAAAGTCTAGTAAATGGATATCTTAGTAATATAGGAGTTATAAACTAATCTAAGGACTAAGTCGACGTACGACTTATCTTATAATAGGTTCCACCTAGTTTATAAAGCTAAGGAGAATACTCGAGTATACTTTTATATTAATAAAAGAGTTGATATAAAGAGTTAGGAGGTAGACTTCTTAAGCGGCGACTACTACTCGCTAAAAGTCAGCCTTAGGAAAGGGTAATAGGGAATATAAGCGGATAATATCTGGATATATAATATTTATAACCCCTCTCTAACGACGTATAAGTTAAAGGACGGCCTAATAATAATCCCTCTAATAGCGGAGGCCCTAAAGAGGCTAGGGGAATATATCCTCCTTAGGGACTTTAATCTCTACTATCCCCGGTAGAATAATAAAGGGAGAAGTATACACCACGTTATAGTAGATATATTACTAGGCGAAACGAGTAAATATAGTATAGAAGTTACCCTACTAGAGGGTACGGTAATATAGCGGAGGAGAGGTCTAAAGTCGGTAATTAACCTAGTCTTTACTACTAAGGGTACTACTAACGCACTCTAAAACTACGGCCTAAGGGTAGACCTCTAGTATAGACCTAACTACCTCCCGGTATACACGGAATTCGAATAGAGCTAGGAGAGCTAAACCCTAGTCTAGAGGAGGGCGTAGAAGATACTTAAAGATAAGGAGGTCGCTATAAACGTAAGGAATAGGGCCTAGTAGCTTAGACTTTCTCTAGGGCTCCCCTAGATTAGATCCGCCGGCGAGGCGGACGAGTACCTAGGGTAGATACTAGATAGGTTCTAGGCTATTATATAGGAATATATTCCGTAGGCGAAGTCGTCTAGTAAGGTAAGGTCCTTTTAGAACTCGGCTTATAGGGATATAACGTAAAGGGCTAAACGGGAACTAAAGGCCTACTACCGGTACTATAATACGGAGACGAGAGAGACTCTAAGAGAAGCGGAAAGGGCGAAGGTAGCCACGATCTAAAGAGAGAAAACCCTCTACTTCCGGGCGGCTATATACTAGGCCTTAGAAGATCCTTAGGGGGTATAAGTACTAGCCTAGTAGGGGAAGAATAAGAGTATATCGCTAAGAGCCCTACCTAAGTTCCCCTCCCTAAGTAGATAAGACGGGACGCTAGCGGCTACCTTTAAAGAGAAGGTAGAACGCCTTTAGGAAACCTATTTCCTAGCCCCTTTAGGGGCAGATTTAGAAGATATTACCGAGGTAGAATACCTAAGCCCGATACTAGGGGGAGGGGATCTAATAGAGGCGGAAGTCTATAGCTTTATAAGGAGACCGTCGTAGGATAAGGCTCCTAGGATAAATAGGATTCTAAATAGGTTCCTACGGGCCGTATATAATAAACTAGAGGAGGAGATCTACTATCTCTTCTAGGGGTGCTTTAAGATTAGATACTACCCCTGGGAATTTAAGGAGGCTAATATAGTAATCTTAAAGAAACCGTAGAAGGAGAACTATATTAACCCTAAGTCCTATAAGCCGATCGCCCTCTTAAATACCTTAGGAAAGATATTTAAGATGGTAATAGCGGCTAGGCTTAGAGATTACGCGGAGGCTAATAACCTCCTTCCGGAGGAATAGATAGGTATAAGGTAAGGAAGATTAGTAGAAACCGCGCTAGAAATAATTACTAATATAGTCTACACGGTATAAGGAATAGGGAAGAGGAATATAATAAGCCTCCTCTCCCTAGATATTACCGGAGCCTTCGATTACGTCTCCTACTCTAGGCTACTCCACACGATAAAGATAAAGAGGGTCCTAGAAAGGATAGTATACTAGACGGTAAGCTTCCTTATAAAGAGGGCGACTTTAATTACCCTCGGTAGGAGGACGAGTTAGATAGAGTTAGTAGAGATAGGGATCCCCTAGGGTTTACCTATCTCTCTAATATTATTTCTATTTTTTAATACTCCCCTAATTAAGGAGTATAAAAAGCTAAAGCTACTAATTTAAGTCGGCGGATTTATAGATAATATCTATCTACTAGCTTATAATAGGAGTATTAAACGGAATTATAAGGTTCTAGATAAAGTTTATAAGGTATACCTACGGTAGGCGAAGACTTATAAAGCCTTATTTATACTAAAGAAGTACGAGCTCGTTTATATAACCCGTAGAATAAAGGGTATAAAGATAGACGTAATAATTAAGCTTAAAGGAATTAAAGTTAAACTAAAGATATTAATTAGGGTCCTAGGACTTATACTTAATAGTAAGCTAAATTAGAACGTATACTTAAGGAAGGTATAAGCTAAGATAGATAACTAGATTCAGGCGCTCTACTACGTCGCCGGCTTAATATAAGGCGCGGTTCTACCGGTTAATAGGCTTATATACGCGGTAGTAGTAAGGCTTATAATAATATTCGCGGCGCTAATATAATATAGCCCTAAGAATACCCCCGGGGTAGTAGGGAAGCACGTAAAGACCCTGACGACGATCTAGAATAAAGGACTACGTAAAGTACTAGGGGCGTATAAGGCCACCCTAATTCCGGTCCTCGAAGTAGAGGCGGGAATCCCGTCGGTAAGAGACTCCCTTAATAAGGCCCTACTACGGAGTAAGATCCTCTAAGGGATATATAAGATAGTCTTAAAAGGGAACGCGAAGATTAAGTCTTAGTTATAACTAAAAAGGGGTAGGAGGCTACGCCCTCCGCTACCCCCGTTAGCTAAGAAGGAGTCTTAGGCGAAGCGGTCGCTAAACGGGGTACTTAATAGCCCGACGCTATAGAAAAGGATACTAACCTAGTAGGAAGGCCGGTAGTAGGGCCGGTGGTACCACTACTAGCGGGGATTAGAGGGCTGAAACACGAGCCTAGTATAGAAGGGTGACCTAGTAGGAGGGAGATAGGACCTCTATAAAGGCCTAAAGAAGCCGGAGAGCTCTATAACGGTCTAGTTATATACGGATAAGATTAGGTTTAACTACTTCTTATTTATTAGGAAGGTTTCTAGGATCCTAAGTCCTAGCTACCCGTACGGGGTAGCGAGGTAGACCGGTAAATATATCCTACTATTCTATCCCGACTATTATACTAGTAGGAGTTAGATATTACTAGAGGCTAGGTTAGAAGACTATAGTACTATTCTCTTATTACTAATAGGGATAAGGGCGGCGGCGAGGTAGTTAACTAGGTTAGGCGCCCTCTACTAGTTTATACTAGTAAAAGAGATATTAGCGAGAACTAATAGAGAGGAAGGGCTCCGCCCTAACTAAAGAGAAGAGAATATAGTCGACGAAACCTTAGTATTATAGACGGTAGACCCGACCCCTCGATATACCGCCCCGATAGTAGGCCTATTAGGGGGGGGAGGGAAGGAGCCGAATAATAGTATAGCCTGTAGATAGTAGGTGGAGTTTTTATCCCTTAGCTAGGTTTCTCCCCGAACGACAGGTACGCTAGGCGTACCTCTTAAAAAGTCTACCCTTATTAGCTTTAGCTAGTATAGGAGTATAAATAATTAATTAATTAATTAATTAATTAATATACCTTATCTTAGTAACTATTAATAATTAATATCTACTATAAAGTAGTAAGACTTAATTTCTTAATATATCCTTTAAATAATAGGTAGATACTTATACTATTAATATTATAGCTTATAGAAGGGTATATAATAACTTTATAATAATAATAGTATATAAGTTATAAAGCTCTACTAGAGATAAGGGTATATTTATAAAAATATTCCTATCTATTAAACTTCTTTATTAAATCCTAATAGATATTATAATAATTATAACTAGATTTTATTTTATTTTTAATAGCTTATACTTAGACTAACTATTAAGTTAGATTTTAGTACTATAAATTCGTACTAACCCGAATACTTAGTACTAGTTTATATACTAACCTAAATACTTAGTACTAGTTTCTAGTACTAACCTAAAAAGCTCTTAGTACCTTAGTAAGTTAGTTTAAACTAACCTAACTCGCTAAGGTATTACTAAGAAGCTAAGCTACTAATAAGATATTAAGGAGTACTAAAATAGTTTCCTTATAATATAAATTAGAATAGTTTTATATAATTAGGATTTATTCTATACCTAATATCCTTTACTTAAGACTTATAATTATATAATAGTTTATATTACTATTCTATATTATCTTATTATCTCTCGCCTTTAAGGCTTATAATATATTAGTTCCTCTAGAAGTATTAAGCTTTATAAGCCCTAGTAATAAAGTAATTTAATTAGGATTTAATAATCTTAATATAAATAATTTTATATTAAGTAGTATTTATCCTAGCTAATCTATAAGTTAGGTTAGATAGGGGATATTAAATAAATCCTTTAAAGAAAAGAAAGCGCTTCTTTAAAATACTATTAAAGCTATTAAGGAAGATTTTCTAGACTTAATTCTTATAAGGAATAATAAATATATTAAATAGAGTTAGTATACTAAAGTCCGGTTTAAAGTATAATAGTAGTAAACCGCTATTAGTTAAAGTATTAAAATAAAGTCTAGTATTAAGATTAAGGATCTACTCTAGATTAAAAAGACTATATTAGGTAAATAGGCTAATATTTAAGATAACTTTACCTAAATCACTTCTACTATTAAAGGATTATTAAAGATTACTTATAAGAAGTATAATAAAGTTCTAGACTATATAATAGCTACTAATAATTTAAGTACTTCTAATATAAGGAAATATCTTAAAATAAATAAATACTTTCTACGTAAATAGCTTAACCTATTATTATAAATAGAACTTTCTTTAAGTCGGGTAAGTTATTTATAGTAATATAAAATAGTAATATAAAACTAATTATCTAGGATAATAATAGAAGAAAAGTAATACTAGGTTTTCTACTAACTTTTCTTAAGAGAAGTAGAATAAATAATTATATAAATACTTTCTTACCTTAAACTAATCTTTTTATACTATTAATTAACTAGAGTTTTAATAATTATTATTAATAGCTTATTTAAATATAACCTTAATCTATTATATTAAATTATAAAGTATAATCTTTTTAGATTTTAAAGGAATATATATAAAAATTAAAGTAGATCTAGAATATCCCTAATATATTTCTCTTATACTAGATACCTAATTAAATCCTTAGAAGGTCGCCTATCTTAGAGTACTAGTTTACTAGGTTAATACTAATTTTTAATATTAAGAATATCTTATTACTTTTATACTACTTAATATCTATTATTTTAGATATTTACTTATAACTAAAATAATAAAGATATTAATCCTTTATAGAATTAAAGATAAGCTTCTTAAGGTTATTACTAATAATACTAATAATAATAGAACCTTAAAAGATAAACTAGAGAAATCTCTTACTTAATAAGATACTTAATAGGATATATTATAAAACTCTATTCTTTATTTAGCTTATATCTTTAACCTTATAATATAAGACTTTATTAAAGCCTTAAACTTAGAAGCTTTAAATAATATAATAGTATTATTAGAGGATATTTAAGTTAAAGATATTTAAGCGAGTATAAGGCTATCTACTATTATTAAGAAGGTATAATATTATAGAGGTAATATAAATAGGTAATATATTTATTAATATTTAGAATAGATCCGCGCTCTTATAATAGCTATTAACTTATCTCCTTAATAAAAGCTTTATTTTATATAATTATAAGGAAGCTTAATTAGAAGACCTTAAAAACTTATACTAGATATCCGTATTTATTAGAATTCTATCTACCTTATACTTTATTATATATATTAGCTATATAAGTTTATTAATACTTAGGTAGATAAGAATTTAATAGATTTAAAAATTAATAAGATTAACCTTAGTAAATATAAATAATTAATTATCTTACTACTTAGAAATATATTAAACCCTATCTATTAACTTACCTTAATAGTTTCTTAGATAATAAATACAGGTATATATTTAAGTTTCTAATTATATAATACCCTTTTTAACTACTTTAATAATACGGAAATAATAATATATAATAGTAGGATTATTAGTAAAGTAAGTATTATTTATATTTATAAAGTAGCCTTAATAAAACTCGCTAAGTATTATTTTAAAATAGAAGGTAAAAGCGGATTAATATATAACCTTACTAATATTCTAGACCCTTCTATAAAATTAAGTCTATATAAGACTTAAGATAAATAAGAGGAGTTAAATAATAATAAGACTTTAACCTCTTATAAAGAGATATATAAAAATAAATTTACTAATTACTTTTATAAGTATTATAAGATATTACTAGCTATTAAAAGGACTAATATATAAGAAGTATAAAATATAAATAAGGTAATATAATTAAGGTTATATAATTAAGGTTATATTAACTAGTTATAACCTTTAATAAGAGTAAAAAGAAGTCTACTTTAATATGTAAATTATAGATTTTTATTATAAAGTAAAGCTATTTAATACTTTTATTCTAAAACTCTACTAGAGGATATTCCTATATAGGAGTACTAGAAAGATAATACTTTAGCTTATTTAAATTTAATATAAATAGCTAAGGATATCCTTTTATATCTAATATTATCTATTAATATTAAGAGGGTTTTCAATCTTACTTAAAGAGTCTATTCTTAGGATCGCGTATAATTAGAACTAGAGTTTATAAAATAGGTAATACTTCTAAAGTATTATAATTATACTATAATTTTAGACCCTAAAGAAGCCTTTATTAAGCCCTAGGATATTCTTTAAAGGGGAGAGGATACTAATTAAAGTATTAATAGAGGTAAAGATCCTTTTAAATTAGAATTAATAGATATCTTAAGATAAATAGATTAAGGTTAATTCTTTTATATTTAAGTTATATATAAGGAGTATTATTATAAAGTATATTTAATTTCTATATATAATTATAAAGGTAATATAAGAAGGTAATATATTTCTTTATTTTACTAGAAGCGCCGTAATACTAGGAGTATTATAATATTATAGGAGTACTATAATATCCTAGGAGCGCTATAATATCCTAGGCCTACCCTCTACTCCTAAGATTATAAACCCCTTACTAACCTTAACTACTAAATAGTATAATATTAAAGCTCTTTATTAATTCCTTTATAAGTTATAGATCCCTTTTTATAATAATAATACGCTTAGCGTAGATATAAAGTAGATTTAAGTCTATATTATAATATATATTAGTAAGTAATTATTATAAGGATTAAATAGTAATATAAAAGGGTAATATACTTATATATAAAATAGGAAACTATAAATACCTTAGTAGTATCTTATAATATTATTAAAGCTAAACTTTAGATCTAATATAGCTTTATACTAACTCCTACTACGTCTATTATAATCTCTCTTATAATATAATTAAAGAGGAGCTTTAAGATAAGGTTTTTAATAGTCTTTTAATAGCGTTTAATTTCTCTTAATACTTTAAGGCCTATATTAACCTTATACTTTTATCTTAATAGTACTACTAATTATAAAGGATTAGCTAATTACCTTTTAATATACTACCTTTTTATATTACCTTTCTCTTTCCTCTTAGTAGTATATTCCCCCTCCTACCTTATATAGGCTTACCTCCTCTTATATTCCTAGCTAGTAATTATAGGGTTTTATTAGCTATTTATACTATCTACCTATTAGTATATAGAGCGAGAGATATATTATTAAATAATATTATAAGTCTACTTAATATAAGCTATTATTAAAGTTATTAAATATATATAATAGTAGATAAAAGAAGGAATATAAGGTTTAGATATTTTAATATAAGGTAAAAGTAATATTAAGCGGAATATTCCGCGTAATTATAAGTATAATTATAGGCGGAATTACCCCTTAAAATCTTCTTTCTAACTCCTCCTACTTCTACGTACTTATTAAGTTATAATTAGATAGGCTATTAATATATAATAAGTATTTATTACTAATTATATTACCTAAAAGTATTACTAGATAAATAATATTAACTTAATACTCTAGTAATATTATATAGCTAGAATCCTAAATTAGTTATAAATAGAGAACGCGTTAAATACTAGGATAATAATAAGAAGCTATTATATATAAAGGTATCTAATAACTATATAATAATATCTAAGAGGATTAAGAAGTTAAAGGAATTAGATATCTAGAAGAAAGCTAATAAAGAGGATTATATAAAGCTAGTACTTAGGGTTAAGGAAGTTATAAAGGAGGAAAGATATAAAAAAGGTATATATAATAATATAATTAAGTAATATAATACTTCTTAAGTAACTAATATTATATAATAGAATATTTTAAGATAGAGTTACGCCTTAAAGAAGATAAAGAGGCTACTAAGGAATAAGCTAAGCTAGATAAATTAGTAAATTATATAAAGAGTATAAATAGTATAAATAGTCCTATTATAAAGGTTAATATATAATCTATCCTCTCCTATCTTTTAACTAACTTTAGTTTTAGGATACTATTAAGGAGAATACGGATATTACTAGGCTAGTATTTACTAAATATAATTTACCTATCTTATAACTAATTAAGTAGAGAATCTTATTAGACTAACCGCGTTAGGTTAGTACTTCGAACTTAAGTTAGGTTCCTAACTCGACTCTTAGTAAGTTAATACTAAATTCCTAGCCTAAGTATTTAGGTTAGTACTAATAGTTAGTACTAAGTATTTAAGTTAATACTATAAGGTAGTACTAAGTATTAGTACTAAAGTATTAACCTAACTTACTAAGACTTTAATTTTAGTAAGGGTATTTTACTAGACTATAATATTAGGAATACTTTATAGTAATATAAAAAGGAAATATAATTATTTAATAGTTATTAGTAGATAGCCTATCTATCTATCTAGTTAGATATCTTTATAATCTTATACTTATAATCCTTCTATTTATTACTATCCTCCTTACTATTATTATACTTATTATTATTATCCTTACTACTACTACTAGTCTTACTAGTATCTTCTAGTTTATATTCCCTATCCTGTTCTTTATCCTCTTTAATAGTATACTTAATTTCTTTCCTATTAGTACTAACTTTAATTAAGATACCCTCCTTATCTTAATTCCTCTTTATAGGGTTAGGTATAATATAATCCTTTATATTAAATATATTAGCGTACTCTTATATAAACTTAGTATAAGTATTTATAATATTAGGGTCCTATATATCTTTTAACTCCTCTAGACCCTTATAATATATAATCCTTTACTTAATAATTTATATAATTAGTAGATTAAATCTAATAAATTCTAGCCTAATAGTATCTATATCTTCCTTAGAAGTATTTTAAAAGTTAAGTTAATTAGAAGATAGGATTAAAGATTAATTATATATTTATATCTTTTATAGAACTAGTTATACTATTTATATTTTATATATAATTTACTAGTTTATCTAGCTTAGCTTATTCCTTAGTAGCCTCTTTATTATCTTTAAGGTATAACTCTATCTTAAAATATTCTATTATATAGTATTAGCTATTTAGGAAGTATTATATTACTTAATTATATTATTATAAATCCCTCTTTTATATCTTTCCTCCTTTATAGTATCCTTTACCTTAATTACTAGCTCTATATAATCCTCTTTAGTAGCTATCTTTTATATCTTTAATTCCTTTAACTTCTTAATCTTTTTTAATACTACTACGCGGTTATTAGATACTTTTATATATAATAGCTTCTTATTATTATCCTAGTCTTTTATACGCTCTCTACTTATAATTAATTTAAGATCTAGTTATAAGGACTTTATATTACTATAATATTATATTAACTTATCTATCTAATAATATATTTAGGTAATATAATTAGTAATAAATACTTATTATATATTAATAACCTATCCTACTATAATATCTTAAGTATATAAAGGTAGGAGGAGTTATAAAGAAGATTTTAAGGGGTAATTCTACCTATAATTACGCTTATAATTATATAGAATATTCCGCCTAATATTACTTTACCTTATATTAAAACTTTTAAACCTTATATTCCTTCTTTTATCTACTATTATATATATTTAACGACTTTAATAATAGCTCGTACTAAGTAGACTAGTAATATTATTTTATAATATATTCCTTACTCTATATATTAATAGGTAGATAGTATAATTAGGTAATAAAACGCTAAAATTACTAGCTACTAGAAGGGGTAAACCCTTATAAGGTAGGGGAGCGAATAAGCTATTATATAGGAAGGGAAAGGTAATATAAATAGGTAATATATTAAAATATAATTAGCTAATCCTTTATAAATAGTAGTATTAAAACTAATAATATAAAGATAAAAGTATAAGGTTAACTTAAGTCTTAAAGCTCTAAGAGAGATAAGATAATACTAAAAGTCGATTAATAACCTTATCTTAAAGCTACTATTTAATTATATTATAAGGGAGGTTATAGTAGATATTACGGGAGTTAGTATAAACTTATATTAAATCTAAAGTTTAGCTTTAGAAGTATTATAAGATATTATAAAAGTATTTATAATATCTTTTCTCTTAAGTAAATATATTACTATTTTATATTACTATTTAATCCTTATAATAATTACATATTAATATATCTTATAATATAGATTTAAATCTACTTTATATCTACGCTAAATATATTATTATTATATAAAGGGATCTAAAGCTTATAAAGGAATTAATAGAGAGCTTTAGTATTATACTATTTAGCTCTTAAGGGTAGTAATAGTTTTATGATATTAAGAGTAGAGGGTAGGTCTAAGATAGTATAGCGCTCCTAGTATTATAATACTCCTAGTATTACGGCGCTCCTAATATTACGGTACTCTTAGTATTATAATACTCTTAGTAAGATAAAGAATTATATTACCTTCTTATATTACCTTTATATATATATATAGAAATTAAACCTACTTTTTAAATATACTACCTAATTATTAAATAACTTTAAAATAATAATTATTAATTTATTTATCTTAAGATATCTATTAATTCTAACCTAAAAGGATCTTTACCTCTATTAATACTTTAATTAATATCTTCTTCCCTTTAAAGAATATCCTAGGGCTTTGTAAGAGCTTCTTTAAGGTCTAACCTTATAATATAATTATAATACTTTAGAAGTATTACTTATTTTATAAACTCTAGTTCTAATTATATATAATTCTATAAATATACTCTTTAAGTAAGATTAAAGACTCTCTTAATACCTATAAATAATATTAAGTATAAAAGGATATCCTTAGCTATTTATATTAAATTTAGATAAGTTAAAATATTATCCTTCTAGTACTCCTATATAAGAATATCCTCTAGTAGACTTTTAGAATAAAAGTATTAAATAGCTTTACTTTATAATAAAGACCTATAATTTAGATATTAAAGTAGACTTCTCTTTACTCTTATTAAAGGCTATTATTAATTAGTATAAATTTAAATATATTATTATATTATATTACCTTATTAATATTTTATATATCTTATATATTAATCCTTCTAATAACTAGTAATATCTTATAATACTTATAAAAGTAGTAAGTAAATTTATTTTTATACCTCTCTTTATAAGAGGTTAAAGTATTATTATTATTTAACTCCTCTTATTTATCCTAAGTTTTATATAGACTTAGTTTTATAAAAGGGTCTAGAAT